>Ga0310696_10000032_pt1 | contig 259622 bp, 292 predicted proteins | sample AusTroGonzalo_MG_4_FD_203885 | JGI IMG/M metagenome (GOLD analysis project Ga0310696, IMG submission 203885) | Bovine rumen microbial communities from tropical cattle in Woodstock, Queensland, Australia - Gonzalo_02 (v2) (version 2) | ecosystem: Host-associated > Mammals > Digestive system >...
ATTCTCGATGATACTTACCGGTATTTATACAACTAACTTGTTTTAATCGTACGTTATATTTATTAGCAATTTCTTGCTGGTTCATATTAGCACAATTTAAAAGGTCGTTAGCTATAAGTCTTGCGGTACCATCGCTTAGATGAGCAAAGCATTTTTCCCTTATAGGATATTCGACACCTTTTAAGGGGGGTAGCAATCACCGTTATTTATCTTTTTAATAGTAAACGGATGACAGCTAAATTTGCTTGCTATATCTTTATAAGTAAGATTTGTATCTTTCAGTAGCTTAACAATTTCGTTTATTGAATTTTCGTCAAAATTGATTTTCTTATTAAACGATTTTCTTATTGGATATTCTATTTCAGAAGATCTCCAAGTTTCTCCACAATTTATGTCACTGACAGTTTCTCTGGTGCAACCCGGAAATTTGTTAGCGATTTCTTTTATAGACAAAGAAGAATTTTTAAGTAGCTGCTGTATTTCTTCAGCTTCTTTTTCAGAAAGAATCCTAGATCCTTTTGAACTTTCTTTTTGTCCGCCATATGTGGAATTGTAACCGTTATTGTAAGTATCAAATTTCTTTATATAAAATGCTTCTTTTGCGTCCAGAAGATTTAATGGAATATTATCTTCAAGAATTTCCCATTTGAAATGATCCGAACCTAAGAATCGTAGCATCTTATAGAAGATTGTAAAGTATGTTGAAGCTACTTTCCAATTAGCAGATTTAAGATGTTCTTTCTTTCTTTGTTCCAAAGAACCTAATGTTTGTCCTATATAGGAACGGTTAAGAACATCATCCGTGGCTTTATAAATTAGACCTTTTCTTTTCATAATTTGAACTCCTTTGTTTGTTCAAATTACGGTTATGGTCAATTTAATCAAGCCGATTGAATCTTCCTATTATACTCGTTGAACCTTCCGCTTTTGCAAACGGCTTGGCTGCTGATTATCCATTTTCTAGCGTTTAGGACGGAGAGACATCCGCTTTCATTTAACCTTGCGCCATCTATCTTATTTTTTCTACTTTCGTCGCATTCGCACTTATCTATTAAGATTATGCTGTAGCTAAGATAGCTTTAGGAACTTCCAGCATGTTAAGGAATTTAGACACATGGTTACCCATGTGAATGGGCATTAAGCTGCTAGTCTACCCTGGTTGAAACGTCCGTAATACTTAGGAACGTTGTCTTCATCGACATACGGAGTAAGGAAACTGCGGCATCCCATCGGAGGATAACAATGACCTTCACCATTCTTGTCGATCTTATTTTCAAGCATGATCTTTTCGGAAATGTAGTCCGGAACCATGCGCATAGCAGTACACTTGACTGCAAGTTGAGTTAGGTAGAAGTACTTACCACCACGGATATTATCTTCTTCGAGGTGATACAGAAGTTTCGGGAATGGGTTAGCATACCACTGACCCTTTTCATTCTTAACGCCCTTGATACGCTGACGGAGGATTTCTTCAATCACAAGAGCAAGATCAGCCTTTAGCTCCGGAGTCTTGGCTTCATTGAGATACAAAGCTACGGATACAAACGGAGTCTGACCATTGGTGGTCATAAGGGTAAGGATCTGGTACTGGAGAGTCTGAACGCCATCGCGAATATTGCGGAGAGTTTCAGCCTTGATAAGCTTTTCAAAGCGTTCAAACGGAATTTCAGAGAATTCAACCTGAATTACGCCCGAGTCAAACTTGTGCATTTTAACGACATACTTGAAGTCGTTATCAAGAACAAAGTGCTTATTCAATGGATAGATATTGTCTTCACCGAAATCTTCATACATCTTTTCGATTTCCGGCTTATTGACAAACTCTGTGGTAGAGAACAGATGTTCGCTGAAGATCTTACGAAGATACTGACGAGTCGGTTCTACAAACTTTGCAAGGTGCGTTGCGGTGATAGTCTGGCCACCATACTGGGAAGAAGCCACCTGAGCAACAATCTGTGATGCAATGTTGCAAGCGTTGTGGAAGGTGTGAGGCTTTTCAATCATGGTCTTACTGATGACTGTACCATTCTGAAGCATATCGTCCAGATTGATAAGACAGCAGTTGTACATGTTCATCGCAAAGTAGTCCATATCATGAAAATGGATGACACCTTTTTCATGAGCCTTCACGATATCGTCTGGGATCAAGTAGCGCTTAGAAATGTCCTTGCTGACTTCGCCAGCCATGTAGTCGCGTTGAGTGCTAAGAATAACGGGGTTTTTGTTGGCATTCTCTGCCATAATTTCAGCGTTAGAACGCTTTAAAAGAGACAGCACACTATCGTCAGTGGTGTTCTTACGACGCTGTAAGGCTCTACGATCTCGGAAAGTAATGTATTCTTTTGCAAGACGGTATTTGCCAGATTTCATGATGGCAATTTCTACCATATCTTGAATGTCCTCTACACCGACTTTTTCCATCTTGAGGCATTCCTCTTCGATAGAAGAAGCAATACTGGTGATTTCCTCATCGGATAATCTTTCTGATTCCGTTACACAACGATTGGCCTTTCCAATCGCCACAATGATCTTTTCCCTGTCGAAATCTACAGGCAAGCCATTACGCTTTGTGATTTGTTTTGTCATAAGTTAGTCCTATCTTCTATAGTGCGCCCGTTCGGACACACCGAAAAACTCTGGTGGGTATCGTAGAGTTTTTCGGGACTGAATTAGCAAGATTTCAATGTTTACATTGGTTTGTCTTGAATTGCAAGGCAAATTTTACGCCGAATTTTTCCGAAAATTTTTCGAAATTTTCGCAGAATTTTTCGAAAAATGCCTTACCCATTTCGGGTAAGGCTGTGTTCTATTTTATGGAGAATTTCTTTGTTCTTTTGCTGTTTGAAATCTCACGGTCAAAGCGGTCAATTCCTTCTGTTTCACTTCCGAACAAGCTCGTCCAAAGCTTTGTAAGCATGATGGACGGAGACCAGTTTTCACTAGGTAGTTTGCTCAGATAGTCACGCTGGATCTTCATCGCCTTAAGTTTACCTTGGATCTCTTTCTTAGTAGCAGGATTCTTCTGCTCCTTCAAAAGATCTTCGTAATACAAGATAAGACTGTCAATTCGGGAGAGGGCCGCACCAGTGTTTGTAGTGCCACACTTTCCAGAAGCATAAGTATAGCCGAGCAAAGAAGCACAAGTAAAGTCTGCATAGAGACGCATGAAGTTACCTGCACCTTCCTTACCAATGGCCATCATCTTCTTTTCTTTCTGAAGACCAGTAGTTAGATCCGGGCCAAGACCATAGCTAGCCGCAAAAGCGTCTGCGAACTTGTCAACTTCGTCAAAGTTGATACCGAAACACTTGTCAATGATGGCATCAAGAAGCTTGAACGGAAGAACGATAAGGCTGATAATGCCCAAGAAAGGCATAGCCAGAGCCGTGATACCAATGTTTATGGCGCTTGCAACGGTGTGAATAGCACCGATGATACCACTCTTGTGGCCTTGAGTTCCACGGACTTTAAGACTGGGAGCATAGTCTAGAGCCACTGCACTGGACACCATAATCTTCTCAAGGATGCTATCGCTCTGACCAAAGGTAGCCACCATGTTGATAGCATTACGGATACCTTCTTCAGCCTTTCGACCAGTTCCCCAAGCAAAGAAGCTATAGCCAATCTCACGAACGATCAAGGCCGCAGCTTCTCTAGGACTCAAGCGATCGCCATCCAAGAAGTTAGGGGCGTATACAGACAAGTTGCAGTTTGCCAGAGGATGCTTGAAGCGATAGGTCTTAGTAGCTTGTTCAAAGTCTTCGTTGTCAAAGTACTTTGTATCCATCTTGCCGATCGTGAACCGACCAACAGAAGTCGTAGATCCAAACCACCAAGTAGTCTTGTTTACATGAATGGAAAGGTGTTTGAAATTAAACAGCTTTTCCATGTACTCAGCCATTTCTTCAAGAGCTTTGGCAGCTGCTCGTTCATCTTTTTTCCAAAGATGCTGAGCCTTAGCAATGAGCTTGATAACCGGGGTGATGGCTTCTTCACCCTGATAAGCTTCGTTTGCTACTGTAAATAACGGAGTAGAAAGATCAGTTTCAGTCATTGTATGCCTTAAAGGTTTTGCCATTGTCAAGAGAGATCAAGTAGGGATTTCTGCTGATGGTCTTAGCTACCCTCGGAGTGAAGATAGCATCAGCATTATTAGAAACGTGGATCCAAGGATTACCCTTAGCGCTGACTTCGTAGATGACCTGACCGAAGTTAGTTTCTCCGGCTTTATTCATAGCTACGATCAGCTTAAAGACTTCCATTGTAGAGAGCTTGCAGTTGGTAATGTTGATATCAACAGCCCCCAGAGTAGGCTTCGGAGCGGTTATAGCCCAACCACAGAAATGGTCAGAGGTCGAAGACGGATTATATCCATTAGCCTTGAGGCGGTCGTAATCATCTTTATCACGAACTCCGCTAGAAATGGTAATGGATATATTTTTGGTCTTAACCTTCTTTATATCCATAGAGTTCAGACGGTCACGAACTATCTGAAGGTTCTCAGCAAGGATCTTTAGCAGAGCCAGCTGATAGTCATTCAAGTTTTTTCCGAATTCATCCGAAGAAAAATTGGGAGAGAGTTTAACAGAAGCCATAAAGTCTCCAAAAAATAAATGGGGACAAGCCCCATTATTTCAGTCATCTTCGTCGATGCTTTCGTCGAAGACTTCAGAGTTTTGTGGGATTTCTGAAGGCAAGCCAGGAAGATCCATAGCGTCTTCGTAGTCCCAGTTAAGATTATTTAGTTCACGACAAAGTCGCTTCGGAAGGGAATCGCGCAGATTTGCGCCAATAGTGTACAATCCATAGAATGAGAAGAAGGATTCTTTGATAAAATCCTCCGGATCCATTTCAAGTACCTTATGACAAAGTCTGTCCGCATGAGTAACCCTGATGGAGAGAATAAAATCTCTGTTATCCAAAAAAGTTTTCCAGACTTTTTGCTTCATTACCCTTCCTCCGCCGCATTATGGAGTTCTTTATACTTAATCAGTTCTTCCTTCAAGATAGCGAAAAGCAATCCAGCACTCGAACTAACTTGTTTTTCTTCGTCTGTGGTTAATTTCCCGTCATCCTTAAAGATGAAACCTTCAATCAACCCAATCAGACGATCATCTCGATTTCCATAGTCTTCAAGGCATTCTTTCCAGACAGGCCTTGCCTTCTCTAGATCCGCAAGATTGAACATTGGGAGCATAGAGAAGAATCCAATATCTGTAAGAACAGCAAAGAGCTTAGCCAACGGACAATGCAATTCAACACCTTGTCTTAGCCAGTAGCCGATAATGCCAATGGCTGCGGACAAGGTGCTTTTTGCATTCCAAACTTCCGGATTGTTGTCTTCCTCTACTATTTCTTCCTCTCCGACTATACTGTCAGATCTGGAACTTTCTAGAGACAGACGTTTGCTAGCATTGACGCACAATCCTGAAGGCCCTTCATACAAAGCTCCAATCAGGAATGCGTCTGCGCCATTAGAGAAGCAATCTAACCAGTCGGCATACGGATCGCCATCTTCGTCTTGCATTATGCGTACTAAGGAACTCTCAACAAGCTCTGTAATGGTTTGGAGCCAATCCATTCCCACCAAAGGTCTTGGTGTTTCAGGAACAACTCCTTTAACAAGCATCAGATCTTTACGAATCGGTAGTTGATACTTCTCGTATGGAGTCTCTCCGTCTACAAATGGAACAATGTGGATATCTTCCCTTTCGCAGAGCAGCAGAGCTGGGCTTCCAGTGGATATTTCATATCCCATTGAAAACCATGCAATATCATTTTGTTCTTCCATTGGCTCCTCCGCTGTAAGTGATCCACTTCTGGGTTTCGCCAATTTCGCTCATCTCTTCTGGAGTATATCCATATTTCACAAATTTCTTTTCAAGCTCTTCTGGGGTCATGTCAGGTTCAGTGCTAAGAATTTCTGCCTTCAAGGCTTCATATTCTTCAAGAACACGAATCTTTCTAGGTACCAAAGGCCTGAACCCACGATACGGGTGGGGATCCACCAACCCATGATTGCCGTGAAGATCCACGCCATGATGACGGTGAAGATCCAAAGGATAATCTTTTTCAAAGTCAGGATTGTCTACGAGACTGATTGTTCCATCAGTAACGACTACGTTGCATTCCAGAGTCGTATATTCACCGACTGCTTCCATGCGGTTCATGATGCACATAGGCACACGGAAGCCCTTCAGATAGATGAAAGAGATCTGAAAGAATCGGTTAATGTAATCAAAGTCTGTCTGTGAGAACTGTCCGAACGATCCGGGATGACGATGAACCACAGTATTAAAGCATCGTTCTCCCCACTTATTTTCATACATATCATCCGGCACTTCTAGCATACGAATACTTCCGGGGCTAACACGCTGCGGCGGAATTTCAAAGACATCAGGGTCGATAGCAGCTTCCCAACGGATCGGATCGATGTCGGCAGACAAGTACATACCATATTCATCGCCTTTTGCTACTTCTCCCATAAGCTCTAGACGAGCCAAGACCTTAGCAGGGATTCTTACTGTCCCTCTGCTGCGAAAGTTGGCGTTAACGCTTATTTCCATATTTTCTCTACCTCTATAAAAAAGACGGCTACCTTACGGTAGCCGCTGATGATGATTTGGTCAGTTCTTTGCACCACTGATGTTCGGGCGAACCACGATGGTATCACCGTCCTTCACAGAAGCCGGATTGATCGAGGAGCCATCGGGGCCTTCAATCACCGTCTTGTCGAAGCTTTGTTCAGCAGCAAATTCCTTGATGATGTCACTCAACTGGGCAGCTGACGTAAATACAACTTCCTTAGAGTTGACAACCTCGCCACGCTTGTTGCGAAATTGCACAGTGGCTTTCTTGCCAGCGGCGGCGGCTTTCTTTTCTTCAGCGGCTTCAGCAGAGATCCTGGTCGTAGAAGCGACCTTAACTTCCTTCTTAGCTGCCGGAGCTTCAGCTCCTTCGAGAGCCACACCACGAGCAGAGAGCTTGTCTTCACGGGTACAAGTCAAATACTTCTTGAGAGTGCGGCTCTTTGTTTTAGCCGTACGGATGTCGCTGATTCCACAGCGCTTCATAACTTCGCTCAAAGTGGAGCTTTTCTTGTTCCACTCGTCCACGAACTTTTGGTTTTCGGGCGTCATGATGATCTACCTCTTTATTTAAAGAAACCTTGACAGACCTTCTCAAGGTAGGAAAGGGATTCCGTATTTTCGTAAATCCCCATTTGAACAAGCAGACTGGTCTCTATCTGCCACATGCCGGATTCAACTTCCGACTTCATGAGTATCTGATCGTCTGGCTTCATTTGATTATTCTTCTGGTCTGGCATCAGAATAGTCGTGAATTTTCCACCTTCATTATCAGAATAACCCAATTGGTAATATAAAACCGAAACACTCGGGAACGGGACATCGTTCTTTTTCATGACATCAAATGCTATTTGACGGAATTTATCAAGGACTTGATTAATTCCGAAGTAGACTTGAGCCATTGAAAAGAATCTGTTTCCTTCCAGTTTTTGGCATAGCATGTACCTAGCTACATCCACGTTAGGCATCCCCTGCAACTTTCTGTAGGTTTCAGGAGCGTACGACGTCCATATAGCTTTGGTAATTCTTTCCATAGAACTGTTCCATTCATGGTTCTTCTCAAGATTTTCCTCAAGAATCTGTCGATAAGCCCATACTGCGTAGGGCCAGAAGGTACAGAACAGATGGTTACAGTTTCTAGCTTTCCTGTGTACTTCGGGATGGCGCAACAAGAGCTGGAAGAATTCGTATCCAACATCAGCGATGAATTCCGGCACCAGACAGTTACGTCGCCACTCTGTAACGAAATCATTGTCGGATTTACACCATCCTGCATTCATGATACTGGTTCCGCCAAAGTTCCAAGTCAAATGCGAACCCATTCCGATGATCCAATTGAATTTTTCATTTATCAGAGAGTCTACAACCTCTTCTTCATTTCCGGGGCTGAGATACTCTTGAATTTCTTCCATGCGCTCTTCGTTTATTCGAGAGATAACGGGTCTGGCTCCATAGAGAACCTTCTTCATCTCTCGAATGCTTTCAAAAGTAACCATAAAGTTTCTTTCAATTTCTCGGCTAGGAACATTTTGAGCTGGATAGTAGGGCAAATTTACCATGTTGCTTCTCCATCTTTAAAGATGTCGTTCAAGCTGAAAAAGTACTTGATGTTCTTCTCCATAGCTCGTCCGATCGTTGCGAACCATGCGTATGGAATGGCGTAAATCAGCCTGTAAGCATACCACACAAGCATCGTAGGCGGAGCCATAAAACTCGGTGTTACGCTATAGGTTCTTTCGGCCACAGTTCCAGTTAGCATCACGTCTTCCTTGCCATAGTCCGGATTGAATTCGATACAGCAAGCATCGCCACCATCGTAGGTAAGCTTGATATCAATTTCGGGGAATATAGCTTTAGGATCTGAAGTGTCTCGGGCATCCACAACTACGATACCATTTCTGTAAGCAAAAGTTGCCCACAGCTCTTGGTTATCACGGAGTTCGGGATATCCAAAGGCTTCAGCCATACACTCTAGGAAGTCTTCCGTAGTATAGACACGCTTCTTGATACCTGCTAAGATTTCCTTAGAAATGGTAGCCTTATCACGGCCTACGTAACACAACGGCAAGGGAATTCTGTTGAAGTTCGACAGTTCCATCTTGTCGTCATCAATAGCTACCAATACTCTGAAATCGTTCATTTTTGCAAAGCCGTAAAGGAAGTTTCCTCCAATACCGCCAGCACCAATAACAATAAGATTTCTGCCGAATGTCGGAGGGCCTTTAAATTCCTCTCTTAATTCCTCTTTCTTTACATCTTCCGAGCTCATTATAACCATTCCTCCACGGTTGAATGTCTTGCCATAATTGCTGTGTAATCATTGTGGACACCCTTGATGGTATTTTCAATAGTCTTGCAATCGGCGATAATGGATCTTTTTGTAGCCAGATCTACGATTGTTGGTTTGAAGTATGACGAGTACAGTGCTTCGTTCTTTAGCATGTTTGCTAAAGATCTAACACTAAGCTCGGTCATATGTTCATGACCAGAAAATCCGCCCATACAGATGGCTCCACCTGATCCTACATTCGGATGATGAGCCTTAACGTAGCTGCTTCCGGATTTCTTAGCAAAGGCTGAGCAACCAATGGGGAATGTTTCGTTATCGTTACCAAACAGCTTGAAGACAAACAGTCCGATGGCTGGCTCGTAGTTTACACTATGATTTTCATCGTTCTTGCCCCAAGACCATTCCTTGTCTTTGGTGGCTAGATTCATCTTCAAGTACTTCTTCGAGTGTTCGTAATACTGAAGGTTACAAGGCTCAATAGGTTCCTTTAGATATACTTCAAGAGCCGGATATCCTTCGTAAGTCGCAATTTTTACGGATTCGATCAGATCACTGTCCTTTGCCATCCTGTTTCCAATCTTGGCAATGTCTTCAGCAATCTTAAATCCACTAGTAGCAGATTTCGGCGAGCTAAAGAAGTTTATTATTCCAGACGAGGATTTCAGTTCAAGAAATCCTCGTTCATCAACTTTTCCAATTCCGTACATAAGGTCTCCTATACAGGTATTGCTTCTACGTCACCGACCGGTTCCGCATCGTTAACTGGTTCTGCTGCTTCGACTGGTTCTCCGTCGGCATCTTCTGGCATACTGGTTGCTAACTCAGGATGAGCCATACGAGTTTCACGAGAATTAAGATCAGAATACTCCTGTGCACTCCATTCTGAAGAAGCCTCTGTCCAAGAAGATCCTGGGAGGAAATTTATATCATCTTCTCTGTCTATCGTATGAATACGATGCTCTCCAGACAGAAGAGTATTGTTCCTATACCATTGACCATATTCGGACATATCGGCGATCAGCTTTTGGAAATAGGGCCAATCAAGTCCTTCAAGCTCTTTGGTCTTGAAACCTTGAAGAGCAAATTTCTTAAAGATCCCAGCAAGAAGTGATCCGTCAATCTTCATAGTATCAGAGGACAGCGGAATAGCCTTAAAGCATTCTGCTAATTCATTGCTACACAGCATGAACACGGCCTGAGTTATCACTCGGCTATCAAGAGCAAACGAAGGATCATCAAGGCTTGTCTTGCACTTAAAGCTCTTGAATTTTTCGTAAGACCCATGATCCCAAGAAATGATTTCCTTAGAGAACATCAGTCTCCCTCTGTCAGACGTAATGGTGCCGCCCTTGCAATAGAACGTATTAAGCACGATAGTCCTTGGAGAAAGGAATAATCTTAGCAGATCATCTTCTAAGTCAATCTCCCTTGGACTACTAAAATTTGGGCCTTCAATAATTACTGCTGACTCAAATGATCCGTATCCACTAGGGCATTCATCTGGATTTGTTGCAATCTTTATGGTAGCATTCGGTCTCATAGAATCCCTGAAGCCGTTCAGGTTCTTTCCTAATGAAACGAGAGCTAGATGATCATTTGAATGGTCTATAGGCAACGATGCTGGAATTACAAAAATTTCTTCTATTCCGGCGACCATCAGTTCTCCAGCCAAAGTAACTACCAGAATACTGATATCTTTGATTACATCTTCAATCGAGTTACGGTTTTGGTATAACCTCCGGAATTCGCTAGATGACTGAATGTCTATTACAATAGCACAATTTTTCGGAATTGTGATTCCGGTACATTTCTTAGTGCGGTCGTACAATTCCGCAAGGTTGCTGACTCGTTCTTCGCTCATAATTTTCCTTTGGGTTAAAGTCAAAATTTTATATATCCATAAAATTTTAGTCTAAAGGCCATAGGCAACTGAATATTGCAGGTAAATTATGGCTTCTATTGTAGAAAAGAAATTTGAATGGTTTGAACAGCATTTAAGATCTAATCTTAAAGAGTATACTTTGGCATCGCCTTTATACCAAGGAATTCCTAATGGCGAAGATGATATGTTCTTGGTATTCTATCTGAAGATTCTTCTTGACAAACTGGATACCATGAAAGCTAACTCTATGCCTGTCGTACCAGACTCTGATCGTGCTGAACCTAGACTTGGCTATAGGACAGCGGTTCCGGTTCCAAAGGGAGGCTTATCCTCCATAAAGGTCGGCGTAGTCCCTGATCTTAACCTAGAAGAAATTATTGAAAGCACTCTCACTAAAGCCATACAAGATTATCTAGGATCCGTTGCAAATTCTGGAAATCTAACTAGAGAACTAAACCAAAATACAAATTTGGAAAACATTACAAGAACAGAATTAAAAGCTCTGGATATCCCGATGATAAAGTCCAATTCCTCTGTAAATAAATTATTTCATATTAAGGACTACCTTAAACGTGGTCATATGAAATTTATAACTGAGAAGATCAGAAGTAATATTAATCGTCTTCACAATTATTGTATAAATAATAGCCTTAAAAGGCTGTTTCCCGGCGAACAGGACGACTCTGATGTGGTATATGTAAATCCTCCCGATTGGATCTTTCCAAGGCTAGGTATCATACCCCTTGGCGTTTATCCTGATCTTCCAGATGATATGCCGGAACTTTTACAAATGTTTAGAGAAGGAAATGCCGCTCAGTATACTATAAAAGAATTTGCTATAGAACCTGGGCGGAGATACCTAGAAATTATTAGGGAACTTAAGGACAAATTTTACAATATCTTTAGTGATGAATCCCACATCAGGAATGATAAAGTAACTGAAGCTATTGAAATTATCAATACTCTTGCAGATCAAGAATCTATACTCGGCAAGGTATACAAGCACTCAATGCTATATGGCTCTCCTTCTAATAATCCTTTTACTGGATTTAATGGCGATGAAACAACCAACTATGGAGGGAGGCTGTACAGGTTCCAAGAAGAAATTAAAAGGTACTATTTAGGCGGCAAGTACCCCGATGATACGGAGTACGAATCTATTTATCATTTGCTATTCGAAAAGACCTTTAATCTATTTGATGGAACGCTAAGAAGCGTAAGCAACAGATTTATTGACAATTTGATTTACGACGCTTCTGGAGAAATCGTCAATATCCGTGAAATTGTGGATGGAGAAGGAAATGTTATCCATGATGAACGAGATGATCGATTCACAGAGTACCAAGCAGTAAAACGAACTGTCAATAGTTTGCAGCCCTTTATCGTCGATGTATCTGAAACGGTAGCAGGTACAAAGCCTGACTATAACGGACGCTACAGTGAGGATCTAAATGTCTTTTTCAGCTGCAACAATGAATGGTATAATTCATATGCGAGCCTGCAAGGATATAACAGCATACTCTCTAAAGCAGACGTTACTTCTGCGAATTTAAAGGCTTATAGAGAATTGATAGAGAATTTCTTCAATTTGACAAAACAGTGCCTAGATAAGACTCTAAAGGATTTCTTAGAACCTGTCGATTGGTTTACTAGCTATCCTGAGTATCTAGATATAACTGTCGATACAAAGCTTATTGAAGAAAGACAAGAATCTATACTTGGCAATTTCTATGGTGTTTATCGCATAAAAGAGTACAAGGGAACTATAATTTGTTATTTACTACCAGAATATCCAGTAAGATAAGCATCACCCACTATGAAACCTAATTCCTCCATTTCTCCGACAGAGCTGAAAAAGAGGCTGATTCAGATTTTCAAATCTGAAGAAGGTTATTTCGAAGCTCTTAAAAAAGCTAGAGCGGATCTGATCTCGTACTTTGATCGATCCAAGTTGTATCTCCTGTTCACAAAGGCTATTGACGCTTGTCCGTACATAGACTTCTCATCGGCTAGAGATAGACGAGTCAACAAACTCTCTCCTATCTACAAGCTAAAGATTGACTACGGAAAGCTTCCAGATAATCTCCGAGCTTTGGCAAGCAGAAAGCCTAACATCAGTGATGCAAAGACTTTTATTGTCCATACTGGTGTTCTTGGCCCTTACTTAGATACCCTCCTTAAGGTCATTCGTGAAAATGATATGACCTACCTTAAAGAGCCAGTCCCTAAGTCTGAAGACCGAAATGCTCTGGAAGACTATTTGTCTGCCATGTATATTATGGATACAAGCGACGAAGCTACCAAGCCGGTATTTGTTCGTCAGGTTATCTAGTTTGCTCGCTCCAATCAATTGCCCTAACCTGAGTTTCTAACAGGTTAGGGCAAAATATTCCCCTATCCAAAAGGATAGGGGAAGTATCTGGATTTATTAGCGAACAAAGCTGAGGTCAGCTTCGCTAGCTAACTTAGAAGTGTGAAGCAGTTCCAAGATATTATAGGTCACGAGGGCTTCAGTCAAGACAGCACTGTCATTGACCGGAGCTTCAGAAGCCATCTTCATAGCGGCCTCAGCGTGCATATCAAGGATCTTGCGGAAGTAAGTGTCATACTTCTTAGCTTTCTTCTCAAGAAGCTTCTCAGGGAAAGCAGCATTTTCCAGAGCATTACGCTTTTCCTCTTCAAATTGAGCCTGAAGATCACGCTCACGCTGGAGCATAACACGGCTCTTAGCCTTGAGCACAGCCGCAAGCTTTTCTTCGTAGACTTCAACAACCTTGTTGTTGTCATCCAAGAGAGCCTGATCTTCTGTAGCTTCGTTGAGAGCCACAGCGGCTTTGTGTTCAGCAATGTTCTTGAGAGAATTCAGATACAGATTCAGGTGCGGACTTTCGCTGGCCATAACCTTGGAAGTATCAATCTTTCCAGAGATAAGCAAGGCCTTGAAAACCTTAGAAACATTGTCAGAAATCTGAGTCTGCGTATTAAGGTCGGTGTCCGTAGACAGAGCTACAATGTGGGCGAGAGATCCAGACAATTCGTCAAGATACTGCGTAGCCATAGCTTCACGAACCTTAGCGTCAGCCTTACGGTTGGCGTTAACTTTGGAAGAATGCACAAAGAGGCTAGAGATTTCGGACTTTCCGTCCTTATGGGCTTCTTCAAAATCCTTGTCAGATTTGAGAAGAGCTTCACGAGCCTTTTGAGCCTTTTCAAAACGTTCCTTGCGATGCTTGGCGCTTGCAGGACGATTAGAGATTGTATAGTTCAGGTCAGTCATAATAAGATCCTTTACAATTACGAGTTAAAACGTATAGTGGAAAACGATTCTTACGGATTCAGGGAATTCCTGTTCATCCGGATTAATCGGCAAACCGATATTGGTATATTCAGGATACTCCTTATACGCATTAGCGTTTATAACGATAAAGCGAGGATCCTTAATACCATTAATCTGAATGACGTTCGCAGCCGAAACTGAAGGAACAGCTCTCTCTATAGCGGTTGTAAGCTTGGTTACAGAAACCTTGCCGTTGATGATCATGTTGTTGCTAGCTAGAGTATTAATATCCCTAAAGAAATCTTCAGTGATTTTCTTAATCTGAGCTTCAACTTCGTCATCTTGGCCATTCTCTCTTTCAAGATCCAACCAAACTTCCAAGTCAGAAGACGGTACAACTTCCAGTTCCTCTTCTTCTTCCTCAAGAGTAGTCGTACGAATTTGTAGTCTATTGGAAGGCCCATAGGAATTGAAGAACTTGATAGAGATGCCTGTATTATTCACAAGCTTATAGATAGAATCCTTCAAGGCATTAAGATAAGACTTGTACTCCTGAATGAATTCTTCGTAATACTTGTCATTGAATGCTACTTCGGCTCCTACCAGCGGAACCCCTCCGAGACAATTACTTGCATCAGAGAATGTTGCAGCAAAGACATCATCCATGCTCCTAAACATCTCGATCGGCTCGCTTACTTCTGCTACAGCTTTGATACGATAGACTTCTGGATCAAAGTAGACGCTAGCCTCTTCATATACATAAGAATCTTCCTCAACAGCGCTAACGCACTTACTGAGATCAGCCTTGTACTTTTCGTCATTAAGATTTCCATACGGAGAAGAAGACAAGTTGCTGTAATCTTCTAAGATATAAATCTTTGCATGGACTTTGGATTCAAGGCGTACGGTAGCTCCAGTACCCGGCTCTGTAGCAAAGATTTCTCCGGTATCCATGTTGAACATCCAGAATTTCTGATCGCCGCTATCGCTACAAGCGTTAACGATTTCCATAGTAGGCATTTCACCTTCGTTCTGGATAAAATGATCAGCAGCCCTCATAATACAGAGGTTGGACTTTGCCGGATTCTCGCTCATCGGAGGCTCGAACAAAATTCCAAGCTTGTTTCCAGCAATATTTTCATTGCTCAAAATTACCAAGAAGGTCTTTTTGTGCGAAATGTCCGAGATGAAGTTTGTAGCAAGTTCCAAAAAGATATGAGTATCATCAAGCTTGTTAGCCTCATTGATACTTAGCTCTTCGCTGATACTTGTAGCAGTAATACTCCTTCTGATCTTTAGATAGTTCAAGATCGGGTTGGAATCAGAATCAGTATTAACTTCCTTGAATATAGGAGTCTTGAGCTCATTAATAGTCAGGTCGAAGTATCTCCAGCATTCGCCATTAAAGCACTGGATTACGAACGGGCTAAAGTATACATGATGATTGTTCTTAATAAGCTCATCAAGATTCTCTTCATCATCTAGGAATCTGAATTTTGTAAGGCTCTCAATTATTTTTCCAGTTTCAGGATCTGTTTCGTAATCGGGAATAATCGGATCCGAAGCGGTGATGAGACCACTGGTAACATTATTCAGATCAAATTCCAAGGCAGTGTTTGTCGGGAAAGGCCTGCCCTTAGAGTCTCCAAGAAGCAGGTAGCCCATGAATAATCTCTTGATGATGGTGTCGGTATCCCTTCTGAATACTACCTTGCTGATTCCGTTGAATACAGAATTAGAAAGCTTTGCAAAGTAGGTATTGAGATCTTCTTCGGTACTAAGGACTTCTACCTTCTGTCGCTTTTCGTACACAGCTTGCTTGAGCTCCTGAATGCTAGGACGGTCTTTGCCTCCAGCCGGATGAAGAATAATCGAACCGGTCATCTCGAGATTAACGTTCGGATCTTCTATGTACAGATCGCCAACAAAGTTGAAGTTGCCATTGCTACCAGTAGTAGTGCAGCTTTTCACAAGTGCAGAGCTACCATTAGCAGGTCTCCATCCAGACGATGTAAGATCGAACAAGATCTGGAAGGAGTTTTCGTCAATAAAGTTGTAAGAGCAATACGGATCTTCAGATACAACCAAGCTTCGGCTCTGATATTTTTCAATAGGAGCATATTCACTATCTTCTTCCTTGTAGAAGACGGTGAATCCAGCTAGCTGGTCTTCAAGGTCTACTTGGAAGTTGATAGAGTTCGCAAGGTTAGACGACGCAAGATCGTGCGTTTCGTTAGATACTTCATACTGGAATACGTCAATCTTCAAGATGATGTAGCGCTTTCCATCATCAGATTCTGTATCCGGAATTTCCGTAGATTCGATATAGCTGTTCGTCAAGTACTCTTTGGAATTAGAAAGCAGCATTGGTTCTGCATCATAATGAGCACTTCTGTAGGAGAAAGCATGGCTATTATAGAAAGCGATAACACCTTCACCAGCAGTACGGATATACACACTAAACGGCAGATGGAAGTATACTGAATCCATATTCACTACAAAAGACTCTCGATCCAGCTTCAGAAGACCAGATGGAGTAGAGTTAATAAGATTCAGCAGCTCGCTTGCTCCAAATACCAACGTAATGGTAGCCTTAGCTGGAACAGCTTCTGTAGCATCAACACCCTCGTCTGCTGCCGCAGAGTAGATCGTTTCTGGAATAGATGCCGTATTAAGAGCGATTTCGTTGTACAGAGCATTTCGGTGATACATACTAATCTTTGTAGCATGAGCCACAATTTCATTCATATAACCGAATAGACCAAGCTTGGAATTCTCCGGAACTTCTTCCGAAGAATTGCCAGACCCAAGTCCAAAATACTGCCCAGTAAAATTTTGGAAATCTTTTAAAAGACCATACTGGTCATTTTGAATTTTAGAATTTTCGTCTGCCATAATTTTTCCTATGTATTAAACTATACCCGCCATATCGCAGAATTATATCAGCGACATTAGGCCTCCAAGAGCTGCCTGAATAGCCTTTTGGTCATTACCGAAAGACGTTCCAGTATCAGCAGGTCTAATAAAGGCATTAACAATCTTTACACGATATTTAGAATCAATAGCTGTACGGCCACTTTCATCTCCAGCAAGCGGCTCCCAACCAACGCTTCCGATGGTCTGACCGGAGCCATATTCCTCACCAAGCTGATGACCGAGCTTATCAAAGTAAGTGATCTTTGCACTCTTATCATAGAGGTTCGGAGGATCCAATCTTGCCACGCCGACTGTTTCAGCAACCGTGGCTTGCGTCTGGGATACTGCCGTAGCACTAATATCAGTATCAGGTGAGGAATCAAACCCAGCTGTAATTTTTGCATCAGTCTTCTTGCGAAGTCCTTCAGCAGCATCAGCAGCAGTCATGTTGCTTTCAAACTCCAAGACGAACTTGAACGGAACGCTTGAACTGAATCCCCAAGATTCACCAGCCTTAGCATTTGTGATCGGAGGGGTCATTCGTACATAAGCTCTGTTCTCAGATCTTGTCGGGCCTCCCAAGAGATTAGCATCATTCGTAGATCGTCTTCCCTTAGAAGTATAAATAGAAGCCAGCTGGGCGTACTTCAGGTAGTCTACTGTTGCGCCAGCCTTGCCTGTATACGCCGGAAGTCGCATGATATAATTGAAGTCAAGAAGAATATTAGGATCGTTAGATTCGTGGTATTCGCTCTTGAAGTTTACAGAGAATTCCGGGATATCGGCAGATCCGCCTTCAAGCTTTACAGAACTCCAAGGAGCCGAAGTCGGGAAGATCCCAACATACCTACCCCAATGGGCAATGGTATGGTTGTCAGGCTCCATCACGAAGTAATACATCGCTCCCAGATAGTCGATCGTACCCTTATTGTAGCTCTTGCGTTCGCAGTCGCCCTGACCTTCTTTCATTATTTCTATGTACTTCATCCATGCTGTAATAATGTTCATGAGCAGCAATTCTTTAGTATCATAGAAGGTGACAGAGAAGTCATTTCCAATGTAGCTCTTTCTGGTGGTAGTGCCAAACTGTGTACGGCCACCAAAGCTATTTTCCCATCCTTCCTTAACATCAAGGTTCAAATCAGGAATATTTGTACTCTTGACAAGATTGGAGAAGATGTAAGAAAAATAAGGATGCGCACCCTTGTGGGTATAAACTGTATTCGGGAAGTTCTCTCCCCACGTATCAAGCAGATAATTGTTGTTGTAGTTAAGCTGCGTGATGATTTCTCCGGCAAGGGGATGGTTGTGGTATCCCATCAGAGACATAGCATTCTGAGTGAGATTCAGATCCGGCTTGACGAAGAAGAGATGGTACAAACCATTCTGGAAGTAGTCAATTTCTCCGCTAGGGATCAATTTGTTCACTCGGAACATAGAAATCAGATTCTCTTCCCCAAAGAGTTGGCGACCATCACGAAGCCCATACCACAGCGGCTTAGGGGCAAAGTCATCAGTGGTGTTGCCCACCAGACCGCCAGTTACCTTATCAAAGAAATTATTATTCTCGTTAAGAACTCCTTCAGAGATGCTCATAAGAGAATCAATGATGTTAGGCTGTCCTTTGCTCTTTACTTCGCTGTTAGATAGAGTCTCATTGTTGTTGTATACCACTCCTCCGAGGAGTTGAGCATCTAGATCTTTCTGATCAAAGTAGCAAAGATGCTTGATATGCCCAATAGTGGCTCCTAGATTACTAGGAGATTTAAAGATCTGGGTATGCAGATTCTGAATCTTCTGGAGATAAGTACCATCGTCAATTTGCTCGCTCTTCTTCTGAGGATCCATCAAGCAGGTAGCAGCCAGAAGCATATCTCCCTTTCCAATGTTGGAAGAATCCTGAGACAGCATGAATCTATTGATCAGCTGAGAGGGCTTATAAGTGTTGATAGCTTCCATAGTCTGCTGGCCAGCAGTGGTCTGATTGAAGATGCTAGTAACCTTATCCAATACGTTGAATCTGTTTCTGGTGCTATCCATCAGCGCCATAACTTCTTCGTCAGTCATGGGTTTACCAGTCGAGCACAAAACATCGGCAGCTGTCCAAGCCAGCGTATTAATATCCTTAGCAGCGCTCTGAAGCACTTCAGCAGCTAAATAAGTAGAAACCCCAGATTCTTTGGATACAAAGTCCGTAAGATACGTCGGGACATCTTCAAGAATTTCGCTTAGAACATCGTTGGTTCTCTCGGTATTGCTACCAGAAGACATAGGCTTAGCCAAGAACGAAGCCGAAGCTATCGATTCTTTCGGGTCTGACAGAGAGTGCGGAGTGCCTTCAACAGTTTCCACTGCGGATTTAGGATCTTCAAGAGTTTCCACCGGATCTCTCGTTTCAATTACTCTCTTGATAAGCTCTGAGAATGGAGGAGGAGTTGTTTCAAGATCCAATTCTCCAGTCTCACTTCTGCTCATTATCGGCCTTATGTTGTCGAAGTAAGTCTCTGTGATAGTAGCCATAACGCCAGTATCAAGAACTTGGTAGCTATTTCCGGATCCTACGCTGGATCCTGCCGAGCTCGACAACGGGCCATAGGCTCCAAGGTTGGAGTTAACGCCAGCGCTCTTAGACAGTTCACCATAAGAACCACCATTCACGCTGATTCCGGCATTCTTAGCCAACGGGCCATAAGATCCGCCGCTCATCTTTTCGGCAAGAGCTCTTTTTACCTCTTCGTTTATAACATTCTTGTAAACTTGAGCCAAACGATTCTTTGCCAAGTTATAATTACCGCCGTTGCTTAAGGCAACAGCTTCTTTAATTTCTTTTCCATAAGCGTCAGACTGATAGAATTTAATTTCTATAGGATTCTTATCGATACCGAACACATCTTTCTTTATGAAGTCATTAAGATTTTTAGAGACTGATTCGATAGCTCCATATACAGTTTCCTTGACGTCGCTAACAAAGTTAGAGATAGGAGTCAAAATCGGAGAAAGAGCTTTATCTAAAGCTGCGCTCATCGCAGACATAGCAGTATTTTCTAGTCTAGCCGCTTGGTCGGCTACAGCCAATCCAACGTTAGTAACTGCTTCTCTGGCGGCTCCGAGGGCTGCTCCAGCTACGGCATCAGTTAATTCCTTTAAGAAACCTTTTCCTTTGCTCTTTAGATCTTCAGCCAGAGAAAAGGTCTTATTAAGATCTATCCAACAAGCTGCAAAAGTCTCATTTTCAGTCTTCAAGCCAGCCCAGTAAGAGTATGTCTGGCTAGTTTTGACATTAGCTAAAGGATTGCCAAAATTCCAAGACGGGCCTTTACCGACAGAAGAATTACCGAAAGTCTTGTTTCTGTTAATGTCACGAGATCTTAAAGCGTCTATGCGCTTTTTGTCTTTTTCTCGTTCTTCATTAAGTTCAGTTCTTCCAGCCTTTACTTGAATGGCATGATACTCGTTATCTTTTTCTCCTTCTCCGCTAGTTACATTAGACTGGTCAGGAGCAAATCCGGCAGTTTGGCCGTCATTATCGTCAACATCCAGAGATGTAATACTCTTTGGAATAATCTTAGCTTTCTCTTTGAATTCGCTGTGGCTCTTGTCGGCATTCCCAAGATCATTCTGAATGCTCTTGTCTTCACTTTTAATAGCCTTAAAAAGCGCTTCAGGAGTTTTAGCTAGCTTAGCTTTTGTGGCATCGTCGTTCTGCTTCTTGGTAGCCGAATTGACTTTATCGGCTAGAGCAGATACTGCACTAGAGGCAGCGGCGGCAGCTGCTGCAATTCCACTGGTGTCCATCATTCCTGGCATATAAAATTCCTTTGAATCTAATATGGAGTTTTTAATACTGAAATACCCTTATATTACTATAAGCTGAATACGTGCTATATCAGCTTAGCTAATAAATTGGATCCGTCCTGAATCTTTTGCCGCCTATCCGGCGGAGCTAACACAAGGAGATTTTATGTATAAGACCATACCTAAATGTCTAACATCCTAGCAATTTTGGAAACCTTCCTCAAGGGTTTCTTAGATCGATAGGCACGTTGGCTTGAGATATAGTCCGTGACCCCTGACATCCATAGTGGTGGCTTGTAACTTGAGAATTTTGACTGATGGGCCGTTACTCATCCAGGACGGTCACAGATAATTGTGCTTGGTTATAGCTACAACCGTCGGACAGCACTCTGCGAAATTTTTTAAAAGTACAGAACTGAAGCAAAGGTAGACTAGCCGTGGCCATTAACGGATTGCTACGTTAATAGGTATCAAGAAAGTGACCGGGTGTCATCCCGGAAGATCCACATCGGTTAATCTCTCTGGAGAGGGAATTACAATGCCGGAGCTTGTGTGGCAGTTTCAGATGTACTACGATTCTGGGTACTGGCAGCTCAGAATTAGTTGTAGGATAATCAAGATTAGATTACTGTGAAAACGGGCCGGATCAACCCGGTTCCGTTCTTTTTTTATTTAGAGTAATAGGAAACTCATTATTGTCAAAAATTTAACAAGGTTATAATCATGGCTATTTCTATAATTGGCGATATCATTAAAGAAATTCGCGGTTTGATTAATGACAATTCTACCGGCGAAGCTAGAGCCACGTCCAAAGAAGTTACTAATCTTATTGCTGGACGTCAAGTCTTCCGCTTAGATGCTTCCATTGCTCGTCAAGCTCGCAGAAATACCGCAGTATTTCCAATTCTTGCGGTAGACTCAGTAGAACCTGAGCAGCTTTTTAAGCTTCAGAAACGTCTCGAAGCTAATATCGCTTCCATGCTCCTACTATGCGTTCAGAATGGAAATGACATGATTGACATGACCACTCCTGACGGAAAGCGTCAATTCATCGATATGTACACTGGCGGTGGTCAGGGTCTGATGGAAGACGGAATTCCCGGATTGAGCGGTGTTGTAGGATCTGAAGGTTCTAATCCGCTTTTGAATCCTCGCAATTTCCAGAAAGCTGCTAAGGCTGCATTCGACGTCTTGAACAATGACTTTGAGAATGATCTGGACATGAGCCTCATCTCTTATCCGAAGCTTGGTTGGTATGATGATGCCTCCAATCTTGGATCCAATGGCGTTGGAACCGTAGCTCCGGTCTCCAGTCCAGCTCCAGCAGGTGGCGTTACCACTTGGAATCCGCAAGATGAAGAAGCTGAAGATTCCGACTCTCCGAGCGCAGATGACTTTATGGAAATCGGCTCTGAAGCCTATGGTGGTCGCCGTGCTCTGGGTAACGAAGAACGCAAAGAGGCCGCAAATCGTAGAAAAGAAGCTCGCAGATCTACTGTCGATGATGTCGAAGAAGACAGAGAAGCCAAAGACAAAGAGAATAAAGCCAGAAGTGAAGGCTGGGAAAAGGAGATGGGCAAGATCCAAAAGAAGGGTGACGACTCTGAACCTACAGTGGTGAGTGTTGAAGTCCTTCTCAAGGATGAGCACGGCTACGCAGGCAAGACCAATATGGCCTTTGGCGTTAAGACCACTCTCCATATGTTCCAAGCTTCTGAAATGGCTGAAGCTATCAAGGACACTTACTCTGAATCTAGCCTCTTGATCCGTTTGATTCGTTGGCGTGCTGGTGAGCTTTCTTTCATTAAGGACGTGCTCCTTAATATGAAAGAAATTAAGCAGACAGTTTCTGCCAAGCTGAACCGCCGTAATCAAACTGGCCCGAAGGCTATCTTCGCAAGTATGCGATTCAAGATTAAGAATGCCGTCATGTCTAGTGCCGCAGCAACCAAGGATGGAAAACTTCTTCCGACTGCTATCTTGTGCGTGACTATGGACGAAGTCGAAGAAGTTCGCAGAACTTGTGGTAAAGATTTCTTCAAGAAGATGAAAGATGCTCGTGAACTGTGTGAAAAGCTCGGTTTGTTTGGTATTGTTATCGTGGAATCGGCATCTAACTCTTACTACAGCTTCTTTGATGATGGCGCAGTAAGCTACACCAAGAACACCTTGAAGAAAGAAAGCAAGAACGATGATGAAGGCATTCTCCGTGCCGTATTTGGAGCGCTGAAGCGCTAAAGGATTGAAAATGGAACTCGGATACGATTCTGTCATTAAAAGCATTCCTTACTTCGAAAATAAGGAAATTGCTCTAGAAGCCACTAATATCTTTGGCTCTTTGATGAATGTTTGCAACAAGCTTGTTAACCGGACTGTAAAGGCTCTGGTTAAAAACAAGTCTGACAAGGTTCTCAAGGATATCTCCAAGAGTGGTGGCGACATCAAGAAGTGTTCCTTCTACAAAGACAGCAAGATTTGCATGGATGCTCTCGTTATGATGTCTCGTCGTGGCGGAGGTGGAAAGAAGTTTATTCTTGATCTGGTGGCGATCCACGATTGGCTGATCTCTAGCTCCAAAGAGCTCAAAAACATTTGTAGCAAGCGGACTACCAATCATGTTGGAAACCAGTTCTACATCTCTATGGTCATGGCTTGGGCATACGGTGTATCGGTGGGTATCGTTACTTGTACAACGACTGGCAGCACTGGCGTGATCACTTGGGAAAAGCAGGACAAGGTTTCTAAGACTAAGTATGGCCAGATGATCCACAAGCTGGCTACCTGCGTTCGTAACGGAAAGCTAGACGACGCTATCAAGCGTGTAGCTTCTACTAAGAATGCTAGCGAAAGCGGCTTAGCCTTTGCAGCTGTGGTTGCCGTTGGTGGCGCTCTCTTGCTTCTTTACTTTGTTCGCTACATCATCATGCGATTCTTTGAACTCCGTGGTGGAATTGCGGACTGGCTTCGTAATCAGAGCTACTTCGTGAAGCTCATCTCTGATAACAACAAAGGTATCACTGAAGAACAGCGTGCCAAGCAGCAAGAAGATGGCAAGATGCTTGAAAAGCTTGCTGAAAAGATTGACGTTGACCTTAAGGAAGAAGACGATGTTCCGGATTCTTCTGACATGTTCAATCGTGAATCCGAAGCTGTGGTAAGCGAAGCTCAGAAACCAGCTCCGAGTCAAGTAGAATCCTTTATGGGTCAGGATAATCCTCCTGAGTCCAATGGGCCTAGCGTTCCGGTATCCGGCCTAGACTTCTAGCGTATATGCCGTAGCTTGAATGGCTACGGCATAACACTTTATTGAAATAGAAGGTATTTATCTATGAAAAAAGATTTTAAATTTCTAGAAATTACGGCTGCGTCTAGTGGTCGCCAGAAGATCATTGACGAAATGCTCAGCTCTGCTAAAGAAGTAGAGAAGAGCTGGAAGATCGCTCGTGAAGGTGGCGACCTTGTAGAAGTCGAAGAACAGAATACCAAGCTTTCGAGTTCTAATGCTGTTATCATTCAGGCTATCATGCTTGACTGTGGCAAAGTATTTGGCGAAATCGCTGAGTATCTTGAAGACAGCCTTATTCGTCTCGATGAAGGTCGTTCGATCAATGCCATTCAGACTGAAGAATCTCGCAAGAAACGTGTAGAATTCTCTATCTACCCGTGCGAACCGATCTACTATGTCTTTGAAAACATGAGCAAGATCACCAAGGATTTCTGTCAGTACTCCAATCTTCTTGGTAACGCCATCAAGAATCTTCTATCTGGATCTATGGAAAACCAGTGCGAAAAGGTTCAAGAAGCCGAATCGGCTTGCAAGGAATTCATTAGCTTTGTGAACATGGAAAAGATCTTTAAGGTCTCTCTCTATGACACAATGACTCCGTATCCTGAAGCCATGAGCAGCGGCGATGCAGTTATCTTTGCTCGCAAGCTGTCTGAAGCTCTCAGGGTCTTTATCCAAGATGGATTATCTCTCTGCGAAAAATTCAAGATTTTCTCTAAGCGTTTCTCGGCATCAGAGAATATGCCAGCCTTCCATGACATGAGCATGGAATGCCGGAAATTGTTCTTTGTGTTGTGTCGAGCAATCAGGTCTATGACTCCTGCGTTGCTTACGATGTCTAGGAATTTTGTCAAGGCCATGCACATGGCTAACGAAAATTTCTGGTACATCAAGACCACCGTTGAAACGACAATTTAGGAATAAGTCCCGTAGCCTTCGTGGCTACGGGATAATTTTATACTCGGACGATACTGAATTTGGTAATGAGCTTCATGAGCTTTCCAGAATCCCGAACGTCTTCGCTAGGTTCTACAGAGATAAAGGTGTGCTTATTATTTAGTAAGCGATATTCACCAGTGTAATCTCGGTTTACGTCGTAATCAAATTTTATCTTGATATTCTTTGCGATATCAAATAGATTCATGTCGCTGTTGTCTACGTCTATCGTGATGGCTTCTACGACTTCATTGATTTCCATAGCTACAGCGGATCCAAGATCTTCTCTGTTGATTCCACTCCAGAAGTATTTTTCCTTAGGCTTAAAGTCGCTCTTTACACCACCTCCACCGGGAATATCATTCTGACTGTTTTTGAAGTTCAGAGTAATCTTTTCGCCAAAGATCTCTTTTAGAGTGACATCCTTTATGGCTATAACTGGTCTGGATACAGTGTAAATGGTAGCTTGATCTTTGTCTATAGCTGTAGATTTAAACATTCCAGATTGAGGGCCGCTAGTACTTCCGTTCTGAAATACGATTGTAATATCAGTTACAGGATCTTCCTGGCTCTTTACTTTTTCGACTCTATCACAGATTGTCAAGGCATCAACGCTAGTAAAATAGATAGCTCCGTTCTTATAAATCCCGTAGTTGGTATCAAGATACTCGATGGCATCTTGGAAATTCATTGGAGGAATTAGGATCTGTTCATACTTCTGAGTGTTAGAAGGCTTACCAACGCAGATCCTCTTGTTTCGACTACTCTTTGAAATCAGGTATTGAAGTACGTCGCCAACTGTTGCATCCTTTGCAATAAAATTGAACAGATTTCGGTTAGAATTAAAGCCATCTTCGTCTACCAAAGCAAATGTAACTCTGGTTATGCTGTCTGAAGTGGAAGTATTTGTCGGTTCTTTGCCAGATGCGTCTTCAGATGGAGCAGCTTTAGGAATTCCTACGATGATAAACGGCTTATCTTTCCAAATCGAAACTGGCTTTCTGTCTGTATTCCGATCGATCGATTCATATCTGTCGATAGACAAAATGATTCTAGTATTCCTATAGTCATCTTGAAATGATCTGTATATACTAGATGAAATTCCAAGTGTCAGGTTACAAGAGCAGATGTCTGCTTTGTCATACATTTCGATCAGATCCATGCTGATGATGTAGTCGCTCAAAGGAATGCTCTCGTCATTCTTTTCCTTGAGATACTTTACCTCGGCTTTTCCGGTTATACGATAAGTATAGGCTTTAGCATTAATGCTAATTGGAGATAGATTTCGTTTTTGGGCTTTAGATAGAGACGCATTAGAGGATCCGCTATCTTTAAGACTAATGTTACCTGCCATAATTAGGATCGCCTATTAAAAGGTTTTCGATATCAATGGGGAATATAGAGAACCATTCTCTATTTATTTTCTTGAGACTTTCAATATCGTGCAAGTCTGTAAGCTGACTTAAAATCTCTGCCTTGTAGCTTGGAGTAATAGTACTAAGTCTGAATCTGTTAAAGTCAAAGTCATTGAAATTCTTCTGATAAATATCTAGACCTTCTTGACCAAACTTTTCGAGTACAGCTTCTTCTACGGATTTTCCGTTTAAAGATTTAAGGAATTTTCCAGCCTTGGCCATTCGCATAGAACCTACACCCGGATAATCGGGGCGACATCCAGACAGAGCCATCAACTCTTCAGGTCTGTTGGCTCCAGCCATAGCATCGCTATAAGACTCTCTAGTGACAACTCCAGTTCCACGTTTGCCATTCAAGAATACGCCGTATCTAGCTTCAGATCCTCTGCATAGCAACAGCGGAATATCCTCACTAGCAATTCCAAAGACCAGATTGCACTCATCCTTAAACGTGATGCAGCTCAGAAGTGTCATGATGCTGAATCTGGATCCTACACCCTTCGTATCTACAAAGTAGGTTCCGGGTAGGTACTTGGTTATCATCTTGAGGAAATTGATTTCGCTTTCAATGTATCCAGCTGAAATCTTTGTCTCTTCATTCTTTCCAAAAGATGAAATCTCATCAGAACTTGCGCAGAAGAATATGCTAGGAACCTTACCAAACTTCCAGAAGAAATGTCTGTAATAGCTTGCAAAACTCAATACTCCGGACACAAACTCCATAGTCTGAAACTCATGGTGCTTGCTGTGCAAAACCATCTCGTAGAATTTCCTCATATCCAAGAAGATATGGGTCTTGAGATTCCAGTTGAAGTTAACTGCGTTGAAAGCGTCATAAAGCAATTCAAATTTTGCTTTTCTAAAGTCGAATAAGTCTCTAAGACTCGTGAATATTTCAGGTTTCATCATAGCAATTCAACGTTCCAGCGGAGAAAAGATCCCAGAGCCCGTCTGGCTCTGGGAGGTGCTTAAGCCTTGTCGGGGTTTTCGGACTTCAGCAATTCCGCTAGGTCTTCATAATTTTTGTCCAAGACCTTAACATATTTAAGCTTTCGCCTAGCTACTTCGTGATCTTTAGCATTCTCAATGTCCAAATCACGTTTGCGATAATGCTTGTTATCTTCACTCTTAATCTCTACAACGAGTTTAAGACTTTCGATATAAGCATCAGGAATGTAGAAATGCTTCGTTCTGTCTCTTGGAGAGATATAGTCGATCACAAATGGACACGGCATGAAGATATCTTTAGGATCCCAGTCCATCTGAAGATCCATAAATCTGATGAAGTCTAGCTCATAACTTCCAGTATATTCAAAGCTGCGTTTAGGATCCGAACTCCACTGGTATTTTCCGCTGATCTTTCGTCCAGCAAGCATCTTCTTTTGAACTTCAGGATCTTTAAGTAAAGTTTCCTTGCCATAAGTCTTCATCATGCGCTGAACGAATATCCTACGAAATTCTAGTCTTTCAGCATCATCACGGAGTCTTTCGTATCTTCCGGCTTGTTCATTCCAAGCTGTAGGCTTTCCACTTAGAATACTCTTTCCAAATTTGTTATTCTGAGGAAGACCATTTCTAATGTTAAACAACCATTGTTTAGTGGTTACACCTTTAGGAACACAACCAGGATGCTTATCTTCAATATGGTCTATTACCGAATCTAAGGTAACGTATGTTTTAGGACATATAGGGCATTTAAATTTTTTCATAATAGATCCGGTTTTAATCCTTTTATATTTCAATCTATAGTTTTTCTATAAGAACTATGAAAATTTTGTTATCCAACTCTATAATACAAGGTATAATTATGGCAGTAGAAGCTACATTTCAAATTAATGCAAAAAACAAGAATATCGTGATAGACGATATTCGAGCTATTGCTATCAGACTTAACAATCTTATAGCAAGCAAGAGTAATGGACTTCCGAACAACAGCGAAATCAACGCTGGAGTCCATAGTTACCAAATGGAAGAAGCTAATAGCACTAACTTAGCCTTAATTCGTGAGTCCATAAATGACGCTATCAGCAAGTACATAAAGGAAGGCTCTCCTTCTGTAAATGTCGCTTATGTTGATCCGCCAGAAGGATCTCTAGAACTCAGAAAGATGCTTCAAGTCAAAGTGACAGTAGCCAATACCGGGGCTACCGGATACAGCACCATTGTAATGAATTTAAGCCAAAGCTCTGGTCGTTTAGTAATGAACGACATTAACGTGGTATAAACAGTCTCATCAAACATTCTAATTGAATTAGCACCTAACCAAGGATAATCAATGTCAACTAGCGAAAAACTCACCATTCGCCGCAGAACAGCAGCTCCTAAGCCTGCTCCAGCTGCGGCCAAACCCGCAGTAGCTCCGCAAGCTCCTGCCGAAACTACTCCCCAAGCTCCCATTGCAGAAGCTGAAGCTGTTAAGGAAACTCCTAAGGAAGTAAAGCCTAAGGCTAAGTTGGCTACTCCGATGACTCCTGAACAGCTTGCACAGGCTGCACAAGATGAAGCAGATAAGCAAGAGATTGCTCTGCCGTCCTTTATGCAACCGGGCGCTCAGATTCGTCAAGTGGATCTCCGTGAGTATAAGAATTACAAACCGGAGCCTATCCGTGCAGCCATCGTGCTCAACAATCCTAACTTCAAGGAAGATGCTAAGCCTACTGAACCTGAAGTCACAGAGCTTCCTCCTGAAGCTTCTTATGTACCTCCGGAAGAATTACCGCTCTCTCCGTTTACAGGTGCTCCGCATCCTATCAAGGAAGCTCCGCCTGAAGAAGCCGCCCAACTGACTGAAGAAGTTCCGGTTACTCCGACTGAAGAGCATAATAAGGAACGTTCCGCTTTCGGTGAACGTGTAAACGTCCAGAAACTTGACCAAGGTCTTGCTGACTCTTTGGCTAGTAAGCGTCCGGGCCAGAGGAAGATCAACGAAAAGCAGTTCTTCGCTGAAGGCCATAAGGAATCTGTTATCAAGAATAACGATTTCGTGGAAAACAACCAGACTTCTAAGACTGTCTTTGAAATTCAAGATAACACTGCCTTCTTGGATCTTATCAACAAGGGCGAAAAGGCTGTTGAAGTTATTGAAGGCGATCCTGAATACGCACAGGCCGCAAGCCGTTCTGTGATTGCTGCGATTTCTTCTTACTACTCTGTAGTGCTGCTGCATTCTGGCTATCAGGCTAACTTCACTGGGTTGAAGTATCTTGGTAAGAGCCGCTTGCTGACCTCCGCAGAAAGTTTGTATCTTGATCGTCGTCGTCTGTACGAAACCATCTACAACCAGATCGAAAGTATGACTGGTGGTAAGCCCAGCTTTGAAAAGTGGCTGAAGATGACCAGCTTCCACGATACTGGCTCTCTCTTGTTCGGTGTCTATGCAGCCACCTTCCCGACCACTCAAAACTTTGAGGTTACTTGCCCGAAGTGCGGTAACAAGATGCAGGTTCCGACAGATCCGGAATCTATCGTTGCCGTGTATGACAAGGATGCTTACGAACGTGTTCGTGACGTGGTCAACTCTAACCCGTCTTCTGCCGACATCATCAAGAAATCTGCCTTGTCTAGAATTGAAGTGGTGCCTCTGGAACTGCGTCAGTCTGTCTTCTATATCAAGGAACCGTCCATTCAGGACTTCCTCGATGTGCTTGCAATCGCTACTCGTGAGCCTGAAATCTACACCAAGTACGAAGATACCTTCGAAAAGACGATGTATATCGATCACATCATGATTCCTGACACTGCTCACTATCAGCGTGAAGGCAAGGTTCGCTTTGTCAAGATCACTGAAAAGAAGCTGATTGTCAGGTTCATCGCTAACCTCGAAGATGATGAAGGTAACAAGATTGATTCTGTCATTGACAATCTCAACAATGCTTACGATGTCCGTTACGAAATTCCGGAATTCACTTGCAATGGCTTGCTGAAAGACGATAACGACAACTGGACTAGTGAGCCTTGTAAGCGCAAGATTGAGGCCATGACTCTGGATATGGAAAAGATCCTTTTTCATTACCTCCAGAGGAAAGCGGCCAAGCCGACGGAGTAAAACATAAACGCAAGACTCTGGCAGAGAAAAGATCTGACATCTTCCGGAAAGAAAACGACACTATCGTTAATATTCTTGAAAGATTTGATGGAAAGATCTCTCTGACAGAGATTCTGTCTATGGACATGAATAGGCTTTATGGTCTACTTGAAGCTAAAAACAGGTATGATGAAGCCAAGGCCAAGGCCGAAGCCAAAATAGAACAATCTTTAAATTCAAACAAAACATCCACCTAAAGGAACCTTATGGCAGAAGAAAAGGATAAGGACTTTTGGGAAGGTCTTCGTGGCGAAGATTCTTCTTACAAGCCTCAATTCAACGTATATAAGAATTTCCACAAATTCGAAATCCTTGAAAAAATTTCTGAAATCCTCTCCAAGACTTTTGGCCCTCATGGTAGTACGACTATCATTGAAGACCGTCAGATGCACCATGTTGCCACTAAAGATGGCTACACCCTTCTGAAGTATCTCACTAGTTCTAATGACCTTGAACGAGTGATCTTGGAATTCATCAAGCGAGCCAGTATGCGATTGGTTCGTGTGGTTGGCGACGGTAGTACTTCTGCCGTGATTGTCAGCGCAGAAATCGCAAGGAGTCTTAAGAAGTTTATGGAAGATCACCCGGAAATCTATACTGGTGATCTCATGAGCGCCTTGAGCACTATCAGTGAGCAGATTCAGGAACGTGTGATGAAGCACGCTGTTCAGATTACTGAAGACAATATGGAAAAGCTCTATGATGTCGTGCGAATCTCTACCAACAACAATCATGAAACCGCCCGTCTGATTACTGATGTCTACCGTAAGATCGGTAAGTATGGCGTGGTTCATGTGCAGCCCGGTGACTCTTACAAGACTTCCGTAGAATATAAGGATGGCTTCCAGATGTATCGTGGCTATTCAGATCCGATTTTTGCTAACCACAAGAAGGACGATCGTGAATACTGCGAACTCCAAAACGTCAATGTCGTTATGGTTGAAGGTGCCGTGACTGGCCGAGACATCGAAACTCTTAGCAAGATTATGACCTACATCTTCCAGAACAATCTTGGTTCGTTTGTCTTGATTGCCAATGATTACTCTCCGGACGTGATTGACTTTGCTCGTCAGAACATCATTCGTTCTAAGAATTCGATGCCTATCTGTTTCTGCGAACATGGTGTAAAGAGTAAGGAAGGCCGTAACCATTTTAGCGACATCGCAGTCTATAACAACTGTAAGGTTGTCCAGTACTTGTCTTTGGCTGAAAATCTTGACAAGGCTTTCTTGGATGCTAACGGCAACGTAGATGCTGGCATGTTTGAATATCGTGCCGGATTCTGCCGTCGTGCTGTGATTAAGGATCTTGAAGCTACATTCTTTGAAGGCAAGGGTCTTCAGACAGATGAGTACAAAATCCTTAAGGCTGATCTTCAGCGCCAGATTGCTGAACTCGGTAACAGCGAAACGAAGTATGACTTTGACCAACAGATTGCGGCCCTCAAGGTTCGTTATGGTCGTCTCTGTGCTTCTAGCGCTATTATCAGTGTTGGCGGCAAGAGCAAAGCTGAAATTGAAACCAATACATTCTTGGCTGAAGATGCCGTGCTGTCTGCCCGAAGCGCTCTTGAAAATGGCGTAATTCCGGCAGGTAACATCATGGCAGCTATGGTAACTCATCCTGAAGAAGTTCGTAATGAGATTGCTAATATAGTCGGCGGTACTGGATACATTACCACCGAAAATGCGCAGGATCTTGTCACGATGATTCATGACGCCTTTGTTCGTGTCTTCATGATCGTTTCCAAACTCAGCTTTGAAGACGTAGAAGGTCTCCTTGATCAGAAGGTTATCTTCAATGTGCGTACCCGCAAGACAGAACCTATCGATAACACCGTGGTGCTTAACAGCGCCCGTACCGATAAGGAAATCATTCAGGGCGCACTCAGCGTGGTTGGTCTGATTAGTACCTCTAACCAGTTCATCTTCGCTCCTAAACAGTTCTAAATCCTTAACAGGTCGGGAAGGTCTCCGGGCCTTCCCGCCTTTTTATTGTAGGTAAAGTATGAATTTCCATCAGTGGGCTACAAACCCAGTAGGCAAAGGTAGCGCCCAAGTTGCTAATCGTGGTGTTATCATCTTGGATCTTAGAAGACGTGCAGAAGGACGTGAAAGCTCTAAGGGTATCAACCTTGAAGTCTATAAGAAAGGACAGTCATATTTGTTATATTTTAAACTGCTGTCTGAGCATTGGAAAGATCTTTGGTATGACGTCGTGTTTACGCTGACTCCTCCGGAAGGAGTTGATGTGTCGCATGATCGCACTATTGCCAATTACGAAATGAAGATCATTTCTAATATGCCGTCTTTTGCTTACACTTACGCTTATGTAGCTAATGCTAAGGGCGAAGTCGTGGAATTCTTGAAGAGCAAATTCCCTAAGATCTTCTGGGAAGAGAAGCCTAAAGTCCGCAACCCAAGAGAAGAAATGGGTTTTGAAAAGAGTATTCTCTTGTGTGTATTTTACCTGACTTTAAAGAAGTTTCAGTATATAGACACCTTGGATAGGTTATCTAAGGGCGTTCCTAATCTTCCTGTTCTGTACAAGAAGTTTATGTCTTTTACTGACAAAATGAAAGACTATGATGCTAAGAAGAAAGCTCACCAAGCGGCTGTTCGAAAGAGTGGCGTACACATGACAAAGCATGGCGTAAAGCGACTCAGACAGAAACCGCTAGAGCCTCTGAAGTCTTCATCTTCCAAGGCTCCGAAGATGGCCTCTAGGCGCACATTGCCGCAGAGAGCAAGATAGTCTTTATATTATAAAGCGAACCCACCATGAGGTAATAATGGAACAAACCGAAAACACAGAAGAAATCAATGTCATGATGGAAGCCAAACCGGTGTTCGTGAAGATGAATCTTCATGAAATCAGCGGCCTTGGTGACCAATCTATCGATACAATGTCCTTCGGAAAGAAGCGTATCTATTCCGGAGTCTCTGGATCGATGGTTAATGACTGGAGTGATCTGGTTCTTGGGTATTATGAAACTTTCAACGTCAAGGATGAAAACGGTAACGATGTTATCGACCCGAAGACGGGAAAGCCTAAGACATACCAAAAGCTGATTATTCCTGGATTTGGAATTGATGCCTTGCTAGATTTGGCCAGCTTCAGATTGAAGAGCCAGTCCCAAGAAATCAAGAATCTGGAAGATCTCATATCCGAGATTGATTTTGTATTGAAAAGAAGCTTTGAATTCAGCTATCGTGTGTCGGATAGCGCTTACAAGATCAATATCGTGTACAATACGGACAATGAAGAATTGTGCTTTAAGCGTGAGCACGTTATAGCCATTCTGGCTTGTTCAAAGGTGTTTAGAATCAGTCTGCCGCTGCTCCTCAGCTTTATGGTAGACAATCCGGAATTTCCTGAAGATATCAACACGGTCATTTTGGAATACTTCCTTCATGCAATGGAGGAGATTCAGAAGTTCATCGGCAGACCTGTGAATCTTCACAATAAACTCCGTCGTTTGGTTGAAAGTCGTGTCTATGGAACAGAATACTCTGACACAGTGATCTGGGGTTATCTCCGTAACCTTGGAACCAACTCTGTTGAAGTTGTGCAGCCGTTGCTTCGCAAGCTTATCACGGATATCACTCCGAAGCTGACGATCAATGAGAATGTGATTAACTTGTATCACGTCGTTGTAAAGAAGCAGCTTCACTTCATGTTCCATGCTAATATTCCGCTTGAATATGAAAATGTAAACTCTGCCCTTGAGCCGGATGAAGCCAGTGTGTTTGATACCACTGTAGCCAAGTTCGCTCAGAATGAAATCTATCCGCCGCTGGTGGATCTTGCTTATAAGGACTTTGTTCGTAAGCTCCTGAAGGGTGTGGCCTCCGGAATTGAGGTTACAGATGATGAAGTCGAAGAGTACACCAAGGTCTTTATACCCAGCAAAGAAAAGAACTACATCTTCTTTGCTCTATACAGCAAGTATATCGAGGATCATGAAATCCTTTTCGCTCTCAATGAACGTCGCTACACTTATCTGACGTTACTGCTTCACAGGATCCTCTTGAAGTACAATATGCCTAATCTGGCTAAGATCATCATGAGCAATACGGATGATGAAAACACTGCAAAACTCAGCACGTCCAAGCTCAAGTTGACTAGGAAGTTTATGCAGAGTATTCGTGAGAGTCATGGGTATCAGGAACTCCAGAAGAATTGTTTCAAGTATATTTCGGAGAAATTCCAGCACAATAATACCCTGCTTGGCATTCTGGAAAATATTGCCAAGAACTCTAGACACTCTGTCTTCCCGAATGCCATTGGCGAGTACGAACAAATTACCATTGATGACGAGTCTTTGGCTAGCGAACTTCTTCAGTTGGCTAAGATCATTGTATGATAAAGGATGCTGGCCAATATCTAGACGATCTCATAATGTCGGTGTATACTGGGGCCACCAGCATCGACTATAATCGGACTCAGCGAATCATCAGATGCTTTGATTGCGGTGACTCTGACAAACAGGATCACGCTCATCTTGGCATTTCTCTGGTTCCTCCGTTTCTGTATCACTGCCATAGGTGCGGATTCGGAGGAGCCGTAAATGAAGAATTCTTGTCTAGACTCGGAATAAAAATAGACAAGAAGCTTCATGATATTCTGGCAGAGAACCGCAAGATCGTCATGACGGCGGCAAAGACTAAACAGCGCTCTGGATCTACTCTTGTTAATAGGATCTTGAATGGAGCGTTTGCAAGTCGAAAACTTCATCTTCCAAACTACACTGACGCCGATCGACAACGACCTAATTTCAGGTATCTTTGCGATCGATTTGGTGTAGAATGGACTCTAGAGGATGCGAAAGCTTTTAAATTAATTCCGTCCTTGAAGAGGTTTGGAAGGGCTAACTTCCTCCAAGAGTGGCCTGAAAAACCAGAGGTTTTAGATGTCCTTCATACAGACTATGCTGGATTTCTGGACTACGCCGGACAAGAAATTATCTTTCGAAGGATCGTTGAAAGTGAAAGCTCAAGATACTACGAGATAAAATTCTCTAAGGCTCCGTTCAGATTATACACTATCAGCAGGCAAGTTCCAGTAGCTACATCAAGGCTTCAGCTCATTTTGGCCGAAGGAATTTTTGATGTGATAGGTCTGTATAACAAGTTTCCTGAATTCCGTAATAATGCTGTCTTTGCAGCGATGCTAGGAAAGTATCCGGATAGCATTATGGACTTCTTCTTTAGACTTGGATTCTTTGCTCAAGACGTTATGATCTTTAAAGATAATGACGTGAATGACTGGAAATACATCAATGGAATAAAGAGATTGAATTATCCAAAAAAGCTTGGATTTACTGTCAAGGTTCTGCACAACGAAACAGGGCATGACTTTGGAATTCCGGCTAATGAGATCCGTCTGGATTCTGCTAGACGAATTTTATAAAAGAAAGGGACGTCTCACGATGTCCCGTTTTCTTTTTTGGAACATAGAAAAAAGAAGCGAGCCATGTAGGCTCGCTAAATTATACTACCAATCCGTCATTAACTTCAGCATTCGCTAAGTCATCAATTGTACGGAAGTCTCTAACGCTATCTTGGCCTGACTCTCGAATGAAATTCAGAATATCAGTCATTATAGGATAGAATATTGGATGCTTTTCTATTACTGGTGCTAGAACCTTGTAGTACTCTGCTCTAGAGTGCTCGCTGGATTCTGCTACTTTCTTGCCTACGATTTCTAGGACTGCGCCCTTAAATCTACTCATTGGAATATTACTATTGTAGCGCAATGGAGCTTTCGGTGATATCATTTTATAGACTTTCAACAGCGATCGCATCTGGAGATCAAAGAACTTCTTGTCAACTTCTGTTGGCAAGAAAGTATTTTGGAATCCTTCTGTGATCGCACGTTCCAGATTATCCTCAAATTTCTTCAGCCGAGATATTTCATCTTCCCAGTCAAGTTTCTTCCAGTCTTTGTATCTGATGTAATCTAAGACATTTTTATTCCACGGAACACTGTGGACTATTTTATAGACTGGTCTGTATTTGTCATATCCATCCTTCAAGAAGTACATTAATCGACCCCAAATTCGCTTTGGATCGATGTATTCGCCACTATCCCAGTACCCCGGAAGTGGAATATGCTGAGCCGAGAAGGTGTCTTTATACGACAAGGCTACCAGCAAAGCATTAACTTCCGCTGTTCTACGATCATTAAGGAACCTTGTGAATCTTGAGTATCCTAAAATCTTTATCATGAATTCAACTGGAACGGCTATACAATGAACGTCGTTAGTTATATTCAGCATAAAGTCTTTAGATCCCGGATCTAATTCCTCCACAAATGGGAAGAACGTATTTAGCAATTGCAAAGTCTTAAGGCTCCGAAGGGATTTGGATCTAATATTGATCGTAAAATGGAAATCTTCCGTCATGGTCTTAATATAGGCACCGGACTGTCTGCATTCCGAGAAACTGAATAACGGACTCAAGGTTTTGATCAATGCGTACACTTCAGAGATCGGATACTCTGTAACACAGTTGAATTTGGCCTCAAACCCAGTTAATAGAGATGTGCAGTTTTCCTTGTTAAACTTTTGGAATGGTCTGATCATCTCTGTCTCTAGGAATCTATACAGCTGATTACGATCATTGATAGGCTTCAGGTATTTGGTAAAACTCTGCTCCTGTGTAACCTTGAAGCTAACGGATAAAGCTTCGGCAGTTTCATCAGATGAGTAGAATTTAATAAACGCATTTATAACTGGAGAGTCTAAGAATTTCTTGTAATCAATTATCGAAGAATGGCTGTATTCCAATTTGTCTGATATAATTTCCTTGATCTTCTGAGATAACGCCTCATAAACTCTGGGACGGAGCGGGTCTGTACCTTTGCTCTCACGTATCAAAGCTTTAAAGATTCTAGTACAATCTTCTCTGGTGTACTTCTCTTTTAAGGCGTCATTCCCGATAATAATACTCCATAACAAGTATTCTGTCATTGGCAAGCGGACTTCGACATAGCTAGTATTGTAGTACAGTTGAACGAACATCTTTTCTTTCAATTCTAAGTACCGATCCGTCAGTGCTGATCTGTTGTCATTCAGAGTTCCACAAAGATTTACGGCGTAGCTCTTAATCCGCTCGCAAATGTCCTTTACGATAGTATCTGCTATTTCGTGCTTGCGATTAACTAGATCCAGATAATCTACAAGCATTTTACCAACATCTTCCTCTTCTTCTTCGCTATAGTTATCCCTGTTTTGTTTTTCTTTCCAGGCTTTAGCCATTGTAAAGAATAATGAAGAAGCATCAGAAATTTCTGTTACGATGTGTTTCTTGTTTTCTGAAGTAAGTCCAGATCCCATCGATTCTACAACATCTTTCAGGTTACGGAGTTTGGACAACAGCTTTTCGGATTCTTTAAGGATCGGAATTACCAAATCCGGATAAGCCGTAGCTTTATCGTATGATGTTATTTTTTCTGTGGTCTCGGCTACAATGCGGCTAGATGTTAAGATGTACTCAATAATCGTTTTGCTGGTAATCCGATCTGGCGACTTCAGATACTCATCAAAAGCTATCTTTTTCTGATCCATAGAATATGTAGCCTTATCCACCACCGTCGAATAAGAATTCAGATCGCCAATATCTACCAGCTGACCGTTGATAGAGTATCTGTAACTACTAGAGGATGACAGAGTAGAATCAGTCGTTTCATTAAGTACGGTAGCAGTCGTAGGTGTGATAGGTACAGTAGCTGTGCTGACCCATTGCCCGGTAGATACATCGCTCCAGCGCCCAGTTCTTTCGGCATGGCGTCTTTCAATCTCTTCAAGACGACGGGAGATTTCTTCTCGTGTTGCACGAGAATCTACCATGCCTATCAATTGCCTAGCAGCTTCGTTCATTTCGGATCGAGCGGCTACGTACTCTTCACGGAGTCGATAGGATCTATCAAGACGTCTGGCAGCTCTTTCAAGTCGGCTACCGTATGTTGTTTCTCGGTCTTGAGTGACCGGAGGGATCGTACTGTCGGCTTCAGTAATCTCATGTGGCTGGTCATTTGGCACAGTTGCTATATTGCTTAATACTTCATTAGCTACCGATTCATCGTTAGGGCTTACCGGCTCTTCAGGAAGGTTATCGTAAGTATCTTGCTCAATATTTGGAACATCTGCGTCCGAATAAATTTGTTGAAAAGTTTGTTCTTGGGTGCTCATAATTTCCTCGAAATATTTTCATAAAATAATATAATGAGAAGCCCGAAGGCTTCCCACATAGGTAATAAAGATTACGCCTTAGAATAAAAGGCTAATTTAGCCTTTGAGATTCTATCATATCGACGAGCTTGGACTTCTTTGTCGCTCATTAGATATTCTCCAGATGCAAAAATATCTCGACCATATTTTTTCAATTCGCTGTATATACGGTCATAAACACTTCTTTCATCTGGAGATAGCTCGTTCTTATTAGTCTTACCAATGCTCTCTAGATATTTAAGACAAGGTTCAGAAACACCTTTAGCATTGCGTTGTCGTTCTTTTTTAAATTTCTCAAGTGCCGCAGCATCCTTATACATTCCGTTTTCGAAGATATTTATATGGTACTTGCGATTAAAGTATTCTATACGCTTGTATGCTAATGTTTCTTCGTGAGTAAGATCTTTAAGTTTCTTACCTATAAAGATAAGATATTGGGCTGCTGGCTTATCTTTCTTGCGATTGCTATCTGATAATCGTTCTATTCTAGTGCCATAATTAACATTATACTTTCTATCGCACCATTCAAGATTAGTGTAATGGTTATTAGCTTTATTTTCATCTTTGTGATTTATTTCGTTAAAATGTTCCGGATCTGGATTTGGGATGAAAGCTTCGGCTACTAGCCTATGAACACGCAAGGTGCAACCAAGTACAGTTACTACTTTATACCCATTCCAGGTAGTTCTTTCTGGCAATTGCACATAGTCGCCAATATGAAAATTGGTACCTTTGTATTGCCTTGAAACTTTAGTAAAGATTCGACCGTCTGGATATACTTCTATATCTTTACTTTTATTTCCTAATACTATAGAAAGAATAACACTATTCATAAGAATCTCCTTATTGGTAATTTCCAATAAGGAGTTATTTCACGAACTATCTTTTACGTCTATTGACACCAGATCTTTCTCCTATTAACTGACAAATGTTGGAAGCTCCTTATCTTCTCAAGTAACTCATTGCGTTCGCTTTCAGCTTGCTCAAAAGTTCCCATCGAAAGTTCGAGGTCTGCCATACTAGTATTAATATTGGTAAAGACTGTCCTCAATCCAAGAATATCGAGCTTTACATCGCAACGAGCCAGCTTGAAAATGGTTTCACGAAGACCCGGATGAAATTCTGTAAAGTCAGAATGGGCCACTTTCAGCTTCAGAGCGATCTTGTTCTCATTGGTAGACGGAGGAATCGGGGTGATTCGTATCTTATTAGGAGGTACGAGCTCTGCGCTATACGGGATTGTAGTATAGCCGGACACTTCAGCCTGAAGCCACGCCAACACAAATTCATGTGGGCAGATCTGGAAGCTACGATCATAGAAGTCGTAGGCCCCGGACTGGCCAAGGGTAGACATACTTAGAATGAGCTCTGCGCCTATCAGCTGTGTTGGAGTATTGATGTAGAACAGACCACGCTGGTTATCGACCATATCCTGCTGAGTATCTACAATATAACCAATAGTCTTAGGGAAATAGATAGACAGTGTAGGTAGAGTTTCGTCTTTTAGGATCTTGGCAATAGCGTCATTGTCCAATTCCAAACCACGAACAGATGCCCCAAGACGAGCCTTAACGTGATTGATAATCTTTGAAGTGGTAAACCATAAATCTTGCATAATAACCTCTTTCAACGTAGAGTTTTGAACAAAAAAAGAAAGCGCTCTTTTGGAGCGCAATCCTTTTTGATACTAGACCTCTTGGATGTAAGGAGTAAAAAGGATCCTCAAGAATTCCTTGTGGTCGTAGAAATTGATAAATCCACCGGACTTGTCAAAGCTAGCAGACATCTTTTCCAACGTGTCGGCTCGGCACTGAAGCCCCTCATCATCTTTGTGCTGATCAGCTTCGTACTTTGCCTGAGAAACAGCTTCTTTTACTTGCTTCTGTAGCCACTCGGTGTACATTACCGCTTTCTGCGGCATTTCGATATTAGGCATCTTGTACCTCCATTGTTAAGTGCCATAACTTAATATATCTGGACACCATGAAATTCTACGGGGTTAAGGACTAAGCTTTCGCTTAGTCCGTTAAAAATCTTTTGCTAGCCTTTAAACTTCTCTTTCTGCATTTCGTTCATCTGACTGATAATCATGTCTAGCTTGGTGTTCATGATGCCATCGTTCTTAGCTCTTTCAGTTTCGGCTTTAGATAACGATTCCTTAATAGCATCAAGCTTTTCAGGAAGCTGTTCCAACTTCAAAACTCGTTCTTCGAATCTGGCGAGCCTTACACCATATTCTTGAACAGCTACGGAGTTCTTGTCGACGGCTTTGTTTTTCTCTTCGAGAGCGGTAATCCGGCTCTCGAAGGCTAGTGCTTTTTCTATGCTTTGCCCTTGGGATTTCACGGTGGCCTCCTGCGAAGAAACTTTGCGATCAGCAAGTAATCCTTTCACAGCACCAATCAATCCAGCCAACCCAGTGAAAATTGCTGCTATGATTAAAGCTATCGCAGGGCCATTCAAGCTACCTTCTGCACCTGTCATCGCAACACCTCTCTTAAAATGGATTCTGTGAAAGCACGGCGGGTTTTAAATCCGATTACCGAAGGCCCCTTGCGAGCAATAATGCCGCCAGGAGTTACGGAAACGCTATCTGGAGTACCTTCAAGGAGGTCTTCTACCATTGCAAAGCTGTTTCCACCTTCAGAAGCTAGGGCTTGTTCGATATCACGACGATCAACCTTGACTTCAACATCTTCGCCATCTACCTTGGAATTCAAGATGCTCTTGATGAAGTCAGTTCCTTCGTTTGCATTGACCATAGTGGCACCGTAGTTAGAAGGATACGGCACCCAGTCGTAAGTGAATATCTTGAGATTCTTTACAACAAAATGCCTGTTTACACGTTCAAGATGGTGGATACCACGCATAGAGAACGAGAGGATCTTGTCTTGATCAACACAGCCTTTCATAAAGTGGCCGGGTTCATTACGAGAGGAAAGAATCTCACCATAGAAATTATTAGCCTTACGTTCGACACTGCAAATGCTATGAGAGACCCTGCTGGTATCCAGCCAAAGTTGGCGCTCAATTTTAGGAGCTAGAGGATGGTTAGCTTCCCCAAACCAAGTACCAGTACGAAGTTGTGTCTGAATATGTTCTTCCTTCAGAGCTGCTTCAATCACCGCACTAGGATAGATCTTCTTATTGCGGTTGAGAATGTCACCTTCTTGCAAGCAAGCTTTAAACAGAACATCTTGGTCTGTTTCCTTGATGATAGAAGGTTTCGAACTCGTAGAAGCGCTCTGGGACAAATAAATCGGAGTCTCAGAGGCCATAAATAATCCTTGAAAAAATTTCAATAAGAAGTTTTTGCAAAGATCTATAAAAAAGAAAGACACCTATGCGATGTCTTTCATGTATCTTTTATTTGCGTGCGATTGTCTTTGAAGTTCTGGAGGAACAGGTTCTCCAGCTTCTTCTAGCTTTTTTCTTTCTTTAAATCTCATCAACTTTTCGGCATTTTCTTCGTTAATTCTGTGTCTTCCACATTTTTTAACCTGTAACTCTGGAGGGAGTTCCAGTCCGGCAGCTTTGAAGCGTTTTCTCCAATAAAAGCGATACAGAGAGTTCTCTAATGCCTTGGCGGGATCGTATTTGCCGATCTTTGCTATTGAAAGCGGAGACGGAACCCTTGGAGGTTTAACAGGTTCAACAGCCTTCTGCTGTTGATTCTTGAATTTGTCGGGATTTGCTTTCTTATAGGTTTCTTCGAAGACACGTTTAAACTGCTCTTCTTGTTTTGCAAGAAGAGCAGCACGTTCGTCAGACAGTTTTGCTTTCGCTAACTTCCTTTCCATCTTTGATTATGTCCTTGAATTCTTGTTCGTTTAGTACACGAATAATTCCGGCGGCCTTAATACGGCGATACCCCATCAAGAAGATCTTTTTGAGAGAATCCGTAAATGGACTTTCCGGAGTGAATTCCAATCTGAATCCGGTTTCCTCATTCTCGTCTACATAACCAGCAAGATTGATCTTCTGAGTGCGAGTATGATCAGGATCGTTCAGCGGCATAAACAAGACTTTGAATTCAAAGTGATCTTGGAAGATGCCCTTCTCAAGATTTTTGCTTTCAACAGCCGGATTAATAATCAGAAATTCAGCAAAGTTTTTAAGGGCCTCTTCGCTTACATTGATCTTGTCAGGCGGGAAGCTCTGAATGTAGCTAATTCCAGCCGGAATTCCGGCAGCAGGATCTGCCTTCTGAATGGTCTTCCTGACAAAGCTTCCATTTGGAAGCTCGTACAATGTAGTTTCGATGAAGTCATTAATTGTCTCGTTCATCTATAGCTCCATAGAAATCATAGTAAAACTTTTCAGCAAAGTAGCACAGCCGACGTATGCTTCTTCCTGCAAAAGTCTTTTCAAGGTGGGTGACTACAACTAAGAAGTAGAAAATCATAACCACTAATAGCATAACTATATAGATCGGCAGAAGTATGATTCCTGCTAATTTCTTAATGTCTGATCTCATAATTTACTCCGTAGGGAGTTCGAGCTTGCCTTCAGGTGGCTCAGCAAACTGCTTGTTGGCTTCCACGAATTCATGACGCCCAAGGCGACAATGCTTGAAGTATTCGGGGAATGTTTCATCAAGAAGTTTACACTCCTCTTCAGAACATTTCCACTTGGCTCCGATAATGTATTCAGTTCCATCAGGATTCGACGTCACCAGATCCATTGCGATCCAGCAAAGTTCCTTGCCATCCAGGCTGTTAACGGACACAATATGGCATCCGCCCTTGATCTTAAGACAGGACAGATCAATTCCAAATTCTTTCGTAGAGTCGTAAGTTGCAAGTTCGTTGCAATCTTTATCAACAACACGGCTGATCTTTAAACCGTTAGCAAAGATCTGACCGCCGTTAGTCTTTTCCAATACAATATTCTGGGTATCGTTAGGATGGAATTCAACTAAAAAGAAAGGCTTTGTTGTAAGTTTCATGATGTTCCTTGGATTAAAAAGAAACCGGGAGTCGCACAGCAGCAACGACTCCCGGCAATAATAGGTTAAGAAGCTCTGAGCTTAGTGCTTATTTTCGTTGTCTGACGGTTCAAGCTTTAATCCGAGGACAGTAAAGTAAGCTTTCAGAAGCTCCTTGACCGTGGAGTAAGATCCCTTCTTGACTTCAAGATTATGACCGGGTTCCTTCTGAAGAAGTTCGCTGATAAGCTGTTCTCGATCTGCCTTGTTACTGCTGTGGAAGTCCAGCATTTCGAAAACGCTCTTGTTGTCATTAATCAAAGCCAAGTTTGCAAGTTCCTGCTCACCAAGGCGGACAGGAGTATTGCTGTATGGGCTTAGCCTATTGCGATAGTTACGATTAGCCTTGTTCGGAACACCCTTCTGGTTAATCTGGCCACAAGAACGGACACTCATCTTAGAGCTCGGTTCATGACGCAGTTTGATGAAGTACATATAACCAAAAGTCATCGGTGTTTCAATGCCCTTGAACTTGGTCGTAGTGATGCCAAGGGCTTCACGAACATCCATGAGCTCTTCGAACTCAATGTTTCCAAAGAAAGGAGGCATGTGAACCGGAACACCCTTCTTATAGAAGTCATCTACAATTGCATCACGGCTGTCTTCATTTTCTTCGATGAATTTGCAGATACTTTCATACATATCGAAGCCCATGTTCATCAAAAGTTCCTTGAGCTTTTCAAGCTTGGTCTCGCTATCGGAGTTGCGCCATCTGTCAAGCCACTGCTTGACGATAGCTGTGATCTCTAATTCGTAGAGACACCCAGGGTTAATTCTATTAAGAACACCCAGAGGGTTCAAGCATACTTCGGCTCTTTCGCCATCTTCGGTTTCCGGCATTTCAACATCAGGTACAATCTTAACCGGAACAAATCCTTCCTTAGAGTCTTTTTCAGGAACGATCGTACTAATTACCATTTATCTTTAAAAGGTTCGCAACACCTTTCCTCTATTTCTAGAGCTTTGTATTTCTACAAAGATGAGACTATATCTTCACCCTTTCGGGGCCATCCATTTCGAGCTTGCATATGCTTCAAGCCCTACTCCCTTTCGGGATAGTCGTTGAACGTTGAGCTTCTAATTTCAATTCCTTTCGGATCTTTCGTACATATCCGTTAGTAACGAAAAATCCCGCAGTCTTTGCTATGACCTGGACTTGCATTCCAGATTTAAGCATTTCTGCAATGGTATTTCGCTGTTCCTCTGTATACATTATACGTCTCTTATACATACTATGAGCGTGTTCTACATTTTCTTTTGCAGTGCACCACTCAAGATTTGATAAGTAGGAATGCGTTTTTACACCATCTTTATGGTTGACATAATTCTTTCCTTCTTCTTTTTCAAGGAAATATTCTGCCACCAGTCTATGGATAAAGAAGTCTTTTTGTTTATCATTAACCATAAGCTTGACTTTTAGATAGCCATCAAGACCTTCACGAGTAATCATGATTCGGCCTTTTGTATCGTTTCGTACTCTTCCGTATTGACTTATGGAGTAATCTGTTCCAATTATCTTTTTCTAGATTTCTCCAATCTCATCTTTATCGAAATATTGTACTTCTCGTTTCTTTAAACCCATGCGAACAACTTTGTGCTCGATAGATCTAATTCCACGATTAAGAGCTACAGACAGCTCTTTATTAGTCATTTTCTTAAAGTTGCTGATTAAGAATTTTTCGTCTTCTTTTGTCCAAGACTCTCTCATTAGAAGCTCCTTCGCTGCGGATTGTCCAATACTCAATGCTCTTACCTTACCTCCATCTTTCTTGGAGGACTCTGTAATTAAACAGTCGGTGTTTGAGTCTTAAGGAGTTTCCCGCAATTAGAATGGTTACATTTAAATGTTTCCATTTAAAGGAGCATTAATTTCTACCCTTTCCACCATCATTTATGTTCAGGTTAAGTCGTTAATTTAACCCCGTGGATTAAACCACTGCTCTAACTATTATGCTAGAGATCAGACTATATCTTTCTCCGTTTAAACGGAGACCTTCCATTTCCGCTAACTTTAGCGTACTCTACTAGATTCCTCACTTTGGAGGTCGTTCGATAGTCGTTGAGCCTTCGTCTATTAGGTATAGACGCTTGGTTGCTGATTAACTGGATTTATATTCCAGCATCCCAGCAGTTAAGAAGGTTTTCATTAGATATTACTATCTAATGCGGCAATTATTTACCGATTGGTGATTTTGGATCCGATCATAGCTGGACGCTCATCAACAACTGTGACCTCGATAACCATGTTGTCAAAGCTGTTTTCAGAGAGCCACTTCTTCTTGGAGCTATCGTCTGTATCGATACTATCCTTGGCTCTGGTATACGCAAAGGAAGCGTCAGCCGTCAACAATCCTTGTTCACGATACGGAGCCAGAGTCTTCACAAGTTCTTCATCATAGGCCTCTTGCCTGAAGATAAGATCCCTGAGCTGTTCGTATACCGGATCGTTCAAATCTTCTGCATCACGGTTGCAATAGACAAAGATATCGTCCACTACACCATGACCGTAGTAAATTGAGTCTGTGCTTGCGATCTTACACAGAGCCTCATCGTTCAACTGGTTAGCCATCGTCATGTTAACCATACGACGACGACCACAGAGAATGCCACCCTTAATTTCTTCGCCGATCTTTGGCAATCCCTGATAAGTCTCCTTATCTCCATACAAATTTAGGAGAAGGTCGTTGCTGTTCACCGGGATTTGATACTTAGAAACCGTGGCATGAGACAACTTCTTAGCAGCCGTCTCAGATAGCACAATACTATCTTCAAAAGTCATACCAGCATTGGCATAGTACACAGTCTTCAAGTTTACTCCATACTTGAGATTCATGCACTCGTCATACGCTGTAGAGTTGGACAGGATCGTGCCTTTATTAATTTCTGTGATATTTTCCCAGTTTTCAAGGTCTGGGATTTCATTCTTGTATCCATAGTCTTCTGTCAAGTTGGTGGCAGTGGACAGCTGGATTACATCTACCTTTTTAGATTCTTTGTACTGTACAATCACCGAATAACGCCTAGCGTTTCGTGCGATTACCTTCAAGACGGTACAGTCTTCCTTCATCCTAACATAGGATGAAGATACTTCGCCAATCTGATTTTCAAACCTTGTAAAGACTTTCGGAATTTCTCCATGCGTCAATACAACGGCCTGATTAATGTGGTTTGTAAACATCTGAATTCTTTGGGTGTCATTCTTGTCGGCATTGGGTACCAACAGCACTTCACCTAAGAAGTCATGGGTTTCCGGTTCTCCGGTTATTGCTCTAGCTGGCAATTTAACTCCTTTCTTGCTGCTGTGAAATCCTTGGTAGATCTAAGGCAGATCTACCAAGTTGTAATATAAGATTCTAGGCGGCACCACTTAATGTGCGACGAGACTTACGGATCGGTTTGCTAGATCCAACTTCCTGAGCTGGCTTTCTAGATTCTAGACCATCGCCCCAACTACGCTTGACTCTACTGATCTGCGAAGTGAGGTTTTGTTCCAAACGGATTGTACCATTCTCGTAAGGCAATGCCAAGTAAGTGCCTTCACAATCGACTTTGTATCGACTCTTGAGTTTGAGGAATTGAAGATATTTTACTCCGTCTTCATCTTCTCTCGGAATCAATATCGCACAATAGTCTGTATTCTGATAAATTTCAAACGAGTCGCCAATGACTGCTGCACTCAATTCATCTTCAAGCTTCTTTCCACGTTGGTGGGCTTCCTGAATCTTCTTTACAGCTTCACGGTTTACCTGCATTACTGTGGCAAACGGAACCTGAAGACGAGTGGCGAGAGCCTTTTCTTCATTGACAACAGTACCGTAGTCGGTATACGGATCACCGATTTCGACAGAAGCACGAATTCTCTTGATGTAATCGTGGAGAATCAATACCACTTCGTATCCGGCTCTCTTCAACTTGTCGCAGTAGTTAGAAAGATCCTTTGTGCTCCATTCACGACTTTCCTTGTATACACGAGCAAATCGAATATTCCAACCATTTGCCTGGTACAATTCCGGAATTTCTTCAGGATCACGATCTTCAAATTTCTTCTGACAAGAAACCGAGCTAGGCAGACCGACGCTATACTGACGTTCGTTACTTTCCTTCAAAGAGTTTTCTTGAGTTACGTACAGAATCAACGGAATCAAAGACGGATTCTTCGGACGAAGTCTCAAGTTGCAGCAAGATGCCCAACAGAGAATGTTCTCAAGGAATACGCTCTTACCTGTTCCCGGTGCGCCCAAGAAAGTATAATGACGTTCTGCTTCCAGACCACCACCAAGCATTTCGTTCAATTCACGAATACCAGTGGCAATCTTATTGGACGGGCGACGATATTCTTCGATAGTTGTACGAATATTCTCAAGATAGCTATCTTCGCCAAAGATGTATTCAGATCTTGCAGTTCTACGAAGTTCGTTACGATTGATTTCGCTGACAGCCTGATCCGCAAATCCTTTAAATCTTGTAGCTGCTTCTGCAATATCAAGAACTTCGCCAGAATTCATCTTCTCAGAAATGTAATCAATATCATCCCTGTACTTGTAGAAGATAGCATAGTCATACAAAGTCTTGATACGTTCATCAATGTAATCCAGAACGTTTTCACCAAGAAAGTCCGGATCATTGTTGTAAAGAGTATCTAGCTCATTGAGCATTTCTGCGACACTATCACCCAGATTCTGCATTGCATCACGGACAATCAACGCATCCGTGTTGTGCTTGACCATAATCATGTCCAAGCCAACCTGGATCATAGAAACTAGAGTCTTTCGATCTTCAAAGACCTCGCTCAAACTCAAGTCAACAGTATCAAAGAGCTTATCAATCTTTTCAAGCATTTCAATGTCGAGATCCTGCGAATACAGAATATACGACAAAATACGCTCCAACAGCTCTCTGCTCAAAGGTGCTTTAAGCTTACGTTCGTGTTTTCTATTTGTAGTCTGTGTTAAGGTCTTACGTCTTTCCATTTTTTCCTCGATTTCCTAGTCGGCAATTGCCAACTGTACATCTTCTAGTTTGACATCTTCGTTCATACGGAGTTTGGCAAACTTGACAATCTTGGAAGGATAATCTAGGGCTGGGTCTGCAAGGAAAGCCAATTCATTTTCAGGCTCCGAACCTTCAGCAACTTCTTCAGCGCTGCTTTCAGTCTTAGATTCAGAGGCCAAAGTCTTGTCTGTTCCGAACATTGTGGAAATGTGTTTCTTTCCGGATACAAAATCCATCAAGATATGCTTCAATTCTGGATTCTTGCGAGCAAATCCGTTCGGAACGAAAAGCCTAAATGTGATGCTCTCGTCTTCAACCGTGCTAGAGATTTCCTTCATGGCAAGCTCAATGTTGCCAGAGTAGTCTGCAAAGATTCGTTCGACATCAATGGTCTTAAAGATCGGAGCCTTTTCGTTCTCAATGAAATTAACTTCAGTGTCTCCAGTACTCTGGTCATACTGATAGTAATTGAATCCCTTAGCTTGGGGTTCACCCTGACCTTGGCGAGAGAACGATCCGTGGTAGTAGATCTTCTTTTTATAATCGCAAGCAGTGTGAATGTGGCCACCTGTAGCGATACCCTTGGTAATCCTTATAATGTCGTCGCTCTTGAATATCGGAGCCGACTCGATGGGCATTTCGCTTTCATACATTTGAGACTGGAAAGCTTGGAAGTCAAAAGTCCCGTGGAAGAATACCATATCGTAGGCTTTGTCAGGAGCATTGTAAATTGTCTCTGCGTAGAAATCCTTTTGCGATGCAGGATATTCTTCAGGGATGTAAAGGACTTTAAAGTCCGGAAACACTTCTTCAGTTGTGGCTGTAGTTACAGTCTTGAAGTGAGGCTTATCCATAAACATCACGCTAATGGTTTCAATCTGGCTACGGTCATGGGTAGCTGTACCTTTCATCAGACGAAGCTGAATGTTAAATCTTTCGCAGATATCAACGGTGCGGCTCAGACAGCCAAGCATGATTCTTGCAGATTCAGAGCTGAATCTCAATTCTTTATGAATGAGGTCTCCGGAGATTACAATCATGTCGATAGCTTCGCCGTTAGCTTCAATAAAGCCATTGAAGTATTCTTCATAAGCTTGGCCTAAAGCTACGTCATCACTTGCACCGAAGTGGAAGTCTCCAGCGTCAACGATGACATAATTAGAGTCGTCAAATTTCTTTGCGTTCATAGTGGGTTTCCTTTTGGTAATGCAAATTGATGTTGAAGCTGTCTGTTCTTTGCACGTTTGCCCGCGCTTTATAAAGATTTTTTAAGTATACAAAAGTATAGTAATAAATAAAAATAAATTATTTTTATAAAAGATTTATGATTTTAAACATAATATTGAACCGGATAAACTTATGAGAAAACTTTCAGAAATTTCAGCTTTAAATAAAGATACCCTAAAGGATATCGGAGCCGCCTTAAGCAATGTTAAGCTTCAAGATTGCATGGTGAAGATTTCTCAGATGGAAGATTCTGTAAGAGCTATCACTAAGAAAGAAAATCGTCCGCTGAAAAATCGTGTTATCAACGATCTTAAAGATGGATTGATTATCCCGGTCTTTGATCCGACTGGTCTATCGAGTATTCCTGTCTTCATTCCGTTCTGGATTTCAAGCTATAACGGAAAGGTTGTGTGCGTCGTGAACCTTACTCAACGAGGCAGACAAGATAAAAAGACTGGTGAAATCGTAGTCCATCCTAAAACACTTTTTAGTTTGTTGATGTGCGGCACAGTAATTCGTCAGATGACGGTTAATGAGCACAACATCATGGGAAGCACTAAACTGCTTACCTCTTTATCCAAAATTTATTCTAGGATTTTTACAAAGATCCTTGATAAAAATTTCGCAATCTCTGCGAATGATCTGTATCTAGATCAGATCCGTTATCTAACTGCAAAATTCTTCCTTGTCTCTATAGTCGGCAAGCCTAATACGCCGTCTATCAGCGATATAGCAGCTAAGAGTATCGGAACATCTAGTATTCAAGGTGTTCGACAGGTTGATGCGATGATGCCAACAGAAGCTTATACTAATCTAGTGACCTTCACTATGGCTCTAGGTGATGTATTTAAGCGTATGGCTCGCCTAAACACGAGACTCCTTTTAGGGGATACCGTGAAGACGTACTCGGCGGTTTCGTTTCTTATCCTCGAGTATTGTCCTTACTTTGTAGCTAATATTCTTCTGGCCCAGACGTCCGCCGGAATCAACAACGAATTTAGCTACGATGCGGTGCTGGATAAAGATGGGTTAGCAGTCTACTCCGAGATGGCTCGGCTTATTCAGTAATTTCCCCTGGCCCTTACGATGCGTCGTAAGGGCCTTTCCTTTGCAAGTCCAGAACATTCGAACAGACTATTGTAAATAAGGAACCCACCACCTATGAAACGCACCATTGTTGTCTTCGACATGTTATACCTTCTTGCTTTCAGCAGGGAGTCAGACTTTGACAAAATTCTTACAGGTTTAGCCCAAGCTAAGGCTAAGCCTATTTATTCGCCGTTTCAAGCTTTGAATGAATACAGCGGAACGGAACAGATTGTAAGCATAGATGCCTACTTTGATTATCAGCCTGACTACACGGGAGAAGTCGTCGAAAAATTCTCTTGGCTGAATCTTGTCTTAGGCACAGTCGCATGGACTTATCCGTGGGATATATTACCTAAAGATGCAATCGAGAAATGGTCTATGGATAGGAACGTTAAAGATGGCGGCAAAGTGCGATGTATCCGCAAGAGCTATCCGTCTCAAGACTTGCTAAATTCAAGTAATGTCTTCATAGAATTTAGTAAGTACACCTATAACAGATTGCCAAGGCCAGCTAAGGATTATATCCGAAGCGAGGGCTTGATCCCTATCAACGCCGATCGTCTTGAGCCAATGCAATTTGACTCTGATAAAGACTTTGGACAAGAAATTTTTAACCCTTATTCCTACTTCAGCAAGGTATAACCATGAAAATCACCCACGCAAGATTTGAAAACTTTGCAGGTTTCTTGACCGGAATGAACCTCAAGGTTTTGGAATTGGACTTTGAAAACAATGCAGGCCCTAATTCTATCAACATGATCTTCGGTCGTAATTATAGCGGCAAGAGCTGTTTGGTATCTGTCTTACAACCGTTTCCGGGAACTAATGACAACCGTAAAAACATCATCGTAGACAAGACTGACGGACGTAAGACTATCGAATTCCTCCGTGAAGATGGAAAGAGATTCAAGATTGATATCCGCTATCTATACGATGCCAAGGAAAATGAGCATAAAGAAAAGTGCCATTTCTATGCTCAAGAAGGCGAGAACTGGAAAAATCTCAATCCGTCTGGCAGAATCACCTCGTATACCGATCTGGTAGAAGAACATCTTAGGGTCACAAAAGACTACTTCACAGTAGGTCGCATCGGTGGTGTAAGCAATTTTATCGATCTGTCTAAGAGCAATCGTAAGAAATACATCGCTAACTTCCTGCCGGATATAGATCCGTATCTGAAGATCCACAAGACAGCTGGAGAAAAGTATACTGCTCTTAAAAAGAGTATGACTACCTTTAGCGATGAGCTTATTAAGCTTCAACCTGCTGAAATTTGTGCAGCTTCTATCATAGACACCGAGTCTAAGCTTGAAGAAAAGAATGCAGCGCTTGGAAAGGAACAGACTAAGTATGGATCTCACAAGGGCGTTATTGACCATATTCTTTCTGAGACTGATGCCACTATTCCAGAACTCCGTGACTTTGCCAGAACTGGTGTTAATCCTTTCGAAAAGCAACACAAGGAATTGTCTGAAAAAGTTGCCCTGATGGAGAGCGCTCTTCCCGACAATTTTAATGAGGTCACTAATGCCGCTGAATTGGCTTCTTTGAAATCTGAACTTGAAAGCAATAAAATCGCTCTGTCTAGAGCCGAAGCTAACGAAGTCAATGCTAAGAGCGCTCTCGTTGGAGCAGAAGACAACCTAAATAGCATTAAGGCTGACTTGGCTGCTATTGAGAACCAGAATCGGGAATATCAGAACCAGAAAGAGACCGTAGAACGTCTTAAGTCTGAAGTAGAAGAAGACAAGAAGAGTATCCGTAAGGAATTCTCCTCTCCGAAGTTTAACAGATTCTCCAACTACGGAATTCGTGAGATTGAAACTCTCAAGAGAGAAACTACCGAAGCTCGTCGTCTGATTAACGATATTCGCCGATCCGCCGAAGATGCTGGTATTAATGGCATTGATTACTTTAACAAGGCAGAAATTGATAAGGCCTTGTTTGACAGCCGTAACGTCATTAAGGCCCATGAAAAGGTTGCTGAAAGGGTTGCTGAGTATCAGGCTAGAATTCCGGATCTTCAGAAGGCTATCAAGCTTGAAGAAGTCTTGGATAAGCGTCCAGCTAGCTGCCGAAATGATGAATGCCCGTTTATTGCAGCTGCTCTGAATTCAAAGGGTAGTAAGGCCGAACTGAGCCGTATCAAAATCTTCCTTGAGAGTGATGACGTTCGTAACCACGATGCCAATGAAGCTCAAGTAGAGATTGAGCGTCGTAAGTTTGCATTTCTTGAAAGCTTTGGCAAGATTTACGAAGACTTCCGTGCGTCTTGTAAGAAGATGCTCAGTCTCCGTCTTGTGACCAAAATCCAGGAAATCATTGATATCCCTGAACGATTTGTGGAAATAGTTAATAGCTCCGAATTCGATTTGAAGGATGCCTTTGATATCTCTGATATTGACGCTTTTGTCACTAGCCAAGTGAATTACCAAGAGAAGTCCAGACTTCTGAGCGAAGCTGTTAAGGTTCTGAACGGCATGAAGAGTGTTGAAACCTTTGTGGCTTCTAACACTGATAAGAAGACTCAGGCCGAAACTGAACTAAAGAAGGCCGCAGAAAAGCTCAACGAAGCTACAGGACAGGTGGTCATCCTTCGTGATACTATTGCTGAGATCCTGAGCAAGATTTCTAAGCTGGAACTAGCCGAAACTGCCTTCAAGCGTATCGCAGAAAAGAAAGATGAGCTTGAAAAACTTCAGACTAAGATTCAGCTCATGACCGGATATGTCAGCCAGATTGAGACTAACCGTAATGCGATGCTAGAGTCTAACAAGGCTTTGTCTGTCTTGAGGGATGAAATTCGTGACCTTGAAAAGATCCGTGACGAATGGAATATCCAGATCAACAAGCGCAAAGAGCTTGAAGAAAAGATCGCAAAGATTGAAGCGGAATTCAGGACTGTCGATATTGTCAAGAGAGCTACGGACACCGTCAAGGGAATTCCTATCTATCTAATTGATACATACCTTGAAGACATTCGCATTCGGGCTAATCACCTTTTGGATCTTACTTTCCACGGTGGATTTAGGCTCGACAAGTTTGTCATTGACGAAAAAGAATTCGCCATTCCAGTTATCAAGGGTGATGGAAGCCGTCTTAAAGACTGTCTGGAAGGCTCCGGCGCAGAACAGTCTTTCATCAAGGAAGCTATCTCGTTTGCGATCATTGAAAAGGCTATCAAGGGTTACAACATCATAAGTCTTGACGAAGTTGACGGAGTTCTTGATGCCAACAACCGCATGGGATTCATCAAGATGCTCAAGCAGCAGATTGAGGAGCTTGGAGTCGAGCAGGTTTTCATTATCAGCCATGTTCGTGAATTCCTGAATGATGATTTGAACCTCATCTTGCTCCGAGACCACGGAATTGAAACTGACGACGAAGTCTTTATGTCCAATAAGCACGTTGTTTTCAATTTCTATGCGTAAGCTTATATTAAGCTATGTATCCCAAAGAGGTAAAAATGGAAAAATTCCTGTTAGAAATAACAACAGATGGCATAAATGATGGAACCCAGAATCTAGACGAGATCCTGAAAAGGGTTATGGACTACATTCTGGTTCCTGATCATGTTTCAGAACACAAAGCTTGTACTTGTACAATTGACGGTACTGAAATGCGATTGGGAAAGCTTGTTCCGAACTTGTTCTTCCTGAGAATATTGCAAAAGTATGGTATTCCCATTGAAGCTTCGGACTTCTTCGATTTCGTTGAGGCCAAGCAGCTTGAGAATTACATTAACAAGATTTCTGAGAAAGCAGAAGTTTACAAGGACAACATTGACCTTGAAACTCTGAAGGCCGAGCTCACAAAGTCTATTGTAGAGCTGTCCGACTTCACTGTAAAGGTTAACACCCTTGTTGGCATCACAGTGAATTTGTCTTCCCTTGGTCAACTGGCAGCTAGAAACCCGAAGATCAAGGAACTGCTGAACTTCACCATTCCGGAAGGTTTGGAGCTTAACGATATTGAAAAAACTGTTGACGAACATGTTAAGGCTATTAACGAAATTCTGAAGAAAGAGGAAAGTGTCTACAGGCCGCTTCTGCTCGGAGGTGCTGTTAATGCCCGTCAGCTTGGTCAGACGTTTGTAAATGTCGGCTTGAAGCCGGATATTGAAGGAAATGTTATCCCTGAACCAGTTAACACCAGTTTCATCCGTGGTCTCAGGGGTAGGCAGGACTTCAAGACATGTGCAATCGGAGCTAGAAAGGCTCTGGTTATCTCTCATAAGCAGGTGCGAAACAGTGGTTATCTTTCTAGAAAGCTGCTTCTGCTTGCTGGGGAAACACAGCTGGATACAACTTGTGAATGCTGTAACACTAAGCACTTCTTGCCAGTGGACTTCAAGACTGAAGATGTCTATAAGAGATTCGTTGGCAGGTATACCTCGGACGGCACTCTGATTACCGAGGATCCTGAACAGATGAAGTCCTTTATAGGACGGACAGTCGAAATGCGTTCTCCGATTACTTGCGCATCTCCAACTGGAATTTGTAAGAAGTGCTATGGCGACCTATGGAAATTCAATGTCGAATACAATATCGGCATTATCTCCGTGCTGTTGCTAACTAATCAGCTTACACAGATGTTGTTGTCCTCTAAGCATCTTCTCATGGCTAAAACAGAGAAGATTGAATGGAGTCCTGAATTTGAAAGGGCATTCTCGATCGACAAGAACGAGGTATACCCGAACTTGGAAACTACGAAGATCGCAATCGCTGTATCAGATGTCTATGAAGACGATGAAGGTGACTTGTTTACCAACCGCTTCTCTGCTAAGGTTGCTAACAAGAAAGTCGTCATTACCACACCGAAAAAGATGTTCCTTAATAAGGAAGATGCGAAAAAGTTTGAGACCGAGCCTAAGGAAGTGCAGCTTTATGTAGATAACAATGAAAGCTGCTTCTTCATGAAGACAAGGAATATCGAGCTTGGAAGCACCTTGGCAGCATTGATCGACCTTCTCCAGAAGCCCAGCCACGGCGGATTTGATAATGATTGGGTAGGCATAGCTAACAGCTTTATCGACAAAGTTTCGGAAAGCAAGTTGACACTTATGGCCGTCCATGCAGAAGTCATTCTCCGGTGTCTGGTGAAGTCCATAGAGACAGAACGATTCCCAGATTGGTCTCAGGATGAAGCTCCGGCGGTGTTCGTGGATTATGTGTCTAACGCAATCATGAACTCTGAAGAGCTTTCGACATCGTTGAGCTTCGAACAAATCAAGAAGCAGCTTAACAATGTCAAGACATATGAGAAAACAAAGGCGGGTATCTATGATCCGCTGTTCGTTTAATGGAGACAACAATGGCTAAAAGTAATCTTAAGAAGCATTACAAGAAACAGGAAGAAGTCCTTGGCAAAGCCATCGATAATACTGCAAGTAGCCTTACAAGCGTTGCTAGTGGTCTGATTGGAGGCTTGCTCTCAGCGGCTGCTGAGACTGTAAAGGAAAGCTTGTTCAAGAATGACGAAGAAGATTAGAACCTAAGCAGGGTTGTCATGGCTAGAAATAGCTGTGGCAATCTTTATTTTTTAACACGAGGATAAATCAATGAGTAACAAAGAAGATTTCACCGTTGCAAATGAAGATGTGAAGCTCTCTCAAGAACTTCCCAAGGAAATCAAAAAAGAAATTGCTGCCGAAAAGTCCAAGAAGGATAATGATAAGTAATCCTATTGGGGCTCAAGCAGCCCCTTCTTTAGGCAAACAGGTAGTAGTTCGCAATACCAGAATTGATCTGGTAAATGTTTCACGGTCTGATGTGGCAGCAATCAGTAAGTATCTGACCGTCTATGACAGCTACTCCAAATGGCCAAGAGTACTCTGGAGAGCCGTAACGGAACGCCAAGATGACAAGAACAACTATGTGGCATCTGTTCCAAGATACATTCCTAAGCGTATATTTTCAGAGTGCATTAACAATGGCTTTGAACTGGTCAGAGACACTTCCGATGCTATAGATCCAGGCCAAAATCTTGAAATTAACTTTTCTGGAACCCCTAAGGGCGATCTTCAAAATCGAGCTATCTCGTATATGTTCGACAATGATTGGAAATTCAGAGAACCTACACGAATTCTTGATCTTCCGGTCGGAGAAGGAAAGACCTTCTTGGCTTTATATGCTATGTCTATCTTAAAGAGAAAGCCTTTGATCATCGTCCACAAGGTTCCGATGATAGACACTCCTTGGAAGAAAGACATCCAGAAATTTACCGATATCAGAGCCGAAGAAATCGGTATCATCCAAGGTGAAGACTCCTTTGCAAAGCTATTGAAGCATCCAGAGAAATACAAGGCTTTCATAGCGGTTCATCGCACGATTGAAAATTTCCTAAACCGAAACGGGGCTTATGAAGCCTTCCGTGAGCTTATCAGTAAACTCAGAATAGGATTTACGATCATCGATGAAGCTCACAAAGAACTGCTTAGCTCTTTCTTCATTTCCATGTATAATCCCTGCCCATTTAGTCTGTACATTACAGCAACACTGGGCCGAACCGATTATCAAGAAGCTAAAGTGTTCAATGTGCTCTTGCCTATCGATCATAGCTTTGCATCTAACAATTACGTCTCTACACGAAAGTTTGTAACCTACTGTCCACGTCCATTTTCTAGTCATCCTTCAGAGAAATGGATCAAGACAATGGCTAATGCTACTGGAGTGAAGATGAATTTGTATTGCAACTATCTCTGCGAAGATGAGGAAGCAATTACTAATCTTTACAACGGGATCACTACTGCCATTAAGGATACTCTCAAGGCAGATCCAACTGCTAAGATCGCAATCTTGCTTGGAACCTTGGAGCTTGTACAACTGATCCGTGACGGTCTGGTAGAAGACTTTGGTGACGGCGCTATCGGAAACTTTACGAGCTTAATTCCTGTCAAACAGCGAGTAAAGGAACTTGAGAAGCAGATTATCGTGTCTACTGAAAAGAGTATGGATTCCGCTCTTGATACCGAAGTCAGTTCGATTATCATGTGTGTTCCGGTAACTAGCGAAGTTCAGCTCACTCAGATCATTGGCCGAATCCGCTACAAGGAAGACAAGCCTAATCGTAAGTATCTGGTATACGACGTGTTTGATACCTCCTTTAAAAAGACGCTTAACAATTTCAAGCAGCGTTCTAAGGTTATCAAACGAGACATCAGTGTCGAAGTAGCTTAAATCTCGGGAAGCATATGCTTCCCGATTTTCAACACTTTATTGAATAAATCCAAGGTAGATTATGTTTTTAGATATTAAAGCCCCTTTGTCTTTTGAAGAAAAGATGATTCAATTCAAATCTGGTTTAAGCATATCAACGTTCCTTAGCAACGTATGCGACAGACTCAACAGTAACGGATCCGATATCATTCCTCCTCAGCAACCGATCGGTAATGGTCAGCCTGCTCCAGAGAATACCGCTAGAGAGAAACTTGAAAAGCACTGGAGAGAAGTCATCCGTAATGCTTCCGATCTATTGGCAGAAAACCAAGATCTAAAGGAAAAGTTCCAGAAGACTGCGGTTGACGACCAGATGAAGAAGGCACAATCCGACCAAGAATTCATCAAGGAAAACTCTGAAGCTATTACTGATATTGACCAGCAAGTGCCGGATGGTGCTATTGCTCATATTGATCCGTACATTTTGCAGATCAAGGGTCAAAAGATGGACTTCAGCCGAGTCTTGTCTTCGTTTATGTCGGAATACCTACTTCCTAAGTTTACCTTGATTTCTAGTGGAAGGGTTAAAGAAGCAGGTCTGGAAGACTGGGAAGCTGCCTTTTGGAAGGCTGCATCCAATTCTGGGCAGAAACCCGATACTTCTGAAACGGATCTTCCGATTGACGCTGATCTTTGGAATTCCTGTCGAGAGCTGTTTGGCCTTGAAGGCGCTACAGAAATTCGTCGTACTGTAGATCCTCTTGAAGGTTTCAATGAGAAGGTTCACAAGTACGCCAATGCAGCTATCAGTAAGCTTACCATGACTCTGGTCGATGTTACATCGGCAGAGCCGAAGGCTAAGCCTGGGTCGCTTGAAGTTCAAGGAAACAATCTTAAGCGCTACATAGAACTTTCTACAGAAATCAGTCAGGCTTATCAGCTGCTTCTGAAGCTTTGTACCGACAAGTATAATGTAGCCAGTAGTGTTGTTCGCAGTGTGACGTTGTATTACCAACAGATACAGAACAACAGCAATGCCAAGACTAAAGAAGAAGTAGCTTCTGAAATGGCTGCACTACAATTTTAAAATATCCCGATATCCTTATGGATATCGGGTAAATTTTTAGAAGTCAAAGATGTGAGAGAAGTCCTGGACATTATCAGAAGTCTGCTGAGTATTGTTTGCAGGAGCTTCGTTGTTCTGCTGGGCGTTTGCATCCGGCGGAACCTGTTCTCTCGGAGCATTTGCTGCTTCAGGATTGAGCTTATAACAATCCATGACTTCTTTAACAAGACGGATAACGTTCGATGTACACCTCTGAGCAGCGGTGTCAACACGAACAATCATCTTGATATAGATCGTATAGACTTTGCGGCATTCGGACATCGCAGTACGAATGGCTTGAACCTTTCCGGAGTCCTTAGCAGCGTATGCCCCGTTGAATCCAGAAGAAAGCAGACGACCAGTAGTGTCAATTCCTCTCTTAGAACGGTCAATAGCGCTGATAACGGCATTAGCCTGCTTTTCAATATTGCCATTCGTAACGGTCTTAAGCATATTCCAAGCAGTGTTCAAGTCAGGAACAGTACTGTACTTCTTTGTCTCGCCGATAGCTCTCGCTGCATCTTCAAGCTTTTCCATATTTTCACGGAATTGCTGATCCTCGTTCATGAAGTCTTCGACGGTGTAGATCTTGCCTTCTTCAGTTTTGGCGTTAGCAAGACTTTCAGTTTTTTGACCGGATGCAGCGGCAGCTTGTGCGCCAGCAGCCTTACCAGCTTCATGTCTTGCTCCAGTAACTTGACCAGCTTTTGCTGCAAGACTTGCTCGAACCGATTTATCGAACCTTTCACGGAAGCCAGTTCCCAAAGCGTTGGTAATAGCTGTAATCAGCTTCATGAAAAGCGTCTTAGCACCACCGACCGCCTTCTTGTTTTGGGCATCCTGCGTTTCTTGAACAGTATTTGCACCACAAAGGATTTCATCGAAATTCATGGGGCCAAATTCAATTTCTTTAAAAGCCTTTTCCTTTTCAGGATCTAGAGTCTGACGACCTTGGGTCTCCGTCATATTCTTAAGCTTGGATTCAAGACCCACCTTTGCAGCCCAGTTAGAAACACGGAGTACAAAGTTGTGAATACGACCCGGCACAGTCTGAATATAAGCCGTAATCTTAGAAGCAACGGCCTTGAGAATTTCCATCAGCTTGCGAATAACAGCCTGGATCTTGCTCCAGAAAGAAGCATCTTCGGCTTCCATACCAAGATGGTAGTTACGGAATTCGATGGCCAAGAGTTCCGAATCAGCATTAGTTTCTGCTTCACGCAAGGAAATGATAGATTCCAGGCATTCAGCATACGTAGCACTCTTAAAGTCAGAGCCAGTAGCCAGCGAGAGAACTTTCGAAGGAATATTATCTAGATACATATAATACCTTTGGTTAAACAATAAAAAGTTGCATATGCCATAAGACATATGCAACTTTGTTTGTAAAGATTACATTCGGAGGAAAGCAGCAAAATCTGGATCCTTAGAAACAGATTGCATATCTTCTTCCATTTGACGGATGCGTTCGTCTACTTCCTTGCGGTGTTCGACATCGGCAGCACTCAGATTAGAATTGCTAACAGGTTTTCCTTTCCCATTAGGCTTCTGCTGTTTGCTTTCCTTAGAGTTGATTTTCTCATTGGAAATATTCGTCTTTCCCGGCTTGTTGTCGTCAGAATCCTTGCCAGAGACATAGCACTTGATGGCTTCATTGAGCATCTTTGCAATGTTCAAGGCACAGGAAGCGTAAAGCTTAGCAAAGAACCCGTCGGCAATAATGATACCAACGGTGAGCTTGTTCATAGCCTTAAGCTCGGCAATCAAAGCCTTGATACCATCTTCATCATCATTCTTGTAAAGAGTGTCGAAGGTCTTGCTAGCATTTTTATGCTTGCGATCAAGGTATTCAATGACACGAGTGAAACGGACAGAAAGCTTCTCGTACTTTTTGGCAATTTCGTTGTTCTTTACGCAAGAGAACCATTCCATGATCTTCGCTTCAGAAACTTCGTTTTCTTTAGAACGGTCACGATCCATTGTATCAGAAATTGCATTCTGAACAATGGACATAACGGATTCCTTGAAAGCTTCCTTCGGATCGAAAGCCGCATCCTTATCGACATCAGCATAGGAATCAGCCAAGTGCTTGACGAAACTATCTGCAATGGTAGTGTCAAATGTAGACAGACCAAACAATCCGGAAAGGAAAGCCTTAGCCTTCTCACGAGTAGTGCCAAAATTGCTAGTCATCTCATTGATGAACTTAGCAGCTTTTGGATCGCTATCCAGAGCTTTGTAAGCAGCATCAACAGCTTCTTCGATGATGTTCGGATTCTGAATGCCCCAATCAGACTGTTTGAAAGATTCCGCAGCATCCTTATCAAGGTGAACGATCTTTTTTGCCAGATTGGTCTTAAGGTTTTTGACACGACCTTCAACGCCACGCTTTACCCACATGGTATAGATCTTCTTGCAAAGAGTAATGATCCTAACCGGAAGAGAAGCCATCCAAGCGGCCATCTTAGTGATAATGCGCTTGAGGTTTTCCCAAATTTTATGGAAGAAAGCTTTGATCTTCGGCCACCAATCAGAAACGGCTTCAGAACCAAGAGTACGCTTTGCAAACTCGGAAGAGATGGCAAAAGCCTCAGAAGCGTAGATAGCTTCGCTAGTTTCAATGCAGTCCATCAAGATCTCAGAATAGGAGACATTGGTGTCTGCGGGTTTAGAAATCAAAATGTTGTCAAGATACATGATAAACCTCTAAAAAGACCCAGACAGACGAATCTGTCTGGGTTTTAGACTAAAACGGTTTTGCAGTAGCCTTATTACTTGTTGCCTTCTTTGGCCTTGGCGCCCTTCTTCTTGAGAGCAGCCAAACCGGCAGCAGCGATGCGTGTAGCAAGAAGAACATCATGGGAGAGCCAACGAGTCTTCCTTGCAACAGAAGCAGCGTTTTCAGCGGTAATGGCACGAAGATCCTTAGCTGCCTTCAAGCAATTCTTGACGGCTTCTTCGTCTTCAGCCTTAACGGCAGCTTCGTACTTGGACATTGCCTTACGATAAGTAGACGCAGCTTCACGAATATTCTTCTCATTTTCCTGAGCGATCGCCTTAGCGCTGGTAGAGTACTTCTTGTTCTTGAAGTAGGCCACCAGATTCTGGGCAAGACCAAGAATGGAAGCTTCAGAGTTGTATTCTTGTTCGAAAGGCTTGTACGGACTTTCCTTCAGAGAACGTTCGGCATCGGCGACATCGTTCTTAGCGGAGATGACCTTTTCCTTTTCAGTCTGAACCTTTTCTTCATAGTCCGAAGACTTAGAATCAAGGCCAGCGATAGCGCTGCTAGCGTTCTTGATGGCAGCATCGAGGGCTTCGATCTTACCAACAAGTTCTTTGCCCTTGCCAGACTTGACGTCATAGACGCCTTCAACGCCGAACATGAACCATTCGAATTCACGCTTCTTGAGTTCTTCAAAAGTCTTGCTGTTGACTTCAACTTCAGATGCCGAGCCAAGAGCCTTGACCTTGTTTTCGAGGCCAGCACCAACGACCTTCGTGGCAATGCGGTTGCAGAGCGCAGCGATACGATCCGGGATGGTCTTGATGAAGGCAAACACCTTCGAAATGAGGTTCTTCAGCATTTCGAAAATCTTGCGAGCGACAGCCTTGATCTTAGACCACCATTCAGCAGGAGCTTCGGAACCAAGAATCTGCTTGGTAGCTTCAGCCTTGAGGAGGGCAAGTTCGCCAGCACCTTCAACTTCAACCATGCGAAGAGTATCTTCCATGATTTCAGAGTAGGTAATCTCCGGCACGGGTGCAGCCTGAGAAGACTTGATAATGTTATCCAGATACATTTTTTTTTACCTTTGGTTTGAGTTTGATAATCTTAGGCTTAAAGCCTTACGGAAAGCAATTAATAGTTATCAGGAGTATTGCAAATCATCGATACGGCACAAGGACAGTGGCATCGAACTCAAATTTGGTATACGAGAGGTCACAAATGGAACTTTTTGATCAAATTGAGGAAGAACTTCTAACAATTCCTAAAACAGGAATCAGCATATCTTTATTGGTACGAACGTATGATCCTAAGACAGAGCAAGGAGTCTTCTTAGAATTTACGAAGGCAGATGGAGGTAAAAAGTTACTTCTGAATAGTAGCGATTACTTGATGTTTAAGTTTAATAGTCGAGTAAATCGTGATTTGCATGAAACTGTAGCGGTATCATACCTGTGTATGGATACACTCAAGAGAGGAATGGCTGAAGCAGAAGAATTTATGTATGCGGCGTTCTTCGAAAATGAAAATGGAACGATTGTAGTGGATCCAGGTAAGATGAGTGGTATTAAAATCTCTGGGATGATAAAAAATAAGAGCCTGCTGTTCATGCCGGGAGTTAGCTTCAATGCAGAAGCTCAAACTCAGCAAGCAACTATTACGATGGTATTAAATGATAGCGAGTGCAGCGGAACAATGCCATACGAGACATTTCAACAGCTTTCTGAATTTTTAAAGCATTTTGATTTGTATACAAGTAGCAAGTTGTTGTTGAATACTCTAATAAATTATTGTAATTGCGGGCCATCCAGCTCTACAAAAAAGATTAATGAACCGGTGTATCAGCCGAAGCCTATTCCTCGCAGAGGACCATAGATTTCCTCCTCGATACCAAAAAAAAACAAAGGAAGCAAACGCTTCCTTTGTTTATTCTTGTTTTATTCTTGTCTTGTCGTAATATACACCGAGCGACCAATGGTATCCGTATCTATATTGTAGCCATTGTCGATCACTTGCTTCTTGAACGCACTCAGACCTTTAAGATTCTCCATAGGCGAGAATTCGTCTTTGACAATCATGGCAATCAGTCCGTGTGGGCCTTTGAATTGCAAGATTCCAAGGGTAATAACCAGCTCCAGAGTGAGCTTAAGCTTTCTGGTTTTGTCTTCTTTAAAGTAATCTTCCATAGCTTTAAAGATACAACTGCCTTCCCATTTGTCCAAATCGCTTTTGTCCTTGAGGTCTTCTAGAGTTTCAACTCCGCCAGCGCTAAGGCCATCAGGAAACTTTGAAAGATGTCCAGCCCAAGGGCCAAGCCATGTTATAATCTTCTTCATTACTTCACGGTCTTTGAACTTGTAAGAATTCTCTGGCTTCAGCATCGACCCATTAGCGAATGATCTGACATCATCGTTTATCAGATTATTACTTGATAACGAAAGGATGTCAGATATTCCCTTTATGATTTCCATCTTAGCCTGATCCTTGAATCTGTCATTTACATCTTCAGCGGATGCTTTAGAGATTTTTGACGGCTCAAAGACAAGAATCTTATTTCCGGAAATCTTGTAAGTGGGAAGTTGGGTTGTAAGGATCCTGACAGATCCTTCCCCGTCACCTTCATACTTCTTGTCACCAGATACTTCTCGGTCACGTTGGATGCAACCCTTAAGAAATTCTTTGAGTTTTTCTTCGCCATCGGTGTTCATATCTATAAGACAGTAACCAAGGCAAGCGTTCATCAGATCAAATTCATCCATGTCTTTAGCTGACTTTGTATCATCAGTGATCAGACTGTTGACGTGAGAAGCAGCTGCTTGGGCGGTTTCCCAGTCGTGCAACTCCGGCATTTCAAACTTTCCTGCCATAGTAATGATGGCTTCGACATCTTCCTTGCAGATATTTTCAAAGTTTAATTCATCTTCGTTAGTGATGTTGAGTTTAAACACTTCGGGGTGATTAGAGAATTTCATTGTAAACTTTTTCAAGTCATTTTCGTAATCACTTATAACGATAATCTTTTCTTTGTGAAGACGATCGTGCATACTATTGAACATCTTAACGAACGGTGAACGATATTCATTAATCAGATCCACGGCCTTCTTAGTATCTTCTTCGGCAAGGTAGCCAGCCATTGTGTAATCATCTGGTTCCCATCCATCAATGACTCGTACCAAACCTTCATGCTGGCACAGGGCTGCATGAAGATAGACATACGCATCGTGATTTTCAGGAGAGGCTTCTCTAGAAGCTGCGATGCCGTAGTTAAAGACATTTACAAGTCCGGTCATAAGTTTTAAGACAGAAACCGGATCCATATCTTCGATTTTGCCATCGTTCCGTTCTGCGATTTCGCTGCAAGTATTTTGAACATTGCAAGTGGAATGTACAAATCCAGCAGCTGGACTGAGTACGAGTCTTTCGTTAGTTTCTTCCATTTTTATCTCCATTAGGTTGGTCAGAGAATAATATAGAGCCAAAGGTTAGTACCTTTGGCTATCTATAATTACACATAATTGACGGCGTTTTTGAGCAGCCACTTTCGACCATATCGAACTGGGCGCTTAACATCAGCCGGAATGATGGCTTCGAGCTCTTCGTCAGTTGCTTCAGAAATATTGTCCTTTGTAAAGGTCTTTTTCTCTTCAGCAGGTTGTTCTTCAGACTTCGGAGCCTCTTCAGTAGGAGCTTCATTTACTACTTCGGCAGGTTGCTCCACAGTTTCTTCGACCTTGACTTCTTCTTTGGGCTCCTCTGCCTTTGCCTCTTCTGTAGACTTCTTGAGAGGAGAAATCTTAGCTGGAGACTGCTCAGCAGAAGCCAAAGTTGCAGCTCGTTTCTCTTCTAGAGAAGGAACGTGCATAGACTTCGTCACGGCTATCCTCGGTTGTTCGACTGGCTCAGCCTTGGAGACTGTGATTTGGAGGCTAAATCCCATATTGGCAAGCTGCTTGCAAAGAGCGTCCGAGATTTTGACGTTCGTTACAGGGCCTCGGCCAACACCAGGAATGTTACCTGTGTAGTTACAAGAAACGACTTTCATGTGTGTACCTTTGGTTCTGTGGTGGGAATAAATAGGCTGATCCGAAAATTCGAATCAGCCATTTGATAATCTTACAGATTGCATTCGAGTTCTGCTTCAGCTTCTTCAGCGAGGAGAATAATAGCAGATTCGGTGGCAAATTCGTCTTCTTCTTCGTCACCTTCACCTTCGTCTCCGGACTTATCGTCGGTGCCATCGGATTCACCTGCGGATTCAGCCGGATCTTTCTTATCTCCGTCCTTGAAGAGTTCATCAGAGAACAGGTCTGCAATGTCAGACTTGTGCTTCTTGCTGCCCTTCTTCTTTTCGATTTCTTCTTCGTTTTCACCCGGAGTTTTGTCGCCTTCACCCGGAGTTTCTTCAGGTTCGGTACCTGCGTCAGCGAAGAGTTCTTCTTCGATAGTCTTGCACTTCTTGTTCTTTGCAAGTTCCTTTTCGGCCTGATTGCCTACGGTATCCGGATTCGGATCCTTGGCTTCAGTACCGGCATCGGCACCTTCGCCCGGAGCGTGTTCGTCAAAGAGCTGGTTGAGTTCGGGATCATCAAACAGAGGCATAGTAGTATCCTGTGTAGAATTGTTGGATTTTGTTTCCTTGCACTGGCACGGAGATTTTCCACAAGTGGGGCAGGCTTTATCGGAATGTTGACAAGTGCAGGGCTGATTTCCGCACTTTTCACAAACCTTGGACGAGTCCATCTCGCTAGATCCCGTCTCTGCAAAGAGTTCGGTTTCTATTTCATTCAAGAGTTCGTTAGTAATGGGCATAGCAACCTCATGGTTCAACGAGTTTCTCGAAGTCTGATTCCAGTTTGGACATCTCGGCTTCGTCGAATTCTTCAGAGTCTTCAAAGAAGGACACCTCAGATCTACAAAAAGCTTCAATGTCACTGAAGTCTTCATTGAGAAGTTCCCTAGTGAATTCTTTGGAATCTTCCTGAAGGTCTTGTTTTTGGTTTTCACCTAAAAATCTAGAGGTTTCCTCTAACTTATTAATTTTAGTTGTTCCAATCATAAATCGTCCTAATTCGGTTAATGATGTCATGGAAAATATAGATAGCAATCGGAAGATAGTAGTAATCCCAGATTGTACCCATCGGATTGATCAACGGAAGATACTTTCGGACATCTTCAAGAGTAGGGTTGTCCTTCCAGAATTTGATCAAGCGATGATAATTAACAGCTTCAGGAACATCCGGCTGAATCTCGTCCGTTTCATCACGGAGATATTCCCAGAGGTTGCCAAAAATCTTTTGGTAGCCAAACTTACAAGGAGAGCAGCACGATCCGGCATAGCCAACTCCACGGACTACATAGTCACGAAGATGACGACCGGGAACTTCCTCGTGATAAGGCATTCTCATGTAAGCGCCTTCATAGTCAGCCATGAAGCAGAAGTTATGATTCTGCACAGCCCAGAAGAGAGTAGTCTTGTAGACTTTGTATAGTTCGGGGAAGTCTTCTACTTCAAAGGTGATCGGGTGGAGCTCATCACGGTATGGACGAGATCTAGACATGATATTTTCGTGGGCCACAAAGAAGTGTGCACATTCATCCCACCAAAGATAGAACGGCATTGTATCTAGTTCTTTCATGTAGGCATCTGTGCGGCGGTCATAGAACATCGATCCAATATCTACCACAAGCCTGTCAATCTTCTTTTGAATTTCAAAGCAAAGCTCAGCCTTGTCTTCTGCAACGATAGCGCTCTTGTTGGCACTAGACGGACTACCGACCACTTCGTAATTGCATTCTACCTGCTTTTTAAGATCCTCGATATCTGCGAAGGTCTTGTACAAGTAGTAATTGACAGTGTAGAAAGCTCGTCCACGGATGTGCGACCTAGTGACCTTGCTAACACGGAATACAGCAGTCTTGTGTCCATACCAAGGAATTGTGAACAAGTCGTCTTCTCTGGGCTGAACACTAGTAGGCGGCACTAGAGCCGTACCTTCCACGTTAGCTTCAGTGCCGACATCTTCGCTTTCATCGGGATCAGCGTCACTAAGGTTTGTAGCCTTATAGAACGGGAAATTCTTAATGAGATTGAATTTTACCGGACTGTCTGTTCCAAGAATCTCCTGCACAGTTCGAAGATTTACATCGTGAGTAGAAGCAAAGAAATTCTTGCTATAATAATTTACCAGCAGCGGAAGCGCATTTAGGAAGGTGGAGTAGTCTTCAAGACTTTGCTTCAAAAATGCAGCTTGCGTAGCTTTAAAGTTTCTGGTATCTGAAAGTACAGTAGCCATGCTAATTCCTATTTCGTAAGTTCATAGATGGAGACAAACGCCTCTTTCTGAAGATCGCGGCTCATACTTCCATCGGGTTGAAGAAGCATCAATGGGGATGAAATGCTCTTAGCAAGTTCTTCATTGGCCTCCTGACTAAAGACTCCCTTTAGCGACATCGTGTCGCCATCGAAGTCACCTCCAAAGCCAGACAGCGTAGTAGAGTTTGGCATGGAGCTGTCAATCCAGTGAAGATTCTTTGCAAAAATATTTGGATAGTTCTTGTAGGTAGTCCCGAACATCGTTATTTCAGGAATGGTCTCTTCAGTGGTAAGAATCACCGGACGGAAGGGCTCCACGTTTCGGTAGTCTTCCAGAGGGAAGCGCACCATGATTACAAACTTGTTCTGAATGACGTTGTGGACGCACTTATACAAGAAATCTAGAATAGTGAAGGGTCTACCCAGAATCTTCTTATACTCGATGTCCATGATGTTTTCGCCTTCCTGTGTCTCAATGGCAAACGGCTGAAGACGGTTCTCTGGACTCTTAGCGTAGAATTTAATCAGTTTCTCGAAGCTAGTGGAGCTAATCTGATCTATGGTAGTGTCCATGATCTTAAGACCCTTTCCATTAGCAAGATAGAGCTTATAAGCACTAAGACTCTGACAACTAGCCTGCATTTCTGCTACCACAAAGGGCATAAACAGAGCAGCCAGCTGATGCAGAGGAATTCCTACATAGCCGTACGGAACCAGCATGTCTTTGTAGGAATTGGCGTTACGGATCGGAGCGCAACTGATAACCGTTCTGGTGGAGTAGTCGATATTCTTGCCGAGGATATCTTTGTGGATGATACCCTGCTTCTTGGCAATCCTATTACGGAAGAAACGGCTGATTTCCACCAGAGTATTTTGGATATTCATTTCACTAGAGTATGCAGAGAAGAATTGACCTTCATTCTTTAGCATCTTAGCCACAGAAATCAGCTTGATATACATACTTCCGAGCTCATCAATACTGCGAGCGCTATCACCAGTTCTAAGGTTGATGTCAAAGTAGAACGGAGGAATGGTTATCCACTTAGTTACAAAGATTTTGTTCTTCGGGAATAGCTTAAACAGACTTGTGCGTTTAGAGCGGCTTCTAGATCCACGGTCATCTAGATTAATCTTTTCGTAGTTCTTGTATAGCCATTCAAGGCCAGTACCGCCCTTCTCATCTTCAACAATGATGCCATTATTACCGACAGAGAAGTTCTTTCGTCCGGCAATTAGGTCGGGAAGCTTGGTGAAGAGCTTCTGCATTTGTTCGTATGCAACTGGATGCAGGAACGGACGTCCGAGATCAATCCAGCCATATTGAAGACGACGGCGAGTAGAGCCGGGTCTGCCGAACAATTCGTAGCTAAATATTCCGTCAGAAGTTGGAATATTAGATCCTTCTACATAGACTGGATTGGTAATCTCAGGAAGATTATTTACTTTAATAATCTCTTCAATATTTGGAAGATCTAATTTCATAAGTATTCCTTAGTTATCAAAGGAAAGTTCTAGCCCATAGGAAACCTATGGGCTTTGAATTAGTAAGTGTTAAGAGTGAATTTCTTTTCTTCGGCTAGATTCTTAGCTGCTAGGATCAAGCCTTGGTTGTAGCCATACGAAGGAAAGATAAACTCTTTTTTCTCGTCTCCGCAGTGTTCCATCACATCTAACTGGTTAGCCGGATGGTCATCTACAAAGACATCGAAATCGCCATACATCTTAGAGATAATCTTTGACTTTGGTTCAGAGATATCTATAGCTTCGTAAGCGAAATCTGTATTCTTGAAATGGTTAAAGATCCATTCACGTTTGCTAATGTCTGACTTACCGCCAAGAACATGTGTAACAAATACGATCTTATGGCCTTGATTTCTAAGGACTAGCTCACTTCCAAATTTGGTTAATGGAAGGCCTTGATAAAAAGTCTCATTGTCTTTATAGGCATTTAAGAACGTTTCTCTAGCAATATCCGGAAGTCCTAACCATTCAGGAAGATCATAAATAAGCCTGTCCATTACGGCTTTTTCAAAAGATTCTCTGCCTCCGCAAGCCGCATGAACCACAGCCCAGTTGCTTACCCTATTGAAGATTACTTTCTTCTTGAAGGCTTCGGCAATCCACTTAGGATCCGGAATAACAACCACATCGTCAATATCACATATCACCAGCTTCTTTTTTGTGCTTGCCATAATGTCCTCATAAAAAATAAAAAAGGCCGGATTGCTCCGGCCCATTTGTACATGGAGAATCTTAGAAGGGAAGATCGCCGTCGTCAGCGGTACCACCCCAGCCAGCTTCGTAAGAAGTTTCAGCTTGCTGTTGGGCAGGTGCCTGACCACCGCCATTCTGCTGATTAGGAGCTCCACGGCGAGTTACCACACGACCATTGGAGTTACCCATCGGCTTACGTTGCTCACGGGCGTTACGATAGTTAACGGCCTGACGGATCGGAATGTAGTCAAGCGGAGTCTGAAGAACTTCAGCCATGCGATTGAGCCACCTTACGAAAACCTTGAGCATCGTATTGGTCTTTTCAACGATAGAGTCAGCTTCGCCTTCCTTCACTGCAGTGAGATCCTTGTAGTAAGTGAGCTCCTTGCAGCTGAACGGGAATTGGGCGTTGAACTGTGCGTTACCAACGCTAGATTCTACATAAAGGATAAATTCATTGCTGGGGCCTTCGCCCTTATATCCTTCAAGGCTAGAGGTGCGAATGAGGCGGAGATTCTTTTCGTTACCTTCACCACCTGTACGAATGCCAACTTCACCAATTTCTTTGTTGACAACCATCTTCTTAACCATGTCGAGGAAGTCTTCAAGGTCAGAAGAGTTGATGCCTACGAAAATGATGTTGTCATAATCATAGATCTTTTCGCCTTTGCGAGGAGCACGACCACGAGTCTCAGGGAAACGAGGAGCGAACTGGACGGTAGCGAAAGTACGACCATAGCCATCAGAGCTGTAGCCGAGGATCAAGCAGCTGTCGTCAGAGAAGTAGCTTCCACAACGAGTGTTGACGAAATTAGACTTCTTTTCTTCAGTTGCGTTGGAGTTGGTGTTGTTATTGGCATTATTTTGCTGTGTCATAATGGAACCTTCACTTGAGGTTAAATTTGTTTATACTTCAATAAATGACGAGAAAGTTTTTCCACTTCCAATAGACTGGATTTGGAAACCCAGACTTCCCATCAAAGGATAGTCGGCTCTGGTGTTATCTTCTACAATCTTGTTAAAGTCAATAAGACCTACAAGAGCCTCTGGGATTTTATCGATTCGTTTCGGAATTGCTATGAACTTAGCGCCGCTCTTTTCAAAGTAGTCTGCATTGTTGGTAAAGACCTTTGAAGCGTTGTTGTATTCAGTAGCGAATTTTTCACGAATGGACTCAAGGTCATCTGTGCCTCTAATCTGAGAGATCGGAAGCATATACACCTTGGAATATGGCTGAATCTGATCGTTGGGATACATGGCATTCCAGAGAATAACAGCTTTGCAAACAGAGTTAGCCGTCGGAGATTTGTAAGCCGTGAAATTAGTAAATTTTCCAGGCTTCAAAAAGTCCGTATTCAATTTTTGAGTTAGTGATGAATAAATTTCATTCTCAAACTCGACGAATTTTCTCAGGATATTCTTTGGATTGATGGTGTCTGTGAATAGATACTCATCGTACAAAACCTGAGTAAAGAATTTTCTGGTCTTAGCGTTGGTACTGACTTTCTTAAGATCAAGGCCCTTGATATCCGGCTTCGGAGTATCGAATACCTTGCCTTCTCGCACCATCACGATAGAGGCATAATTCTTCTTATTCGGAGTCATCACCAGACGACGGAACAAGAATTCACTCTTCATGTTAATGTGCTTCTGATAGTCTTCCGAGACGCTTAAGCCGCTAGTAACGGCATCCAGAATGTCCTGAATCATGTTGGCGATGATATTGTTACCAATATGGGCCACTGCGATCTTGTGTTCTTTAGTATTCCTGACTTCAGGATCAACCTCGAATAGTTCCTCAAAAGTTTCCGTAATGAATTTGCCAAGATAAGCAAACAGAGAGTCAGAGTCAACCAATAGTACGCTACGGCGCTTAAGGCGCTTTACAATTTCAGAACGGTTGAACTTGACGAACGGATGAGCAACATATTTGCGGACAAGATCATTTATCTTTCCCATCGGAACCTTAATCTGCTCTGTAGGAACATTCGGATCTGTAAAATTCTGGTCATAACACTGACCCAGTAAATCTGCAACCTTATCTTGAAATAAGAACGCTTTAAGGTTGTTTGTGTAGTAGATACGGTTGATAAACTCCTGTGTACAGGTATTGACCATCTGTACGATAGGCTGTCTATCGATGTAGCATCCTTCCGCACACTTGGTCTTTGTCAAGTAGTCTATCAAGATTTCCGGGGTGATAGCATTAGGATCATCAAGCCATTCGGCAATCGGATCTTCATACTTAGAAGCATGGATTGCACATTCTTCAATAAATCGAATGGCGTCGTTTGTACTCTCAAATTGAATATTGTTTTCCATGAGAGCTTCAAGGAACATAACACCGCTAGTAATGATGGTATAGCCGTTGTATGTAGTACTTGGGCCGACAAACGAATTGGCCATGAAATAGGAACCTTGAGCGCTAGCACCATATTCGGCATTAATCACCAGCTTACAAAGAATCTGGAGAAGGTGATGAAGCTCTGTAATAGTCTGGTCTTCATCATTAAGATGCTCTAGCTCAATTTTCTTTTCGCGTTTACGACGATCTTGGACGTAGTTAATAAAGCTAATCAGCGGACTAAGATTATCAGAGTGTCTGGCCCACAAAGTACCATAAGCACTCAGGATATTCTTATTTCCGTAGACATCACCTATTACATCTACGAGGTCACATTCTTCTACCGTATGATGGAAGTTATTGTGAATGACTACTCTATTTTTATCAGCAGTCTTTATCAACGCTTCTTCGATCATTTTAGATAGAAGCGGCTCAGCCTTGGCAGGGAATGCCTGGCCTGTCGTTAATGTATAAAGCCTCTTTACAGAGGATTTATAAGATTCTATAAAAGCATTTTGTTCCATTTGTTATCTCGCTTCATCATAGTGTTGAAGCAGATCATTCTTTCATATATTCGCATAACCAAAAAGCTTGAAAGTACAGACACTCAGAACGAAATATTGACACCCACCAACTAATTACAAAGGTAACACAATGGCAAACTTAATGTCCAAATTTAGGTCGGAATACCTCAAAACATCCAATATAGGCTGCAAGGGAAATATTGTCAGCCTCCCCACAGGTCTCGATATCATTGACCTCTCCAATGGAGCTAAAGATCCGCAGACTGGTGATCTCCACCTTGGTATGCGTGAAGGCCACTTCATCTGCTTCGTAGGTGATACCGGTACTGGTAAATCTACGCTTGCGCAGCAGATGGCTTATGGCATTGTCCAGCCGTTTGAAAACGGTATGGTCAACGTCCTTGACCTTGAACGTGCATATCAGAAACCTCGTATGAAGAACCTTTATGCGAAGGGAGATCCTGAACTTCTTAAGAAGTTTGAAGAGCAAGTCGGCGATCCTCTTAACATTGACGTGTATCTCGACGATATCCGTCAGATGCTTGCTGATACAGCTACTTTCAAGGAAGCACACAAGGCCGAACTCATGGAAACCTTTATTGATGCCAATGGCAAGAAGGTCGAAGTGATGGCTCCGACAATCTTCTTGATTGACTCCGTGGCTGCAATGGTAAGCCGTGATCGTGCTGCTACTGTCGAAAGTGGCGTTAATGATAACAACATGAGCCACAGCCAGCAAGCTATCGAAAACTCTCAGTTCGTGACCAAGATCATGAACATCATGTTCAAGTATAACATCTATGTCTTCTTCTGCGGTCATATCACGACCAAGGTCAACACCAATGCTGCGGATAAGCGTCCGTCGGCGTTCCCGTGGTTGGCTCCGGAAGAAAACCTTAAGGGTGGCAGAGCCGTTTGGTACTTTGCTGACTACATGGTTCGTATCCATAAGGGTACCATGCTTCATGATCCCGAAAAGGACTATGGCATTCATGGCTTCATTAACAAGATTCAGGTCTTGAAGAGCCGTGGTAACGACTCCGGTATTTCCTATCCGCTCGTGTTTGAACTGTCTCGTGGCTATGACAATCTTTTGTCTAACGTCCAGTTCCTCATTGACAACAAGCGAATCCTTACTGGCACTCGCAGCTATCTGGACTCTATGCCGGATATCAAGTTTACCAAGAAGACCGTCCGTGAAGTGTGCAAACAGCATCCGGAACTTGAACAGGCTATCAGCGAAGAAGTACTGAAGATCTTTGAAGCTCATATGCCGTCCATTGTGTCTGATGGTTCTCAGAATGCTGCGGACGCTCCGGATGAAGATGGCGTCGATCCGAGTGAAGTTCCGGATACCTCTAAGGCTGCTCCGGAAAATTCTAAAGGTGTTGCAGCCATCAAGAGTCGTCTGAAGAAATAAAAATCGCAAAATACTCCCCTAGCCGAGGCTAGGGGTAGTATTATTGTCACAGAGACTTACTGCGGATGAGTGATTTACGCAGGATCTCTTTGCACTTGTTTTCGAGTTCGGTCTTGTGTTGGAGACCGTTTACGTTCTTGAGGTTTCGACCGATGCAAGCGGCTTCATTGGCATATAAAGCACACATAGGCTTCATCTGGCAATTAACCAAACTGTCATGAAGGCCGTTGTACAGCTTAATAAGATCGTATTCAGAGTGGATCTTATACTGGTTCTGGTCTGCATCCAAAAAGATCTTCATGCGATTCATACGGTCTTGGACATACATCCTAAGACTGTCAATTCGGTGCAGAAGAGTCTGATGAGGCATGAGACGCTTGAGCGTATGATGGTCAATCGTCTTCAGTTCATCACAGTTGTCAACGATCTTTTCACTTACGAGGGCCTTACCAATTCCGCCAAAGGAGCTTTTCACAAAAGATTCATGGAAAGCGTCAAGGCGTTCATTAAGCATTTTCAGCTTGTCCGGATCCGAAGAGGCTACAGCAAGGCGGCTTCCAAGATCCAGCCAACGGTCGATACCAGCGCTGAAGACAGCTGCAAGCTGTTCACGCATGGATTCTTGTTCAGCAATAGATTTAAAGCTCATAAGGTTCCTCCTGCTTCGGAGCCGAAGCTCGGCGTTGAAGGATTCCAAGCAAGTTGCCCAGAAGCATTTTCCAATCACGGTAGCACGGGCCAAGAGACCAGCTGGACGGACTGTTAGGATTAGCCACAGCTGTGTTCACACTCTTGCTTTGACCACGATCAAAGTCTACAAGAGAATCCAACTTGTCCTGAAGATCCTTGACGTGTTTGATATACAAGCCAATTTCAGGAGTAGTCTCAGCTTTCTTGATCATTTCTGCACCATGAATCTTCGGATCATTGGTCAAGAAGAACATGATGTTTCTGTACACATTAGAAGTACGTTCTTCAACGGCAGAAATCTTATTGCCCTCGTTCAGGTGAGCTTGGCTGATGAGCGAACGAATCTTGGACTGAATATCAGAAAGATCTGCCGAAACAGAGTTAATAGCAATATTAGCCGTAACTTCGCCCATGTAGTCCATGATATCCGGAATATACATAGCGCCGCTTTCCAGAGCTGGAGTATGGCTCAAATAGTTTCCAGATAGACTTACCGGAACGGTATTCTTAATCTCCTGGTCAACAGCTTCAGAGCCGAGAGATTCCAGGGCTTTGTTCATACCACTCTTAAGAGTAGAAATGAATTCATCAATATCCTTAAGGACTTCTTCAGACTCGGCCTGACTGACACGCAGACGGAGTTCCTTTACCAATCGATGCGGATTCGCAAAGATGACAAAGCGACCAGAGGACTCAACCTTAATCGGAGTAGAAGTTTTAGGGGCATTAGAGTCAAGCAATTTCATAGGTTATTTACCAAGAAGTTTGTCGTAAATGTGCTGTACGCTTTCAGAGCCGTATTCGTCGTCTTCATCTTCCGGAATGTCATCCATGCCACCTTCACGATGGTCATGGTACTGTTCCTTACGAAGCTGTTCACGCTTGCTCATGGCCTTGCGACGAAGGGTAAAGAGCTCATTCTGCACCTGACGGAGCATAGATTTACCCTTGTTGATATACACAGAGTTGGCAAGAGCCGCCGTAATACCAACGGCAGCGCCAGCTACACCAGCCACAGAAGCACCAATCGTGATGATACCAGCCTTGATGATAGCACGAAGGAAAGAACGCATGGTAGCGTTATTTTCTAGGATGTCCTTGATTTCATCGATCTTCTTGTCGATTTCTTCAATGACGTTCATAATGTCAGGCACAGTGTGGCATTCATTAATGCGCTTAGAAAATTCGTTGACCCAGCGAGTCTTGTCTTCGGTAACGAGTTCTACTACCCACTCTATAGCGCCTTCATTGGCAACCGTCATGGAACGAAGAACATCGATACGATTCTGCAAAGCATCGATGGTGTCCAAGACAACCTTGTTATCGGCTGCAGCGAAAATGGCACCGGACATGTCCGTGCCTTCATTAGCAGCAACCATAATCCGTTCCACAGTCGTACGCAAGTCATTACGCTTGCCAAGAACAAACTGGGTAACGTCGTCGCTAGAAAGGTTCAAAGATTTAAGCATATTCTACCTTTACCTTAAAGGTTATTTTCAATATGAAGTTTTTGAATCCATGAAAACACTATAAAAAAAAATAAAAGGCGGCACTAGGCCGCCTAATTTTTTTGTAGAAAGCACTAGAGACCTTTAATAAGATCTTCCAGCGTCTTCTTTGCAGCAGCAACCTTTGCAGCCTTTTGAGCCTGAGTCGTCTGCATTTGCGTGATATAGCTATTCTTGTTAGCTAAGTGATTCTCTAGCCTTTGGATTGTCTGTTTTTGTTCTTGGACTTCATCCTCAAGCGTGCGAATCTTAGCTTCCAGCTCTACAATCCGTTCGTCCTTCTCGTCCATTTTAAAGGCCTTGAATTTCGCCGGATCTAGCTCTTTCAGCTTTGAATTGACCCACCAGCTTAACCAACTAGTAGACATACCGAGTTTATCGGCATTCTCCTTGAGAGATAAGTTTGGATCAAAGGCTGATGCTCGTCTGCCATCACGATCATACTTCCGTGTAATCTCTTCGCCGCATTTCTTACGAAAGATCGTTACGGACAAGTCGTGCTGGAATGCCCAGTCTTGGAGACACAGGTCAGATTTCATCATGCCTTCAATCTCAGCCTGCCAGTTAACTGTACGACGTTTATAATCGTACCTCTTCTGCCAGACTTCCTTTGGACAGATCTTTTGGAATTTGTTAATATCCAGCCCTTGCTCTGAGCAGAACTGCTGCACAGAGATGGTCGGCACATCCTCCAGAAAGATTCTAAGCAATTCCCGCCAGTCATTCCTTTCCTTGTATACATACCTTTGTTGCCAAAGGTCTTGGGGAATGATATTCCTGAGTTGAGTCTCCGGAATATCTGAATGACTAACAAGAAATTCTTGCACAGTCTCTTGTGAGTCTTTGAATTCCTTCAAGATTTCCTTGCGGCGTCTTCTACTCCACTCACGAGAGCTTTCAACTACTTGCGGAGTTGGAACCTCTGCTTCTCTTTTTACAAAGGAACGAATTAACAATTCTTTTTGTGGGCCAGTGAGCTCAAGAAGCACAGAGTCACGAATAACCTCTGCCACGTCTGCATACTCGAATCCATAGCTGGATGCAAATACCTTCATGTCTGGATGTTCGTGATCCTCTCGGATGTATTTGTCCAAAGAGTTCTCTATCTCGTCAAATCGTTCGCATCTGCTCGAAGCGTTCTTATCCTTTGTTAAATCGGCCATATTTTATACCTCCAGTATAATCCGTAAGCACCATTGCTTACGGATGTATGGTCATAATTTAATATAGGAGGTTTTTAAATTATTCTACGCAATCTAAAGGTTCTCCCTCTCCTCTGGTAATGTCTTTCAAGACATGCCAACAATCCGGACTGTCAAAGTAAGCCACAAAGCCAGCCTTTTCATAAGCGCTCCAGCTCTCTCCACCGTATGCCGGAAGACAAGTCGGCTTGAAATGCTGAGGATACTTAAGATGTTTAGGCCCAAGACGCCTAAGCATAACCTGTCCGGCATCATTAAGATCATCCTTGGTTAGGAGATGCGCTCGCCTAAGCGGAACATTCTTTCCTCGGCGTTTCCAGTAGTTTTGCTCCAGAGTGGCAAAGGACAATTCTTCAGTAGGTTCGTTAGTCATGGTCAGTCTCGTCTTTAAGGATCTTAAAGTGGTCTAAAGCATGAAATAAAATAAACCCAAAGGGGGTTAAATCCATAGGCTTGAAGTCCATTAGATTAATCCCTTCTGGGTTTCTATCAAATTTCTTGAGACCGTTTTCATTAAGATCCTGATATCGCAGTACACAGTACCGTTTGATCTTTGCCTTTCCAGCCAAACACCGCTTAAAGTACTGTAAAGCATATTCAGATTCTTGCATAATTAGCCTCAATGACTTGTTTTTAGAATTTTTGGAATCTTGTGAATAATTCTGAAATAACTATATAGTCCGTTTCTACTTCGGGCTCCGCTGAAGCCTTAATGTCGCTTAGGGTGCTAGCGCCATCAATGATCTCCTTTAGAGCTATCATCAACAGGTATTTCATAGGCAAGACTTCCAAGACCTTTCTGAATGCGACATTCGTATCGTTCATCTTGTTAAGATAGAATTTTGCCCAAGATGTAAACGGATGATGAAGAGTCTTCAGAAGTCTAACTTCCTTAGGTATGGGGGATGACTAAACCAATCCATGATGAGCATATCACCTATAGAATCGTTGAATTCTCTTTGGCTGCTCATCAGATATCCAAATCCTTTCGGAAAAGACAGCCAGAATTCAAAGTGGGTCGAAACAATCATCATTTTGATGGTGTCTATCTGAGTCCAGAACTTAGGATCTAAGTCCTTGCAAAATTTTTCTCTGAAATCCCAGTTTATGAGTACCGACGCTGAAGTTTTCAAGTCAGGATCGTTACAGATTTCTTCGTAGATATCTAGCATCAAAGATTCAGTCATCGTTTGAATTGGGACTATCGGTGGCTGTTTCGTCTGCTGTTCCATTATTAGTATCCTCCTCTGCTAAGAGTTCGTTTTCCATTGGGGTTGTTAGACATAAGTCCGTAAGGGTCTTCGTAATGACAAGATCTCTTGAAGCCCCTTTAGAAGTGTCAATTTTCAGACCTGTGTAAGATGTAGGATCAGCAACAACGCTTTCATACAAGTCCTCGATCAGTTTCTTGCTGAGATCGCTCAGAGAAGATTCGGAGTCTATCTTGTACATAGCTTCACATTCGACCTTGATCCTGTTTAGTTTTGCTAAAAACTTCTTTGTCGTGTCTATCTCGCCGTCAACGATTTCACGGAATTTTTCAATCTTCTTCGCTCTGACGAAAGTTCTAAGACCAAGATAGGCTTTAACTGTAGCCTTGTCTATACCTCCAATGTACTTCCCTCCGGTAAATTCTTCTTCGGATAGGGTTTCAGAGTCGTGTTTCTCCATGATGTCGATCACTTTACAGATGTCATACAGCGAAGAGGTAAAGCCTTTCTTTTTATGAGAGAACAGGCGCAAAAACACGTCTTTCATAGTATGATATCTAGGATGGTACACAATAGTACTAATGAACGGCTTTTCGTTGAAGTATTTTGTGACAGCAGAGAATAGAGCGATTTCTTTAGGCCAGTAGGTCAAAGATAGCAGCAGCTTGCTGGCCTCACGGAAAGTGGAAAACTGGTCAAATCTTAGCGGAACGTTGAAGATCCGAGTTCCGATTTTTGGGATATCTATTTTGGCCAGTTTGAACGTAAGATCTTTAAAGGTACAGATATACTGCCTAAGTTTGTTTGTATAATTGATAGCAAAATGAAAGCTAATGACTTCCAGTTCATACCCGAAAGTAAGATCCTGCTGGTTCCAGCTGTTATGGGAGATTACCAAAACATCTTTCCATCCAGTGTCGTCTTTCTTGTTGAAAGAATTTCTCATTAAATTCGTAGCAGAACTCATGTCTAATATCGCTTTCACGTTAGGTACAGTATAGGCGTTTCCTTCAAGTACAGAGATAAGATTTGGGAATCTTTCTCGGATGGTGGCATTCTCTTCTGGGCTACCGTCGGTGTATTCAAGAAACCTCTCGGTATTTACCAAGTACAAATCTTTATAATCATTTTGGATGTCTTCGTCCAGCTCAAATTCGTCCGGATCATAGAAACCCATTTTGATGTATCGAATCTTTTTCTCCTCGTCGTCGCACCTGTAGAGCATGGCACAAGCCAGCTGATTAATGTCCTTCATAATTCTTCCTTTGTTGGTTACATAATTTTATATAATATTTTGTAACATCTAAAAATAACAAAGGGAACAAAATGGAATTCACATCGCTTTTTAAATTCGAAAACGGAAGCTATCGGGACATGGAGGCCTACAAATTCACCAATGAAGATCAACTTGCAGAATTTGAAAAGACCTTGCTTAATAATGATGAGGGAAAGTTCTTAGAGAATCTTATCACTAAGATGGCTCGTAATGATGTTCAATGCCTTCGTGACGATCCGCTGGATGTCGTTTCAGATTCCATCAAGAATGACTATGTTCAGATCTTCAAAGACTATGTGCACTATGACCCAGAATCGAACAAAGAAGGAAAGGCAGCAAATCTATCGGATGTCAAGGAAGATTTTAACCGAAGTATAGCACCTGAAAATCTGTATAAGCAAATTTCAATACCTACGAAGTCACGGTACTCCGGAAGAAAGCAAGAAGGCACTTATATCTTCGAAGATATCCTTCTTGGAATTGGAATAATGCTCCCTAGTATCATTCAGTCTAATCCGAATATAACCTTCGAAACTTTGATGCCGAATTTCTGCAATGCTTTGCAATCTGAAACTTACTGCTCAAAGCTCCTTTTAAAGTTTACTAATCTTGGGGGTATTGAAAGCTTTTACGCTCCTTCAGAAGAAAGTCTAGATACACAGTTGCCTATTAATAACGAAATTTTAGATAAGGTTCATGCGCTCTTGATATCACTGATAAATTCTACCGGAATTGAGCCAGTCGATAATAATGGGGAATTGGAATTCTATACGGAATTGGATAGTACTGATCCCGTTAATCTGTGTGTTAGAAAACGCTCCAAGGGTAATTCTGAAGATATGATCTCCAAGAATTCCATTCCGGCTATTCCGTTAGATATCAAAGGAAAGATCTTTGAAGGCTATAAGACGCATAGAGCTCAAGGGAGAGCCGTAAAGAGTAGCATGGAATACTTTGGGGATGGAACTGGAAAAATCTTTAGAGAGCGAATGATTTACCTTCAAATAGAAGTAACATTTAAACTTGCATTTGTTCCGCAATCCAATAAAAGGCTGCTCATCAATCCATCTAAATCTTACAAAATCTATGATAATAATTCCGTGGCAATAACTATCAACACTCTAAAATCTATGATAGAGAATCCCGGAAATATGCACATTGATTTTGAGAAGGGAATTGGATCTCTGGTATTCTTTAATGATAAATTCTCTAGGTCTAGAACCGATAATGATATGAAATCTGCCATCAATGAACAGCTTCGAAAAGAATTCAAGAAGATGGACGGTTGGACTTTCTTTAAATTTCTAGAGGACATAACTGGACAAGATCCTAACAGGAAAGCTAGACTCAGCGATAGCAATCCGTTTAAAAATTTAAACGGATTTGGTATTTCCTATACATCATTAGAATTCTCGGCTTATGTGCCAGATTTAGCTAGTTCATATCTTGATGGTCTTAGAGGCTTGAAGGTTATCTTTGGAACACTTCTAAAAGAAGCCGAAGATCTTGAAGCCTTCCTGACCAAAAAGTTTGAAGAGCTCGCGATAGACATTACCAGCAAAGTCTCTCTTAGAAACTTGATCATCAAGATTATCGCCAGCGAGGCCAAGGTAGATCCTATTAACTTGGCTTCTAAAGGAGGATACCTTGGAGAGATCGCAAAGGAATTCATATAACTATATTAAATTCTGCACCTTTCAAAACCCATAATCAAAAGAGGTAGTAAAAAATGGATATAAAAGGTATTGATCGTTTCATTCGCAACGGCTTGAAGCGCAGTCATACAGTTACATTCTTCGGAAACCACGGTATTGGCAAAACGTCGTATACCAAGTACAATGTCCGTGCTCTTGTGGCAGAAAAAGAAAATGTGCCTATTGAACGTGTTCATGTAATTACAAAGTGCGTCAGCATCATGGATCCCGCTGACTTACTTGGTAACTTCCATGAATTCGGCGGACGTACGTATAACTGTCCTCCGAACTGGATTCCGGTTTCCAAGGCCTACGAGGACGAAATGGAAGCTTTGTACAAGTCGTATGGAATGGAATACACCCGTTTGACAAACTATGATGACGTGTATATCTTGTTTCTTGACGAGTGTAAGCGTGGCAACCCCATCATTCAAGACTCTATCATGGAACTGATTCTCGGTCATACCATCTTCGGTATTGACCTGCACGAAAAGACGTATATCTTTGCGGCTGACAACGACAATGCAAAGATCTATAACGGATCTAAACGTGACCCGGCCCAGATGAGCCGTTTGAAGAACTTTGACTTCATGCCGACTAACAAGGAATTCTTGGCTGACTTTGATGCTCGTACCGAGCGCGGAGAGATCCACGAGGTCATTTCGGCCTTCCTTAAGAAGAATGAAGACTTCATCGTGCTCCCGACCAAGACTATCGAAGAGCTTACCATCCAGAATAAGAAAGGCCCGTCTCCTCGTGACTGGACTCAGCTTGGCGAATGCTTGCTGGAGTTCAAGAACAATGATGACGATATCGTTGCTAACATCAACGGTAGCACCGCCAACGAAATGTACCTTCAGCAGATTGCTCAGGCTTACATCGGATCGGGTTATTCCAACAAGTTCGCCCGTTGGTGTGCTAGTGAATTCGCTCAGCAGATCGATATCAACGACATTGTTGAAAACATGACCGACAAGCTGTTCAATATTCTGAGGGACGAGTTTGACAAGGATCCGAAGAGTGCAATTCCGTTCTGCGAAGAAGTGGTCAAGAATCTTGAAAAGCGCAGCAAGCTCACTGAAAAGATGGGCAAGAACATTCTGCGCTTCATGGAGGCTATGCCCAATGCTGGAATCAGCAACTTCTTCCAGACTTGGAACAAGGCTAATCCCAAGCAGTTCACAATGTGGAAGCACACTCCTCGTCGTCATGATATCTGTATGCGCTCTACGGCTTCTACCAACGCCAAGCCCGGTGAAAAGTCGGCTTATGAATCTTGGCTGGAAAACTTCCTCCGTAGGTTCAAGCTCACTCCGGCAGATATGGCTAGCGATACCATTGACCTGTCTACGAGGTAACTATGGCTGAAGTTCTGAAGAGTAACTTTGAGGAAGCTCTCTGTTTGCTCTCCATCAACAGCCCTGCGTGTTTCAACTTAATCATCCGTATTATCACCACGGAAACTGATAAGGTTGAGACTATGGGTGTTAAGGTCTGGGATGGCCAAATCGAGCTCCAGTACAACCGGAAATTCATTGACAACCTTGAAAAGGCAGAAAGGAACTATGTCCTCATTCATGAGATGCTTCACATCTTGATGCATCACTGTACGTGGCGACAGAGTTCTGATCTGCGTATGAAGTATATCGACAACGTAGCGATGGATCTAGAAATCAACTCCATGATCCATGAAGATAACTTCATTAAAATGCCTATCTTCAAGAATAACGAAGGGGCAAGAAAGAAAGGGGAACAGTGCGGTCTGCTGCCTAAGATGTTCGGCTACAGCGATGGTCTGTCTTACGAACAGTACAGAGCTTTGTTGACAAAGGACTTCCCTCAATCCGAGATAATGTTCATTGTCGAAGAAGATGGGGAATCCAGCAACAGCGACGGTAACGGTGGCCAGTCCAATAGTTCCGGTAGCAACGGAGAAGGTGACGGAGATTCAGATGGCTCTAACCAGAATGATTCTGGTTCTAGCATGGAAGGAAAGATGGTTATCGATCCGAACTGTCCGCTCGGTAAGATTACCTCTGGAAGAATTGCTAATGATCATGGCAAGGATTATAATGAAGATACGTATGCCGACGACTTCGTAAGAGGCGAAGTTGAACGCATCCAGCGTAACAATCTGTGGGGAAATACTCCGTCTGGAACGATCGAAAAGATCTTGAAGGCTCAGGAACAACCCTTGGATTGGGCTGGCTTGCTTCGCTTAGAAGCTGGTCACTTCATTAGCTTTGAAAAGGTGTATACCCGTCGTAGATGGGATAAGCACTTTGGAAAGCCCTTCCTTGGCTATACTATGAAAAGTGTAGAACCGGTTGCTGTCTATACTGACACCAGTGCTTCCGTTGGAAGTTCTGATTTAAGTAGATTCATTGTCGAGATTGGACGTATTGCTCACTTCACACAAGTGATGCTGTACAACTTCGATACTGAAATCAAGAATCCTGAAGAACCAGTGCTGTTCAGCCGTGAGGCTATCGAGTCTATTGAGTTCAAGGGACGTGGCGGTACAAGTTTTACACCTATCTTTGAGCATGTCAAAGAACACGAAATCCATCAAGTGGTCATCCTTACTGACGGTTTTGCCGAAGCAATATCTCAAGATGAAGTCGGTGATGCTTCAGTAATTTGGGTGATTACCAAGGGTGGAAGCCTAACAGGGAAACCTGGGGTAGTCGTGGAAATGCAATAAAATTTAGAGAGCCGCAAGGCTCTCTTATTTTTTAAGGAACATAGAAAAAAAAGACGCCGCACCATGTTGTGGAAAAAGTGTCTTGCCCAGGGAAAGAGGGGAGAACTTTGGTGCGGCGTCAGATTGGGTTATGCGTCTCCGCTAGTAGTTGCTTGTTCCTTTTCACGCAGGTAAGTCGGAATCGAATAATCAATCCCGGATGCCTTTAAATCGCTTTGAATTGACGTGCAAGCCTCTTTGTATTTCTCCCATTCCCATTTAGAAGCTTTAGCCTTCTCTTCATTGTCTAGTGCTTTGAGAAGAAGGTTAACTTTCTTTGTGGGAAGGGCGGCGGCCAACTTGCGATTTTCACGTTTCATTCTCGGAAATTCTTCAGATCGATGGGTTAACCACGCCTGAAGAGCAACTCCGGCCTGAAAACCGAACCAAAGACCGGAAAGGATAAGCGACGCTTTTTCTTTTGAAGCCATATTACTACCTCCAGATAGTTAAAGAGAAGCAGGATTACTTCTCTTCTATGGGTCATAATTAAATATAGCCCGTTCGCTATATTTTTTACGGAAAAAAAGAAAGGGGCATTCCTATTCCAGCTGGAGGATCCAGAATAGGAAATAAACACCTCAACCCTAGGTGCGCCCCGGTGGCCGCTAAAAGAGCCGTCGGCCAGTTTTGTTAATTGTGGTTCGTATAGACGTGCTCCATCCAATTTTGGGTAAACTGCGGACACTTGCAAAGCTTTCTTTCGCTATCTCCGTTCCCGACATTTCCGGGTCGAGCATGAAGTCTAATCACATCTGCTTCATTGATACATTCGTGATTTCCGTACTTTACCATCCCATACATCCTAAGGACATTTCCGGGATCTCTCACTATGGTATAGGTTTTTCCAAATACGGAAAACAAGTAAGATTCCTGCTCTTCAGGATGTTCAGTCTTAAAAGTGCTACCAAACCTATTATCCGCTACGACTTTAAATCTGTCGCCTTGGTATAACACCGAAATTTGGTGATTTTTGATGAAGGCATTAGCGCTGCTTAGAAAAGTGTCGCCTGGGCCTTCTTTACACTTGAAATTATTTTTCGCCAGCCGAAACTGCGAAGGACTTTTAGGATTCATGCTCATACAATGAGGTGTTAGCCGAATGGATCGGAGTTCCATACAAGCCATCCGCAAAAGATAGATGGAATTATCCAGAATCCCCAATGCAATCCCATTAGGTATACTATCACAAAGTATAAGAATAGCACTATTGCTAGAGTAAGAAACAAGTTTTTCGTAGTTTTCATATTATTATCCTGACAATAATCTATACGACAAAGGTTGTTTACCAGAATTGCAAGTATCTTATCTTTCATGAGTTTTCCATAAAAAATAACTGCGCCGGGATAGGAGGTGTGTTAAGTCTCCAATGTTGTGGTGAGGCTGTGTGGACCTCAAAACTTCCCAGCGCAGTTGAGGTAGATGGATCTCCTTTGTGTTAAATCCTCTTACTTCTTCTGCTCTTCTTCGGCTTCTGCTTCGGTCTCATCTTCATCTGCTCCAACCGGACGGACGGTATATTCAATACCAGCCATCAGAACGACACGAGAGCCGTCATTTGCAGGAGGACAAAGTTGCATGCGAGGAGCACCAATGAAGTTGCCCATAGACTCTTCATAGAATCTGTTAATATTCTTTTCAAGTTGAATCGTATTTTCACCTACGATGAACTTCACACGGTTCAACAACTTAGGCTTCTTGACTTCGTCTGCTTCAACCGGACGGACGGTATACTCGACACCAGCCATCAGAACAACATGAGAGCCATCATTCGCAGGGGGACAAAGCTGCATATGCGGAGCGCCAACAAAGTTGCCCATAGACTCTTCATAGAATCTGTTGATATTCTTCTCAAGCTGAATCGTATTATCGCCTACGATGAGCTTCACACGATTCAACAACTTAGGCTTCTTAAAATTCTTTTTATTGTTAGGCATTTTGGATCCTTTTTTGATTTGGGTTGTCATCCAAGTGTACATCTTGGACATAAGATAATATAGACTTGTTCTGATCAACAATTTATTGTACAACCTATAGGTAAACTATGAATAACAAAGCTCAAGAAAAACTTCAGAATCTCAATACGGTTGCTGAAGATATCAAAAAGAATTTTCAAAATCTTGACGAGCAAATCGACAAATTTAAGGATATGATCAGTCCTTGGTATGTTGCTCCGGAACTTTGCACCCGTCCTACAGTGATCAACCTCTGGGGCATGACTGGCATCGGCAAGACCGCTATGGTTCGTGAGTTTGTAGATCGCCTTGGAATGAAGGATAAATTCCGTGACGTTATCTGCAACAGCAAGAGCGGCTACGGAAATCTTCGTGATGTCGTTACCGGATTGCTTGAAAGTGATTTCGATGGCGATGGTCGGGCTATCATCTTTATTGACGAATTCCAGAACGTGATTACCCGTGGATTTATGGGCGCTCGCAACACAAACTGCGAACCGTTCCTGTGGGAAGCTCTGTCCGACGGTCGCATCAAGATTTCTATCCCCAAGATTAGCTTGATCGAAACTGTTGCCAGACTTCGTAGGATCGTTAAAGATCGTGCTGATCGTCGCAATTCTGGCAAGCTGGTTGAAGATTGCGGCAGTCGTGGAATTTGGGAAGTCCAAAAGATGCGTCGCATGTACAGCATTAAGAATATGCCCCTTCTCGACATCATGTCTATGTCGTATGAAGAAGAACTCAAGCTGGCTGAAAAGGCCCTTGAAACCTACAGCGATCAGGTCTTTTACATGGACTATCGCAAAGTTCTGTTCATCATCGCTGGTAATATGGATCAGGTCTTTACCGAAGCTAGCGGCGTGTCCAGTGTTGAAGTTGATGCTGATGCAGTCTACAAGAGTGCCAAGGAAGTCACCATCTTTGACATCAAGCGTGGCTTGGCTATGCGCTTGTTCCCTGAAGAAGTAGCCCGTCTCGGTAATAACCATATCATCTTCTACGGCTTCCGTAAGCAGGACTTCGCAAACCTGATTAAACAGCGTTTGGAAGCGGTTGTAGCCGAAACTGAAAAGCTTTCTGGAATCAAGCTGGTCTTTGACCCGTCTGTGATGATTATGCTTTATCGAAACGGCGTATTCCCGGCTCAGGGTGCAAGACCGCTGTTTTCTACGATCCAAGGCTTGATTGAGAGTAACATTCCTAAGATCGTCTTTGCGGCTGCTGAAGCCGACAAGGAAATTTCGATCTCTTACGACGAGGAGAAATTCTGTCTCGTCACCTCCAACAATGTCACGATTCCGTGTCTCGGTGGTGTAGACGAAGCCATAAACCGCTTGAACAAGGACAAGGACGAAAAGCGTTGTACCTCTGTTCATGAAACTGGTCATGCCATTGTCTATGCAGAAACCTTCGGTGCCATCCCGCAGACTATGGTGAGTGTGGTGGCTGACAGTAACGTTGCTGCTGGGTTCATCACTACTCATTCGATCCGTCATACCCGTACCACGATTGAAAACTTCATCGCTACGGCTGTGGCTGGCATGGTTGCTGAAGAAACCGTGTTCGGAAAAGACTTCCGTACAGTTGGTTGCTCTTCTGACCTTGTGACGGCTACTACGCTTGCTGCGAAGTTCATTCGTCGCTTTGCCTACTCTGACAAGTACAAAGCTGTAATAGGTGGAGACGTCGATGAGTACAATGCCGTCGGCGAAACGAGCGAACTCGTTAACAAGATGGTTATGTCTTGCATTGACAAGGCTCGTAGTATCATTGAAAACAACATTGAGCTCCTGAAGGATGTCTCTAACGTGATGTTCGAAAGCGGAAAGTGCTCTCCGGAAGAATTCCAAGAAATCTCTAGCAAGCATGGAAAGAATTACAAGATTCTTGACTTCAACGCTAAGATTACTCCGAACTTCCGGGAACGCTACAAGCTCTTTGTGGAATCCGGTGTTCGCAACATCGCAGAAATTGCTAATGAGGCGGCTGAGTGCGCTAGCTTCTTTGAAGGAGCTAAAGCTAACGTCAGCTATACCTTAGCTAATGAAGACGTCGATATCCAGAAATCTGCTGCTGTCAATGCCGGGGTGTCTCTCTCCAGCGATAGCCTCTGGGGTGACTAACTCTATAATGAGGCGAATACCTCCTTTTTTGGGTTAACGTGAAACGACTGCCAAGACCTTTCTAGCCATTGGGTCTTGGCAGTTGATTTGCTTAGACAAAACTCTAAATTAAATTATGACCTCGCACCAAAGTGCGAGGCGGAGGGGAACTATTTCAGGACTTTGATCAGCGATAGCAGTCAAAGTTTCAAACGAGTTCGGAACTGAATTTAGGAGGATCATAACAAATGAAATTCTGTACTGGAAAGGGATGCCGATGCAATGGTGTTCAAATTAAAGACCTGCCGGATTACGCAGGTAATGACGGTTTTGTGGCAATGGATAGCTCTCAGCACAAAACTGGCAGGGTTCCTCTCTCCCGTTTGCGTGAGATGATAGGGGGCGGTAGCGCAGATCCTGCCGTTCTCAATAGTAAGGCTGATAAAGTGGAAAACGCCACAGAAAATGATCTTGCTACATTAGATGCCGAGGGCAACCTGACCGATTCGGGCATACATGTCAAAGATATTGTGACAGATGAAGACTATGTTCACACGGACAACAATTTTACCGATGAATACAAGGCGAAACTTGATGGAGAGAGTGGCGAGTGTGAATTGTTTGTGGGGGATGCAAATACAACGTATGCTGAATGGAAGTCGGCTAGCGATGCAGGAAAAGCCCTTGTTTTCCGTTATGTTCTGGATGCAGGTGGTGGTACAACCATTCTCGCCGACACTATGAGTTCTAAGGTCATGGTTACTAATAGCTCGGTGACAATCAGCACAACGATAGATATTGTTGTTGAAAAGCTTTATCTTGAGTGGAGATTGGATACAGAAGATAATCTTCAAATTCAGTATATTGGAGAAATGCTTGCTGGAAAAGCGCTAGTAACGGTTCCGCCAGGTGGAGATACTCCCATGTGTACATTTATGTATTTAGGGTTTCTTACCGGTGTCGATGTAATTGATATACTCACTGGACAAGTAGACATCAGTACACTCCCGCAATGGCAGAAAAATAGAATTGTCTTGCAAGGTTTTTTGAAAATGCGATTGTCGGCGTTTCCTTGGGCATATAGTGAAGGGACTACTTTTTACCTTCCTATAAATGTAGCTGTAGATGAGGACGAACCATCTATATGTATGGGAACCGACAACGGAATACTAAAATTTCGCGAGGTAGGTCTCCATGAGCACCTTGATGAAGAAACACATGAAGATGTAATTGATATTTATGCAAACCGCTGCTTTATGCAATTAGAAACGCCCGATTAGACGGAGATGAGAAATGGATCAAAAATCGAAAAAAACTAACAAACAACAACTTGACCAAGTAATAGAAGCCATCTATACTCGTGCAAAGAACACCCAAAACGCCCCTAAATTTGGGGTAATAGCTGATTTGCTGACCCATCGTGCTAAGTGACAACATATTTAGCAATACTTTGTGGTCACACAGCCTTTGCTTATTCAGTATAGGTGAACTCAATAATGGACACAGTTGTTTGTAGATTGTGTTTTATACTCCTCCTTCTTGGCACTACCGCAAGACTTCTACCTCAGTCTTGCGGTAGCTGCTTTTGGAAAAATTATGTCGTCCTATTCATATTTAAGTACACCTTTAATGCGAAAGAGCTGGGAACGTCTAGCTATGTTCAGAAAAGTTTCGATCGAAACTTTTATCACTAATTCTATAAAGGGAGCTAAAGCAGATTTTCTTCCACCTTGGTTAAATGAAGATGGATCTCTAAGCGAAGTTGCTAAGATGTTTCAGCGGATTGCGGATAACGCCAAATTGAATACAAATATTCTGTCTTTAATCAAGGAATACAAAAAACTTCAAGCGTGAAACTCCAAGTATGTCTGAATACCAGACTCTCGTGGATTCCATAACAGATTTCGCCAATAAAATTGTAGAGTATCTAGGTACAAAGGAAGCTATCCTAGATGTCATAGATCTGCATGACTTGATGATAAATGAGCCAATTAGTCGTGTAGAGCACGGTATTTTCGATCAGCTTCATACGCTGTATTCAAAAGCTATGCAATAGATATATTACCTTTAGAGGTTTTATATGTTTAAATCTATGAACGAAAATAATTTTGCGATGATTTTCAACCGTTCTTTGGTGTCTAACGACTTTTCAGTCTTTAATCCAGAAACGTGGAAGTACGAGTTTAATACCGTTGGAAAATTCCTTGATAATTTCCTGAAGACTGTTGACAAAGAAGCTCAAAAAAATTTTGAGTACTTAGTTATTAGTAGACTTGGAAGTATAGAAAATATGGAAGAAAGACGGACGGCTCTTTCTAGAAAGATGGCGGCTTTCTTTATAACCAATAAACGCCGAGAAATCTTAAACATCATTGAAATGTATAATTTGCTATTACCTTACAGCGATTATGACGAAAACATGTCCGAACGAAGCTTGTACGAAACCTTTAAATTCTTATACCAAGAGATTATCCAATGATTTTATATTATAACATGCTGTAATGTTGCAGCTGAAAAAAGGAACATATGTCAATATTTGATATTCTTACAGAAATCAGAACTACAGCCGGAGCCGCCGGGAAAAAGGCAGTCCTTCGCAAATATACCAGCAACGAGCTTTTAAAGAAACTGCTGGTAGCGACCGCCAAGGAAACTGATGTAAGATATGGAGTTAAAGCTCTTGAAACTGTTCCAGTCGGAATTAAAACCTTTGAAGAAATTTCAGACGAATTGTTCATCCTTCTCGATGACCTAGCAAACCGCAGACTTACTGGAAATGCCGCTAAGACCGCTTGCAGGAATCTTCAGGCACAAATGGATGCCAATGCGCAGTGGATCTTTAGTGGAATCATCGCTCGTAACCTGAAGGTTGGCCTTAGCTCTGAAAGCATTAATGAGGTATTTCCGAAACTTATCTCTGTCTATAAGGTCTCAAGAGCTCATCACATAAACGAAAAGTATCGTGAAATCATTAGATGCAATCCTCAAGAATGGTTCATTAGCCGAAAGATGGATGGCATCCGAACTAACATCTGGTTCGACATGAAAGACAACGTGGCTAGCAATGTCAGGATCTTCAGCCGAGAGGGTACCCCGATCTTGACGTTTGACAATCTTAAAGAGCCAGTCCTCAAAACCTTCAATGATCCAGATGAGTTCTCCTTCATGATGGAAGATGGTACTTATATCCTTGATGGTGAAACTTGTATCATTGACCAAGAAGGTAAAGAAAACTTCCGTGCGATTATCAGCGAATGGAATAAGAAGAATCACACGGTTGAACACCCATTCTTCATTGTATTGGATCTTATCACTGAAGAAGAATGGAACGGAACTTCCACATCTCCGAACTTCAAGGAGCGCCATGAATTCCTTAATAGCCTAAGTTGGGATACCAATTTCATGCGAGTCCTTGAACAGATTCCGGTCACAAGTATTGAGCAAGTGGATGCCTTCCAACAGAAAGCCGTTGCAAATGGTTGGGAAGGTTCTATGCTCCGTCGTGATCGTCCGTATGTCCGTGGCGAGAGCTGGGATATGCTCAAGTACAAAGGCGTTTACGATGCCGAATTCCGAGTCAAGAGTCTGGAAATCAGTGATCAGACGTTCTCAGTTGTCGGAAAAGGCCAGCAGACTTTCAACTGCGTCGCAGCACTCATTATTGACTTCGATGGATTTGAGGTGCGTGTCGGCGGTGGCATGAGTCTTGAAGAAAAGCTCAGATGGAAGGATCATCCAGAAGAGGTCGTTGGAAAGCTTGTAACAGTGGCTTATAACGAAATCTTCGTTCTAGAGGATGGATCCAAGAGCCTTAGATTCCCACGCTTGAAAGCGGTAATTGGAACTAAGCGTCTAGCTTAAAAAAATAAAGCCTACCTTGCGGTAGGCTAGTTTTTTATTTTTCTTTCTCAAGTAGAGCTTTGATAAGACTGTAGACCACTTGGTTTCCGCAGATTTCTGGAACGACTGTATTGGTTTCCTTGGCTTGGTTTAACCAATCAAGCTCGAACCCGATATCAAAATAATTCAAGATATCAGTTGCAACCGGGATCTTAGAAAAATTTGCATCAGGAACATGCTCGCCGTTCATACTGAAACCTATGGAGATCTTTCCGTGATCATTAGTGAGTCCGTAGAACTGAAGATAATTATCTGTCGTGTTTATTCTGAGCGTTAGACTTTCGCCGTTAAAGCGCTCAATAATCGCAGTGTTAATATCCTTATTCTCTCGAACGCAAATGTTACGTTCAGCACCAGTAGCTCCATTTGGGAATGTACTTCGACTGTTTATCAGGCTTTCTCGCATCTGACTAAACAACGAACTCCCAAAGAATACGACATCAGGAGTGATATTGCCTCGTCTGTAGCCGTAGCTGTTACTTTCAGTGCTTACAGAATCATTAGAATAAAGTCCTTTGAACACTTCCAAAAAGTTTTCTGTTTTGGCAATGACTTTCTTTTCGGATCCTGCATCGACATTAACAACAGGGAAAGATGACGCTGACAGCCGTTCAGAATCAAAAGTACGAAGAACTTTGGTTTCTTCTCGATCTATCTTAAAGTCAACGAATTTTCCTGAATCGATTCTGGATTCCACAACTTTTACTAAGCAGCCTTTCCAGAAGTTTTGCTCACTCCAGATAGTGTCAAATTCATTATGATCAAACACTTCTTGGCTGTTTAGCTTCTTTCGAACAGACCTTGTAAAGATTTTTCCGTCTTTCGTTCGAAGCCTTACATAGACTGAGAAGCAGAATGGAACTTCATGGATTTCTATCGTTAAATAGTCCTCTCCTATCTTAGCTTCAGCAAACTTGTGGATCTTTGTAGTAATATGCGAAGAGAATTTCTTTATAAGATACTGGCTTTCATATTCACGGATTAATCTTTTCATTATACTTCCTCCATTGCAAAGGCCTTTGTGGAGCGGACAATTTGAGAGGTCAGAGACACCAGAGGTGCAGTGGCTTCAGCTATCTTCTTTGAACTAGACGGGAACAAAGTCAGTTTCCTGTACTTGTCTGGATTCGCATTAACCACTTCAAGAATCTCTAAGGCCTTCCTTTCAATCGGATCAAGCACTGTGCGAACGGTGCTGATATCCAAGAAGGAAGTCTTCATGCCTTGTTGATATTTAGAGAACAATCCGTCTCTGGTCAGACCCAAGCTATGATATTCCTGCCAGTGCATATTATACATGTTGGAATCAAAAAGGCCTGTGTCAGACAGAAGTTGATCCTTCTGTTTATCAGAGATTTTAACTTTGTTGAAGTCCGGGATATCTCTGTAGCGTTCCCCAAAGATATTGCGGAAAGTGTTAGAGACGCTAACCCGCATCACTGGCTCAACACAATGGAAATCCTGTGCATGAGAACCCATACGCTTAGTGTCCTTAACACTTACGATATGGAATCTGTCCAGCCAGAAAACATAAGTTCCATAAACGGCAGAAGACAGCTCAGGAATGAACATCTTATCCAGATCAGTTGGATTCATCAAGTCCATTCCTTCTGGATAAGTGAGGGACGGCAAGATGATATCGCATTGTCTATAGACCGTGTCATAGTTGTAAGCACTTAGGGGTAGATAGTTGCCTTCAGTATCAAAATTGATACTGAATTTTCCGTCATCGAATAAACCCCAGAATTCTGCATTAATGTGGAAATTTCCAAAGCAATACCCAATTGTCTCAGCCGAGTTTGGGAATGCTCTTTCTAGAAAGATTCCGTCAAGACCTCTGTCGATTTCGTAGTTGTCACCACTGAATTCAAACGTTCTCTTCGGAAAATTCAGGTTCAACTCAACAGTAGATCTACGGCTTTCAGACTCAAAGTTGAAACGAAACTTTCCAAGATATTCATTACGCCTGTCTATAGCTGAAAAGCTTACAAGAAGCTCATGATCTCCGTCATCAGGAAATGGCGTTACCTCGTTATTCCTTGCAGACAAGATCTTAGAGATAAAATCTTTGAAGTCAAAACCACAAGACTCAAAATCATCTCTGCTGATCTGAGTTATGAGCCTTGGCTTATAGGTGAAGTTATTTAGTATCATAATCATCCTTGGGTTGAATATTTCACAGAAAATAATATAACCGCGAACCCGAAGGTTCGCGTATATTTAGATTCGCACCGGGAAGATTGTTAGATCTTTAATTTCTACAGTCTTCTCCTGTTCTTTAATGGTTGATTCACGAATAGAGTCTAAGACTTCTATATCAGTCGGGTTAAAGACTTTGATTCTTCGTCTATTGAAATTCTGATGGGAGATTGTTCCGCTGCTACACAGCACCAGCCACCAGAGATCAGAAGATCCATAGAAGTCCTTAGCAAACAGCTCAGGCCTATAGAAGTACCTCTCGTCCACATTGGTTCGTATCAGATGGCTGCTAATGATATTCTGAAATCTCTGGAACACAAGAAGCGGATTGTCCATGACTACCTTGTCATTTTTGAATAACAGATTCAAGGATAGTTTGGAAGCTGTCCACTTGTTAGACTCTGAAGAGGCAATATTCTGATCGATATAGACGCTTTCTGCACTATCAATAATTCTTTCCATAAATTCCTCTAGAATTTCTTGTAGTACATCTGCATCCTTTCAAAGACTTGCCGATTCCAGTATGTACTCTTGGTTAATGTATAATCAATGGTGCCTTTAGCTTTAGCTTCGTTGTAAGCATCCCAATCAGCAACTTCGTCGAAGAATCTGATAAAGCGCTTATCCAATTTGGAAGTTCTAACCCACCCACTGAATAAGACATGCCAGAGTTTTCGAAACATTCTCTCTTCAGGAATATTGTCGTAGAAGCTGTCGGCAATAGCCACAACCTTTACGTTTCGGAATTGGGCATGAAGAACTTTGGCATCAATCATGTCTCTGACCCACCAGCTTCGGTTGATCAAAGGCGTGCCAAGATGGATATCCCATTCTTCTCCAACTTTTTCTACAAAGTAATGGAAAGGAACGTCGCCGCTCATTAGATCACTTCGGTAGTAATCGTCTACAGCGGTGTACTTATAATCGTTATTGCGCTTGAGCCACGGCCTAAATCTGAATGCCTTACTGTCCTTGACCATGTTATGAAACGGAACTAAAAGCCAGCCCGGATCATAGGTCTCTATAATAAGGTCTTCATAATTCAGCAAACGCTTTGGAGTCTTGTTGAATTGTATCATTGGATAGTCACCATAGTTACAGCTCCGGTAGAAGACTTGGTCAGTCTAGCTCCGAGAGAAGGTGTTATACTGATAAACCCAGTTTTAATTTGATTCAGAATGCTGTCGCAGTACTTTTCCATAAAGTCATCTACCGAGGCATTCTTATCAGTTGCATCAAAGCTTGGAAAGACAGTTACAATCATCCCAGCTGGATTAAAGGCTAATGGCGGAAAAGTTATTCCATTAGATTCGTCCCCATTAGAAATTAGACCGCCCTTTACAGCTGTAGAAAGATTGAGGTCGAAAGCTTCCTTTGTAGGAGCTGGCAAAAAGTCAAAAGTCGGAAAGGTCAATTTTCCTTTAAAGGATGGCTCCAGATCTGGCGTTGGAGGAGTGCCGGGAATAGCACCTTCATAAGATAGAGTGATATCAATATTTTTTTCTAGATACGTCTTGATTGTATCTTGATACTTAGAGCGAATGGTGTCACCTTCCTTGGCAGGATCTAGATTTTCCAATGCGCTCTTAATCTCTCTAGCTAGGTCTTTTCCTTTCAACATCTTATAATACCTTTTGTCCGCCCTTAAGGTCGGAGATAGCAGGTTCGCCGCCGTGGATGAATCCTCCAAGCGGACAATTCGGAACGATATTAGGCTTCCAAAGGATAGCGCCTTTTGGAGTATTGAGGACAATCTCATTTCCAGAAATGGCTAGCTTGTCTCCAATGATGTTTATCGCTCCATCCTTTTTCATTTCGATCTTTGCTGCGGAACTCTTAGTCATCACATCGATGGTTCCATTCTTAGAATCAATCTTGATTCCAGATCCGTCGGGAAGCTCCACATAGAACGTGTCATCCAGATATACATCCTTAACGCTTGTGAAGGAGAAGCCAATCTTAGACCCACCTGGAGTTTCGTGGATCACAGCATCATCGATATCCTTAGAGCGTTTGCAACGGTCACCCGGCCCAAACGGAAGATAATACAGCTGCGTTGGATCGCCATCCAGAAAAAACACGAACACAGACGTTCCCACTCTGGGAATAATCCACTCGCCAAAATCCTTACCACACCGGCTTGCTCGCTTTGCCCATAGGTAGTTGACACCATTTACGATAGCCGTACCAGATACAGCATTAGCATCGTCATCTTTCGATGATTCTTTGTCTACAATTAGGATGGAATCCTCTTCTTCGGAAGAATTAGGGATTAGACCCATCACTCTAGAAATGAATACTCCGACCCTACCTTCCTTCTTGGGATCATTACGATTAAGGACTACGCCTTCCATCAGTCCGTGTAAATTTACACCCGGCTTTAAGTTATTTATGAGACTCATAATTTTCCTTTATTCAGATAGATCGAACATCTACATTGAAGAGTTCAACTATGAATCATATAGGTGAAATATGCCAAATCCGAAATCTAAAAAAGATCTGGAAGATCTTATTAATCTTTGTAAGGAAGAGAAGTGCGAACTTCAGAGCCTAATCTCTAGATCCAAAGAAAGAATCAAGGAGCTGGATGCTAAGATTGAAAAGGCTTCTAAGGAACTGAACGGACAGATCGATCTATTTGAAGGACTGATGTAATGGAGTTTGATCCAAAACAACTTGAAGCCATAGCTGCTGTAAAGCATTGGTTTATTTACGACAAGACGAACAAGCAATCTTTTACGCTAGCTGGGCGAGCTGGAACTGGTAAGAGCACTATCATCAAAGAGGCCATTACACAACTGGGTTTAGGCCCGGATGACGTTGCGTTCATCGCTCCAACTGGTAAAGCCGCTGAAGTGATGCGCAGCAAAGGTATTTTGAATGCAAAGACGCTTCATAAGCTGATTTACATCTTGAAAGATGAAGTAGACAAAGACAACGAGAAGATTCATATCGATGGCATTGAAGACATCATTCAGCGTATGAAGAACGGCGAAAATGTCACTTCTGAAATCCATTCAAAGATCAACAAAGCTCGTGTATCTGCAACGGTAAATCGTCCGGATTTGGAATTCATCTTGAAGCCAGAACTTCCGGGAGAATTCAAGCTGATAGTAGTAGACGAAGCTTCTATGGTGGACGATCGCCAGATTGAAGATCTTGAAAGTTTCCACGTTCCAGTTTTGTATATCGGCGATCACCGTCAGCTTAAGCCTGTAAAGGGTTTTAATAGCCGTATTTCTGAGCCTGATTTTACTTTGGAAGTTATCCATCGCCAAGGTGGAGACAGTGGGATCTTGACTCTAGCTAACAGCATACTGGATTCTGTAAATGGCTACATTCCTAGAAGATGGCAAAACACCTCTGATACTATCGTAATGGACTTTGGAAGTTTCATGGATCGTTTCATCAAGTATGGCATCGAATGGCCTGACCAACTTCTGTGCTGTAAGAATGCCATTCGCCAAGCTTTGAATGCCTATGTACGACAGAAGATGGGTTTCACCAAACCCATTCCAGAGATCGGCGACAAGTTGATCTGTCTCCGTAACAACTACGAGATCGATCTTTATAACGGCCTTCAGGGAACTGTAGAAGAGGTTGATGATATCTCTGAGAGTATCCTTGGAATCAACTTCCGAAGACAGAATGGAGAAGCATCTTTCATTGCAATAGACAAGAGCATCTTCTTGCCGGGTATTCCTCCAGCGCCAAAGGGAACTGACTTATTTGACTTTGGCTATGCCGTAACCGTTCATAAGTCTCAGGGCAGTGAATGGAGAAACGTGTCATACATTTCTGGATTCTTTGGTCAAGAGACAAGGTCTTTAAATTATACAGCAGTAACCCGAGCGAGCGAAAAGCTTGTAGTAGTTAGACCACCATCTTCGGCTGAAGTAGATAGACTTCTCTCTTTGATCTAAAAAAAAACGCTAGCAAACGCTAGCGTTTATTATTTGCTTATCATCCGTCTAGTTGACTCCGGAAATAATTTCGGATACTGTAACGGATTGGTTCGTATTTCCTTAGCAATCTCGTCTGTTAGCATTTTTCTAATTTCGTATCCATCAACTTTTGGATTTATAAAAGCTCTGGTTCCATAATTTATAGCTCTGGTTTCATATCCATCAATTTTTGGACTTGTACAAGCTAAAGCGTTTATGATGTTCTGATTACGAAATAACGAGGCCAGCTCGGATAGTTCTTCCTTTTGTAAAGTATGATTTCCGTATCCGCAGTGTAAACCTACAGTCTTCATGCCTTCTATAAGAGGAGTCAACTTCAGGTTATTGTCAGATCCGGTAGACCCATAGTACACATCTATAATTAGCCCTACGACATTCTTTATTTCATTGGCCATCAAAATGCCATCCAAGATGTCTTTAATGCTATCTTGTAAGCCTTCTTCTATTTCTATCTCCATTTCTAATTTTTGGGATTCTTTAGGAATTGAATTTTCTAAGGCTTCTTCGATCTCGTTGCTATCCATTAGTACCTCTATTCAAAACGAAAGTAGAGAAATTAGGAGCAAGACGCTCGAATTTTATTGGATCTAATTGGATGGCTTTCATGAGGTAGTCAATCATGGCTTTGTTCGCATGAGTAGTAGCTACTTTGTGATACAAAGCTAATTGCATTCCTTCTATAGTATTAAAGAAATCTATAATCATCTCTGCGTCGGCTTTACTTATAAATTTATTGCCTATTTGAGAGATTGCAGGAGACTTTGGACTACTGATAGATCTGGTGATTCCCACGGTAAATACTTTCCAGTAAATATCAGCTAGTCCAGCTATCTCCTCAACGATTTCTTTTGGTTGATCTAAACGAACATTTGGATTTTCCATTAGGCTTTCTCCGAAGAAGTCATGTAAAGAGCTGCCAAGGTCGATATCCTCGGGACATTCATCCAATCAATAGGATTAGCTTCAATATCCTTGAGAATAGCGTCTCGCATTATGGCCATAGCTGGAGGATCTATATTCTGAAGTCCTGAAGCAGCCTTGAATATCTCCAAAGCTACTTCAATCTTTCCAAAAGTTAGTTCCCATGCTTTCACAACAGCATCTACAAACGACTTGGAATAGTTATATGGCTCTAACATCGTAAGATCTTTGAGATTATCATCTTTTAAAGATCGATTGTTATCTCGGAGATTCCGCTGAATCAGAATCACTGCCTTGATAAGATACTCAATTTCTTGGATAGCCAAGTAAGCTGATGCATCTATCTTAGTATTCTCTTTTAAGTATTCTTTTCTAGCATTCTCTTCTGTCATTTTGTTGAATCCTCTATAAAGAATTTTGCTATGTCAATGTAAACTGACCATTCAAAAGGTCTGATCAGCACATCATTAACCACAGCTTGTGTCAGGTAAGTAAAGAAATTAGAACAATCTCCGGCCTTTATCAATGCAGAGAATAAGAAGCCAGCTACAAAACACTCAGTTCCAACAGAAGAGCTATTTTCTAATTTAAGAAATCGAAGTAACTCTTGCTCTATACTTCTTAAATACAAGAATGCGGAATTGTAGTCGCTACAATATCCTGCGGTTCTTTCCTTATCTATTTCTAAAAACTTTCGAACAATCGAAGCGCACTCTAAATAGAGCATCGCCTCGGCTTCTTGTTTAGATAGATAATCAAACGCCATCGGTATTTATCCATTCAAAAGATTTACCTTCTTCTTCATTGAAGTATTCGGTCTTGAGAAATTCTTCGAGCTCTTTAATATTCCTGAGCCTTTCAGAACCGTAGCTTGCAAGAGTAAAATACTTCTCGATGAATACCTGTTCTTGCTCTACAAAATTATGACGAATGAGATCGTCTGCCGTAACAGAAAGCTGAACCCAGACTCTAGTTTCAAATTCCGGATAGGCGCACATCATGTTTGCAGCAGATTCGACTTCTTCCTTGTCAGGCCCAACAAGATATCCGGCTAGGCCGCTATCCCACTGGTCTACCTTTCCACTTCCACGATAGAAAGAGATTCCAGAATGGATATACGCACCCATCGGAGTAGGGTTCTGCCAAGACGGATCCACTTCTCCTTCATACTTCTTGTCTTTTCCAGAAACTTCGTACCCGGTTAGGTTGGAGTAAAAGTCTACTTCGCTTGGCCAGTTATCAGACAGAGCAATCTCTTCAGGTACTGACACAGATATAAGAGCATAGACATCTTTGTTAGATTTGCTCCATTTGAGTTTTGCGATTAAATGTAAGTTAGAGCTCATTTTTAACTCCCATGTTTAAAGGATTAATCAGGTAAATCATTTTATTATTGTCCTCTACAAGACTAATAATGTGACTAGACTTTTCCAGAACGTCCATCTCAACAAGATCATCTATTAAGATCGTAGACCTCTCTCCAGACTTGAGACGTTGGCCACGGATATCTGCTAGAAAACAGTTGGTCTTGCAAAGACCAAATTCTTTCATCATTCCGGGGCAGATAGCTCGGTCAAAATCTTCCGGCAGAAGATACTTGTCTTCGATAGCTCCTCGAACTGAGAGATCTTTGGTGTAGACACTACCTTGCATATCCAACGGAACCCCTAATTCAGCAAAAATGATTTTGACCAGGTGCTGTATGTCCAAAGAGCGTGTAGGGTGATCAAGATCTTTGTCTGTCAGACCCCAAGTAAAGAAATTCACTCTGTAAGGTTTGTAGCTACCATCATTCATATTACCCATCGTCTTCAGGAACCTAAAAGTACTTTCGCAACCCTTCAGGAACTTAGAAATATTTTCGCAATTCTCTTTCAAAATGTTACAGTCATTCAGATTGTCAATGACCGTTCCTTCGAAGTCTATATAGATCTCACTCTTGTACTTTACTTCTTCATTCGTGGCAGGCTTAATTGGCCTAGGCTCACGGTTCGGACAATCCTCAAACTTCGGACACTTCCGGCACGCAGATATGTTATGATAGAAATAGCACATCGTATTTTCTTTTGCATATCCCGGTGCTTTCATAAGCTCTTCAATGAAATCATCAAATTCTTGTCCATCTGCCATTGACATTTTAACTCCTTTGAAATTAGTGCAAAGAATAATATAAATATGGAAATCCCGAAGGATTTCCATATTTAATCTCTGTTTGAGAGCAATTATTCTGCACCAAAGTTGCCAACGTTTTCGGTCTGGAGGCAGGCGATGGAAGCGAAGGAGCTCAAGGTGGCGGCAGCATATTCAAGCACACCTGCACCGAACCAGCGGTCAGCTGTAAAGCTCTGTTCCACAGTCACGCCTTCCTGAGAACCCTGCTGGAAGTTCAGATGAGAGCGCTGAATCTTCAGAGGTTGGACGTTAGTGTAGTACGTTGCATCTTCGATATCGTAAGCAATCTGACGAGCAGCTTCGCCAATCTTACCAGCAGACGGCTTGAGCTGGACATAAAGCAATTCGCCAGTATGGTTACGAGCGGCATAATCTACGCCATGTTCTGCCGGGTAAGTAGCAATACCGGAGTGCGGGTCACGGATAGAGCTAACCCAGTAGTTGTAGGCTTCAATGATCGGGGATCCGGCATATTCGTTGTGGCTCATGGTGAAGCCAGAACCCTTAGAGCCGATGGCACCGCTGAACTGGCTTTCGTTGCCAGTAAAGCCGATCTGAACGCCGACAGGAGAGATTTCGATGTCGTCGTTACCCTGGAAGCTCTTCAGGTTCTTCTCGGTGATAGCCGGGAAATAATCGAATGTCTTAGTGAACCAAGACGGCAGACGGATCCACTTAATAAACGCATAACCAGTGATCAGCGGGTCAAGAGGAAGGGTCTTAGTATTGAATCCACCAGTGTAGAAGGTATCGGTCTTTGCCTGTTCTGCACTATCGTTGTGAAGAGAAATAGCGCTCGTGGCTCGACGTAACCCGTAATTTGATCCTTTATAGGCCATAATTTTTTGTCCTTATTTAAAGAAAAAAGAAGAAAGAGGGGCGAGATTCGCCCCATCTTTCAGGGAAGGTTACACACGGTTCACGATAAAGTTGAACGCAAAGCGCTCGATGATATCGGTGAACGCAACGTCCACGTCAACACGGCAAATACGCTGCTGGCGATCGTAGTCAGAGGTGTTAATCACCGGAGTGATGTATTCATAGCCACCTGCCAACACATAGCTCGTAGCGATTTCGTTCAGTTCGGTCTGGAGGAGACCATACACATCGGAAGTCGCAAACTCACTACGGTAGTTACGGCTGACGGCCACCATGCTACGACGGAGGCGCAACAGAGTTCGCACCGCATGGATGAGGGTCAAGGGGGTGTTCTTAGTCTGGGTCGTCAACTCGGTCGCAAACACCGTAGCGATGTTATCACGTTCGATGTAGTTGATCTGGTTGCGATAGAGCTGATCCTTTTCAGGTTCAGTCGGAATCCAGCTGACAGAGTTAAATCCAGACACAACGCCACGGTTCGGGCCAACGAAGTTAACCGCCGGACTGTAAGCCGTATCGTTGAGAGGAATCTTGCTTGCCAAGAAGAAGGTCGGAGTAACCTTAACAGGCTTGCCGCTCCATTCATCCGTAATTTCAAGATGCTGCGTGAAGATAGACGTATAGAACGTATCGTAGTTCATACTGTTCTTACGCATGTCGATAGCTTGCTGGGCATTTGCAGTGGAGATACCCTGGTCAAGGATCGTTACGCAGTCCTGACGGATCACAGAACTCAGCTCGTTCATAGCAGTCTTGACCATCACCGGATAGTTACAGTCCATCACCATGTCGAACACGCAGAGGTTGATGTTCGTAACGATAGCGTCTGTAGTACCGTTGTAGGCCTTGACAAGAGCTTCTTCAAGCGTGGAGTTCGTAATGAGCTCGCCTTCTTCATTTTCGTGTTCGTAGCCCCAGCCACGACCATGAGAACCACCGCCGAGATAGAGCGAGTTGGTGCTGGAAAGCGTCTGGAAGAGATACAGAGACACGAACGGTTCGAGATAGGTCTGTTCGCCTTCGTCATCATACAACGTGGTATCAAGATGACAGAGGTTGGTATCATAACCGATAGCGCTCATAAGGCTCTTGATCTCGTACTGAGCGAGAGCTGTTTCCTTATAGCCTTCGCCGAAGATACGATCGTTGAACTGATCCAGATCAATCTGGTTGTAAATGTACTTCACAACAGCATCAACCGGAACAACGATTTCGTTACCGTCTTCATCTTCAATAGGCTTGTTGTCATCCGTGTGGACGCCAATCTTAGCATCAATGAAGTTGGAGAGGTTGTCGTAGTTCACCACGCAAGTGAGATACTTGGAGAAGCGGTTAACCACATCTTCGATGAAGAGACTTTCCTTAGCAGCAGAAACGGCATCCGGATCCAGAGAAACATTGAATGCTTCACGAGATACTTCGCCGCCATCAAGCTTTTCAGAAATAGTCAGACGGAACATGCTCCATTCGGTGTACGTGCGATCCATCGAGTCGTCATAAGCGAGGTTGACGGACAGACGGTTGTACCACTTACCAGAACCCTTAGGCAAGAAGCGGAGGAATTCTGCGTAGCAAGCAGACTGCGGACGGAGACTTGCAATGTCCCGAGTCTGAATCTTGTCAAGAGTGGAACCGACCACACGGCCCTTAGCAGAGTTTGCACGCTGCTCGATAACTTCATCGTCATCCGCATGATAGCTGCTGCCCTGAAGATCAAAGACAGAATACGGAGTAGCAACGAAGCCGATAGCGTTGTAGCCAGCGTGAGAGTAGTCAGCGTTGGGCTCAAAGTTACCCTTGCTGCCACCCGTCTTGTAATGAGCAACCACCTTTCTTTCAGGATAGTAGGCATATTCGCCAGTGCTCTTACCAGTGATAACCACAGGATGATCCGGATCGTCCTTAGCAGCCTTAGCCGTAAAGAACGAAGTATCCAGAGCCGTAGCATCAAAGACCATACGAATGCCCCAGAGGCTATCGCTGTCAATGAACACGCTTCTGTAAGACGGAGCATAATGGATATCGACCGTGGTCGAACCATTGTCACCATCGCCTTCAACAGTGCAGTCTGCATTGCGGATCATTTCACGAAGGAAGGAGTTCGTCTTTAGCTGAGCATACCAAGAATTGATAGCTTCGACATTCAAGAGATAAGTGTTCGACTCACTCATCTTGAGGTACATTCCAGTGCCTTCGGTATTGACCAGATTCCTGAACGAGCCAGAAATCAGCTCTTGCGGGAATTCGGACGCCGTAAACGTGGTGGTGCGGAAAACGTACTTACCCGGCGTTTCTTCGACAAACAGGTTAGCGAGATCACTAGATTCGTCAACCAAGGTCTGATATTCAGCAGCGCTAAGATAGCCCTTACCATTGCAGATATTGCCGAACTTGACGATCGTGTTGCCGTTTTCGTTTTCGTCAGGAGCGAAAGTCATGAAGTTCGTTCCGCCGACCTTCTTGAGAAGAGCAATAAGGTCAGTAGCTACGAAGCTTTCAGTCCTATCTCCGCCTTCATTGTCGCTGAAGAACAGCTGAATATTATCTTCGGACATCGAAGAAATCTTGGAAGACATAGTGTAGCGAACAACAGGTTTAGTGGTGTAAGCACTTGTTCCGTACACATATTGACTTTCGTTGGGAGCAGTGTTGAGGTCAACAGCTTCCCAGCGCTCATCGAGGTTGTTGAGGTTGTAGTAAGCAACTTCAGGATCGGTGGAAGTCTTGGAAGAAAGCGCATTGCCGTTTTCGTCATTCACGAAGTACAACTTCTGAAGATCGTAATAACCAGTACTCGGACTAGAAATCAAGACTTCAGTGTTGATTGCAGTAAGCACTCTGAGTTCCATTTCGTCAGCAAAGATAGCGAATCCCTGAGAGGTAACGATAACGTTGCCATTCTGATCTTCAAGAGCAGAGCCGCTATTGCCACCATCGGTGCTACTAAACTGGCTACCAAGAGCGAACAGATTTTCGTCCAGCTGATTGGCGTACAACCAGTCAAGATATTCAACAACAGACAGAGCAGGCTGGCTGGTCTTGTCATTGATGCTGATAGACTTCATTTCTTTTTCAGAAATCGGACGTACAGTTCCGTCGGTGTCACCATAGTTCTTCGGATCGAAATGGTAGACTTCATAGCTGTTCTGCCATTCGTTGATAGAACTGCCAGTGATGATGCCCTTGATACAAGTGTCGCCAACACCCTGAATGTCAGTCTTCAGGAGATTGATAAAGTCAGCAGTATGGCTGCTACCACCATCGGAAAGCGCAGGATTCAACTCGTTCAGGCGAGACAAGAAGCGAGTCTTCCAGAAGCTTTCATCCGACGGATCGTGTTCCGCCTTGGAGCCAACGCTAGCTTCCCTTTCCTGAGTACCAGTCTTGCCATCGACGTAAGCCGCCAACAGAGACGGAACATCATTTGCTTGAAGAGCAGAGAAACCGGCAACAACTGTAATAGTTGCTTCGGTGCCTTCTTCAATCTTGACAGCAGAAACCCTCTTGGCCGTACCGTTATCGTCTATTTCGATCTCAACGGCCATAGCCGAAGATTCACGATAACCAAGCTTGCTATCGCCAAGAGCAGCTTCGTCAGCGGCAGTATGCAAGACATAGTAGTTATTTTCATCTTCCGGATCAGTGGAATTGATGGTGTCAGATACCTTAGCCTCGAACTTGAGTTCGATGGTTTCATTCCTGACGAGAGACACACGGCGAGCAGCCATCGGAGAATACTTCTTGCGATCATCTGCAATGCCCACATTAAGCATGGCGATCTCGTCTTCAGTCAAAAGGCCGAGAGAAGTTTCAGGTTCAAAGACTTCGGATTCACCCCTCTTAACCCAACGACCAGCATAGAACTTCGGAAGAAGGACAGAGTTACCAGAAGACCTGCCCTTAACCATAGTCGGATTGCCGTTAGAAACAGCGACGTATGCATTCCAGACCTTGATCTGGCCTTCAGTGCGCTCAAGGAGCTTGAATTCGGGTTCGTCGTTAGCGTATTCGCTATTGGCACGATAGCCAATACCAATGCTAAGACCAGCAAAAGTTTCGTCATCCGGGACTACACGGATCACCCAAAGGCCACCGCCAGCACGAAGCCACTGAATGGCATTCAGGCCGCTCTGCCCATACTTGTTGTAGTTGGGCTCGCCAAAGTTGAACGTGTACTCCGAGGGAGAACTAATGTAAGTAGCCTCGTTAGGCATACCCTTCTCGGCTTCCAGCGCAATGAATTTATTGGACAATCCCGATGCAGACACAGTCAGAACGGCATTGTCAATAATCCGGCTCTCCGAGTGGGGATGGATGTACTTCATATCAGTACTCATACTGTCCTCATTTGAGTAGATTGTTTTAAGTTTACGGACTTCGGTGGAAGTCCGCTTATGGATTGTTACCTAATGAAAAGTTTCTAGGGCCTTTATAGAATCTTTGAAATTTATAAAAGCCAAGCTCGGTGGCTTGGCTTTTAGAACTAAAAGTAGAGAATTTCCTCGGTAGGAGCTATAGTCTCTTCTCGGCCAGTTTTAGAATTAATCAAGCCACTAAGGATGGCATCACCGATGTTTTCAAAGGCCAATCCTCCGAAAGTACTAGCCATTGCTGGAAGTTCGTTAATCTTTATGGTCTGGTATCCGGATTCAGCTCCAGTCTTTCCAGCTACCACTCTGAACGGGGTACGCAGATCCTTTTCGTCTCTAGCAAGTTCGCCCATCAGAAGTTCCACAATAGAGTCAGGAACACCGATATTAACTCCGTTAAACGAAGCGTTCTGAAGAAGGTTCTCCGGGAGCTGGCTGTACTTCAGATTATTAGGGATCTTGCCATTAAGAATGAAAGTCAAAAATCTGTTAGCCGCTTTAGAGTTTTGAACGTGGATAGCATCTTTGAAAAGAATTTCACCTTTGTGTGCAGTAAACACACGATATTCTTCTGGAGTTGAATCCAGCTTAGAGAACGTCCTAGTAACCTTAGAGTTTTCAGTACTCATCACATGGACAATCACCGGGCAATTCATTTCCCACAATTCAGGAGTCTTGAGGGTGCTATCCCAGATCTCAAGAGTCATAATGCCTACAGTATCTACTTGGTTGCCAAGTTCTGTAGCCATATCGATGCCGAAGTAATATGACGGAATGTACACATTAATCTTTTCAGCTTCGACGATATAATCATTATTTTGAGCTTTTAAGTACTTCATAACAATATCGAGTTGCATAGAAATCCGGTAGGCCCAAACGAGCCTACCGGAAGACATATGAGGACAACACTAGAGTTTGCGCCTAGACTAGAAAGCTGCTTCCTTGATGTTATATTCAACCACCGAATTGAAATCCACAAGGGCCTGACTAAAGACTTCAAGAGCTTTAAAGTCGATCTTCTTCAGATCTTCTTCGGGCATAGCCCTTGCAGCCATAATAGAGGCAGAGACAGCGTTTGCGTTCTTAGTAAGCTGGAGGCACATAGGAGCAACGTCATAAGTACCTTCAGTCTTTGCTAAAGCCTTGGCGGCAAAAATGAGGTGGGTGCCAAGAGTACTAAGCAAATCATGGTTGGCATACTGAACTGCGGACAGGGTATCAGCATTATTCGCCTTGCTAATGTCCTTTCCAAGAGCATTGTTAAACCACTTTTTAGCGGCAGCAATTGCTTCTTCGTCGTTACGCAATTCAGCGCATTTTTCGGCAACATAGGCATTAGCTAACTTCTTAAGCTCAAATGCATCAAGAATATTAGCATTAATACGCAATGCAGCACGGATTTTAACTTCTTCAGTCTTTGCACGACGGCGACGAGCCTTTCCAGACTCACCGTTCTTTCCAATAAAGACTTTCTGCTTAGAAAGGTAGGCTTCTGGATTTTCCGCAGTGAGCTTTACCTTTTCATAGGAACTGTTGAAGAATTCCATGAAGTCTTTAAAGGTGTGCTTAGCTAAGGTGCTGTTGGCTTTAGCCTGGAAATCTTCCAAGGAGATCTCTTCATTTTCAAGCTTATCACCAAGAGTGTTTAGATCTTCTTGGAGATCGCTGACTTCTTTCTTAAGAACCTTGTCAGATTCAATTTCTTCAGGGGTGGGTGCTGTGTTATTCATTAGGTTTTCCTTTGTAGCGCTCAGAGAGCAAAGAGTAAACTTTCATCGTAAGCTGACGAAGGCTATCTGGAGACTCTAGGATATCACCGATATAAGCCTTCTCAAGGTTAGGAATATTGACGGCTTCGAATTCTTCGATGACCATAGCATTCTGCCATTCATCTTCCAGACCCTTTGTAAGCTCAGATAAGAAGTCTTCGACTTCGAAACTTCCGCTCAAAATGTCTTTGGTGATGTCATCGATACGATCCAGAACTACAGCGCAGTCAAGACTCTTAGCCTTGCGCCTTGCGTCTTTAGCTCCAAGATCCTGACGATTGACAAGCGGCTTATAGGTTTGAACCAGAGCCTTGAAGTTACGATTAACCATGTTGTAGACATAGTTAACAAGATTTTCAAGACGATAAGTCACCAAGAACTTGTAGAGAGCTTCAATGAAGTTATGAAGTTCACTGGACTCAAGATCCTTCAGGCTTCCAAAGGCATTAGAGTTTTCATCAATGCCAATGTAAGACTTCATAATACTAAAGAGCTTCTGGCGAAGATCACTGGTATAAGTATTGATCACCCCGAGCTTTTCAGCATTAACTTCAGGCTGTTCAGAGAGAGACTTTCGAAGGATACTGATAGAATTGAACAGCGGACTGAACTTGTCTTCAGGTTCAAATTCTGCAATATGATTGAGGTTCTCAATCTGGTTCATCAAAGCATCTTCCATAGTCCGGATGTCCGGGCTAATGGTTGTGCTATTGCTAGTAATATCTGCATAGTTATCTATGGCTTCAAATTTGTCAAAGACTTCATTTACTGGTTTTTCTAGCATGTTATAGCCTGTTTAGTGAAAAGATTTTTCTGGCCTTGTTGTTGGATTCCTTGATAAGATCATCAAGCGTTCTGACACGTTCGGTAACGACCGTAGGACGGACATAAGCATTTTCTCCGCCACGTTCTTGATGAGCATATCTCTTACGCCTAAATAGATTTATAGACGCAAAGGTCATAGCGTATCTTCCAATCAGGTAAGAGAAGATATCGTCGTCATGCTCGCCTTGAGTATGTTCAACCTTTCCATTTTTCTTGCGCTCAAGAGTTTTGAGTTGTTTATGGATCCAACGGCTACGAAGCTTAGACGGCTCCTCGGCCACATACAAAAATAAGTTCGAAATCATAGAATCTCGAGAGCTTACATTGGTAGAGACACCGTATTCACGCTTTTCCTTCGGGCCTTTTATCAGCGAGCCGTCAGGTTTATTATCACGAACCACCGTATAGAATACCTTGGGCTTAGTGATAGGATTCTCCAGTAGTGTGGTGATCACATCAAGACCATAGGAGTTTCGTTCTACAACTATCGTGGAGTTGGGGAAGATTCGTTCAGAAACCTTTCCAACTATCCTAGCAAAAGGCAATGGCACAATTCTGTTGGATCTAAAGTATCCGATTGTATGACCGTCAAAGGCATCCAACACGGTCATAGTGCTAAAGTCATCTCCAGATCCAGCGCCAACGTCACAAGACAGTATCACCGGAGCATAGAAATCCACCGTCTCTAGGAGAGTCAGCTTATGATTGCCAGTGTCAAAGATAGGCATGAACATCTCTTGCTCTTCTTTGACAATGTATCTATCAACAGTTTCTAGCTCTTCTTCAGTGAACGGGCTCTTGTCAGAAGATAAAGTCCATTCCAAGTCAATTTCACGTTTGATCTTTAGACGATCGTTGTTCAATTCACGACACTGCTTACGATACCACTTCTGGTCTCGACCTAGCTGTTGCCAAGTGAATTCAATATGCACAAAGTCGTTTTCGCTATTCTTATCTACATAGTCAGCAAGTTCGCTAACTGGAAGATCATAGAAGATCTTTTCATCAAAGTCTACAGCTCCATTAATAATGGTAGTCTTGCAGTACTGTCCAGCCGGAAGGTCAATACTATTCGGAGTGGTGGTGATGCACTTCCAGTGAGGGCTAGCATTCTTCGCAGCAGCTTCAGAAGCGGCAGACAGAGCCGGAGCAGCCGCAGCGTACATGACCCAGTTATAATCCAAGAACGCAAATTCGTCGCACCACAAGATAGGAATCGTAAGACCACGACCAAGCTTGTCAGCATCTTCTTCAGAATTGGCGCTAGGAATGACGTTGATAGCGTTATTAAGATGCTCTTTACGAGTGAAGTTCTGGAAGTTTTCGTGGTCTTTCTTCGGGTGCTTCTGTTCTATCAGCCAAGGAGGGAGCAGACGAATGATATCTTCAAAGCGCTGTAAGTTCTTTTCAGCGTCAGAGAGCTTCTTATTGGCATAGACGATATCAGAGTTTTTAGTACCAAAAAAGAAAGTCCAAGCCATCACGAAGTTAACACCTACGGTCTTACCATTCTGACGAGGGAGAAGTTCTACCACAGATAAGTTATTCAGCAAGCAATAGGTAAGGGCTAGATTTCCACGATGAAGTTCGTATTGGATAGTGCCACCCGGAACGTTAAGCCGAGCTACTTCCCGAAGGAAGTACCAAGGATTAATTTTGCATTCACGAATAATTCTGGCTCTCAAATTCGGATCCGTAACGTGATATGGATCTACATTCTCTAAGAGCTGGTCGTACAGGACTAGAAAGAACTTGTTGTTCCGTATTCCTTGATCTTTAAGAAATTTGTGCATACGAAGAAAGCTTTTATTCTTCGTGAGCTGATAATGGACTTCAGGCATGGCAGGTGGTTCCTAGGTTATTCATTTCTAAGTTGAAACAAGATAAAGGGCATAACCTTGATGGTTATGCTCTTTAATCTTTTGGCAATTAGCCGATGTGCGTGTCGGTCGGGAGGTACGGGGACTGACCAGCGTAGGACATTTCTGCCGCGCTGTTGTTAGTGATCGTAACCTTACCGTAGCCAGGAAGCACTTCCTGGAACGTGTAACGACGATGGCACATGATGGTCGGCACACGACCGTTGTTGGGGCTGTTGTAGCCAGAACCCGGCTGTTCCACCGTGAAGGAGTACGGGTAGAACTTCATGGTCATCTGGTCTTCGTTCGTCGGGATGAACACCATACGGATGAAGCCCTGCGGAACGTTCGGAGAAGCCACCATGTTGTAGCTGTAGATGCCTTGGAAGGAACCGTAGCTATAGTTGGAGGTCACACCAGAATGTTCCTTGCCGGAACCAGAGTTGAACACCCAGTCAACCTGCGGGAAGAGGTGAGCGTCAAGCGGGTTGCAGATGAGGCTGAAGTAGCCCTGTTCGTAATGGAATTTGTTGATGATTCGGGCGCTCAGGTGATCGATGAGCGACGGAAGCACCTTCTTCCATTCAACGGGGTTCATGTTGTAGGAACCAACCGGCTTCGCAGAGAAGGCAGTCGTGAACTGACCCGGATTCTGTTCGATGAAGTCGTTGATGTTGGTATCGATGAAGGCGATGGCGTCGAGGTCAACCTTCTGAGCCACAAAGTTCGACATGACTTCGAGAAGACGAGTAACGCCCTGGAAGTTGAACATGCGGAGAAGGTCAGTGATGTACTCGTTCGGCACCGGAGCTTCGAGGTGTTCGCCGTCGCCGATATCGACTTCCTTGTCACGGATGTCGAAGCCAACCTGAATATTGGCATTGTTCATCCTGCTTGCCACGAAGGCACGGATCATCACGAAGTCGAGCTTACCAGCCACGCAAGTACCGGAGAAACGACCAGTCTTGGTGTCAACGTCGCCGTAGAAGTTGTCCTGAATGGTGACCTTAGCCACGTCGCCAGCCGCACCGTCAACGCAATCAGCGTCAACTTCGAGAGAAATAGCGATCGTACCCTTGAAAGCCATCACACGAGAGGCAACCTGGATCTTGATGTTCTTGATGAGGTCGTCAGCAGTCACGGTTTCACCATTGACAGTGAGAGCCTTGGTGAGAGCCACAGCCTGACCATCAACGACAACAATGTCGCCAACAGCCGGAACCTTGAAGCCAGCCTGAACGATAGAGAAGTTGACATCAACTTCGTCGTTGCCCATAATGGCCTTTTCTTTGAGAGCGAGAATGGCATCATACTTCGGAGAAGAACCCTTCTTGTAGTTCGTGGTGTTGGTATCGTTACCAGCCATGTCCACGTCCTTACCAGTGAAGAGGTTCATGGAGAAGCAGTTGTTGGTGAACTGGAACTTCACGTCTTCAGCGAGCTTCACCTTGGAAACAGCGTCACCCACGTCAGCGAGGTCTTCCGGAGCGTAGTGCTTGATGCCGTCCAGCGGATTCATGATCCACGGATGCCAGTAGTTGATCGCGAACTTCGGCTTTTCAACAGCTTCGGTCGGGATGGCCTTGGGCATGCACAGACGAGCCCAGCTCTTACGGAGCATCGGGGTCGAGAGGAAGGACATCGGAGCAACAGTGCCGATAGCACCACCTTCGTTGGCGAGAGCATCGAGACGGTTGTTCTTAGCCATCTGCGTGAAGGCTGCCTGTTCATCGGAGCTCAGCTGAGCAGCGAGAAGTTCAGTATAGCGGTTATGAAGATTTTCGTCGTTCAACACTTCCTCGAAGTCCTTAGCACTAAAGACGTTGAGGTCGGTCGTCTTGAATTCTTCAGCGCATTCTTTAAGAATGCCAGCAAAAGAGTCATTGCAACCCTTCGTCTGGGCACTTTGAATGTACGAGATAGACATTGTAGTTACCTTAATTAAGGAGGTTTGTGTTTATCTGTCCAAGGACAGACTTTAGGAAATTTGAACCGTGCGCACGATGCTTGGTTCTTTCTAATCTAATGTTATCCGTAAACTGGAAAAAATAACCGCTTTCGCAAAAAATCTGAATTTTAGCCATAAAAATCCACGATACGAACAAATCGTATCGTGGCTAAGCAAAATATAAGTTAAGCTTCTGCGTTCTCTTTTCGGATTTTTCTGATGGTCTCCGTCATGAGGGATACCTTCTTTTCAAGAACCTTATAGATTTCAGTAGCCTTTTCCATGTCAATAGTCTTGAAGTCAAGACTGATGGCATACTCTAACTGACCCTTGGTCACCAGCAAATCCTTCTGAATTCGGAGCAGTTTGATTCGGCTGTCGGTTGTTACCACCTGACCGATGGCTCCAGATACAGCGTCATACAAAACCTGAACGGTATCTTCAAGCTTACGGTGCTTCCTGAATAGATTAATTCGCTCATTGATATCTTGTATTTTCTTGTCGGCATCAGATCCTGCATCTTGATTTGGATCTTGAGGAGGTTGCTGGGCATTCGGATCTTGAGCAACGTTAGGATCTTGTCCGCTCTGATCAGGATTTTCCAGATTCTCGCCAGAACCATTATCCTCTCCGCCCTGAGGTTGTCCGCCAGTGTCCTGATTGTCATCAGGGTTTTCTAGGGACTCTCCGGTGCCATTATCATCTTCACCCTGCTGATTGCCTTCGCCAGGATTTTCCAAGGATTCTCCGGTATCATTTTCATTGCCGCCTTGAGCTGCTCCGGCATCTTCGCCAGCATTACCACCGCCTTCATCAGGATTCTCTAGGGATTCTCCTGTGTCATCATCGTCGGCTTTAAAGATAGACACAAACATTTCTTCGTCTTTATCAGAGAAGACTTTTTGTTGTTTGATAGGCTCTTCAGCTTGTTTGAGAATTTTATCGAAGTACATAATTTATCCTTGAAATTTTCATTATGGAGTTTCAACTAATCTGGCATAGCCAACAAGAGGCTATGCCAGATTATCTATTTGAGGAGAAACACTCTATAGATTACTTCTTCTTGGTAAGGGCTTCACGAAGAGCCTTACCGCCACGGAAGCACACAACACGAGTAGCCGGAATGGGTACCTTTTCACCAGTACGGGGATTCTGGCCCTGACGAGCTGCACGTTCAGAGACACGGAAGGTGCCGAGGCCGTCAATACGAACCTGACCTTTTTCCTGAAGCATTTCAACGATGCAGTCCTTCACGGAAGCAACGATGACCTTCGCATCTTTCTTGGTGGCGGAGACAGCCTTGGACACACGATCAACGAGATCCAAGCTGGAGAAGTAAGCCTTGTCTGTAGTCTTTTTCTTGTTATTAGACATGGTGGGATCCTTTTGGTTATGGGCCGAAGCCCGGTTTCATTATAAAGTTAGGTGAGAACTAGCTAAAATACACCAAAATTGAAATCTGGTTTATATTAAGCATTGAACAGGAAATTTAAAAGTTTCTGTTGTCCTGTCTTGGACAACTAGAAATTACTAATTTTCGCAACCCAGAGGTAAAATGGAAACAGCAACAGAAGAAGTAGCTGATCAGCTATTAGTTGAGCAGTGGTATGAAAGATATCAAGGAGCGAATCCGGAAAAATTCAATGAAGCCTTCATTTACAATAAAGGTAGTTCAGAGAATATGAAGGATATCATCGCTCACGTCTCCAAAGCAATGGAAAGTACTGGACACGTTAAGTATCTGGACTGCACCATTGAAGAAGATGAAAGCAAATTCTCCGATATTCATAAGATCGAAGAGTCTCGTCTGTACGAGGCTACGATCCGCTTCAAGATATTCTGTGTCGAAGACGGCAAAAATTATCAAGAAGAGGAGGTGTCAATTAAATTGTTATTGCCGAGAGTAATTAACAATTTCTTCTTCAAGATCAACGGTATTATGTACTATGCAATCTACCAAATGATTGATCGAGGTACCTATGCTGTTGGCAATAATACGATTGGCTTGAAAACCATGCTTATGCCATTCGTGATTCGCCGGAAGGAAGAAATTTTCAGAGACACTGAAGGCACAGAGTATCGAAATAGAGTTATGGAACTCGACGTGTTCCGTAGGTCTGTGAACATCATGCTGTATTACATCAGCGACGGTGGATGGGACCAGACTATGAGGTTCTTTGGAGCTGACCAGTTCGTGAGTGTTATAGACCAAAAACCTACCGAAGAAGATTTAGAACAGTTTGCGTATTTTGAAGTTGGAAAGAAATTCTGGTTCAAGGCTAGTAGAGAATTTTTGGCTACTGACAAGTGGCTATCTGGGTGTTTAATCTCTCTCCTCTCTAAAGCTAGATTTGAAAGCCTTGACGATCTTTCTAAACCTGAGTTCTGGAACTTCCAGCTTGGTAAGATCTACACGACTACCAAAGAGCAAGCCATCAATAAGGCAGACAAGATTCATACTTCAGTTCGAAGAATCTTGGATGGATGCACCAGTGATAATATGGTTCACGTTCTGCCGAAAGATAAGAAAAGCATTTATCATCTCTTCAGGTGGATCTTGTGGTTCTATGACGATCTGATTCGTGAAGATAACATGGACATCAAGAACAAGAGACTCCGTCTGAACGAGTATGTGCTGTATCCGTTTATCAAGAAACTCAGCACAGAAACGTATCGTTGCTTGAATACTCGAAAAATTACGATGAAGATTCTCAGGAGTATGTTCAGCAACATCAAACCCAATATCTGCTTAAAGCAGCTTGTCACTAATGAACTTCTGCGTTTCGCAAACGGCGTAAACGGAATTGAGCTCTTTAGTGCTGCTATGAAGATCACCCAAGCTGGCCCTCAAGGCTTGACCAATCGAGACAATGTGCCGATGAGATATCGTGGCATTCACGACTCGTATGTAGGTGTCCTTGACTTGGCATTCAGTTCTGCTGATGACCCAGGTATTACCGCTAGCTTGGTTCCATTTGTAAAAACCGACGGGTTGTTCTTTGATCGCACTGTAAAGTATGTGACTCCAGAACTTCCTGAAGTGTTCATCCCAATCGGAAAGTGAAGAAATCCGGATTCCCTAAAAGGAATCCGGTTCTTTTATTTTTTGTCCGCTTCGGCTAATTCTATAGCCTTTAGCATAGCGGCTCTGCAACGTTGACAACGGGTTTGTTCCTTACGTTCTTGGTCGGAACCTCCCATTCCAAATCTGGAACAATTCCAGCATTTGTCTATAATCTTTGCAGTATCACGGTTATACCTAGCAGCATTTTCATAATGCTTGGCGGATTCGTTGTAGCTACTTCCGTGAGTTACACCTGCGTATATGGGATTTAGTGGCCTTGCTAGGGCTTCAGCATCTGATGGACTCATGAGACAACCGTGTGTTTAATTTTGTGGCGGCTATGGATACAGCCAACACGGTTGTGTCCATCTTAAAGACAGGTTTGAATTCAATGAATCCTTCAGAGTTTACCTTCGGATCCATCACTAGCTGCGACTCTTGGTCACTAATCCTGACAAGATACACGTCATGATTCAACAAGTTAATCATCGCCTTGAAGAACTCTTCGGAACATAGATCTTTGATCATTTCACAACGAGATTTCAAAGTCGTAATGAACGGCATGTCATTCAGAGTAGTCTTCGTTGGATCCACAAGGTCTCCTTGTAGGCGAAGGTTGCTCCCGTTATCTCTCCAGATCTGATTGATCTTGTTAATAACAGCAGAGTATTCGCACGAAAGGTTATCTGCGGTAATGGCTGCTCCGTTAAGCTTCTTCTTGAACATGTTGCTCTTGTAGTAAGCTGTAAAGTACCTATCCTCATCTAGGAGTTTGTACCTAATTCCCAATCCGATAGACTGCACTTCACCTTCGTAAAACGGTTCGTTTTTCTCATTCAACGGAACAAGCTCGATATTCACGAGCACATCATTGCCAAACCTCTCGTACAGATTGTTTATCTTCTGGCAAGCATGAGCAATCTCTTTTGTGGCTTTTGCACTTAGAGCTAATTCAGTACGCTCAAGACCCGAAAGGCTTGTAGAACGCCCGTCTCCGGCAGGTTTATAAAACTCTACGGCAATAACCAGATTGTAAGAGTTGTCTAGCTTTATCCTAAGGGAATGAGCTGCACATCCCCGACAGTTCAAGAAATTTCGTTGAAACCGCTTTTCGCCTTCAAAAATATGATGATACGCACTTAATTCATGAAAGGCCTCAAAGATGTAATGGAATTTGTTCGTTGGTTCTTTGGACTTTTCGAACAGATAGAATATCTGTTCATCTACAGATTTGCCTCTGAGTTTTTCAAGGCATTTCTTAGGATCGTACGGATCTTCTTCAGGTTTGGTTTCAACTCCATAAACCAGAAGTGCAAACCATTTAGCAATGGTCTTGATTGTAGTGCTGAGAAATTTTTTCATGGTGGGTTTCCTTGTGGGTTATCCGTAAAAGACGGACTTTTGCAATAGATCGTTACGAAAGTCTGAATATTGCACAGTAGAGTTCGGCGACGAAAAGTGTACACTTCCTAGGTGATTCCTAGCTTTCGGTTCTACCCTTTCTCCCTCTCTTCTCTTCTCTCCCCTTAAACCCCTCTTATTACTACACTTACTCATACCCCTCTCCGGCGGACGTTCCGTCCGCCAACCATGATAGTAGGAAAAAAAAGAAAAATATATTCTTTTTTCTTAAATTTAATTTTAATTTTATAGTATATAGTGTTGATTTAAACACTTCATTGAAATTTATTAGAGGATTTATGCCAAGTCAATGTTTTATAGAATTGGAACCTTATATCGTAAAAGGTTTAAATGACAAAGACAATCAGAAATTGTTAGAAGCTCATGTCAAAAAGTATCTAGGAGATAACGCTCCTATATTGGCTAAAGCTGATCTTCATGAATGTCCAGGATTTAGTAGAGAAGCAGACCAAGGCATTATGTTTGAATGTATGGGAACTTCCAGAGCTCAATTTGCAGATGTTCTAAAGAGAACTACCAACCGTGATGTTAGAACTGGATGGAGAATGTTCCAGAATGAAATGTATCTAGCTTGTACTATGGCAGTACGTTTCTTTATCAAGACTAACAACAAGAGGATGGCAGAACTCATCAGCATCTTCTTTGGAGTATGGCTCTATTCTAGTTTGCATCGTAAGTACTGGGAATTCGGTAACAACGAAGCTGCAATGGCATATACCATCAACAACTTGAGCAATAAATTTGACCTCAAAAAATTTGGAAGCGTTATAGCCGTTTTGAAAAAGATTTCTGATTCTAACTTAGCTAATGCTAAGTCTAGACTGCTCAGCAAGAGCGATGACGACATTTTTGTGTATGCTCGAGACTATCGCACAAGATGCAACAGCTTCATCAAGAACATCGCTAAAGAGTACTATGACAACCTTCAGAACGGTCGATACATGGTTGTAGACAAGACTACAAACCTTGACGAAGAGGGTGAAGAGTATGCCGTGGAACGTACATCTGACAGCGGAGCTATATTCTCAGCTTCTGAGAGCTTTGAAATCTGGTTCATGACTAACAGACTTAACGAGCGCTTGCTACGAACCATTTCTAGCCTTACCCCAGAAATTAGCCCTGCTAAGCTGGCTAATACTCTTAACAGCATCAAGGCTGATAACAATGGCCGGATCCGAAAGGTGCTGGCCGGAATGCTTGGATCCCTGATGGAAGTCCAGAAAGATAATAGCCTTAGAGCTATCCACTCTAGGGAGTTTCCAATTTTCTGTGTTCGCATTCTCTCTAAGAGCAACAGTAAGAATGAACTAGTTATCGAAATGAAGAAGTCAGTAGACGGCCTTCTAAATGATTACTGTGAGACATTCCGAAAGACTAAGCGTGAAGCCTCCAAGATCAATTACCGTAAGGCTCTGGTTTTGTATTTCGCTATGGCTCTTCAGATTCAGCGCAAGTAGTTCAATTTCAAGATCTTCTATGTGGCCAAACACTAATTTGAATTAGCTACTGCGAGAGACACATGAAATTCATATTCAGCCCACCTGAGATTGAACACAAGCAAGATGCACCATTAGCAATTACAGAGGTTTTAAAGGAAGAGTCAAGTATGACAGCAGGCATACTTAGCAAGGTAGTCACTGGAATCTATCTCTTCCCTAACAAAGACCATACAGAGTGGAGATTCGTAAATCTCAAGAAAGGTCATATAAGCAACTGTAGTTTTCCATCTAGAGCAGATGCTATAGAAGACCTTAAGAAGAACTACTCTGATCGAATTGAAATGGTAAGATTCAAGAACGTACTCGCATGAAAATAGGCTCCTGGCCCATTCGAGCCAGGAGCGCACCCACCATTGAAGGAGCCATTCGGCACCTCATCAAAAAGTTTTTCATGAATTATAGTTAAAACTCGAAACTTTGAAAGCCCTTTTACACAAGCGAATTCCAAAAAATAAAATCAAGCCAGAATCAAAGATATGAAAGATCTTCTTAGCTTGTAAGCATTTAATAAATAATGCTCGCAACCAAGGAGATTCTATGAGCGACGTTTTTTATGCAGCAATAATGCACGGAAAGGAACCGGGTAGGTTTCTTCCAGGAAAAGGAAAGAGATTTAAAGGCGGCACCCGTACGGATCCGCAGATCAATTTCAGTATTAACAAGAACAGAAACAGAGACATTTTTGGTGTACATGATACGGATATCATCCTTGATGATCCGTTTATGTTGAAGTTATTTAATAGCAAGACATTCTCGGTCGCCGATCGAGAATTGATGTTCGAATTTGAGAAGAATGACGACGGAAAGTTTGTAGCTACCGGACTTCCATTTTCTGAAAGTGCTGGAGCTTGGATAGATGACATTTGTTATCTTCATGCGTTTGACGATTTCTCTCCAGCAGAGATGCTTGTTTTAGATTTTAGAAGCTCTGTTGGAGCGTATCGAAAAGAGACGTTGGAGGGATTCAATTTCAAAATTGGATTTCACTCCTATTATTCTGATCAAACGCAACCAGCCCATTTTAAGGGAACAGAAGAATTATCTCTTGAAGATCGAACAAAGTGGTCCGAAAAGTCCTTCTTTGATTTCTGGCAATCTGCTATGGCTCCAGAAGTTTGGAAGGGAATTTCTACCAAAGATTTGTACATATACAGCGCTACAAAGCCTGAATTAAGCTTGTACCACATGGCCATGAAGGCTAACCCGGTAATCTCTCCGAAATGGGAAGATGAAATGCTTAAGACATCTTTTCATAATATGGTACATTGGTACAAGATGAGCGTCGAATACCATCCTGCAAGGGTTCCAATCCTTGACAAGCTTATTGGAGAAATCAGAACTGCTAACACAAGATTTTCCAAGTTCGTTAATAACAACATCATCGACATTATGAACCTCTGGAACAAGCTTGATCATAGCCAGAATAATGATGGAAAGATTGGTTCTTCGCCATATACATGGTTCGGAAGCTATTGTTATTATAATGAGCCATTTATTGAAACATTGATCAAAAGCTTTATGCAGTAGGAGCAATGATGGATATTCCTGAATATTACTTCTGCGGTATCAAGAGAGGTATAAGATATCCGTTTATCCCCGGTAATAATTATGGAAACCGTTTTACTGGGGAAAAGAAGGACGGTTCTTCTACCTTACGAATGAGTCCTAAACTTCGAGAAAATCCAAAAGATTCTACTATTGACGTATTTCCAAATCAGATTGTCGTAGAAGACAATCTGATTTCTAAGTTGTTTGACATTAGCCGGGATGACTGCGACAAGGCTATTGGAGTCTTCTTGGAATTCTCTAAAGAAGGAGAGACCTTTAGAGCCGTTGGAATGCCAATAGTAGAAGCTGGGAATTCTTATCTGAGCATAGCTGAATTTCTCTGGCCTATGTTCGGCGTAGATTTTGAGTTTGCTTTGGCATGTATGATCGGCAAAGCGAACAAATACTACAAACAGACTTTGAAAGGTAACATAATCTTCAAAGGAGACGAAATCTTCGGTGAAGAACTTCAGGAAGAAATAAAGACCATTCTAGAGCCTACAAGCATCTGGAATAGACATATCAGTGACCTCTATGTCTATAGTTCCAGACCTTCTCAAGAGATTTATAGCCTCTATCATATTATCAAAGAAAAAGCTAAGGATCCTAATTGGGAACTCGTAAAGCAGAGAATTTGGAAGATAATCCTTGGAAAAGTATGCGAGAAATTTGTCGGTGACTACGTCAGTATTCATCACTATCGGACTAGAGGAGCCGCATTCTTAGACAGATTCAACAAGAATATTTCCAGAATTCGAGACAGGTCTATCGACTTCTATAATACGACTATGGCTAATATCGATACCATCATGGAATATGCTTGTACTGGAATGCCTTGTCCAGCGAGTTATCGTGATAAAGATAAGTGGGCAAATCCTTCCAAAGAATTCTTTAAGGATCTAAGTCGAATTCTCTTACAATAAAAAAGAAAGCCTTACCTTGCGGTAGGGACTTTCTTTTTTTGGCCACTTTACTGCTAGTTGAAAATTCGTTCAATTTCATTGCAGTTGATGGTCAATCTTCTATAGGTTATCTGAATTCCGTTACATATCGAATGCCGCTCACTCACAAATATGATAAAATCTCCGTGAAAGTGCATTTCTTCGACGTTCTTAATATCCAAACTTGTTCCATTTCGAAATAGAATGGTTCCTGTAAAACGGCGATATTCCCCGAAAATCTTGTAAGATTTGTCACGGAAGTGGAAAATGATATCGTACAGACACTTAAGAAGCTTTTTCATAATGTACCTCCAAGTACTATGAACAGATGCGACACTGCACCTGAGACGAATCTTTTTTTCTAGTTCGTCCATAGTTTAATACAGGGGATATAGACAAAATTTTACGGATCTTAGAAAAAATAAAGGGTGGCAAAAGCCACCCTGAACTTATCACGCTGGAGGTAAGCAGTGTGATAAGAATGTTATGAAGCAGGCAATGCCAAAGATAATAAATCCTGCCATAACGATGCCACAGGAGATAAAAGAGAGGTTGAGCTCCCGGTGCGTTTCGTTTCCATTTTCATCTAGATAAATGTCTGTACAGATGAATGGAGATAAAATCCACTTAAATGGATTATGACCTTTCGGCTTAATGAAGACACGAATAGTTCTTTCACATCCCATTTGTCCAGTGATAAGAATCATGTTCGTATCAATTTGATGAGTTTCTTGAAAGCCGAAATTCATATTACAAGTACTGCTTGACTTCGCTAAAGCCAAAGGTTACAGTCATTTCTTCACCAGCAAAGTTGGTAATCTTGTCGGTGTTATCGTCGAAGCTGTCGCAGTCATTGAACCAACGGCGTGCAACGATCATTGCAAACTTGGTTTGCGCAATCTTAATGCCCAGATCACGCTTTTCCTTTGTTTCTGCATTGAACATTTCAACGATTTTTTTAGACTTTTCATCTTCGGTCTTGCACTTCGCCAAAGTCTTGTCAATATCTTCAATGACCTTGCGGAGAAGAGTCAGAGAGGGAGTAGCCTTGTTCTTCAGATCCATAGCGTCTTCAACCTTCGGAATCTTAGAGAACTTCGCAAAGGCAGAATCGAAATTGAGCGAGAGATAGAAGTCGTCTTCGTTCTTCTCAACCTGAGTCGGCGGATTAAAGCCTTCAGAGGTAATCCCAAGAGAAGCGAGCCACTGAGTTTCTTCGTTGTCGGGCCACTTATTCTTATTGGTATACTTCGTGTCGAGACCCTTCTTAAGCCATCCGAGGTATTTGAGACGGAACTTGAGTTCAAGAAGATCGTATTCCATCTTCGTCATTGTGGCCTTCTTAACGCCACGAGCACGGTTGATATTGACGACTGGAAGTTTGCTGATGTCAACATCAACACGGATAAGACCATTAGCGGTCTGCTTTTGTTCACCAAGAATCACAGCCTTGTGGCGGCTGATTTCCTTAACAGTTTCCGGCGTGAGTTCCAACGGAAGCAAAGAAGTATTGACAAGCCCATCCTTCACAATGTTGTAATTGCGGTAGACAGTGCTGTTCATCTTGTCCTTGTTGAACTTGTTCTTCGGAAGAGTAAGTTCCACGTCGATCTTGATGCGTGCATTCAAGTTAGCACGGGTTTCGTTCCAGACGAAATTGTCAACCGGATAACCCTTATTGATAAATTCCATCTTGACATTGGTTTCTTCCTTCTTGTCGAGCACTTCCTTGAGTTCGGAAGCGGTCTTAGCCTTAGCCAACTTTTCCTGATCTTCGGCAGAAAGGGCTTCAGACTTTGCTACGGCCTTGGAACCAATGCGCTTGTAGGAGAATGCCGGGTCAGTAACCCAGATGAGGTTGCCATCAACCTTCTGAATGTCGTTGAAGAAGTCAACGATGCAGTAGTTAGCCGGAGACGGCTTGTACTTCGGATCGATTTCACCACGGAGAGATTCATCAAACACAGCATTCAGCAATTCGCCTTGGAAGGCAAAGAGCTTCTGCTTGCCAAAGCTGTTGGCATACATTTCGATGAACTTCTTGTCGCCGATCGTAGCAAGAACCTTTTCAGTCCAGTCGTACTTCAGCATGTCAGCCAAGATGTAAGCTGCGGCATAGAGATAGGACTTGTCGTCATTCTTCTTCGCCTTAGCCTTTTCGTCGCTGATATCATCGTTGGTGAAGGAATAGAATTCCATTACGCCTTCAGGAAGCATGATCTTTCCGTTGTTGGCGAACGCCACGTTGATAAGCTTGGTAGCCGGATTGATAAAGAACACCTTCGGCACAGACGGGCTGATGTTGTCAGTCACACTCTTCGGAATACTTACTTCGATGACGTTCACGGAGCTGCCAGCGCCAGTAATGGCGGCGTTGAACTTGGGCTCGTAAGATTCAAAATCTTCAGCAGTCACCTTGGCACCGCCGAGTTCTGAAGCCATCTTGGACAGAGCGTCGGAGTCTGCGTAGTAGCCGTATTCAATAATCGTGGCACCCTTGACGCCACTCTTGATTTCACCAAGAGCATCAATAACTTCCGGGAACGGGCCTTCGTTATGGCCACCGTCACTCAGGAAGATCCAGTTAAGGCCATTCTTGGCTTTTTCAATGAGCTTCTTTGTTTCCTTGATAGGATTGACGAAGTCCGTACAACCTCCAGGTTGGAGGAAGCGATCAATAGCAGCATGAAGTTGTTGAAGCTGTTCCGGAGTGGAACACTTTACGAACTCCTTCAGCACAAAGCAGCGATTGCTTCCTGCAAATGCAATGATTGTAATTGTATCTTCATCCTTCACAAGGTCGGACAAACGGTTCTTCAGCTGACGCCGCATGAGGGGCAATTCGTCCCACATAGAGCCACTGATGTCACAGCAAAAGACGTGATCGACCGGAGTCTTTACGGCTTTGACTTTCTTTGCTTTGGATTCTTTGATAGTCACTTCATGAGCATTTACGAAGAAGTGCTGAGTGACCTTGCAACTTCTCGTAGATAACGTTGTCTTATTCATTTTTTTTGTTTACCTTTGTAATTGCTCTGAGGCATTTCAGAGCAAATGATAATATAGAAACAAAAAATAAAAGGCTGCAAGCGCAGCCTTAATTCATAAGTCACCTCGATCCCAGTTCCTCTTATACAGCCATTTGTTTTCCATTGCCACGAACACAATGGCAATAGCCAACACAACGAATATAAAGACTCCCCAGAACCAGTAATGAGCGTGTAATATCACTAAACGTTGCATAGCTCCTTCGCATGATTCTCCATTCATAAACTCTGAGTGATCCTTAAGAGACTGAGAACGGTCTGCGATGGCATAGAATGCACCAGTAAATTGTGTTGGACGAGCAAAGAAGACGTAACGTTTCCTACTTTCAAACTGCCACGTCTTAACATGATCTTCTCCCGGAAGCCGAGGAAAGGATTGATACAGAAACCACTGTCCTAAGAATTCTACTTTGGCCACAGATTTCCCTTCACTATGAATGGCATCCCATGTCCAGTAATACTTCGTATGACAATGACGATTCTTACCATCTCCGCTACAAACTCTCTTGGAGTGCATACGATACTCTTCATACACACGGGTGATAGTCATGTAGGTTCTTCCATCCAAGCCTTCATAAGTCACTGGGTCGATAGCCTTCACAGTTCCGTGCACAATCATATGACCAGCATTGGTCTCAAGTGCATATTTAAACTGCGCAGGATCGTTAGTGATTTTTATGGCTTGGTAATACTTGGCATTATGGTCTGCCTGATACTTTTGAATATAGTCAGACACATAAAAGCCGAGCAATGCCATGAGACAAAGGAAGATTATAGTTACAAACATTTCTCGTTTAGTAACTTCAATCTCCGAGTCTGAACCTTTAAAGAAGATCATTCCTTGTTCCCCTTCAAGAGACCACGAGGAGCGTCAACTGGGGCATCTTTAAACTCGAGATACTTAAAGTCTTTGACTTCGTAACCCAGAAATGAAAGTATCGGGCCAACTGGGAAACTGCGCACATAGCTTTTGTAATTTCGGGCGCTGTTGTTGTAATATTTCCTATGTTCCGAGATACGGTTTTCGGTTATTGCTAGCTCGTTCATATATCTAGCATAGTTCTTTTCGGATTTTAGCTCAGGATATCGTTCTGCAACAGCCTTGATATAAGCTGAAGCATTTACGTCGCCAGCCTCTTGTACTGTACGGGCCTTTGATAATTCAACGATCACTTTGTATTCATGTTCGTTGTAAGACAAGACGGCTTCAGCCAGATTCACCAGCAACCCAGAACGGCGGTTGTATTCTGCGTTCAGGTCGGACAGAGATGATTCCACCAATTCTTCCTTGCCGACAGCAGAGTTCTTAAAGCTCTGTAAACCGAAGATGGCTGTAATGGCTACAAAGACCATCATGATAATAACGGCTACGATGATACCTACAATGTGTTTTACTTTCATTTGATTCCTCTTGGGTTGATGATTGAGATAAAGAAAAAATTGTCGTGGGACACGAAGAACGCTAAAGCACGAATTTAGATTTCTCCAAAACATACTTTAGCGTTCTTACAATAGTTCCAAGGTTTAATATATTAACAAAGATGAACATTATACGAGGATAGAAAGCAATTGCTCGCTTATTATGTAAATAGACTCTTAAGGACGTCAATATACACTTGGTGCATAGACTGTAGTCACGATGATTTCGAGTCATACGGCTTCCTATATCACGATCGTATTGTTCCATTTGTTTGATAAATGGAACAGCACATCGTATAGGATCAGTTTTGACTGCTTCTATAACTTTCTTCATAGTATTCTTGTATAGCTCATGTTCTTGCTGTTCATCTAAATGGCCTGTAATTTTGAATAGTACAATGTTACTTTCTTCTTTGCTAAGGCCAAGAATTCCTGCAAAATCTTTTGTGGATGGTGTAATACTAAAAGCGGCTTCTAAGGCCTTTTCGATATCTTCGTTGTTCATTGGATTAAAGCCTCCAGATGCGCTACGGTAGCCCTTTGACGGGCAATGATCTCATCTTGTCTGCTCCGTATTCCCATGAATTCAGTGATCGTCCTGTCAATTGCAAGATTGTACCTGTCAATCCACGGCTTAGCATATCGAACTGGATCAATCTTTATGAGATCAAAGATCTTTTGTACGATCGGGCTTTCGACACATTTTTCTTCTACTTCATATACTATAGCCTCACGAAACTTTGCAGCTTCTTCATTGGTTATACAGAAGATTTTTACTGCGAATTGATCAAAGATTGTGACTTGATCAAAATCTATCTCGTTTTGCACGACTTCTATTATAGCTTTTTCTAATTCTGTCATTGGATTAATCCTTCTAAAGTGGCAATAGCCTTTTGGATCTTATCAGGTAAGCTGGCTTCTATCGCTTCAAACGGTTGCATCTTTTCCTTTAGGAGCCCAACTAAGTCCGGCACATAACGAACCGGATCTAGCATCACCCTATTCGCCCATGCTCGGCATGAGATTTCCAAGTACTTCCCATCAGGTTCGATGACGCCCCTGATTACATCAATATACGAGAACACACGCTTTCGATCGACTTCAAACAATTTACAGAAGAAGCTCATGTTGTATCCGGCATTGTGCTTACTTTTTATACGGGCTATCTTGATAGTCTCAATTAATTCTGGTGTTGCGCTCATTGTAACAATCCTTGTATAGTAATTAAAATATCACCCCCAATACTCGCTAAGTTATTCTTGTTTCATTTCTCGATTGAGAAATCAAATGTGGTTGTAAGCTTGGATAAGTGCGTCAACCTTATTTCCGTGTCGATCGCCCTTTTCGTCAAAGGTATAGAGTTCAGCAATATCATCGCAGGATACTTCCACAAAAGGAAACACGATGAATTGAACACGCTTGGCAATATACCGAGCAGCCAACGCAGGATCTCTTCCAATTTCAGCTTGAGCCTTCGCAGGCATAACCATCTTGGAGCGGAAACCAATAGGAACTCCGCATTCCTCTGTTCCGTCCTTGCGAACGATACACACCATCGGCATATCTAGCCCAATTCGTCTTTCTTTCATATTATCATTCTCCTTTGCTAGTAATAATTTGGGTTGACAAAGCTTTATTTACTGAATTTTGCAAGTTCATATATCTCTCCTAGCGTGCGTTTTCCTAAATTTACCTTTATCTTAGAGAGTCTTTCCTTTTCGTTTAAAGAGAGACAAGACATTACCTTAGCCAGAATAGTCATATCTGGATAGTTAGTATTCAGCTTTTCCTTGGCTACAGACAGGCTTTCTTTAGCTGATTTAATCTTAGCTTCTAGCCACGATCTATCAGTCCTCTCTATACAATTTTCGTCATTACAGAATCCTGATATTGACGCATACACGGTTCCAAGAGAGACAAAGATTTTGGAATAGTCATCTTCCATACAATCTGACCATTCCACTGAAAGAGCTACATGCCCATTTAGGATTTTCCCGTATTCTATGATCTCATTACTATCTTGTTTGATGAGGTCAAGACCTTCCTGTTGGCATATCTTCTCAAATTCACTTATTTCCATTTTTACTCCTTAAAGAAAAATTTGGGTTGGTGGATTCCATAGAGAATTCCAAAGCCAATTTAAGATTTCTCTATAAATTATGCTTTGGTATTCTCTATATTTATTCCACAATTTAATATATCACCAGGTCATAGAAATTTACAAAAAAGGTAAGGACGCTTGTCCTTACCTGATATTAGAGCTAATCGCCTGTTTCCTTCTGGTTCGTGGCCCAAACGTAGAACGCCTTGAAGATGGTCATCATCATACAGACGAAGAATGCCATTCCGGCAAAGGCCGTTAGAAGTATAGAAGATAAGCTTCCGCCTTCAGTTAAGAAACTGAGCCAGATCTTAACGTGAAGGCAAAACAGCATTGCAAAGCTGCCGCTTATAAAGTGGAGGCCCAACAGTTTGATAACGTATTTTAGTTTGGTCATATGTTTCTAGGTGCGGTTGGAGGGTTAACGATTATTCCATCTGGTTTATCCGTATAACTCCCTTGGGAGATACGTTGTACATTGATCTTGCCATCAAATCGGATCTTGCGAGCATTGCTGTCACAGATCCAAAGGTTATTTGTTCCTGGCTCGATCTCAATACTTATCGATGGATACTTGTTCAATATTAGACACGAAAGATGTTCTAAGAAGCTTTCTGCAACTGTAGCCATGCTATTTCCTCACATTGAATCTCACCATTACTGGATCAATTAAGTGAAATTGCAGCTCTTTCAAAGCTTTTACAGCATCATTGAGATCAATATTTGATGTTATGGCTTTCGAGCTTCCGGGATACTGAAGGTGATAGCCATTATCGTTCTTGTCATAAATCAGTCTGTTTACGGCCTTGCCATCGGCATCGCCTTGTACAAAGCAGACAGCGATACTTTCAATGGAGTCCTTAAGTGTCTTGAGATTATGCTTGACAATACTGCTATCTAGCTCTTTAAAGTGAATGCTTATGGTGTCTATGAATATTTCTGCGTTGAAGATATCTTTGTCCATAGTTTAATTCTTCCAGTTAAGTTCAAAGTATACGAAGTCAGTGTTGAATTCAGGGGAGTGTACATTTTCGATATACCTCACATGGTAGAAAGAGTCAGTGAAGACTTTTACATAGCTATTGTACTTGCATTCCGAGATCATAAGATTGATGCTCTTCTTGCCTTCGGACAGAGCCTTGGCGACCCTAGCCTCAATATCCTTTATGATGTTTTCTTCTCGAACGATCTTTTCCTGAGCCTCTTTCGAAAGCTTGGATTCTCGCTCAATTTCTCCGATGGATTTCATTCTCATCACAGTCTACCTCTTTGAATGTTTGTGTTTAAGTTTTCTTCGTTGCGCACGATTAAGACCTCCAGAATTGCTAGGGTCTTCAATCGCTGATTTCATCAGGCTTCTGGGAGGATGTTTGCATCTGACCCAAATTCCTAAGAATGGAAAATAGTACGGCTTTCGTTCTTCGGAATCGGTCATGAGATAATATCCTTTATTATTATGTAGTAGAACGCAAATCCGTACAGTACTGCCATGACAACAAGGCCGATGATATTAAATATGGCCACGGCCAGCTTGTCAGTAAACAACCTGTCCGCAGCCTTTTGGCGTTTGTACCAATGAACGATACTACGGATCATGATCTACTCCATTTTCAAACAGGAATGCCTTTACAATCCGATCTCGATTGGAATCGTCGCACTCTTTAAATCCGGTATTGAAATGCTCGTAGTACGGAGACCACCAGTCATATGCTTCCGGATTGCGCTTGAGCCACGATTTTTTCCATTCAAAGCCGTTCTTCTTGTGCCAGATCTTGATCTCAATTCCGCTATAGTCTTCCCACTCGTTCCAATATTCGTAGCTAAGCTTTCTGGTAAACCTGTTATAGTACCGGAACCAGATGCTAGGCTTAACATTTATCTTCACTTTCTTGTATAAGATGAGTTGCCATAGTATAAATGCAGCTACGACAATTACTACTGACAACAATGACGAAAGTAGAATACCCATTATTGAACCTTCTTTTCGATGTAGTAACGAGTGTAAGTATCTTCCTCAATAGGATAAGCTCTATAGCGATCAGATAGAAGCTTGAGAATCAGAGATGGATTGACGGACAAATCGTACATCAAATCACGGATCTCACAACTTTCGTTCACAAATGGCATGATTGAGATAGCAATGCTGTTATGCGTCTTCATCCACTCGTCAATCTTCTCTATGAGTAGCTTCTCCTCGGGGTTCGGTTCCGGCAAGATTTCAGTGAAGATCATCTCCGGAATCTTGAACAAAGACTTCAGGAATTTAAACATTGGAAGTTTCCTTTTTGGGAAGGTCGTTAAAGCCAATGATTGTGATGTCTTTCTTCTGTAGCGCTTTAGCACCGTAGGTAGTGAAATTGCCTTCACGATCCCAACCATCTTCTTTATACTTGTAATCTTCAAGCATACTAATATTGTTTTTCTTGAAGGCGTTGCCAATGATCCTTTCGCCAACATCAAGAAGGCTTGCGAGCGTGCTGCAACCTCCGGTGGCAGTACTCAAGCGCTTATCAAGGCTGTTCATGAAGTTTTGAATCTGCTTCCGGTTCCAGCTGCCAGCCGGGAACAAAGCCATTCCTTGCATGGAATGCCATTCTGGCCCATTAGAGAAGCGCCATCCGGCATCTCCGCCACAAGTGAAGATGTACGAGATAAACTTTGGCTTCTTAGAAATGGACTGTTTGGCAGTCTGTTTCGTCGTAGCACCCTTGGGGATGAAACGGACAGAATCCTTAAAGGTAACTTCTTGCACATCGCCATCTCTTTCCTGATGGTACAGAAACTCATAAACATTCTGCGTGCTGAAGGAAATAACGTAGAACGAAAGGTCAGCTGTAATCTCGCCTTCATATACACCATCTTCGTAGATGGTCAAGATATCCAAGTCTAGATACGGCTTCTTGTGCTCTTTTTGGTACTTTTCCAGCTTGTCTGTGTCAAGCCTTCCGTTGTGCCATTCATCATCTTCGTCGTGTTCAAAGATATCTCGATCCGGAACCTTCTCAAGAATATCCGTTCCGAACATATCTAAAACCAGATCCCTGAAGCACTTGTTATTTCCAGCGCTTCCAAGGAACAGAAAGCCATCCTTTGTCTTGTCAAAGGTAAAGTAATGAAAGCCGAACGGTGTTACAAAGCTCTTCAGAAATACCTTAGCTTCCTTGGCATTCTTAAAGTCTTTCATCCACTTAGCAATGGTTGCAAGATGTTTCTTGGACATTATTTCTCCTTAGGTTGAGTTCTATCTTTCGCATGGAAGATAGTTTGGTTGTAGTGAAACTTGTAGTAGAGATCCATTCCGCACTTTGGACAAGTGCAATCAAAACTGTTAACCTGATGGTCACAATTTTCATTCAGACATTTTGGCATGACAAAATCCTCGAGTTGATGATTGTCTATCTAATAATATAAAAAATAAAAAAGATAAGGATATAGAGTCCTTATCTCGTAGTATCATTCTTTCGTTGGTTTATTTTGTTCCTAGAATTTGTTCACGAACAAATCCTCTTGAATCCCAGAATTCAGATAGATACTTAATGGTATCCACTTCAGTAGCACAAGCCTTGAAACCTGGGCCATCTGTTCTACGCCCTTTGTTCGATTCCATACCAGATCTGATTACATCCATCCACTTCTTAGAAATGTTATTCATTCTTGCTCCTAAACTTCTCGGCAAGTTCCATATACTTATCATGCAATTTACAGTAAAACTTTATTTCTTTTTCCCAGCTTACGCCTTGAATTTCTTGCTGCAAACTATATCGACAGCACCGCTCTTCGCACCACCGGGCTTTATCCAAGCACCGTTTGTACTTTTGGAGACGAATTGTCTTTACTGCATTATCAACACTTCTCTTTTGAGTCTTTTGCAACTCTGCAAGGAATTCTTTAGTTTCCTTGAGAAGCCTGGATTTTTCATGCAGTTTATATTCCTTCTCGGCAATCTCCTTGTCAGCTTCTGACTTGATGCAAACTTCAACCTCATCCGTTGAATTTTCATTAAATTCAAAAACCTTTACTACTTTCAGTTGTGCCATATCTAGTCTTCCCCAGTCCATTGTCCCAAGCCATCTCCAGAGACTTGGGCCAGTTTGTTGTTAATCTTTGCGGTAAATGAATCAATCATTTCTTGCTTTTCGTATACGGCATACCATCCACCCTGCGGAGCTTTCTCAAATCTCTTGAACTTGAACCCTTTGGCCTCGTTCTCAGAAATCCGCTTACGGAGTTCGGCGGTCATCTGCGGCCCATTTCGTTTCCTTACCTCCGGTTAGTCTCCTGTATAATGTCGCTCGGCTGATTCCCAGCTCCTCACAAGCCTTTGTCTTGTTGCCGCCAAACTTTTCCAAAAACGTTCGTTATGGTTTTCAGCTCAACATTGTCCAAGTTTGATTCGTTAGCACTGTTGGCCAGATCGTACATCTCTAGCGCTAATTTCGCTGTCCGATAGCCCACATTCCATTCTGGACAAGTGTTACACGGCTTCTGGTTGCACTTTTGATGAGCGTCTTTATGGACTTTATCGCACTTAAAGCACTTGCATTGTGTGCTAGCAGCCATAGATGCGTAATGGTCTCGCTCTTCACTCGTCATCGCCATATGCTACTCCTTCTTAACAATAGTTCCGCAATGCATGGCCCACCATACCTTGCCATCTGCGATACACACAACGTTTGCGTGATTTGGCAACGGTGGTAAAATAGCAACCACATCGCACTCACGAAAGTAAGCTACTTCCCCCTGTTGCATACTCCATGTATACAGCTTTCTTGGAGGGCTAAAGATCTGCGGTTCTGTAATTTCACCTATCTTCACTTTCAGTTCTTGTATCATTACTTACCTCCTCGAACTTATCAATCATGTGACGGCAGCGAGCCATTCGTGCTTCATCACACTCGGCTTCAGCCGCTTCGAGTCTAGCAGACCACAAGTTGAAATTAAGCTTGCGGATCTCAGCGTCCTTCTCTGCGATCACTTTGTCAACCTCGTTTGCGTGATATACACGATACCGATGAGTAGCTGGCGTGATGACAGTATCTTCATAGTAAAAGTGCGATGTCAGTTCGCTCATATTTGTAATACCTCTTGAGATGGATATTTGTCATGCTACCACGATAAAATCATATAGCCTTTAGGCTTGATCTTTTGCGTCTTTAGCAAATCCGGCCTTTGATAGAGCGCTAAAGGCTTTGTCAATATGACAAAGCTTTCCGCTATACAAGACCTTTCCTAGATATCCATCTGGGTACAGCTTAATTGCTTTATCTTCTTCGCTGATTCTTAATATTACAGAATAAGTATTAAAATTGTTTTCATTGTCAGTAAATTCAGCGACATACGATTTGATAGCTTCAATTAGTTCAAGCGACTTTTCATCATTTGATTTGTCAGCTTGTAAGTTTTGCTTTTGACGGATACTTTGCATGAATGTTTTGATATCTGCATCTGCATTATCCATGTGCATTACTGTTTTAACTGTCTTGCTAACGATACCAAGAAGTTCTTTCTTTGTAACAATTTTGCCCATTGAGACCTCCTACTGTTCGATACATTCAAGGGCCACAGGGTACGGGTAACCATCCATGTTTTGAGCACTTGAGTATCCTCCTTTATTGTGGTTTCTAAAACTGTAATCATTCACAATTTTGCACTTGGCCTTCTTAAGAGGAACTTGCTTTTCGATGCAAGTCATCTTCAAAGTAGCTCCTCCCTTAGTTTCGTTGGCGATCTGTGCCTTTGCCGTATTGCATTGATGCAAAGTGGTGAAGTCAATAGTATCTACTCCACCATAGTAAGAATTTATTACGAGCACGAATATGACCTTAAACATAGTTATTTTATAACTCCTTCGTAGATTTTTGCTCCTAAAAGGTTATCAGACAGAAGACGCTAATTCCAAGAGAGGCAAGTAAGGCAATTACTACCAAAATTGCACCTAGAAACAGAAGTACGATGAAGAGCGCTGTAGCGTCATAGCGCCAAAAGCCATCATCGAACATTCTAGTTTCTAGGCCTATACATACTAAGAAGGTATGATAGCGTTCATACCAAGAATAGCACTGAAGGATCTCTCGGAATTTAACGTCATGATGGTCTTGTTTAACATCGTCCATCATGACATCAGTCTCCTAGCCTAAGCCAATGCTGCTTAGCATATGGCCGTAATGATTAGCCATTGCGATATTTTCTGCTTCTCTTTTCGCCGTATACTTTTGGTATCTGGCTTCCTTGGCTCGCAAATCCCCTGAGATTTCGGTTGTAATCAGGTCTATGTTGCCAAGGATTAAGATAGCAGTATCCAATGATCCAAGACCATTCGGATCATTGGTGTCAAAACATTGCATGGCAGGATCGCTATTTCCGAAAGAAGGAATACGGCTGCGTTTTACTGTAAGCTCGTCAGTATTTTCTTTAAGCCTGTATTCTGTCTTGTACGGATAAAGGTTACAAGCAACTTTTCCATAACTAACGATCATACAAACTTCGTCAGAATGGATATGGATGTCAATCTGTAATTCTGTATACCTGTTATACCATTTTGTGGTTTCGTGGTATGATTTAAATTGCGTCCACAGACATCGAAGATAATGATTATTAGTATCTGGGTTTACTCTTTTTCGGACTTCCATATGCTGCTCTAATGTTCTACAAACTTCAGGCTCATAAGCAATAAGATACTTTTGTTGCATTTTATCGCCGAACTTGAGGTTTTTCCAAGGAATTACGCTAGTACCAGCATTTGTGTATATGCTGCCCTTAAAGACTTCTTTGAAAGACAGAAGGTACTTTTTCATGCCAGCAATTACTCTTCCCTTGATAGCCTCCATTTCTTCCTGTGTATCCATTTGAGCTCCTTAGCAGGTGTAGATGTGATGGATCCAAGCCGTGCCAATGCACTTCTTGTCATCCATGCTATCACCGAACAGAGGACAGCCTTCTTCATTCTTCTTTACACAGAACATGATGCGATCGAAGTCCATACCGCAGTTTCCTACGACACGATACTTCTTTCCGACTTCTGCGTCGAAGAAGGGGATTTCCTTGGGTTCCTGATATGGAGTCCAGTCTTCCGGGATTTCTGCTGCGTGCTGCCAGTAGAAGTCCCAATCGCCATCTTGAAGTGCAGCAGTTGTAATCCACGGCTTAGGGCCTATTTGCATACCAGTAACTAGTCTCTTTTCGGGTTGTTGATCGTCATCATCATTCCAAACGAGCATGTAATGGCCAGTAGCATGGATAGGAAATTTGAACTTTGTAGTTTCCTTAAGTTTATCTTTTGTATAGTTCATGCTTCTTTCTCCAACGGCATATAGGTATTTGAGGGAGGATTGGTATTTATCTTGTGCAAGTCATCCTCGATAGTTCTTTCAACGCAGGACTCATCGCCGTCTACATCAATAGACAACTCGAAGTTATCATAATTCTTAGGATCGCCAAGGGCTCTAACTGCATTGGATGCAATCCTTGTCAGTTCTGCACGGGAAATTTTCTTAAATGTAAATCTCATCATTTTGATTTTCCTTTAATTTTCTTTCGTCGAGCTACTTATTGAACTCATAAGCTTTTCAACAATATCAAACACCTTGGACTTGCCATCGCCGGATTTCACACTTGCAAATTTTCCTTCAATAGTCTTTGCGGCATTCTCGATATCTGCCAAGGCAAGCTTCTCGACTTCCTCGTCTCGGGATCCCATTTTGGAAAGATTCCCGATTGCAGCTCTGTAAAGCATACTGCTACCATCGGTAGTGACTCGAATAACCTTATAGTCATTCGTAACTACTACCATTCCCTTCCAGTACTGGTTAACTTCGCTGTTGAAAGATTCCATTTCCCACGGAAGGACAGAGCGGATTAATCCGGCCAGACAATCAATCTCACAGATATCGTCGTGCTCAAGATCGCCCTCTTCACCTTCGTCATATCCAAGATTGGCAAGGATGCCATTCTTAATCGGAAAGTCCTTAGGAGCCTGTTCCAGTTCCATTTCGTGAGAAATGTCAGAAATGTAATCCGACCAGTCACGATTAGAAGCAATGCCGTCATAGTCGTGGTCGCCATACATCACAAGGCAAATCATATTGCCCGGATGCTTGGCAAAGACTGCGTCAATTCGTTCTTTAATTTGAATGTCCATTAGTTATCTCCTTTGTAGGTTGAATTGTACATACTATAATATACCGCAGAAAAAATAAAGGCCTAGTAAAGACCTTTATTTCTTCAAAATTTCCAGATATGCCCATTTACAAAATGCTACTTTGTCGTATAAGCATACATCGTTTATGTCTTCAGAGTAAAACATACCATCCGGTATTCTAAGCTCAGAAGCACGATCTCTTTCTTCAGATAACGGGAATCGTTTGCAATCATCGTATTGACTCCAATCGGTATATTCTACGCACACATCCATATACTCTGATAGAGTCATGTTGCATTCACTAGAAGATATGCAAGTTTTTGTATCAGCAGAGATCGATGATGATTAGCTGCAAGCCATAAAAATGATGGAAATAAGAATGACTACGTACCTCATAATATACCTCCATTGTTTAATTTTATGATTTACGCATCATTTAATATACCGCCGGATCATAGAAATCTACGAAAAAAAAACGAGTTGTTACCCTCGTTTCGTGCCACTTCCGTCCTCCGTCATAATCCACAAACAGCTACGCATGCTGTTACACTGGATCATAGACTTCGAAACGCCTCTCGACGCTGGCTCCACGTTATCAAGCGAGTCCCCACCTCCCCTGGGAAGGTAGATCAACCGTACAAGTACTATTGGGAATACTCTCGTGGATGCGGTGTTTCACTTTATTTTTCGCTTGTTTCATTATTCAATATAATACAGTCTTTTAGAATTATTCGGAGATTGTACCTTCTATGTAGCGAGCTTTGATGTAATCAACCGTAAAGTCAAAGAAGTTGCATGGTGACACGGCATATCTTAAGGTTCCTATAGTTTCTGCAATATGACTTTGCAGCGTTAGTAAAACAGTTATAGCATGAATAGGATCTATTCTTGCCATCGAGGCTATATCTTCAACCCATTTCTTCCAGACCGGAATAGATTTATCGAACAAGCCTTCATCTTCTAAGACATTCTTGTCTATTCCGTCGCATCTGTCGATGCTGTAAGAAAGAGTTAAGGCGTGATACAATTCTTCCCAATGAAAGCAAGTCACAATATTATTCAAAGAATCATTTTCATCATAGCGATAATTTCCAAAGGTTTCCATCAATAGATAGCGTATCTTCTTTTTGCAGTCTTCTTTATTGGTAGCGATCCCATTAGAGTCCACAATAATATGCCAAGGAAACGCTCCGTATTCTTTTACGCACCGACACAGAGCTTTAAAGATCTTTTTCTCGAGCCTAAATTCAGCAGGAATATGGGAAAATATTTCTGTCATTTCTACCTCATTGAATTAGCGAATTGATAACTTTGGCTACATTTTTATAGGTCTTATACCACTCGCAATGATGGCTTCCTCCAAGCCATGCACTACGGTATGAAGAAGATCCAAGGTATTCTACAATCATCGGCACGTATAGCGACGGATCAATGGTCAGTATCTTGCAAACTTTCTTTACGAATTCGTGTTTGTTGATGAAATCTTTAACGGAGTCATCAGAACGTCTAAACCATGTTGTTGGAATTTCTTCTTCTGAGGATGCCCAAGGCTCTAGCCCAAGCTGTTTAAGAATGTATCTAGATTGAACCCGCTCTGTCGACAAAAAGTGAACTCCGGCAACGGCATAGATAAATTCTCTCAAAGCAAAGAACACAGCTTTCTCCAAGGACATTTCGCCTTTTTCAAATTTTTTATTCATTGTATTATTCCTTTACAGCAGCTAGAAAAAATATTTCTATTATAAGTACCTCGCTGTTTAATATACAAGCAAAAATAAAAGGTATACCCGAAGGTAGACCTAATTCATGGTATGAGGGAACACGGCTTCTAGCCCCTCATACCTACGCAATTCCACTATCCGGCGAACTCCTTGTAAGCCTTCCTCGCCGTAACTTTTCCACCTCCCAAAGGTGGCGTTTCTCCTGCGCACTATGATCTTTGCTCTAAGATGTTGGGTTTGCATAGGATGGCTCTCCCGGCCATCTCTCCAAGGATTTCTAGAACGTCCTTGTTTCCTGTTGGACGTGCACATCACAGCTATGCCACCCCTTTTAAATTATTTATTTTTTCTGTGCTTCCTTGGCTTTGGCTATTTCTTCGAAATGATCAATGACATTTAAAAACGTCTGGAATACCTTTAGGTCTTTAATGGTCTTGTCATTAGTAGGAAGCACAAACGGAATATCAACAAGCTTCGTATCTTCAGCCTTGCGGCATTCGATATGAATTACTTCCATACCCATGTCTTGCATATCATCATTTGCACAACGAACATTAATAACCGCCTTGCGAGCCGGGGAGTTATACTCGAATTTGAGGTTCTTCTCGGTTTCTTCCAGCAATTTGTACGTGTCTTTTTTATTCTTGGCAATCATATTGTTGATGCTGGTTTTTAACGGCACAAAGAATTTCATTCATTATCTCCTTGGTTTAGGTTGAATTTGTACAGGTAGGGTCTAAATTCTTAGCAGTTCTCAGGTGAAAGCTCGTAGATTGTTCCATCTTTTCTGGTCTCAATCCATTCTTCTCTTTCAGCTATGTATGAAGCCAGATCGTAGTTCGCAATATCTTCGGGAACCTTCGTCATGTCTATTGCAAGCGGATTCTTTAATGCCCTTATGATTTCAGAGCAACCAACTTCGACTATATTCTCTTCGTTATAGAACGTAAGAGTTTTATTTGATTTATGTTTGCTACTGAATTCTTCGAATATTCTTAAAAGAATATTTCTGTTTCCTTCTGTGACAAATCCGCATAATGGAAATTTTATGCTCTCAACGTTGTAAATGATAAGAAATTTATCCATTTGTGTTTTCCTTTTGTTTGGGTTGAATTTGTACACATTATAATATACAAGCAAAAAGAAAAAGGTCTACCCGAAGGTAGACCTTATAGCCCTAGTGCTGACTGACAGCTTCACGACTGAACCATGTAGGTACATCTTTGACGTTTTGCTCGTTTGAAGTCGTGGACGATCGTTACTTCGCCGAATAAGAGGGCTGTTTATTTGTTATACGCATATCTGTACAATGTATTGTTATTCTTTCTCACATGAGTATTTTTCTTTACTTTTCATAGCTAGCCGTCCTTACATTCGGAATCTCTTCCTTTCTCCTTTTCTGGTTCATCGTGCACAACGGGCTTCAGCTGGAAGTATTTCTCCCAGTCAAACGCTTTGATAAGGTACTGAACGAATCTTTGGAATGTATCCCTTCGTTCTTCGTCCTTTCCTGACCAACCAACAATGCAACGGCTTACGATGAAGCTTAGCATGTGGAAACGGTCGTTTTGCGCTAGATCTTTCTCAGTAAAGTACCCTTCAATCTCTTCGGATTTCTTGTTTCGGAATTTCAAGAAGGTTACTACGTCTTTGCTAAAGGACTTGATGTACCGCTTCAGTTGCCAATCATGGATAGTTTTCATATATCCATCTTTCTTCCTAGCTCTTAGCACGGTCTTGAAAGTAGAGACATCGATGGTGAGCTCTGCGGCAATTGAACCTTCAATAAAGCACTGAATCTCTTTCTCAAAGACTCCGGTTATTGTACCCATTTGAGACGTTCTTTCTTTGGTCTTGTAGGTAACAATTTCGAATCCGGCCGCTTCACGGATTATCTTGCAAAACTGTTTTTCATTCATGGGTTTTCCTTAAGTTGTTATTTATTAAGGTTAAACTCTACTCCGATCGGATCCTGAACACTGAAAGAGAGCTTCTTCATAGAAGACGCAATATCCTGCAAGGAATCAACGTCATTGTAGGATTCGCCTACGTCAGCGTACTGGTGGATAACCGTTCCCTTACCATTTTCGGAATCCCAAATCAAACGGTTTACGCCGCTGTATTTTTCAGGATCGCCTTGAGCAAAGCATACAGTAATGCTCTCAATAGTCCGGCACAGCGAAAATAAGGCTGCACTTATGCCATGGTTTTTCAGTTCAGGGAAGTTGTCTGACAAAACATTGATAAACTGTTCTGGGCACATTTATTTTTCCTCCTTGGATTTTTTGAAGATTTGGCAGATATAAGCCATGATTCGGCTGATTCTGCCTTCTTTGGGCTTTTGACTTGCTTGTTGCTCGTTGTCCATTTGATCCATAACTCTTTTAAGCCAAGCGATGTGGACGTCAGCTACATGCTTTTCATTCCGACGACACAAAGGCATCTTTTTATAGCTTTCAAGGTCATTGATAAGAACCGGAATTCTTGTCTTTGGATCTGCAAGAACAGCTTTTGCAATTTCTGTTTTTAGATCAAGTCTTTCGCATTGAAAATCCCAGAAGTCGTCATCAGAATTAAAGGTGTTTTCCATCACTTCTTCACGATTCGGAATCCACTTCTGGTCTCTATTTTTAAAGAAGATCTCTGTTTCAACTTGTCCACGAACTGCAATCCCACAACGGATAGCATCCCAAACAGTATTTATAAACCATCTGGCGATATTCCCAGATTTGTAATATACTTTCATTATTTTTCTCCTAATTTGAACTCTTTTACAAGCTCAGGACTAAATAATTCAGGGAATTCAGCATACAATGCTTTTGCATTTACCGTGTAACATGCCAACAGATGATCGATCTCTTCAGCGGTTTTAAGATTAAAGAGATCATCCGGATGGATTCTCAGTGCATCTGCAACATTATCATCAGTGGTTATAAAGAAATTGTGAGCGTAAGCCTCTACACGAATCTTGTATCCTCGGCCTTGAAGCTCCTTAATAGCGATGTAGATATTAACAGTCTCTAGCAAGCTTCTGTAGTAATCTTCTGGCTTAAAACAACTGTTCTGATAGAATTTCTTATCGACAACTCCGGTGCAACAGTCTATGAAGACACGCGCTCCGTAGTAGCCTTTCTTTCCGGCGTTGGTTATTTTTTCTAAGAATTTTTCGATAAATTCTCTAGGTCTTTTAGCTGCCTTCTGTATTGCCATAAGATTTTTAGCGTGTTCCGCTGCTTCAAGAACTTCCTGAGAAGTTACCTTAACATCAGCGGCTTTAATAACGCTCTCGTAATCAAGGGATGTCCGAATTTTCACGAGATAATCTATAAGGCTATCAATTTCCCCAGCCTCAATAGAGAGACGGGTTTTTATCGGAGAGCAAGTTGGACTTGGGCTATCTACAGGGGTGGCGCTAGCGCTACTTTTGGATCCAAATAGTTTAGATAAGCATTTAAACATCTTCTTCATTCCTTTTGGTTTTATCAGTGACCTTAATGTCCACTGTCCAATTCGGGGCGACGTAGCTTGCAATCTTTTTCAGGAAGGTTTCTAGACTTTCGTAGTCTTCAAAACACCTGCACACAATCCGATAAAGCACAAGCATTTTGTTTTCTTTAGGAAGAATAGCAGCATACGGCTTCGGGCTGTGGATGTCATCAAATATATCCCAGATCTTGTTGCGTCCACGGATCCATTCAATTTCGTGTCTCATGCACTTTCGTACACATCTCTTCAAGAAAAGGGGATTTATAATGCGAAGATCATCAGTAATCTTTTTCTTGGCGTGCACAATTGTAGTACCCCGATCAACATCTACGATGATATTGGCGATAACATAGCCCTGCCATTCATATGTGACCTTCTTAAGGTCAGTAGATCCGTGCATGTATCCGCCGCAGCAGTATTTCTCCTCGTGGATTTTAAATTCTCCAATTTGAAAGCCATACATGGCTTTTTCTACGTCATTGATAAAATTGATGATAGTATACATAGGTCTCTTATACATCTTGCTGGGTGATTTGAGAAAAGTTGTGTTTAAGCTTGGCAAATACATCAGGATCGCTGAATAGAGCTACCTTCCTGCGTACAGGTTCAAAGTATTTATTATTGAATATCAACAGCTTTTTGATAACAGGCGTATCCATTTGCAGATTAAACTTATAGAAAGCCGATCTGATGAAGTAGAGCTGATCTTCGGCATAACGCTTAAAGATAATCTTATAGATATCAAACTTGGAATTCACAGCTATAACGCCGTATTCATTTTCTTTGAGTTCGTCAAGTTCCCAAAAACTTGTAGAGTTAGCGAAATAGCAGTTTTCGTAGGTGTCAATCTCTTCAAGAACAGAGGAAAGCTGTTCAAAGTCTTCCGGAATAAAAATCTTAAGTTTGTCGTTATCAGCGATTATCCTCCTGAAGGTGTCTAGTCCTATATTGGCAGAATGGATATAGTAATGCTTTTCTTGAAGCTCTCCTCTAGCCAAGAATAACGGAACATAGATTTCACTCAGGCTTGAAACACTCCGAAAGATTGCTTCGAGCTTAGCCTTAACAGCATTTTCGATCATTTGTATCTCCTTAGGTTGGTTGTACATTCTATAATATACAAACCAAAAAAAGAAAGACATCCGAAGATGTCTTTATTAATATTTGAAGGCTTTTATTTTACCGCACTTCGTGCATTTGTAGATAGGGGCTTCTGTTGACATCTTGTTTTGTAGCTTGTAGTCATGGTCACACCACAAACTCGAAATCTTGGTAAGAATCCAGATGACAAGCAGGATACCCAATATAACGCACAGAATAATTATTAGCATTGTTGTTCCGTCGATAGTTATTATCATTGTTACTCCTTTGTTAATTTGAAGAGTTACCTAGAATAACTTATGAGGGTTTTTTCTTCACTTTCCGTGCAACGAACGGTTTAAACGCTTCCGGCAGTATGTTTTGGTCATTAAGAAATTTGAATATTCCGAAAAATTCCTTCAAGACATTTTTCTTGATTTCATTTGGGTTTACTGGAATCAACGAATCTAGTTCTCCGGGATCAAGCAATTCAGATATTTCTCTATAAATTAGGATATCATTACAAAGGTCTTTACTTCCCCATAGATCCATATTAAGATCAAACAGAGTTAATTTCCTATAAACTGAACCGTCGTTATACCGCTTATATCCATGATCTTTTATCACGTAATAATACTGCTTACAATTTTCGTCGGCTGATGTTCCGTCTTCAGTTTTAAACCATTTGCCTTCATAGGTCTTGGTATCTTCTGGAAGACTAGAAGACTTTTCAAGCTGCTTAAGCTTAGCCTTTAGATCGCTTACTTCGGCGGTTTTTCTGCAAGAGATTTCTGCGCATCTGCCAATACTTTCTTGGTTTCGGCGATCCGCTTAGAGATTTCATCTTTCGGAATCGACTCTTTCTTCTTAGCCATATTATTCACCTTCAATTGCGCTTACTGAGCCATCACTCATTTGAAATTTGGGCTCAGGCTCATCATAAACTATATCAGACAACTTGAGCTTCGTTTCCCATCCAAAGAATTCGATAATACGATTAACGAAATCCTTGAAGTTATTCATTCGTTTGTCATCATCCATTGAATAAGTAACGATGCTGCGACCGATGAAGAAATTGAGCAGATGATAGCGCCTTTCTTTGCTAAGATCATTGTCGTCAATAAAGTCGTCAATAAGTTTTGCCGTTTTGTTGCGGAATTTTAGATAGTCCACAGTCTTCTTGGCACAGGCCTTTACGCAGCCCTTGAGCTTCCGTTCAGGAATTACCACAAAATGGCCATCGCTCTTCTTAGCTTCCAATATGGTTTCGAAGTTGCAAATCTTTATAGTAAGTCTGGCAACAAGCTTTTCTTCCATAAAGCAACTGATAACCTTTTCATAGACACCAGTAATCGCTCCAACCTGTGATGTACGTTCAGAAGTCCGGTATTCAAGAATATCAAAATTCTGAACAGCATCCTTTGTAATTTTGAAGAATTGACATTCGGTCATATTTACCTCTTTCTTGGGTCGTTAAATTACCTGTTTGATAGCCTTTTGGGATATATCCTTTACTGCTTTTTCGTATTCTTCTTTGGTGATCTCTATTATAGAGTCAGGCACTTCTTCAGTCAGAGAGTACGAAGTTCTGGTGTGCTTAGGTCTAAGGATGAATACCGGGTTCTTGTCATAGTCTTTGTAAATGAAGACCAAAGTTCCGATGATGTTAAATAACGGATCTCCTTGATTGAAATTGATCTTAGCTTCACTTACATGGATATAAAATCCGCTATGACCTTCTTTTGTTAATTCGTCGGTAGGATATTCATACAGATACTTATCTTTGAAGAATTCATCAAAGGCTTTATTGACAGCTTGTATGTCGTTCAGCAATTCTTGAGTAGATCTGTCATCTTGAATCAAAACTTTCGTCTTGAATTCTTTTAAAGATTTCAAGAGGGCACTTCCAGTTGCTTCGAGCTGAATAACATGGCACTCTGGATCTCTGCCATTAGACATCATATTGGTAATGTCTGACGCATATTTGGTAATATTTACCTTAAGATTGTTAATATTATTCCGGTTATTCAGAATCTTGCGGATCTTTTCTTTAAGATCTCCAGGAAAGATAAGATTGGATTTTTGTTCAGGCATGTTTCAATTCTCCATTGAGTTGATGGTTATACAAAAAATAATATAGGCACGTTTGAATGTATAAAAAATAAAGGTCTACCCGAAGGTAGACCTGTTTATTACTCCTGAATGAACTTCTTGAGTACGTTCTTAGCATCAATGATAATCTTATCAACAGCCTTGGCAGACTTGAACTTCTTTTCAAGACCATTGCAAATATGGATCATCAATGCCTTATGATTTGCTTCAAGATTTTCTAGCGAAGACTCTAAGAGATTTGAGAACAAGGCGTAGGCTTCACCTTGCCAAAAAGCTTCTTCGCTTGATACCGTGGTGTCTTTAGCTAAGGCAGAACTTAAGATGTTTTGGATATCATAAACAATGCCTTTCTTTTTATCTTATTCGAGCATATAGTCTCCTTATATCTAGCACAGATTTGCTTTCTGTTATTACGGTTTGTTGGCTAAATTTGGAGCCTTCCGATCCTGCTGGCCACACGGAACTCCGTAGAGCCGTTGGGCAGCTTCATTGACAATGGTTTTGATCTTTTTCCAATTATCCATGCGTTCGTGGCTCTGACCAAACCAGTGTATAAAGTGATGTTCATGCAGGACTTTACTGTCGTTCGGTACCAAGCTGAAGAACAACTTTGCGGCCTCATCGATGTCGAAGAATTCCTTTAACTCGGGAATCGTAAAGTACCTTCTTCTTTCCTCAGCAATCTGCCGGAGTCGGCGCTCGCTAAACTGTGACTCGTGATTTACATGCCAGCCACCGCCAAAGCCACATCCAGCCAAGAAGAACAGACTATGACAGCAATCATCGTTGTTCTTTAAGGCCTCAATGGTTTTCTGGTATTTTTCAGTCTCTTGGATAGGCATAGATTCTCCTAGAGAGATGCATCATAGCCAGATTCGTTAGTCTTGACTTTCTTGTTGATATACAAACCGCCGTAGAAGTGATCTCTGTCGGAATTGTAATCATTCGATCTCGGATGTTCGTCATACGCTAAATATTTGCCGTCTTTGGCTTCTTTACCCTCTCTACAAGCCTTTCTGAGATCTTGAGAAGTCACGATATTGTGGTTAGAAAGATTGATAACCTTGAAGCCAATATATACCCCATCTTTCATAGCCGGAGCAATGGTTGCATCTTCAAGAGCCATGTCCTTATAAGAGCCACCCCCATTGCAAATGGTGTAATTTGCAAAGAATCCGGTCACTCCATGTTCCTTCATGTATTCGATGTCTGCCTTAAGAGCAGCCATGACGTCTTCAGAAACTGGGGTAAGGGCTAATGCAAGATTAAAGTGCACGATTTTGTAACCACCATGCTTCTCATCTTTTTCGGTAGAGTACAGATGACGCTCCCAGAGGAAGGTTCCGCCAAAGTAATGCTTGTCGAATTTTCCGTTGCAAGCATAGTACATGTCATTATTTTCCAGATCTTTGAAGCCTTCTGCCTTTCTCAATCTTTCGACAAAGATATCAACGCTGGAATTGTCGATGCGATGGATCGTAACAAAGGGGTTTTTGATTCCGTACTTTTTGACCTCCATAAAGTTGCGGATTTCGAGTTCTTGGCCAATGCCAAAGTTAGATTCTATTTGCATATAGATTATTCTCCTATAGGGTTGAATTGTGCGTAATTTAATATACAAGTAAAAGAAAGGCACAAAAAATAAAGCCCCGAAGGGCTTAGTATTAGGGTCTTGAACTTGCGACCTTCTTTCCACTTTTATCTCCTTTGGATTTGGTGGGTTTCAGAAGTCCTTCGCAGAATTTGTGGATAGGATCTTTCTTGAGAGCCGCTTTTGCCGTATATCCCATGCCCGCATGAACCAATTCTCTGATTTGATCCATCAGTTCACTGCTTATGAGCACTGGGGCTGGATCCCAAGGAATAAATCCAATGGCCATTCTGGCATTCCACAAGTCTTCAAGACTTTCAATGTCACGCCAATCTACTACAGATTCTGTCACTTCCTTGGGTTTAAGGTTATGACAGAACAACTTTTTCGACGGGTGTGACTTCACAAGTTTATTGTAGGTTTTAAGCATTTTTGCCTCCAGTTAATGTTCAGTATTTAATATACCGCCGGATCACAGAAATCTACGAAAAAAGAAAGGCCTACCTTCAGGTAGACCTAGGTTCTGTCATTTTGTCTTTTCCGTGGAAGGAAGAGGAAGATTTAACCCAAAGTCTTTCAACTTTTTGGAATAGTTCTTATACTGTTTTAGAACTTCTCTTTCGATCTCTTCATTGCTAACGGGCTTCAAATGGTTCGGATCACTGAAGTAACTGTAGCCTTTATCAACTTGGAAAGAGAATGTAGTATTTCTGTTATCTCCGTATACTGTCCTTTCTATGGACAGAATATTGATAAGAAGCTTTCTGCGGACACTAACCCAACCTTTTACTGTTATATACCCTAAATCTTCTTTTACGAAGACATACTTTTTAGACATTCGATTAGAATCAGCAGTATTCAAATACCATTTACCAGCAAGACTGGTAAAACCTTTTTTACGCTTTTCGTTGGATTTCTTCAATCTGGTTTCCAAAACCTTTATAGAGGTCTTAAGGTTATTAATGGCAGTCTTCTTCTTTCCGACGGAAGCCTCAAGCTGCAATAGCTCTTTCTTCCGTTTATTTATAAGGGCGATTATACTTGTTACAGTTTCTTCTTTAGAAGTTGTGTTTGTCATAATTACTCCTTTAGTGCTCAGCAGCTACTAGAGCTACTTTGTGCTTAAGATTCTTAGCCCATTTGATAATCTGACTAAACTTTCTTTCTGTAAACTCCGAAGAGATTTCATCAGCTGGAGAATCTCCCAATGCTTTATTGACATCTGCATACAGCAACTTTGAAGACGCCTTTGTGTTGACGAATGACTTCCAGAATTTGTATCCGAATCTACCGGAATCTTCTTCCAGCAGCCAGTCGATAAAATCTTCTATCAGAGCAGATGCGCTTTCGTAGTACATGACTTCACAGTCTTCATTGTCATATCCCTTATGGCTAATGAAGTACAAGAATTCCGGCGGTAGAACCTCGTTACCCCTAACGCTAGAAAGGGCGCTTAGCGTTCCAAGCTCGCCTTCCTTTTTCCAGGTTTCGATCAGTAGATCTCCCCATCCTTTAAGCATATCCTTGAGCTTTACCTCGCTTTCTATTGCACGAAGCTCTTTCATTAGAGGATGCTTTTCAAGATCCAATCTTTCAAGAAATGATTTTTTCTGCCATAGGTCTCCTTAAGTTTAATTGTACATACTATAATATACAAATCAAAAAAAGATAAGGATGCAAAGTCCTTATCTATTGCGTCTGTTACCAAGATATCTTTAGTTCAATCTCTTTGACTTGGAGTCTAGATACGCTCTCTACAACCGTGTCAATAGATTTAGCTTCCACTTTAAAACCAAGTGCTTCTAGCTTACTGTGGAAACCCATAGAGATCTTGGAGTAGTTTGTTTCTATATCATTCGAAAGCTTTGTACGAAATTTTGTATTCACCCAGTAGGGAGAATCTGTATACGCATCTGTTACATGAACAGTAACCTCTGTGTCTGGGGAGTCAACCTTATTCAATATTCTTTGTTGGATATAGGCCATCATATTTTCGAATATGTGCTTTTCAATTCCAAAGATATCTGCAAAGTGTTTCTCTTCTTCTTTGTTCTTGAGAGTTTCAGCTTGAATCTTGCGGATGAAATCCGCATTAAAGATTGGTTTATCTTCTTGTTCCGGCATTTTGGCCTCTTGATTTTGGGTTATTCTTACTTCCAAGAAATCTCATATAATGAGCACATCTTGCCAGAAGCGGAATTAAAGATTTCTTCTTTGAATCGGGATTCATAACCAGCTTTGTGGAGCTCATCCAAGACACGAGAAGTTCCCTTAGGTATGATGACTTTGATCATATTAGGGTAAAGCCTATCAGAAGATAAGGCTTCCTTTATTGCAGATTCTATATTGAAGATAATAGTATCGCAATTAGGCGTAGCACCGTCCTTTTCTCTTGCTACTTCAAATCTGATTTGTTCAATAGATTTCATTGTGATATTTCTTTGGGTTTGAGTTTAACTGAAGGGATTTACATCGCCTATCCTCTATTACAGAACTTGGCCATAAGAAACTCAGTTGTATTATGGCAGCTGCAAACTTCGTTGACGCTTACAACTCCGATCCTCTTGTAGATCCGCCAGAAGATGCGCTTGTATACTTCGAAATATCTGTAGATCCTTCTATCGATTGCATTACTAGGCTCCACCAGATAAAACGCCTTTTTCTCTGGAAAGATTCTCATGGTTTCTCCTTTGAATTAGATTCTGTTTTTACAAAGTTCTCGTCGACAAACTGCTGCTGTCTATCGTTCATGACTTTAAGTAGCTCTTGCAGTTCTTCAACAGAGGAAATTTTATATCTTGCATATGCGTCTTTGGTAAAGTCTTCTGCTGAGAATTCTTTTCTCAAATCTTGTTCGCCGGGATCTCCATAGATCGCTCTAAGAGTAAAGAGAGTTTCATCATATGTTTCCAAACTAAGACTGGTATTCCTGAATGTTTTATTTTCTTCTCTAGGAATATGGATCACAATATGACTTCCAGTCAAGCCTACATATGTTCGCGTGAAGAAGATTCCTCTAACTTTGAAGAAATCTGTCTCGTCAGCCTTTTCGCTACCGATCCTTTCACGTTTTCCATCTTTACCTGCGTCAAACAAGAAATATTCTTTTTCTTCAGTTCGTTTGAGCATTTTTCCAATAAATTCTTCTTCAAGCTTTTTAAGAGTACCTTCTTTTTCAAAGTCAATGAATTCAATACCCTTTAAAAGCTTATCCTTTTTATCTTGAAGATCGGCAATTTCATCTTTCTTTTCTGTGATTTTGTCATTGATCTCCTTGATTTGATCTCTGATCGATTCGTCCTTAAATGTATCTCCATTGATGGAGGTTGTTTTCTCAATAGCCATTAGCGCCACCTAACAGTGAGATGTCCATTATTACCGAAAGATCCGGAAGTGCTAAGGCCACTTTCTTTAAGGGAGATTCTATTGTCAAGTATACACAACTCGCTCATGGACAGCTTGGCAATAGAAGAGGTGGGATCCATTTCGTCATACAGCTCCAGTAGTCCGGGCTTGACTTCACGGATTTTAAAGGTTATTCCGCTGGAGAAACAATTATTAGGATTTTCTACGAATTTCTCAATGGCTTTCTTTATGTTTTCGAAGGCAGTTTCTACAACCTCTGGATTAACAGTTTGCTTTTGTTCCTGTTGAATGCGACGCATTTTGCTAGCAAAGCTTTCTTGAAGGGCGGGGTTATTTAGATCCATTTAATTCTCCTTTGTCCAATATGGGTTAGCTACTGATCTGTTGCCATGTTTATCTATAGGAAGCTCTGATTCTCCCCATTCGACGGTTATATCATCCAAGCCTCTGCCTTTCCAGCCGAAGCTTGCGATGATCATAGCGTCATCGTAGCTTTCGCTCTCGTAGAAGGTTACTCGACGATTTTCAGCTGGAATTACTCCAGAAACCTTATACAATTCGGTCTTTCCGAAGATTCCAGCAAGGATAAACATGAAAGCTATGAATGCAAATAAAATGAGTAATGGCATAGTATCTCCTAGATTATGAACATATGAAACAAGTCTATAGCATTCAGGATGTAGAAAAGGATACAGACTACTCCGATTAGAGTTTCTTCTTTCCGTCCTTTTCCATTCCACCAGATGATGATAGCCGGGATGCCTGCTATTAAGTAGACAAACTGCGTTATGATCAGAAGGATTCTACTGACTTCTTCCATTATTTTGTCTCCTGACGGTTGGGTTGTTCTATTTTCTCAAGGAATTCCAAGAGTTTGACCTGACACTCGCCACATGTATGAGCGTCCATCAAAGTCTGTGCAACCACAGTTTTAGCTTCTTTGGGATCCTTGTTAGAACCCGGAAAGGGCATAGGAAAGGCTATGCGATTAGTGTAGCAAGCGTCCTTTCCGCATTTAATACATTTTTCTGTCATTGTCTACCTCGTTATGTTGAACACAAAAATTAATATACATACAAAAAATAAAGACGAACCCGAAGGTTCGTCATCTACTTAATAATCTTTACTTCATAGCTTCCAATGGGCAAGTCCAAGATTTGTCCAGAGTAAAACCATACTCGCAGGACAGATTTGTCTGCTATCCACTGGTAGTTTCGTGCATCTTCTAGGACGTATATGGCCGGAGCTTTCCAGTCCGGTTGTTTCACTTCAATTCTAATTGGCTTGGATCCTGCGAAGGCCAACCCAACCATTAGTAATGCAATCCACAAAATCTTCTTCATATTCTTCTCCAGGTTGAACATTTAAGAGTTTTCCCCTGATAGATTTCACTGAATTAGCTCCTTATACCAGTTTTCAAACGTTGTAAAAGCTTCTGTACACCATGCGGTTGAGGCGTGCTTTTTCCAATCTGTAAGCAAAACAGGAATAGTTGCAAGCGGATCAATTTTCATCTCATCTAGCATCTTTGTTATGATGGGGCTAGCTTTCATTATGAAATCAAAACTCTTCGTCTCTTGGTCGTTTGCAAATCTTATAATAACACTAGCCTCTTCATCAGATAGCTTAAAGGCTTTTTGGATTTCATCATATAGCCCAAAAATCTGAATGTGAAGTACGTACCAAAGGCGATCTCTCGTTATGCCTTCATCCATCACGATATCAACCTCCTGAATAGCTCACCAGAATCCCAGAAGTCTGCACAAGTAGTGTGGTTATTAAAGAAATCACGGATATAACGACTGTGCATGACTTCTAGAATCTCCGGCACAAAACACAGTGGGTCGGATAAGATGATCTCAGCAATTCGATTAGATAACGGTGTGCTGTAGAATTTAGCACATGCGATTGGATCGATTCTCCAAAACTGATTGCCATTCTTTAGTTGCTCGTAAGCCCTAGAATACTTGATTAGAGATTTGAATTCTTCATATTCCTCATCAGTCATTTTAAAGACTTCACGCTTAGTCTCAAGAAGACTCTTCATACTATTGAATGGTTTCAAGTACGCATTCACTATCCAGAAAGCTTCTTTAATTTTTTCAGCAGTTATTTCATTCAAGATTATCCCTCGAATAATTTGCGAATAGCGTTTTTAGAGTTGGTGATGAGTGTGATGTCTCTGGAAGACTCGTAAGCAAGGCTCTCGTTCGGCACGGCTTTGTCCACCTGTGCGATACAAGTTAGCGGATCGGTTTGGATCCATTTGAGGATGAGGTTCCCAATCTCGCATTTGCAAAACTTGCGTCTAAGAGTCTTGTTACGAGAAGCATTGTCTAGGCATTCCCCTAAAGCGTGCCTTAGTCTCTGTACTTGAATTGGTTTCAAAGGAATATTCTCTACCAGCGTACTAAAGCTATTATAGTAGGTCGCCATTACAGCGATATACCAAAAAGCCAGCTTAAGCCTATGGGCATCCTCATCTTCTTTCACTGGATCATCCGCCTAGCTACTTGATAAATATAGTCATAGCCGTCGCCCTTGTCATACCCAAGGATAGCTGACAGCGCATCAACACCTTGAGTAAATTCCAAAGGACAGCTTGTATAAAAGTTCCAAAGCCCCTTCTCAGTAGTGGGGAATCCAAACTTCACAAAGATATCATGAATCTTTGTAGCATTTTCTGCAATTGCAAATTCTGTATTTACGGAAGGACTTATATGTCGCAGATACTTTTTGTTGTAACGCAGCTTAGACATCAGTGCTAAATCTTTGGCAGATAGCTCCTTAATCTGAGCTAGAGTGATCCGCTCTAGATACAATAAGGCTTCGATGCCTTCTGATTCTAAAGCAGTCGTGCGAAGATCAAGCGCCAATTTAGAATTTACATTTTCTCCTTTAGCTGCCGATCGCACAAACTTGGTGACAAAGATGAATCCATCAACCAAAGCCAAAGCCAGTATAGCCACCACAACGGTTAAGACGATTTGACTAGTTTCTTTGGCAACACTACTAGCTAACGCAAGGCTTATAAGAAAGCATACGATGTAGCTAATAAGATGAATGGTTTCCTTGCTCATATTGCGATTTCTCCTATTGTATTAGGTTTTGAAGGTTGATACAATCTTTCTCCAAGGTGGGAGAGGTTGTATAGTTCTCGTTGATAATAATCTTTATTGCATCAGCTAGGAAAGAAACATAGCGGTAAGGATTAATCAAGACCTCATCAACCAGCTCGTTGAATACCTTTCCCTTGAAGAATTTAACCTTAGCATCGCTCTTTCCAACTCCGACGTACGCAAGTTTAAGATTCTGGTACTCACTAGATTTCTTTTCAAATCCTAAATACTTCGTCAGCTTGTCGTATATGTCAGCATCGATTGAGCACCAGATAGCAGACCAGACAGCAATTTTGATATTGGTAGTCCGGGCGGGTTCGGTGTTAACCCTTCCAAGATAGGTCAGGTACCGCCTAGACCAATTGTTGTCTTTTGTAAATTTATTCATTACGTTAGAAAATCCTCTTAGCATAATAGACCTTTAATAGTTTTAGCAGCAGCTTCGACCTCGGCATTCCATTTGGCAATATCTTCCGGACTAGCGTTAAAACTATTCCAGAGGATGTCATCCAAAGTCTTTGGCTCCTCTAGAATTTTTAGCAGCTTCGGAGCATAGATAATTGGATCGACCATTGTCTGTTTAGTCCACTCTGTGACCATCTGAAATTCCATAGAAACTTTTGTGTCAATGTTTTCTAAGAGGATCTTTTCAGATTGTTCTACAGCCTTGATGAAATCCTTGTAAAGTGGATCGCTGGGGCTAACCATTTGTTCTCTTGGGTCATACTGAAGAAAACTTATAACTAAATCCAGATTAAAGACTTCACAGAAGTACTTAGCATTGAAAACTGTATTCCTCTTGCACTTTCTGTAAGCTACTTTTATGGCCTGAAAGACATCATCTTTTGTCATTGTAACAAACTCCTTAAAGTGGATTTAATCATCATAATTTCAGGTGAATTCTCTTTCATAACTCCAAGTGGATTAGTCAAAGTGGCATCGTAAATATCAGCAATCCTTTCTAGTCTCTTGGCATAGGCTAGTGGGTCTACTTTGATGTTATCGACACCTCTTATAAAATTCTCGTTCTGGAACAAGCGCTTCTTGAATCTGGCATTATTCAGAGGTTTCCTAGTAATCGGGTCAAACCGCTCTATGCTCTTGCGCAACAGCCGCTTGGTATCTCGATCAGTGATCTTTAATACTTCGTTGCAAAGCATTCCAAGTAGTCCTTCGTCTTCTGTATAATTGATGCGGCTGTCCAATTTACTAGCATACTCCATTACCTTAAATACGGCTTCTTCTATAGTCATAAAGTAATTCATTGAATTAATTTCTCCAAGATATTAATATACTTCTTTTCATACTTTCGAGCTTCCTCTTGGTCATAGTCATGATAGGTGATTCCTTTGTCTGCAAGCTCGCCAGTGTCTAAGAAGTTGACTTTATCCCAAGGAATAATGTTTCCGTTCCTATCTTCATAGCCGCAGTTATTGCCAGCTTCATGAAAAGAGTACATCTCAGATCTAATTAGCTCTACCAGCGGAGGAACAAACTTCATAGGATCAACTAGAACTTCTCTAGCTGCCTTAAGAAGCCAGTCGCACATGCTGTGCTCTAGTTCGTCATCATCAATGACGGAATGGCATTCATCATACAGATCAAAGGTCAAAGGATCTAGCAGATCTTTATAGCGATCCAGCATTGTTGATAGCCGCTCAATCGAAAATGTGTTGAATGGCCCTTTATTCGGATTATCGACATTAGCACAAAAGTCAAAGAATATCTTGTGATTTGTCTTCGTCTTATCGCGATGATACATTCCTTCTGCAAAATCGTAGTAATGCTCATAGAAACATAAGACAATGGCTTCTACGATTTCCATCTCCTGTTCGGTCATTTGGTCTTTGTTATACATTGATCTCCCTCAACTAAGTTTCTAAGAGTACCAATACAAATTTTAACAAAATTCTTGCTGTCTTCCTGAAGGTCCATGCGAATTTGTTGATTCTGATTGCCGGAGCCTTCCAAGCTGTCTTTAACAAAATCACCATTCGAGATAACTTCTTCCATCTTGAAAATGTAATGAATAGGATCCAAGATTATCTCTTCTGTACAGATTTTTATAGCAAGGATTTGTCGGTAGTCCGTTTTCCAGCACTTGATAACTGTAGGTATCTCTTGAGGACTTATAGAGCTAACCCAATCAAGTACATGGCTAAATTCTCGGCTGTCATTACAGAAACATTCCGCGCAATGCTTACTGGCGCTCTGGAAGAGCCAGTCACGATCATGAGTATTTCTGCACGAATACACATACAGAACAAAGCATACCGCTACAGCTTCTTCCGTGTGAGAGAAGTGCGTTATTCCTCCTGTTGCATCTCGTACCCATAAACCTGTATTTTCTTCTTCAATTTCCATATTACTCCAGTAGGGTTTTAAAGTGGTCTCGGTGAATTTTAAGCGTAGCTTTTTGGATACGCCCTCCGATAAATCCGTTTATAGCTTTATCAAAAGCTGCTGTAACTTTCGGGCATACTTCTATGGCATTTACAATGATGGAAATCATTACGTCAGTCACAATTCGGACTTCTTGATCATTTATCCAGTAGGCGATGGCTTCTCTGGTGGAATATCCTCTGATTTTACATTGCCATAGGATTTCTATGAAATAACCAAAAGAGCGATTATCCTTGCAGATAGATTCCTTGCAAAGAATTTCTGATAAATCTTTACAAAGATCTTTGTATTGATCAGGAGACAGCGGCGTGGAATCTTTGTCTAAAGCACAGATATCCGTCAGATGGATTAGATCCTCAAGATACTCAAGGTGCTTATCCTGAAATTGGTTTAAGTAGGCCATACTATCCTTGGATTAAAGATTGAAGATTCTTGATGTACCCTTCGATTTCTATCATTTCCTTACTGGCATAGAAATGAGAGTCTTCAAGGCTAGAAGTAATATTAAACATGTTTTCGCATACTTTGAAACGCTCATTAAAGACTTCAACCATCTTTGGAACTATGGTAGCCGGATTAAGAACAATCTCATTGACCAATTCTGTCACAGAATTCTCGTGTAAGTAATTCTTGAAGGATTTGCCAATCTCAGAATCGATCTGAATATCTCCAAATATTACGCAACAAATCAACGAATGATTAACATCACTGAACAGATATCCAAATTCTTCTTTGTATTTCGGATCCTCAGCTCCAGAAGATCCGAGCTTATTACTAACGATGCAGTGACATCTCCAAAAGATCTTATAGATTTTTAGATAATCGACTCCATCAAGTTTGACTGGAGGTCTAAACATAACTTCCCTTCATTCAAAAAGTGTTTACGAATTTCGTCTATGATTTGTACGCCACTTCCCTCTTCCATCCACATATTGCAATGAATGCTAAACGGTTCTAGATCCTTAAAGACTTTTCTCAATGGCATAAGATACTTGTCCGGATCCAGACTTATGGCACGCTCTAGCTTCGATTCAATATCTGAAAGTAGGTAGAGGCTTTCGTCCTGCCACTTTATCCATATAGCTAGTCTGGTATTGTCAATGCTGAATTCTTCTTTCATAAAATCCAAGCAATGATCACCAATAGCTTCTGTCATGTACAAGCACTTCGAAAGCATTTTAGCAAAGATGTATTTCTGCATAGTTTCTCACTGAAGAAGATGAAGACTCTCTAGAAATTCTTCCTCTGCGACTACAAGCGGAGGATTTAAAGCGATTTTCTTGTATCGCTCTAGGAATGGAAGATAGAACCTTATCGGATCTAGTTTCATTAAATCATAGATTGCCTGAGCATTTTCAATGACTTCTTTCTTGATGCTTGGATAAATCGTGAAATTAGTAACAGCAACATCCCAGTTACTCTTCAAGACAACTATCTGCCAAGGATCTATCCCAGATTCTTCTTTAATACTGCTCAGAAGAGTGTCATAAGTATGAATGCGAAGAGTGCGGCAGTACTTTTCTACGATGTTAATTAGCTGCGATGCCGTATCTATATCAAGAATTTTCTTTTGTCTTGATTCTTCGCTTGACTTTGTAGTTTCTTCCGTACTTGACAAGGTAGATTCCTCCACTTTTGAGAATTGCACTAACAGGAATGACTTTGCGATCTCCGGTATAGCCACTATAGACTAAGGATATCCCGGTGTCCTCGTTAGTAGATTCAAGGATATCTCTGATAGCTCTGGCATAGTAAAACTTTTCAACCGGAGTATCATTGAAGTCAATGTTGAACAGGAGCTGGTTTGAATCTCGATCGAACTCAACTCCGTAAGGGACACTTCCATTAATGGGAAGCACATTAGGAAATAACTCTAGCCTAACCGTTCCAATCACATTCTCTTTGAAGCGGCTGAAAGATTTAAGTAATCCTTTGGATTTTGATGTGTACATTTTTACCTCTTGATGTTCAAGATATAATATACTATAAAAAATAAAAGCGCACCCTAAGGTGCGCCTTGTTTTATTCTTCAACCATTTCCAAGTTGGGGTTAAACGCCGGGATGTTGAGCATCCTACGTTTGAATTCGTTAGTCTTCATACGAGCAATGATAGCTTGCTTCACACCTTCAGTAATGTTCTTACCGTCGTTGCGAATGAAGTCATCAATGTCTGCGTACTTCAGACCCATCTTGGCTTCGTCAGATTGTCCAGAGAGTCCGTCAGCTGGAGTCTTGAGAACAAGATCTTCAGGAAGACCCAGTTCGAGACCTAGCTTGCGGACTTCAGTCTTGGTGAGGTTTCCAAGCGGAGCAAAGGATCCCATGTCTGCCCAGAGGGTAAAATAACCCATCATCAGTTCAGACAAGTTTGCAGTGCAGACCACCACAGATTCTGGAATGTAAGCCTGAGCAATGCCGAATTCGACAGCTTGGCGAACACGAGGAACCATGTTGATCTTTGCTTGCATATTCAGATCACCGCCCTTAGCTGGGCCAGCGAGACGGATCGTAGCTTCGGTAGCCATGCAGGCTAGAGCGAGGTTAGCTTCAATGGTATGAATGACACCAGCGGCCTTTGCAGCGCGCTTAGCATCTTCAAAGTCTGCCTGAATACCATTAGGCATGAATATGCCAAAAACGTGATCCGGGCCGATAGATTCGGTCAAGAGCCTTGCGATGACAGTAGAGTCAGTTCCGCCGGAAATACCCAGCACAACATTCTTTGCATGGCACGAAGCCACAGTGTCAACTGTCCAGCTTTTCATAGCCTGAACGGTATTGCGGTAGTCTTTGATTGCTTTCATCATTAGACAATTACCTCGATCATGATGGCCTTAGCAATAGCAATAGCGTGCTGATGGTTTTCCGGAGTCGTACCAGCCGAATAGCGAGAATCCCAAACGATCTTCTTATCCGGGAACAGGGTACGAAGGATAACAAGGTTAGAAATCACACAAATGTCGGATACAAAGCCGACAACCGTAATGCTTTCTGCCTGAGAGATGATCCTGTCAAATTGACGATCGCACCAATCAAAAGTACCGAAAGATTCCTTGGTGATATCCTTGTAGTACTTTTCCTTGAGGCTTTCCTTAATTTCAGGAACGATTCCCCATCCACAGTTGTCTTCGTCGCGATATGCCTTGTCGTCATCGCCGATGCAATGCTTCAGGCCATCCGAAGACTTGAGTTTCTGGCCTTCAAGAGTATAGTCATACAACTTGTCTTCATGGGTGTCGTGAGTTACGACAACCGGCCCTTCCCAGTCACGAATAAGCTTAGCCAGAGAAGGAATAACCTTCTGGGCTGCTTCGTTCTTTAGAGCTCCGGTAACGAAGTCAATTTGCGGGTCGATTACTGCTAAAGTATTCATTTTTTCTCCTTGGGTGGAATTGTTAGGATAGATTCAACTTTTCTGGTTTCTTTAACGATCTGGACTTCCTTCTTAGGATGCCTTTTCTGGATATAATCAGCATGTTCCTTAGCACGCTCTTGTGTATCCATTGGATCGCTGTAGAACATTGTTCCGTCTATATCTACGTATGTACGGAAGTATGTTTCTGTAAAATTTACTCTGCCACCGGGATGGTCGCAGATGACACTAGTTGGCTTGCCTGTCATGAGCAGCTTTCCTTTTCAAATGCTCTGCTATGATGTCCTTGTGGTGAAATGCCATCTTAGGCAAGTCCCAAATCGGCCACAGCTTTGCTTCAGCAGCATCATCGTCACCTCCGATCTTATCTTCTTGATCACGAGGAATTCTGACAGAGAATGCCACATCCACAACACGAAGCCTTGGATCAAACACATGAGCATAGGTTTTAAGCTGTACAAAGTCTTCAGGAGGAAGATCCACATGAGTTTCTTCCTTGAGTTCTCTAGCAGCCGTATAGTTGATGTCTTTATCCGTAAGATCAAAGAATCCACCCGGCAAGGCCCAATAGTTCTTGAACGGATAGTTCTTACGACGAATCAATAGCACTTCTTCACTGGAAGTATAAGCTACGATATCTGCCGTAACAGAAGGTTCAGCCCATCCGTGCTTTTCCTTGTCAATCTTGTACTGAGCAAGGAATGCTTCAAGATTTTCTTCATACTTGGGGCCATTTTGATAGTACAGCTCGTGTATCCAGATATGCCGATAGATGTCTTCAAAAGTTAGGCTGCTGATTCCATTGGCCATCTTTTCTGCTAAGGTTGGATCACGTTCTAGATAACTTCTGATCGCAGAACTAGAGACATCCTTAGCCTCGGTTTCAACCAGCTTGTACTTAGCCTTTTCCCAATAAGCATAAGTGAGCCTATCTCGGATAATTCCAAGAGTATTCTTTGTAGTTCTTGTAAAGACCAAGAAGCTAACCAGATCACGGATTTCCTCGGAACGTTCCCAGAGACCTCTAGCCAACTGTTCAGCCTGATCCAATCCAATACAAAGAGTGGTATCTTCCGGAGTAGGCTTGATAGACATGTGGGTAAGCTCCCAAGCCATGAGCTCATCTTGCCATTCAACACTAATGCTGTCTCTTGGAATAGGCAGCTTTGTATTGGCTAGCAAGATTTCAGTCATGGTTCGGCGCTCTTCAGGTTCGGCTTTGTAGTGCTTCTCTGTGTTGTTAGTCACAAAGATTGTGAGCTTGTCAACCTTCGGATCCATGATCGAAGCGATCGTTCGGATTATCTCCGAATGTGCAACGGTAGGAGGATCGAAGGCTCCTCCAAAGATGTAGTGCATTTACGGTCTCCAGTGTTTCTTTGGGAAATTGGTTTCGTAGAAACGCTTAATAAAGTCTGCGATAGCTGCTTGGTCACCCTTGAGGCTCATGATTTCATCAAGCGACGTGTAATTGAATGCGTGAATGATTTCCTTGATACGGTCTTCGTCATGGCAGTTTGTTTTCCCCGGACAGTCAGACATTTTAACAGCCTTGATGCCATTGACTTCTTGCATCTTCATGACCATATTCAGCGGATTGCCGCCGACGTTATTAGTCAAGAAGGTTCCTTGGCCAATGCTGATGAGAATGCGGTTCCAGAAGTAATTGACGATATCAACTACCTTGTCATCATTCAAAGAGTCGCTGAAGCAAGCAACCTTTGTCATCGGATCAATCTGGTTGTACTTCAAAGCAGCAATGAATAGATCACCCCAAAGGAATGGATCGTTACTGTCATGACGAGCGCCGGACGCAAGCTTCATGTAGCGCTTAGTGAATGCCTTAAGGAAGGCAAGGAAACCATAGGTATCGCTTAAAAAGATACCAAGGTCGCCATCGAATTCCTTTGCCCAAGTTTCAAATGCCGCTTCTTGCGAATCTTCGGTGCGGATTCCCTTCAGACCTTGGAACAACATCTTCCACGAGTGGGCAAATGTTCCAATCGGCTTCACGCCAAATTTCATGGCCAAGTAGACGTTCGAAGTGCCTACAAAAGCTAAGCACTTTTCGATCAGACGGCGGACGACGTATTCATGCCAATCATAAGATGCACGACGGCGAGTACCGAAGTCTGCAAGCTGGAACTTCTTGCCTTCATTCCAGAGCTTGTTGTACTTGTCAATAGCGGCATCAAGATTTTTCTTACCAAGTTCGTAGTCAACACCTTCTTGGTCTGCCATCCAGAGTTCCTGAACAATAGGCATCACAAGGGTTTCATACCAGTGGATACGTTCTTCAGGGCCTTCAGCAGTGATATGCAGTTGGTCATCGTAAGATTCAACATTGATATACTTGCGCTTCAGACGGAAGTCTTCAAGGTATTCAATGAAATCGTAAGTCAAGTACGGGATGCTGTCAAGGAACTGCAATTCATCAGTGCCATGCTTCAGTTCGCACAGATGATCAATTTGGTAATTGACTTCATCCTTCAGGTATCCAGTCTTGACACCTTTAGAGCGGATAGTCAGTTCCCATTTTGTATGGGCGTTCTTGATATTGTGGAAGATCGCCTGACCCATAGTGTACTTATAGAAGTCAGTATCGGTCAGATGATTGATAATGAATTTATGGTGGGCCATCTTTTACCTCATTTTAGATAGTGGCTGTAGATTAATATAAAAATAATCGGATATGGTACAATACCATATCCGATTTAAAAGCAAATCAATATGGCCTTACCGTAAAGGCAAAGCCAGAGACCAAACAGGGGCTTTACCTGCGAGGTAAAGCGATTGAAGAAACAAGAAGAATAGTCTTTTTCATGTTGAACCCTTATGTTAACAATAATAAGTTACAAAAAAGAGAGCGAGCGCTCTCTAGAATTAGGATCCGATAATCTCCTTGGAGATATCGGAAACGCACTTCAGTGTATCATGTTCTAATGTATCTTCGGCGAAGTCTTCTCCAGTATTTTCAGTGTAGTTTGTAGGGTCAACCATAATATCATTCACAAGACTGTTAGCTACAAAGGTAAAAGCATCATTTTCGCATTCTACATCTTCAGTGAACTTCTCAAGCAATTCTCTAGTCTTGTCAATACATTCCAAGAACGGAACCAAGGCTTTCTTGAGCTCGATAAGGTCTGTAATGCAGTCCATAGAGATTCTGGTTCTAGTAGTCTTCATCATTTCTGTTCTATCGGTAAACCCGACTTCGACATACAATTCTTGATTTCCACCATAGCCAGGACTACCGAACTTAGCATAGCCTTTACCACCTTCAGGCATCCTATAATGAAAGTCGAAATTCTTATCTGTCTTTTCCATACAGAAATTCTTAACACAGTCCATTATTGCCGGAAGGCAAGTGTTAGAGCCATCAACAATACGCTTAGTTAGCTTGCTCTTATCATCCTTAGGATAATCTGGAATCTGAGCTTGCATATATCCCTTGAGCAGAATCTTTAAGACAGTCTGTCTTGCGAAATTAGGATTGGCCTCGTATTCCTCCCTGCTGAACAAGATATAGCCGTTATTCAAATACTTGAATACTTTGAACTCGCTTCGATGGAAAATCAGAGCATACATCCAAGACAGCATGTTATAACTTGTAACTTTAAATGGAGGAATGAAATAAGCAAAACCATCATTCTTCTTGAGTTCTTCGCGGATCTTTTCAGCATCCATAATCTTCGGGGAGACAACCGCTCGAATCTTAGCTTTAAAAGTTAGATGAACTCCAACACTTCCGAAGTTCGGATATCCCGATACAGTGCTAGGAATAAGCCCAGAGTGATTCTCTCTGACAAGCTCGTATGCTGTAACTTTGGTTGCGACCTTATCTCCGAATAAGGGAATATTAAAGGAGAACGGAAACCTAAAAACATTCTTGAAGAGTTCACCTAAGTTATTGACAAGTAAAGTAAGCAAAGAATCAGGATGACTGGGCAAGTAAAAATCTGGAAGGAAAATGTCCAGATTAATATCAAGACCATCAGTAAAGACCTTCATAGCTTCAGGAGGATAATTCAAACCGTCATTCTCGACGGGGGCATTACCGAGAAAGACATTCTTGAAAAATCCGTCTAAATAGAAGAAACTGTTTTGCTTTTCATCTAGAAGTGCAATCATTCCATTCTTAAAATCTTCGACGATATTAGAGGATGGAACAAACTTATTCAGGTCTTCAGCCGTTTCAATTTTTGTGTTTTCAAAGAAATTGATTACCTCTTGTTTGACAGAAGCATACTTAGTAGGAGTAAGAGTTTTGTCAGCAAGATTAACAATGGTGGTATACAATGCAGGGATCATAGAAATTCCTTTTAGATTGTGATCATCAAAAAATAATATAGGACAGACTTTCATCTGTCCTATAAATTTACTCAATCTTTTTCAAGAAGTCATCGAGGTTCAAACTCTTAGACTTGATCTTGGATTCGTGGAAGTTCTTCAAGCTGGCATTGAGCAAGCCAGATCCGATTTTCATTAGCATAAAGCCAATTCGAGGAGTGTCCGACGGTATCATCCGGTAGTACATCTCTCCGATACACTTGTTGCAAATATGCTTTCCGGTGCAGAACATCGGGCTACGAATCTTTACCACCTTTCCAGCTAGAGCTTTGATGTTTTCTTCGGTAAGGAGATATTCCTTTCCAGCAAACTCAGCATAGCGAAGATGGTATTTGTCCTTTGCGTCTGGGCCGATCTTTACCATCAGTCCGTATTTAGTCTTGCAATCTGTGCCATGTTTGTCAAGACGCAGATGTTGGAAGGCCATGTTGAACTTCTTCACCACGTAGCCGCCCATAGCGGTATCGATACCACGAGAACAAGCCGATCCAATACCATTGTCTGCGTAGATAGCAATTTCAGACTTCTTGATACCTTCCTGAAGAGAAGAATCGGCAAATCTAAATTTAGTGTTGTCCTTACTTTCATTCACCAAGCCACGCATGGCCGAGGTAACGCCGACCACATCTTTAGCAGATCCGCTAGCCATGTAGTCATAAGCAGGCTTGTCTTTGATTTCATCGACAAACTTGGACTTCACTTCGTCATCGATCTTATTAAGAACGGCAACATCAACATTCTTTACGGCTTCGGCATTCTCCTGAAGCAGTCTCTTCTTCAAGGCATTCACAGAGGGAATTTCCTTGTAGATATCGTTGCTAAGGCCAGGAGATACAAAGCTGGTAATTCCATAAGTAAACCACGTTTCACGATCAATAAAGTCTGTGTAGTCCAGCGAAGAAATCTTTTCTTCAAGCAGGGCAGACGACAGAACGCTATTGATCTTGCCGATAGTTTTCTTCGTCCAAGGCTCATTGATAAATGAGAAGAGCGAAGTATACTTAGCATTTCCAAGAAGAAACAGATTTGCTACGTAACGACCGGCAGTGGTGAGGATGCTTCCAGTTACCTTCGGAATTACAGAAGCCGTTTCGTCTGAAGACCTAAGAGTAAATTCACCGTTGAACGGAATCTTTTGCTTTCCTTCGACAAAGGCGAAATTGGCAAGGAGCCATTCCTTAGTGACTTCAGAGTGCTTCAAAGCTAGCAAAGTCCTGATGTTGTCTTCTGTGAGTTGAGGTCTTTGATTAGCCATAACCTCTCCTTAGAGATAGAGACGATATTCAAAGATCACAGAAGTGTCGGCATAGAACGGAATACCGGGGAACCTGAACTGCGTAACACGATTTGCATTTGCGCTATCATCAAGCAGAGTAACAAAGTTAACCTCGTGGCATTCTCCGGCACTAATTCCAAGGGAATTACCTTCGCCATTTCCGACAACCTGAAGCTTAAATCGAATGAAAGCTCCACCGTCACGGGTGTAGATAATCTTCTTGCCTTTCATGTCATCAGCAATGTCGGCAGGCTGGTAGCTATCGTTGCTGCTGAAGAAGTCTACATCAAACGCATTACTCAGCATCGATGTCACCGTATCTTCATATTCAACCGGATAGGTGTTGTTGCCAACCGTGCCTACCTTGAACTTGGCAATCTTAGCGCTACCGCTGATAATGCCGCTAACGGCTGTCTGGATGTCGCTGTCTTCGTTATTAAAGAAATTATCGCCAATGGTGGTATTGCCGATCAAACGATTGAGCACATAGACCTTTTCTACAGCCGTAACAACGTTGTGCAAATTCTGAAACAAAACCTTTCCGGTCTTTGCATCATAAGCGCTAACCACGCCTTTTAGAAGGAAATTGTCTTTCATGATTTACCTATGCGAACACGTAATATTCAAGATCAAGATCTTTAGTAAGATTACCAAAGAAGTTTTCTGTGGGAAATGTAATATGCGAGAACTGAATTGGAAGGGTGTAATAAATCCCATCCTCAGATCTTGCAAATTTCTTGGGGCCGTATTGAATTTCTGATTCAGGATTTTCTATACAAGCCATGTACAAGCTAAGCTCGTTTACTTTAGAGTCACGAGCAATCCTAGCCTTATCAGCCTCTGTGGCTATTTCAGGGAATACACGAGTCAAGTCTTCTGCACTAATAGTCAGCCTAAATCTGGCCACGGCAGTTTCAAAGCTGTGAATACCGATTCTAGACGAATTCTGGTCAATTGTGCTAGAAGAAGTGGAATGGATTTCTTTGATACCCATGTCAACACTTTCTAGGATCTTGAAATAGACATAATTGTCAGGATCCGGCCTAGAAATGAATTCTGTCTCGGGGCCTAAGACAGGAGTCCTATCCAAAGTGTATTTATTCCCTTGAGAGCCGCCGTCGCCTATAGGTAGCTCGGCATTTGGCGGCAAGGCTACATAGTTACTGAGATTGTAACTAGAACTATAACCACTTTCTAATCTTTTCCTGAGCGGAACTATATGAAAGAGATTCATATCTTTCATAGAAGACGCAGCCGGGATCACAACGTTCTGTTCAGTCAAGGCTCCGCCATTTCCAAAGGCATAGCAGGATATCCAGCTTTTATTATGGAATTTCCAATCAGAGTTTAAGCCATAAAACCAGCTTTCATCCGGCTTGTATTCTATCTCTGATTTTCTGGCCATAGCTGCAAGCAAAGCCTTTCTTCCGAGAGTAGTTATCTTATTTGGACGATCCCAGAGCAGCTTTCCGCCACTGTAGGCTCTTACTCGCCCATGCAAGTCTAGCATACCAAGATTCATAGATTACCTTTCAAATTCAATGAGAAGTTGCAGTTTTGTAAATCTCATAACAACTAATCATTGCACCCTCTATTCATCTAATTCTATCGATAGGAATTAACTATGACTAACGTTCAAATTAAATTCCAGCTCAATGGTCGTGGATCGGCTATGAGTGCTGATTGCGCTTTGGTGGAAGCCCAGACTAACTTCCTTGTCTTCAAGGTTGACGGTATGACTGCTAACAGCGTTCCGTACGGCTGTATCGAAACTCTCAAGATCAACGATGTCGAAGTCAAGGATCTCTCTCAGGCTGGCATCGCCGCTGTCCTTCTGGACGAAAGCGATGAAGGTTCTGGCAGTACCTCTGGTAGCACTTCTGGCGAAGGCTAATTTTGCCAAAGAATTAATTTCCCTTACCTCTCAGGGTAAGGGAAATTATTTTACGCATGGAGAATGTACGCAAAGATTTCTTCTTTAGGAGCAAAGCTCTCCCATTTCCAAATAGCCGGACGGGTTTCTAGCTCTTCGTCAGTATCGAATTCCCACATGCCAAAGGAGTTACTGATTATGCCATAACGATCTGGTCTGTAAATGATCTGTACATACATTTCCATTCCGACCATTATGTCATGCACTGGCAGATAGTCCTCGCTGGTTCCATCCAATACAACAGGAAGGTCGATAGGATTCATCTGGCTGCTTTCGGGCTGAACCTCTGACAGATAGCCCGACGAGCCTTCTGGATTGTACGGAGCGGTTTCTCTGTCGGCAGACAATCCATAGAAGGAATCGCTAAGGATCATATGCTGTGGAAGTTTACTAAGATGATCGAATAATCCTATAAAGCCTTCGCCGCTTCCATCTGCTTTCAGTTTAGTACCGGACACCTGAAGCTGAACAGTATAGCTAATGAATTTCTCAACAAGCATACTTGCAAATTCAGCAAGGTAGCCCTTTGCGTATGTATCAAAGGATACTGCGCCGGGTTCTAGGCCTCCGTCTTCCAAGAAGGCCAGGATTTCGTTAGCTAGATATGAGAATACGCTTCTAGCTCGGCCTGTACCTTCGGCAATAGACTCTTCGATTATGCGGAACAGAGTAGGAGCACGACCCTTAAGGACATCTGCCACTGATTCGGCTCCGAAGTAGATCGAAGACGGAAGGGTATTAGACTTTAAGAATACGTCTTCATAAATCCCACGAAGAATCTTGTACTCTACGAATTCGGTAAATCCGGCTTCACGGCTATAAGTATCATACGACTGGTCATCCCAGACTACCTTGCCATGCAACGGATATGGAACTTCGTTTCTAAGTCTATCCTCAAATACCTTTTCGGTTACAGTCTTAGAAGAGTTTTCCGGAGCTTCAAGCTGGAAGCCCGATGCGATGGCATCACCTACGAATACACTCTGATTATTCTCGGTCTCGACAAGCTTTCCAGAGATAGCATCTTGCTGTTCAGAGACAAAGAAGAATAGCTTTTTAAGCTCACGATTGATCCTTATGATAGAGGTCATCATCGCAGACAGCGATTCTGGGCCTGATACAGTATTAAGAAGCTCTAGAGTATCAGAGATTTCTTTCCAAAGAGTACGTCCATCGGCAGACGTCAGCTTAGAGAAGTATACAGCTTTATAGTTTTCCGGAATCTTGAGAGCATCAATACTCGTAATAAATGACAAGACATGCCAAGCGGTATTGTGCTCTCCACCAATAATATTAAAGATTGACGGCTGTGTCTTCCAGTTCGGGGACATATCCTCGGTCGTCATATCGCTAATGGCTGTTTCCAAATAGTACAATGCCATTAAGGCATAGACCAGAGGAGTGGAGCCTAAGTGCAATTCCGGAAAAGACGGGATGCTAACAGCCGACGGGCTTATATAGTGCAACAGCGAGAACAAGAGAATCGCACCGTCATTCTGCTCTTCCATGTTGATATCATTAGAGATACCAATGTACTTAGACGGAAGAACAACCATGCCGTCGCCGAATTCTGCTCTTATCTTTTCAATAACTTCAGATTCAGGGCAGTTTTTCCAATACGGATCTGCTCCAGTCACGTCAGCAAAGCTTTGCTTATTGATTTCCGGGTGAGCTACAATGTATTCCAAAGGATTAGCAACATCGAATGGAATTTCTACAAAGAATAGCTCCTTGTTTCCGGTACCATAATCTCCGTCTTCGCTAGGATTGGATCCAAGGCACATCAGATTCGGATCGCCGTAGACCATGTACAGCTTATAAGCGTCAACCAGCTCTCGACCAAAGATGTCCTGAATAACAATTTTCAGAGTTTGGGAAGTACTCTTGGTGCGGACTAGCTCACGAATATTCTTAATCACACGAAGCTGATAAGGCTCTGGCAGGTCATCCAGAAAGTTGATACCGAAGCTATAAAGAGCGTTACGGATGTCGTACTGGTCATAAAGGGCAATGTTGTAAATCTTTTCTAGCTCAGAATCCAGATAAGAATAGATCGTCATGACAACGATCATCCAGTTCACAAAGGTCGTATAGTTTGGATCCCAGCGCATGGCACGGTTTTCCATAGCGGCTGTGAACAGGTTTCTATTCTCATTGTACAGCTTTATGAATTTGGTCTTGTCCAAGTACTTGAATGAGATCTTCTTTAGCTGTCTCTTGTCATCACCGTCTAGGATGTAGTTTCCATTCGAATCAGTCTCGTATTCGGTATCAGAATAATAGAAGTCCTCCGGATCATAGTAAAGAATGCCGTGGTCAGGAGTTTGCCTAGCGATATTTGGAAGAACACCGTAGTTGCAGAACAGCAAACGATAATAAGAATTTGCTTCAAAGACGTTACCTATGAAGGGAGCATCTACCAATTCTGCATTTTGCATTGGAGTAGCCCTGCGAACCTCTTCAAGGCGTCTCATGTTACTGCCAATATACAGCGAATTCTGAAGATAGATCTGTTGGAAGAATTCTACACCATTCGGAATGATATTGTAATCTTGAAGCTGAGGGTTAGGAAACCCTTTCTTGCCAATGCTATCTATATACGGAAGAGTGCCTTCGCAAGCGCTAATAAAATAAGATCCCCAAAGGATACTCGTAGTAGACTCATGGGCATCAGCCTGGTCTGTATCTTTAAAAACGAAGGTCTTGGCGAATCGTAAAATTTCTTTTATGGTTGCCGCCGCTCGTTCGTCAATTATAGAATAATCCATATAGTTCCTTGGAAATTTGTTCAATAGAAAGTTGGAGGTATATTAAATTAGGCATTTAAAGGAGACTTTATGAAAATAGAAATCAGCGAATACGATAATGGCCTTAAGGCTATTGTTATTGACGGCATCACTGTTACTGAAGAACTTGGAACATTCTTTAACCTAGCTCCGGGCTATGACAAATCTGTTCCGGCTGGATGGGCGATTTTGGATCCGGAAGTAAGCCAACTGTCTTTCAAGGATGACGAAGTATTCTTTACAGGAATCTCTCTGAAGCATATCATGTCTAATCCCAATAGCAGAGCTGTATTGCTAGTTAGCTGCGGCCCCAGAGACCGTGATACCAATACGAACATAGCCAGAGTTGTTAAGGTCATCACCGATAAGAAAGGCAAGCTAGAATTCAATCCGGAAACTGGAGAGCTTTCTGATGCTAAATATTAAAAAGGAAATGGGCGTTCTTATCGAAGCTTGTGGTAATGATAACATTCTAGAGAATTGCCCATTCCAAAGAGAATCCAAAGAAGCGATGATAGACAAAGAGATGGATATCATCCGAAGCAATCCATACGCTGCTGGACGATGGCTAGAAGCGTGCCGTGAGTCTCCGGAAGCTACAAAGATTCTCAAGAAGTATCTCAAGGCCGCTGGAGTTACCGAACATGGCATCTGGATTATAAAGAACTACAACGATCATAGCAAGACTTTGTCTAGTGCAGTATTTGCTTTCTCGGATCTGCTGATAAACACCTTTAAGACCTATCGAGCTCTCGGAGTTGATCAGAAAGAGTTAACTGACGACGAAAGGTTCGATGCTCTTGACGACTTTAACGTATTCGCACCAGATGCAGAAACTTGTGATCGAATTCTGAAGAATCTTAGCGAATATATCAAGGATATGGTTGAGGATTATCTAGATGGAAGCGATAAAAGCATCAGCGACACTGGAGATCTTGGAGTTCTGGCATTAGCCATCGATGTGGCCAATGATCCTTTAGAATGGCTGAATATCGCAGCTCTATATGATTCTAATAAATTCGGAGAGAACACTGCCCCGATTTTGGAACTCAACGAAGTCATTGGAGGATTTCTAAATGGCTAGACTGAAAAAGACTTGGATAGAAAAGAATGCGGAATATCTCAAGAATAACATTATCAAATGCTTCTTAAGGATTCCGGAAGTCCTTTCCAAAGAATCTTTGAATAATTTTCTGGACACTCAATTTGGACTGATGTGCAAAGATCTGTTTTCAGCTTTAAGGTTCTTATCACCGTTTATGGTAGATTATCGTGATGATAACGACAATTACGAATTTAAGCTTAGTAACTTTGAAGAAAAGCTCTTAAAACGATTTCTGATCGAACAGCACCATCTGACTAAAGCAGAATCTAAAATAGCTGTAGATAGATCTTCGGGTATGGTCAATATTCGTATTACCATTGTTGATATCATCGGAGCTCTTCTCTGGGAAGAAGATCTGAAAGATTTTAGGAATAGCTTTAAGATTTTGCTTCCTAAAGAAATAGCTGTGCCATTCTTCAAGGCAGCTCCAAAGAGCGAGTATCTGGATTTCTACCTAGAAGAAGCTACTCTAGCTTCGTATATACTAGTAAAGGAATTTCCTCTTAATCCGATCGAGTGGCTATCATTCTTTGAATCTGCTAAGAGCACAATTCTTAGATCTATAAGTATGGATGAAAGCTCTTTTAATGATCTTACCAACTTGATCAAATCCTGTTTTACAACCAAGGAGAAAAAGTAATGAGCGAAGAATTAACAAACATTAATGACATTATTAGTGAACTGGAGAAGTCCGGCACTAAGGTCATTGGAGTTGGCCCAGGCCAAGGATTGACCATTGGTCTCTTTGGAAGTGAGGCCGAAGAAAGAAGCAGAGCTGATGTTCTTGCAGAACTGAAGCCAAAGGCAGTTAAAGAACTTGCAGAGGCCTTTAAGGAAATGCTTAACCTTTGGCCTAACACTGTCTTCGAGAATATGGACATCCCGATGGAAATTGTGTTCCAGAATGACTGGGCGCTTGGAGCTATTGGCTGTCCTAGGCTTCCTGAAGATCGTCGCAAAGACGAAGCTGCTTACACAGCATTCTACAAAGCACTGGCAGAGACCTTTGCGATCTGCCCGACCAACATGGAAACTGACGAAATGGAAAAGGCTACAGAGTTGCTGATCGACAATATGTTTGATTTGGATCCTACTATTGGTATCAACCTTGGTACTTCTATCGGATTCATCAATCGTGATAAGCATCCTAGTAAACCGTTCTGTCCGTCACTTATAGAATATGCTAGACGCTATCTGGGGTAACTATGATGAACAGTACTATAGCGGCGCTTGAAGCCGCCTTTCCACTTGAAAAGATCTTGTATTGCAGAGGATGCGGATTACGTCTTAACGATCTTGGTCTAAAAAAGATACCATCTAATTGTCCGGTTTGCGGAATCTTAACGGAGAATAACCCAAATGATGACAGCACTGCACAAAGCGATGGATAAGATCATAGATTCTGAAGGCACCACGATTGGAGATTTCTGGGGATTGCTTACCTTCCTTGAGATTGAGCCGCCCTTGAAACTTCTCAATCAAAAGGGAGAGTACTCAGATCGGTTCAGAAAGGATTTGGAAGACCATTATCCTATTCAGTTGGATGTGGCCGTCAGATCCAGACTTAGGTGCTATCCCTTGGAAGAGCTTTCGGAATTTATCCGACATCTTCAGATGATTGTAAAGGATGCAGAACAGATTAAGGATACTTTGGAAAGGGTATATGGAATCCGAGAAGATAATTTCGACACGTACGGATTTGCCTCGGTGATGAAGCCTGTTATCCATCAAAAATTGGATGACATTCTTGCAGATCCTATAGCCTTCTCTAATAAATTCAGTGAAAAAGATGCACTTTCTCTTGAAAGTTTTAAATTCGGGAAGAGCGTTTTAAAAGCCATCATAGAAACTAAAAAAGAATTGATCAATGGATAATAAAAAGACAAGCTCACGCTTGTCTTCTTTTTTTCGGATCATAGACTTTTTCTAAAAAGTCTTTTTTCAGCTTCGATATCTTCTTCAGTCTTGTGGCCATAAATAGATAAGAAAACCTTGTCAAAGCTTTCTTTATTGATCTTCACGGATATAAAGCCCTGATACACCATTACTAAGCCATAGCCTAGAATTAATACGTTCTCAAGGTACTCAGCCAAGGCGATATCAATGTATCCAATTTTGGCGCACATATACATGGTTAGAGCGTTGGCAAGAATTACAAACTTCATGGTCGCATACCCTAGATGGGTACTGAATCCAAATATCGTGTCAGTCCTTTGACTTCTGTTATACAGAGCTAATACGTACCAAAAGATTGGAATCATCATATACGCCGACGGAGGAGCCTCAAAAAACTTGGCTATCGATCCGCCGACAATTCCAAGGAATGCTCTTGACGAACTCTTGATGCGATTAGTTCCGTCTGTAAACACTTGCCAAAACATTGTTTCGTAGTTACTCACCTTCAATCAACTCCTTGCAAATCCAAAAGATTAATGAATCTTGTCTAAACCACCTGGGAGGTCTGAATTCCATTGTATTGAAGTACTTAATAGGATTAGAGGACAACTCGTCTGCTAATAGCTTTCCAACTAAAGTAACCGTAGAAGTTCTCTTTCCAATAAGCTTTTCGTCCTTGAAAGACTGGAATTGTTCAGACAATTTATTAGCTAAATTAGACAATTCAGAAAGGTCATTGGCGAGTTGCTTAAACCTTTCTGGAGAGTCATTTTGAGCATATCTCCGGGCTTCGATGTTGAAGCTGAACATTCCTCCTCCAATGCTTTTAAGCTTGTAGAGAAATTGCTCGAACAGCGGATTCGCATTCGCAAGGAGTTCTGCATCAGTGCTGTATCCAGATGGAGCATACCTACACAACCTTGTGGTCATGTCGGCAAGCTCATTTATGTCTCTAAAATTTGGCTTGTAGATCAGCGTCCCATACCAGTCTATGGTAGAGGGAGCATTACTTCTTTCGTGATACTGGTATATACCATCACGAACTTTTCCTTTCTTCTCGCCTTCTTTAAACCATTTAGGGAACTTCTCCTTAATACGATTTGAAATTCGAATGTTCATGAAGTCAACTCCCATAGAATATAGGATTGCTTCATTAGAACTCGTATAACCGCATTTGGGAATAGGTGTGCCCTTAGATTCATAAAGCTCTATAAATCTGTCTGCCCAAGTCACGAATGAAAGGCACGCATAATCCTTAGAATTGTTCCATCCGCCAGCTTCCCTAGTGGAATTAGACCAGAGTCTATAAGATGCGATCGGAACAACCCCTGTATAATTCTTGAATTTTGTTTTACCTTCAATAGTAAACGGATTGTATTTTCCTCTTGTAGGCTGATGTTGGTCTTTATACCTTCTGAAGAACTCGTGGAACAGAAGATGATTTGGAATACAGCCTCTTGCAATATATACAGCATCCGCAATAGCCTTCAGATCGTCTTCAGACTTTCCAACGAGAATATCGTAAAGAAGCATCTCTTTGTATTCTTCAAGATTTATAGGATGTCTGTTTTCAAATCTTTGTTCGTAGAAAATAGATTGCTTAGTTTCTATCCTTGTTTCGTTGTAAAGAATCGTCGCAGCCTTCCTTAAGATAGGTCTGCGCAGATGTTTTTCTTTCATATTATTCCTCAGGGTTGATAAATGCGCTAGCTATATCGTGTATAGAACGATAGAAGATGAAGTCTTGTTCTTCTATGTCGTTCATTTGTCCGGCAGTAGGTTTGGCATTATTCAGCCATTCCAAAGCGTTATTGTACATAGTGATCGGATCCAACTTGATTTCGTTGAAGAGTACCTTAAAGAATTCCATTATATTCTTTCCGATATCATTGGTCTCTCTGTACATATTTTCAAGAGCACTGTATACCTCTTCCTTAGACTGAACTTTGTCAAGAAGGGCTTTGCAAGACGCTATCCATTCTTGGGCTTCTGCTCCAAAGACTTGGAATCTTTGGAACGTAGGCCTTCTGGTTTGGTTCTCCATAGCCTTTTCAATTAAAGACGAAGCATTTATTATCGCAGACATAGCCATTAAAAATACTGGATAAGCCGGAAGCAACCTAGATGAGGCCCACGCCAAGAATTCTTTGTTGCTGCGGAAGCTCCCAATCATTTCTGAAGCGCAGAGATAGACAGTATGGTCTATGTTGTAAGCTAAATCAGCTTTCAACTCCCAGCATCCGTTAACTACAGAAGGACTGGAATTTTCAAACACTACAGAGAGCTTTCGAACCGCAGAAAGATTATCACCTTCTTCAAGTCTGTGTAGTACAAGTTTCTTAGGCCAGCACAAAGCCGCAAGTACCGCATCAATGACATCGCCTTTGGAGCTCATGTCATAGTAGTCGAATAAGACATTGCTGCCATCCTTTTTGGCATCCTTGTCAATATTGTCAATTACTGAAGTGATAGTATCGCCGAAGTTTTCTCCATAAATACGAAGATAACGTCCAGCTATATTGTCAGATCTTCGATTAACGAACAGATGAATAGGATTTACTAGCGATGACAAATTCTGAACATCTTGCATCAAACAAACGGTGCTGTACGCCCATTCATGCTCGTACGCCATCTGCCTTCCCATAATAACATAGATATCTTCAAGTTTCCTTGCACCTTCGCTATATGCTTCCTGAAGCAAAGCATTCATTCCTTGTTCAATCGTTTTGTGGAGCAATGGAAGTTCTTCGTTATAGACTTCCAGAAAAGCTTCACGGAACTTTTCCGGAGTTCCGGCCGATTTAAGCTTATTCCAATGCTTGCTATTGTTTCTGATTTCGGCAGATCCAATGAACATGCAAGTTTCAATCCAGGTTTGTCTATAAAGTCTAGCAGATACGCTGTCTTCGCCCAACAACAGACGACGATATAGGCCGTCACGACGGATCATACCGTTGTTATACTCGTAATACTCCGTTCCCTTAGGGCGCCACTTAAATTGCGGATGGCCAGCCATTGCCTGAACAGCGGCGTCTGCATGAATAGCGGCATTCTGTTTATTGCATTCATTTTTCAAAGTTTCTCGAAGCTGATCAATTTCTTCTCGATTCCAGATATGGTTAGAAAAATCTATCTCTCCTTTCTCGATAAGATCAAGCAGAATTTCTGTATTACTCGGCTTTTTGACCTTTAAGTCTTGTATTCTTGGTGTGCTCATAATTTCTCCATTAAGGTTGTCAGGATATAATATAGAACCGTTATCCATCTCTGGATAACGGTTCTATATAGGTTAGCCCCACGGGTTGTTGGAGCCGCCACTTTCTTCTCCACCTTCGCTATTTGCGGGTTGAGCATTAGCAGCTTCCTTAATGATTTCCTCTCTGGCCTTCATGAGATCAGCTTCCTTGCTATCTTCACGAATAGACTTGAGTAGTTCTTCAACTTCTTCCCAATCAATACCACTTGTGTATTTCTTGATAAGAGCTTTGCGGAATTCTGGACGACATGCTTCATCAGCCTCAGAGGGTTGTTCTCCCATGACGGTTTGGATGATAAAGTCAGCCAAGGCTGTGGCTCGAGTAGAAGATTCTTCCATCTGCTTGCCATCAAGGGTAGTCGGAGGCGGATAACGGACTTCGAATTCTGTGGTTCCAGAAGTCTTTTCATTTTCTTTCAGCTGCCTGAACAGAGTGGTGAATCCACGGTTGGTGATTTTCTGATACATGTTGATGGTCTTCAGAACGTTACCATTCTGCTGAACAAGCTGCGTAGCGAATTCCACTTCGCTCATACCTGTATCAAGCCAAGAAGACGGGAAGCCAGTTCCAGCCACAATAGACTTCAGCATGTGATCAAGGAAGTCATTATTGATTTCTGCCGGACGTCCTGCATAGGTATCGAACTCGACAGCTTTCTTGCCATCCACGGTAGGAATGTACATGGCGTTAGAAGCCGTAACACGGTTGATAATTGCAGTGATGTCAGAGAAGTCATCAATGGTGATTTCTCGGCTTCGCATATCAGCAATAAAGCTCTGGACAGCGCCTTCGGAGTCTTCATCAAGGCCAGTCTCCACGTAGAAGACCTGTTTGTCTTTGCCCATGATGATCTGCTGCATAAGAGCGCTAAGCATACTCAGAGAATAGAGCTTTGCGAAGTACAGCACCGGATCCAAGACGGATTCACCATAGGTTCGGGTTCCACGCTTAAAGTGAATCACCCGAGACGCCGGAATGAAGATCACAGACGTGCGTTCAATAGCCTTGTTGGCCTTGAGGATCGTATAGATGAAATCACGGAACTGCGAGTTCTTTGCAATCCACTTTTTGTTAATCTTCTTACCAAGACGCTTAACAAAGATGTCAGTGAGCACCTGAGCCTTCTGGTCAATACCTGTAGCTCCCTTGCGGTTCAAGTGAGATACAAAGCTGTACATGCTTCGATTGGTATTGAAGGTCAGATCACAAGCTGCACACGCATTCGGATCATAGGAAAGACTGTCATGGGTATCGCTACTAAACATCACGTCTAGGTAATAATACCCAATGCAGGTTCCGCCCACTTCAACTTTGATGGTCTTTGTGGGTTCAAGATGACGAATGATGGATCCAGTCAGGTTATATCTGGATACTTTACCTGCGGCCTCAGAAGCAATTTCGTATTTCTTTCCTTTAGAAGAGTTTTCTATTTCTTGGAGAGAGTCTGTCTCGGCCATTTCCTTAAGGATTTCAACTTCATCTTGGCCAAGAAGTTTATAAAGATTTTCGCTGTATTCAACATTCAAGAATTTATCGACTTCAGTCTCCCACTTTTCCGGAGTCATATCAGAGAATACTGGTTTAGCAATAGGCTTACGGTCTTTACCAATTCTAGCTACGTACTTGTCATAGTCGTTATTGATGAATTCCTTAACCATAGAGTTAAGCGTAGAGGCTTCTTCTTGGGCGATGCTCATTCCAGAAGCACTTAGATCACGATTGTCCTGAACGCTTTCTTGTCCATAGACCGAGCCATTCAAGATGTCGTTCACTTCGCTTTCGAAGTTCAAGCACACGGCAAACCCATCACCGTACTTAACAAGGTCGCCAACTAGCTTGAGAGACAATTCTTCAGAAACTTTGTACTTTTCATCAAGCTCTTTAAGCAAGGTCTGTTGACTTTCAATTTCCACTTCATCATCTATGTTGGAATTGTTGATGATGAATTCAAAGTCGGTATTCTTGAAGTCGTTAGGACTGATGATCATGTCTCGATAGAGCTGAACGATCCTTCCAAGTTGAGGAATCATCGCACAGACTGCATCAATACTGCGATACCTAGAGAAACGGTTAGTGTCTTCATTAAAGATTAAGCTGGTGCGGCCACTTTCAACTTCATCAATAAATCCATTAGCATTCTTGTATTTGCTAGAACTGTTGGAAGTATTTCGGCTGGTAAACACGTTCTCGTTGATAAACTGAACGATATCAGGGCGTTTACCAGTTACCGCATAAGAATTTATCTTCTTAAGACTCGCTTTAGCTGCACTAGCTAAAGCATTCAGATTAGCACTGTCCTTGGCAGTGTCCAATCCGTAAAACCCTTTTTCGATCTTAGTATTTAGTTTACTAACATCTTTCTTGTAAGCATTATTGTTAGAGGCCATGATTTACCTATAAATTCATTACAATATGAAGTTGAACCTAGCTAAAGAATCAAAAAATAAAAGTCTGCACCGGGGTGGTACAGACTTAAGACTATTTCTTAACTTCCACAATCGGATCCGGAGCAATCTTGGTCAGGACAGCCGACTCCGTCTTGGTTTCCATCAGGAATATTGGGTGCTTCTTTCCCAGCGCATTGAATGTCTTCTGCGCTAGATCCAGATACTTCTCCCTCTCCGGTTGTTGGCAAGTGTGTGAGGATAAGATTTCGCACTTGCTCAACCCCCGAGCCGGATCCCCTTTGTAAATCGAATAAGACCAAGTCAACGTTTTCCCTCCCGATGTTGATGGTGATTTCTTCGGATTGTTCAGACGCCTTTGCGCTTCCGGTATAACTACCATCTTTCTGGCAGGTGATAGTCAACCATTTTGTAGTCATTTCGGATTTGATCTTTTCGTACTCGACAGTTCCAAACTTCGAAGACTTGAAGGTTTCAAACTTCTCGTCAGAAGTAGGATTAGAACTCGGAAAGCGTTCAAAGGTATTACTGTCTTCAGGAAGAACAACAATTTCGTCGATGGTCGTTCTGAATCCAAGATCGGCGCTATTATCGTTAAGAGCTTCTTCTGCACTGCTTCGGGCAATCGCTACGAGGAGCATTTTGCCAGACAGAGTTGTACGATACCAACGAGTATACACCTTACCCACTTCAATGTCCTTAAAGGTATTGACAACGGTCGGATAGATGGTTCCGCCAATAGTAGGTTCATAGATCAGAGTAGTGGTTTCTGGGTCAGCAAGATTTCCAATCTTTGTAGAGCTTACTTCAGTTGTAAGAACCTTCTGAAGGGTTACATTGCCAGACTTAGCAGCTCTGTAAGATTTGATATGGTCGTAGCCGTTTCCGTTGTTGTGCATTTCCACATACAAGAACGGAACACCATTTTCGTTTTCGTTCACTGTGATGATTTCATCCGGAAGAACCTTACCATTCTTGAAATTTTGAAGCAAGATAGTATTTCGCTTGGAAAGAGCCTTGCAGATGGGGCCATCAGGCTTTCCAAACTTGTACGATCCCCATTTCACGGAGTCTTCTTCAGTAACGAGAAAGTCTCCATGAAGGATCTTGGTGCCACGGATTACGGTGAGGAAGTCGTCTTCGCCGCTAGGGAGTTTTAATTTTTTGGTGAGTACGGACATAAGTCTCCTAGATGTCAATGAGGATATTTTTGAATTCAACTAAAGTCACAAATTTCTCTGTAATGAACAAGCCAAACGGCGTTCCAAAATTGTCATCCTTGGGCTGAACTGCAAAGAGCGTTTCTCCAATCAAGAATGGCTTTGGAATGTTTCGCTTATTAAGATACAGAACCGAAGATGGCTCTTTGGATAGCGCTTGCGTTCCAGGCACACCGATGGATCCGTCTTTAAGGTTAAGCTGAAGCTGTTCTGGATTAGCCGGAAGAGTGAAATCTAGCCATCCAAGAGAATCAACAATTTCTTTTACAGGATTGTATTCCTTTGTGACCTTGAAAGTTCTGATTGTAACACTGTCTTCAGACTTCAGCAGCTTGACGTGAAATCCTTCTTCGCACGGAGTAATTGCTCCGATGTTCTTTGGTTCCTTCAAGGCCTTCAGATCTTGCAAGTCAATATTGAAGTTCGGAATATCCGCAAACCAATCATTCTCAGACTGCTGCTGGACATACATCGTCACCACCCCTCTGGTCTGACTGTAAAGCAATTGTAACGTTTTGCCCTCTACAGTAATCCGTTCAGGAGGTTCCGGAAAGGACGAAATCACCTTGTACAAATCTGCACAAGCCTTCTTCATCCTTGTTTCAATGGGTTCAATTTTCTTGGTTGCCAATTTCTACCTCGGGTTAAAGCAAAGATTAATATACTTTCGTCTTATACTGAAGACAGACTTTGGAAGTGAAGCCGCTGTTCTTGTCAATGCTGATGAGATATACTCTGTAATACTCGATGTTATGGATGAAATCTTTGTAATAGATTATATCACCATCAGCATTGCGGGCTATCTCTTCATCCCTAACAAGTCTCTTGGTTTCAGCAGAGCTCTCGATGTATCCTTTAACCCTGAGCGTTCTACCTTTACTGTCATTCTCGTAGTATATAGAACAAAGATCGTAGTTGTCTTTGTATGTCTCTACTTCTTTCACCAAGAATCCAGATTCGTCATAGGTAAACTTGTGTGTTACTTCATTTCCAAAGACTCTGGCTTCTATCTTCTGATTCTTTTCGTTATAAGTATTTTCCTCGCAGATTATAGGAGCTCCAGCCTTGTCATAATTAGGCTTGAAGCATCGAGTCATGTTTCCGTGGGCATCGTACTCATAAAGAATTTCAATTCCTTCAGAATCTTTAGTCCTTATAAGCTTTCCGAACAGAGGATTTCCTCGTTCGTTATTGTAAGACTTTGAAAGAGTAAAGCCATTCTTGTGACGTTCGGCGGCTACATTCCCGTAGTTGTCGAAGACATAATGGACCTCAGAGGTTTTTCCGTCAATTTCAGTCTTTTCAAAGACTTTCTTGCCTAGATTATCAAATATTTCTTCGCTGTAGAAGACGAAATCAGCGTAATACCCAAGCTTTCCCCTGATAGAAATCATGAAGAGAAAGGTAATGGTTACTACGATAGATATCAGTCCTCCAATGCAGAGTAAAATTTGTAAAGGGCTTTCTGGCATAGTGAATTATTCTCCTTAAAGGGTTGAGGTTTGTAATGAACTGTTTACGAATTCTAAGAATCCCTTAGCTGTCACTGGACTGAAATTCGATCTAGGAACTCCTCTCAAATCCAACCGAAGCTTATTAACGGAAGGATCAGACAGAATCAAATTTAAATTGCCGATTACCCGTAAGGGGTCTGTAGAGGACTTATCAACAAGATTTAATACAAGATTCTGAAGGATATTTTTAGATTTAAGAATATAACGAACTCCATCATCAAATAACAATTTACAAGGATATCTTTCTACAAATTTTTCTATATCATTGATTGCAGGATTATTAAAGATTTTGAAATCAAGTAATTCTTCAAAATCGTGTATCAAGTTATAACAAAAGACTGGAGGACAATTAATCAATGAAGATAAAGACTTATCTTCTTCAGGTACTATTACTCTATAATAGTATTTACTCAAAGTCTGATAAAGGCTTATGAATAGTGTAGCTATGAATTCATAAGCAGTTATGATTTTCATCCATTCCAAAGTACTAAATTTTTCCATTATGACTCCATTGATTTGGTTATATCCTCTTCTAACAATGCTGTGTATGTCTTAGATGATGGGCTATATTTCCAAGTATCATCGTCGTCTTTGATAGATCTAAGATGGGTCAGAAAGGATAGAGGATCGATCATAATTCTTTCTTCAACATCCAGGATCCATTTCTGCCAAACCATTATGAACCCGGAGTACTGCCTAAAAATCTTCTTAGACTCTTCTTCTAGTGAAGAATCATCAGCATTGATAGCACAATTGCAAAGCTTCTTGAATTCAGGCCAAGTTGTCTTCTCAGAAAACCCAACAAAGGCTTTTGCTATCTTTCCAGATACGGTGAATCCGACCAGATTTTCTGCACGGCTTATCCAGTTTTTTGTGGATTCTTCCATTTTGATATAAGTAAAGGTAGCATACATCGACTTAATCTGAAAGATATCTCTGCAAATACTTCTGATCAACAAAAAGATTTGAGTCCTTCTTGTCTCTCTAATTTCTTCAGGCTTCATATGGGTATAAATCACCTCGCTCACAGCTCGTATATAATCAGCACGACTCCGTTCACTCAGATTTTTTAGCATCTTTGGCTCCATTGATGGCATTCCTGGCAAGATCCATGAAGAACTTAATTCCATAGCTTCGGTCATCAGCTTTGACAAGAATATTGTCCAGCGCTTCAAGATCTGTAAGCATCTTGAAAGGATCGACCTTAAGATTAAAAGCGAAATTTTCTGCCCAAGCTTTCCATATCGGAAGAGCATCACTAAAGAAATTGTTGTCTATCATAATTTTCGCTTTCTCGTAACTTCCGGCATCATTGCACAGTATAGCGGCTAGCTTCAAAGTTCCAAAGTAATACCTTACAGACAAACGTGTCTTTTCATTTTTCCAGTCTTCCTTAGTGACATTACACACAATGTATGCAAGCTGTTCTGTAATAGCTTGGCGTTCCTTCAGCCTTTTGTACACGTCGCTACCATTCTTAACTCTAGGAGTAGGAGGTTCCCACGTAATATCCCAAGACGATTGGCCATACTTTCTTGCTAAAATCATCAAAGTGTAAAGAAACCTTTGTTCTCTCAACTGAGTATCTAAGGGAAACAATTCATGAACAATTGCGTTTTCAGGCAGTTCTGCGATTCTCTTCTTAGGTATGCCTAGTTCTTCCGGATTGTTTTCGTTAAACATAATTCTCCTTGGTTGTTGCCCTATTTAATATACAATAAAAAAGAAGCCGCCTCTTTCGAGACGACTCCTTGCTTGATGTCAGGAGTTGACAGTTTCTTCAGGCTGCTTAGGCGAGCCGACCACAACGTAGGTTCCGTAGTTATCCGTAATTTCCTTGGCCTTGAAACGTTCTTCCGTGTCAAAGTATGCAGAATCCGGAATCTGGAAGTATCCGTTAGTCTCTTCTTCGCTTCGGTCAGTTTCATTGTATTGACAACCGTTCGGAAGATTAGATTCATTCTTGATAAAGCGCAAAGCTCCGTCGCTGTTGTCGAACACCATTTCTACCTTCAGGGAATTCAAGGTATCTCTGAACTTCTTGACGGCTTCAGTGATGATAGCCTTCTCGTCATTGCTGAGACAAATGTAGTCGCTCCAAGGACGATTGTCTTCGTCAACTACAGCTGCGCAGCCATAGAATTTCCCTTCATAAGTGCTGGCATACACGTTCCGAACAACGTCAGTTACAAATTCTTCGCTTTCGGCGTTAAAGGTATACCAAAGATTCTGGACGACATCGTCGTTCAGAGAAATAACTCCGCCTTCAACAGAGCAGTACGTTTGACCATACAGCTTTCCAGTATTTGTATTACGGTAGACCATACAGCGCGACGCATAGCCCTTTGGATCATGGAGAATCTTTTGCCGGATGTGAATGCTGCGGGACATGATCGGAACCTGCGTCATAACATTTCCGTCTTTCACAAAGAATTTTTCCTTGATCTGAGCAGAGAAAGCATCGCTTCCGTTTATAATAACATTTCCGTCATAGACAATCTGCTGAATGATTTCATCATCTACAAAGGAAACCTCTTCCTTGAGTTTGGACAGATCGACCTTGTGGAAGGTGTTATTGTCACGTTTGATGTACAAAGGGTCTCTGCGGACGAGCATGGGAATGGTAATTTTGTTATTAGGGATAGCTTCAGGCATAATTTTCCTTTTTGGTTAGGGGTTGATATCTTTCCAAGGCTTGAGTCTCCACTCTAGGAGCTTAGAGGCCGAGACGCTTCTGTGCAGAATATAGAACAAGCGGATCGCTAAAGACAGACAAAGGATTACAGCCGCTATTTGAGTGATCCATTTTAGAGAGTCCTCTATTCTGTCAGTTACGAATGCGGCTATTGTAGCTACAAAGTCTATTGCAAATACAAGTGCAGGGCTTTTGTTGAAGCCCTGCTCTGCTACTTTGATTAAGTCCTTGTTGCTGTAACCTTTGAATTTCTTTTCAAGTTTACAGGTTTCCATTTGTTGATGGCTCCTTTGGACTTGATCCAGAGTATAAGAATTTGATCCACGCCGTAAAGGCCGGAATTTCTCCGTCGTCCAATTCGTTGTCATTGAAATCGGCGATTTTGATTTGCTTCTTTAGCTCATCAAGGAGATTTTCCGCTTCCATCGGATCGTGTTTCTGAAGAGCTTCTTTGCAGATATTTACAAGATTCTCGTAGTCAATTTCTTCTATTAATGTAGATTGGAAGCCGTTAAGACTTGCATTATAGGCTTCGACTGGAGTGATCTTTATCTGCTCGTCAAACAGATTCTTTCCGAAGAACGGAGTAATTATTTGGTCATTGAAAATTTTTCCTTCCTTAAATTCTCCTTCTGGATCTATGACTATATCCACTGTAGGTTTATTTAGAGGCGAATCTTTAGGGATTTCTTCTTCGTACCCATAGACCTCGTCACAGCAGTCTTCTTTAGCACCAGCTTTTACTGCTACAAAGATCATTTCAAGAAGTTCCTTAGCTGCATTGCTAAGGATTTCCTCTTTAGAATTTAGACTACCTGACCTTGGATCTGAGCCATCTCCACCCATCTCAACCTTGTTTCCTTTCAAATGGTAATTACCATAGGTCAGAAGTTCAAAGATGGTGTGGCCCGGATTAGTAACATATACCTTCTCTTTCATTTTTACCTCTGTTGAGTCTTATAGTAATATAAGCCGGAAGCCGAAGCTTCCGGTTAGATAAATATCTCAACATCGTCTCTGTACTTATCCCTAATGTCTTTAGGTAGATCCATATTTTCCTCAATCCAAGGCCCTGGAACATAGGAATCCTGATCCTCAAACTTGACCGTTCCTTCTGCCAAGGCTTTTTTGATTGGTTCAGAATTTCCTTCCAGAATCTTTCTAATTTCAGATTCTGGAAGATCTACTTCGCATCCTAGACGAAATCGAAGTTTCATTAATACCTCCAAAGTTAGTGATAAAATTGATCTTCATCAGACTATCCTCCCTTGAACAAGCGTTCTACATCCTTGCAACATTCGGGATAGTCCCGATGGCCGAGTTTCTTCATTTCATCGGCTAAATCCCTCATAGCCAGTAAGAATTCTTTGCCGTATTTCTTTCGGCACTTGACGAAGATAAGTCTGTATCCATTGATTTGGCTCTTGAACTCCCTTCCAAACTTTACAGGAATTCCGTGATGCGCAAAGATAGGTTCAGACAGATAATCATCAATGTCTATGATCGCAAAGTGGTAGAAAATGAATGCCCCTTTGTTGATCCTGAAATAGTTACGCTGTCTTTTCATGTGATTCCTCCGGGTCAATTTTGATCTTGATACTGCCGTCAGAGATCCCAACAAGGATTCTTCCGACAGGCCCATGAGAATGTTTCTTCATATTGAACCAAGGATATTCTGTTTTATCTGCAATCTCTATAAATTCTATAGGATTACAAATTATGTCGTTATAAAGCTTTCTGATAATTGTATCGGAATAGCATGTATTTAAGTTTTCACGAATGGCAATCAGCGGCATTGCTTCGAGATACTTAAAGATATAATCTTGGGTACTGTAGTCCTCCGGATGTTTATCCATTGTGCTAATCCACTTCAAAGCGTCTCTAACAAGCCCACTTGCAAAATCCCAAAGTTTTTCGGATGGAGTTAGCTGCTTCATACTCCAATTGGTATATTTAGCCTTGAAGATATTTGGGTATGTATCTTTGAATCTTTGCTTTTGTTTATTAAGTCTTTTAGGCATTTGTTCCTCACAGTTCTCATTATAATATACAATAAAAAAAGGTGCTGGGCGCACCTGAAATTATTTGATAGAACCCTCGTAAGGCTTCTTGTCTTGAAGTATAATTTTGCTTACGGCAGATGACCAGCGTACGAGAATATTATCGAAGGTTTTGTCATTTCCTGCCGAAGGAATCTTATATCCTTTCTTCATTATTGCTGTGGTATACGCTCCGCCGTCTACGATCTTAAGGAATGCGCTAGTCAGCTCGTGCCGGATGACAATAATCGCTGTTCTGCAACCATTGTATCCATTCGGATCAACTGCTACAGCCATTTCTAGTTCGTGGATGTAGTCTTCAAGTGTTCCATCAATGGTTTTCTTGCTTACTTCTCTAAAGATCTCAACTGGCTGTCGAACTCTTAAAGCATTTGTTTCTTCGCTCATATATCTCCTGGGTTTATGGTTGCCAGGAGATAATATAGAAATCAAAAAAGATAAGCCCTAAGGCTTATCCTTGTTAGTCGTCATCATCGTCAACGAAGTTTTCCCAACGAGCTTGCTCTTTTGCATCACGGGCTTTCTTCGCTGTTTTTTCTTTTTCTTTTCTTTGGCGCTCTCTGAATTCTCCCATTGTCGGAATTTGACTCAAGACGTTCTCAATAGCTTCAAGAATTTCCTTGTCAGATTTCTTGATGAGGGAATGGTTGTTACCTTTACGGCAATTGAGATATCGCTTGATGAATGCTCGGTGACTGGTCATTTCCATGTCAAAGAGGATGTCATGAGCTTCCTGAGCAAATTTACCAGCTCGGGTATACGTTCCATTAGTATCGAAATCTTCGAAGTTGCGATCATCGTCACAGAGCTCGTAGCATTTGTTCTCAATGCAGAAATCATAGAATGAATTGTAACCCCAGTCTTGTTCGGGGTGCTTCTCAAGCCAATCTATGTAATCCTTCGGTGATACCTTTTCTTCATTTGTTCCATAGATATTTTCGAACTGTGCACACAAGCAGGAGGTTATGATTTCATTCTTCCACAAAGGAATATTGTTGTCTTCTTCGCTGATAAGTTCTCGGACAATTCTGTGCAAATAGTAGTATTTGTCATGGAAGTATTCCCATGACGGTCGTTTCTTATGGATCTTTTTAAAGAGAGCTTCCTTCTTCTTCAGGCACTCGAATACTGGCCTAAAGATTTCATCGTCAAGCTCTCTTGAAAAGTCTAAGATATTGTGAACACCTAGTCTTGCAACACCAGAAGAGCGCATGTCACTATCTGGCCTAAGAATATACAAGCCACTTTCGGGAATGAACGGCTGTTCCTTCCCATTGCTGTCTTCGTTTCTCTTTATCCAACGGAATGTCGGAATGACTTTCCAGTTATACGAACCGGCGCATTGATAAATGCGACCAGTCTGGTCATCATCCATCATAGCGATAGTCGTGTTGCCATCTTTAATTCCAATCGCAAATTGGAGCGGAACTGAGAATGTATCCACACGCTTCTCAGGAGGTTTATTTTCTTTCCACATGTTTCATATCCGAAATCGCTGTAGTCGTATTCGTACGTTGCAGGCAGACGGAGTTGCATTGTAAAGACATCGAAGAATACAGGATACTTATTATAGAAATCATGAATGATCTTAAAGATCGATTCAGTCTTTGTGTAGGTTCCGAATCTAAGCTCCTTCATCATCTGAAGCGGATTGTTTCGCAGAATTTCAAAGGCACTTTTGGCATCAAGATCGATGACTTGCCTAGAGAAGACACGAGAATAGCTGTCGCCCCAACCACGATTCTTGTTGTTGCGTTTACAATACTTGTCAGCTTCTTCCTTGTTGCTCTCATGGCCAAAGCCTTCTTCTTCGTAGCCTCTGTCATATTCCATTTTCTCTATGACAAACCATTCGGTCTTGGCATACTTTGTAAGCAGGTTTTCGCTCATTGTTGGTTCTCCTTAGGTTGTTTCTTGGTTTGTGAATTGAAAAAGGACAAGGCCGAAGCCTTGTCCATTGTTTAACCTTTGTTAGCTATTGCATTGATCGGATTAGCCGAAGAAAGTAACTCCATGACTTTATAATGGCACTTCTCACAGAGTTGAAATTGAAAGAAGGTTCGGCTTCCAGGTTCGGAAGAGATTTGCATAGTAGAAAAATCGTCATCACAACCTATCTCTTTGCCGCATCCACTGCAAATAATCATTATTTCCTCCCTAGCTTAAGAAAGCTACATTGTAATTCATTTCCACGCCTTGAATAGACCGATAAATTCTTCGTGGCTAGGAAGTCCAAAATATTCTCGACCGATCTCAATGTCATTACGGCTCACGATGTAGTCTGCCAGACGGGCAGAGAAGTTGATGTCGTTGACATTACTCGCCAGATAAATCTTTCCTCGAAGAGTCGTAACAAACATGTTCCAAGACTTCTTCAGGTTCGGATACAGAGAACTCAAGTCAGAATCTATCACAAAATCGAACACAAATCGGCTGAATTTGTTGAGAATCTTGAGTCCTACGTTCTGCATGAGATTAGGATCACTTACAACATTGTGTTACGAGCAGTCGCTACTTGCTCTCTAATACTTTCGTACTAGTTCAGACTATATTTTACGCTTTAAGCGTTTGTGTCTTTCGAGCTCGCTTGAGCCCTACTCCCTTGCGGGATAGTCGTTGAACGTTCAAGTTAAGTTTCAGATAAAATTCCAAATTCTTTCTCGGCTTTTTCTCTGTAAGCAATAGCCATTTCTTTAGCTTTGTCGCCCCATACAGAAATGGAGAAAGTCTTTGTGTACACAATGCCTTGATTGTCTACCCATTGTGTAGCCCATCTTGGAGATCTTCCATTAGAACCTTTAGAATAAGAGACTCCTGTTCGTCCGATTTTATTCTTCCGTTTACTAATGTTTAGATTGTTCTCTCGATAAGTAACAATTCGCAAATTTTCTCTGCGATTATCGAAAGTATCTCTATTAATATGGTCTACCACAAAACCCTTAGGAGGATTTAGTAGAAATCTGTGCAATTTGCAAGTCTTATTTTCAAACTTGCACGCTACGTAGGGTGTAGGCCCTTTGGCAGTTGTGTCTTTTATGTACCATTGTCGCTGCTGAATCAATTCTTTATCTTTTTTAGATATCAGAAAAGATCCTTCATGCTTTGTACCTGTGATAAGTACTTTTGTGGTATTTTCGTCAATATCTATGTAAGTATTCATACAAAACATAGTTTGACGAATCTGATCTTTAACAAGCTTCGCTGCTGATTGTCCAATCTTAAGAATTGTTACCATTTTATGGTATCTTAAGCTCTAAGGAGTTTCCAGCAATTAACACAATTTAACGTGCGCATGTAAAATTTACGCACCACGGAACTTCTTCTTTTTGGTCGCCTTCGTAACCATACTCTGTTCTTCAGGATTTTCCTCTTCCTCTTCTTCGTCGTCGTCATCTGGAGAGGATTCTTCTACCTGATCAAGGAGGCTAGTGGTCTGATCCATAAGCTTTTTATATTCATCAAGCTCTGGCTCTTGGTTCATCGGCACACCGTGCTGACGTTCATAGGCTTCAGCGATCTCTGCAAGAACCTTGACATGGTTGTTGGTCATCACCAGATGTTCGTAGTCCAACCAGAAGTACTCCAAGAAGTTGCGGAGCATGGTGGTCTTGGTGAGACACTTTTCGGCTCTAGTGCGAGACAGCTTACCCAGCATGATCATAGTATCGCTGATGTTAGCCTTGCCATCTGCCCAGAACATACCCATCGTATCGATTGCAGAGTACTTCACGAATAACTTGTAATCCTTGTATGGAAATTCGTGCATTTCATAGTCATCATGCTTCACCTTGGTGATACCGATTTCGGTACGGAGCACATAGTCAAGGTTAGTCTCTTCAGGCTTCTTAATACTTTCACGAGCCTTAAAGTAAGAGAACTGCAAATCCAGAACGGCATAGTCCGTTGCAAAGTTGTACTTGTCATTACGCTTAGCCACATCCTTGGCACTATAGTCGTTGACATAATAACTGTTGCGATACTCTATTGGGATATTGTCCGTAGCGATGATGTCCTGCATACGGGTGAAACCAACCTTCTGTTCTAGTCTGTTCATCAAGAAGGTATGGTCGAAGCCTTGGTTGAAGGCGAGCAGATAATCCGGATGGAAGACTTCGTTCATATCACGGTAGTGCTCAGTGATAAGATCTTCTTCTCTGGAATAGAACTTGATAACCACATTGATATGCGGCATTGGCTTATCCTTGAAGATAGACTTTTGAGTCTCATTCACATAATCTTCAAGTTCCTTGCGGTTCTCTTCAAGGTGAGCCTTAAATTCTTGAATTAGAGGATTTGGAGCCACACACTCATTCGGATCCGAGTCATCCAACAACCTGATAACTTCCGTGTTGGTACGGCTATCAAAGAATGAGATTGCATTGACTGGAGTACAAGCCTCTTCGCCGGGAACGAATCTACCGACAGCATAGTTGTCGGTTTCGATATCGAAGTAGCACTTGTTGAGCTTGGTTAGGTGATCTTCATTGGTTTCGTCAGCTCCGTGCTCACGAATGAATCGCCCGATATAATGGTCTACCAAGTCGGCATCAATCCCATGAACATGGTTTAACAGCATCAAGTTGTTTGGTCGGACTCTTTCACGACGGCAAGCATTAAGATACTGACGGTTCTTTGCAGCATTTACCGGATCAAATTCTTCTTGTAAGTCAATAATGGCATCATAAGCCTCATCATAGCCGCACTCAACTTCTTCGGTATCCTCTTCAGGAATCACCAGCAATTCTTGGCCCTTGTATTTTTCGATGGCATCGAGCTTGGTAGTCCTAAAGCGGATCGTAGGATGTTGGTCTATATCAATACGCTTTTCACCGTCTTCGTAATAGATTGTGGCGATCGCTTGATCGTTAAACTGATCAGGATTTTTCAATCTCTTGACGGTAATCAGTTTGTATTTGTGGTCAGTGGGTGTTTCAGCCATATTCATTCCTTATTAAACCAATCTGAAAATTTCTTATTGCGAATCAGTAAAAGAGCTATCAGGGAGCAGAACAAATGTCCAAAGACGATCCCGTCCTCATTTCCAAAGAGAGTCGCAAAAGCGAATACTATAATGATCCATACGCAGATTATGCACATGAATTTAAAATCTTTCTTGTCATTGTGTTTCATAGACAACCTCAATTAAGAGTCCGTCCATACTGAAGATACCAGTATCTAGGCATTCAATAGGCCTTTTAGCATTTCGCCAGCTTCGGTTTCACTGAGAGCTGATACTGTTTCAGGCAGATCGCTAATCAGCAAATCTCGAATAAGTGTTGTCCACGTTTCTACTCCCTCAACAGCTACCATAGGAATATCCTTATAAAGTTTGGGCTTTTTAGCTTTAGTCAGTATAGCTCTATGCAAAATTGGAAAGAGAGGCGAGTTTTTTCCATCTATGAAAATAGAGTTTGTTGTCATAAAGACCACCCACTCGATGGTATTTGGGGCAACAACACACTTCGCTACGACCTCTAAATTTGCTAAATCTTTCATAATCACCTCTAAAGATTTTACAAAAAATAATATAATGCTTAGCCGAAGCTAAGCATTATACGGATTACAGGGCGAGCCAAGTAGCAACCTTTTCACCCATAGTTTCGAAGTATTTATCCCAGATTTCAACAACGTCCGACTTGCGCTTTACGTCATCCATCTTGATCTCACGCTTCGACTTAGGACTGAGAGTCATGACATCGTGGTAAGCAGAAGCGATGAAGTTTGCGCCTAGGCCGCTGTGAGCAACCCAGTTGTCAAGAATCTCATCAGCCACGCCAATAAGACTCTTCTGGCCAGTGTACTCAGCATTGGAACGAGTCATACCAGTATCAAAAGCCAGAATACGGAATTGCTCTGGACGGAGGCCGCACTTCTTAGTAACACCAGCTCCAAGAGCGATCACCGGATTGTTCATCCAAAGTCCGCCGTCGGCATACCAGAGTTTATCCTTCTCGGGGCTGTCGAAGTACTTCGGGGCAGAACAGCTCGTCAAGATGGCAAACCACTGATCAACTTCCTTATCCCAAGAGTCAAAAATCTTGTCTTGGTTTTCACGGTTGCGGATGACAGAAGGAATAAAAATAGGCTTCTTGAAATCGCACATCTTGCCTTTGAAGTACTTCTGAAGGATGCTCTTCAGGTAGCTGTTGTCATACGTCGCACAACCTTTTCGAGTGAGCTTCTTGACGAAAGAAAATTCGGTAAAGATTTTCTTGAGGTTCTTGTCATAGAGATCGTAGATGTCCATAGACTGCATACCACTCGCAAGACCTGCGGCGATAATAGAGCCGGTACTGGTACCTGCAAAAGCGAATCCGACATCGGACATCTTTTTACCAAGTAGGACTTCAAGGCGAGACATGAAGTGCGCAGGGCCAATGCCAAGCATACCGCCGCCACTAATAGAAATGCCGACTACACGTTTGATATCACTCATTTTGAGTCTCCTTTAAAATTTTTGATTTTTCAAGATCCTGCTCTTTAGGATCATCTAGTTTAATAGGTTTGTCTAGTTCTTCGTTGTTCATAGAATGCCTATATCCGAGGTGAAACAAGTTCATTACGAAGAGGCAGAGTTATCGAATTGAACCACTTCGATATCTTTGTCACGGAATTTAGCAGTAAGCAACCCATCTTCAGAAGAGATAATTGTAGCTCGTTCATCTGGAGAAATTCCAAGCAACTCAAGGTCAAACAGTTCTGTATTTTCAACAGTACTATTCTCAAGGTCTATAATGAAGATCTTTCCGGTAGAATCACAGACTACTTCATAGACATCAGTCTTTGGCTTGAATTCCTCGCTCTCTACGCATTTTTCAGTTTCGTCTTCCTTAGCCTTCGGAGGTTCATACGGCCTTCCGGCGAATTCATTGAGCTCGTTTTCAGCTGTAGAGACTGGTTTTGTATCACCAGCTAGTTCGGCATCAATCATTTCTTCGAATTCAGCCTCTTCGACTGCGTTCTTAGTAGGCTGTTCCTTTTGAACCTTCTCGTAGTTCATGCCATTCATACTCAAGACTTCAAGGATCTTATAGACCGGAATTTCGTTATCTCCACCTCCATTTAGCATCTGCATCTGGACAGCCTGTTTAAACCTTTCTTTCTTAATGGCTTGTCTGGCCTTAATTAGAGACAGTTTTTGGCTCTTTATGGATATGAGGTTTGCAGTCTGCATATGCGTAAAGCTAAGACTGCCTCTAGCTCTGCTAGCTCGAATTCTGTCTAGTTCCGTCTTGGAAGTATTATACAGGTCATCAATATCTTTAAGCTCTCTATCGATCGCTTCGATGTCTTCATCGTAATTCTCTGGAGTTATACCCAGAGAACCCGGATCTGCCGGAAGATTAGGAGTGTCTGACATAGGTGGGTATCCTTACAAAAAATAAGCGCTGTGCTAGACAGCGCCAAATCTTATCGTTTAATCTGATTTTGCATCGGATTAGGGCCAGCCGGATTACCAAAGCGCTCGTGAACAACCTTAGCAACGTCTTTAGACTTAAGACCACCTTGGGCCATCACGATTCCTCTTGCAATACCATAGTATTTCTGACGAATCTTGGCTCTCCAGAATCGGCTAAGTTTGAAGAACTTCTTGAACTTGAAGTACATCGGATCGTTCTTAAGCTTTGCAATTAGCATTGTAGTCTTGTGGATCTTCTTATCCACGAGATTCTGGACTGTCCAGTTCTGGCGAACAATAGCCACGCCTTCGCTAGCCGGAGTATCTTCATCTTCGGCCAAGATTTCATTCAGCAGCTCACGATCATCAACGCTCATTTGAGCTAAGATTTCATCGATTTCAGAATTTGTAGGTATAGACATGAGAAGTTCCTTTTGTTACAATCAAAAGTTTCAAAAAAGGAAGCGGCATATTTAACCCCTCTAGCGCACATGCCGCTTCCGGCCAGCCAAAGGCTTTAACTGGCCAAAGTAAATGCGGGATCCCACCTCATGCGTAAGGTGAGATCCCGCCCTGTCCTGGAGGTACAGAAACTCTTTAGCAAATGCTAGTCATCTTCATCGTCTTCGTCGTCATCTTCATTTCGACCTTTCCTATACTCAGACCTTTCTTCTTCAGGATCTCTGCTGTATTTGCCATCGATAAAGACCATATCTATCATTTAAAAGCTACCTCTAGGGTTTTCGGATACCATTACCCGAAGGGCCTATGTCTATTCCTTTCATAAGCGCATAGTTAAATATAAAGCCTAATATGAAAATTATACGGGTTTCTCAATTTCACTTTCTCTGGCTTTAACTTCTTCCTTGAGGTATCCCAGTAGCTCTGCGTCATAGTCTGACCAGTTAGCGACTTCAAACAGATAGAGCTTAGACTCCAAGATTTCTCGCTTAATCTTGTCTGGCAGAGACGAAAAGCTACCATCCCCGATACGGCCTAAAGGCAACGTATTAGGAACTGTCAACTTTTCATTGATCCACCATCCAAGTCCTGCAAGCTTATCTCGACCGTACATCCATCGGTTTGTAGAGGTTTCACGGACTAATACCCTATCGCTTTCACCCAGACACAAGTCTGAAAGTGGTTTGTAAAACGCTTCTGGATTAGTAGGCGGCTTGGAGAGATCCAAGCCGAACCATTTTTGGGTATAGGCTTCACGAACGGTCAAAATGGTCATTCCGACTTCGGTCTCATCCGACTTTTCGGATGTTTCGTTCCTGTTTACCATAGTTAAGCTCCGTAGGATTATTACCAAATCGCTGAAGTTTGCAGTTCTCTTCAAGGAATGGATGAGCAACCCCAAGCAGATGGTTCATAGCCATAGCACATTCGTATGTAATCTTGAAAGATCCATATTCAAATTGTGCTCTAAACCAAGTCTCCGGATCGGCCCCGTCTTCCTCGCCACTAGCGAGCCAGTCTGCGGCCATTTCGATCAGATCCAAGTATGTAATCGGAGAAGAATCATCACGGCTTGGATCTCCCATCGGAATTTCATACGGCAGACGAATAACACGGCCTTTGTAGAATTCCAGATGGTGAGGATTAGAAGTCCGGTGCGAGATCACCTTTTCTTCAATAATCTTCATTGTTTCTTCGTCATACTTGAATTCGCTGTGCTTCGCAGTATACCGAGCAGCATAGTAACTTCCAAGTCCGTCTTCGAAGTTCAGCTTGTCCATGTCATGTTCGGATCCGATAGTCTTAGCTCGTTCCCAAACTAAACCTTTTAGAGCAGGATTCTCATTGACGATTCTGCTCCAGATATCTCCGGTCTTTCCAAAGATAAAGACCTCGAAATACAAAATCTTGAAATATTCCTTCACTAAAGCTTGGTGAAGCTTTATCTTTTTCGTATAACCGCTGATTCCCCAATCAGGAATCACAATTTGAGACTTAGCCATATGTCAGAACCTTCTTTTGATGAAATGTTGAACACCCAAATCCCTACAGAAGATAGCATTAATGTAACGCATGATGCTGAAAATTCTGAAGTCTCCGGGAGTGTATTCAAAGAATTGTTTTACCGGACTGAAGTTCTCGACGGCGCAGAATTCACAAGAATCATAAAGGCTATTGAACGAATGGTACGATCAAGCGAAGAATATAACACCTTTATCTACCACGTTCATAATGAGCTTGGATTAAAGACTTGTGCTGTGCTGGGTGCCGTTGGATCTGATGACGATAATTGCACTATTGAGGTAGACCACTACCCGTTCACGCTCTTTGATATTTGCTCGGCGGTAGTGAACCGCTATATCAGACTTCATACTCCGTTCAATACAATGATGGCGGCTCATGAAGTCATGAAGCTTCATTACGACATGAAGGTTGGGTTTACTTGTCTATCCAAGACGTTGCACGAGCTTCGCCACAAAGGTAAGGTATTCATCAATCTTAAGCAAGTCTGCGGAGACTTCATGGCCTTTGCCCAAGAGTACGCTCAAGATATTGATCCTGAAACTGTTGAAAACCTTTCAAAGCTTGTCGAGTTAAGTAAGACAGATGCTCCTATCAATCCAGATCCTGATTTCTTAGCTGTGCGAAGCCAGAGATTCTACGACCGAAATGATACTCCAAAACTTGAACTGGAGGCTGAAGAATGAAACTCCCTACCGAAGCTATTAATGCCTTAAGTACTCCTGAAGATACCGCCGAAACTACCAATGCCTATATTGTCACTAAGATTCCCTTGCCGGGATACGGAGTATTTTCCGAGAGCATCGAGTATCTGAAAGATGACCAAAAGGCAAAAAATAAATACATCAAGTATTTGGAACGGCAAGCCAGAAGCTCTTACGAACTTCGTAACTACCTTTCTCTGCTTAGAGAAAATGTGGAAATGACTAAATGTACTCTTCTGAACGGTGTGAGCTCAGAAGATGCTAGGATCGAACTCCATCACTTTCCATTTACAATGTACGACATCGCTAGAATCATCCTTGATGATGCTCTGCAAAAGGAAGACGACGTAACAAGTTTTCAGCTTGTTGCCCGAATCATAGCAGAACACTACCAAGGTAACGTTGGCTTGGTACCCTTGTCTGTGACGGCTCATGAGCTTGTTCATGACGGAAAGCTGACAGTAAGCCTTAAAAGTGCAAATGGAAACTGGCAAGCCTTCGCTAAGAAGTATGCTCATGTCCTTACTCCGGGTGACATAGAGAACCTGAAATTCCTTATTCAGACTTCTGCCACTCCAGAACTCCAGCATACCAATGCCAGAAAGCTTAGAGTCTTGAAGAGAAATATTCTTCCTATGGAAGAAAGACCTGACAAAGCAGAATAAAAATAAAGCCCTCCGTTTGGAGGGCTAATTTTAGAAGTCGCCGTCTGCAACCTGAAGACAGGTATAACCTAGCTCTCGCCACTTCTTGACCATCGAGTTTCGATCTTCAAGAATAAGAGCTACTTCCGTATCCGGATTGCATTTTAGGTATTCATTCAGCATTTCGGGCTTCACAATGGTATCATGACGTTTATCACCATCCTTTCGGAATAGGATCTCATGACACCTGCGGATATTCCCGAAGAGCTTTACATTTTCGTCGAGCCACTTGATGGTATCTTCTCGGCAAGACTCGCGCCTCCCTGTGCAGTAAACAATCTCGAAGTTGGTAGACAAGACTTCAACGACTTCAATAATAGGCTTGATCGGCTCATCTTCGCCGCAAGCGTTATAGAAGCTGTCCCAGTCTGGTTTACACACGTCTAAATATTTTGCTGCACGATCGGAAGCATCAGAGAGTGTTCCATCGATATCCACAAGAACTATTCTGCGTTTAGCCATTTTTAATCTCCGTTTCTAGTTTAATTTCAACATTTCCACTTACAACTCTGACTTTCTTGTTAGAAGTCAAAAGGATTGTATTCTTTACATCTTTGGCTTCCTCAAAGGAATCGTAGTTAGCCGCAAGTAATGGGTTATCCGTAACCTGATCCTTAGCCCAGTGATACGGAGCATAGAATCCTTCCTTGCCGTCTTTACCTTCGATTAACACAAAGAACTTCGTTCCAAAAAATTTAATCATGACATCCGTCTTTCCATTAGATTTAGTCGTGACAGTTATTCTTTTGGGATCTTCAAACATGATCTACCTCTTATTTAAGAAAACATTTCCTCAACAAATAATATAAAAAAGAAAGAAGACGTCTGCACGGAATGCAGACGTCTAAAGAGAATGAGAGAGTACTATTTATTTTTTTATTTCTTGCTGATTAGTTCTTCAAGCTTGCTAACTATTTTGTCTAAAGTCTGAGTTTGCCAGTCCCAGCATTCAGAATCAGGAATTTCAATGTCAAATTCATCTTCAAGGGCCATCACGATTATGACTCCGTCTAGGGAATCAGCCCCGAGATCATTGTAAATATTGCTGTCGCCCTTGATCTGATCGACGCTCGTGCTCAACTTATCGGCGATGACTTCCTTTGTTCTCTTTTCGATTTCTTCATGGCTGAAAGACATTATTCTAATTCTCCGAGATAGGGGTTATGGTCTTCGTTAGACCAGTTGCAGTTGTAGTTTCCATTTGGATACAGTTTCGGAATGTGAGGCTCATCCATGATGTTAGTTACTCCTGGAACACAACGCTTCAGGCGAACGCCTTCATACATTGTATATTCATAAGAGTCAACACGTTCCCAACTTAAAGTTTCCAAAAACTTTTGTACTTCTTGGTCTGGGCATACTTGCTCGAAGTTTGGTTTGAAGAACATCGTTACCGACCGACGAACAAAGTCCTTAGTATACTCAACGAAGTGCTCAAGCTTCTTCATGCTAAAGGTAGCATCTCCGCTTAGTTTAAGGTTGATTTTATCGGTAGATAGCTTTCGCCAGTAATCGATCTCCTCGTCATTGTATACAGCGACTTGTACCCAGTCAAAGATGGGTAATATTTCCTTGACTACTTCTCGATTCCGTGCATTGGTAGAAATTACGGAGCGAAAGCCAGCTCCTGCAATCATCCCACAGATAAGAGCAAGACGATGGACTCCAATCAGTGTAGGTTCGCCGCCAAGCAGCAGAATCTCCATAGGGCCATTATCATTCTGGTACTTAGGTGACACATGAGTGTGCTTCTCCAAAAGATGAATAAAGCTTTTTACTTTATCGAAGCTTACGATATCTTTTGAGGAACCACGAAAAGCATCTACACAGAACTTGCAGTTCATATTGCAAGAATGATTAACCACGATATCGGCGTGATCAATATTCATATGGCGATTTCTCCTTGAGTAGGTTGAAGCTAATTGGGATAATTTGTTGAGCGAGCACTTCGCATGAATCTTTGTGGCGGATACGAAGATCCAAAGAATGAGAATAAGACATTCCAGAAATTAGAGAGAAATGCGGGTAAACTGTGCTGGTTGTTTCTAGCTCTATTTGCTTCTTGAATTCTTCTTTAAATTCGTATCTAATATCTAAGGGATGGCCAATATATTTAGGATCTATCATACCATACCTGCTGAGATAATCTGATTTGACGGATGGTAGAAAGGTTCAGTGTGATAATTATGGCCAGTCTTTTGGTAAAGTTCCTTAACTAGCTCTCTAGCTTTTTCTTCTGTAAAGAACTTCGAATCTTTACGACTGTACTCTAGTCCAAAGATTTGGCCGAAGTAGCTAACATACTTGTAGCCATCCGTGGAAGAATCATCTATAATAATCCATGACTCAGGCCTTATCATCGGCCTCGAGATTAAACCGATTTTCATAAGAAGGGATTTGATGATGCCCATATTTCCTCCGAAATAAAATAGGCGTGCCTCTCGGCACGCCCGTGGTTTTAGGATTTGTCACTATTTATTAAATGCTTAATATTTGGATCCAACGCTCTTTCCTAAGATACGCAGGATGAGATTAGTCTAGACCGCCCTTAAGGCTTACAGGAAGTCTGCTTCCATCTGTCACAAGGTCAGACTTCAGTCCGGCACCCATGAGGAATACGTCAAACGTGTTGAGTGTACTCTTCTCAAAGACGCTGTCATTTGCCTGAATGTCTTTCAGACGAACATAACCATCACGAGCAATGGTATTGTACATCGCTCGCTTCTGGCCAGCATTGTCAGCTCTAGGCCCAAGGAACTCCTTCAGAGTGTTATCATTTCCTTCAAGCAGCAAGGCGTAAGTTTCCACGTCGGAGTTACGAGCCGTTTTAGATCCGCCCGTGACTTGGTTCGTGATGGCATTACGTTCCTTGATGTCAAAAGACATACCAGTCTTGTGGGATACCGTCTGTTGAAGACGTTTGATCTGAATGTATCCAACCGGAACCTTGGTATACGACCGTACTGGCTTGCCATTAGCAGTTTCATCATGCCAGTACACATACTCTTCAAGGGGAATTCCAAGAAATTTTGCAGCAGATTCAATGTCAGAAAACTCCGGCTCATTCTTGAACGGCAAGACTTCGATCCTGAAATTAGTGTCCGGATCCTTTAGGAATTTTGTCATGTAATCGCTAAAGGCCTTGTCGCTCATCTTGCGAAATTGGTCTCTGTATTTCTTGGTGTTCGCCCCAGTCTTGTCTAGACGGTCTAGAACACCATAAATCAGGTCTTCCATCTTTTTACGAGTCGAAGCATTAATAGGCATAGATCTTCCTTTGTTAATTAGGAGTTGAGAAGCGCCCGTTTGACATCAGAGATTGCAGATTGATCTGGCGCATCTAGCGCAAGAATTTCGCTTAGCATTACAGCATTGCTCTTAAGCGAAGTAATCAGCTTATTGTGATAGTCAATCTTTATATTTACAATATTCTCAGGAAATACGGAACCGTAGCTTTCGTACATAATTTCGAGAGTCACAACAAACTCAAATAACATTTTGCGTTTGTCTGGGCTATCTATGTAATGAAACATGCTGTTGATCATTTCTGGATGGTACAAGTACACCTCTCCAGACTTTGTCTTCAAGAGTTTTTCGTCAAAGACCTCATTAAAGAATTTGATAATGAAGTCCTTGTAGTTCTTCGCCTTCCAGTTGCCGCTAAGCTTCTTGGTGATGCAAACCAGAATACTATCTTTGGCTGTCGTATAACCCTTGATTCCAAGGAGTTTGCACAACAACATTAGAGCCATAAGGATCTGCACATTTTGATTATTATACTTTGAAGATTCAGCTTTTGGATCTCCGAAGAATCTCGATATGACACTAAAGAAAATGTTTGTGACCGATCCAGCTCCGTCTGGGGTAATGGCGTATGGTTTGAAGTGGTCATCCAGCTCTAAGCCAATCGGCAGACCTTTGAAATTAAAATTACTTCCGTCTGGCTTGAATATGTCTCTCATAAATTCATCATTAGGACAAGACAGATCCACCTTGTTAAGAACTACAGAAGTGAAATCGCACTCGTTCAAGGGAATTGCTACAAATCCCCTGATAGACTTGTGCATCTGATCCATTCCAAGAGAGAATATTGACACACTCTTCAGAACTCGATCTATAGGCAAGATATTAAACTCAGGTTCATTTCCATCTAGGCTTAGCTTGAGCAGCCTAAATGCTGTTCGATAGTGCGTAAAGATTTCCATTATTTTGCTCCCAGGTCTGAATAGTATACAGCCTTAATATCTGTAAGGTTATCGTCAATATCGAATTCTAGCTGTCGATAGCCGCCAAGATGCTTCAAAATATTGATATCTTCTTGGTTAGCATTGAGTTTAAATTCTTTAGATACCGACTTCATCTTTATGCGGTAGTCCTCGTTGTTATCAAGAATTATAAGGTTATCATTCGCCTTAGGGCTAACAAATAAATATCTCAAGTCGGGATTTATCCAAACATCATTTCCGATTATAAACTTGATCGTTCCAACAGTGCGAAACATAAAACTCCAATCGGGATACCGAAGTATCCCGAGTTAAATTAAGACAGATTTATCTTCTTCTCGCCATATTCAAACATATAGCTCGAAGCTGTGGCCATTACTGTTGCAAAGTCCATAATCCATTTCCAGAGCTGCGAATCAAACCCAAAGGTGATATCTCTATCCGGAACATAGATTTTTGCAGTATTTAGCCTATCGTGCTTGTTGTACTGGTGAGGATTGACAATCAGCACAAAATCAGCAAAATCAAAACGAAGCTCAAGAACATCCTTCGGAAATTCTGGAATCTTGGCATAATCTGAAACCACTCGGAAGAATGCCTTAGCCTGAACAGGATCAAGTATCATGGTATGATACCTATTTTTGATTTTATCAAAGATGAAGATTCCTTCATGAAAATCAAATTTAATGTATCCTTCAAGATCCGGATTTTCGTCTAAGATGTCTGCTCGATAGTTAAGATTCTCTATAACTTCAATCTTAGCTGTAGCCGGATCGCAAACTCTGGAGTACGACCCTTGAGGATCGGCATCTGTGTGCTCAAAAGCCCCAAAGGGCAAGATGTATTGAGTGATTGCTGACATGATGGTAAGTCCTTTTGATGATTAAGAAATTGTTGAATTATGATTACAATTCCTTGTTCAATCTATCTAAACTTCCACTTATTCTACAACGACGAAGTTGCCATTTTCCGGCTGTAACCTTAGTCCACCCCAAGATCCGCTAAGCTGGCACAAGTCATCCACATGATCGCAAACTCCAGTCTTTCCACTGTACTTAGGTTCTCCTTTCATTTCGATGATCTTAATGGTCTTACCAAGATATTTGTCCTTGGTACTTTGGATTTCTGCTTCAGTTGGTATTTTCATAGTTTCCTCTTTGGTTAGACACAATTTAATATAGCGCATATATTTTAAAAGGAGAATAATACCAATAAGAGGAAAATATGCCAACAACTATTTCTGATCTATTCGATTTAATCATAAACAACGGACTCGGCAACGACGGATGCGACCTTAATCTTTATATCTTCAAATCTAAGGAATTGGCATCGTTTGGTCGCCATCCATGCTATCAATTAAAAGGCAAACTTATTCCTAAAGAATTTTCTGACGAATACAAGACTATTATTGTATTCGATAACGACTACAAATATAAACATAAGGACGAACTTCCGTGTTCTATTGACTTTTTCGGGTATGAAGCCTTCCGAGAGTTCCTGTTTAAGTACAAACCGGAAAATATGCCCATTGAAGAATTTTTAGATCCTATCATCCGGTCTGGATACAAAGATATCATTGACTTCGACTATGTAGGACTGACTTATGTGATGGTATCAGATTCAAAGGCCTTCAACGACCCGGATCTGGAAGAGACTATAAAGAAGAAGACCGAAGAATACTTCCAAAAGGAAAACCCAGATCAAATTCTGCTAGAAATGTTTGGCTATAATAAATTTAAGGATCCAAAGGTTGAGCAAAATCATAGATCTCATCACAAGTTTGTTGACCGCTATGCAGAAGTCAGTTTCATAGGCATGACTTATAAGCTCTTCGTGCACAACCAGTATATAGAAGATCCTAGAAGTCTAATAAATATCTTTATGTTTGACAAAATGTCAGAAGAGCTTGGTTCTATTAATGATCAGCATGTGGGTCGATTCATCTTGCCGTTTAGAATTAAGCTTCGTCTTGAAAAAGATATCAAAAGCAGCTGTCCTCCATTCTCTAAGGAATTGGAGGTTGATACCATATACAAAGACGGCGTTCCGATGGACTCCAAAGCTATTCCAAAGATATACAGACTGAGTATGGACTTCTTGAAGTACCACGATAAACTAGAAGTTACACAACGCCTGAAATCTTATAGGAGGGGTGCTTATGAACAAGCTGAAAATTTCCTTCAGATTCGTCAGGACTGTAGCCACCTAAATCTGATTGAAAAGAGGATCCGTGAAGCTGTCAAGGGAGATTCAAACCTTACTAACGAGGCATGGCTATCTCTGATTATTCGGTGTGCTATGTTCCTCGACAATGGTCTGTCTCTTCACAAAGATGGCATCAATGAATCATTCTTGAGCTCTCCTTCTAAAGAGCTAGATATCTCTAAAGATAGCGGATTTGGCAAAGATTTCCGCCTACATCTTTTCGGCGCTGGAGATAGCAAAATGCTGCTTTCTCCGAATTCGATTATTGAAAAGCTTAGCAGCGATCTTGAAGATCTAAAGACCTGGACAGAAGGGTTTAAAGAAATCGTACATTTCATGAAGACTTGTTTCTCTGAAGAAGAAATGAATATCGACTTGACTATGGAAGATTTTGTAATCAAAGTCCTTGGTCGAACCGTTCCTACGGATCCGTTGTCAGTAATCAATTCCATCAATAGAGTAGAAAACCATGAATTATGCTCTTATCTTAAACCAGCTGCAAAGATTGCTAGAGAGCTACTGTAATTTAAAAAAGGAAGCCAGCGATGGCTTCTTTTTTATTATCGAACAGATAATTGCACCTAACCAAGGAAACCTATGTTTAAACGATTTAAAGAATGGCTCCAAGCCAGAAAAGAACGGAAGATCCAGAGGGGTATCGATAATTATGCTCATCAGTACGTCCTCAAGAACGGATACAATCAGGATCGTGACCTAACCCTGCTCGTAGACATTACAGCTAGGGTCTCAGACAAGTATGTCAAGGAAGTCAAGGCAGTCTATGAAGAGCTCCACAAGGGGGCCATTGTCCGTGGCGAGAGTGACTTCCAAGAAGACATGGTAACACTGGTCACCAATATTCTTGGAATGGTCAGCAGAGAATACATGGCCTTACTGATGATCTACTTCGGGAACATAGAAAATCTTACCTCATATGTTCATCTTTTGCTGTTCGCTGTGGAAGAAAGTGTCATTAAACTTAATAAACAGAAGATTCGTGAGATCCGTGGAAAAATCGAAGTATAAACAAATTTCCCTAACCACTTGGTTAGGGAAAATAATCCTCTTGGCCGAAACCAAGAGGATTATTCAACTTAATCATCAGAAGGAGTATATGGAACAACAATACGAGAAAGATAAAGCGAAGATAGCGCCATACTTCGCTCAATTTTAAGTTAGGCCGCTCTAGACTTATCAATCAAGAGATTTCCAAACGGAATCACAATATCCACTAGATTTTCTGTTGGATCCAATAGATCCTCCCAAGCCGGATCATCAAATGGCAAATCCAATCGTACCCGACTAAACTTGCTTGGAGTTCCGGTCAGAGTCATAAGTCCAGTTCGAAGACTTCTGTACATATCTTGAGGAGCAGTATGCTCTATCAATTCTGTACGGAACTTCTGAACCTTCTTCAGAATATCCAGAGGATCTGTTCCAACCTCCAATAATCTGAGCCATTCTAGAAGTTTCTTTCCAACTCCGACGGAGCTGTACTCCCTGCCATGCTCACCAATTCCTCGAATGGTAAGATCCTTTCCTCCCTTGTTTAGGAAGATCTGGATACGGTTTACCACCGCCAGTGCAGAGAATTCTCCGTCACATCTAAATTTGATAGATCCCATTTCCAAGACAGGCTTCTTGACTCTATCTTCGATAACCGTAATGGCGTCATTGTTGATTGAAATCAGAGTATCATCTTCGACTCCGTTCAGTCTCATAAATTCTGCCATAGTCGATCGAATCTTACTGGTGAGTAATTTACTCCAGTCAGCATCTAAAGCTCTAATCTTGCCAACAATGATGTTTCTCTCTTCCTTTTCCATATCCTCAAGTCTGCGGATATCTGATTTAGAGAGAAGCCCGTATTCACGGATCACGGACAATCCTGCACTTCGCATATCGTATTCACGAATTACACGATTGCCCAGTCCGTAAACAAGGTTCAAATCTGGATGTTGAAAAGTGGCCTTCATGGCCAAATCATTGGAAATCATACTAAGCTGGGAGAGTTGTAAGGTGAGTCCGGAGCCATTCGTCCGTATCTTTCAGTTCGCTTTCAAGAGACATCAGCTTGTCGAAACGAGAGAACATGTCTACTAAAGACTTCATTGCAATCTTTTCGTAGTCATTTTCAAAGACGTATTCTGCACGCTTGTAGATTTCAAACTCGTTGCGGATATACTCTTCAGAGCGTTCTTCGCCACGAACTTTCAGAGCCTCTTCGAGAGACCTATGGATACCCACAATCTTGTAAGTGACCTTGGAACGGTCAATCTTAGCGATGAAGTCATCCAGCCCTTCATTGTTCAAGACAATGATTCCTGTGCGGGTATCGAACATCGGAGTAGGAATACTACCATAGTGCTTGCCATTAATGGTGCAGCAGCCAATCAGCTTGCTCTGTTCTTCGGCGAACTGTTCTTCAGATACAAATTTGTATGCTGACGGCGATTCACGATCCCGGCGCTTTCGGGTAGTGTACTGCTCCACATTGACAAATGTCATCGGGGCAAACTGCGTGAGAATGTTCTTTACGGTGCTTTTGCCAGTTCCTGACGCACCAACGAATATAAGATATTTTTGCATATGGATTCTCCATCGTTGTGTCATTTAAGTGTTTGGGGCAGCTGAGCTTCAGCACCTAGGTGAGAATTCCAAAACCTGCTAAATTCTTTTCGCGCAATTAAATAAGATATTTTTAGTATAGAAATAGATAGTAGTAACATTTTAATTGTCTAATTTTAAAATCTATAATTTTATTAATAAAAATATATAAAATTTAGATAGATTTATAAATTAGATCTGTCAAATTCAAAAAGGAACACTATGAGAATAGTACCCATTGATATAGACAAATTGTTTGATCCAAATCGTGTAATTTCTAATGCAGAAATTATGGATAAGGATAGACAGTTTACCGATAACGGTGTATATAGCGAAAAGATCTTTGGTTCTCTAAACGGGGATGATCTTGAGTACGCATGTAAATGCGGAAAAGTCCACGGAAGAATTACTGAAGGTATGCTGTGTACAGAATGTGGAACTAGGGTCTATGCAAAACAGGCAATCATCTCACGAATGGGATGGATAGATCTTGGAGACCACAAAGTCATTAACCCCAGATTTATGGGGTTCATTCAGAGCTATATTGGCGTCACAAGGTTAAAGCGGTATCTGTATGACCGTATCGAAATCGATGTGGATGGCAATGCAAAGCTAACTGAAGAGGATCCATCTAAGAAATCTAAGGATCCGCTCCCAGAATGTATTGGAATGGGAGTCACCGACTTCATCGCTAATTTTGATAGTATCCTTGAAGTCTATCACGGAATCAGGAAGGACGAAAAGATTGAAGTCTATAACTTCTTGAGGAAGTACAGGAATTTACTCTTTATCTCCAAGATCCCGGTATACAGTCCGAGATTGAGGCCAGTTGTAATTATCGGAGATAAAGTCATTTCAGACCAAGTCAACCAATTCTATCAACAGATTATCAAACTGGTTGCAGGTCTAAAAAGCCTTGGAAGAGACAGAACTCCACTAAGCGAAAATCCTTATGTCAACAAGATCCAAGAGATCCTAGAAGAAGTTGACAACAGTGTGATTCTGGCTCTAAATGGCAAAAAGGGACTCATCCGAAACACGGTATTAGGGTCTCGTCTCAATTTCAGTACCCGATGTGTGATTACGCCACTTTCAGTTGGAACCGAAGTGGACGAAATCCATGTACCGTATGTGGTAGGTTTGGAATTGTTCAAGCTCGAAATCTTGAATTACCTGAGAACAAAATATGGAATCTCGTACTTCGATGCAATGGTAAGATTCATGAAGGCGATCAATGTCTTTGATGAGGATATTTACACCTTCTTAAACGAACGTATCGAAGGCGGTCGTCCTGTACTCCTGAACCGAAATCCGACTATCTCGGTAGGAAGTATCTTGCGAATGCGCATAACCCACATTAAGAGAGACATCAGCGACAAAACCATGTCTATTCGTAATAATGTCTTGAAGTTCTTAAACGGGGATTACGACGGTTGGTTATTTGCTATAGCAGCTTAGAAGAATCATTGTATTTATTGAATATTTGTGCATTTTGAAGATAAACTGCCATTACAACTTCTAAAAATAACATTAAATTGTAATTTTGAGGTTAATATGGCCGTTAAACTTTCTGAAGAAGAATTCTATAAAAGAATTAAGGAAATCGGTACTATTGAGGTAGTAGGAAGTTATCCTGGATCTTCAATGGGAAGAACCGACTTTAAATGTAAAACTTGTGGTCATCAGTGGAATGCCAAGGTACTTAACATTGTCAACGCTGATATTACAAGTCGAACAGGTTGTCCTGAATGTGCTGCCAAAAGAAGGTTAGTACATTTGAATAAACCAAAAGCCAATTATCTCGCTTCATTATTAAAGCAAAGAAAAGATGGTAAGCAATATAAATGGCTTGGTAAATATCATAAGGATAACAAAGAAAAAATAGAAATTCTTCATAAAGCATGTGGGCAAAAGTTTCTCTGTAGGCCGAATGACTTTCAACAGGGTTACGGATGTCCATTTTGCAGAAAAGGTATTGTAGAAAAAATATTTCGTGTCTATCTGCGAGTAATGTCTTCCGATGATCAAAAACTTATTAAGATAGGAATAGATCGCACAGGACATAGAATGCGAAATAATTATAGAGGATTTCATATCGACGAAACCTTTATGTCTAATTATACCGATGAAAAAACTGCACGAAGAATTGAAAGATACATATTGAATCTTTTTGCATCGCACAAGGAAGAACCTAAAAAGAAATTTTCTGGGTTTACCGAATGCTTCAAATATAGCGAAGAAGTATATGGCTGTCTTAAAACGCTCTTAATTGCTGGAACACCCTTAGAGCTTAAAGTACCGCTACAACGGTAAAAATCTTTAAGATTGGGCAATCAGCAGCCAAGGTTTGCTAATAGATTAGCATTCAAGGTTCAACGACTATCCCGCAAGGGAGTAGGACTCAAGTGAGCCCGAAATGGAGCGCCTCTTCTAAATAAGAGTGAAGATATAGTCTGATCTACAAAGAAATTTGTAGCTGCGAAAGCGAATACGAATTAACGACTCGTATTGAACACAATGGATGTACTTAATCTGTTCTTGATTCTCATGGAAAAGTACGATCAGAGCTTTAAGAAGCTGAGCCCACAGAATTTGTTGTTCAGCTTTGATGACGGAAAGTTTAACTCTAACCTAGGTTTCAGCAAGGATTACCTCCTTGGCTTGCAAACCTTAATCATGTAGGCTTATGGGGAAAAAGTTCGATAAACACCTTTCAAAGGCAAATCAACATAAGAAAGAAGAGCCGATCCAAGTTCTTGGGCTAGTAACTGAAGTCCTTGGTGGAGACAAATTTAAGATCAAGCTCGATAATGGGCATGAACTGATCGGTTACATTTCGGGTGATCTGCGCAGGTTTAAGATCCGAGTCCTGCCGGATGACTACGTTAAGGTAGAGCTTAGTCCTTATGACTTGAATAGAGGAAGAATGACTTTCCGTTACAAGAACGAGGCCAAGGCTCGAGAAGAATTCAAAAATCCGAAGAAATTTACAAAGCCAGGAACCTAGATGGGTTTGGTCTTGGGTTTCTGTGCATGGGCTGTTATCGACCTGATAACAGTCCGTTTTATTCATGTCTCAACCAGAAAGAAGGTAAATATGACAGACGAACAATTTGCTAGGCTTGAATCCATTGTCAATGAATTGAACAAGGAAGCAAGTATCAATATTGTTCTTGAAAAGCAATTTGGATCTATGGGTGCATACTTGAAGCCTCATAAGGATGATTGGTGTAACCTTGAAGGTTATAATTTGCTTGGGCAACTTAGAATCATTATGAATCTCTTGAAGGACGTTAAATAATGGGAAAGCAGATATTTTTGATTCGACATGCTCCTACCGAAGCCAATCTCACGGGATCTATTCGGCAAAATTATGGGGATGAACCCATCCTTGATGTTAATCAGAAAGACTTGCAGAGATGGCATGACAATATTGGAGACAATATTCCAGATGGAAAAAGACGGTTGTACATCAGTCCGGCTTACAGATGCCGACAAACTGCGCAGCTGCTGTTTCCGACCCTGGAGCCGTTAAAGTGCGACGAACTAAAGGAATTTGACTGTTGTGGTCTAGGTTCCAAGAAATTTTGGGAAGTGTCTCAGATTGAGTTTGAAAGTATGGTGCATTTTAGCTCATTTGACATGGGCTATCAAGCCGATAACTTCTTGAAGACTTGTCAACTGACCTCTCCGGATATTATCATTGGGATCAGCCACGGAATGTTTATCCGTTATATGTATCACTTCATGACTGGCAACAGAGATATTAGCCCATACGAAGTCATAAACAGTAAAGGATTTTCATTTGCGAATCTTGACATGCTAGAAATCAACATGGAAAAGCACAACGTAAAAGTGTACAGATTTAATGATAAAGTCTAGTACAAAAATTTATCCCTAGGTTCGCCCTAGGGATTTTATTTTTTAGAAAACAAACTTGCCTTCAGCGGTAATAGATCCGTAGAAGCACAGGTGTTTTTCTTTGGCCAAAGCCGGATTTTTCTTGATGGTTTCCTTGATGCCTTCCAAAGCTGCCTTTACGCCTTCTCCGACAAATTCGCCAGAAGCCCATCCGGGATAAGACAAATGGCAGACTCCCCATTCATCAAGATATCCACTCCAGCACATCGTTCCGGAAAAGTACAAACCATTACCAGTAAAGCAGAAAGCTTTGGACGGATAATCATCCTCATTTCGATAGATCCGATCTGGCAATAAGCTCGGATCCTTGCCTTCGTCGAGCAATTCCTGAACCTTGGCATTATGAGCTTCGTCAATGGCTAAGCCGATATCCTTGTTTGAAAGATCTTCCTCTTCTACAGGTATTTCTGAAGCCAACTCACAATCAAAGAATTTTGTATAATTCATGTTACTCCTTTGTTAAAGTTCAATAAATGGTTCAAGATGGCTGGACTTCCACTCAACTCTGGATTGTTAACAAAGGAAGAATTATGAACGGCGAAGATTTGTTCAGTGAAGAAAAACCTAAGGAAACCGAAGAAGAAGGTTTGAACAAAGATACCTTCCGTAGGGTTCTAAACATCATTCAAGATTTTCAGCAGCAAATCCAGATTTGGCATGTGAATACCAAGGGAAGATTCCACTTGGCTACTGAAAAAGCTTATGATGATCTTAAAGAACCTCTTGATGGCCTTCTGGAGGCATACGAGTTTGAAAATGGCGAATATGCTAAGGAAGACTATCCGAAGCTGGAAAGCAGTTTCTCTGCTGAAAGGGCAACTGCTAAGGGCAAGAAGTTTATCCTTATGATGAACAAGATTGCCAAGGATATTGACGACGAAGGCATCAAGAGCTATATCGGCGATGTGATTAATGTCGTCCGTTCAATGTGCTTCAAATTCTAAAATTTAGCGTTGCTAATCCCTATGCTGCGAGGCATAGGGATTTTTTATAAGTTTATAGCTTCAAAACTCTCTATTAGCTAAAGGTATATTATGCAAACATCACAAAAGGTATCATTTAAGCAGGCGAACGTAAGTTCGAGCGCTATCCTTAGCGCTGTAACTGGAGAAGTTCGCCGTTGGATACAGATGCAGTTTCCTGAAGGATTTTTCAAGTATATCAGGATCACCAGTGGCCTTCCGTCTGTAGACGACAATGAAGGCGAAGAGGAGATGCTTCATAAGTACCGCAAGAGCAATCCAGCCTTGGCCATTCGTCCGAGGATGCAGTTTCAGAATGATATCATTGGTGGGGCTCTTCAGAATCCGTCTCCATTCTATTATGAGAATCTAGGCCCGGACTCGCATTATTATACTCTGGCTACAATCCCGGAGTACATGCAACGCATTTCTTTTTTGCTTGAATACTGGAAGTGCAATTTCACTATTGGCATTCGTGTAGAGACTGAAATTCAGGCTATGGATATCGTGGGTATGCTAAATACCCGTATCTTCCCTGAAAACTATTTCTACATTGAAAGTGCTCCGCTCCTGATCGAAATTCCTGTAACGATTTTGGCTAGAAGTGCTGCTGATATTGGGTTCGATCTCAATAAGGCAGATGACGTAGAAGTTTACATTGATCTCTTGAAGCATAGTACCAAGTTTCCTCTGGACATCAAGCTCCGTCGTGATAATGGCAAAAAGATTGTCGCATTTTTGATGACTTCTAACATCCTATGCAGATGCGAGAAGTTACCTGACGTAGAAGCCAACAAGCGCAACCGTGTGCAGGATGACACCAAAATTCAATTTGAAATGACAGCTCAGCTGTCGTATCCGAAGTTGTGGAAAGTCTTAACGGAACTTCCGATCCTTGATGACCACGGAAATCTTAGAGATACCGGAGAGACTGCAAATATATCTCCGTTCACTAGTTCCGGATTTACTGGTAAGGGCGTAATGCTCAATTACGCAGTAATGGCTGTCTTACCTCCGAACATTCCCGGAACTAGTAAGAGACTCGTGTTCAAGCAGAATTTTGTAGTCGAGCCTGATAAGCTGGTGGATACCCTTGAACTAGGCGGAATTCTGCCTAAAGATATCGATGCGTTTATCACAGACGCTATGAGAAATCATCGTCAGGATATCCTAACTGACGCTTGCATCTTCAGGCTTTGGCGTGACGAAGCCGAGTTGAATCCTCAAAGCTTCCACTTTGACTTTAGGACAAAGACCCTAAGCGTCGATGATCCACGACCGAATTACATCTATCGTGTTGGAATTTATATGGAGTCCAATCTCCTCCATAAGTATGAAGCAATGTTACAAGGTGTTAACGATCTTTCTATGCACTTTGACCATGATCTAATCCAAGGAAATTATAATGGCGAACCAAAAACCTAATTACATTTCGGAAAGGCAGCGCTACATTCCGAATATCTTTGATACAGCTGCTCCGGCTGAGGTGACAAAGTGCCTTGACTATGATACCCAGATGTCTGAGCTTTTAGCTAAATATTCTTTGCTATTTAAATGCGAAAATATTGCAGCTGTTGAAAATATTGAAGAGCTTAGGAGTACAAGGCGCGGTACTAAATTCTTGGGGATGTGCGAAGCCAAGTTTGGTAGTGCTGCTACTCAAGGTGGCGATGACAAATTTAGGATCGTTATCGTAAAAAATTATCGTGGTGTAAGAATCAGCCGTAACTTTGACGAAGATCAGAAGATTCTTATCTTCGACGAAAACGGTTTCTTGGCTGGATCTCCAACGGGATTTTCTGTAAGTAACTCCTCTGAAGATAAAGCCTTCATGATGGTAGCAGACGGAGTGCTGTACATCGCCTTTAGACATCTTCGCTATGATTCTCAAGCCGATGATGAGCGAGATACTACCTGCGAGAACAGCTACACGTCCTCAAAGAATTTCCATGTTGTCGGTGTAGTTATGACTCAGCCGAATTTTACGGCTGCTCCGTCCGTATCGATTATCGAAGGCAATAACACCGACAGTGATTACTTCTCTGATAATTGCAGGACTAGACAAGACACTAATAAGATTCCTAAGAAGATTGGAATTCTAATAAACAATCCTCCTACCGGAATGTCGGCCTATGATATCTCAAGGTGGATTTCTTATTACAGAACTGACAGTAACTTCGAACATGGTCTGTTCGTGAAGATAGACCTAGAAGAATATGCAGAGTTCCTGGAGGACTATGAAGCTAATCATTCTTCTGTAGAGGATTTTCTCGATAGCGAAGCTTCTGGATTGAGCTTCAGCGGAAACTATGGCGGTCTAAATAACCTTCGGAACATCTACAAGGAAATAGCTAGGATTTTGCGCGATAGATCTAAATTCGTGTATTCTATAGCTATAGACAAAGAAGCCTACACTCCGAGTGTAAACGAAGATGGCATTCAGTTTGCTCTGGAAGATTATTCTGAAGGTGTAAAAGGTCTTCAGCTGAAGATCATTGATAACTACCAGTCGTTCTACGCCAATGGAGACTGCACAGTAACCTTTATGCCTAGATTCCTTCCTGAAGGCTCGCAGTTCTTCGCCCAAAATCGTGAAAAGACCTTCCGCTGTCAGTTGAGGTTAAAGCATAACCAGAATGGCAAGTATTCAATCACCAGTATCGGCGATAATGATGTATATGGCCAAGCTCTTAGACGTCTAAAGCTCTTTGATGAAGATCATGGCTTGTATGCCATTCCTCTAACTTCTTATGATTGGGTATCTTCTATCAGCGGATCAACGCCGCTTCCGGTGGATGGTGTTCCGTGTCTGTTAGCTAAAACTCCAGATGTAATGATGTGGATTGATGGCGTAAAAATGGTTCCGTACATTGACTACACGGTAGAGGAAGGATCCTCTTCTAGTATCTCTGGCGGACAGCACATCAAGATGCGCCGTCTTCCGGGTCACAGTGCAGCTCCTACAGCTGGAAATGATGAATACACGGATGACGATCCAATGTTCCCTCTTCCGCTTGCTGGTGCAGAGTATACCATTAACGTCGTTCTGACAGCACAGCGAGGCTGTTCTCCTGTTGCCTTTGGAAGTCCTTCTACTGTCTATGAATGCGACGGTATTCTGGAAAGATATATTGGGCCGATGCCTCCTGAGCAAGGTACAGACCCGGTTTATCCGGCAGATAGACAGGTATATCCAGGAAACCTAAGCGAAAAGTCTGTGCTATTCCGTCTGAAGAATTCTTCCGATGATTTTGAGGTTAATGCTGCACTTAACTACGGGGCATTCAAGATGTTCCCAGTCGGAGCATTAGCTGATACGGCTATTCTTCATTTCCAAAACGGAAGATACATCCCTACTGCCTCTTACGAATATCGGGTGGCTGGTGACCGAATCTTTGTGTCTAACAGCAAATTCGAAAACTTGCAAGATATGGAATTCCATATCTTCTTGGACATGTGTATCCCTAAGATCACAGAGATTTCGGATACGCTTTCGAGGGAAGAAGGCAATTTTGACAAGATGTTCAAATACTTCTTCTCCATAGCAGCTATAACTCCGGGCAGTGCTCAAGAGTCTTATGTCAATGACAGGATGCGAGACTTTGTGAGCTATACAACCGGCTTAAGCTGGACTGAAGAAGAAACAAAGCAAACTCTCGCCGGAGACAACTTCTTAGGCTTTGCAAGATGGATTAATACCAGCTCTAGCTTGGAATATGGTGCGCTCAACACTTATATCGCACATCATGGATATACGGACGATCCGCTGTCTGGTAATTCCTTCGAAGACGATGTGGTTCTTGATGCTAACCGTAATCTTTCGAACGAAGGCTTCCGCAGTATCAACATCGACCCGTCTGAACCTACTATCACTGGTGAGGTTCTCGATGTACCCGATCAGAATATTTAATTTCTAACATTCAAACAAGGACAAATCATGTCTAGATTTCGTTTTAAACCAATTCTATGGGCCAAGGATGACGTAGTCAGTAGTCCCTATGGTCCGGCTGGATCTAATTCCAACCAATCTAGAACCACTGACCCGGATCTTCCGAGGGTTAACGAAGTTTTCCAAGATGACAATGGTGATCTGTTCCTTCATAAAAGAGGAATAGACGGCGTATTGAATTATAAGCGCTTTAAGCACGATGATCATCATGATGAAGATCTAATCCGGAACAAGAAATTCTCGTTCAGAGATGAAAACTATCCGACGGTAGCTCTGCATCTTGACAATCATGCAGGCACTATTCTGGGTTATGACAGCGGCCTGATTCGTTTCCTAGATTACCGTAGCAAACCAGAAAGCACTACTGTTGTTGGTCAGACTTGGCTGTCTATTAGCCTTGCAGACTATACAGGTGGAAGCAATATTGGCGCAGCTAATAACCGCCATCCTATTGCTTTGGGTGTAGGTTCTGCTAGTGGAAGTAGTATCATTGTCATCAACGTGCTTACGTCCAACAGAGACCTTTTCTGTATCTCTATAGATCCTGAAAGCAATTCTATTGGATTTATCTCGGCGTCTCACAGTGCCGAATTTGTTGATATTTCTGAATTTGAATTGTTCTTCCTAAGGGAGAACATTTCAACTGGAATGGCGAAAGTAGCCATCGACGATTACAGCTATGTGGACGTTCCGAATTCTCTGCATCCCAAGTACATTGCTCCTAGAGGATACTTTGATAAAGATCTTGAAAATGGAAACAGCAACTGTGCGATTGTCTGTGGCGAGAATTCTAATGAATTCAAGGTAATTCTTGTAAAAAGAATGGGCGATCGTATTTTTGACAGTTCCTTTACACCTTTGACTGAATTCTCTGCAACTATTACCAGCCTTTCGTATAGAGGTGATCTGCCTTGGGTTTACCAGATTGGTAAAGAGACGCTAATCGCCATTTTCAGTTCTACGGTAAACAATAGGACAACCCTTTCGAATTCCACTTTTGCAGTTTTGTATCATAAAGGTATTACACGAGTAATAGATATTCGTGTGGATCAGCTGGAAGGCGTAAGTTACAATAAAAAGGAGATTCTTGGAATTTCTCCGCTCTACAATGAAAACAATGCCAACAATGTTATTGTCGGATTCAAGTTCTCTTTCATCTATACGAGCTATCCGTATTTCGGAATAATGACCTATGAAGTGGCCATACCCGAAGATTATGACGAAGATCATATAGACGCTACTTTGATTTCTTCTGTAGTTCCTTCGGCTTATAAACAGAATAATCATTACGGTATCAATTCTAAAACCGATAGAACGGATAATCAGTATCCGTTATCGGGCATCTCTGAATCGATTACTTATTTTACTGTCTCGGGAATGAACTCTTTCGTAAATATTCGTGAATATCCGAAGGAGATTGGCAATTCGTATTTTGCTGCTGCGACTGTTGTAAGTGCAATAGCAGGTACTTTTGCTAAGATTCAGACAAAACTTGCTGAAATTGGCGAATTGTTTGTCAACAGAACCTTGACTGTTGTAAAGGATATTATCTCCACAAGTGGGAATATCATTGCAAATGCTGGAAGCTTTATTGCCGAACAGGGAGATCACATAGGCAAGGCTTTCAAGGGCATATCCTTCAAAGGATCCGGTGAAATAAGGAACTCTATAGAAGATGATCTTCCTGATAGCGGAATCAAAACTGACTCTATTACTCTTGACGAAACAAATGCGTACTTGGAATTCAGAGATTACAATGTTTTGCCTAATGACAAGTATTCTATTGTCTTCACTCAATTTTCTCACAGAGGCAATATAGGAGGTACCTACCTTGTCTATGGCTCTAACAGTTTGTTTATCGACAGCATAACTGGAAGCGCCTTGTCCTATTTTGGTCATACTAACTTCAAAAAAGGTAAGTATTTTAACTTCTTTGCTCTTGCTGACACTCGTGACACAGGCGCTGGAACGACTTATTATACTCCGGTTTTATCTGGAAATAAGATCTACGGCTTTTATGAAAATAGCAATGGCTCGTTAGTATACGACGAAATAAATCTGTCTAGCATTATTGGTGGAGGTGGCTTTAACACATTCCTTGGTCTGGAAACTGGCTACATCAATAATACGAGCAGCACTAATGAAGGTGTAGAATTGATATTCCTTGCCGAAGGAAATACCGGAAATGGAAAGGTAAGAATCAGAGCTTTTGAATTAAATGATAACAACGAACTTGAGGAAAAGTATGCTAGTACGTTCACTCTAAGAAGCGGCGTTGATTATTATGTAATGCCTGGTATGATCTCCTTCTACAATGGAAGACTTCGTTTTGCATCTAGAATGTTTGGTAGTGCTAGTGACACCAGCGAATTATTTGATTTCATAGAAATTAATTTTACTGCCTCTTGGAATCCTCAATACAATAATATCATTAGAGGAGAAACAGTAATTAATACTAAGGTCGTAGGATACTCTGATTCTATTAATTCGTTTACTGGACTTGCTATTCGCCGTAGATTTGTTAATTGCGATGATGATAATGTCCTTTCGATCGCTGGAGTTTCTATTAACGCGGAAGTTATCTATGATCTCTCTATTAATTCGTCTAAGGGTACCGTATCGCTGTTATCGATTAGTAACACGGGCGGGATTAGAGGCACAAGACTTCCTAACTGGGGAACAAATGCTGGTGTAAAATTAACAAGGATCTTAAATGCAAGTGGTACCAGTTATGATTATCTCATAAACGACAAAAAGATACCTAGCGATTATGCTCCGATTCATAATCTTTGTGCTATTGGGGTTTCTGGCAGCACAATTTACGAATGGGAGTATGCAAGCGATCCTTCGGGTCATGTTGCTTTCGAGCGCAAAAAAATCAAAGGAGAGCTTGGGCTCTTGTCTGCAAATCTTTCTGGATTAAAGGCTAGCTCTGGGTATGTAGAAGACTTGGAAGTTCGTGAGCTGTCTCCTGAAAGATTTATTGCTAGAGCACGTTCTTATAACTCCGCTAGTTACTCTGTTGCTTCTTTGATAACACAGGGAGACGGGGATGAGTATGCAAGATATCTGGTGTACAACTGCACTGGTCATTTTAGCCATCAGCAGGCAGGTGACTATGGCGAATTCCATATGCGTTATCAAGAAAATGGAGAATACCATTATCTTTTCAAGCCTTTGAGAGAAGGCCAGATTATGATAATAAATAACGCTAATGAAAGTCATAGCTTGCATATAATGATTCCTAAGACTTTCAACGGTGATCCCGGTAGTGACAGCAACTTCTATAGTTTCAACATAGACGCTGGTGCTACGGCTGTGTTGCAGGCAGTAAACAATACCTGGATACCAGGAACGTTTATTACTCCTGATATAATGAGCAAGCTAGTCAGGCCGTTCTTGTCTAGATACGATAGCGACAGCGACTTCAGAGTAAGTTCCTTGATTACTAGAAGCACTGAAGGATATGCTCTAAGACAAGACAAGTTAAGCAACACAAGCAGCGTATCTGTCGGTTCTGACTATGTTGAAATTGGTGAGATTACTACCTTGCCTACTAGTAGGAGAGCCTTTTTTGATCTCACTATAAATTTAGCCAGAGACATACAGAGTACTTACTCCTCCAGCTGCTTCATGGCTACTCTGAAATTCTTGAACCAAGAGTATCAGGTTTATGTAAGTGCATCTGATTCTGCTACCATCTATTTTAGGGTTTCAGGTTATTATACTTCCAGTGGCAGTACTAACACCAAGGTATACCTGAAGACATCTAGTACAACTGGCAACATCACTGCACGTCCTAGTCTGTCCAGAGTATACGGAACGTACTTCTTCTTCTAATAGCAAATAATCTTTATCTCTATAGCCTTATTAAGGCTATAGAGATTTTATTACTAGCTTGTTCGTGAAACTCCATATTGCAATTAAACGAAGGAATACCAATGCGAGCTAAGTTTTCAGTTCTCAAGCCGTATAAGATGTTTCGCGGTTTGAATATCATCTTTGATACCAAACGCAAACAGTACGAAAACTCGGTGTTGCTGTTTACAGACTCTCAAGAGCATACTCTTGAACTTCTCAAAAGTCGTCTCTTTGAAATTCAGCACATTCGCAGTTTCTATATGGACAAATTCATGGATAAGCCGACATTCCGTAGGCTGATCCAGACTGGGCGTCTTGAAGTTTATAAGGAAATCAAATCCAATACAGACATCACTCTGACTCCGCTTAACACTGGAGTGCTCCGCCTCAAGAATACATTTTATCCTGCATGGCAGGAGCTGAATTATCTCTTTAACATTCCCGGCGCAAAGGACAAGATGGCCTTCATTCGCAATTTTGGAATGGTCACCGAGTTGTTGAAGAAGCGTGGATCTTCAGATATCTACAAGCACAAGTATGCAGTACTTGATGGACGAATTTTTGGAAAGGAATTTGGGGATAGCGAAGCCCAGAACATTAAAGGCCTCTGCATTGGATCCTTGTTTTATTTAAAGGCCAAAGAAGCTATCATTCAGAAGAATCCTGCTCTGTGGCCGTTGACTGGAAGAGATACGATTCTCTATGATCCGAACACGCTGACGGCATTCCCAATTCCGTCTGATATCACTACCTTGAGTCTTGAAAAGTTTAGGTGGATGTTGCGCATCATGCACAAGCTTTCCACTGGTAAGCAACTTACACAGGAAGACTATGACGAAGAGAATGTTGAGGAAGGCATTCAACCTACTTTGCCGTCTTCCACTAAGGGGTACATTATCTCTAACCTCAAGGAATCTGTCCTTGAGAAGAACCATCTAGCATTTACGACGATCGGCGATGCCTTCGCCGCTTATTGTCAAGCCAATTACCCTGATGCATCTGTAGTGATCAATGATAAAAAGATCATTATTACTATGGATGAAGGGACTCCGGCTTTGGCCAAGGCCCTATACGACGGAAAGCTATGGGTCTATCGGGTCGAAGCCCCACTTCAGGGAGACTCTTTCGTAAAGTCTGGAACCGCTTGGAAAGCTACTAAGAAGGTCACTTTGGCTTCTGATTTCCAGATTGTTGTTAAGAAGAGTGGAGACAAGATCGGCCCATATGTCCTCACAATGGACATTAGCACCGATCATCCGCTGATCGAAGCTGCTAAAGCCAATACTCTTAAGAAGGTTGAAGGCTTGAAGTCTCCGATTCCGGTTACAGCCGAACAGAGAGAGCTCATGTTTGAGATTGAGAACCGTGTTGAAGAGCTGTCTGCCGATAAGACTATTGACGAGCTGAAGGCTATTAGCGAAGTCATTGAATCTGACTCTGAGATTAAGCGGTTGTCCAATGACCTTAACGCATCCAGACTACTGTCCGTTCAGAACCGCAAGGCCGCTGAAGTCCGTGATACGCTTGAAACCAAGCAGGAAGCCGCTGACTTGATCGTCGATGGAAAGAGTATTAAGCTTAGCGAAAAGCTAAAGAGCTTGGAGTCTATCGCTCTGCAACCTGTGGAGTACCATACCACAGCTTTGAATCCCGAAGTTAACAAGAGCATCAGCCGTTCTCTTCGTGATTCGTACCTACGTGACCTTTATGAGTATGATCAGTACAGGATCTTTACTCAATTTTCCAATGCCAAGGATATTCCTATTTATGTAGAGAGCATCGAGCGCAAGAACACTTCGACGCCAGCTACATATAAGGATACTTTGACCATCAAGTTCAACATTGCTGGTGAACGTCCTAAGAGCATGACTATTGACGTGCCGAGGATCGACCAAGATGGGTACTTGTACATTCAAGGCAACCGGAGACAAGTGACAAACCAGATCGCCTTAATGCCAATCGTGAAGATTATGCAAAGTGGTGAGTTGGTAGTGCAATACAACACTAGCTACAATAAAATCTTCTTGAGCCGTAGCACGGGAAATTTCAACCGAAGATCTGCTAGCATCATCAAGGCTTTTGAAAAGCTTTCGGATGAGAAGAAGCTTATCGGCCACGGCTACAATATCATTCTAGGAAGCTCTCTGGCAGCGAACTCCAAGGTAGTTACCAGTCTGGAATTCTATGAACTAAGTAAGAAGATTGTACGTGCAAAACTGGGTGACCTTGAAATTCTATTCAGCTCCAAGATGGCTGAATCGGTAAAGGATCATCTGGATCTGGATCTTTCGATCTATGCCGAAACCTTTCCGGATGACAAGTACCACTTCGTCGGGGTGCTTGGAAAGGTTCCGCTGTTCGAAGGAATGGCTCACGGGGTGTATACTCCTGGGTCTACGCCGGATGACGATCCCATCGAAATAGCTCCTGACTTGGCTTCTCTCTTGTATGAATACGGCAAGAAAGTTTCAGCTCTAACTTCTGTACTTGATACCGAAGTCTATAGCGGAAAGTCCTTCTCGTATACCAAGCTAGAAGTGTCCAATGCGTATATTCCTCTTCTGGTGTTCCTTGGTTTCAAGGAAGGTCTTGAACCTATCCTTGATCGCTACGAAGTTGAGTATGTGTTCGTGCCTAAAGAGGGTGGATCCAAGAACTATGACATCCCTGAATCTCATACTGAAAAGGTTATTTTCAAGGATGGAACGTTCTACTTTAATCCTAGCAGTGTTAAGAAGAACTTGCTTGTCAACGGCATCTTCAAGCTCCCTACGAAGGATTTTGCGTTCCATGATTTTGCGGCAGATGGAGAAGGGTATTACCAGTTCTTCATTGACAACGTCACTCCTCGATACGGAAAGGCTCTTCAGAACTTCTATACGTTGTTCATTGACCCGATCACGGCTGATGTTCTGAAGGATAATGATATTCCGAACGACCTTGTTGGAAGCTTCCTTTACTGCAATGACCTATTGGAAGACGCAGCGTACCATCCACGTTATGAAATGGGTATCTATCGAATTCGTAACTTAGAAACAATCAATGCCCTCCTGTATAAGCTTGTAGCTCGCCAGATTGAGAAATACCGTCGTGGCTCTCGTGGCGATACTGCCGGAACCTTGGCTGTCCGAAGTGACGCTCTGTTTATGGAAATCAACGAGAGTCCAAACTTCGAAGACTCTACACTCTTGAATCCTATTAAGGACTGCACGAACATGGCAAAATGCGTGTATCGTGGGCCGGGAGCTCCGGGTTATGGGCATGCTCAAGGTACCGAAGAACTTCGCTTCTTTGACGAAAGTCAAATTGGAGTGTTTGGAATCGGAAGCTCCTTTGATGGAAACTCCGGCATGAACCGAAGGCTGACTATGAACACGCAAATCACTTCTAAGCGTGGCTATGTCCGTCCTTGTGAGAATCCTGAAAACCTTGATGCTACAAACTTGTATGGTATCGACGAACTAACCGCCACTTATACGCTTCGTCATGCTGACCCTCCTAGAGCCATGATGTGTATGGGGCAATCTGGTCACCAGTTGCCTACTGAGCACATGACTACTAGCCTTGTGAGCTCTGGCGTGTTTAAGGCTATTCCTTATCTTGTAAGCTCTGAATTCGCATTTAAGGCTCCGGTGGACGGAGTTGTCGAAGGACAAGATCCGAAGGACAAGAACATTATCAACCTTCGCTACAGCGATGGAACCAGAGGTGTTCTTGACCTAGCCACCAAGTACCGTCGTAGCCCTGATGGATTCTTTGTTAACATTGACCTTGAACCTTGTGTAAAGAAAGGACAGAAGTTCAAGAAGGGCGAAATCCTTGCTTATGACAAGCACTTCTTTACTAATGAAGGCGAAGGCATCGAACTCATGAAGGGTACGCTAGCCAAGGTTGCTATCATCGGTCGAGACATGACTCTTGAAGACAGCTCGATCATCAACCAAGGTTTAGCTGACAAACTCAAGAGCTCTATGGTGATGGAAACTACGTTGTCGCTGAGTCCGTCCACTAACCTTATCAGTCTTGTAAAGGTTGGACAGGAAATCAAAACCTCTGAAAACCTTGCTGTGTTTGAAGAGAATCTTGACAGCGTTGACGTGTCTATGGCTATGGACAAGATGGGCGAAACTCTGGCTGAAAGCTTGTCTAACATTTCTAGGAATACAAAGACAAGTAAGTACAACGGAACAATCGTGGATATCGAAGTCTTCTACAACCGTCCGATTGAAGAATACAGCCCGAGTCTCCAGAAGTTCCTAAAGGCGTATATCGCAGCCGTAAAGGCTAAAGAGGATCGCCTTAAGGATGTTCGCGGAGACCAGTTCCTCCGTAAACGTGATCTTGAACCTCAGAAGAATAGCAAAGCCAATGGCGAGCCGTTCGATGGAGTGCTCATCAAGATCTACACTAAGGTTATGGAAGAAATGGGTGTTGCCAACAAGATCACATACGAAGTGGCCCTAAAGAGCGTGGTTGGAGAGGTGATTCCGACCGAACTCAGTCCTACTTCGGATTATGAAGATGGCAACGTCATTGAAGCCTGTTTGAGTCCGTTCTCAGTCTTGAACCGCAAAGTTCCTGACTTCCTCTATCTGATGTATACCACTAAGGTTCTTGTGGATCTTAAGGTGGAACTGAAGAAACTTGCAGGAATGTAATTTAATCCCCTACCTTCGGGTAGGGGCGTTTCTTTGCTATATTATTCTTTGTAACCAACCAAATGAGGTAGAAAAAATGGCTGATGATAATAGATACGTTTACGTTTCTAATGAAGATGAACGTGTGAATATTGCCAAAGTCTACGCATCAGGAGACCCGGATACGGTTCTTGAGAGCGCAGAGGCTATGATGGGAGATATTTCACTTTCAAGCGATAGAAGGATGATAGCCGAATTAGCTTATATCCAGATTGGAATGATCTGTCCGCTTGCAAATGAATTTATAGAGGCTGCTGGCCTTGGAGGTAATCAATGAGCGACGAATATGTCATAGAAAGTGCTGATGGCGAACGTGGTACACGGATGCTGGTTGTTGAAGATGCAACCCTTCCGATTCCTGAAGAATCTCCAGCAGAGGTTGTTAATCCTCTTGAGGCGGCTCTCGAAGAGGCAACAACTGAAGAGACCACTGAAGTTGCCCAAGAGAATACAGCTGAAGATCAAGCGGAAGCTGCTCCAACTGAACCTGAAAACGCAGATCAACCAACAGGGCTTACTGAAGCCGATGGTCTTGCAATTGTAAGCGAAGCTGTTAACAGAGTTGCAGAAGAAGAGAACAAGCGAGATATTTTTGTTTCGGACTTCTCGAAGAATATGCACAAGGAATTGCTGCGAGCTATTAATGAATCTGATATCCACGGGATAAATGAAGGTTACTACAGCAAACCTGTCTTCAAGACAAAATTTGGAATGGTCTCTACGGATCAATTCACTAATACTAAATTCTATTCATTTGGTAGTAAGTGGGTCAGTACATTTCTGGCTTATGCCTACAGCCAGACGAATAACAAGAGTTTCCTTGAAGTATTGTTTGATGCAGAAGAATATGCCGAGATGGAGAATATAGCAGTAAATACTTCCTTGAGGGAGTCCAGCTTCTATAAAGAAAGCGATCCGTTCTCTATCAGGAAGCCTTTAACGGAAGATGATCATCGAAAAGCAATTCATGCGTTCTATTTGGCTCCAGATTCTGAATCCGGATTTGAAGAGTTCTTGGATAGGCACTCTGACATCTTTAATATCATGCAGGGACTCTCTAGACGAGAGATGGACGGCCAGATAAATGAAATCTACTTCGACGAGATTCTTCCGAAAGTAGGATTTACTTCAGAGGAGTTCACCCCGTCTAATGAGATAATTGAAGCTTCAAAGATCGCAAAGAAGTTTGTATATCGCAAAGTCAAGAGTACTGCTACCGGATCAGAGTTCTATACCATCACTGGAGAACGAACCAAGATTGCAACGATCGCTTCGATCTTTAAGAATGTGCTGGCAGACAACTCCATCAAGTTCCAGTATTCCTATAGATACTTGGCGACCGAATTCATTAGCAATGGATGGTGGCATCCAAGTATCGTAGAAGTCATCAAGAAAGATAAGGAGAAGATTCCCAATCCAGAAAAGATCTTCACTCCGAATCTCTTTAAGGTCTCTGACGAAAAACGTAAAGAAGCTATGGAACAAATCAAGCGAATAAAGACAGAGCTAATTCCAGAAGATTCTGTGTTGGCCCTAACTTCTCCGTTCGTCTTTGAGCGCCCAGAAGAACCTCCGTTCAAGAGTGCTAGGCACGAAGAGTCCGAAATGACTTTCCTGCCGGAATTTCTGACGGAGGATTGTCTTGTTCCGAACATGAGTACCAGATCCTTGAATTCGGATGGTAGGCATGGCCTTCCAGAGAAGGAAATCGTGGATGCAATCTCATGCGGTCTGTTGTCAGACGACTTGCTGAATTCATCTAGGAAACTTCTGGAATTCCCTGACCTTCCTGCGAATGCTACAATCATTCTCAGGGATTTGGAATTAAAATAATCACAGGCCCTTCGGGGCCTTTTATTTTTTGGCAAAATTGGATGGACAACTCTGTATTGTGACATTTTAATTGGTACATACTATGCGCAAGAGTTATCTTAAAAACGTTATACGCAGCTTTAAGCAAGCTGTACCGGATGCTATTGGCGATGAAATGCCCGGATTGAAGAACATTGCTTCATTCGTAAAAGATCCGTCTGGTGGCGAAGATACTGGAATTCGTGATATCATAGCTGGTTATAAAAAGGATTTCAATGACATTAAGGGCATATTTAGTAACCTTAAGAAATCTTTGAAGACTGGTAAGCTGTATGACAGAGATGCCGAAGAAAAGGCTATGATGGCTTCTATGGGCATCGATACCTCTGAATTTGATTTCAACGATGAAGATCTATTTGGAGATATGGAGGACAAAAAGACTTCCGACTTCAGTGTAGAGGATGAGTCTAAGCCTGTTAAGGGTATTACCAATGTAAACATTTTCAAAGATGACAATGGCTCTGATGCTGGAAGTCAGTTTGTAGCTGGAGCAGCTATGGCCGGAGCTGCCAAGACTTCTGCGGCTATTGAGCGAGGCACTGCTGTTAGCTATGCCTTTGGAAAGGAAATTGATGAAAGATTAGCTAGGATCGAAGAAGCTAATAACCGTTACTATGCCACTAGCCTTGAGCTGCTTGGTAGCATTAAGGCTAACACTGAAAATCTTGCTAAGGGTATTGCTGCTAAGGATACCTCGTTAAGTCCCAGCCAGATCGAAAAGCTCTTTGGTGATGGCGACGGTGAGTTTAATCTCAGGTTGTACATTAAGGGTCTTCATGAGAAATTTGAAGATACTTTCAACCTTGAGATGATGCGCATGGCCAAGGGAATGCTAACTCCTGGTGGTATGCTTAAGATGGGCTTAGGAGCAGCGATGATGAAGCTCCCGATTATGAGCACCATCAAGAAGCTTACCGACATGACTACAGGTATCGGCCAGATCCTTCTTAATCAGATGGCCAATGTTCGTGGTAATGGCCCGATCGCAAAGCTTTTCAGATTCTTTGGCGTAAGAACTACAGCTAACCTTAATCCCGGTGCTAACAAGTACGAGAAAGGCCCAGTGCCGTTTGACGGAATTACTCGTAGATCTATCGTTAGCGTGATTCCTGAATTACTCAGCGATATTAGGTCTATCCTTGCTAAGCAAGGAGGGTTTGATGAGAAATCTCTGAAAGCTCTTTCTAAGAGTAATAAGACTTACGACTGGGAAACCAGTAGGTGGACTACCGTAGGCAAGCTTCAGAACAAAAACCTTCAGACCATTGCCGATATGCCGATGGCAATGCAGTTCGCTGAGACAGTGGTAAATGCTTCCGGAAGGCGTTTTAAGAGTGAAGAAGAAAGAAACTCCTTCAAGTTAAAGATTGCTGCGGAGCTCATTAATTCTACCAATGGAAAGGGTCTTAACGACGTTCTTGCCAGTAAGAATGGCAACTGGATAATCCGTGAAATCAAGAAGGCTCTTGATCAGCTTCCTCCGGAAGAGCGGGATATCTATAAGGCTGCATACGACCGTGAAAACATGCAGCATATCAATATGCTTCGTGCCAGAGAAAGGACTGCTGGAACTAGCGATATGGATTTCTATGGAATTGGAGCTGAAGATTCTGTTGAAGCTCTCGATGTCAGAGATACTGTAAAGCTTGAAGTAGCACGAAATTGGATTAAGAAGCACGAAAGAGATCTTAAAGCTAGCGGAATTAGCCCTGCTGAGCTTATGTCTAAGCTGAGCAAGTTCAATAATGAAAAGAAGAGGGAGCGTTCCGGCTTCGGAACATTTACTCATTTCAGCCAGATAGACTACTTCCGTGATTTTATTTCTATCGAAGTCCAAGGAACTATTGCTGGGGATAAGCTAGCCACAGAATTGAATGGTGGTCAGTTGTTCTCTGGAACGGAAGCCATTGGTGCTGATCTTTCTCGTCGAAGAACGAGGTCAGCTGCTGCTAAATCTGCTCTTTCAAATCTTAAGGATGATTACAACCTTAGCATTAACGAGAGAAAGAAGATCTGGCGCAGAAAGAAAAGATACAAGATGCTCGCTGGAAGCGAAACTGATGCGCAGATCATTGCAGCATTTAACAGTGCGCTTCAGATGAACAGCGATCTTACGTCCGAAGATCTTAATATTCCGGGTGTCAAGAATATTCTTGGATTACTGAACCACGGTGTTCAAGACGTTGCAGACCGTAGTGAAACGGCTTATCGTGTATCTAAGGAATTTATCTCCTCGGTTCCGATTAGAGTCAAGTCTAAGATGCTTCCTACGCTTTTGAAGTTTTTCGATGGCGATCCGGAAACACAGAATGCTTTGATCCGCGCCGCTGGAAAGGAAGTCAGAAAGCAGAGCGACAATCTTGATAGAGAAATTGCTAAGAACAAATTTCTCCAAGCTGAAGATGAATCTGGTAGCATTGTTGGCGGCTTCAAATCTCTTTTCAAAGATAACGAAGTTAGAAATGGAGAACTAGTATCTAAAGCTGTTGGTGGCTTTACAGGTCCCGGCGGAAAGTATGAAGTTGCTGGTCTTGTCCATAGAGGCGAATACGTCGTTCCTCAAGAAGTGATGGGAACCGTCCGTGGTCGTAGCTTGGTGAACAAGCTTGAAGCTATGCGTCTTGGTTATGCCGAAGGTGGTTTAGCTTCTCTGAAGAATCTCTCGGATGAACAGCTGGGTGCTCTCGTTGAATTGGCTTCTATGACCGACAAGTACGGAGCCAAGAAGTACACCTTTGGAGCTAGCCTCAGGAAGGCTAGAGCCAAAGAGTACATATCTAATATGGACACAGCTGCCAAGGGTCGGGCTCTCCGTTCTAGAATCACTGCTGAAGGCTTTAAGGCCAGAGATCTTGGTGGGGCTATTTCCGAATCTTCCGGAATGAGCTTTAAAGATGAGCTCCTTGCTCAAGCCAATGAAAGTATCTGGAAGCCGATGCAAAAGCTTATGCTCGGTGAGACCGTTGATGTCAAAGGTCATGAAATTAATCTCAATGAGATTAAGAGAGGTCTTCGCAAGGATCTTCCTGGGATTACCACTGGGGCTGGTGTCGGTTTGGCAGCTAGCTTCTTCCTGCCCGGTGGCCCGTTACTCGGTGCCTTTGCTGGTGGCGTTCTTGGTGAAGCTAAGCAAAACGAGAAATTCCGTCAGTTCCTCTTTGGAAAGAAAGATAAAGACGGAAACATGGAGAAGGAAGGTGTCCTTAGCCGTGTAGCTGACTCGGCTGTATCGATGCTTGCTGGCCCTGAAGCCGGAAAGAAATTTAAGACCAATCGTTTGGCATTTATGAAGGATCCTCTGTCCTTCATGAAGAGTGTGTATAACCACAATAAGGGTACTGTCATTGGGGCAGGAGCCGGTGGTTTGCTTGGTGCAACCTTCGGCCCAACTGGAGCTATTGCAGGTGCCTTGATTGGCGGCGTTGGTGGAAGAAGCTTCTCTAATAATGGTATCATTGGTCGTGTGCTTCTTGGTAAGAAGTATACTAATCCTGATGGAACTCTGAAGGGCTACTCAGGCGGTATGCTTCAGGCTCTTGGTGGAGCCTTTAACTTTGCTGTAGCTGGCCCGATGAATACCTTGTTCTTCGGTACTCCGCTGTCGGATCAGGTTGATCTTATTACTGGAAATCGTGATCCTAAGAAGGTCTGGGCCGCTTTCAAGAAGAATGCTGTCAGAGTTGGTAAGTATGCTGGCGCTGGTGGTATCATTGGCGGTTTAGTGTCTGGCGGAAACCCGATTGGCGTTCTTGTCGGTAGTACTCTTGGTTTGGCCTTGGGTGCTGGAAAGAACTCTACTCCGGTTAAAGCTGCACGCTGGTTCTTCTTTGGAAGTAAGAAGCCTGATGGAAAGTGGCAAGGTCTTACTCATTACATCAAGAATTTCTTGGATATTCGTCGTTCTCCGATCCTGAAGTGGTTCGGCGGAAAGATGAAGAAGTTCGGAGGATGGATCAGCAAGATCTGGGGAAGGTTTACTCAAACCAGATTTGGCAAGTGGATCTCTGGAGTTGGAACCAAAGTCGGTACAGCTGCTAAAAAAGCTGGCGGAAAGATTTGGGACTTTGCTAAAGGCGTCGCTGGTGTTGGAAAGGCTGCTCTCCTTGGTGGCCCAACCGCTATTAAGGGATTCTTCACGTCCTTCTACGGCGGCGAAATGGGTAAAGTCGTTCCTCCGGCTATGCTCTTTGATATGGTCAAGTCTGATCCCAAGCATACTACTGGCGACTTGCTGCTGGCTGGTATCAACATGGGTGTGGGTAAGATCGCTCATTCTCTGTTCATGAAGAATAGAAATCCGAATGAAGGTCAGGCCGAAGGTCTTAGATCTGAAGAGTTCCAAGAAAAAACTAGTCATCTTCGTGCTAAGGAACAAGAACTTGCAGCAAGGGCTAGGGACTTTAAGGAGCTTTACAATAAGGAACAAGATCCTGAACAGAAGGCTATATACGCTAAAAAGTTAGCTGCTGTTAATAAGCAAAGACAAAGTCTTATTGGCTCTATTGGAGATTACAAGGCTCTCGATGTAATGAAGCATGAAAATGCTTTGACATACGAGGCTATGTTCTCCAATGAGAATATGGCTACAGTCCGTGATAGACTTGCAAAAGCTAGGGATGAAAATGGTAATCTTATTTATTACAATAAGAAAGGCAAGTTGAGATCCGGAAAGCTTGACAGAGCTGCAAGAAATGAAGTTTTTGGCACTTACCGGAAATACCTTGATCGTAGAAATTACGAATTCAATAGCGCAAATCATTCTATCAATGCCGATGGATCTAAGAGAAACATTTGGGCAGGCGCTTCCATACAAACTCAGGAAAACGTAGCGGCTAATGGTCATGCTGCTGGAGGCTTAGTGACGGGCCTGAGCAAGGGCGGTCAAGCTCTCAAACAGTTTATGTCTCGTTTCCGTGGATCAGCGTCTGCCCTTCTTCGTAAGAATAAGGCTGGATCCGCTCCGCTTCTGGCAAGCATTAATGGCGAACAGGCTCTTGACTCTGCTACTCAGGGTGCATTGTCTAGCACTCGGGCTCAAATGGTTGCAGCCCAGATGAGCGAAGGCAATGGCGGTGTTCTTAAGGATATCTTGAGCGCCGGAACGGGCATCTTGTCCATTCTTCCTGGTGGAAGTGCCATCTTGGGTGGGCTTCCGTTCGTATCCTTGGCTGGAAAGGGCATCAAGTCTATAGCTAAGGTCGCCGGAAAGGCTGCTCTCAAAGGAGCTGACTTCTTGACTAAGGGTCTTGCTAGCGAGGGTCTGAATGCTGCTAAGTTTGCACTTCAGTATAAAGTCGAACAAGGTAAGGAACTCTTCAAGAAGGGTGCCGGATGGGCAAGCGGCAAGCTCGCTCAGGGCCGTGATGCCTTGTATGAAGGCATTGGAAAGGTTGGAAACAGGGTTGGCGGATTCTTTAAGAGCGCCTTTGGAAAGGTTAAGAATGTTACGAACGGCCTTAAGGCTGCTTTGAGCAAACTGAAACCAATCCAGCTTGTAAAGAAATTTGCCGAATATCTTGGAAAATTCTTGAAGACTGCCGGGAAGAAGTTCATTGAATACGGCAAGCGTATTCCTAAGGCTGGCGCTCTGTTCGCTGCTATCGATGGTATCATTCGTTACAATTCTAATACCGAAGATGGTCAGTCCAAACGTCAGAAAATCCGTATGCTCGTGATTACTAGCTTTGAAGTCCTCGTTGACTGTATCATCATGTTTGTCATGAGCACTGTGTCTATTCTCTCTGGTGGTGCTGCCGCAGGTATCTATATCTGTATCGAACTTCTAGCTAAGGCTCTTACTGGAAAGGATATCGCTGAATGGATCGTAACTCCGCTTAGGTCTCTAGGTGTGACCGACTGGATTGGCGACTTGATCGCTGACATGGTTGGATGCCCGAAGGATTCTCAGGTTAAGGAACCTCCTGATCCTGATAAGATAGGCCAAGACCTTAGCAGCGGAACTGTCGAAAAGCCTACTGGCGATACAGAAGGACTTTCGATCGGATCTGGAAGCACCGACGTTAGCTCTAAGGCTGGAATCTTCCGTAGGATCGGTAACGCCTTTGGTATTGGCGAAGTCAACCTTAAGGATTATGTCAATCTCAGAGGTTCTAACGTAAAGCTTGATGGCCTAAAGCCTGAGTTTAAGCGTAACTTCGCTCTGGCCGCTAAGGAATACTACGAGACCTTTGGCGAGAAGCTTAATATCAATTCGGCCTTCCGTGATGTAGCTACGCAGCAACGTCTCTTCACGAACTACCTTGTTGACAAGGGTAAAGGCAGGAGCTCTACTGGGGCAGCAGCTCCGGGAAGATCTAACCACCAGACCGGATTGGCTATCGATATTGACTCCTCGCAAGCTAACAGGCTGTTTGGTGTGCCGGATGAGCTCGGCTACCAGAAACATCCAGCTCCTGGCTCTATCGCAGCAAAGTATGGCCTTGCTCGTCTTGATGCCTATCAACAAAAGAATTCTGATGGCAAATGGATGGAAGGCTGGCATATTACTCCGGGTGACCAGAATATCTATGCCGCTGCTACTAAGGAGATTCGTAATCTTCCTGAAAACGTAGAAGCCACTAAGAAGGCCTTTGAAGAAGCTAACAGAAAAATTGGCGGCGGAAAGGGTTATGATTATGCCGACTACGAGAGAAGCGGAAAGAAAGCCTTGGCTCTCAAGAATCTGCCTAGCTCTAGTGGAACCGATATTGGTGATGGCGGTGATCATTCTGCTGACATGCTTCCGGCTGTCAATAAGATGATCGACCTGCTTACACAAGCAGTCTCCATGTTCACCGTTATGAACCAGTCTATGAGTGCAGTGGCTCAGGCTACTCAAGCTACAGCTGCCAACACTGAAAAGTCTGATGTTGGTGTGCTGGCCGCTATCGGAGCGATATAATTTAATTTGGTATCCTACACGGGATACCAAATTTTTATACTGCAACTCCTAAATGAACGAGGATATTATGTCTATTTCTGGTAACAAATCAACTCCTTGGTATAATACTGTATTCGGAGATTCTAAGCCGCTCAAGTCGTCTATGTTTAAGAACATTAACGACGGTATGGTAGATGGTGTTCCGGTTGAAAAGAAAACTGGAAATAATGTTGGCGCATTTAGATCGTCTCTGCAATGGAGAAAGGATACCGCTGGTGGTATTGGTACTTTGGTCGGAAATGCTGCTACCCTTAAGGGTGAACTTATCTTGAATGCTCAACGATTGAAGTATGGTAATCTGCGCTGGGATTCTCCAGAAGCCCAAGCTATCCTTCAAAAGACTGGTGGCACCCTGACTAACTTGGAATCTGCTCCTAAGACTCTAACCGGAGTTCTTGGAGATCTTACAGACGGAAATATCAATCAAGTCCTCGGAGCCTTACTCGGTGGAGCTGGTGCTGCTGGCAACACTACCGCTACCGAATTCGCTGCTATCAAGAATCTGTTATTCGGCAAATTGAACTTCAGTAATACTGCTGAAGACAATGAAAAGATTGAGGGAGATGTTGATAGTGTCACCGAAAATAATGTGATTGCCGGACGAGCTAAAACACCGTTTGCCCTATTCGACTCTGAAACTTTGTCTAAGATTAAAGACGGTGTTACTGGCGAAGGCTTTAAAGTCATAGGTGATCTATTCAAAGAAGGTGGCGAATACCTCAAAAATAAATTCGGAACTGTTACCGAATGGATTAAGGATAGCTTGGCTTATGGCTTTTCTCTTGGCGTAGTCATCAAAGGTGCTAACCGTCTTGGCGGAAAGATCCTTGGCTACTGCCTACGAATGACTGATGTCTATAACATGGGTAACGGTGGTGCTAAGGATGCCTCGCTGTTTAGATCCAGAGTGATGAATCTTCCGCCAGCTATGACTGACGTGATCGATCCCAATGGGCGTGTTTACAACAATAATGTGGTAGCATGCCAGCATATTCTTAGCATTATTCCAGGCACTCTTGATTATGATGGCTTTTCATGGATATCAGATTCTGGTATCACCAATGCTGCTATTGCTTCTGAACTAAGCGCATTTGAAAGTGATAGCCAAGGATCCATCGTATTTGATGCCACTTCTGCACTAGCTTCTATCCTTGATATCTCTGACAAAACCGGAAAGAGACTTGGAATCTTCAAGCCTGAAGTGATGAAATTCTCTCGTGTGTATATGACTGCGATGGGAAGAATCCTGTCCCGTCTATCTCCGTCTCCGGCTGTTACGATGACCCTTGATGACAAGACTATTCAGACTTCTGGTTGGGGTGCATTTGAGATCGGGATTGGAACTAATACCACCTTGACTGAGAGCGGCAGTAACAGCTTTGCTAACTCGCTGTTTGACGAAATAATGGCAGGAACCAGTTCCAAGGTCAATGAGATTACAAAAAATATTAGGGCCTTGACTGGAATGAACTTTAGTCAATACTCTTCTAATGCTAACAGCCAGATTGACGCAGTGATGCACGGTAATAAGCTAAACACTCCTAAATTCTGGGAAAGCTCTGACTTCAGCCGTAGCTATACTTTCAACTTCCGTCTGGAAAGTCCATATGGAGACACTGAAAGTGTGATCAACTATGTTTACAAGCCGTTTATCGCTCTGTTGTGCTGTTCTCTGCCGATCTCTGTCTCCACCTACGGATACACAACTCCGTTTGTAATCCGTGCAGACTGTCCGGGTTGGTTCTCTATTGACTGTGGCTATGTAAGCTCGATTGACTTCCGTCGTGCACCAGATGAAGGATCGTTCAATGCTTCTGGTTTAGCTACTGCCATTGAAATAACGATGTCCATCACAGATATCTATCCGGCCTTGGCGCTCTCTGTAGGCGTAGCTGGATTGTCTAAGAACTTCCCTGAAGTAACCTTCTTGGATTCTCTGTCTGGAATGGATTACAAGGAAATCTATTCAGGTGGATCTGCGGCTGCTAACATTCGATCCAGAATCATAGCCTTGAGAACATTGCCTGGTATCATTGGAAATACCGCTATGGCTAAGAGCTCTAGATTCGCTTGGAGCGCTGCTTCCATTCTCGGAACTGGAGTTAGATAATAAAATTTGGTATCCTCTAGGATACCAAATTTCTTTCCGTAAAATTTTCAATACCTTTTGTATATTAAAATCCGGAATTATGTGAGTAACCACTGGAGGATTCTCACCCCCAATCCCCCTTTTGCTCGGAGGTTCCGGGCATGTAAGCCAAAAAGGAGTACTACTTTATGGCTAGTAAGAAGAAAGCAGAAAAGGTAGCGTCGTTTTCATTTAAGAAATTGGATGACAAGATTGACATCCAAGAAATTAACGAAATCCTCAGCAACTACATTGTGGCTAATGAAGCCCTGATGAGTAAGGTTGACGATATCGAAAGAAAACTGACGGAAGCCCTTAAGAGGGCTGATCAACTGGACAATGGCTTCAACTGTGAAGTGGAACTGAATCCGTTTGAAGTCGTCACCTTCATCGGTCTCAATGACCGAGGCGAGCTGGTGGTTACAAAATCGCCAACAAAGAAAGCCAAGAAGGAGACGAAGGATCGGATTATCCCGTTCTCTCGGTTGGAGACTGAAGAGATTGCCTACATCTTGGATAGGGCAGAAGTGCCGGATCCGTCGGGCAATACCGCTTCGATCATGGAATTGATTGAAGCGTGCCAGAATGCTGAAGACTAACTTCTTAAAAAAGAGGCCAAGCGCACAACCACGCTTGGCTTCTTTTTTTATTTCCATATGTCGGATCTTAGAAAACTCATATGGATTTCCATTCTTGGAGTATAGCTCAACCACTTGTCACTACCTTCATCTACAATCTGAGCATCATCATCATATGCAATCTTGTTAAGAGCATCCTGAACTTGCTTGATGTAGTTGTCTACGTCTGGCTTGCTGGTAGGCTGGATAAGCTTCAACTCGTATAGCAATCCTTTATACGGAGGAATAGACTTAGGCATCGGCTTGTAGAAATCCACTCTCAGATGAACTGGGCCGTGGATCATTCCGATCTTCTTTTCTTCCATAGCATCACGAACATAGTCTGCGATGATCTTCTTGAAAGAATAGTTGGGATCATACATTCCGCAGAATTTGCGTCCGGCTCCTCCCGGCAAAGCCATTGTTCTAGCTCGTTCACGTTTCCAAGCCTTAGGTTCACCATAGATGGTGATATCTAATTCTTGCCATTCTGTAGCCTCAACTATAGACTTATACTTGTCCATAGCTTTCTTGATGATCTTATCCGTAACTTCAAACGGAAATCTGTCTTTAGGAACTTTCTGGAGTTGCTGTTCAATAAAATTCGTAGGATTAGAATCTGACATGGTGGGGTACCTCTCTAATACCGAGTTTAGATAGGCTGATCTTCCAAAAAAGAACGGGTGCCTATGAGCACGACACCCGCCAGCCAACCTCGCCATAGGTCAGCTGTATAGAGATCGCCCGATCTCTAATTTTCTTCAGCCTTAGGAACAATCACCTGAACCTTGGGCTTTTCAACCTTCGGCTTCGGCGAGTATTTCTTCTTGGGCTTAGGTGCTTGTTTGTTGGGCTTTGAAGGTTTCGGAGCAGATTCCATCTTGGCCTTAAGTCCTGCAAGGGCTTTCAAGCTCTTCTTGCTGAAGTTTCCACCACCAACGAACTTGGCAGTAGAGATTTCATTAGGACTAACCAATTTTCGAATGGCCGGATTCTCCGCAGCCAGCACCAAAGCTTCGGCGCTTAGGTTGTCCAGTCCGAGGTCATAGCCTTGTGCTGTCCAGACTGAGTGTCCGGGCTTCACTGGCTTCTTGGCTACAGGATCGAAGAAACTAGTCCCCTTATTTCGTCTTGTAGCGACTCCCGTGATTGGATCGACTTCAGCGATAACCTTCGGAAGCAATTTCCGAAGGAACCCGAAGTTCTTACGATCGTGAAAGTCTTTCTTATTACCGTGAAGAAGAATCCTCTCAATTTCTTTCTTACGAGTTTCGACTTCTTGGTTTGAAGCATTCTGCGGCTCAGGTGCTGGCTGTTCCGAAGTCTGCTTAAGATCTTCTTTCACTTCCGCTTCTTTTGTTTTTTCCATTTTCTACCTCTTTCTCTTTCAAGAATACGAAGACTCTACATCTTCGCCTTGAAATTTCAACAAGGAACTTCAAAGGCTTGTTTAGCTCCTTGTACTTAACATTCTTTCTTGACAGTAAATCTGGATCCTTTAGGACTGGCCTATACGATAGCGTGATCTTTTTGCCTGACTTAATAAGACGATGCAACAGTGACACCGGCTCCTGAAATAAGCCACAGGCAAGGTATTTCGACTCAGTTTCAGCCGAAACAACACCATCATACGTAAAGTCCTTTAGAGAGATATAGACTATCAAGTTCGGTAAGTGCGCAACCACCCAATTTCTAACCACATATATCGGAATCTCTTCTGCCATAGCTTTGGAAACAAATTCTTTGGCGTCTGATATCTGCTCTATGGGGACCTTGGAATATTTCCATTGATTTGCATCAAGGAAACGTTGAACACTTGGGGGCAAATACATTAAAATCCTTCGGGTACAAGTACCCAGCTAGATTTAACTACTTATTGTTCAAATTGAGGTTTTTATGACTTTAGCTGACCTTACATCTTTGGCCGGAGTACTTGGAGCTGCTGACATTCCTGAGCTTTTCAACAAATTTATCAAGAATGTAAGCCTTATTTCTGGCAAAGTAATCGAAATCAATACAGACTTTGACTACCGCAAGAAAGAGATTGTCAGCCCGATCTATTATTGCGCTGGAGTCACAGGCAACCTGATACGTTTAGTGCCCGCAAATGACTATGCGGTTAATCGCCATTTCAATAGTCTATATGTAGACGCTGAACGCCTTGCAACTGTCATGACCTTCGATCAAACTGTCAATAAGTTCCGTCAAGAATACGAAGCTAAGCTTAAGACAGAAATTGCCGAAGGTAAGTTCGTCAACCGTGATACAGGAAGAATTATTGGTGCTGACGAACCAGAACGTATCCGTACATATCCTTCTGAAAAGGAATAGGACTATCGCCAAAGCCTCGTAGGCTTTGGCAGTCCATTTCCAATTACTTAAGGAGAGCGGCAGCACGTTCTTGAATCTTGGCGGCACGTGCAGCGGCCTTGATATCGTCTGCTTCGAGACGTTCCACAGACGCCTTAAGGTGCTTGAAGTATTCCGGAGCGACGGTCTTGGTCAATTCCTTATCGGCCTGGAACTGACCGTCTACCATCTTACCAGCTTCTACGCTGATAATCTTGCCGGAAGGATCCTTGTTGACCATAACTGCGGCGTTGATGCCTTCAAAGATCTTGCGAGCGCTGATTTCAAGATGCGGCCCGTTGTAGAAAATGATGTCCTTGGGTTCACGGAAGCTGCCCTTCTTCTGTTCATGCTTGAAGAGAAAGCCGAACAGGTTGCAACGATAATGACTGATAACATCGTCGCCGACAAACTTTTCAATAGCTTCAAACAGACGGCGGCTCTGAGCGAGAGTCACACCGGAGAAGTCCATTTCTTCGTAGCTCACGAGGAAGTTCTGGAACATACGGAAGAATGCGTCACGAGTCAGCTGGTCGCCATCTTCCAGCTGTTTTTCTTCCTTCGGGCCACGGTTGATCACAACCTTTTTGACCGGAGAAAGTTTCTTAGAATCATTAGCAGCCTTATCCAGGGCTGCTGCAACATTTGCTGTCGGTGCCGCTGCGACCTTCTTGGCCACAGGAGCAGATTTGGGTGCCGGAGCCGCCGGAGCTTCTGCAACTTCTACAGTGGGAGCTTCTTCAGCTGCTTCTTCAGCCGGGGTTTCGACAACAGTCGATTCGGATGCAAGATCAGCAGCGAGATCAGCAGCGGGTGTAGCGGGAGCCTTGGGGGCGACAGGTGCCGCAGTGACGCCACGGCGGACGATACGAGGTGCGATAGCCATAAGACTATACTCCTTTTTGGTTTTGTGTTGAACGTTCATTGCAATCTAAGATTGCAGAGATTAATATAGTGACATAACCTAGGTGAAACCTTGATTATTCAATAAATTTGTTCGGACATATAGAATAAGGAAAACTTCGATAAGCACAAAAATTTCTATGGTCCTTTCTGTTATAAATATCATATGATAAACAAGCTATTGAAATAAAGGAAAATATTATGGATCCAGATGTCGTTGTATCTTTAACCTCTTATAAAGGAAGAATATACAATAAAAGATTTATAGATGTTTTAGAGCAACTTGTTACGCAAGTAACACAGTATCATTACAAGACAGTTCTTGTTTTATCTTATGATGAATTTGCTAATAAAGAAAAAGATCTACCAACTGAAGTATTAGATCTCAAAAGTAATAATAACTTTGAGATACTTTGGACTAAAGAGAATACAAAGGCTCTAAAGAAGTATAATCCAACTTCTAAGAAATACAAAGATATTCCTATAATTTGTTTAGGAGATGATACAATTTATTCTAGATGCCTTGTAGAATTAGTATATGGAATGTATCTTGAACATAACAAAGGTAGGTTTAAACCAGATTGCATTTGTGCTCAAATGAGTACGGTTGATAAAATTTGTGTACCTTGGAGAATCAGGATTTTTCCTCCTAATTGCATGATCGATATTCCAGAAGAATTATTTAAAGAATTTCATGAGCATGACGATCTTTTCTATGGTCTTCGTCTTTATTTAAATTCTACAAAGGTAGTGAATTTCCCAATTTTACGGCATCTCGTTCTTCAAGGTGGATATTTTGGCCAAGAGAAAACACTAAATCAAGTTTATCATTCATTTGACCAAGCTGAAATTATAAAGGAATTTGTTGATAACCATCCAGAATACAAAATAGAATAAGGCTTAAAACCTTATTCTATTTAAAAATACTTTATAAGCTTTTACATTATTAAAGCATTTATTTCTGCATAATCCATACTTTTCGCTGCTAGGTATATTGACGAAAACTGGTCTTCTTACTCCTAAAGGATTCAGAAACTTCCATCCAATTCTATACTTTTTAGCTAAGAATCCTATAAACATATCGTCATGAAAAGTTTTTATAATACGATCATCTTCTAGATACCTGATATATCTATTAAATATACCGGGAGGATATAGGATACCACGCCCTCCATTTCCTAAATCTATAGGAGTACCTTTTGGTCTATAATGTGTCCAGCTGACTAGTTTCCTTCTATTTTTTATCCATACTTTGTACAGATTCTCAGCAAAATTTTCTATGTAAATAACTCCATCATCGGCGCTTATTATTGGCGCTGTCGGATATTTTTTAGCTGTAAACAAAACCTTTTTGAAAGGCCCGTAGTTCTTTTTAACCCAAAGAATTTCTATTTGATTGTTGTTTATAAGAGAATTAAGATTCTCTGGTAATTCCGCTTCTTTTCTAGGGAATTCATCGGAGCTTAAACACAAAACAACATGATAACCGGGGCATCTTTCTAGAATACTTTGAATCGTTACTGCAACAGTGTCTATACGCTTTTTCCAGCTTGTAAGGCTTATAATAGCCTTCTCATTATTATACTTTTTCATTTTATCCTCTTAATTAACTGTTGGTTAACAGATAATTGTTAAGAAAACACGAGGATAAAATGCTTATTGATTATGTCGTTCCATTTGTAGACATGAGCGATCCCGAATGGAAGAAACTTTACAAAAAGTATATACATAAGGATCCGAATGGAAGTGCTAGGTTTAGAGATTATGGATCACTTAGATATCAATTTCGTGGTATAGAAAAGAATATGCCGTGGATACGAAATGTGTATTTAGTCGTTCAATCGCCTTCGCAAGTTCCAAATTGGCTAAATACTAAGCACCCTAAGGTTAAAATAATTTACCATAAAGATATAATTCCAAAGGAATTTCTTCCTACATTTAATAGCAGCGTTATTGAAATGTGGTACAACAGAATTCCGGGTATTAGCGAGTACTTTATTGTAAGTAATGATGATATGATTCCGATACGTACTATGCAAAAAGATCAATTCTTTCGTAAGGATACTCCGGTGTATGCTTCTAAATTACAGGATACTAATACGAAACTTACTTCCAATGGTATATGGGATCACATTTTGTTTAATTCTAAGAAGCTTAGTAGTATTCTTAACAAGAAACGGAATGTAATAAGCTATTCTAATGCACATCTTCTGCTTCCTCATAAGTTATCTATATGGAATGAAGTATGGAAGAAAGGAAAGACCAACTTACTACGAGGAATGGAAAACAGCCGTACCAGAAGGAAATACAACCATAATCATTGGCTGTTTGCCTTTTATGCTATAATAGATAATAAAGCTATTTTAGACATGAGTATCCCGCATAAAGGATATGTTTATCTAGAATCTGAGAAGTCGATAGAAGATCTCAAAGCAATGATTGAGACTGCAAGTATGATATGTATTAATGATGGCGGATATAAGGATCCAGACGTAGAAAGAAAAATAGCTGATACCTTAAATGCTGTCCTTCCGAATAAATCTTCCTTTGAGAAATAAAATTAGGCTTGGAGTGATCCAAGCCTAATTATTAAATTATTCAAGAGTAGGAAGAATTTCATCGAATTTCCAGTGCTTCTTCTTAGGAATGCTATCAGAGACTGATACTTCTTCTTCCATCTTTTTGGTATATTCCGAGAAGCCTTTGTAGCGACAATGAAGAATTCTGATTCGCTCGTCTTCTAAGGTGTAAGGACAATTTGGAATACCAACTCCTCGAATGGTCTTTCCATTACAAAGAAGGGATCCAAAGAATACAGAACTTTTTGGAACATGACCGCCAATTGAATTCTCCCATATTTCTTCATAGTGAATTTTTCCATATCGGCGAACAAATGTCTTTATGGTTCCATCCCCAAGCCACATGAATTTCTTTGCAAGTTCGGTATTTTCTTCAGTACAATAGTCTAATACCTTTCCTGTACGTTCTGTATGGAACTTCTTAGGGAACAGATGCTTCCATCTTACGGACAGCATATCCATATGCGGGAATTTGCATCTATAATACATGATAGCATCATATACAGATTCAAATTTGCCTATATCAAGATATTCATCGTCGTCTAGGGCTATAATCCATTCTGCATTGGAACGGCATTCAATATAGGAATCATACAATCTGTACTGGTAAGCCTGACCCTCGATACGCTCGTAAGTAACTCTGTCTCCGTATTCGTCGCAGACAGATTTTGCATCATATCCTGATTCGTTGTCAAAGACATGGACTCGATCGAACTTGCACTTGTTTAAATGGTGGTCAAGCCATTCCCTAAGATCTGCTGGATTGAGATACTTAGTCAGCAGCATTACTTCTGTCTTGTACTTGAACGAAGTAGGGAATAAAATTCTTTTGTCAATACGATTAGGATATATAGGCTTATTGCACAGATAATAGTACTGGTCGTAATTCAGATATTTCTCGACCTGAAGAGGCGAATTATGTCTGCAATAGGCCATGAACGTAGATTGTATTATCTGTGGAGAAAGCAGAAATAGAGAGATTTTGTCAATATATTTGTATAGAAGTTTGTGTACTACAATCTCGTCAATTCGAATTGGTCTACCATTCGAACCGAGGGCAATTACATACCTCCAGACATGCTTTAAAAACCTTTGCATGATCTGATTATTCTTCACGATCGAAAATTGCAGACCAACAGCACCTGCAAAGTTACTCTGTTTCATCTTCTTAATGAACGAGTCTAAAATCTTTATATCACGATGCGAAATTCGCTTAGGGCCAGACTTCCCCCATTTCATTAGCTTCATTTCGTCGTTCTTGTAATTATTGAGCATCAAAGAATAATCTGCTTGACTTTCAACAAATCTGTCAAAGATAATCTTTAAGCTATCTTGAATCTGTATTGACGCATCAACAATTATAACAATATCGGTTTTTGCATACTTGAAAGGATGATGTCTTACATAAAAAGACGCATATAGCGGATCTTTATCCTTTAAATCTTCGTCTTCTATAATATTCCAAACATTAGACTTTCCCTCTTTGTCTGTTACATAAATGTAATCGGCTTCAGGATCTGTTTTTATCGGATCTCTAATGAGATCGTAATTTCCGAAGTTGTAAGACAAAACTGTATACTTTTTCATAATTGCTCCTATAAAAAAGTTAATGAGACGATCATTTCTGATCGTCTCATTAATCGCTAAATCCATTATTGGTTACTTGATACTCTCAAAGTACTCTTTCCAGTCATGACGGTGAAGAAATCTCCAATAATTCGTATGAAGATTGTGTCATTATCTTGGAAGTGCTCTTCTACGGTCTTGGCACTTTCACTGGCTGTCTCAATGGCGCTAGAATCCAAAAACGTATGGGCGGGATACATTCTCTTTAGCTCAGTATCGCCATTGGTCACTATAATAGAATCTAAGGCAGAGGTAGCAGTCGAGGTATCGCATACAACTATCGTATCGGGATGTTCTTCTCCACCAAGATAGATTTCAAGACAGCTGCAGCGACTATCAAGATAGCCATTAGCAACATTGTACTTATTATTTGTAATGACGATTTCCTGGTGGTTGTTCTGATCAATACGCCCTATTGGTACAGATTCTCTCGGCATAGAAGAGAATCCGAGATCTTCCCAAGAAGGGACACCTTCTACAACAGTAAGAACCTTTCCTTCGTCACCATCGTCTACATGAGGGACTGGCGTTGCAACACAGAGACCGTCATAATTAGAGTCAAATACAATAGTGTCAAAGTCAACATTTACGTAGAGACCGCTGTTTATATCATTTTTGATGGTTGTTTCATCGACCTTTACGTTGAGAGTATTATTGTCTGAACGGTATTCTAAACCTTCACCAGCAAACCCTTCGGCGCTAGGTGTAGGAAGATTTCCCCACACGACTTCATCGGTGTTATTGTTACTGTTGTGCTGAACAGTAAGGAATTTTCCGTCATTATCGCTTGGATCCGGAACCGGAGTCGTTACATTCAGCTCTTCGCCGGATGCTGTCAAGCCATCACCAGCAAGGCTACTGGCATCCGGAACCGGAAGATCGATGGTCTTATTGTCGTTGGCGTTAGCGCCAAAAGTGTCTACAGTGTTTCCATTGATCTGTAGCGTAAGAGTACCCGTACCGATCGTAGGCTTGTTGCTAAGATCGTTATAGCTATTGGAGAAAGCCGCAGCTCCAAGTTCGCTGCTCCTGGGATAATCCGTCAGATCTACTTCTTTCTCACGGCCAACGATATACCAGCCGTTTGAGCTCCATGCTATCTCGTCATACTCCTGCGTCACGAGAGTCTTAGCTGTTCCTGCGGGATATTCATAGGAAATGGTGCCGCCGTCACTTACGGAATACACATATCCTACTTCGACTTCGCTAAGATCAAAGCTGGAAATCTCTGCGGCGGTATTAGCACCTTTAAAGACTAAAGCTCCAGCCGGAATTTTGGCTTCAACTTCGGAGACCCTAGCGTTAAGAACTGTAAGGCTACTCGTGTTTGCATTAATCCTGCTATTCAAAGCAGCGATCTCGGAGTTCACCTCAGTTTTAAGAGCTATTTTGGCGGCATCAAATTTCTTGGTACCGAATACTTCTGAGTCAATAGGAATAAATCCTACCAACGAGCTGTGTTCTACAAGCTCACGAATTTTCTTCGTAGGCAGTTCGCTAACAGACAAGTTTTTCATAAGATCTCATAAAAATGTAATATGCAATATAGTGTTTCTCAGAATATGAAGTATTATACACTTTTAAAAGGGTTAAAAATAACCAATAGGATTTTCCTATTGGTTATTTGCTAGATTAGCGTAGTTATTCTTCAATCCATTCGGATCTGTCTGCTTGGCTCTGAGCCCAGCTGATTGGCTGTCCTCTCGACGGACTGCAATGCTTGCACAGCGGATTAGGCAGAAGCATTCTTACAAGAAGTTCTTCCGGAATTTCTATGTCATCGACATGGATCCTATTGAAATCAGAGGTATTCAGATTCAAATTAAAGTGATCATTAACATGAGCGATACCTGCGCTGTTGCAGCAGAGATAGATGTAATTGCCTTTCAAAGCCAAACAACGACTATTGTAACAGGAAGCCTTGCTATTTACAGAATAGACGGGCTCTGGATTCATGGGGAATGTTCCGAAATTAGCAGGAACCATCCCGCCGACTTTAAAGTTTATCTCGCCATCATTGTAGTCTTGAGTAGCTAAGTCAAACCCTTCGTCGTTATGGCCCATATAGCAGCTTCCGATTAGTACTGTATTTGTCTCTTTAGCTTTTGCAAGGAACCATTCACGATTCTCTCTGTAAAGCAGAAGATTCGAATACACAGCTCTAATCTTATTCGGAAAATATGTATAAGCTGCATCAATCAGAGACGACAAATCTTTATTCAAGAATGGTTCGCCACCAGTCAAGAAGAGCCATCCTATGACCGAAGACAATTTTGTCATCTTAGACAAAACTGCGCTAAGATCGTCTGCATTGTAATCGTCAGAATCTTCATTTGAAACGATCGGGGCGAAATGTCCGCACGTAGCACAATTAAGATTGCAATGCTCTGTAACGATGATATCAATATTAGGAATAATTCCAAAGTCGTTTACTGCGCTTTCGCTGATATTTTTTGAAACATACAGCTTCTGGCTTCTGAGCCTAGCTTCAGTTTCAACAGCATCAATCAACTCGATAGCTGGCCTGTATAATGAATGGCTTCTCATCAACTGACAAACCCCAATAATATACTCTAAATCTTGTTCAGACTTAGCAGTCTGGGTTATGTAATCTTTGACAGAAAAGTTTTGCATAGTTGTTCCTTATTGTAAATTATAAATTTCCTTTCTAAGTTTACAGCGCTTTACGAAGTTATCGCAAAGTTGAATAAGCTTGCCTAGATCGGTATCTTTTCTAGAGAGATCTAAAGGATTATCTTCCGATATGCAATTACCGTTGATTTTGCATCCACCAATTTCTCCAGAAAGAATAACTTCGCTAGTGCATCCTACTTTCCAGCCTTCGATGTTCATAATATCGCCATTCCAAGAATCTTCATCTCCCCAAGTTCCATCAAAACATGGATGAAATATTCGTCCTTTATTTATTTCACGAAATCTTTTAATCAGATTCTTTCTGTATAAGATTCCACACGAATAACATCCATTGATTTGAATTTTTGGATCTTCCGGAAGATTTATCTGATGGGTTGTTCCATCAAAGTAGTCTTTTCTTGGATCGTCCTTGATTCCTAACAATACGCAATCAAAGAGCATATCTTCTAAAGCATGAAGATTTCCTATTGGAACTTTATCTCCGTCTAGAAACAAGATATCTTCATCATAGAAATTGATAGCCCCTAAATCACGCATTCGCCCAGCTAAAAATCCTTCGCCATTGAAGTTGAAGATTGCAGGTATATCTAAGGGATATTCTAACGTTGGTCGGTCTATCACATAAATATGATCAAAATCTTTTAATCTTTCTTCGAATTTATGGATTTCAGATGGCTGATCTTTAGAAATTATAACTACTTTCATTAAAACTCCAAAAAATGCTCCGAGGTACAATAGTACCCGGAGCATTTCTATTAGTACGAGTTAAATACGAAGCACGAGGTTTTACCAGATCTATACAAGACCTTAACGCTTCCAACATTATTCCAGAGGACATTGTTGCTTGAGGTTGGGCCTGATAATAGACCAGTATAATTGCTGCCATTAGCAACAGAAGTACTACTGCTAGTCTCATAGAAAGAAACAGAGGATCCTGTGTCATTCTTTATATTCAAAGCATAGTTGCTATTTCCTTTCTGTTGTAGCACTATTATGTAAGACACGCCTACTGTGAATTCGGATAGATTTATGGTCTTTCCGGTATTATACCAGCGTACACACGACTGAGGAGAGTCAGAGAAGGATGTCGAGTTTGCTGAAATAGTTTTAAACGGGATAAAGTCCTTGTACTGATAATTCCAGTAATAATCAGACGATCCGTCCCAAGAACTTGGAATCGAATCCTTTACAGTGAGTACTCTCTCATTCATACCCATAGTAGTTGATGGTTCTTTTCTGTATGGGGATGTAGCTATCGTTGCGGCTCTTCGTCTGTGATACGTTTTAGTTGAAGTGCCTCCTCCTGCATACTGCGCAAGAACAAAGTCTTGTTCGTAGGCTGGGGTGGTTCCTTCAGACGCATCATTAACAGCCTTATTAAGAGCATCCACAAGGTTGGTCTTACCAGTACTACCATTGCCTTCTCCTAGCGTTCCGGTTACACCGGGTCTAGGACTAGCAACAAACACGTCAGCTGCCGAAGTCGATCCAAGGTTAGTTTTCATGCTTGGATTGCTAGTTAGGCCAGTACCACCATTACCGACTCCCAATGTTCCGGTTACGCCAGGTCTAGGGCTAGACGCAAACACATCGGCAGCAGAGGTCGATCCAAGGTTGGTTTTCATGCTTGGATTGCTAGTTATGCCAGTACCGCCTCTAGCGACAGGCAAAGTGCCTCCAACGCCCTTGGAGGCGTAATCGTTGTTTTCGTAAGTAGCCATAAAACTATCTCCTTTGGTTTGGAAAACAAAAAACCGCACGGATTCCCGTGCGGCATTCTCAAATCTACGGAGATAGTCTCGCCTAATGGCGATTTCGAAAAATTCTTATAAATTTAGTTTGTACGCTAAGTCGTGGCGAACTGGTAAACCGTTTCTACTTTTATCGTGGACGAGTCCGAGTACGACGTGCCGAACATTGAGTCGTTGTCACGCACGCGGAAAATCGGCGGGAACACAGCGATGTTCTTGGCGCTGTCGAGCACCCTCCGTATCGTGAGGACATATGCGGATCCGTACCGCTGCGATGACGAGCCGGGAGCGTCTATTACCGATTTCAAGTTCAGCGGGTATGTCTTTGCGACACCAGATATGACCCCCTCGTACCACGCGACAAAAATGTCCCTCGAGTTGATTCCGCTCCAGTCCCACAGGAAGTTGTTATCCATCGCGCTCCGCGTCATCAACGAATTCGAGTACAGGACGACAGTCACCGAAAACCTCTTGACGCCCTGCACCAGCAGGGCCCTGCTCGTCTTGCCGCCGTCACCCGTTATCTGCTGGTAGGATGCGGTAGTGGTATCTATCGGCGAGCCGCCGTTGCCGACGATACTCTTGCTTACGTCGTAGCTCCCGGTCGGGAACAGCCAGAACTCGTCACCGTTGGCATTCGGGTAGTACTGCCTGATGGTGTCCTCCAGCCCGAGCTTCCACACTGACGGATCCTGCTCGTAGATTGTCGTGTAGTTCCCACTCCTCTTGCGCAAGACGCTCCAGTTCCCGTCGCAGTTGAAAGCCTCGTTACCCGTGACCGAACGAACCCGGAACGACGTCGCGGAATTGTCCATGACGCATGTACCTAGACCGTCAAGGCCCAGCGACGAACCCGGCTGCAACAGCGGCGAGCCGTTCTTCCCGACAACCGGGAAAATCCTACTCTCGCTAAGCCTGCGCAGCCAGCATCCCTGATCATACACATTGCCCTGTCTGTCAACGTAACGCATACACCATCCTCCTTCCAATCATACCCAGTAGAACGTGTTGGAATCCGTGCCAAGCTGCGACGCTCCGAAGACGAACTTCGTGCCGCCTATTCGCACGGCGTCGCCGGACGAACCGAGGTTCACGACCCCGTCGTTGTCGAGGCAAGCCACCCACTTGCCCGTGCCGCTGGCGTTGCGTGCGTACACGCCGAACTTGCCGCCGCCAGCGTAGGCGTCAATCTGCGCCGAGCCGTCGTTGCTGTTCGATGATGTCCTCGCACGCACTATCGATTCGGCACCCGCGGAATCGGTGAAGTTGGTATCCTGTCCGGAACAGGAGAACTCCTTCGCCCCGATTATGGTCTCGGTGCCATCGATATGCACAACACCCGAATCGTTGGCGAGACGTCCCCAAGATTGTAACGACGAGTAGTTGTCGGTTGTCGACCTCGCCACTTCCGTGACCGTGATGGACGACATGCCGTCGTTGGCCGCGACGAGGCACGACAGGTTGCAGCGCACGTTCGCGTCGATGTACAGCACTACCTTCTGCGCGGGCGAGCTGTCGTCGGAAGAGAGGAACTTCAGTACGGGCGATACGAACGTTCCCGTCGATGCCATTATCGTGCCCACTACGAATTTCAGTTTCTCGTTCGCATTCTTGACGAACGTCGCCTGGAAGCTGACCGTGTCGCCGTTGCCCGTCGTCGCCACGCACATGAGCGCCACGCGGCCCGGACCTGCGGAGTACGGGATGGACAGTTCGACGGCATTGGTGTAGTCGACGGATGCGGAGAACCCGTCAGGCTTGACGGATATTCGCTTGACGATGCTGTCGACTGTCGCCGCCCTGTTGGTGCTGGCATTGTAGGTGTCGGCGTTCGCATCCCAAGCAATGAGGTTCTGCTTGTCCTTGGCGATGGAATTCGTGCCAGTGAAGTTAGGGTCGTAGGCCTTGGCCACGGCAGCTGTTCCTCCGTAAGCCGATGCCGTGAGTCCCAGCACCGAGGAAATCTTGCCCTTGATGTAGTTCCAGAGATTCAGAGCGGTGCGGCGCACGAACGTGGATGCGCTGATAGTTGATGCGTCCACATGGTCGGAACCGACAACGAAATCGCCGTCAACGAAGTCGGCGTAGCTGGATGCGTTGCTCTTGTCGTCGAGGCTGGAGAGAACGTCGGAGCCGACCTCCTTCGGGGTCTTCTCCACCATGGCGGAAGTCCCGGCGCCCACCACGTAATTGCCCGACGTGACCGAGGCCTTGCCAGTGCCACCATTGGCAATTCCAAGCGTACCCGTAGTCTTGATGTTCGTGACGTCTGCGGATCCGTCGAACGGAGTGTTCGTGGAGGTATTGGATAAGGATACTGCCAGATTTCTTGCAACCTTGAACTTGCCCTCAAAAGTGGAAGCTTTCACGTTTGCAGGAAATGTCACAGATCCATCGTATGCAATAGCGCACGGGAGGCCGGATCTCTGCATTTCTGGACTCAATCCGCCAGCAGTCCACATGATATGATTGAGTGCTACTATTCCCATGACTCGGCAGCATCCCGTTTGGGATGATGCTGGCGTTGGTGACATCGATTCCGCCCAGAAGGTAAGACGCATGGAGTATATATTGCTGTTTTGTGTCCAGCCGCCTCCAAAATTGTTAGAGATTGGAATTGAGTTCCATCCGCTATCGCCTGAAACGTCGAACGTCCCGCAATCTTCCCATATATCTTCTCTAGCCTTGTAGCGTGTACCTGTCTGTCGCTCGACCTTGACCTTCATGTCTCTCGACGATGAGGTAGCAACAGAAATCAGTATGCGCCGCAAGTACGAATAGCACCAGTTATCGGTGTCCGTATCTCTCGTAGAAAGAGAACGGCAACATATCGTAACACGTACGCCTTGATCTGGCTCCATCTCTGGAGTTAAGTCTTTCGCCGCAGTCGTTGTCCCTGTATATCCAGGATGCACATGAGTTGCTTTTCCAGCCGTCATAGCGACTGACGTATCCGTTCCGCTGAACAATTTTTGCTTTTGAGCATCAGTCAGCTCGTAATCTGTCCACGTCGGATTCTCGGCAGTTAGGTTGGTTGTGTATTCAGCATACACTGCACTGGGCTTTGGCCCGAACCATGCGTTTTGCCTAGTGAAAGCTTCGATAGGGGCCTTCGAGCCAATTCTTGCAGCTCCACCCCAGTCAACATCTGCTTCAAGAACCTGCTCAAAAGTTCCTTTTTTGGAAAGGAACCTGTTCGTCGTGCTTCCATCAAACGAAGTGGAAGTCCTTGCAACTTTGTTGGAATCGCTTGCATCTGTTACAACTAATTTGTCGCCACTGGCAATAGCAACATCGGTAGTTTGCAATGTACCGCCGTTTGTAATGTTCCCATGAGTATGAGAAGCTGGAGCCACTCCGCTAATATCAACCTCAGTGATTCCAGTAACCTGACCAAGGCTGTTAGTAGTGATCTGCGGGACTTTAGTGGCGGATCCCTTTGCAGAATAAGCCGTTTGGGTGGCTAAAGCATTCTGCTTAGCATTCCAAGTAGCGGCACTTGCTACATGAGAATCAGAAATCGCGCCATCAATATCTCCGTCAGAAACCTTGTCCTTAAAAGCCAAAGCCTTTAAATCACTAAACCACTTGGCGATTTTTCCAAAGATCGTAGCATTAGATTCGCCAGTAGCAATATTCGTCCTACTGCCTGCCGCAGTAAATTCTTCAGTAAGATCGCTGCCCTCGCCACGAAATTTAAGGCTCCAGACGCTCTTATCAGTCCAGAGCTGCCATTGTACACCATCATAGTAGCACCAGTATACGCCGATCGGAATGGTATAATTGCTAGAGCTAGAGTTAGAGCCATTAATAAATAAATTCTTTGCTCCTTGGCTGTTAACATTGAGTGTCAACTGACCTTGGTTTGTATTGGCAGTTGTGAAATAAATTCTAAAGGCAATATTCTTATGCCTGTCGTAGACAAACCCAATTCCGGTAGCTGTTTTAGCAGCTGTAGCCGCAGCAGTAGCGCAGTAAAGATCCGCAGCAGCATAGTAGTTATCGCTGACAGAATAGTCTGCCCATTTCCAATATGTGCCATCGTACGTAAGAAATACAATGGTACCTACCGGAAGGTGGGACGTAGTATTGCCTGTATTTCTGTACACATACTTGTTACCAAGACTATTGATATTCAAGTATGTAGAAGAGCTACCACCGCTAATGGGAATCTTATAGGCTATCTTCATGCCTACTTTTAGTTCCGTAATGCCGTCAATAGTTCCCTTCCAGATCGGAGTTGCTACTCGATTCCACTTAGTAGAATCAAAAGATGAACCAGACGTATGAGCTGTCTTACAAGTGTACGGAGTATTGTTGCTTACCACCGGATCGCCAACGGCATAAACCGTATTTGCCGCCCATGCCGGATAATCATGAGTACCAGCTACATAATAAACAGAATTGTCAATAGCCGCAAATTTTGCTTTAATTTTATTCCAAAGTTTTGTCAGACCGGAATGATTTAAATATTCTTCAGTTGGCATAAGATTTCCTTTTTAAATGCCCCGTCGGTTGACAGGGCATTTAAATGTTTAATTAGTTTAAAGCTTCAATCTCTTCGTCAGTGATCGGAGTCATCTGTGTTTGATAGGTTGACGCAGCTACCGTCTCAGTGAGAACCTTCTCGGAGTTGCTATACAGACAGCCATCGGGTCCGATAAAAGCGGAACGATTAGAATAGGTCCGTGCGATATCACCTTGTGTCTGAGCACCGATCAAGAAGAGCTTAGCGACGACATTAGTAGCTCCAGCGGTATTCCTGGTATCGTTGTCTTGCTGGGTGAACGTTGTAGTGGTTCCGTCCATCTTAGTTACTGTGAACGTCGTGCCGTTCCTAGTAATACTTACGATCGGAGCCTTATTCGCTCTGTCAGTTCCAAGGAACTGATACTGCGTGCCGTCATAGAGGAAGTACGCAATATCGTTCGCAATAACTTCTTTGCAAGTCGTAGAGTCTGCTGCGGCTCCGTTGATAAAGATATTCTTAGCACCTTGGGAGTTGATGTTAAGAGTAGCACCAGCACAGAGACCATAGGTAAATTTAACTGCGACAAAGCCATTCTTTACAAGGACGTAATCCTCTAGCGTTGCTACCTTAGCAGCTGTAGTTTCTGCCGTAGTACAAGTGCCATAGCCATTACCAAGCTTTTCGTTGGTATATGTGGTATTAGTGTCTGGACTCCAAAGACCCTTAGAAGTTACACCAACAACGTGACCAGCTGCATCTCGTTTAATACCAGTCACCACTTGAACCAAGCTTCCGGACGCAGATGTCGGAAGCTGAGCGGCGGATCCTTCAGAAGCATCGATTTCAGCGCCAGAATCTTCTGCCGGTTCATAGTGATTTTCAACCGACGTAACTTTGGTATCAGTATTGGGGTTGGCTGGAATCCTACCGGATGTAACGCTAATTCCAGTAACGTGGCCCTTACCGTCAGTATTAAGAGTAACACCCTTAACAACGTCAAAAGACCAAGCTGCGGTGCCACCACTTGCAGAAGCAGACTTGTCTTGTCCGCTTGCAGTTGCCGGAGTATAGTGGTTTGCCGAAGACGTAACCTTGGTATCAGTATCCGTAAATACAGCGTCGCTAGGAACGGATTTTCCAATGGTAAATCCAGAATCCTTGATCATCTTGCCAGTTGCACCATCGAATATTGCTACGCTAGAATCGGCAGCAGACGCAGGGCCAATTACTACGCCATCCAGATTACCTTGGATGAAATCCCAGTTAGCTCTGATGGTGGTATAGTTAGATGCGGTAGCTGCGGCGGTGCTATCCGTATTACAGATAAGCATGTCGTTAACTTCAACTTCAACACCAAGTATCTTACCAGCAGTGTCAACCTTGTAAGTCCAACCCTTGTTAGCAGCCGTAGTCAAAGCGCCATAACCTTCAGCGCTACCACCAGAGATAGTACCCTTATAGATCATCGCATCGGCTTCAGCCATTTTGTTGGTGATAGCCGTGTTGACAAACGAGGTAGTAGCGATCTGGGTGTTATTAGTACCAGCTGCGGCTGTTGGGGCCGTAGGAGTTCCGGTCAGGGCCGGACTATCCAATGGAGCTTTCTGCCCAAGATGAGTCGTGAGGTCTGTAACTTGCGATTCAGCAATCTGAATATCGCTAATAGTTACAGAGAGCTTTCCGTTTGTCTGGGAGATAGCCGTAACGGTCTTGCTAGCACCCGGAGTTCCGGTCACGGTTCCGGTCAAAGCATTGATTTTGCCGACTACGTAAGTCTTAATCTTGTTCCAAAAGGTAGATAGACCATTGTAGTCAAGATATTTATCATTATTATCTGGCATGATATTTTCCTTGTTATTATTCTGGGTCATCGTCGGATAGGGCCAATATGTCTGACGTCGAGATCGGCCTAGGCAATGAGCTAAGATGGTTGTCTATTTTAATGTCTACGTTGTTGATCCTCGTTTCAAGAGTAGCGTCATTATCAGACCTAGCTCTTTCTTCGGCAGAGATCATATCAGCCAATTCAGCATCCGCAGATTCTAGAACAGCAACTTCGGTTGCTATAACATTGCGGATATCTGGATGCGCATCGTCGTCTAGGTTATGCGCAGATATCAAGGCATCAACATCGCTCTGTCCTATCTTTGTTACATCCCTGAAGTTAAGGTTGGCAGTTTGGTTCTCTGTTCCCTTAACTTCAAGGTGGTCAAGTTCTAATTCTAAAGCCATTTCTAGTCTCCATAATTAGACGGAATTCCTTCAATTTGTTTGGAAATCCTCAAACAGTGACGGGATTCGACATATTCCATCGTGAAAGCTTGTTCAGCGCCGTTGAGAAGTTGAAGCATAGCTTCGGTCATTAGACCCTTCGCAGCGCCGTTATCACCGACCGTTGGGATATCTTCAGCCGTCACGGAGATTTCGCCATTAGCATTCTGAGACACAGAAGTAACAGTCTTAGTAGATTCACCAGCAAAGGTCTTAGCAGTCTGCTTGGTTTTAAGATTGCCAAGGTTTACTTTAGTACCATCCTTTTGAAGTTCATTTCCATTAAGGATGATAGTCTGAACGGCAGAATCTGCCTTAGAGCCTTGTTCGGCTGTGGCAAGATCACTAGGATCTATACCGGAATCTTTAAGATTGCCATTTTCATCAAGGGCTGCAAGGTTGTTTTCAGTAGCTTCGGCAACTCTATCAGCCTTTGTATCCAAGTTTTCTCTGATTTCTTCAATAGTCTCTATAACATCAGAGCCAAGTTTCTCTTGAGTAACAGTACCGGGTTTAATTTCCGCTGGAATGGAAACTGTTTCATTCTTCCTGAAGGAAGTCTGAACCTCGCCCGATAAATCGCCAGAAAGCTCAATAGTTCTGTCGCCATTGAGCTCTTGGGCTGAAATATCTATTCGAGTTCCACCTTCGAGAAATGGAAGAGTAAGGTGATCCGATTTTACACGTTTCACTATGGGTTTAGCCATTATCTTCTTCCTCTTCGGGCTCAGGATCCCCGAATTCCGGTCTATCGATTTCAAGACCGCTGCCTTCATCTTCCAGTGCAAATACAGTACCGAACTTACTGAGATAATCCTCAATGATAGCACGAATATTTCCAGGAATAATATTCGGGTCAACTTCAAACATTTGGTTATGAAGCTCCGGAGGAACTACCAAGAAGGCTGCTGCATCACGAGCAAATCCAAGATAGTATTCAAACGGGCATTCGATAACCTCAATAATGCTAGGCTCAAGAGAGGCATTTTGGATAGCTCCATAAGTGCCATTTAGATATCCTGCATACTGATATTTTGCCAGAGCATCAAGCATCTGTTGCTTAGACTCTGCAAAGGCTCGCTTTTCAGCCTTCGGAACCACAGTGTACTTGAATACCTTATACCTAAAATCCGGAGTGATGCGCACATAGATACGGAAGTCCTGACCGTCAGCATAAAGCATACTGTTTACAGCCAATACCCAAGTACTTACGTAGTTCTGATAAAGCCTTTTCTTGTCATTAGCGATAGCCCGCAAAAAATAAACAGATTCCTTCAGCTTTATGTTTTCTACATAGCTGCTAGCATCTTTGATGTAGGGAATTCTAGTATATGGAAATCTCTCTTTGCCAACATCGGCAGACGATACACGATCTCGGTCTACGACCGTAGATATAAATCTTTTACTAGTATTAGGCATAGCTACCACCATTCTTTATTCAATATCAAGTTTGCGCATGGCATTTTGCAGAAGGTAAAAGGTGTCTTTAAATAAATTTCTATAACAGATGTATATTAAGAATAGAATACAATTATAAAGAGGTAGAAATGAACAAAATTCCTTCATATAATGTCTCGTACATCGTAAACTATCCACCAGCCGGATCAGATCGAATCGGATGTAGACGGCATTGTTCTTATTGCAATTGGAACAAGCTCAACAGTCAAACCGGATTTACGGAGTCTCTTCCAGACTCTAATCTTGGGAAATCCTATTATACCGTGGCCAGATCAGATGGAACTGTGTATGGACATAAAGTCATTACCATCAGCGGTGGCGGTGATCCGCTCTTTGATGTTCATCCAGACAAGATTCCTAATCATACTGCAAAGCTGATCGATGATTCTATTTTGCAAGGATATAGCGTCCGAATCATAACCAGAGAGATCGGCAAGGCTTTCTGTATTATGATGAACCACAAATTCAGAGATCGAATTGGGTTTAGCTTTAGCATTGATCATCTACTGATCAAAGAACTTGAAGAAGAATTTTTGTATTCCACACGCAAGGAGCTATTCAAGCGAATTACGAGCGCTACGTTGGATCCAGACCATCGCAGAGACTCATACGAATTTTCTATCGTAGCTGACACAGTACCTACTGCATACAGTCTTCAAGAAAAGCTTAACGAATTTTTCACATTTTTGGGAGGACAGATCCTTCCTCCAAAGAGCGTCATCATAACCATTCGTGAGAACCTTCGGTCTATAGGACGCCTTAGGAATCATCCGGGCATGGGTCAGGAGATTTTGAAGCGGATAAAGAGACCTGAATGTGTAAAACTCAGGTGGCTTCCGGCCAGGATCTGTCTGAATGATAACCTTTATCTCATTCAGCCAATGAAGCTCTTTGATAATAAGAGTTTCATCTTTGGAACAGATATGCTCATAGACTTCAGCGAGCTATTTGGATATTGTAATGCCTTTGATGCAGTGATTTATGGAAGCGCTGCTAGATCCTTTGCGCTTTGGGAATACTCTATTCGTCATCCAAACGTAAGGCCACAGCGTCCTGATCTCTACAGCTTTAGCGACTTCGATATATTTGTTCCCAACAATAGGATCGAAGAGCTTCTAAGCCTTTTGACTGGCAATAATCATTTTAGATTCAAAATCCACGAAGATCGGATCATGGAATCTGCTATCTGGATGCGCAAGACCATATTGTACAGAAATATTGATCCATCTTTCAAGATATCAATCTATACAGTGATAGATATCAACAAGGCTAAGACTATAATCAGCGAAGCTGGACTGGGCATTGACCGTGTCTATGTAGAACATCTGACGGTTAAAACCTTCTCTGGATTTAAGATGAAAGACTTGGTCAGGGGTATTGGAAGGATTTTACCTCACCGATACAAATACCTATTCAAGAAGAAGAGAGATGAAGCACAGCTCCAGCATAACACAAAGCTTTGCAAGAAAGGTTGTAGAATTATTCCGTTGCCGTGGTATCTGAAGCCAATTCAATGGCTTTATGATAAACTGTAAAAAATAAGGAAGACTCTTGGGTCTTCCTTATTTTGTAAAAAAAAATAAAGCGGATCCACAAAGGGATCCGCCGAAGTATGGGTTATCGCCAAGAAGGCTTGAATCTGCCAGTTATCATGAATATGGCATCACGACACCAGACTTTTGCCAAGCCTAATACAGCGAAAACTGATGCGCAACCGATCAGGCCCATAACGAGCCCAAAAGCGATTACTATCATTATTCCAATTACCTCTAAATAAACGAGCATGTGTACCTCCTTATAATTGCTCATAATTTATTAAATGCCCGGATCATAGTAATTTACGAAAAAAAGAACAACGCAGACAGTCGCCAAACCATCTTTATCTTAGAGCAAATTGGCGTTCGCCCTATTAGTCATTCTTTTTCGCATCCCTTTCAGGACACTGCCTAGCCATATTTATCCTACGCCTGTTAACGATCGGAAGAATTTAGGCTTGTGTCAATCACGATTACCGTTTGCTAGACGGAGGCATCCTCGCAATAAGCCAAAGATTATAGCAACAATTTCGAACTTGCCGCCACTATTGATAAACGTTTTACGGGTAACCTTTGGCAGTACTCCAACCTTAACCCTGCAAGCAGGGAGGCGCCGCCGTTTAGCACCTTACTAACGATAGGCGGCAGGTCTTCCTTCCAGGAATCTCATGACACACGAGATTGCGCCAAACAAATGGCACCCATGCCTGGATAGGCCTTTATGATCAGTCTTTTGCCTTCAAACGGCTGGTACATAAAGTTTCAAACTTCATATACCTCTGAAGAAGCCGAGGCTGATACCAGCTTCAACAGACTGCCTCCCACACAATGGTCATACTCACACCATTATTTATGGTCGCCCAGCTATTCGGGAGATAGCTACACGACTCACTTCCATCAAGAATGACGACGTTTCCTCCGGCAGAAGATTATCCATTGTCGCTCCCTCTCAGAGAAGTGATCCACTTTGCACATAACAGAATTTGGAAGTAAGGCACTCTAAGCCGCACTGCGCTGGATAACGACTTTTAACTTCCGTGTGACACAAGATTTCCGAGGATATAAGAGGCAACTTTCCCAGTACTTTCATTCTGTGTGATGCCCTCTCGGGCCGTTCCGAAGCTTATTGCCGAAATGGTGTTCCTACCACAGCGGTCTTAGGATCGCAATCGAAGTTAATCGAAAGGATCCTCACCATAGTGACATCTTTAGCATCATTGGCAATCAGCTCTACCTTACCGTTCCTTAGGATTCATCCGGAAATGAAACTTGGGAAGACCTTCGCGGCCCTCCTGGATTTGGCAGGGATAAAGAATCTACGGGAAACCGTCAGAAGAGTAAGACAGTCTTCTCGCACTTTCTTCATCAGATTTAAATATAGATTCAATCACAAGAGATATACGGATATAGATTGCTCTATATCCGCACAATTTAAGCTGAGTACGCTTCTGTGATACTTCTATCATGAAGGTTTATAATTCTTTGATTGCGGCTTCCTCTAAACCTTAGAGTAATATCTCGTTCAGTCTTAAGGTATGGGCCATCAACCAGTACGTCTGCAAGTTCAAGAATTTCTTTAATACCTAATTCTGTTTCAGATCGCTTTTTTAGATCCTCATAAGTAGATCCGCTATAGATCCACACAGATTTATTGGGATTCATCTTCTTAACCAAAGTGATCAAGGCCAGAATATCCGGACGATTTTCAGGTTCAAAAGGTTCCCCGCCGAGGATGGATAGACCAGCGATGTATTCAGGTTTTAGGCTTTCAAGAATCTCATTGCTTTCAGTCGGGGTGAACTCCTTACCAGATTTAAAATCCCATGCTTCAAAGTTATGGCATCCCGGACAATGGATCCTACAGCCGCTGACGTATAATGCTGTACGAATGCCAATTCCATCTACAGTATCAAAGTACTTGATCGATGAGTAATTCATTTCATTCTCCTTAAATTAGGCAAAAGGTAATATAAATCTCCGTAGAGCACTAGAACCCTACGGAGATTGAGATAGGACACTTATACAGCAGTATTGGAGAAGTTTATGTGTTCGACACGATCTCCAATATCTTCCATTCTTCCTTGAGCACACTCTTCAGCATTACCTAGATACCCACAGATACGCCTGACAACATTCATTTTATCCTTATTAGTATTTCCACAGGCGCATTTCCAGATAAGCTTTCCTTCTGGACTGCGAATCATACTGATCGTACCAACACCGCCACAGACGTGGCACCAATCAAGTTTGCAGTTTACTTCAGCATATATTGTGGTGTCATAGAAGCTAAGTATCAAAGCTTCAAGAGCTTCCAAGTTGTTAACCATGTTCGGAGTTTCTACATAGGAGATAGCTCCGCCTGGGCTTAACAGCTGAAATTCACTTTCAAACTTGATCTTCGAGAAGGCATCGATCTTTTCAAACACCGGAACATGATAGGAATTTGTAACAAAATTTCTATCAGTAATTCCTTTAACAACTCCAAAATCTCTTTTGCAGGCTCTGGAGAATTTAGAAGTCGTGTTTTCGATCGGAGTGCCGTAGACACTGTAAGCAATGTCTTCTTCTTCCTTCCATTTAGCACAGCAGTCATTCATCTTCTGCATGACCTTGAGAGCAAATTCCTTACCACGAGGATCGGTATGGCTGTAGCCAGTCATGTACTTCGTAGCTTCGTAGATACCTGCATAGCCAAGAGAAATGGTAGAATAACCGCCCTTCAGAAGTTTGTCAATGGTTTCGCCTTTCTTCAAACGAGCGATGGCTCCATGCTGCCACAAGATCGGTGCAACATCGCTTGGCGTTCCAAGCAGATGTTCATGACGAACTCGAAGAGCACGATGGGCAAGATCCAAAACTTCGTCGAACTTTTTCCAGAAAAGCTTTTCATCCTTCTTGCTGCTCATGGCAATATACGGAAGATTTAATGTTACAACCATTTATACCCGACCTTTCGGTCTATTTTGTAGGGATTAGAGTACACCTTGATCCAATCTTTTGTCTGGTCTAATTGGAAATCTAAAATCTTTTAAAGATTCTCGATGATACTTACCGGTATTTATACAACTAACTTGTTTTAATCGTACGTTATATTTATTAGCAATTTCTTGCTGGTTCATATTAGCACAATTTAAAAGGTCGTTAGCTATAAGTCTTGCGGTGCCATCGCTTAGATGAGCAAAGCATTTTTCCCTTATAGGATATTCGACACCTTTTAAGGGGTAGCAATCACCGTTATTTATCTTTTTAATAGTAAACGGATGACAGCTAAATTTGCTTGCTATATCTTTATAAGTAAGATTTGTATCTTTCAGTAGCTTAACAATTTCGTTTATT
>Ga0310696_10000034_pt1 | contig 249471 bp, 220 predicted proteins | sample AusTroGonzalo_MG_4_FD_203885 | JGI IMG/M metagenome (GOLD analysis project Ga0310696, IMG submission 203885) | Bovine rumen microbial communities from tropical cattle in Woodstock, Queensland, Australia - Gonzalo_02 (v2) (version 2) | ecosystem: Host-associated > Mammals > Digestive system >...
TCTGCGGATAGAACGTCAGCAGCGCGTTCAGAACCACCAGCGCCCGGTCGGAAATCCCGATCAGCGCCCGTGCCTCGCACAAGGAGCGGAACAGCTTCCATTTGTCGACCGAAGCCTGCGGATCGACGTCGCTCGCCTGCGCCTGTGTTGCCAGCATGCCAAGCGACAGCGATCGCCGCCCGAACGGCGTCGTGAATGCATTCCCCGACTGCATCGTCTTCTACCTTTCAATAGGCAAAAGAAATCCGCTCGCCCAAACGACGCCAAAATGTCTTGACACTGATTCCCGGAAATGCGATTCTCGATCCTGCTAGAGATATGAGAGAAGCCTTCCAAGACAGAGATGTTTAGGTGGGCTTTTTTCTTGTGCGGTTAATCTCCTGTTTTTCCTACTGTTTCCGATTCCCTGAAGGCTCGATAGAGTTCGTCAAGGTTATCGGCAATATATGCACCGAAACGAGAAGCATTTCTGGCCTTCAACGCCAGTGTAAAGCTCTTTCCCGTATCTTTGATCTCTGCGTTAAGCGATTTATCCTTGGCCGCCCAGGTCTTCGTCCTGGAAGCGCTTGCTTTCAGCGCCGGCCGCTTCGCATTGTTCAGGCAATCGAACAGGCGCGCAAACCGGTCATCGCTGTTCTCGACAGCAAAGTCCGGAGAATGAATGAACTCGGCCGCCCTCGCCTGATTTCCCGGCTGTTCCAGAAACTTGGAAAGCTGCCACCAGCGATCCCGCCCCGTTGCCTTGGCCGAGCCGATGGCAAGAACGATAGTCTCTGGTATGTACGACGAAACCGACTGCATCTTGGAAAACGTCGTCGGATCAAGTGCCAGCGCCGATTTGACGACGGCATGATCATAGCCAAGATCGCCCAGCCGCTTTGCAAACAGCGTCCGCTCGATAAAGGAGAGGTTTTGCCGCGCCGCGTTTTCCTGCCCCTGCGCGATGACGTGATCCTGATCCGCCATCGGCTTGACCACGGCGCGCACGAACTTGCCGAGATGCCGTGCGACCTTAACCCGGCGATGACCGAAAACGATCTGGTAGCGACCGGATACGGAGGGGTGCGGGCGAACGAGAATGGGCGAATCCTGCCCCCTCTCCGCAATGGCAGCCAGCAGCTCCTGAAAAGCCTGATCGTCGTCATCGATGCGATCGGCGACAAACGAACCGTCGATCAGTTCCGGATCAAGTTCAACGACACTGCCCTTGGCCAGTTCTTCGAACGAGCTCTTGATGGAGCGCGATGCACCCGTCACCACATACGATAGGGCGTCGTTGCGTTCCGTCTGCGCGGGCGCCGGGTTCATCACGCTGCTGAAAATATCCTTCCGGGCCATCTAATTGCGTCCATTCCCAGTCATGCAGTTGATTCTTCTTGCGAAAATCAATGTTTTTACGGCAGTAAATCGTAGGTTCATGTCATCGGCCCCACGCACGATGCACGAGCGAGGCGATCTCGGCATTGACAGCGTCAAGTGACTCGATCGCCCGCTCATAGGTTGAGCGCGTGAAACTGTTCTTCTCTACCTCGTAAAGCGTCTGCTTGGTCAGGCCGGCATCCGATACCGCCGTGGATTTCAGCATGGCATTGGCCAGTATCTCTTCAGCCAGCATGGACTGCATGAAGCCCACCATCTGCGCCTGCGGAATATCCGTCGGTTCGTAGCGGGTAATCAGGTAGCGGAACCAATCGAGTTCCACTTTCGCTCCCGCCTGTTTCACGGTCTTCAGGATACCACCCAGCATGAGCAGGAACTGGGACATGGACATCAGATCCAGCATCTGCGGGTGCACGGTGATCAAAACCGCCGTGGCAGCCGACATTGCCGTCAGCGTGAGATAGCCGAGTTGCGGCGGGCAATCGACGACAACCACGTCATAACGGTCATCGACACTCTCCAGCGCGCTGGCGATACGGGTAAAGAACTGCCGGCCTTCGCGCGATGCCTTGTCCTGCATCGCCAGCGGGGTATCGTACTCATACTCCTGCAGTTCGAGATTGGCCGGAATGATATCGAGCCCGGGGAAATTGGTCGGCAGGATCACATCGGCAATCGGCTTGCGCTGATCGTCATAGCGGATGGATTCGTACAGCGACAGATTCCGGTCCAGTTCAGGCTGGAAACCGTGCAGGGCGGAAAGGGACGCCTGCGGATCAAGATCGATCGCCAGAACCCGGTGGCCCGTCAGCGCCAGATACTGCGCGAGATGCGCCGATGTCGTGGTCTTGCCGGAACCGCCCTTGAAATTGACGACAGCGATCACCTGCAGCTTGTCGCCGGGCTTGCGGTGCGGCACATATTTTTTAACCTCGGTCCGGCCGTTGCGGTCGAGATAATGGCGCAGCTCCAGCATCTGCTCCGCCGTATAGGAACGCCGCCCGGATGCGGCCTGGGCCGGCACGGGCCCCTTGCCTTCCAGGTGCAGCCGCTTGAGATTATTCTGCGTCACACCAAGATAGTGCGCCACTTCCGCCATGGAGAACTGCCGCAATGTCTTCTTGGCATTCGGCGGAAACTTTTCCATGCGAAGCTGGTTCAAACGGCGTGAAATCTCTGCACCCTGATCGAGGATCTTGTCATCAAACTCAAACTTGGGCAGAGGTAGAGCGAAATTCATCGGAGACAAAACCTCTAATAGCGCTTTTTCAAAGCAAATCTTCTGAGAAGCGCCATTAAGCTCCGATTCGAACAAACCATCAAGAAATTTTAGGTTAACAGAAACTTAACAACAGTTTTGTCATGCAATACATGCGGAGCTTTGAATCCCGATGCATATCCAGCGGCGCTGCCGCGCGCTGCATTAAAACGCGAGTAACTTGCTGTTTTTCCTACAAAAACATTGAGTATTTACCGCAGTAAATACGCCTTTGAACCGGACACCCGACGCAATCGGGGCAATCCATCTTACAGCCGGGCGCCGCTTCACCATTGTAGCCCACCCGACTTATCCGATGATTTATCAGCAGGCACGCCCGGAATCATGCGTTTTCAGCGTCGGTCTGGTCATCGGCGGCGAATCGAACGCGATTCCTGCCCTCCGACTTGGCGCGGTAGAGCGCGACGTCCGCCGCCTTGATGAGTTTCGGCCATCCGGCGGAGCCCAAGACGCCGCTGGCGACGCCGAAACTTGCGGTCATATTCAGACAAACACCGTCTGCCAGCCGAATCTCGTGTCGCTGCAAGGCAAGCCGGATGCGGCGAGCGCGCATGACGACGTCCGCAAGCTGGTCACCCGTCGAGAGAATGGCAAACTCCTCGCCGCCAAACCGGGCGATGACATCCGCCGACCGGACCATTGACCGCAGCAGGGCCGATACGTCCTTGAGCACATGGTCTCCGGCCTGATGGCCATAGGTATCGTTGACGAGCTTGAAGTAATCGATGTCCAGAAGAATAAGACAGGCCGTCTCCGGCTGCTCATCCTTGTTTGCTGCGCTCTGACCGATCAGGTCGAGCGTGCGTCGATTGAAGAGACCGGTCAAGCCGTCGGTTTCCGCCTGCTCCTTCAATTTGTCGGTCAAGATAGCCCGCTCATGCAGCTTGCCGCGCAAAACCTGCAGCGCATCGAAAAGCCGGCGCATTTCCCCGGCATAATGCTGCCTGTCGCCAAGTTTGACCGGTACGTCGTGGGCAAGGCCGATAACCTCTTCGCGCGCCTGCAGGAGCGGTGACAGGACGGACCGGTGCACCATATGAACAAGGCTCGCAAGAATGGCCAGTATCGCCGATGTTATGGCGACAACCATGATCAAGGTACTCAAGGCATGATCACGCGTGTGCATGAGTTCGTCGATCTTGACGTTCAGAAACTCGCTGCGCAGGCTCTCCAGCGGTTGAAGCGTTTTTACAAAGCGGTCTGTGAACTGCTCCGCCGTCATGGAATATTGCCCGGAGACCCGGCCTTCCGCGACAAGAGCATCGACCATGCCCAGACCCTCGCCGAAAAACACACGCTCGATTTCCTCGCGCTTGCCGGCAAGACGGGCATCGCTGCGGAAGAGGGCGTCCTGCACGCCAATCAGGCGCCAGAGCTCATTGAGCCGCCCACGCGTCCGGCTGCTGTCAATCAGGTGCTTGCGTTCCAAGGGATGATGCGTCGCGATCGGTGCCATGATCTGGGACGCAATGCGACCGCCATATTCCCGAAGATCGCTCAGCATGTGGCCCGTCATCACGGATGCCGCGATGGCATCGTCGGATCCAACAAGCTCATTGACATTCCAGGCCACAATTGCTTGGAAATCGTCGACAACCGCAAACATGCCTTCAATCGCCTGTTGGACGTCGTCTGTAGTGCGCTGGTCAAATGGCATCGCAGCGACCCGATCGACATCCATTCTGGCGCGTTTGAGATCAACACCCGTCTGCTCAAGCAGCCGGAGAGGGATGGGGTGGTTTAGGGTTCCCGGATCAGGTGTTTGAGGGGCTGCCGCAGCGGCAAGAGCCGCATCACTGGCGGCGCGAAACTGGATAAGCCGCTGGGTTACGTCAGGTGTCAGAGGATCGGCGCTCCCCATGACCGTGTTCGACGGGCCGCGTTCCGCCGACAGGCGATTGGCGGCGTCCAGAACCAGGCGAAAGCGTTCAACCCGATCAAGATTAAGCCGTGCGAGCCGGTAATCCCCATAGGAAGGCAATATGATACTCGCCGCGAGAATAGTGGTACAGGCCACGGCCATGCCTATCCCGGTCCAAAGCTTCCGATACAGGCTGGCGCCTGCATTGTTTCGCGGGGCATTTCGGGGTGGTTCAGTGGAGCTGGACTCTGGCAGGGCGGGACGTCTCCCAAAACGGGCCGGACGAAAAGAAGTCAATCAATATTATCCTATCGCAATAGTTCCCGCCAGCAGCTGAGGCGCCACCAGCAAGACTGTCCTTCGTCCCCTCTGAAGTCCGCGTTTTCTGACAAACGCTTGGTCTTGTCGCTCAATCGTATGGCTGGTTTAAGGGAAGATATCAATAGGCAAGCACACGCATAGGTTGATATTGATGTGCACTTTTTAGTTGTATTCTTTCAAGAGACACTGGGAAAGCCCTGGTCTGCAGTCAAATACCGGGCGGCAAATGAGACACATTTGCCGCCCGGTACGCCGGCGATAAACCATCCGGCCGATCAAGTCTAAAACGGATGTCCGTTGCTATTTCTTGCCGCCCGCCTTGCGGCTGGCATCGTCCTCGACCAGTTCATACCACATGGCATTGAGAACGGCGAAAGCAGCAGCAAACGGCAATCCGAGCAGCCAGGCAAAATACCACATTCTTCTACTCCTTCTTCGTCCTAGTAAGCGTGACCGCTCTTGTTGGTGATTGTCTTGTCATCCACCTTCCCCCACAGCACGTGATAAACCCAGCTTGTGTAGAGAACGATCAGCGGCACGAAAATGACCGTCACCACCAGCATGATGAACAGGGTCAGGTGGCTTGACGACGCATCCCAGACTGTCAGGCTCGATCGCGGATCAAGCGACGATGGCAGGATGAAGGGAAACATCGACAGGCCCACGGTCGAGATAATGCCGAAAATCGACAGTGCGCTTGCCAGGATGGTGGTGATTTCCCGCTTGAGACGGAAACCCAGCATGGCGACAAGAGCGCCCAGGAAGCCGAGGAGGGGGGCAACCAGCATCCATGCATGTGTGTTGAAATTGGCAAACCAGGCGTTCTTGTCCGACACCACAGTCTTCAGCAGCGGATTGGATGGCCCCGTTGGATCGACGACGCTGGAAATGCGATACCCGTCCAAACCGGTCCAAAGGATAAGTCCCGCGACGGCAAACAGAAGCACGGTGACCGGCGCCGCGATCCCGCCAAATCTGCGGGCGCGCTCGGCGATGATCCCCGTCGTCTTCAATTGCAGCCACGCACTGCCGTGCATAACCAGCATGGCGACCGAAAGAAGCCCGCAGAGAAGCGCGAACGGGTTCAGCAGCCCAAAGAACGACCCTTCATAGAAAATGCGCAGATCGCCGTCAAAACGGAAGGGAACACCCTGCAGCACGTTGCCCAGGGCCACGCCGAAGATGAGTGACGGCACGAAGCCGCCGACAAACAGGGCCCAGTCCCAGGCAGCCCGCCAGGTGGCACTCTCGCGCTTCGACCGATATTTGAACGCGACAGGCCGGATGATCAGCGCCGCCAGGATAACGAACATGGCGAGATAAAACCCGGAGAAGGAGACCGCATAGAGTGGCGGCCAGGCGGCAAATATCGCGCCGCCGCCAACAATGAGCCAGACCTGATTGCCTTCCCAGATCGGACCGATCGTGTTGATGGCGATACGGCGCTCCATGTCGGTGCGGGCCACAAAGGGCAACAACGTACCGATGCCGAGATCAAAGCCGTCGGTGACGGCAAATCCGATCAGCAACACGCCGAGCAGAACCCACCAGATCAACCTTAAAGTGTCATAGTCGAGAAATTGATGCAGGATCATGATTGTTTACTCCGCCGGTACGATATGGGGGGAAATCAGGACGGCTTCTGGCTCGTTGTCCAGTTCCGGCCCCTTGCGAATGGCACGAAGCATCAGGCCCATCTCGATCACGAACAGGATTGTGTAGATCGTCACAAATCCGGCAATCGTGATCAGCAGGGACGTCGCGCCCAGATTGGAAACGGCTGCCGCCGTTGGCAGGACACCCTCGATGATCCAGGGCTGGCGGCCGAATTCCGCAACGATCCATCCCATCTCCGCTGCAACCCAGGGGAGGGGGATCGCCAGGACTGCAATGCGCAATAGCCATGGATATGTATCGAGTTGCCGCCGGACCGACAGCACGAAGAACGTCCCGGTCAACAGGATGAAGAACATGCCGAGACCGACCATGATGCGGAACGACCAGAAGAGTGTTGGAACGTGCGGGACCGTATCCAGCGCGGCCTTTTCGATCTGGGCATCGGTTGCCTGGCGCGGATCATCGACATAGCGCTTGAGAAGCAGGGCGTAACCGAGATCGGCGCCGTTGTCTTCAAACTTGGCCCGCACGTCCGGTGCGATCGCATTGGTGCTGCCGGCAGCACGAATCTGTTGCAGCGCGTCATAAGCCAGGAGCCCCTGTTTGATCCGCACTTCCGCATGCTTGACCAGATCCTCGATTCCGGGAATTTCCGTGGTCAGCGACCGCGTTCCGATGAGCCCCATCACCCAGGGAATACGAACCGCATAATGGGTTTCACGGCTCTGCTGATCGGGAAAACCGAATGCCGTGAAGGCGGCCGGAGCAGGCTCGGTCTCCCACATCGCCTCAATCGAGGCGAGTTTCATTTTCTGGTGTTCGGTGGAGAGATAGCCGCTCTCATCACCAAGCACGACGACGGAAAGGGCCGCGGCCAGTCCGAAGGATGCCGCCACCGTCATCGACCGCTTGGCCAGCGCCGTGTGACGCCCCTTCAGGACATACCAGGCGGAAACACCCAGAACAAAGATGGAAGCCGTTACGTAACCGGCGGAAACCGTGTGAACGAATTTCGCCTGGGCGACCGGGTTGAACAAAACTGCAAAGAAATCAGTAACTTCCATGCGCATCGTCTGGGGATTGAACGCTGACCCCACCGGATTTTGCATCCAGCCATTGGCGATCAATATCCACAAGGCGGAGAAGTTCGAGCCGATTGCGACCAGCCAGGTTGCCGTGAGGTGTCCCACTTTGGACAGCTTATCCCAGCCGAAGAAGAACAACCCGACAAAGGTCGCTTCCAGAAAGAACGCCATGAGGCCTTCAATGGCCAGCGGCGCCCCAAAGATATCACCGACATACTGGCTGTAATAACTCCAGTTCATGCCGAACTGGAATTCCATGACAATGCCGGTGGCCACACCGAGCGCAAAATTGATACCGAACAATGTGCCCCAGAACTTGGTCATCTGGCGCCATATGACGCGGCCGGTCATGACGTAGACGGTCTCCATGATTGCAAGCAATACGGAGAGGCCAAGCGTCAATGGTACGAAGAGAAAGTGATAAAGCGCGGTTATCGCAAATTGCAGGCGCGAAAGCGCTACGATGTCGAGTTCCATCTGCTCATGCCGGGCTTACGCCCGACCCCCTGTTGATCGGCGCCGCGAAGGGCGGACGCCGAGTGATTGAGACTGCGTCCTCAGTCCGGCCGCAGTGCTGCAAGTGCGGCGTCGAATTCTGGTTCGCCGCGGTGTAAAGAGGCAACGATCTGCCCCTGTTTCATGATGAGGAGACGGTCGGCCATTTCAGCCTCCCGCCGTATATGTGTGGCGACAAGGACCGCGTGACCGGTCATCTCGTGCCTCAGCCGCCGCAGGACATCCCGCGCTGTGTCGCCGTCCAGCCCTTCGGTCGGTTCGTCCAGCAGCCAGAGCGTCGCGTTGCGCAGAAGCAGCCGTGCCAATGCAAGACGGCGCAACTGTCCGCCCGAAAGCCCCAACCCGCCTTCACCAAGCCGGGTATCGAGTCGGGCCGGTAATTTTTCCACATGGTTTGCCAGCCCGGCTATCACAAGCACCTGCCAAAGGCGGTCATCCGCGGCGTCGGGGTCCGCAAGCCTGAGATTCTCGCGCAGACTATCCTGAAAGAGTTCCGTCCGTTGTGTCAGGCGTGCCGAAGGGACATAGGCGGCATGGCCACTCACAGGCTGCAATTCACCGGCAATCAGGGCCAGCAATGTCGATTTTCCCGCACCGCTGGCGCCAACCAGCGCAACGCGCTCGCCCTTCGCCAATGACAGCGAGACATCCGTGAGGGCGGGATGAGCTGCGCCCTGATGAACGGCCGTGACTTTCTCAAGCGCTACCGCCAGACCTACGGGAGGAGGGGAGGCGAGGGGAGGCGAGGGGACAGCGGCAAGATTGCCGCCGATGCGCCGCGCGGCAAGAATGGTGCGGCCAAGTTCAACTGCGCCGCGCCGCAGCCCGGCAAAGGGTTCAAGCGCTGCCAGGGCCATGAGAACAGCCAGGGCCGCAACCGGCGCCCCGATCAGACCCGCCTGTGCCAGAATGGCAACGGCCAACAGCGTACCGGCGAGAAGCACGGCGGAGGCGATGCCGAAACCTGCGGTGACCGCCATTTCAACCCGGTTGAGCCCGTCATCCGCATTCACCAGACGATCATCGGCGGATTGGATGGCAGCGCACTGCGCCGCCACCCGGCTGGCCATGATAAGGTCCGTCTGCCCCGCGACAAGATCGATCACACGCGAGCGAAGCGCTTCCATCGCATGGGCCCGGCGGCGCGCCGCATCCAGCGAAAAGCGCCCCGCTAGAAAGGGTATCGCCAGCCCTGTTGCGAGAAGCCAGGCAGCCACGCCCAGGCCAAACAGCGGATGCATCAGCCCGAAGACCACACTCACAGCCACCGCGGAACACAGCGCGACGGCGCCCGGCACCACTATCCGCAGATAGAGCGAATCCAGGGCGTCGATGTCGGCCGTCAGCCGGAACAGCAGCTTTGACGGCCGGCGGAGCAGCAGATGGGCCGCCTCGGGTCTGGCCCATCCGCGAAACAAGGTCTCGCGCAGACCGGCGAGAACACCGAGCGTGGCGTCATGGGTGGTCAACCGCTCGCCGTAGCGCGCAGCGGTACGGGCAAGGGCCAGAAAACGGATACCTGCCGACGGGGCGAAGACATCGAACGTGAAAGCCGTTGCCGAGGACAATCCGGCAATGGCCGTGGCGGTGATGAACCAGCCCGACAAGCCAAGCAGGGCAATACCGGCAAGCACTGTCGCCGCCGCCAAAAGCGCACCCGCCAGCAGCATGAATCGCCGCTCTGCCAGGAAAAGCCGCAGCACAGGCCGGAAATCGCGTCGGAATGACATCACGCATCACTCCTTGTGAAAGCGGTCCGAAGATCGATGATGCGATCTGCCCGTGCGGCGAGAGCCGGATCATGCGTTGCGATGACCAATGTCTTGCCTTGCGCCAACGCAAACAATCTGTCGGCAATATCATTTGCCGTCTCATCATCGAGGTGAGCGGTCGGCTCATCTGCAAGAATCAGGTGCGCATAGGAATTTGCGGCAGCGCGCGCCAGGGCGAGACGCAGCGCTTCGCCGCCGGAAAGACCCGAACCGCCTTCGCCGATGGACGATTTTCCACGGGCATTGGCGACCGTGTCCAGAGCGGCATTGTGCAGCGCCGCTGCCACCGCATCCGCATCGACCTCCGGCCGACCCAGCGAGACGTTCGCGCCGACAGTCCCGGCAAAGATATGCGGTTTCTGGCCGACCCAAGCAATGCACCGCCGCTGTGTCGCAGCATTTGCTGCCATGGATTTGCCGGCAACCAATATGTCGCCGCCGTCCAACGGTGCCAGACCTGCAATCAGGGCCAGCAAGGTCGATTTTCCCGATCCGCTCGGTCCAAGCAGGGCCACGCTTTCACCCGGAGCGATATCGAGGCTGAACCGTTCGAAAACCGGCCGCCCGTCCCCGACATAACGGAACGTGACATCACGCATATGGACGGACGGCGCTCCGATCTGCGCAGGGAATGCAGTCCGGTCATCATGGGGCTTGTCGCCGTCATGCGGCAGGTCCACGCCCTTGACGGCAAGTTTCCGCAACGCCTCCAGCGAAGCTTCGCCTGCAGCACGGTCATGCCAGACCGCCGAAAGCTCGCGCAACGGCTCGAAGAAAGCGGGAGCGAGCAGCAGGATGAACAGCCCTTCGCTCAAGGAGAGCCTGCCGCTCCAGGTTCCGAAGTCGAGTTGCCCGAGGAGATGAAACCCGACATAGACCGCCACCATGGCAACGCCAAGCGCGGCAAAAAGCTCGAGGACAGCCGAGGATAGAAAGGCGATGCGCAGGACTGCCATCGTGCGGGACCGCAACGACTCCGCATCCGTCCTGAGGCGCCTTGCCGTCACATCCACCGCATCGAGCGCGCGAATTGTCGCCAGTCCGCGCAGGCGGTCGAGCAGAAACGCATTCATTCCGCCAACTTCGACCAATTGCGCCTCGCTTGCCGCCTTGGCGCGCCAGCCGATCAACGCCATGAACACGGGAATGAGCGGCGCGGCAACGAGCAGAACGATGGCAACAGCCCAGGACAGGGAAAGGACGCAGACAAGGATTGCAAGCGGGACCAGCGTTGCCTTGAACCGGGCCGGACGAAACCGCGCGAGGTAAGGCACCACGGCTTCGGCCTGCTCGGCCACGATACTCGCAGCCTCCCCGGAGGCAATCCGGCCGGGATCAAGCGGCGAACGATGGGCAAGGGCGAGAATGGCGTCCCGGCGCAGTCCGGTAAGCGTGGAGCGCGCACCATGGAAAGCGAGCCGGTTACCCGCAGCGTCGATGAATGCACGCACGACGCCGATTGCAAGAACGCCGGCGGCAAGCCAGACGACACCCGACAAACCGTTGCCCGCAGCGATCCGGCCGACAGCGATGCTGAGCAGGGCCGCCTGCGGCAGCCACAGGAGCGCGGCAACAGCCTGCACAAGGGCTGCGGACCGTCCTCCGGGCAAACGGCCTGATGTTTCCGTCCCGATATTATCCGGCTCAGTGGTTTTTGCGCGCACCTGGCCGTTTGCGGCCGGATCTCCTGCCCGCAAGGCTACCGGGGAACTGAGTGCATCGACTGACATGACATTTATGCCTTGTCCGGACTGCGTTTGGTGCGGCCGAGCGAGACGATCTTGTCTTTCGCCTCGAGCAATCGCGTTACCTTGGCGCCAAGCGTCAACAGAGTTGCAAGGCGGTCAGTTTCGAGCTTCTTCACGTCATCGTACCAAGTTGTGAGGCGCTCGATAAGCCCATGCATTTCCGCCATGCGTTCCTGTGCATGCCGCTCGGCATCGCTCGCCGGCTGCTGCATGAGTATTTCGCGCAAGACGGAGAGTGTCGGATCGACCTCGCGCTTCTTTCGTTCCTCCGCCAGCGTGCGCAAAATCTGCCAGACATCGTCCGGAGTTGTGAAGAAGTCCCGCCGGTCATCCGGCAGGTGTTTCAGCAGGACAAGATTCCAGGCCTGCAGCTCGCGCAAGCTCATCGATACATTCGATCTGGAAATGCCCAGCGATTCGACAATCTGATCGGCATTCAACGGTTCGGGCGTGACATAGAGCAGGGCATAGATCTGCCCCACGGTGCGATTGATGCCCCATCGGCTGCCCATTTCGCCGAAATGCAGCACGAAGGACTGAACGAGAGGAGGAAGGTTCATCAGAGATTCCCGACACAACAGTTATTTCAGTAATTACTGAAATTACGATATTCGATAAATCAATGAGATGCAAGTGACCTCGGAACTCAACCTAGCATTGCAACGATGACGGAAAGAATACGCTGTCTGTTCAGGGGCTTGGCCAACAAAAAACCCGGCCGTTGCCAACCGGGTTTTCCAATTTCCATCTGAACGCCGTGACGCGGTCAGTTCAGTCCGAGCTTGCCGCGCAGGGTCGAAAGATCTTCAGCCAGCGTGTTCACAGCAGCTGCAAGCACCGCGCGATCGTCGTCGGTCAGCTTGTCATAGAGTTCGTAGCCTTCCGCCGTCTTGTACTTCGACAGGGTTTTGCCGACCGTATCGAAATTACCCGCAACCTTGGTGACGAACGCGCCGTCACCCTTTTCGATCAGCGGCCGTGCCAGCTCGAAAATCTTGCGCGAACCATCGAAGTTTGCCTTGAAATCCCACAGGTCCGTATGGCTGTAGCGGTCTTCTTCGCCGGAAATCTTGGTCGCCGCCACTTCTTCCATCAAGGTCGCCGCGCCGCCGAAGACCTTCTCGGGCGGGAAGGTCAGATCGGTTATGCGCTTGTGCAGTTCAACCACATCGGCCTGGAGCTTGTCGGCAAACTCCGCCAGGCCTTCCGTGCTGTTCTGGCTGAACAGGCCATATTCAAGACGATGGAAACCGGTGAATGCCGGATCTTTTTCCTTGAGTTCGTGATTATCGGCACGCGAATCGATGGAGCCATCGAGATCGCTGAAAAGTTCGGCCACCGGCTCCACGATTTCGTAGTTCATGCGGGTCGGCGCATAAAGCTTCTTGGCCTTTTCAAGATCGCCGGCCTTGATCGCATCGGTAAAGGCCTTGGTCTCGCTGACCAGCTTTTCCAGGTTTTCACCGATGAAAATCTTGTACTCGGCAATGGGCCCGACGAGATCGAGAGGCGAGACCTCCGCATTGGCGACGCGCGGCGTCACGGCGGCCATGATCGCGAATACGCTCGCTGTGAGATAGGCTCTGAATTTCATGGGTAGCTCCTTCAGGATTTGGTGTTTGTTGGCGTGTGGCCGGCTGCTTCCAAGAGGGTTCGGCCAAGAAAATCGTCGGCGCCGGTGACGCCCGGCAGGGTAAAGAAGAAACCGCCGCCAATGGGCTTGATGTATTCTTCCAGCGGCTCGCCATTCAGCTTGTTCTGAACGGCAATGAATCCCTTCTCCAGATCCGCCTGGTAGCAAATGAACAGCAGCCCCTGTTCGAGCTGACCGGATTTGCTCACGCCGTTGGAATAATTGAACGGGCGGCGCAGGATGAGATGCGCGTCGGCGGCCTTGCTGCGGTCATTCGCCAGCCGGATATGCGCATCGAGCGGCGTGACAGCACCGTCCGGGTCTTTTGCATAATCGGGCACTTCCGTTTCGGTGCGGCCGCCAAAAGGAGCGCCGCTGGGCTTGAGCCGCCCGATAATGCGCTCCTGCTCGCCAAGCGGCGTGCGATCCCACCGCTCGACGAAATTACGGATGATCCGGACCGCCTGATAGCTGCCATTGCGCGCCCAGGCCGGTTCGTCGCCACTGTCCTGAACCCAGACAATCCGCTGCATCAGGCCGGCGTCGCCGGCATCGGGATTGGCCGATCCGTCACGAAAGCCGAGAAAGTTGCGCGCGCTCTGGTGCGTACCGTCGGGGCTGCGCGGCAGGACGGGAACCGACCCCTCCTGCTTCCAGCGCAGGACCATCAGATCCGGCAGGTTTTTCAGGATATCGCGCAGGGCGTGAATATTGGTATCCGGTGTATTCGACGATATCTGCAACGACAGGTCGCCATGACACAGCGACTGGTCCAGCGCGTCATTCTTGAACGCCTTCATCCGCGACAGGCTGACGGGTTTGTGGGGTGAAAGCCACTCCCGCTGCTCGAAGAACGATGCGCCAAGCGAAACGGTGATTGTCAGATTGTCGGGCAGGACCACCGGGCCGAGGATGCCGCTGTCCGCTGGCGGCAACTTGTCATCGAGGGCAGGGGGCGTGCCACCCGTCATCAGGAACGCAATCCGCTCGGTGAGGCTTCTGAACAGCCGCTCCACCTCTTCCGGCTTGCTCGCCAGGACCCGGAACGACGCCACCATGCCGGCGGCCGGACGCGGTGTCACGATGCCGGACTGATATTGCCCGTGGAAGGGCTGCTGTTCCAGCATCTTGTCGCTCACGGGAGCGTCGGTCACCTGTTCGCCGTGGCTGTTCGCAGCCTGAGACGTCGTGATGCCGGCCGCGAGCACACTGCCAGCTGCGCCCGCTCCGAGAAGGAGGCCGCGGCGGCTGGTCATGAAGGGCTTATTGTCTCTGTCCTTTGTCATGATTGCTCCCCCGGGCCTATTCAAGCCCGACAGCGGCATTCAGTTTGCCGATGGCATCGGCAAGTGCCTGCATCTGTGCGGCCAGTGCCGTTCTTTTGTCCGCGCTTACGCTGTCATAGGCCGGGAAACCATCCGCACGGTGCAGCGATTTCAGCGTGCCGTCCACGGCAGCAAAGTGCGCTTCGATATCCGCGACAACCGCAGGAGAGCCCTGTGCAACCACTGGCTTCATCAGCGCGATCATGCGCGACACACCGGCAAGATTGGCTTCAAAATCGGCAAGGTCGGTTCGCGCGTAGTGATTTTCGCCGGCGGCGATCCTCGTGCCCGCAATGGTACCGATCAGGCGGGTGGCGCTGGCGGCAATCTGATCAGGCGGGATGCGCAGTGACCGTACCCGATCCTTGAGCGCCGAAACGTCAGCCAGCAGTTTTGCCGAGACTGGCGCAAGGCCATCGAGGCTCTTGACCGAATAAAGCCCGTACTCGATGCGGTGAAAACCGGTAAAGCCGGTGTCCGCCTCGCGCTTTTCCAGATAGTCGGCGACAGGATCGATCGCATTGTGCAGATCGGCAAAGCGGTCGGCCATGGGCTCGATCTGCATGTAGGGCTGGCGGGCCTTCTGGTAGAGCTCCCGCGCCTTGTCGATATCACCGGCCTTGATGGCCTCGTCAAGCGCCTGCACGCCCTTCACAAGCGCACTCGTCTGCGTGGCAAGAAAGACCTGGTATTCGGCCAGCGGACCAACGAACGCCACCAGCGCCGGGCGCGCTGCCGCCGCATCGGCCTCCGCCGAAGGCGTTACGGTCAGGGTCCCGCGCGGATTGTTGAGCAGTCCGCAGGTGATTTGATACGTGCCTGGATTGAGCTTGGCAGTGAATGTCTGGGTAAAGCCCGGAACGATATTCTCCCGTTCTTCCAGCACCATGACGCCGTCGAGTATTTCCCATTCAAGGGCCCGATCCGACTTGTTGACAATATTGAATGTAGTCCGCCCGGCCGGAACGGTCAGGGCATTCGGATCACATTTTCCCTCACTGATCGTCACCGTGATTGCGCCAGCCGAGGCGCCGGTCTTGACCTTCGTCGAGGCATAATAAAATGCGCCTCCGCCAGCAACAACAAGCAAGCCGGCACCCATGACGGCAAGCTTCATCAGTGTTTGCGAGGGCGGGCGGGGAGCAGACGGGTTCGTATTCTGGACCATGGGATGCTTTCAGTGGGTTGGCCGGGATGCCGCGGCAGCGGTTTGACGCTGCGCTGGCCGCAGAAAGAAGAACAGGCTGACGGCGAGAAACACGACATAGGCGATGATCTCACCGAGCGTCGGCATATCCTGATAGCCGAACATGCCTGACAGCAGCGTACCGAAGGCGCTGCTGACCGGCAGCACGTTGCTCAAATCGAACACCACCGTCTGCAGGCTGTTCCAGACGCCCGCTTCATGCAGGTGCCGCAGCGAACCGGCAAGGATGCCCGCGGCCACCACGAGGATGAACAGGCCTGTCCAGTAGAAGAACCGTTTCAGGTTGAGACGGACACCGCCGGCATAGATGCCGTAGCCAAGACCGATGGAGACCAGGATGCCGAGAAGCGCACCGAGCGGCGCATCGGAGTTCGCGCTCTGCTGGAAAATGGCCAGGAGGAAGAACACGGACTCAAGTCCCTCGCGGGCCACTGCAAAGAAGACCATGGCAACCAGCGCCGCTCCCTGCTCGGAGGAATGGGCGAGCGCGTCGTCGATGGATGTGTGCAGTTCCGATTTGATGGAGCGGGCAGCCTTGCGCATCCAGAAGACCATGGATGACAGCACGATCACCGCGATGAAGCCGACAAGGGCTTCGAAAAATTCCTGGGCTTTCTGGGGAAACTGCGCGCTGACCATCTGCAGACCCGCGCCCACGAACAGGGACAGGGCAACGGCAAGCAGAATGCCCACCCACACGGCAGGCATCCAGGCACCGCGACCGGTCTGCTTCAAATAACTCGCAACAATGCCGACAATCAGCGCGGCCTCAATGCCCTCGCGCAGCATAATCAAAAATGGAACAAGCATTAAAACCAATCCTCGGCGCGGCCAGCCCGATGTTGCGCAGCGCTGGGCAAGTCATAAACCGGGACGAAAAACGAAGCAATAACAATATATTAGAAGAATTCTAAGAAGATGAGGCGGCGAATTTCTGTAATCTTTTCCGTATGTTGAGTGATTTTGTCCACTATTTTGCGACACGAAAATGTGCCCTTTGCCGCGCTTGCAAATACCACTGGTTGCAGAACATGAGGTCTTCAGGCAGGTTTTACCAAGAGGAAAGGCGCACCTGCCGGAAAATTCATGCCTCGGGCTTGCCGTAGCCGCCGCCCGTCGGCGTGACGATGATGAAGGCTTCACCCGCTTCCAGCACGGTGTGCGCACAGCCCTGCAGCGCTTCGACGGCGCCATTCCTGCGGCGCACCGCATTGGAGCCGGTCTGCCCCGGCTCTCCGCCCTGCAGACCGAACGGTGCGACACGGCGATGACCGGAAAGAATGGCGAAGTCGAGCTTTTCCTGTGCGCGGATCGTCCGCTGCGTGCCGTTCCCGGCGGACCACTTTCCCTTGCCGCCGGAACCGGCGCGGATGTGAAAGTCTTCCAGCACCACCGGGAAGCGCGTTTCGAGAATCTCCGGATCGGTCAGCCGGGAGTTGGTCATGTGGGTGTGAATGGCATCGGCGCCATTATAACCGGGGCCAGCCGGGGCGCCGGAACAGATCGTCTCGTAATACTGATACTGGTCATTGCCGAAGGTGAGATTGTTCATCGTGCCTTGCGCGGCAGCCTGCGCACCCACAGCACCGAACAGGCAGTTCGTGACGGCCTGGCTGACCTCGACATTCCCCGCGACAACCGCAGCGGGATATTCCGGCGAAAGCATGGTGCCATCGGGAACAATGATATGGATCGGGCGCAGACATCCGGCATTCATCGGAATGTCGCTCTGCACCAGTGTCCGGAAGACATAGAGCACGGCAGCGCGCGTCACCGGTCGCGGCGCGTTGAAATTGTCGGACCGCTGTTCCGATGTGCCGGTGAAATCGACGGTCACCTCGCGCGCAACCTTGTCTACCGAGATTTTGACGACGATGCTGCAGCCCTGATCCATCTCATAGCTGAAGCTGCCGTCCTGCAGCTGGTCAAGCACGCGGCGCACGCTCTCGGCGGCATTGTCCTGCACATGGCCCATATAGGCCTCGACGACATCCTCGCCGAAATGGCTGATCATCTTGCGCAGCTCCGCCACGCCTTTTTCATTGGCGGCAACCTGCGCCTTCAGGTCATTGACGTTCTGCAGCAGCGTGCGCACGGGGTAGCGGGCACCGGTTAGAAGGGCCGCCAGTTCGTCCTCGCAGAAACGGCCGCGATCCAGCAGCTTGAAGTTGTCGATGTAGACGCCTTCTTCTTCGATGTTCGTTGCCAGCGGCGACATGGAACCTGGCGCGATACCGCCGATATCCGCATGGTGGCCACGGCTCGCCACCCAGAAACGGATCGTCGTACCGGCATCGTCGAACACAGGCGTGCAGACCGTCAGGTCGGGCAGGTGGGTGCCGCCATTATAGGGGGCATTGATGAGGAAGACATCGCCGGGATGAATGACCGGATTTTCCCGGATTGCGGCGGCAACCGACGCGTCCATGGAGCCAAGGTGCACCGGCATATGCGGCGCATTGGCGACAAGATTGCCTTCCGCATCGAAAACAGCGCAGGAGAAATCCAGCCGCTCCTTGATGTTGACGGAATAGGCGGTGTTCTGCAGCGTCACGCCCATCTGCTCGGCGATCGACATGAAGAGATTGTTGAAAATCTCCAGCATCACCGGATCGGCCTTCGTGCCGATGGCCGAACGGTCCGGCAGCGCCTTGATGCGCTTGAGAACGATATGGTTCTTGGCCGTCAGTTCCGCCTGCCAGCCGTCCTCGATAACGATAGTCTGGTTCGGCTCGATGATGATGGCCGGGCCGGTGAGGCGCTGGCCGGGCTGCATTGCATCGCGCAGCACCACGGCCGCGTCATGCGCTACCCCTTGCGAATAGAAGCGGTTGTGCCGCACCGCATCCGGCTCGCCGGTCGCAGTCGCATTGACAGCCGCCTCGGCTTGACCGGCACCGCCGCCGACGGTCTCCACTTCCACCGCGTCGATAACGAGCGCCTTGTTTTCGGCGACAAATCCAAAGCGGCGCTTGTGCAGGATTTCGAACTCGCGCCGCAAACGGCCGATGTCGTCATGTGCCGGAAAGGTCGCCTCGACGGCCAGCACAGTATCCGTACCGGCGTAGCGGATATGGGCGCGCACGATGGTGGTGATCTCACTTTCGGCGATACCCTGCGCATTGAGCTCGGACAGGCATTCCTGCTGAAGCTCCGCAGCCAGACCGGCAAGCGGGGCAGGGGCGGCCGGATCGAGCGGCACACCCAGTGCCTTCTGCCGGGTCGCTCGGATATCAGCAAGGCCCATGCCATAGGCGGACAGCAGACCCGACATCGGATGAACGAGAATGCCCTTCATGCCCAATGCATCGGCAACCAGACAGGCGTGCTGGCCGCCGGCGCCGCCGAAGCAGCTGAGCGCATAGCGCGTCACGTCATAGCCGCGCTGTACGGAAATCTTCTTGATCGCCTCGACCATATTGGCAACGGCGATGCGGATAAAACCGTCAGCCACATCTTCAGGGCTGCGGCCATCGCCGATCCGGCCTGCCAGTTCGGCAAAGCGCGAGCGCACGGCATCGACGTCCAGCGGCTGGTTCTGGTCCGGTCCGAAGATCGGCGGGAAGAATTCGGGCAGGAGCTTGCCGACCATGACATTGGCGTCGGTCACGGCGAGCGGGCCGCCATTGCGGTAGCAGGCGGGACCGGGATTGGCACCGGCGGAATCCGGGCCGACCCGGAAACGTCCGGCATCGAAATGCAGGATGGACCCGCCACCGGCGGCAACCGTGTGGATGAGCATCATCGGCGCGCGTACCCGCACCCCTGCCACTTCCGTCTCGAAAGCGCGCTCGTACTCGCCATCGAAATGCGCGACATCCGTTGATGTGCCGCCCATGTCGAAGCCGATGACATTGGGAAAGCCGGCTTCTTCGCCGGTTCGGGCCAGGCCGACAACGCCGCCGGCCGGACCGGACAGGATGGCATCCTTGCCCTGGAACATATCGGCAGCGGTCAGACCCCCCGAGGACATCATGAACATGACGCGCGCGCCGGTGCGCGCAATATCGAGCTCCGCCGACACCTGTGCCACGTAGCGGCGCAGGACCGGCGAGAGATAGGCGTCGATGACAGTGGTATCACCGCGCCCGACCAGCTTGATCAGCGGCGAAACCTCGTGGCTGACGGATACCTGGGCAAAACCAATCTCCCGGGCGATTGCGGCCATGGCAGCCTCGTGCGCCGGAAATTTGTAGGCATGCATGAACACGATGGCGAGCGCGTCATAGCCTTCATCCTTCAACGCTTTCAGGGCTGCGCGTGCCTGAACGTCGTCAAAGGCGATCTCAACCGTGCCATCGGCGAGCACGCGCTCATTGATTTCGACAACCTGATCATAAAGCGCCTCGGCCTTGATGATCTCGGTGGCAAAGATGTTCTTGCGTTCCTGATAGCCAATGCGCAGGGCATCGCGAAAACCCTTGGTGGTCACTAGTGCCAGACGTTCGCCCTTGCGCTCCAACAGGGCATTGGTGGCAACGGTGGTGCCCATGCGCACTTCGCCGATGCGCCCGGCCGGAATGGCTTCGCCGGGCTTCAGCCCGAGATGCAGGCGGATGCCCTGCACGGCGGCATCCTTGTAGGCCTCGGGATTTTCGGACAGCACCTTGCGGGCATGCAGCACGCCTTGCGGATCGCGCCCGATGACATCGGTAAACGTGCCGCCCCGGTCAACCCAGAAATCCCAGCTTCCGATGCTCATCCCGCACTCCTCTTGATCGACTGCCACATTTGTAAGCATGCCCAATTAATAGACTATAGCGTCATTGACAATATGTCGATAAAATGATGATATAAATTCGTCAAGGCGGAGGCAAGCAGAATGACGACTGGTCCGAAAGACCACACCACGGCGGATCTCGAACAATTTGCAACGGCACTGCCGAAGCATCTCAAACCCGTCTCCTCCATTGGTCCCATTGTCTCGTCAGCCCATCTTGCCGAGGGCGGTTCGCCCGGCCTTTCCGAAGTCGAATACGGCATGATCCTCGCCTCCCATGCTTTTTCCCGCTGGATGGTGCGCTGCATGGCGGCCGCCGGACTGCCGGGGCTTTCCGCCACGGAAATTCTCATTCTCCACTCCGTCCGGCATCGCGGCCGCGAAAAGAAGCTTGCCGACATCTGTCTGGTTCTCGATATCGAAGACACGCATGTCGCCACCTATGCCATCCGCAAGCTGGAAGCGGCCGGGCTCGTCACCACCGGCAAGGCCGCCAAGGAAAAGACGATCAAGATCACCAACAAGGGCGCCGATGCCTGCACGCGTTACGCCCAGATTCGCGAGCGGCTGTTCGTGGCATCGACGACCAATGCCCGGCCGGCCGAGGATACGCTGTCGGAAATCGCAGCCGTCCTGCGCTTTCTCTCCGGCGCCTACGATCAGGCGGCCCGCGCCGCCACCACACTTTAAGGATAGCTGCGTGACCGATACCGCTTCAGCCCCGCTCTTGGCCGTGGACAATCTTTCGATCGCGTTCGGTCCGTCGCGCGTCGTGGAGAATCTGAGCTTTTCGGTGCGGGCAGGGCGCACGCTTGCCATTGTCGGCGAATCCGGGTCGGGCAAGTCCGTGACCTCGCTTTCCGTCATGCGGCTTGCCGATATGATGGGCGGCCAGTTCCCCACCGGCCAGGTGCTGTTCGAAAGCCGCCAGGGGCGGATCGACCTGACCACCGCCACGCAGAAAACCATGCGCGGCATTCGCGGCAAGGAGATCGCCATGATCTTCCAGGAGCCGATGACCTCGCTCAACCCGGTGTTCACCATCGGCGACCAGATCGCCGAAGTTCTGATCCTGCATGAGGGCATGTCCAAACAGGCAGCGCTGGCCGAGGCCAAACGGCTTCTGGACATGGTGCGCCTGCCCGACGCTGCCGATCTGCTTGGCCGCTACCCGCACCAGCTGTCCGGCGGCATGCGCCAGCGCGTCATGATCGCCATGGCGCTTGCCTGCCGCCCGAAACTGCTAATCGCCGATGAGCCGACAACCGCGCTCGATGTCACCATACAGGCACAGATTCTGACCATCATCCGCGAATTGCAGACCGAACTCGGCATGGCGGTGATCTTCATCACCCACGACATGGGCGTTGTCGCCGAAATGGCCGACGACGTGGTGGTGATGTGGAAAGGCCGCAAGGTCGAGGAAGGCCCGGTTGCCGATATTTTCGCCCGCCCGCAGCATCCCTATACCCAGACCCTGCTCGCCGCCGTACCAAAACTCGGCAGCATGACCGGAGAGGCCTATCCCAAGCGCCTGCCGCTGACGGTCATGGACGGTGACACACCCCGCCTTGTCGGCGGCGAGCATGTTCAGGACACGGCCCGCTACGGCCTGCCGCCCGTCCTATCGGTGCGTGATCTCGTCACCCGCTTCAACATCAAGAAGGGCATTTTCGGCGGCGTTACCCACCGGGTCCATGCGGTTGAGAAGGTTTCGTTCGACATCCATCCCGGCGAAACCCTTGCGCTTGTCGGCGAGTCCGGTTCGGGGAAATCCACGATCGGCCGCACGATCCAGCAACTGCAGAAAGAAACGTCGGGCACCATTCTGTTCGGCGGGCGTCCCGTCTCCTCGATGAATGGCACGGAGCGGCAAAAGCTGCGGCAGGAAATCCAGTATATTTTCCAGGACCCGTTTGCCTCGCTCGATCCGCGCAAGACCGTGGGCTTCTCCATTGCCGAACCCATTCGCACCCACGCATTGATCGGCGGCAGCAAGCCGATCCAGAAACGGGTCGATGAATTGCTGGAACGGGTAGGCTTGACCAGCGCCCATGCCAGCCGCTATCCGCACGAGTTTTCCGGCGGCCAGCGTCAGCGCGTCTGCATTGCCCGCGCGCTTGCTTCCAATCCCAAACTGATTATTGCCGACGAGGCGCTGTCGGCGCTCGACGTGTCCATTCAGGCGCAAATCCTCAATCTGTTCATGGAACTGCAGGAACAGCAGGGCCTCTCCTATCTCTTCATCAGCCATGACATGGCCGTCGTTGAAAAGATGAGTCACCGGGTCGCCGTGCTTTATCTGGGCCAGGTCGTGGAGATCGGTACCCGCCAGCAGATTTTCGAAACACCAGCGCATCCCTATACGCAGCGCCTTTTGTCGGCAGTCCCCGTGGCTGATCCCGCGCGCGTGCGCAACCGCGCCATGCTGGAAGGTGAAATACCAAGCCCCATTCGCCGCGTCGGCGACGAACCCGCCATTTTCAAGCGAACCGAAATTGCACCCGGCCACTTTGTGGCGAGTGCGGCCTGAACCAAACGTCTACATATAATGAGGAGAACACAACAATGATAAGAACACGACGGGGAATACATGCAGCGTTTCTGGCGCTGGGTCTGACAGGCACAGCCTTGCTCGCAGCACCCGCATGGGCGGCGGGCACGCTGACCATTTCGTCGCCGCAGGACCCGGGCAGCTGGGATCCGATCGATACGTTTCTCGTCAACTGGGCCTCGGTTGCCACCAATATCTATGATGGCCTGACCTATCGCGGCGCCGATCTGAAACTGGTACCCGGCCTTGCCACCGCCTGGGAAGAACTCGACGAAGGCAAACGCATCCGCTTCACCCTGCGCGAAGGCGTAAAATTCCATGATGGCGAACCCTTCAATGCGGAAGCCGTCAAATTCACCTTCGACCGTCTTCTCGGCGAAGAAGGCAAGAAGGGTCCGCAGCGTTCCAACTATGCCGCCATCGACAAGGTGGAAATCATCGACGCCAAAACCGTCGATTTCCATCTGAAGGCGCCGGATCCGGTGCTTCTGACCAAGCTTGCCGGCTATGGCGCGATGATCGTGCCGCCGAAATACATCCAGGAAAAGGGTGACGATTATTTCAACGCCCATCCCGTCGGCACCGGCCCGTTCAAGGCGGTCTCCTACGAGCCGAAGATCGGCATCAAGCTCGAAGCCTTTGCCGACCATTGGGGCGGCGCACCAAAACTCTCCAACCTCGAATATCGTTTCATCGCGGAACCCGCGACGGCCGTTGCCGAATTGCAGGCAGGCCGTGTCGATCTGGTCATTCCTCCCACCATTCCCGTCGGCATGATCCCGACCATTCAGGCCGATCCGAAGCTGGAAGTGGTCAGCACCGCCGGACCGACCGTCTATGCCCTGCGCTTCAACACCAAGAGCGGACCGACGGCGGATGAACGGGTGCGCAAGGCACTGATCCTTGGCGTTGATCGCGATGCGATTATCCAGACCATCCTTGGCGGCCAGGCAGCACCGATTGCCAGCTTCCAGGGCGCCCTGTCCTTCGGCAACGATCCCGACATGAAGCCGCTGCCCTACGATCCGGAAAAAGCCAAAGCCCTGTTGAAGGAAGCGGGCATTGCGACGGGCACCACGCTGCAGATCGACGTGCGCGGCAACGACTCCACGTTCAACGAGGTGTCGCAGGCCATCGCCAGCTATCTCCAGGTCATCGGGCTCAACGCGACGATCAAGCCCTACGAGACCAACGTCCTGCTCAACGACATCATTCCGGCGGGCAAGACCGGCGCGATGTTCGAACAGGCATGGGGCGGCTGGACGCTCGATTACGACAACACCGCCTATTCCATGTATCACTCGGGTGAAAAGTGGAACCCCTATGACAGCGATCCGAAGCTGGATGCGCTGCTGGAATCGCAGCGTTCCATCACCGATCGGGCAAAGCGCGAGGAAATCCTCAAGTCCATCGCCCACTACACGGTGGATCGGGCGCTGGAAATTCCGCTCTACAATTACAATGCGATTTTCGGCGTGAGCAAGCGCGTGAAGAATTTCACGCCTGTTCCCGACAGCCGTCTGCGGCTGACGGATGTCACGGTCGAGTAGCAAAACAGGCCCGTCGCCTTTCAATAGGCGGCGGGCCAAGGATTGAAGGATAGAGACGTGGCTGGTTTTCTCATCAAACGCTTTCTGCAGGCGATCTTCGTCGTCATTGTCGTGACGCTCATCGTGGCGTTCGCCATTCGCCTCACCGGCGATCCGGCGCTGATGCTGACACAAGGCGCAGGCAGCGTCACCGAAGCGGACCTTGTCCGCATCCGCGAGGCGCTTGGTCTCAACCAGCCGTTTCTTGTCCAGTATTTCGGCTTCATCAAGGGGCTGTTCACGCTGGATTTCGGCCGCAGCTTCCTTGGCGGCACGCAGGTCTCCACCCTGCTTGCCGCCGCCTTGCCCGCGACGCTGCTCCTTGCTTTCTCCTCCTTGATCGTCTCCATCGCCATTTCCATTCCGCTCGGCATCAAGGCAGCAACGGCGCGCGGCAAGTGGGCGGATCAGGCGATCCGCATCCTGTCGCTGGTCGGCCTGTCCTTCCCCAATTTCTGGCTGGCGCTCATGCTGGTGCTTTTGTTCGCCATCACGTTGAAATGGCTGCCGCCAAGCGGCATGAACGGTTTCGAGAGTTTCATTATGCCCGCTGTAACCATGGGCATCATCCTCACCGCCACCAATGTGCGCCTGGTGCGCACCGCCATGCTGGAAACCCTCAATTCACAATACATCATGGTGGCCCGCGCCAAGGGCCTCAGCGAGAATGTCGTGCTGTACAAGCACGCGCTGCGCAATTGCGCCATTCCGCTGATCACCTATTTCGGCCTGCAGTTCGGCGGCCTGCTCGGCGGTATCGTGGTGGTCGAGCGCGTGTTCAACTGGCCGGGTCTTGGCACACTCGCATTCGATGCGGTCGGCGCGCGCGACTATCCCGTGCTGCAGGCGGTCATCACAGTCCTTTCCCTGATGATCATCGGCGTCAATCTTCTCGTCGACATCGCCTACGGCCTTGTCGACCCGCGCATCCGGACGGAGTAAGCCCATGTCTGCCGTAGCCTCCACCCCTCGATTTGCGCGGTTCCGCAATCTGGAATTCATCCTCGGCGCGCTGCTCGCCGGCGGCATGTGCCTCGCCGTCATCTTCTCCAGCGTCATCTTTCCGGGCGGCGCCGAAAAGATCGACCTGATGGCACGCCTGCTGCCGCCTTTCATGAAATGGGCGCATCCCTTCGGCACCGATCCGCTTGGCCGCGATGTGCTGGCACGGGTGATCACCGGCGGCAAGATTTCACTGCAGGTCGGGTTTATCTCCGTTGCCGGCGCCGTCATCATCGGCGTGGTGATGGGCCTGATCTCCGGTTATTACCGCGGTTTCTGGGACATGGTGGTGATGCGGTTTGCCGATGTGCAGCTCGCCATGCCGTTCATCCTTCTTGCCATCACCTTCATTGCCATTGCCGGCGGCGGCCTGACCAACATGATCATCCTGCTGATTGTCTCGCAATGGGTGCAATATGCCCGGCTGGTGCGCGGCTCGGTGCTGTCGTTGCGGGACCGGGAATTCATCCTCTCGGCGCGCGCCATCGGCGTGAAAGACCACCGCATTCTGTTCCAGCATCTGCTGCCGAACCTGATCGGGCCGGTCATCGTGCTGATGACTCTCAATGTCGCCACCAACATCCTGCTGGAGAGCAGCCTGACCTTTCTCGGCCTTGGCGTCGACCCGCTGATACCGAGCTGGGGCGGCATGCTCGCGGACGGGCGCACCTATCTGCAGAATGCGTGGTGGGTCAGCGTCTTTCCCGGCCTTGCCATTCTCCTGACCGTACTGGGCTTGAACCTTCTGGGCGATTGGCTGCGCGACAGCCTTGATCCCACCGGACGAACATCGCGCTAATCAACAGTGAATTGAAATGACACTTATTTATGAAAGCGGTTTCAACCGCACCCTCGACCAGCTCCTCGCAACCTATGGCGAAGCGGCCGCCCGTGGCACGCGCTTCGAAGCCTGGCTGTTCGAGGATGCGCCGAGCCGCCGCGCCGCCGAAGCAAGGCTTGCGGCCATCGGCGTCGAGGCGCGCTTGCGCAGCGCCTACAAGCCGCTCCTGCATTTCTTTCTGGAAGAAGTCGATACCGAAGCCCTGAAAAGCATCGCCATCGCCTATCCCATGCACGAAAACTGCCCGCAGAACCGCTTTCTCCTCGAGACCTATCCGCTGGCTGCGCTGACCGGCACCGCCGAGCTGCGCTTCGAAACCGGTAGCAGCGCACCCTTCACCTATGATGTGACGCTGGTCTACAAGGACGGCCGCAAGGCTGAGCACAAGGTTTTCGCCCCCAATCGGATCCATACGGATTTCATTGGCGAAACCCTCGTCTCGCCCACCGGCTGGATCAGGCTGAACGGCGCCTTCGAGGGCACGCGCATCGAGACCGACTACGAAGCCCTGTTCGCCAATGCCATGCGCGCCGTGATCGATCACGACTGGGGCAATACCGAGCCCTATTTCGGCGAGCTCAACATCCGCGCAACGCTGCCCATGGCCGACCAGCCGCTGCCATTCGGCGACGAAGTCATCAGCCTGCGCGAGGCGCTGCACGAAGACTTCTATTTTTCGCTGCTGGAAGTATTCCAGAAAAAATCCGGCCGTCCGCTTGGTGACCGCGGGCTGCAGCCCGGGCAGATCATACCGGAGATCACTGAAGGCGAGGGGGCTCCTGCGATCCGGATCGAAATCCGCACGCTCGATACATCCGAAGTATCCGGCGAGGCACAGTCTCTTGCGACGGCGCATGCGCCCATCTTCGTTGCACAGGTCCGCACGGAACTTTCCGGTATCGAGGGTGAAACCTTCGAAGCACGCTCCCGTGCCGGGAGGGTGGTTCAAGCCCGCTACCACAGGGGCACCGATGCCGCCGTCATGATCAGCGGCGGCCAGCACCCGAATGAAACAACCGGTATCATCGGTGCGTTGCGCGGTGCACAGGCATTGGTAGATCGTCCTGGCGCGCATTTCACCATTTCGCCGCTGGAAAATCCGGACGGTTACGCCGTGCACCATCGTCTGCGCTCCGACAATCCGCGCCACATGCACCATGCTGCGCGGTACACGGCGTTGGGCGACGACCTGGAATACCGCACCGCCGCCCAGCCTTACGAGAAAGCGATCCGCTTTGAGGCACAGCGCCTGAGTGGCGCACGCCTGCACGTCAACCTGCACGGCTACCCCGCCCATGAATGGACACGACCGCTTTCCGGTTATGTGCCGCGCGGCTTTGCCATGTGGACCTTGCCGAAGGGTTTCTTCCTCATCATGCGTTACCAGCACGGATGGGAAGAGCGGGCCGAGCGCTTCATCGATGTGGTGACCCGGCGCCTGGCCGCCGTGCCGGGGCTCGTCGCCTTCAACGACACGCAGATCAGCCTCTACGAAACCCATGCGGGTGAAACCGGTTTCCGCATCATCAATGGCTTTCCCTGCATGATCTCGGTCGATGACAGGCATGACGTGCCCTTGACGCTGATCACGGAATATCCCGATGAAACGATTTATGGCGACGCGTTCATTGCCGGACATACCGCGCAGATGGAAACCGTTCTTGCCGCATATGATGCGTTTCAGATGATCGAATCCGTGGCCTGAGTGGAGGTCTCAGTGTTGGGCTTGCCCACTCAGCGTGATCAACATGACAGCGGTGATGGTGACGGCGGTACCGGCCAATTGTAGAGGCGTCATCATCTCATCTAGAAAAACAAAGGCAATGCCCAAGCCGAAAACCGGCGTCAGATTAAGAAAACTGCCGGCAATGTTCGCGCTGATCGAGCCCAGCGCACGCATGTAGAGCGAGAAGCCCAACGCATATTGGACAATACCGGACACAAGAACCAGCAGCCATATTCGAAGGGACTGGGGCAAGCCGATACCGTCCGGCGACAAGAGCCATTCCACCGGAAGCAAAACCAAGGCGAAGACCAGAGCCACGGTTTGTTGCCACGCGACGATGATGATCGGGCTGGTTTTCAACGCAATGCGCGACGACAGAACGACATAAATCGCGGCTACGGCTGTCGCAAAAAACATCAACGTGACGCCAAAGACGCCATTGCCCGTTGCTTCACTGAAATTGAGCAGACCCAAAGCAACCACCAGGCCCGCAAGCGCCACGACGGATAGAACCAGAAAGCGCCCCGTCGGTGCCACGCGCAGGATGACGACGGATGCCATCACGATCATGATGGCTTCCGATGACTGGATGAGTGTGGCCGCACCCGCCTTCATGTCTGTCAGACCGATAAGACCAAGCAGATAGGCGAGGCCGGGCTCGAGCAGCCCGAGCCAGGCATATCGCATAATTTCCCGCCAACGTCCGGACACGGTTCGTTGGCGCCAGACAATAAGCCACAACACCGCAACACTGCCGGCCAACTGCAGAACCAGGAGGGAGACCGGGGAAACATCGGCCAACGCAGATTTTGACATCACGGTCGCTGTTCCCCAGCATAGCGCCGCCAGCATCGCTGCACCTATCCCGGCATGAAAACTCGAAAGACTTTTCACGGGTAACTTCCTGTTTCAAATCACTCTGGTCTGAAATGCCGGACTGCGTGATTCAGACGCGAGCCCAGCGCATTCGGTGAAATCAAAAATGAAAATTCTACTGCCTGTCGAAATATTGACAGGACAGCATGATGATAGCCAAAATCACATAGCACAGAATGCGCGAGAGGTATTTGAGACTAAAGTCCAAGACTCAAGGCAATTTGTCGATGAAACTCAGCACCGCCTTGTTGAACAGTTCCGGCCTCTGCAGCGGGGCAAAATGGCTGACGCCGGGCAGGCCGGTCAGTTGGGCACTAGGAATGCTGCGGGCGAGATGGGCAGCGTGTTCGGGTTTGATGAACTCGTCATGCTCGCTCTGCACGATGGCAACGGGCACACGGATTCTACCGAGATCAGCGGTGGTATAATTGGGTTCGGTCTGCATCATCAGGCTGACCGCGCCGACAAAAGCGTCGAAGTCATCCGGCGTTGCCGAGAGCGCCGCGTAATCCTTCTTATGGCGGGCAAAACACCGGTCGATCACCGGTGTCGGCACGAATTCCCGGGTGCCGCTCGGATCCATGTTGCAGCCGAAGAAGAAAACACCCGTGAGGCGATCCGGCCTTTGGCTGGCAAGCACCAGCGCAATGCAGGCGCCGTCGCTCCAGCCGACAAGTGCCGCTTTTGCAAGCTGCAATCTATCCATCACAGCGAGAACATCCGACGCCATCAGATGATAGGTATAGGGCCGCTCGTCCCGCGTGCTGCGGCCATGGCCGCGGCTGTCGATGAGAATGACCCGGCGGCCGGAATTGACCAGGGCCGGAACCTGATACCCCCAATTGCCGCTGTGACCGAGGCCGCCATGCAGGAGGATCACCGGAGCGCCGGAGCCGTAGGACGCATACCAGATCCGCGCGCCATCATGCTCGACATTGCCTTCGGCTGTCGCCGCAGGCAAAGGCGCCGCGCCATCCGCCTCGAACATCGTCAGATCGTCGTCCTTGAATGTCATAGTGACCAATCCCCGGTCGGAACAAGGCTTCAGTGGGCGAGGCTCGACACGCCCAGCAGCTGATGAACCGTTTCATCGTCCTTGGACAACTGCTCCGACGAGCCGTCCCAGACGATGCGCCCGCGTTCGAGAATAATGACACGCTCGGCAAATTCCAAGGCGCTCTGGATACGCTGCTCCACCAGGAGGATCGTCATTTCACCGCTGGAAGCGAGGCGCGAAAACGCCGCCATCAGTTCCTCGCAGATAACCGGCGCCAGCCCCTCCAGTGGTTCGTCAAGAAGCAGCAGGGAAGGGCGGCCAAGGATGGTGCGGGCCGTGGACAGCATCTGCTGTTCGCCGCCCGACAGTTTTGAGCCGGAATTGGCGCGGCGTTCGTACAGGCGCGGAAACATGTCATAGGCTTCCTGCAATGCGCTGCGCGGCCTGCCCTTCAGCCCGACGAACAGATTCTCCTCCACCGTCAGCGATGGAAAAATCGCCCGAGACTGCGGAACGAAACCGAGCCCGCTCCAGGCGCGCGCGGCGCTGTCCATCGCGGTCAGGTCGCTGTGGCCGAGTTTGATGGTCCCGTCATAGCGCTTCGTCTGTCCGGCAAGCGTTGCGAACAGTGTCGTCTTGCCGACACCGTTGCGGCCGAGCACGGCCACGCGTGACCCCGCCGCTGCCGTGAAAGAGATGTTCTCGATCACCCGCGTCGGGCCATAGCCCGCACAGAGATTTTCGACTTCAAGCTGCGCTGCTGGCATGGGCATAGCTCCCCAGATAGGCTTCGCGCACCCGCGCATCTTCGGTCACGTCGCGCGGCGAACCATCGAAGATGACCGCCCCTGCGGCGAGCACCACGACCCGCTTGGCAAAGCGGAAAACGAGATCCATGTCGTGCTCGATCATCAGCACCGCGAGATCACCCGGCAGTTGCGCAAGCGCATTTTCGATCAGGAACGTATCGCTGTGCGGCACGCCCGCCGCCGGTTCATCCAGCAGCAGCACCTTCGGGCGCAGCGCCATCGCCAGGGCAATTTCCAGGAGGCGCTGCTGGCCATAGGCGATCGCGCCCACCGGCACGGTTGCAAGCGCACCGAGATTGAGCGTTTCAAGGATGCCGCGCATTTCGCGCATGACCTGCGGCATGGCATGAAAATTCCCGGCCATGCGCCCGGATTTGCCCTCGCGCTGCAGGATGGCCAGCGCCACATGCTCCTCGGGCGTCATTTCCGAGAACAACCGGGTGACCTGAAAGGAACGCACGAGCCCGGCACGCACACGCCGCATCGGACTGAAGCGGGAGATGTCCTCGCCATCCATCAGCACCCGTCCGGAACTCGCCTGCAGGTGCCCGGTCACCAGATTGACGAAGGTGGTTTTTCCCGCGCCGTTCGGGCCGATCAGCGCCAGCCGGTCTCCTCGCGCCATGGACAGTGAAACATCCCGGGTGACGTCCAGTCCGCCAAAGGATTTTTTCAGCCGTTCGACTGCAAAGACCGCACTCATGGATTGCTCCTTGCAAAACGTCTGGCGAGGTCTGCCGCCGTGCCATAGAGCCCCTTCGGTGCGAAGAGCACCACGGCAATCAGCAGGGCGCCGACAATGGTCAGCCAGTGGAACGGGTTGGCGGCGGAGACCACGTGTTCGAACCACATGAACACGACCGTGCCGGCAAGCGCGCCAAAGAGCGAGCCCGCACCGCCCAGCACCAGCATGACCAGCGCCTCGGCCGAGTTGGTGAAGCTCAGACTGTCGAGCCCGACGACCTGCGTTGATACCGCATTGAGCGCACCGCCAATGCCGGCGACGGCACCCGATATCACATACATCCTGATCAGGCTCGCCTTGACCGAAGCGCCCATGGCGCTGACGCGCACCGGGTCCTGGCGGATACCACGGCACAGCATGCCGAAGGGCGAGCGCACGAGGATACGCAGGAGAACAAAGACAGCGATGAGCAGGACAATACCGAAGACGTAGGCCGTCCGCCCCCAGAGATCGAAGGCAAAGAGCCCAAGCAGCGGATCGGGTGCGATGCCGGAAAGGCCGTCGCTGCCGCCGGTATAGGTGGATGCCTTGTTGGCCGCTTCATGGAAGAGGTGAATGACCGCAATGGACAGGACCAGTTGGGCAAGGCCATGGCCGCGCAGGATGACGACGCCGGAGACAAGACCGGCCACGGCTCCGGCGATCGCGCCGATACCGATCATGCTCAGCGGTTCGGTGATGCCAAAGGTGACGGCAGCAATGCCTGCCGCATAGGCCCCGGCACCGAACAATGCGGCATGGCCGAGGGTTGCAACACCGCAATAGCCCGTGACGAGGTCAAGCGACAGCACCAGCAGCATGATGGCAATGATACGCGTCAGCAGCGCCAGATTGTCCGGAAACAGGATGTAGCCGCCGATAGCAGCCAGGACGATGACGGCAACGCCGATAAGATCACGCTGCCATGGCCTGCCCGTGCGGACAGCTGGAGCGGCGGACGGGGAGATGTCGGTGGCGCTCATGTCATTTCGCCCTTCCGAGAAGGCCGCGCGGAAACACCCAGACGATGGCAATCACCGCGAGATAGAAGAAGAATTCGCCATATTCAGGCACGAGATAGCGTCCTGTCGTGTCGATGGCGCCAAGCAGAAGGCAGGCAATGAGGGCGCCCGGAATGGAACCGGCACCGCCGACCGAAACGACAACGAGGAAGGTCACCATATAGCGCAGCGCATAATAGGGCTCGACGGGCAAAAGCTCCGCACCGATCACGCCGCCGAAGGCGGCAAGCCCCACGGCGAGGGCAAAGCTTGCGGCATAAACGATCCGCGTGCGCACGCCGAGCGAAGCGGCCATGGCAGTGTTGTCGACGGAGGCGCGCAGCTTGACCCCGAACGAGGTGCGCTCGATGAGGAACCACAGGCCGAGCGCCACGGCGACGCCGCAGCCAATGGCAAACAGCTTGTGGGCGGCAATGGTACGGAAGCCGAGATTGACCGGACCCTGCAGGTCGGCGGGAAGGGGAATGGTTTTCAATGTCGGGCCAAAGACATAATTGGCAAGGCCGATGACGCAGAACGTGATGCCGATGGTCATCAGCACCTGCGTCAGTTCCGGCGCGCCATAGATGCGGCGATAGAGGAAGCGCTCCAGCGGAATGGCGATGACGATCGTACCGATGACGGCAAGAACGATGGCAAAACCGTAGCCGAGGCCCAGATCGCGCGCCGCATAGGACGCGATATAGCCGCCGATCATGGCGAAGGCGCCATGGGCGAGATTGACGACGCGCATCAGCCCCATGGTCACGGACAGCCCTATGGAGATGATGAAAAGCACCATCCCGTAGGCGAGCGCATCGACGCCTATGCTGAAGAAAACCTGCATCAGATCATCCCGGTCACGGAAAGAAGGCTATCACCCTCCTCTGGGCTTCCGCCCATCTCCCCCACAAGGGGGGAGATCACATCGACATCTGCACTTGTACTGACTTTGTGATGTCTCAGAACTGACTGAAACAGTGATGCAGGCTGATCTCCCCCCTTGTGGGGGAGATGTCCGGCGGGACAGAGAGGGGCGCCTGAATCAGATAGATTTCGCATCGGCTATCGCCTACTTGGCCGCAGCCAGACCGGGGTCGGGCTGTTTCTCGAATGTCTTGATTTCCTTGTTGTAATAGGCGCCGTCGCTGCCCTTGGCGACTTCGCGCAGATAGATGTTCTGCGTGATGTGCCGGGTTTCCGGATCGATGGACACCGGCCCGCGCGGGCTTTCCCAGGCAAGGCCCTTCACCGCATCGACGGCCTTCTTGGCATCCTGCTTGCCGCCGGTGGCTTCGATCATCTTGTAGATGACATGCATGCCGTCATAGGCGCCGACTGAAGGGAATGAGAGTTCCGCCGGATTGCCGATGGCCTTGCGCGCCGCCTCGACAAAGGCCCTGTTCTCGGGCGAGTCATGCGCAATGGCATAATGGAACGTGGTGAGGATACCGAGCGCCGCATCGCCAAGCGCCGGCAGATCGGATTCCTGCGTCAGATCGCCGGGCGCAAGAAACTGCACACCCGCTTCCTTCAGGCCGTTCTCATTATACGCTTTGACAAAACCCAGCGTCGTCGGACCCGATGGCAGGAAAGCAAAGACGGCCTGCGCCCCGGAATTGCGCACGCGCTGCATGACCGGGCTGAAATCATTGGTCGACAGCGGCATGCGGATGGATTCGACGACCTTGCCGCCCTCCTTCTCGAAGGTGGTCTTGAACGCGTTTTCCGCATCCACGCCCGGCCCGTAATCGCTGACCACGGTGATGGCTTTCTCGATACCGCGCTCGCGGGCGATTTTGGCCATGGGTGCGGATGTCTGCCAGGTGGTGAACGATGTGCGCACCACATAGGGGCTCTTAGTGACAATGGCCGATGTCGCCGCATTCATAACCACCAGCGGCACATTGGCCTGCTGCAGCAGCGGCGTGACAGCCATGGCATCGGGGGTGAAATAGAAGCCCGCGAGATACTGCACGCCTTCCTTCACCACCAGTTCCTGTGCCAGCGCCTTTGATTGCGCGGGATCGGCCTGCGGCACGTCGCGGTACAGCACTTCGATGGTGTCATTGCCGATCTTGTTGCCATGGGTGGCGATATAGGCGTCAATGCCGGCCTTGAAGTTCTTGCCCTGAATGGCGAACGGGCCCGAGAACGGGCCGACCACGCCAATCTTGATCACATCGGCATAGGCCGCGCCGCCAAGCAGGACGGCTGCCGCTGCAGCCAGAATAAGCTTTTTCATCATTCCTCCCTTTGATCCCCTGCCGGCCAGATCATTCTCCTCATCTGGTCCGTTTGGAATGTTTCGTTCAATGTCTCATACCGGTTGGTAATGTAAAATGAAAACTATGCGCTATTGCATAATCCCTGAGTTATGATTTTTCCGGCGACTTGCCGTTTCCGAGCCTCGTTATGGAAGACAACAGGCCGCTCGTCGCCTGCTGCGATGTCGCTGATGCCATGACCATGGACGGCAGGATCATCCACTCCAGTGTCCAGGCCGCGCCGGACCGCTCCTGCTCATGCACCAGCGCCTGATGCATGCCGGAAAGCTGCGTGGCGTTGTAGCGGGCGAGTGTGACAAGCAGTTCAGCCTGAACCGGATTCTGCTTGTGCGGCATCGCCGATGAACTTCCCCCGCCACGAAGGCTGATCTCGCCGCCGGATTGTGCAAGCAGGGCAATATCCTGCCCGATTTTCCCCAGGCTGCCCGTCACGAGCGAAAGGAAACCGGCGAAATCGGCGATACGGTCGCGCTGGCTGTGCCACTGCGGCGCGTCATGCAGGCCAAGCGCCGCAGCAAGGCGCTGTCGAACGGCATTCGCCTTATCACCAAGCTTTTCCAGCGTGCCCGCTGCGCCTCCGAATTGAATGACCGGAAAAGACCGGGTGAGAAAGGTGAGCCGTTCCCTGTCGCGAAACAAGGGTGCCCGCCACGCGTCGATGCGGTCATGCACGGTAATGGGCATAGCCGCCTGCATGCGTGTATGCCCCATCAGGCTGTTTGCGCCAAAGGCAGCCTCGAGCCGATCCAACCCCGCAATCACGTCGTCCATCCCCTCGCCAAGACAGGCAATGGCAGGCTTCAGCCGGATCATCAGGCTCGTATCGATGACATCCTGACTGGTTGCGCCGAAATGCAGGGCGTTCCGATGTTCCTCGGGAATGACAGCCCGCAGCTGCCGCATCAGTTCCGGCACGACGACACCGTCGCGGGCGGTCGCGCCCTTCAAGGCCATCATATCAGGCACGAAAGACCGGCAGGCTGTTGCAATTGCCCGCGCGGCATCGGCGGAGATGACCGCTTCATCCCCCTGTGCCTGCGCCAGTGCGGCCTCGAAATCGAGCATGGCGGCAATATCGGCGCTGGCGGAAAACCAGTCCGCCGCCGCTTGCGCGCCGAGAAGGCCGGAGAGAAACGGATGATCGAAGGGCGAGATACTCATCGGTCAGATATCGAAGAAGACAGTTTCCTTCTCCCCCTGCAGATGGATATCGAAATGATAGGCCGATCCTTCCCGGCGCGCGAGAAGCGTCGGCACGCGGTTGCGGTGCTCGATGCGCTGCAGCACCGGGTCTTCGGCGTTCGCGGCCTCTTCATCGGCAAAATAGAGCCGGGTCTGCAGGCCGATATTGATGCCGCGTGCCACGATCCACAGCGTCACATGCGGTGCCATCAGCCTGCCGTCCTTATAGGGCACACGGCCGGGCCTGATCGTCTCGAACACATATTCGCCGGTTTCCATATTCGTCGGGCAGCGGCCCCATCCGGTGAAATTCACATCGGCTGTACCGCGCATTTCCGAGGGGCTGTTGTACAGTCCCGCAGCATCCGCCTGCCAGATTTCCACCAGCGCATCGTGCAGCGGCGTGCCGGTTCCGTCAAAAATCCGGCCGCGCAGGGTGATGCGCTCGCCCAGCGTCCGGTCATTGACCATGGCAACACCAAGATCGGTATCATAAACGCCCGTGATCCCCGAGAAATTCGGCGTGCAGCCGATATGCACATAGGGTCCGGCGGTCTGCGACGGCGTTTCCTTGAGAAAACCCAGAGACTGAACCATCAATTGCCCTCCATCCGGTTCTCGAACAGCGTGGAACGGCGCCCGCGCAGCACGATATCAAACTTGTAGGCGCGCGCATCCATGGGGATGGTGTTCTGACGGTCGAGCGCAGCGATCAATTGCTCGATGGCCGCCTTGTCGGGGATCGATTTGACGATGGGGCATTGCCAGATCATCGGATCACCCTCGAAATACATCTGCGTAATCAACCGCTGGGCAAATCCGTGCCCGAAAACGGAAAAATGGATATGGGCCGGACGCCAGTCATTGACGCCGTTCGGCCAGGGATAGGCGCCGGGCTTGACCGTGCGAAACCGGTAATAGCCATCCTCGTCCGTGATGGTCCGGCCGCAGCCGCCAAAGTTCGGATCGAGCGCCGCGAGATAGCCTTCGCGCTTGTGGCGGTAGCGTCCGCCGGCATTGGCCTGCCAGAATTCGAGCAGCGCACCCGCCACACCGAGACCGCGCTCGTCCACCACACGGCCATGCACGATGATGCGCTGGCCGATGGCGCTTTCACCCGGCCGGGCAAAATTGTGGATCAGGTCCGCATCCAGTTCGCCGAGCAGCGCATGCCCGAACACGGGACCAGTGATTTCCGACAACGTATTGTCGAGCGACAACAGCGCTCGTTGCGGCGAGCGGACAACACTTGTCTTGTAATCCGGCGTATAGGCGGGCGGATGCCATTGCCTGTCGCGCTGGAAGAATGCTCCGGTTTCCGGTTTTCTATTGGACACAGTTGCCTCCCGTCACGCGGCCCGTTCGGCCTCGAGTTCCTTATAGACCTGCTTTGCCAGCTTGATGGCATGGTTTGCCGCCGGAACACCCGCATAAATTGCAACATGCAGCAGGGCTTCGCAAATATCGTCCTGTGTCGCGCCCGTATTGGCCGTCGCGCGGATATGCATGGTCAATTCGTCATCCTGGCCGAGCGCGGCCAAAAGCGCGATGGTGACAATCGAGCGTTCGCGCTTCGTCCAGCCGGGCCGCGACCAGACATGACCCCACGCCGCCTCTGTGATCAGTTCCTGGAAGGGCTGATCGAAATCGGTCTTGGTGGTTTCCACCCGGTTGACATGCTCTTCGCCCAGCACGACGCGGCGCGTGGCCATGCCCTGCAGATAACGACGCGATGGGGCAGCCGTATCCGTCATGATTTCCCTCCAAGCTTGAATTCGTCGACAAAGGCCCTGATCACGGCGACCAGCGTTTCCGGCTGTTCGACACAGGGAATATGGCCGGCATCCTTGATCACTTCATAGCGCGCACGCGGGATGAGCTTTGCCAGTTCGAGCACCAGATCCGGCGGCGTCGAACCGTCCTGATCCCCAACAATGCAGATGGCCGGCACCGCAATGCGCTTTGCAGCTTCGGTGAAATCCGCATCGCGCAGCGCCGCGCAGGTACCGCCATAGCCATCGGCAGGCTGGCGGATGAGCATGTTGCGGTAGCCGGTCAGATCATTGGCCCGCTCCCGGTGGAAGGCCGGGGTGAACCAGCGCTGCAGGATCGTGTCGGCAATGGATGCGATGCCATTCCGGGTCACGGCATCGATGCGCGCATTCCAGAATTCGGCCGTGCCGATCCTGTGCGCGGTATCGCACAGGACCAGAGCCTGCACGAGTTCGGGCCGCGTGGCATAAAGTCCCTGCGCCACGAGCCCGCCGACGGACAGACCGCAGACAACGGCATCCTTGACCGAGAGGTAGTCGAGCAAACCCGCGAGATCACCGACATGATCATCGATGCTGTAAGGAGGCGTACCCAGACCGGAAAGGCCATGTCCGCGCATGTCATAGGTGACGATGGCAAACTCGCCGACCAGACGCACGATCACGTCACGCCAGATGCGAAAATCCGTACCGAGGGAATTGGCGAAAACCAGCACGGGCTTGCCTGCGGGCGCGCTGATCAACTGGTAATGCAGCGTGACGCCATTGATGTGAGCAAATTGCACCGAAATCCTCCCGGTCAGTTATGTCGATAATGGATTATGCATTTGGTTCAGTAAAATGATATCTTGCCGCATTCGCTTAACCCCGGGGTTATGAAATATATGATCGACGGCCGCATCAAGTTCCGCCACCTGCAGACTTTTCTTGAAGTTGCCCGCCAGAAAAGCGTGATGAAGGCGGCGGCAATTCTTCATATCAGCCAACCCGCCGTAACCAAAACCATTCGAGAAATGGAAGAGGTGCTCGGGGTTGCCATGTTCGAGCGTGACGGGCGCGGCATCCGCATCACCCGGTTCGGCGAGGTTTTCCTGCGCTATGCCGGAGCGGCGATCACCGCGCTGCGGCAGGGCATCGATTCCGTCAGCAACGAGCAGTCGGGCGAGGGGATTCCCGTCCGGGTGGGCGCCTTGCCGACGGTTTCCACCCGCATCATGCCGCAGGCCATCAGCCTGTTCCTGCAGGAGAAGACACAGAGCCGGCTGAAAATCGTCACCGGCGAAAATGCCGTGCTGCTCGAGCAATTGCGGCTCGGCGATCTTGACCTCGTGGTCGGACGGCTGGCGGCGCCGGAAAAAATGACCGGCTTTTCCTTCGAACATCTCTATTCCGAACAGGTGGTGTTTGCCGTCAGTGCCCGCCATCCGCTGCTCAATACCAGCGAGGACATTTTCAACCGCCTTGCCGAATTCCCCGTGCTGATGCCGACGCGGGCATCCATCATCCGGCCTTTCGTCGACCGGTTTCTCATTGCCAACGGCGTGGCCAAGCTGCCGCATCAGATCGAGACGGTCTCCGACGCTTTTGGCCGGGCTTTCGTCCGCTCCCATCAGGCGGTGTGGATCATTTCGGCAGGGGTGGTTGCCGGGGACGTCGCCGACGGGGCGCTTGCGCTGCTGCCCATCGACACGACCGAGACCAAGGGACCGGTTGGCTTGACAACCCGCGCGGACGTTACCCCGTCATTGCCGCTGATGATCCTGATGCAGACCATCCGCGAGGCGGCAGGAGAGATGAAACCGGATCAGAAAAACTCGTCGAGCAGCCGGTAATAAGCCAGCTTTGCCGGATCGGCCTGCATCAGGCCGTAGCAATCCAGAAAAAGCTTCACCCTCTCGTCGCCGAAATTATCCGCAATGCTGCGGCACGCCAGCGCAATATCCTGGTAGCGATCGGCAAGACCAAGCCGGCCGCAGTCGATATAGCCGGTGAAGATGCCATTCCCGGCCATGAAATTCGGCAGGCAGGCATCGCCGTGGGTCACGATGACATCCGCTGTCTCGGGCCTTTCCGCCACAAGCCGGCTGAAAAGTTCGGATGCCGTCTTTCCCAGCATATCGTCGTCGAAATCCGCCTCGTCCACCAGCCCGGCCTGCATGCGGGCCCGCGCCACTTCAATGCGCCCGTCAAGCCGGTGATCGAACGGACAGGTCGCGGGATCAAGCGCATGCAACTGGCGCAGCGCTCCGGCAAAAATCCGGATGCGCGTTTCGATGGACAAAGAACCGGCCGAGGCAAGATCTTCACCGGGAACCCCGCTCATCAACAGCCAGAAGTTGCCGGCATGGGCGCCCTCGAAGAGAACATCGGGGCAGGGCATATCGCGGGAGGACAGCCAGCGAAGCCGCGCCGCCTCATCGGGCAACTCACCGTAAGGGCTAACGGCTTCGACCTTGATGAAGAGCCGTGGCAAGCCTTCGCCTTGCAGCATGAAAACCTGCGCATCGGAACAGCCGAGCGCATCGCGGTTCCAGCTGTAGCCTGCAACAAGAGCTTGCAGTTGTGGCGGCACAAGCATCGCGTCCGGCGGATTTGTTGTCGCGGTCATGGGAATTTCCGGTTTCGGGCGTGTTCTTCAGGCACGCATATGCGGGCGGTGGAACCGAAGCAATAACCTAAAACGGCAGTCCCACATAGTTCTCGGCAAGCGCGGTCGATGCCGCCCGGGAGTGGGTGAGATAATCGAGTTCGGCCTCCTGTATTTTCTGGCCGAATTCGCCGGTATCGGGAAAGCGATGCATCAGCATCGTCATCGACCAGGAAAACCGGACGGCTTTCCACACGCGCAAGAGTGCACGACGCGAATAGTCGTCAAGGGCCGCCGTGCTCTTATCGGCATAATAGTCGCGCAGGCCTTCGAAGAGATAATGCACGTCACTGGCCGCCAGATTGAGGCCCTTTGCTCCCGTCGGCGGCACGATGTGGGCGGCATCGCCAGCCAGGAACAGGCGGCCGAAGCGCATGGGTTCGGCCACGAACGAGCGAAGCGGCGCGATGGACTTTTCAAATGACGGGCCTGTTGTGACGGCGGCCGCATCCTCTTCCGGCAGCCGGCGCCGCAACTCGTCCCAGAACCGGTCGTCGGACCAGTCCTCCACTTTGTCGTCCAGCGGGCACTGCACGTAATAGCGGCTGCGCGTCAGGGAGCGCATCGAGCACAGTGCAAAGCCGCGTGGATGGTTGGCATAGATCAGCTCATGTGCCGCCGGGGGCACCTCCGCCAGAACACCGAGCCAGCCAAAGGGGTAGGTGCGTTCGAACGTCCGGATCGCCTCCACCGGCACGGACCGGCGGCTGACCCCATGGAATCCGTCGCACCCGGCAATGAAGTCGCAATCGATGCGGTAGGGTTTGCCGTCCTTTTCGAAGGTGACGAACGGCTTTTCCCGGTCGAAATCATGGATGGCAACGTTCTGCGCCCCGTAAAATGCCGGTGCACCGCCCGCCTCGCGCTGCTGCATCAGATCCCGCGTCATCTCAGTCTGGCCGTACACCGTCACCCGCTTGCCGCCCGTCAGGTCGAACAGATCGATGCGATGATTGCGCCCGTCGAACGCCAGCGAAAAGCCATCATGCGGCAGGCCTTCCGCATGCAGACGGGCGCCGGCGCCTGCCTCGTCGAGCAGCCGCACCGTGCCTTCTTCCAGCACTCCGGCGCGCACGCGCCCCAGAATATGGTCCTTGCCCGACCGGTCGAGGATGATGTTGTCGATACCGGCCCGGGTCAGAAGCTGACCGAGCAGAAGCCCGGCAGGTCCGGACCCGATGATAGCCACGTGCGTGCGCATGATGCCTCCCAGCATGAAATAATTGCGCAAGGCTAGCGGCAGGACGCATCTGAACAATGGACTTCTCAGGCAAAAAACAGGACAATCTGAACATTGGGGACGGGAGGAACCGATGACCGGCGCAGTACCAACCTATGATCTCTATGGCGAAAACCATCCGAAACGGCCGGATTTCTGGCTGCATTGGGAGACAATCGCCTCCAGAAGCCAATTGCACAATTGGGAGATCAAAACCCATCGCCATGCGGCATTCTTTCAGATTTTGTACTTTCGCGGCGGAACCGGCGATGCGGTTTTCGGCGCGCACAGCCATCCCATACAGCCACCGGTCATGATCACCGTGCCGCCGCAATGCGAGCATGGCTTCCGGTTTTCCCGGGATATGGATGGCATGGTCATCACCATGCTGGCCGCGCGCTTCGGGTCTTCCGGCCGCACCATCTGCGACGCCGGCATGCCGCCGCGATTGATTTCGCTCGTACCCGATCACGCCGATGCAGCGTTTCTGACGCACAGTCTCGAGCGCCTGTGCGCCGAGCTGGTATCGGGCGGCGCCTTTCACGACGATCTGGTGGAATCCTATCTCAAATCCATCGTTCTTCTGGCAGCGCGCATGACCGCCCCGGAACTGCCGCCCGGCGGTGAAAGCTCCAGTACGGAAGAGCGCCTGAAACTGCTGAACATCATGGTCAACCGGCATTTCCGCGAACATCGCCCGGCGGAATTCTATGCCGGACACCTCGGTTTGTCGGCAACCCATCTCAACCGCATCGTCAAGGCGGCGACGGGGCAAAGCACCAATGGCTTGCTGGCACGCCGCCTTGCCGATCAGGCGAAGCGCGATCTGGTGTTCACCTCTGCCAGTATCAAGCAGATCGCCTATGATCTCGGCTTTGCCGATCCGGCTTATTTCACCCGGTTTTTCACCCGGGAGACCGGCACGACACCCCGGCAGTACCGCACCGAGCAAAGCGCCAGAATGGCTGTCTGAACCTATAGCCTGTCATACCAGCACCGCGGCGATGGTATCGCGGGTCGATTGCATGGCGGGCAGATAGCGCTCGATCATTTCCGCGATCGTCACGCGCGGTGCCTGCGCGCCGACATTGATGGCGGCGATGGTCATGCCGCGCGTGTTGCGCACGGGAACCGCGATGGAGCACAGCCCGATCTCCAGTTCCTGGTCGATCACCGCGTAGCCCTGCGCCCTGACGGTGCGCACTTCATCCATCAGGTCCGGCAGCGCGGTCTTCGTGCGCGGCGTGTTCGCTGGGCGGTTGCTGCCTGCAAGGATGCGCAGTGCGTCGTCATCGCTCATCGCCGCGAGCAGGACCCGGCCCATGGAGGAACAATAGGCGGGAAGGCGGCTGCCGGGATTGAGATTGATCGACATGACACGCTTGTGCGAGGCACGCGCGATGTAGACGATCTCGTTGCCGTCGAGCACCGAAGCCGAGGCGCTTTCACCGGTCTTTTCGGACAACTGATCAAGAAAGGGCTGCATCAGCCGGGGCAGGGGCGTCGATGACAGGTAGGAATGGCCAAGACGCAGGATGCGCGGCGTCAGCGTGAAGAATTTTCCGTCATAATCCGCATAGCCAAGCTGTGTGAGCGTCAGCAGGCAGCGGCGGGCCGTGGCGCGCTCCAGCCCGGTCATCCGCGCAATGTCCGTGATCGACAGGCGCGTATTGACCGCGTCGAAGGCCTCGATGACGGAGAGCCCCTTGGCAAAACCGCTGATGAAATCCGTTTCACGCATCCACACCTGCCTTATCCGCTGCATTTCCGCACAATTTGTGCGATATACGAACAAATGTCAAATAACGCACAAAATCATTGACGGGCGGAACGCGACGGGACTACGCCATGCGGACAAATGGAGGTTTGCACCGGATACCGGCGATCGCCGTGCTTCGGGAACAGCGACAGGGAGAGAGACGTGGCAAAAATCTGCACGCTTGCCGAAGCCATCGGGGACAATGTCAGGGATGGCGATACGCTCGCCATGGAAGGGTTTACCCACCTCATTCCCTATGCCGCCGGGCACGAGATCATCCGGCAGGGCCGCAAGGAGCTGTTCCTCGTGCGCATGACGCCTGACCTCATCTACGACCAGCTGATCGGTGTCGGTGCGGCGCGCGGCATGAAGTTCTCCTGGGGCGGCAATCCCGGCGTGGGCTCGCTGCATCGCTTCCGCGACGCGGTGGAAAACCAGTGGCCGCGGCCGCTTGAGATCGAGGAACATTCGCACGCGGCCATGGCCAATGCCTATGAGGCGGGTGCGGCCAATCTGCCGTTCGCCGTGCTGCGCGGCTATATCGGCGCTGACCTTGCCAAGGTCAATCCGAACATCCGGTCGGTCACCTGTCCCTTCACCGGTGAGGTGCTCGCCGCCGTTCCCTCCATCCGTCCTGACGTGTCGATCATCCATGGCCAGCGTGCCGACCGGCAGGGCAATGTGCTGATCGAGGGCATCTCCGGCGTGCAGAAGGAGGCGGTGCTGGCCGCCAGCCGTTCCATCGTGACGGTGGAGGAAATCGTCGACGAATTGAATCCGCCATCGCCCAATGCTGTGGTCCTGCCCCGATGGGCCATCAATGCCGTCGTGCATGTGCCGGGCGGCGCCTTCCCCTCCTATGCGCATGGTTACTATCCGCGCTCCAATGCCTTCTACATCGCCTGGGACAAGATCGCCCGCGACCGCGACAGCTTTACCGCGTGGATCAGCGAGAACGTTCTTGCCGGCAAGCCGGAAGATTTTGCCCGCCACGCCGTCCGGCGTGCGGCGAATGCAGCGTGAGGAGCAAGACCATGACCCAGGATTTCACCCCCACGGAAATGATGACCATCGCGGCTGCCCGCGCGCTGAGCAATGATGATGTCTGCTTTGTCGGGATCGGCGCACCCTCCGCCGCCTGCAATGTGGCGCGGCTGACCCATGCGCCTGACATCACGCTGATCTACGAAAGCGGCACCATTGGCACCAAGCCGGATGTGCTCCCGCTTTCCATCGGCGACGGCGAACTCTGCGACACCGCCTTGTTCACCGTTTCGGTGCCGGAAATGTTCCGCTACTGGCTGCAGGGCGGGCGCATCACCACCGGATTTCTCGGCGGCGCGCAGATCGACCGCTTTGCCAATCTCAACACGACGGTGGTCGGTCCTTATGATACACCGAAAGTGCGGCTGCCCGGTGGCGGCGGCGCACCGGAAATAGCCAGCAATTGCGGCCAGATTTTCATCACCATGGCGCTGACCAATCGCGGCTTTGTCGATCATCTCGATTTCATCACCTCGATGGGGCATGGCGAGGGCGGCGATCATCGCGCGCGCCTCGGCATGAAAACCAGGGGGCCGACCAGGGTCATCACGGACCTATGCATTTTCGAGCCTGATCCGGTCACCAAGGAGCTGACCGTGGTGTCGATCCACAGGGGTGTGACACGCGGACAGATCGAAGAGAATTGCGGCTGGCCCGTCCGGTTTGCTAAGGAGATCGTGGAAACGCCAGTCCCCACTGCAACCGAACTTTCCGTGCTGCGCGATATCAATGCCGCACGAAACGCGCTCACGAGGCCGCCTGATGTCTGAAGCCTATATCTGCGACTATATCCGCACGCCCATCGGCCGCTTCGGCGGCGCCTTAGCTTCCGTCCGCACCGACGATCTGGGCGCAATTCCGCTGAAAGCGCTGATGCAGCGCAATCCCTCCGTCGACTGGGAAGCCATCGGTGAAGTCATCTATGGTTGCGCCAATCAGGCGGGCGAGGACAACCGCAACGTGGCTCGCATGTCCCTGCTTCTGGCAGGCCTGCCGGTGACGGTGCCGGGCACGACGATGAACCGCCTGTGCGGTTCGGGGATGGATGCGGTGATCACGGCGGCCCGCGCCATCAAGGCCGGGGAAATCGAGATTGCCATCGCCGGCGGCGTCGAATCCATGTCGCGCGCACCCTTCGTTCTGCCGAAAGCCGAAGGCGCGTTTTCGCGCCACGCGGAAATTCACGACACCACCATCGGCTGGCGCTTCGTCAACCCGCTGATGCAGCAGCAATACGGCATCGATTCCATGCCGGAGACCGGCGAGAATGTCGCCGAGGAGTTTCATGTCTCGCGCGCCGATCAGGATGCTTTCGCCGTGCGCTCCCAGCAAAGGGCAGGGGCGGCCATGGACAATGGCCGGCTTGCCCGCGAAATCACGCCCGTCATCATTCCCCAGCGCAAGGGCGACCCGGTGATCGTCGACCGCGACGAGCATCCGCGCCCGCAGACAACGCTCGAGCAGCTGGCCAAACTGCCGACGCCCTTCAGGAAGGGCGGTTCGGTGACAGCGGGCAATGCTTCGGGTGTCAATGACGGCGCAGCGGCGCTGATCATCGCATCGGAAGCGGCAGCGCGGAAATACGGCCTGACCCCCATCGCCCGCATCATCGGCGGTGCGACCGCCGGTGTTCCACCGCGCATCATGGGGATCGGTCCTGTCGCCGCCACCGAGAAACTTTGCGCACGGCTTGGCCTGACAGCGCAGGATTTCGGCGTGATCGAACTCAACGAAGCCTTCGCCTCGCAGGGCCTTGCCACCCTGCGCGCACTCGGGCTTGCGGACGATGCCGACCACGTCAATGCCAATGGCGGGGCGATTGCCCTTGGCCATCCCCTGGGCATGTCCGGCGCACGCATCACCGGAACCACGGCACTGGAACTCAGCGTCAGGCATGCCCGCTATGCGCTGGCCACCATGTGCATCGGCGTCGGCCAGGGCATCGCGGTTGCCCTGGAACGAGTCTGATCAGGCGAAGTGCCGGGATTACACGGCGATGCGTGCCTCCGACTGTTCCAGCGCCTTCCTGATGGCGAGCTGCCGCTCCCAGGCCAGGGCGTCGCCGACGATCAGATCGAGATCGGCGCGTTTCGGCTCAAAACCGAATACGGTGCGCACACGTTCGTTCCCTGCGACCAGCACTGCCGGATCGCCCGCGCGCCTCGGGGCGGTCCGGACCTCGAAATCGACGCCCGACACGCGCTTGACCGCGTCGATGATGTCAAGCACGGAATAGCCGTAGCCGTAGCCGCAATTGGCTGCGGTGCTGGCTCCTCCGGCCTCCAGATAGTTCAGGGCGCACAGATGCGCCTGCGCCAGGTCGCTGACATGAATATAGTCGCGGATGCAGGTGCCGTCGGCTGTCGGATAGTCCGTTCCATACACGTCGATATGTGAGCGCTCGCCCGTCGCCGCCTGGCTGGCGATCTTGATGAGGTGCGTGGCACGCGGGAACGACTGCCCCGAGCGCAATTGCGGGTCGGCACCCGCCACGTTGAAATAGCGCAGCGCCACATAGTTGAATTCCGGATGGGCCACGGCCGCATCGCGCAGCATCCACTCGGTCATCAGCTTCGACGTACCGTAGGGCGAGATCGGCTGATGCGGCATATCTTCGCTGATCGGCGTTCGCTCCGGTTCCCCATAAATTGCGGCGGTCGACGAGAAAATGAAATGCCTGATGCCTTCGGCAATGGCTGCTTCCATCAGGGAACGCGATTGCACGGTATTGTTGCGGTAATAAGAAAGCGGATCGCGCACGGAATCGGGAACGACGATCGAACCGGCGAAGTGCAGGATCGCCGTCACATTGTGCCGGCGGATCAGATCGCGCACCAGCGTCTGATCGCCGATATCACCCTGCACGAACGGCACATCATCCGGCACCAGCCAGGCGAAACCGCAACTCAGATCGTCAAGGACCACGACCGGCCGGCCGGCATCCTTGAGGGCAAGCACCATGTGGCTGCCGATATAGCCGGCACCACCAGTAACAAGAACAGTCATGGGGAGGAACTCCTGCAACTTTGTTTGAGAGATTGATAGGGTGGAGCGGCGTGTGCCATGTCGATAGTCTGTCTTACACTTCCTTTCCTACAGTTTGCTTTCCTCCCGGGAAATTCTGATTGTTTGCTGTCTAAGCGACTCGTCGGGCGGAGTCCGATGCGCGCCTGCCCGTCTCGGTCATCTTGTGATCGACGCCATTTTCGGTCAGGAAGACATTCATCTCGCCATAAGTCTCGAACCAGGCGCGATTGTATTTATCGAAAAGCGATTGATCCCAATAATCCTCCAGCCTGAAAGGCTTGCCGCCAAAGACGTCATAGCTCGGGATCTTGTAGGTTTCGGCGAATTCGGCCGTGCGGCTGTCATAGGTGAAATAGATCGACGGCACGCCGTTGGCCAGCGCCATGAGATTGCCGTGCAGGCGGTAGCCGAGAACCAGCTGATGCGTGCGAACAAGCGTTTCATAGTCCGCGACCACGTCGGAATAATACATGCGCTCGCGGTAGAGCTTTTCCATTGCATCGTCGAAATACCAGTCCGAGACCCAACGGTTCGCCTTCAGCGCGGCGATGGCGTCTTCCTTCTGCTCGTCGGTGCCGAAGACCATCTTCTTTTCTTCCACTTCGCCCTGCGCCATCAGGGTGATGTCGAAGCGGTTCGCCATCGCCTTGATAAGGTCGCGGTGCAGGGTCAGATAGCGCTGGATATCCTGCGCATAGGTTGGCGAGACTTCGCGCCGGACCGTCACACCCACCTTTTCCACCGTGTCGAGCTCAGGCAATTTGATGCGCAGATGCTGGTTGTTGCGCCGGAACGCCGTGGGGCAACCGATGACGCGGACATTCTTGATGCCGATATCGTTGAGAACCTGGGCGGAATAAGCGCCGCGCACACCAACGGAGGTGGTCGAATCGGCAATGAGGCGCCAAACCGCCTTGGACTCCTCCGACAGTTCCAGCTGCCCCTTGACCGGCGCCTGCGCGCCGACACCGAAGGCGATGACGGGCAGCCCCAGGCGCTTGAGAACCGGGATGGTGTCGCGCCAGTTCATCTCCCTGTTGATGTAGTTGGACCCGCGCAGGATGACATAGTCATACTCCTCGCGCAGCTGGTCGATCTTCTCCATCGGCGGTCCGGCAATGGGAAGTTCTGCCACCTTCTCGTAGTTCATGAGCTTCAGGGATGATTCAAAGACGAAGGCATCACCGATATTGTGGTAGTGGTCGATGCTGCGCTGAATGTCGCTGTGCTGGTACCAGCGGACATTGTCGTGATCGTAAACTTCTCCGGCGGGGATCATTACGAGGACGCGTGCCATGAGGTATTCCTTCTTTTGGCGATGAAAGCTGGATAACCTCAGCTTGCTTGGGAAAGAACAACGTCAGTTCTTGCAGCGATCGTGAGTGGCTGCTGCCGGCTAGATTTAAGCAATTCACCATAGAGAGCAAGGTGTTCCTGAGCACAGTCGATATAGTTCACGGGTTTCCGGATGGTCTGATGCAAACGGTCCCAGATCGAGGTGTCGCTGAGGACTTCGGTGAAACGGTCGGCCAGGTCTTCGGCGCTGCGCACACGGAAGTGCAGACCATCCAGCCCGTCCCGGACTTTTTCGGCCATACCGCCGATATTGGAACAGATCACCGGGCGGCGATGGTGCAGGGCCTCCTGGATCACAATCGGCGAGTTCTCCCACCAGATCGACGGCATCACCACCCAATCGACGGGCTGCATGAGACGCGGCATCTCCGCATTCTGGTAGGCGCCGTAAAAGCGCACGCGCGACCCGGCTTCCTCGATCAGTTTTCGCATGCGATCCTGAAAGTCGCGCGGCTGCTTCTCCAGATTGCCGCCAAAAATCATCAGGCGCGAATCCTCACCCCATGTTTCCTCGGGCACACGCGACACCGCATCGATCAGGACGTCGATGCCCTTGAACGGCGTTATCTGCCCGAAATAGGCGAAGCGGTTGCGCCGCGGCCTTGGGCCCGCCAGCTCGCGCGGCGGTGTCACGCTGTCGATGGCGATACCATTCTCGATCACCCTCAGCTTGGCGGGATCAAGTCCCCACTCCTTGTACCTGCCGGCCAGGAATTCGCTGGGTGAAACAAAGGCGTCGGCAAGCTCGAGCATGCCGCGGATGAAGCGTTCCCGCTTGAGAAAGCGGGCGGGGGGAATATTGGGAAAGCAGGCGTGGCAATCGATGGGCGAAGCCTCGTTGCACAGCTTTGCCGAGCTTGCCTTCACCATCTGCCCGTCATTGTTGCAGATCGACAGATATTCGTGAAAGGTCAGCAGAATGACCGCATCGGGCAGCGCCTCGCGGATGGCATAGAGCGTTTCCAGCCCGAGGCCGAGCACATGGTGGAAATGCACGACCTGCGGATTGAGATCGCGGACAAAACGCAGGAGATCGCGGCGGATTTCATCGGTGTTCTTGTTCGACAGATAGAAGTGGTCGTATTCGTCGGCATGGAACAGGATTTCATCGCTGCTGCGCCGCATGCTCATCAGCGCCGTGGTGCCATGCCGCGGAATGGGATGTCCGGCCCGTGCCAGGTACACGGACTGGACTCCGGGCAGGCTGTTGAGCCCCTTGTGCAGATTGTAGGAAGCAATTTCGCCGCCTCCCAGGGAAATGCTGGGATGGGCATGGGAAATCACCAGAACCCGAAGCCGTTCGGTCATGCTGTTTCCTCCGCAGACACACTGCGCTTGTTGGAAAGATTGTTGGCCCAGCGCGCGTCGAAAACCTGCCGGTCGATGCGTTCGATCAGGGCAATGGTCGAGGCCTTGTCAGACACGGATATGTCGTCGGACCCGAGCATCTGCGCCGACGGCAGCCAATAGGATTTCAGACCGGCCTGCTTGAGCTTGAGGCCAAGGTCGAGGCCCTTTTCGTGCGTGCCAAGATAACCGCGGGTAAAACCATTGACGGAGAACAAGGCCTTTCGCGGCAGGACACAGCACTCGAATGTCGCTGTTGCCACTTCCGTTGTTCCCATCCCCGCCACGGCGTCGATGGGATAGCCGGCATAGCGGCTGATCAGGGCGCGATCGGATTGCGCACCCGCCACCCATGTTCCGGCCCAGCGAATGGAATCATCCTCATAGGCGAGGGTCGGAGACAGCACGCATTCCTTGCGGGCATCGTAGGCTGCAAGCAGTTTCCGGAACCATCCCGTGCTGCGCGGCAGGAGAGACGCGGCAAGAAAGACCACGCTTTCGGTGGACACCGCCCGCGCGCCGACTTCCAGCGCGTCATACAGATCTTCGGATCCGCTGGCGGAGACAAGGCGGACACGCAGCCCGTAGAAATCCGCCAGCCTGCGCAGTTGCACGCCGATGCGGTCGATAATATCCGTGGCAGCCGCAACGACAATCGGCGCCTCGCGCGTCTCCGGATCAAGCGCCAGCAGGGCGAGAAGCGGACCGATCTCCTCGACGCGCTCATCGACGCCGATGATCAGTGCGGGTCCGGCAGCTTTTTCAAACGCGCCCAGATCGACAACCCCGAAAACCTCGGGCGCGGGCCGGCTGACGCCGCGCAGCAGCGGAACAAGCTGCTGGTCAACGATATGGCGCAGCGCCCAGGCATTCGGATCGATGGCGCGAATCTGGCGAACGACCGCGTCGCGCGATGTGATCCGGGTTGGCGTCAAGGGCATGAAAGCCCGCCGGGAATCACTGAGTTCCAGCTCGATATAGAAGGGAGCCGTGCTGTCGCCCGTAAGCTCCGGGGCAAAGGCGACGAAACCGTGCGCATGGCGGTTGGGGTCCAGTCCGGCATTGAACGGCGGCTGGTTGTCGAACTCCCGCGTCACATCCGCCCGGTCCACCCGGGTCCAGTTGCCGTCCAGCTGGATTTCGCCGCGGTGGCGGCGCAACTTCACGCCCTGGACGTGATTGTCGGGGTCGAGCAGCCAGCCGGAGACAAGCAGGCCGCTGCCTTCGACACGAAACACATTGTCGATGCCCATGCGCACCGGAAAGGGCAGGCTGGATATCGTTTCCGTGCCGTCGAAGCGGTTGGCGGCAGAACGAAGGCGGAGCAGAATCTCCGTCGAACTGCGCATGTTCGGCAGAATGGCGCGCACGTGGTTGGGGGTTTCGCGCGACCCGGCGAGCAGGCGGCGATCATACACCTCGATAAACCGCCAGCCGCGGCGGCCGCGAAACAACAGGCGCTCGATATCATTGGGCGAGATGGGTTCGTTCGCCAGCAGCAGCCCGGCAAAACCGGAGGCCTGCTCGCTCACATCGGGGCGCGCGAAAACGCCGATGGCGCATTCGGCGAGAGATGGCGTACGGCCGCTGATCAACAGCCGCGTGACGGAGGGCGTCAGGTCCTGTGCCCAGCCCTGCACGAAAATCTCACCCTCGTCGCTGCCGCCGATCAGCTCGATAACGCCATCGGAGCGGGCGCCGGCCTGCAGCAGAATGGTGATAGCCGACAGTTTCTTGCGGCTGATGGGGCCGGAAATCAGCCCTTCGACAAGTCCGTCGATCGCACCCGGCAAATTCGGTCCGGCAAGATCGGCGATCATGGCCGCAAGATCGCCGATAGCGGCGGCACGGGCGGCAAACGAATAGCGGGATACCTTCGCCTTGTGCTGAAACATGATGGTTTTGAGCTGCGCGCGGCGCAACACGTTTGTCGGCACGATTGCGACAAATCCGTGCGTGCCGGCCGGCGACGGTGTCTTTAGCGGCCAGTTGATGAAGGTCGCTTTGACACTCATGGCGGGATCGCCGTTGAGAAAGACCGTCAGCTGTTCGGGCGTATTGCCGCCGATGCCCATGATGAGCACCAGCGTATCCTCGACCGGGCAGCCGACGACCATTTCGCCTTCCATGACAATGGAATTGCGCTCCGGCGCCTTGGCGCCCGCCGGGACAGGCAGAAGTTTTTTGTCGTCGCGAGTCATCTATGCCACCCTCAACGGAGAACCCCGACGGTCATGAGCGCGCCCGCGGCAAACCCCACCAGAACAAACAACAGCAGAAACAGCGGTCTGGCATCGCCGCCGGCGCGCTTGTGCAAAAGCTCCAGGCGCTTCTCCAGCCCTGCCACGACACCGTCCATCCGCATCAGATGCACGTCGAGTTCCGTCATGCGCTGATTGAGGTCGCCGCGCAGCCCTTCGATCGCGCCGCTGACCTCGCCAAGATCGCCCGGCGTTGCCCCGCCTGTGCCGTCGATGGTGGCGGCGGGCCGCTGCAGCGAACGCTGGCTGACCTGCAGCTGCCGCTGGGCCGCCATGAGCATGTCGAGCTTGTCGAGAATGCGGGTCATCGGTGCGGCGATCAGCGCTTCGGCCGCCTGCTCATCCGGCTTCGGCACGCGCAGGGCCTGCTCGACGCCAGCGCCGCTGATGGCGATAACGACCAGTTCACCGGCGCGCGCCGATGCAAACTGCGGCAGCATCACATCAAAGGCGTGAATACCATCGCCGACGCCGTTGCGCTTCAGGTCAGGACGTTCCTTGTCGGCCACCGCCTCGGCAATCGGCTTGCCATCCAGCAGGACGCGAATGATCAACCGTGCGCCCGGCGCCTGTGGATCGAAAGCCCAGCCATACAGCCGGCCGGCATCGACGGCATCCACGCGGCCCTTCAGGGGTTCGCCGCGCACCGGCTCGGGCTTGGCTGGTCTTGCGTTATCCTGTTCGGGGATGGCGGTCGGCTTCACAGAGGCCTGCGTCGGTACTTTGGTCACTATGGACATGGGAGAGTCCTTTCTGATTGATCAGGCAGCCTCGACACGTTCGGGCCGCAGCGTCTCGATCAGATCAAGATACCGTCCGGCTGTTGTGTCGATGGTATCGGGGTGGCGTGCCCCAAGGGAAAGATGCGCACGCAGATCGGCATCTTCGGCGATACGCCGCATGGCAGCTGCCAGTGCCAGCGGATCGTTCGGGGGGACGGTCAGGCCATTGACGCCGTTCTCGATCATTTCGGCCATACCGCCAATATTGCTGGTGATGACAGGGCAATCCTGGCCCTGCGCCTCCTGAATCACCAGCGGCGCATTCTCCCACCAAATTGACGGCATGATCGCGCAATCGACCGCCGCAATGAGATTGCCGATATCCTCGCGCCGATAGGCACCGCGCCTCTGCACAAAGGGCGCGGTTTCGGCAAAGAGCCTGTCGATATCGGCGACAAAGGTTTCACTCTGGAATGGCGCCGCACCATGGACACGCAGCTCGAAATCAAAGCCTTCCGCGATGAGCTGCCTGGCCGCCTCCAGAAGGACGGTCGTGCCCTTCCACGGGTTGAGATTGCCGAAATAGCCGAAGACAGGCTTGCTGCGGGCTGGCGCAGCCGGCTTTGCCACAAGCGCCCGCGCGGGTTGCCCGTTGGGGATCACATGGATCAGTTCCGCGGCAATCCCCCAGTCCACATAGCGCTGCTTGAGAAATTCACTGGGGGAGACGAAGGCATCGACCACGCTCAGAAGCGATTTGAGATGACGCTCGCGCAGGACGAACTTGTCGAGTGCGATGTCCTTGAAACAGCTGTGGCAGCGGTCCGGGCTGGCGCCGTAGCAGAGTTCCTTGCCGCTTGTCCGCACCATCAGGCCATCGTGATGGCAGATGGGGTAATAATCGTGCAGGGTCAGGACAATCCGGCATTCCGGCAATGTCTGGCGCACGATATGCGGGAATTCCGCGCCCAGCAGCAGCAGGTGATGCAGGTGGACGACATCCGGCCTGAAATCCCGCAGCAGTTCGACAATGTCGGGAACAATGCCATAGAGGTCGACCTGACTCATGAAGAACCGGTCGAAATGGCCGGACCACAGCAGGATTTCATCGCCCTTGTCGCCGATGCTCTGAAAGCTCGTGCCGGGTCTCGCTTCCCGGTGAATGTGATTGGTCGCACCGAGAAACAGCGTTTCACATCCCGCCCGCTGATAGGCGCGGAAAAGATCGTGCGCGAAGATTTCCGTGCCGCCGGGATGCAGGGACGGATGATTGTGGGCCGCAACGAGAACACGGGCCATTATCTGTCGCCCCCGGGACCGGCAATGAAGAGGTCCTGATAATGGTCGGCGGGAACACCGCGCCAGTGCCCGAGCGACTTGCTGAAAACCTGCAACCCGGCCCGCGTCAGGGCGCGATCCAGAAACCCGTCGTCGAAGCCGACGGCGGCAAGGGGCGGCAGTTCCGGCACGAACCAGCACGGCCCCTCGTCATAGCGCTGGAAACCCAGGCGCCTGTCGCGCTTGCCCAGCGGATTGTCGGCAGCCGTCTTGTCGACGACGAACGCCGTCATGAACAGGCGCCCGCCGGGCGCAAGCACCCGCGCCACTTCCTGCAGGTAGACGCTGACTTCCTCATCGGGAAGATGGGTGACGACCGAGGTCATGATGACGAAATCGAACTGCTTGTCCTCGAAGGGCAAACGGAGCGTGAGGCCGTCGATCGCTCCCTTCGGATTGTACAGGGAGTGGGCGATATCCATGTAGCGGAATTCGAAATTCGGATAGACCGGGGTGATCTTCTGCTGGCACCAGTTGATGCCGCCGGACACCGGATCGATGCCGCAATAGCTGCCCTTGGCCGCATCGATATATTGCGTGAGCGGCACCGCCATGCGGCCGATGCCGCTGCCGATATCAAGCACGCGGCTGTCCGGCCGCAATCCGCCCTTGCGGATGAAATGGCCGAGAAACTCCGAGCCAACCGCCTGGAAATCGCCGTCGCCGACAAACACACTGTCCGGATCGGGACAGGGCAGGAACCGGTTGCGCATGACGGCTTCCATCAGCCAGTCGACATACTCGTCGTTCACGGGGCTTATCGGCTCGGCCTCGGTTTTCTTGAGTGCAACAACGTCGGTCAAGCAGCGCTCCTTTCAGACTTTGCCGCGATGAAGGGCGCAACCGTGTCTTCCGCCGCTTCATCCCGGTACGTCGTCATCAATTCTGTAATGTCATCGTTCCAGCGCTGGGTGTGCAGCCATGAATTGTACTGGCTTGCCAACCCCCGCATGTAATCGGCACTGCGGCGGATGGACCGCCGCTCGAAGTGATAGAGCGACACATCAGGCGCATAGGCGATGTGGAAGCCGATCTGGCGAATTTTCAGGCACAGGTCGCTGTCCTCGTAGTCCCCTATGATATAGTCCTCGGTGAAACCGCCGACGAGATCGTAAATGTCCTTGCGTGTCACCAGGCAGGCTCCGGTCACTCCCGGCACGGTGCGGGAAACCCGCGCCGGCGCATAGGCGCCCGGCATGCCCTTGTAGAAATGATGGTTGAGCCAGATGCCTTTCTGGTCGCGGGCGAAGTAAAGCCCGGCGTGCTGCAGCGAACCATCCTCGAACAACAGGCGCGGTCCGATGGCGCCCAGTTTCTTCTGGTCGAGCAGCGGCTGCGTCAGGGCCTGGAGCCAGCCATTGGCACAGGGCACCACATCGGAATTGAGCATGACCAGCATGGTCCCGTTGGCGAAACCCGCTCCGGCGTTGCAGGCACGGGCATAGCCGCTGTTGCGGTTCATCGTCACCAGCCGGAAGGGCAGGCCGTGCAGGATATGCAGCCCGCCCAGCATGTGCTCGGCATCATCCTGGATTTCGGGGGAATCCAGAACGAAGATCAGCTCCGCATTGGCAACGAGCCACGGATCGGTGGCCATCGCCGAAAACTGGAAGCGCAGGAAATCCAGGTTGCGATAGAGCGGAATGACGATCGACACGGCAGGCGCATCCGGCAGAACGCCGTATTCCTTGGTGTCAGCCACCTTCACCGTCTTGCCAAGCTTGTGTTCGACCTCCTGCAGGGCAGGGGCGAGAATATTCTCGAAAACCTGATCGCGCGCGTGCTGCGGCGGTACCGCCCGCAGAATGCGGTTGCGCTGTGCCGACGCTTCGAATGGCTGCAGCGGCGGCACCAGCGCGGCCGTCGCGCCGGAAGCCAGCCGCATCTGGAAACGCGGCTGCAGCAGCGGACCAAGGTTCTTGCTCTGGGGAAGCCAGGCGACAAAACCGGTCACATCCGCGCCGAACCCGTCTTCCCGTTCCCCCGTCTTGCCGGGAAACTTGTAGAAATTGGGCTGCAGCGGCAAAGCCCCGCTGTTACCGGAAAGATATTCGATGCCCGCCAGCATGGCCGCGGGATCGTGGCTCCAGCCGCCCACCAGCAGCCCGCCCTGAAGCGCGAGGGCAAGATCGATTTCGGCGGCGGGATGGGTTGCGGACTTTGCGATCTGGCGCACCGTCAATGGCGCGCGCGTCTGCATGTCGATGGCCGTGGCGAGCCCGGGCCCGGTCGCCTGCGCCATTTCCCGGATGAGAAACTCGCGCAGATCCATGTCCCCGTGACGCTTCGCCCACCACTTTTCAAAATCGGCGGGCTGGCCGTCTCCCTCGGAGAGCTTGCGCACGGCAACGCCGTTACGGCCGGAAAACACCAGATGCAAGGACTGCGGCAGCGGACGGACGGATTCAACCAGAAGATGACACGGCTGCCCGCCGCGTTTCGACTGGGTTCCCATGACAAGCCGCGTCGGCAGGATCGTCACCGCGCTTGGACTGATTGCATAGATCGTGGTGATTTCGCCCAGGACCGGATCAATCGCCGTTTCCAGCAGATATTGACCGTCGACGGGTTGGCCGCACAGGCGCGCCGGGCGCGGCTCGGGTGCCAGCGCCAGCATGATTTCACGCGCCACGCTGGCAAAGATCTGGTTTTGCGAGAGCCGGAACGTGCTGCGCCATGTGCTCAAAATATTGTTGAGCAACTTGATATGGCCGGCAGCGGACAGATTGGCGACAGCGCTGTTGACGTCAAAGGATACCAGTTCATCGGCGGGATACAGAATGGTCTGTTCCGTTGGCCCGAGCGATCCGGCAGACAGGGTCAGACTGACGGGTTCGTCCTTGGTGCGCATGACCCAAAGGATGCGCTGGCCGCCAGTTTCGAGCGGAATGTTGAGGCTGACGAGGGGAACCAGCTGTTCCGGCGCTTCAACCGTGCATTTTGTCGAGGCCCGCACCGCGCCGGGAATATCCCAGATCACGACAGCGACATCGCCACACAGGCGCGAGATGGAAATATTCTCCGTATCGCCTGCAATATCCGTCGAATGGTCGAGGTTCAACACGTTGCCCTTTCATCCACAGCGGAAAGAAAAACGTGCCCGGCCGGAAAGCTGGGCACGCCAATTTTTGCAAAAATCAATGTACGACGAAATACTGGTCGGGATGTGCCTGCACATCGTCATAGCTGGTGTTTACGAGGGTGACGCTGTCGCCATGGCCGAGATCGACCACGACATTATTGCCAACCTGCGTAACACGATCGGCCAGATCCTCGGGAGAATGGATATGGAGACCGTTGATATCCTTGGAAATCTGAAGGATGTCTTCACCTGGGGTAAAGTCCAGGATGACGTCGTTGCCGCCGCCACCGCCGAAGTGGAAGATATCGTTGCCGGCACCACCCGAGAGGATGTCGTTGCCAGCACCGCCGTCGAGATAATCGTTACCGGCACCGCCCTGAAGAACGTCGTTGCCAGCACCACCGAACAGAATGTCATTGCCATTTCCGCCCTGCAGGATGTCATTGCCAGCGTCGCCGAACAGAATATCGTTTCCGTCGCCGCCGCTCAGGATGTCATCGCCTGTGCCGCCGTGAAGGATGTCATCGCCTTCACCGCCATACAGGATGTCATTGCCTTGATCGCCGAAAAGAATGTCATTGCCCGTACCGCCGAACAGGGTGTCGTTACCGTGTCCACCGAAAAGGATGTCATTGCCCTCATCGCCGAAGATTATATCGTTTCCGTTTCCGCCAAAGACGAGATCATCACCACCATGGGCGTGAATGAAATCGTCAAAACGCGAGCCAAACAAAACGTCGTCGTAGGCGCCGCCTTCTAAAGTGGCCATCTGCTTCTCCTTCTGTCTGCTTTGAGTTTCGACCAGCTGGAAATGTTCCAGCCATCGATGCTTTGACGATTGTGCGCTGCACCAAATCGAAATGCAACCTAGACTAAGAGTATAAATGCGGCATTCGCGAGTAACAAATTATTACGAATGCGTATTACTCAACAGTGTGAAAAAGAACTATAATTGCTATTTACCTATACAATACTTCATCAATTGACGTTGTTTGATTGTATTTTATTTCAAAATTTGAAATATTACCAAAACCCCTTTGTTTAAGGGTTTTTATTCCAATTAATCCTCTCTGAATGCTCGATTCAAGCTGTCGGAAATTGGCGAAATGATATAGTCGATCGCCTTGCGCGCCTTATGTACGATGATGACCTCGGCGGGCATTCCGGGATAAAGTTTGACTGACGGATTGGCCGCCAGCGACTTTGGCATGATTTCAGCGCGGGCAACGAAATAGGCGGTGTCGGTCTTTTCATCCAGTATCTGGTCAGCCGCGATATAGCTGATCTTGCCATCCAGCGGCGTCAGCGAGCGCTGATTGTAGGCGGTCAGGCGAATCTGCGCCTGCGATCCCATCGAAACGCTGTCCACGTCACGCGGACTGATTTTCATTTCAACCACCAGGGGTTCGTTTTCAGGCACGATGTCCATCAGCGCTTCGCCGGCTGCCACGACGCCGCCTGGCGTGCGCAGGCGAATATTAGCAACGACGCCCGCCTGCGGCGATCTGATTTCCACCCGGCGCATGACGTCCTTGGCTGCGACGATCCGCTCTTCCGTATCCGCAAGATCGGTCTGGTTGGTGGTGATCTCGCCGGCAATTTCGGATTGCAGGTCGCTTTCAATGCCGATCAAGCCAAACTCTGCACCGGCCTTCGCCTGCTCCGCCCTTGCCTTGTCGCCGGCATACTGGCCGCGATTGCCCGCCAGTTCGCTCAGCTTGGTATCGATCTCGGTCAGCTTGGACTTCTGGGCAAAGCCCTTGGCGACCAGCCCGGCAATGGCATTGCGCTGTTCGGTGATCAGCTCGATCTGCCTGTCCGTCGCGGCGACCTGCGCCGCGGATGATTTTGCCTGTTCGGTATATTGCTCGATGGTTTTCTTCTGCACGTCCGTGCGGCTCATTTTCTGGGCCGAGCGTTTCTGGAAGAAAATGCGTTCCGCCTTGACGGCGTTCTCGGCAGCCGCGTTGTCAGGCCCGCCGAAATGCTCGGGGAAGGTGATCTCCGCTGCACCCGCCTGTTCCGCACGCAACCGTGCAAGTTTGGCGATCAACCCCGTGCGGCGGGACTGCAGCGACTGCAGTTCCGCCCGGGATTTCGTATCGTCCAGCCGGATCAGCGGCTGCCCCACCTTGACCTCGTCACCTTCCTGCACAAGCAGGCGGTCGAGGATGCCCCCCTCCAGATGGCTGATCGTCTTGCGTTTCGAGTCGACGATGACCGTTCCCAGGGCAACGGCGGCGCTGCCAAGCTCGGCCGAATAGGCCCAGCCGAAGAACCCGCCGAACGCGATGACGATCGTCATGATTCCGGCAATGATGAGCCGGCGCAGCGGCGACTTCGCATCCTCATTCTCAAGATCGATGACCCATTCCGGGCGCACGATTCCAAATTTGGTCAAGGCCTGCTTCCCGCCCGACTCGGCGCGCGGCGCCAGCAATTGGGTGAAACGTTTGGGAACAATCGATTTGCCGGTCATGATCCTGTCGCTCCCATTTTGGGACCCGTGGGTGTGATGGAGGCCACGACGTCGGTGCGCGGGCCAAACTGGGTGATTCGGCCGTTTTCCAGCACGAGCAGCTTATCTGCCACCTGCATGATGGTCGGGCGATGCGCGATCATGACGACGATGGCGCCGTCATCGCGCGCCTGCTCGATGGCGCGCATCAGGGCCCTTTCGCCGACGGCGTCGAGATTGGCATTCGGCTCGTCCAGCACGATCAGGCGCGGGCGGTTGTAGAGGCAGCGCGCGAGACCGATCCGCTGGCGCTGGCCGCCGGACAGCGTCAGGCGCCCGTCGCCGACCGGCGTGTCGTAGCCCAGCGGCAGGCGGCCGACCATCTCATGCACATCGGCAAGCCGCGCGGCCTCCAGAACGCGGTGCGGGTCGCTTTCACCCATTCGGGCGATGTTGTCCTTGATGGTACCGTCGAGCAGCGCCACCGACTGGGGCAGGTAGCCGGCGATTTCACCGAACGAGCTGCGCTCCCACAGATACACATTGTTGCCGTCGAGAAAGACACCGCCCGAGGTTGGTTTGACGATACCGATCATCAACCGGGCCAGCGTCGATTTACCCGCCGCGGACGGACCGACAATGCCAAGCACTTCGCCCGGCGAAAGGGAAAACGAAATGCCCTTGATGATCGGCATTTCGACACCGGGCGCCGCATAGACAAGCTTGTCGATGATCAGATCGCCATGGGGCCGCGGCGTCGGCATCGTCTGGCGGACGGCGAGGTTTTGCGCAAGCAGGGCCTGGATCCGCTGCCAGTTTCCGATGGCGTTCACCCATTGGCGCCACGTCTCCACCACATGGTCGAACGGCGCGAGAAGACGGCCGACGATGATCGTCGTGGCAATCATCGCACCGGCCGTGATTTCCTGCTGCATGGCGAGCAGCGTACCGGCGCCCAGGGCGCCAATCTGGATCATGAACCGCAAGGTGCGGGCGATGGTCCCCATGGCCCGGCTGCGCGCGCCGCCTGCATCCATCAAATCCAGAGCGCTCATCTGCGCCGTACGCCAGCGCCGCGCCAATGCGGGCAGCATGCCCATGGCCTCGATGACTTCCGCATGGCGCAACGTGCTGCCGATTTTCGACACCGCTTCGATGTTCGCCTGATTCGCATCCTTCACCAGGCTTCGCGTCAAAATGTCCGTGATGACACCGCAGGCGACGAGCACGATGACCGAGACAACGCCGATAATGCCGAAAACCGGGTGGAGAAGAAAAAGCACGGTCAGGAAGATGGGGGACCAGGCAGCATCAAGCGGCGCACTGACCGCAGACGAGGTGAGGAATGTCCGCAGCTCCGTCAGATCACGCAGTGCCTGCGTGGCTTTGGGCAGCCCCTGATCGACCGACGCCTGAACGGCAGCGGTCAGAATCGGCAGATTGAGCCGGCGCACAAGCGCGCTGCCCATGGCCTGGAACGACATGGCCCGGATGAATTCGAGAATACCGAAAACGATCAGGGCGCCCGCCGCCAGGATGCTCAGCATGACCAGCGTGTCCGTGCTCCGGCTGTTCAAAACCCTGTCATGCACCTGCAGCATATACAGCGGTACGGTGAGCTGCAGAAGGTTGATGCAGGCACTCAGCAGAACGGCATAAAGGAGGCCCGACAAGAACACCCGACGTGCGCGCAGAATGAGGGTCCGAGGTGCCGGAACCGTATGCGTCGTCGCATTTTTTCCAACATTGCTCTTGCCATTTGCATTGTTTTGACGAGTATCACTCATGTGTAATCTGCCTTGGAAATGACACAGCTGCCCGGTAGCCCGATTGAACTTGGTCTATAGCATTAGACTAGTAAAGTAATACCGTGCAGAATGTGACAGAAAAAAGTTCATATGGTGGGGAAAAAAGCAAAGGAGACCTTGGAATATACTTGTAACTTACTTCAAATTTTGAAGTAAAATTGATGATGGAGACAAAGATGATACAAAAACTTCTACACGAAGGAGTGGAAGTCGAAACATCTATTGACGGTTACGATGCCGCCGATTTTCCTGAAATTACAGCGGAAAAACAGGGACATAGACATCCAGTTCACACCGTTGTGGTGACACACTTCGAGCTGGCCAGAATGATTGAGAGAGTAAATCGTCGGTTCGCCAGTCTGCTGAGGACTGAACTGACGAAGTTGGGGATCGAAGACGTTGGCCCAGCCCAGGCGATGGTTCTCCTGGCGATTGGCGACGTCGAACTTTCTGTTGGGGAGCTCTTGGACCGGGGTCACTATATCGGCTCCAATATCTCCTACTATCTGAAGCAGCTCGCCGATGGGGGATACATCGACAGGGTTGCCTCCCAGCGCGACAAGCGGTCCGCAAGGATCCGCTTGACCGACAAGGGCGAACAGCTTTGCGCCAATCTGCGCAATGCAGGCGGAGCTTACAACCGCGTACTCGCCCGGGATGATGACGATCTTCGCAATCTGGAAATCGCATTCCAGACATTGCACAGGCTCGAACTGGTTTGGGGCAATGCCGCACGTTACGGCATCTGAGCCCCTGTCAATTCGTGTTCTGATGTCTGGAAAGGACTGACATGCATGTGGCTTTCGTTCACAGGCGCGGCCTGGGTCAATTTGCTGCCCTGGCCGAACATCTTGCGGCAAGCGGGCATGATGTCAGCCTTATCTGTGAAACAGTGGACCGGCGCCTCCCATCGGTCCGCGTGATCAGACACAGAATGGAACCTGGCCCTCGGGCGGACAGCCAGATGGCCAGGTATCTCGGCATTCCCGATCACCACGTGCGGATCGGGCACCGCGTTGCCGAAACACTCGATTCCATGACGCGCCAGGGCGAACGCCCCGACATTGTCATCGGTCATATCGGCTGGGGCAGCATGATGTTCGTCAAGGATGTCCTGCCGCAAGTTCCGGCCCTCGGCTATTGCGAATTCTTCTATCGGGCCGAAGGCGCCGATGTCGGATTTGCGCCGGATGACAATCCGGATGCCGAAACCCGCAAAAGATTAAGGCTGCGCAACATTGCGCAGCTGATTTCCCTTGAGGCAATGAACGGCGGTATCAGCCCGACGTTCTGGCAGAAGAGCCTGTATCCGGCCGCCGCGCAGAAACGCATTGCCGTCTGCCACGAAGGCGTCGACACCCGGATTTTCCGCCCCGATGCGCACGCAGCGCTGAAATTGCCCGATGGCCGCATTCTCAGGGCGGGCGATCCGCCTGTAATCACCTTTGTTGCCCGCGACCTCGAGCCCTATCGCGGCTTCCCGCAGGCACTCGAAGCGGCGGCAAAGGTCATCCGGAAAAATGCCGACGCCCTGTTCGTCTTTGTCGGCGGCGACGGGGTGAGCTATGGCACGCCGCCGCCCGGAGGCGGCTCGTGGAAAGACGCACTGCTTTCCAAGTATGATTTGCCGCCTGACAGAATCCTGTTTCCGGGTGCGATTTCGCACGATCTCCTGCGCCAGCTCTATCAGATCTCGACGGCGCATATCTACCTGACCTATCCCTTCGTTCTGTCCTGGTCCGTTATCGAGGCCATGGCATGCGGCGCGCTGGTGATCGGTTCGGACACCAGGCCCGTTCAGGAAATCATCCGGTCGGGCCAGAATGGCCTGCTCGTTCCCTTCTATGATACGGACGCGCTCGCCAACACCATTTTGCGCGTGCTTGCCGGGCCGAACGATTTCATGCCGCTGCGTGCGGCAGCACGCCGCACGATCGAGCACCGTTTCCGGCTGACCGATTGTCTTGCGCGGCAAAAATCTCTGATCGACGCGGTCTTGCGAGCTGCCTGAACGGCGCCGTCTTCACCCTCCAATACCACCCACGCCGTGAGCGCGCACCCGCAGAACCTGCAGGAAACGCTGGGGTTTTGCCGCGCGATTGAAAGTATAAATAAAATATTTCGATTTTTGAAACAATTACAACTTATATCTGTATTACATTTTACTATAGAGCGCGAAGATATTCTGTTGACATTACTCGGTTGATATTTTCTCTTAACGGGAGACGCAGTTCGCATCTGCACAATCGACCAACTACACTGCCAAAGATACGGGATGTCTATTTTGAACACATCACTGCCCGCAGCCGTTCATCGACAACCTCGCCGAAGCCGCTACGCCATCGCTTCCAGCCATGATCAGGCGCTGCTCGAAGCTTCGCCCCTGGCCGATTTCATCGTCTTCGTGGAACCGGACGCGGATCAGCTCCGGCTGCTGAATGCCTTTCCGCTGATCGGCGTGGCCGTTTCGGATACCGGCGCGGCGGAGCTGCAGAACGCATTGAAGCGCATCTACCGGTTCAGGACCGTTCCCGAAGTGCCGATTGTCCGGCTGGATGCATCGACGGTTGCCACACAGGCCGCGCTTGTTGCGCAGGTGCTTGAATGCGGGCTGGACCGCCTCACCAGCCACGTGACCAAGGTACACGGCGAGCTTGTCATGCTGCGGCGCGAGCGGGAAACGCTCTTCGAGAACTACCGCGCCATCGAAAATGCCTTCCACGCCAGGAACTGGGATTCGGTCACCGAGATTTTCGGCCACACGCCATGCATCGACCCGAAGGATGAAGGCTTTGCCAATCTTCTGCGGGAATCGGAAATCGAACAGCTCTTCCCGGTATCGAGCTATGCGGTATCCGGCTTTGCCCTGCATTTCCGTGGCCTGCCCACGGGCCGGTCCGGACAACTGATTGTCACGCTTGACTACGTTGAGAATGGCGAAGGCATCGCGGAATGGCTGGTTCCCTATGCCAGCGTGGCTGCGGACTGGAATTTCTTCTCCCTGCCCAAGGCCTGCGACGGCGGCCATCGCACGCTGCGGCTGCGGGTCTCCGCAACCGGCGGCGTGCCGCCGGAGCTTTCCCTCGGCAACGCCATCACCAATGAACGCTATGCGGCAAGGGCACGCATACCGCATGCCGATCTCGACATGCGCCCATTGGCTTTCCGCGTCTTCACCGGCCTGCCGGGGGTGCGCCCGACCTCCCTCAGCAACGTCTTCGTGCCGACATCGCTGATCGCCGGGCGGCGCGTCGAAGATTACCGGCTGCCGGTGGAAATGCTGCGCAGCGTCGCCAATGTTTCCGTCAATACCGTCACGCCCGATTTCCCAACGGTGCGCTTTCTGGAACACGAAGACGCCATTGTCTGCCATCCCCTGAACGAGGGCATAACGGCCGGTGCGATCCGCCGCGTCATATCGCCGGGGACGGTTCGCATCTCGGCGCGCGCGATTATCGATCATCCCGAGGGCCAGCCCGGCGCGGTTGGCTTCCTGCTGACTAACCTGTCGGCGGATATCAAGGGCGAGATCGGTGCATTGGGCCGCGCCACGGAAAAGCGGCCGACAGCGCTGTTCAGCGGCTGGACCGACATCACCGCGGCACAGCCCGTGGACATCAATTTCATGCTGGACGCGGCGACCACCCGCGCCATGGATCTTGTCATTCTCAGCAAGGCGACCACCGGTTCGGTCGATTTCTCCTGGCTCAAGGTGTTCAACTTCAGGCTGGTCAAGCATATCGAGGCGCGCCCGGCCCAGGAGATGGCCAATGCCCGATAAATCGCAGGACCTGATCGCCATCGCGATGCCGCTTTACGGCCATGCGGCCCTCGTTCCCGAAGCGCTTGAATCGGCACTGGCATCGATAACGAAATTTCGCGTCGCCATCGTTGTCTCCGTCGACGGCGACCCGCGCCATGAAGTGTTCGATCAGTTGGCGCTTTATGCCGCAGCCCATCCGTCCATACACGTGATCTTCGGCGCGAATGCCGGGCCGGGCGGCGCGCGCAATCGGGCGATTGAATACATTCTGGAAGAATTACCCGAAGCAAAGGCAGTATATTTTCTGGATGCTGACAATCGCGTTCAACCCTATACTGTGGATACACTTTACCGCCGTCTTTCCTCCGGCAAGGCAGGGTGGATTTACACGAATATCGATACATTCTCGGTGAACTGGCGCGCCCATTACGGCGACAGCTATTCGCGGCTGATCCACTGCATCACGGACAATATCTGCGACACGGGATCGATGATTTCGATCGACGTCTTCAACAGCGGCGTGCGCTTCGATGACGACCGCCAGAATGGCTTCGAGGACTGGGAATTCTGGTTGTCGGCGATCGAGGCCGGCTTTACCGGGCAGCCGTGCCATGACACCGGCTTCGAATACCGTCTGCGTGCGGAAAGCCGCTTCAAGGAAGCCAACCGCGACCGGTCGTCGTCGATCAACTTCCTGCGCAAACGGCACAAGGCCCTGTTCCGCCGGCCGACCCTGGTCGGTTTCGAACACGAGGAATGTCCCCGCTACGCGCTGATCCGGACAGGCGAGGGGACGCTCAGCACCTTCACCGACCCCACCCGCACACCGGGTGAGATCGGCTTTGACGACGCGATCCGCGCCTATTGGGGCAGCGTCGGCGAACCCGACAATTTCCATTTCCCGCCCTTTGTCGCCGCATGCAGCAACGAGACCTTGAAGCTGTTGAACCGGTCGCGGCTGTTTCCGAACATCCTCTGCCATCTCGAGCGTCTGGCGGAAAAATCCAATATCGTCTTCGTCGAGTTCGGCAATGTGGATTCGGAGCGGCGCATCGAATCCGAGATCATGCCCTCCGGCACGCATCAGGGCCCGGCCGACCTGATCTTCGTTTCGACCAAGCTTATCCAGAACGTCATCGACAATGACGCGCTCGACTGGTTTTCGTCCATCGGCAGCCAGCAGCTGTGGCCGACATCATCGCGCCTGAAAATCCGCTTTCCGTTCCCCAAGGCACGGCAGCGCCGCTCGCTGGCACGGCCGGAGCAGGCTCTTCTCAATCTCGTTACCGCTATTGCAACCAGCCCGCTCAAGCAGACGGCATCCACACGCTGGACATGGCGCCCGCGCCGCCTGCCGGCCCTGTCGGACATGTATCAGGTCCTGAGGAAGGAACTCGGCGGATCGCCGGTGCTGCCGCTCGCCCATAATACCGCCGGAAAAAAGACGGCGGCAGTGCTGGTTCCCAATGCCTCGTTCGGCGGCGCCGAGAAGGTCGCCTATGCCGCCGGCCGCGAATTGAAACAGGAGGGTTTTGAAACCCATCTGTTCGTCCTCGGTTCAAGCCGCATGGACGTGCTCGACGAGTTCGACCAGGCCTTCGACTACATCCATTTCTGGAAGGACGGCATACCGGCCTGGGGTGACACCAACCGTTTCCTCGGGCAGGATTTCATCACCGAAGATCATCCGCTCGACTGGGAAGCGCTGCGCGGCCAGCTCTCCGGCTTCGACCTGGTCGTCAACAACCATGTGATGGCCGCCCATCCGCTGATGGGCAAACTCCGCTCGGAAGGCACGCGCACCGCCTGCTATCTCCATGTGGTGGATGAAACCGTCTTCCGCCGCCGCGCCGGGCAGCCCTATGCCGCCATTGCATTCGAGCACGCCTATGACGCGTTTCTCACCTGTTCCGAGCAGCTGAAAACCTACCTGCACAGCTTTGGCGTGCCGTTCGAGAAAATCTTCGCCGTCCCGAACGCCGCCAGCTTTTCCATCGATGCCAAGCTGCGTGCGCAGGTCACCGGTGCCCGCAAGACGCCGCAGCCGGCCGAACCGCTGCGCATCCTCTACATGGGTCGGCTGGACCGCCAGAAGGGCATTGACCGCCTGCACGATGCGATCATCAAACTGCGCGAGCGCGGCATCGCCTTCGAAGCCCAGGCCATTGGCGGCGAGATTCTTTCCGACGATCCGAGTTCTTCATGGATGGCGCGCCTCAAGGACGCCGGTGTCCGCGTTTCGCCGCCGGTTTTCAGCGGCAAGGATATCGCCGCCCAACTCGCCTGGGCCGACGTGCTGCTGATGCCGTCGCGCTGGGAAGGCGCGCCCCTGATGATTGCAGAAGCGCAGCAGCTTGGTTGCGTCCCGGTGGCGACTGCCGTCGGTGCGGTCGATGAGCTGATCATCCACGGCCAGGACGGCATCCTGATCAAGAATGGCAATGATGCGCAGATCGTATCGGATATCGCCCGGCTGCTGACCATTCTCGCCCAGGACCGCACGGCGCTGGCCCGCACGGCGGAAGGCGCGCTTGCCACGGCTGCCGAGCGTTCCTGGACCTCATCCTTTGCCAGCTTCATTCACTGGAGCAACACCATCGAACCGGCTCTTCCTCTCGAACGGAATGCGGATGCGCCGGAAATCATCCCAGAATTCGATGCCACCGCCGTGCTTTCCGGCCGTGCTGTCGCGTGACGATCACCAGAAAGGTTTTGTGACCCCCATGAGCCCCAGAATTCTCCTTACAGGCATCCCAGGCCACCTGACACGCCTTATCCAGCGCGCTGAAGACGCCCGGGTCTTTTACTCGGAGAAACAGCCGCAGCCGGAAAGCAAGGATGCCTACCTGCGCGAACTCAAGAACATCAGCAACACAGGCAATTACCTGATCGGGGAGGGCGCCTTGCGCGCATTGTCCCCGGATGCCACCCATATTCCGTTCTGGCATCTCTACAATGCCGTCAACAATGGCACCGGTCTCGATTCCATCAACAAGCAGTTCGATATCTGCGTGTTCACCTGCGCCAACCTCCTGCGCAAAAGCCTGTCGGCCGATGCGGAAGCGCAGGTCTTGTCCAAGCTCGACATGCCCGTGGTCATGCTGGGCATCGGCATCCAGAACCGCCCTGATCTTGAGGAGTCCTTGCCCGAAGGCACCCAGCGCCTGCTGCAGGTGCTGAAGGAAAAGGAACACTATTTCCTCACTCGCGGCGACGAGACCGCCTCCTATCTCAAGGATCAGGGTTTCTCGTTCGTGCGGCCCGTCGGCTGCCCGTCGATGTATTTCATGCCGGCCAATGTGCGCAAGGCCATTCGCCGTCTGCCTGATGTCAAGGTGGGCGAGGGGCGGACCGTGTTCACCGGCTATATGGGTGCCGCGCTGGATACGATCGGCGACATGAACGCGCTGTCGTCCGATGACGGACGGTCGGCCTATGTCATCCAGGACGAACCCCTCCATTTCGACATGCAGGTCGAGCCCAACGAGGATGGCCGCGTCTACGATTCAACCTCGGGCGAGATGATCGGCGACCTGACGTTCAAGGGCTCCGGCGAACTGAAGAAGAAGATCAAGGTTCACACATTTTTCGACACCAACCAGTGGCGCGCCTGGACGTCCTCGATGGACTTCTCCTTCGGCCGGCGCTTTCACGGCAACATCATTGCGCTCCAGTCCGGCGTGCCAAGCCTGATCGTGGCCGTCGATGACCGCATGCGCGAAATGCTGAACTTTTCCGGATTGCCGAAAGTCGAGGCCAACGACCTCAATTCTGCAAATGACCGCTCGGCTTTCATCTCCGACCATCTGGCGCAGATGAACATCCCGCAGGTCATCGAAAAATACTCTGACCGTGAACGCAGCTTCCGCTCGGTCCTGACCGAGATCGGCATCGGATAACTCCCATATCCGGTGCGCCGGAAGCTCCAACCCAAGATGGACGAACATGCGAATAATGATCACAGGCATCCCATCATATCTGATGCGGACAGTCGACAGCGTTTCCGGGGCAACGGTCAAGCACCGTCCCTATTTCGAAAACATCCGGACGAAGAAGGATGTCATCGACCAGGTCAAGCGGATTGCCAATACCGGCAATTATCTCATCGGTGAAGGCGCGGCCAACAGCGTGCGCGGCCACGACGTCACCTATATTCCGTTCTGGCATCTGGCCAACAGCATCCATTCGCCCGAGACCTATGCGCGGCTGAACGAGAGCTTCGATCTGTGCCTGTTTGCATCGGCCAACCTGCTTCGGCCCGGCTATGCAGCGGCGACGGAATCCCATGTGTTCGAGCGTCTCAACATGCCGATTGTCGTCATGGGCATCGGCATCCAGAAGAAGGAAAACCTGAAAGCCGAACTGCCGGAAGGCACACAGCGCTTTCTCAACGTCTTGAAGAAGAAGGAAACGTTCTTCCTCACCCGCGGGCACTTCACGGCGGAATTCCTGAAGGCCGAGGGCATGAAATATGTGCGCCCGACCGGTTGCCCCTCCCTCTATTACGATCCGGCCCAGATGAAGCGCTCGCTCAGCCGCCTGGCCGATCCGGGCCTGGCGGAATCGCAGAAGATCGCCTTTGGCGGTTATCTCGGCAGCGTTCCCGACACCATCGTCGATGCCCATGCGCTGCTGCACAAGGACAGCACGGCAAGCTATGTCATCCAGGACGAGGTCATCGTCTACAACATGAACATGGTGGGCGATGAGGGCACCGAAGCCTATGATCCGGCGGCCAGCCGCATCACTGCGCCGACCGAGTACAAGCATGCGGAGAAATGGCAGCGCAAGCGCGACTATCTCGTATTCTTCGACACGCACAAGTGGCGCAGCTGGGTTTCCGGCCAGGATTTCTGCTTTGGCCGCCGGTTCCATGGTTCGATCATCGGCATGCAGTCGGGCATTCCGGCGCTGATGATCGCCGTCGACGACCGGATGCGCGAAATGCTCGACTTTGTCGGCTTCCCCCATATCGAGGCATCGGTCTGGAATCGCGAGCCGCAAAAGAAGGCCTTCCTGCAGGACTTCCTGTCGAAGATCGACGTTCCGGCCGCCATCCACCGCTATTCCGCCTGCGAAGCCAATTTCAACGCCGCGTTGAAAGATATTGGAATCCGGTGATCGGTGCTTGTCCCGGCGTCCACCTTATGAGGAGGCATGAAACCATGGGCTGGAAAGTGCACATGCGTAAGTTGGTCGCCGGTGCCGCCGGTATCGTGGCAGCAATTGTTATCGGCGTTCAGCCGGTAACACCGGCACATGCGGCGGGCGATACCCGCTTTGGCGTCAACCGGGTCAATCTGGCCTGGCTTTCGCCCGCCGAACGGGAGAAGCTTCTTGATCTCATGGTCAAGAACGGCGTCGTGGCGGTGCGCCTGTCCCTAACAAAACCGATCGACCAGAGCATTGACGCGGTCCGCGTTGCCCACGCCAAGGGCCTCGCCATCCTCCTGGAAATATCGCTCAACAATCCGGCCTTCTATCCCGAGGGCACGCAACCCCGTTCCGGCCTTGGCCGGATATGGGACATGTACCGGCTTTCCGATATTTCGCCGGATCAGTTCCGTTCCGTCGTCGGCGATGCCCTGCGCAAGATCGATGCGCTCAAGATTCCGCTTGTTGCCGTGGAGGCCGGAAACGAGATCAACTGGGGCGCCTATAATGGCGATCTGGAAGTGAAGGCAAAGGCCAAAAGCCGCACCGCCCGCTCGCTGGCGGATCTCGACAATTTGCCGGCCGTCGAACAGGGCGCAGCCCGGTATGTCCAGCTTGCCGCCGTGGTCCGCAGGGAATTGCAATCAACGCAATACAGCCGCAACGCCAAGGTCATTTCGGCGGGGCTGTCCGATATCCCGGTCGCCGACGCCGACCGGCGCGGCATCGACAGCATCGATCCCGCCAGTTTTACCAATCTCATGCGCAAGCATGGGCTGGACAAGGTCGTGGACGGCTACGGCATCCACATCTACCCCGGCAGCAACGGCACGGCAGCAGCCCGCGCGGCGCATGTCAGCCAGGCGCTGTCCATCTGCCGCTCGGAACCGGACGGCAAACCGTGCTGGATCACCGAATGGGGCTTTTCCAACACGGCGACCACATGCCCGGCCAATGACGGCTCACGGGAGCAGCTGGTCGAGGCGGCACGCAGCCGCTTCGCCGAACTGATGGGAACAGGCCGGGTGGCGGCCGCCTACTACTTCGATTGGGATGCAAAGGGATATGGGGTCTGGCGCTGCGGGGGACTCTCTCCCGCGGGCCGGGCAGCAGTGGTGACACCATGAAACTGAAAACCGTCATCATCGGTGGCTCCAATACCGTCATGCTGCCCGGCTACCTGCCGTCGCTTCTGGCGACCATGGCCCGGCGCGGCATCGACCTCGACATTGCCGCCGACCTGGCCGTGGGCGGGACGACCAGCGCCTTCGGCCTCTACCAGCTCAAGACCTATGACAAGCTTGCCGATTGCGATCTGCTGCTGATCGAGTACGCACTCAATGATGCCTTTGTCTATGGCGACGAGCGGCGGCCTTTCCGCCACTGGGCGCGGTTTTACGAGGGGATCATCCGCTATGCCCTCGAGCAGAACCCCAACCTGCGCATCGCCACCCTTGTCTTCGGCGCCCGCAACGGCTCCTTCCTCAGCGCCGTGCCATCCATCGATGCGGGGATCAACTACATTTCGCAGTGGTACGGCACCATCTGCGTCGATGTTTCGCGCCACCTAATGCAACGGCTGGGCCGCGATGTCGTCGGCCATCCCAGTTTCTATTCCGACCAGGGGCATTATGCGCGGCCGGTCGCGACGACCGTTGTCGCCAACCTCATTGCCGATGAGCTGGAGCCGGCATTGCAGCGCCCGCACAAGGCGGCTGCCCTGCAGTCGCCCATCGACCCCGACCATTTTGCCGGCGCGCGCGCGCTCGATGGCGTGCAGCTCGGCAAGCGGTTGGGCCGGTTGCCTGTCGAATACAGCAACCGGCGATTTTCCGTCTCGGCCCTTGATCTTGGCCGCGACCGTCTGAAGTTCGAAGTGGACAAGGGGCAGCTCCTGGCCATGGCCTATGTCTGCGAGCCGCGCATTCCCCCGCTCGATGTGCGCATGGGCGAGGAGACGCACCGCGCCGCCCTGCTCAAGGGCGGTGTGCGCGACGGCACCTACAAGTTCCTGGTGTCGATGCTGAGCTTCGAGTTCCTGTATGGCGTCACACTCCTGCAAACCCAGCCATCCCTCGCGCTTACCCTCGGCGGTGGCGGCGAAGGCGGCGAACACAAGCTGCATGTGCCGAAGGACAGCATCAGGCATGAAACATTCCCGGCCGAACCGGCACTGCCGATCAGCGGCATTCTTTTCACCGGCAACCTGAAGGTCTGCGCCATCGAGAAGGCCGGAAGCGCGGCCAATGGCTCTGCCGCCGCCGCACAAGCGGCGGCCAAAGTGGAAGCACCAGCGCCAATCGCCTGAGTTCCCGCCACTGCCATCTTTGTCAAACGGCGCGGACGTGATACCCGTTCAGACGGACAAGTGAGCGGGAATCATGACGGAAGCCGACATAGTTGCGATTGAAGAATGGCTCGACGCGCAAGGATTGGCCGGCGCCAGCGAAACCGAACTGCTTAACGGTTTCTGCGTGCGGTGCTGCGGCCTTGGCATCACGCTCGAACGCGCCTTGACCTTTGTCGATACGCTGCATCCCATCTACGAGGGCAGGGCGTTCCACTGGCGCCAGCGCGAGGAGGTGGAAAAGCCGGTGATCGAGTATGGCTCGAGCACCCAGGGCCCCGGCGCCGAAAGCTGGCAGCGGACCACATTCTACCACCTGCTGCAGTCCGGCGAGGATTCGCTCCGCCGCCGCATCGGCGAAATGGACGAACCGGGCTTTCTGCATCTGGAAAACCTCAAGGCCGAAGGGCTCACCGATTATCTCGCGCTGGTCCACCGCTTTTCGACGCAGGGCAGCATCGGCGAAATGGACTGTTTCTATTCGCAATGGTCCACGGCGCATGCCGACGGCTTCGAGGACCGCGACATTGCAACCCTGAAACGTCTGGCGCGGGGGCTGGCGCTTGCGATCAAATGCTCCTCGCTGGCGCGGATCGTGCGCACGGTGGCCGAGGTCTATCTCGGCCACGATGCGGGCGAACGCGTGCTGGCCGGGCGCATCAATCGCGGCGCGGCCGACCGCATCGAAGCGGTTCTCTGGTATTCGGACCTGCGCGACTATACGCGTATTTCCGACGCGGCAGGACCGGATGCCATAATCCCGATGCTGAACGACTATGCCGATGCGGTCATCTCGTCGATCCAGGAAGCGGGCGGCGATGTGCTGAAGCTCATCGGCGACGGCACTCTGGCCATCTTCACCGAAGGCGGGTCGCAGACGGCCTGCACCGCGGCGCTGAAGGCCCAAGCTCTCCTGCGCAAGCGGCTCATCGTGCTCAATGAGCGGCGCGCCGCCGAGAAACAGCCGATCACCAATGTCTATCTCGGCATGCATGTGGGCGAGGTGTTCTTTGGCAATATCGGCAGCGACACGCGGCTGGATTTTACCGTCGTCGGACCGGCCGTCAATGAAGTCAGCCGCATCGCATCCATGTGCCGGTCCGTCGATCAGGATGTCCTGATCTCGGACCGCTTCGCCGCATTCCTGCCGGAAGAACTTCGCTCCAAACTGGTTTGCGTCGGGCGTTTCGCCTTGCGCGGTGTCGGGCGGGCGCAGGAACTGTTCACCCTCGACCCCGCCGAAAAACGTTGAAACCCGCAATGCCGGGCATTGCGGGTTTCCTCTGCTTTCACAAGCGCGTCAAAAGGCGCTGATTATCCGTTTAAATATCGCTTTGCCAGTTCTGCCATATCACGATCCTTTTTGGTCTTGATCGGATGCAGCACACGCGAAAGAAGTTTCAGCGTTGAAAAACTCGGCTTGAGATACGGTGAAAGGGTGGGGAGTTGGATGTTCATTGCAAATATCCCTTTCCTTTTAAGTTATTTGAATAGCGGGGTTTATTCCCAGTCTGAATATCGCATGGCGGAAGGGCGAGGCGGTATACCGATCCACCGAGGTGATTGCCTATTTCTCCGGGAAGATCGTGTTGATCTCTGGGCAGAAAAGCGGCTCAAAAATTACCATCCGTGGAAATCGACAGAGATCGCCATTTGTTGATTTCCGCGTGAACCGAATCCAGCTTCGTCGCGATGCCTTTGACCGCATCGGAACCGGCGGCATAACGCAGGGGTGGCTCCTGCGAGGCGGCCAGTTCGATCAATGCCGATCCAAGCTTTGCCGGATCGCCCGCCTGCTTGTAGCTGTACCCGTCATAGGTCGTGCGTGTTTCGCGCGAAGCTTCGGCATAATCCTCAATGCTTTTGTCGCCATAGCGAACCGAACTTTCATCGAGAAAATCCGTGCGGAAGAACCCCGGTTCGACGATGGTCACATGGATACCGAAGCGGGCCACTTCCATGGCCAGCGATTCGGAGAAGCCTTCAACCGCAAACTTCGTCGAACAATAGACGGAAGCACCGGCAAACCCGACCATGCCGCCTATGGAGGACAGATTGAAGATGCGGCCCGATCTCTGCCAGCGCATCACAGGCAGGACCGCACGGGTCACGTGCAACAGGCCGAATACATTGGTGGCGAACTGCCGTTCGATGTCGTCGGCACCATTTTCTTCGAACTGACCCAGTTGGCCATAGCCGGCATTGTTGACGAGAACGTCGATGCCGCCGAAATGGGTGACGGCAGCGTCCACCGCCTGATCCGCCTGATCCGGCTTGGTCACGTCCAGCTCAACAATCAGCAATTGCCCCTCAACGCCCGCGAACGCCTGTTGCACCTGCTTGCGATTGCGGCCGGTCGCGACCACATTGTCACCGGCTGCCAGCGCAGCCTTGGCAACTTCCGCGCCGATACCCCGTCCGGCACCGGTGATAAACCATGTCTTGCTCATCCTGCATTTCCTTGTCGTCCTGAAACAGAGCCCCTTGGGGCCACGACGTGAAAATAGGACGGGAGCGGAAGAACACGTAGACCGGAACTCCGGATGAATTGCCCGATCCTCCGGATTTCACGATGCCGTGAGTTGCATAAGTTTAATTATGGAACTCACGGCATCGATGCAGGCTTTCACCCCAGTGTCGAGTTGAAGGCCCCGCCATCGAGCAGAAGGTTCTGCCCGACGATGAAGCCGGCATACTGGCTGCACAGGAAGGCGGCCGCTGCGCCGAATTCCTCCTTGGTGCCGAAGCGGCCGGTCGGATTGGCGGCGTGGGCTTCAGCGCGCGCCTGTTCGATGGAGATGCCCTTGGTTTCCGAAGTCTTTTCCAGAAATCCCTTGATCCGGTCGGTCTCGTGCGAGCCCGGCAAGAGATTGTTGATGATTACCCCATGACGCGCTACCTGCCGGGCGGTGCCGGCGACAAAACCGGTAAGGCCGCTGCGCGCGGCATTCGACAGGCCGAGCTGGGCAATGGGAGATTTCACCGAGCCCGACGTGATGTTGACCACACGGCCCCATTTGCGCTCGATCATGCCGGGCAGGATAGCGTTCATCAGATAGATCGGTGTCAGCATATTGGCATTGACCGCCTTCAGCCATTCCTCCTCGTGCCAGTCGGACCACAGACCGGCCGGCGGCCCGCCGGCATTGTTGACGAGAATATCCGGTTGCGGTTCGGCGGCCAGCAATTCCTTGCGGCCTTGCTCCGTCGTCACATCTGCCGCAACGATCTGCACCTTGACGCCGTAGGTATCGGCGATTTCCTTTGCCGTCTCGCGGAGCACCGCTTCCGTGCGGGCATTCAACGTCAGGTCGACACCTGCTTCCGCCAGCTTCTCCGCAACGCCGCGACCGAGCCCTTTTGAACTCGCGCAGACGATTGCCCGCTTACCCCTGATTCCCAGATCCATTCTGTCCTCACCTGTCCTTCGTTCCGTCAAGCGGCCTGCCGAGCAAGAGCGGCAACATTATCGCAAAGACGGTCAATTTCATCCGTTGTGTTCAGATAGCTGACTGACGCCCGCGCAATCTCGTTGAGGCCGCGCGCCGTCATGTCGAGCGGTGTGTAAGGTATCCCATTTGCCGCGATTGTAATCCGCTTTTCCGCAAGTTTGCCGCGCAAAGCCTGCGGCGCAATGCCCGCCACCGTAAAAGAGACCAATCCGGATTTCTCGGTGCCGAGGTCATGAATCGCAACACCGGGAATGGCAGCCAGTTGATCGCGCAATTGCCCCGAAAGGTCCCTGATCCGCCGGCGGATCGCATCCATGCCGAGGCTGCGCGCCTGTTTCAGCGCCGCTCCCAGTCCCAGCAGCAGGGCGATGGGCTTCTCACTTGTCTCGAAACGCTGCGCATCCGCCCGCATATGTGGGCCGTCCTCGCCCCATGTCGAGGAAAGGACATCGAGATAGGCTGGTTCGAGTGTTTCGAGAAAGGCCTTGCGCAGATAGAGGATGGCCGCGCCGCGCGGTCCACGCAGAAATTTCCTGCCTGACCCCTTCAGCATATCACAGCCGATGGCGCTGACATCCACGGGAAGCTGGCCGAGCGCCTGCGCCGCATCAATGAAATAGGGAATGCCGGCAGCGCGCGTCACCCTGCCGATGGCCGCGGCATCGTTGATAAGCCCGCCATTGGCGGGAAGCCAGGTCAAGGCAACAAGGCGAACGCGGTCATCGATCATGGCAGCAAGCGCATTGGCATCCACACTGCCGTCCTCATTCACAGGGATGGTCTCGATGCATGCACCCGCCCTTTTGGCCGCTGCCTGCATCGTCGACAGATTGCCGCCCCATTCCTGACGGCCGACCAGAATGCGGTCACCCGCAATGAGCGGCGGCAAAGCAGCGAAGGCCAGTCCCCAGGCGGCGGAACCGCTGCTGGAGAAGGCAATCTCGGCAGGCGCCGCACCGATGAGACCGGCGGCATCCGCCCGCGCTTCGTCGATCAGGCCCGCCGCATTGGCCGCAGCTTCCATGGGGCCATAGAGCGATTCACGCTGCAGATGCTCCGTCACCGCCGCCAATACCGTGTTTGACGGCAGCGAAGAGCCGGAATGGTTGAAATGGGTGCTGATGGCACAGCCCGGCGTCTGCGCGCGCAACTGTTCAATATCGAGCGTTTGGGTCACCGTCAGCCCTCCAGCTCGACCAGCGCGTCCACCTCGACAGCAACGCCGCGCGGCAATGAGCTGACGCCGACGGCGGCACGGCTGTGACGCCCCGCATCGCCGAACACCGCAACCATCAGGTCCGATGCACCATTGGCCACCTGCGGATGCTGGGTGAAGTCAGGTGTCGCAGCCACAAAGACGCCGAGACGAACGATGCGGCGCACGCTGGCAATCGTCCCGTCGGTGGCCGCGGCAATTTGCGACAGCACATTGATTGCTGCGATCTCGGCCGCCCTGCGGCCTTCATCGGTGGAAACGGATGCGCCGACAACACCGAGGACGGCGTTCCCGTCATCGATCCGGCTGATCTGCCCCGATATGCTCAACAGGGTGCCCGCGCGCACGACCGATACATAATTGGCAACAGGCACGGACGCGACCGGCAGGTCGTGACCGAGGGTTGCAAGCTTCTCTGCTATGGTGGCTGACATCATCATCTCCGGCTGATTATGTCCCATCATCAACGGCCCTGCTCCGCAGGTCCAATTCAAAACACTGGCGTCACTGATCGATCTGGCTAATGTCTGGAAACCCGGATAAGCTGATGACACGCAGTCGAAAGCATGAGGCGAAATGCGCTCCTCCACCACCTTGCCGCCGTTGCAGGCACTTCGAGCCTTCGAGGCCGTCGCGCGGCTGATGAGTTTCCGCCGGGCGGGCGAGGAACTGCTCATCACGCAAAGTGCCGTCAGCCATCATATCCGCCAGCTGGAAGAGTTTCTCGGCCTGCCGCTGTTTGTCCGCAAGGCGCGCAGCATCGCCCTGACACCGGAGGGCGAGGACTATCGCGCCCGCACCACCGATGCATTCCGCCTCATCGCCGCCGCCACCGCAGACCTGCGCGGCAGGAGCAGGCGCAGCACCGTCCGCATCAGCCTGCTGCCCTCCTTTGCCGCCAACTGGCTTGTCTCGCGCCTGCACGGTTTTCAATCGCTGCACCCCGATATCGGCCTCGAACTCGATCCCACCCTGCGCAGCGCGGACATTGCCGCCGGGGAGGCCGACATCGCCATCCGCTATGGCGACGGAAACTGGCCCGGGGTCGATGTGCGCCTGCTCATGGCCGAACAGCTCAGCCCGGTTATCAGCCCGGCACTTCTGCAATCGGACAATGCCATTGAGACGCCGGAGGACTTGCTGCGCCACACATTGCTGTTCGCCAGGAAGCCCGTCGACTGGCAGGTCTGGGCCGATGCGGTGGGCCTTGATCTGGCCGGTGCCCGCACCATCCAGCTGACGGACTACAACATCACCCTGCAGGCCGCGCTGGACGGTCAGGGCATTGCCATCGGCCGCATGCTGCTCATCCGCGATCACCTGCGGACCGGGCGTCTGGTGCAACCTTGCGCGCAGACGATCACCTCCACCCGAACCGCCCATTGGCTGGTGACACCCAAAGGGGCCAGAAGCACCCCGGCGGCCCAAATATTTATCGATTGGCTGATCGCGGAAACCGCAAAGGCATCCAATCAGAACAATGGAGAAACCGGCAATGCCCTATGAACTCTATTACTGGGACGGCATACAGGGACGCGGCGAGTTCATCCGGCTGGCGCTGGAAGAAGCCGGGGCGGCCTATGTCGACATTACCCGCGAAACCGGCAGCGGGCGCGGCACATCCGCAATGATGCGGATATTGAAAGGCGCAGATACCTCGGACACGCCGTTCGCCCCGCCCTTTCTGAAAGACGGCGAACTGCTTGTTTCACACGTCGCCAATATTCTCTTCTATCTCGGACCCAAACTCGGTCTGGTGCCGGAGAATGAAGGATTACGCTATGCCGCCAATGGCCTGCAACTGACCGTCACCGACTTTGTCTGCGAGGTGCACGACACGCATCATCCGATTGCCACCGAGCTTTACTACGAGGATCAGAAGGAAGCAGCGAAGGCACGTTCGACCAGCTTCATCGAGCACCGCATCCCGAAATATCTCGGCTATTTCGAGCGTAACCTTGCCAATAATCCGGACGGTGACAGGCACAGCGTCGGCAACGGGCTCAGCTATGTCGACCTCTCGCTGTTTCAGGTGATCGAAGGGCTGAGATATGCCTTTCCCCGCGCCACGCAGTTGTTCGCCCGGCAATACCCTCTACTGGTAGCCTTGCATGATCGGATCCGGGATAGGCCCAACATTGCCCGTTATCTCGCCTCGCCCCGGCGTATTCCCTTCAACGAGTCAGGCATTTTCCGTCATTACCCGGAACTCGATCAGGACGCCGCCTAGGCGCGCTTGAGAACAACAACGTTCTTGCCGTCGGCGCAAAGACGCTGCGCAGCAGCGTCGTGAAACGGTTCATCGACCAGCGGAATGCGCCTGGCCTCCCGCCGCGCCAGCTGCAGAATGGCAGGCGCAATATCCCTGCCATAAAAGATCGCATCAGCCATTTGCAGCAGCCGCATCGTCTTGAGTGTCAGAAGCTCGGGGTCATTACTCTCGACCGGGATGAGAGTCACGGTGCCGGTTCGGGAATTCCAGGCATTGGCGATCTGCATCGCCTGTGCCTGCAGTTTGGCCTCTTCGTCGGGCAACGGGTCCACACCAAAGGCGCGATTGACGAAATCCTCCCAGAACAGCCTTCGCTGGCGGCCAGGCTGGAGCGTTTGCGCAATATAGCAGCGCAACTGTTGTGCCAGTCGCGCCCATACTGCCAATGATGCGGGCAGGACTGTCTCGATCCGCCGGCGGATCGCCTGCCCCAGAATAGGTGCTGCGCCATCGGTCGACATGCCGACCACCACGGGCGAACGATTGACGATGGTGCCAAACTGAAACGCGCAGAATGCCGGTTTGTCGATGACATTGCACGGCGCACCGGCTTGCGTCGCCGCATGCAGGAATGCTTCAGCCTCCTGTTCCGTCGCGGCGTCGGCAATGGCGATGGCAGCACCGTGCAAATCCGTTGCCGACCACCTGCGCGCATGATGGACGAACGGTCCTGCCGCAATCAGGGCTGACATTTCCTCGCTCATGGCTTCGGCGCAGACATGAACCTCGGCGCCCGCCGCTGCCAGCAGTTCGGCTTTCCATGCGGCGGCGGCGGTTCCGCCCGCAACCACGCCGCGCTTGCCCGCAAGGCTGAAAAACACCGGCAGCACCGCCAGTTGCCCGATACTGCCGGGGCGCGGACTATTCTGCGGCCTGGACAAGATTTGCATCGACAATCCCCCTGATTTCAGCACGGCAGGAGCCGCAATTCGTTCCGGCCTTCAAAGCCTCACCGATGGCGGCAACGGTCCGGCAGCCGCCGCGCACCGCGCCGGCGATCTCGTTGCGGCCGACGGAAAAGCACGAACAGACAATCGCGCCCTTGTCGGGCATATCCCTGCCGGGCCGTCCCGCCAGAAGCTGGAAACGGTTCTGCGCTGCAGGGAAATGCTGCGACAGCTGCTCGCTGGCCCAACTGCGCGACACGGCGACGGGCTGGCGCGCGATGTAGAGCGCGCCGATCAGGGCATCACCGGCAAAGGCAGCCATGCGGTGCTGGCCATTCCTTGCATCGTGATAACGCAGCAGCGGTGCCCCCTCGCCGCAACCAAACAATTCTCCGGCAAACATCGCCCAGTCATCCGGCTCGTGAAGACCGGCAAGTTCGATCCGGTATCCTCCATTGGCCCTGGCAAGCGCCCAGTAATCCGCCGCAATCGTCCGGGGCTTGTCACGCAGGACCGCGAACCCGTACCAGAGAGCTTCGAAAGGCTGGATATCCACCCTTGCCATCTTCAGTGCAGGCTGGCCGGAGACCGGATCGGTCCGCGATGTCACAAGTACGTCTACACGGGCACTCCCGGCAAACTGGTCGGTCCAGTGCATGGGCACGAATACACTGCCGCGCGCCTGTCTGTCCGTCAGCAAGGCTCGTACGATGATATCGCCATGCGCGTTGTGCAACCGGACAAGGCTCGCATCGGCAATCCCCTGCTCGGCGGCATCGAGCGGATGTATCTCTGCAAAGGGTTCGGCGAAATGCGCGGACAGGCGCGCGCTTTTTCCAGTGCGCGTCATCGTGTGCCAGTGATCGCGCACGCGCCCGGTGTTCAGCGTGAACCGTTGATCGATCGCGCCGGTGTCGGCTGGCGATACCGCAATGAACCGCGCCCGACGATCCCCGGTAAAAAAGCCGCCTTGTGCAAAAAAGCGTCCGCCCGGTGTCGCAGCGTCCCGGCTTTGCGGCCATTGAAATGGGGCGAGGTTGTCATATGCGCGTGCAGATATGCCGGCATGGGCAGCGATATCGAAATCGCGGCTGCCCTTGTTCTCCACTCCCGACAAAGCGGCATGCTCGGCAAAAATCTGCGCGGGGTTCTGATAGGCAAAGGCGGCGGCAAACCCCATGCGTTTCGCCACTTCGGTGATGATCCACCAGTCCGGTTTGGCCTTATCAGGCAGCGGCAGGAATGGCCGCTGCCTGCTGATGCGCCGTTCGGAATTGGTGACCGTGCCGTCCTTCTCACCCCATCCGGCCGCAGGCAGAAGTACATGGGCATAGGCCGTCGTATCTGTTCTTGCGTTGATGTCGGAGACCACGACAAACGGGCAGGCTTTCAGCGCCTTCGCCACGCGATCGGCTTCCGGCATGGAATCGGCCGGGTTGGTCGCCATGATCCATAAAGCCTTGATCCGCCCATCGCCCACCGCCGTGAACAGATCGACGGCCTTCAGCCCCGGCCTCGTTGCCATGGTCGGGGCGGCCCAGAAATCCTGAACCAGCAGCCTGTGCCCGGCATTTTCGATCTGCATATGACCCGCCAGCATATTGGCAAGACCGCCCACCTCGCGCCCGCCCATGGCATTGGGCTGCCCGGTGACCGAGAACGGTCCCATGCCGGGGCGGCCGATGCGGCCCGTTGCCAGATGGCAATTGATGATGGCATTGACCTTGTCCGTACCGGATGCCGACTGGTTGACGCCCTGGCTGTATACCGTCACGCATCGTTCGGTGCGGGCGAACAGCGTGAAAAAGGCGAGCAGTTGATCCGGCGCAATTCCGGTGTGCTGCGAAATTGTTTCCAGATCGCAGGGACTGGCAAGGGCCAGCGCCGCCTCAAAGCCTGACGTATGCCGCTCGATATAGGCGCGATCCAAGGCCCCCTGCTCGGCCAGAAAACCGAGCAGCCCGACAAACAGCGCCGTATCCCCGTCGGAACGGATCGGCAGGTGCATATCGGCGATATCGGCGGTCATGGTGCGGCGCGGATCGATGAGGACGATACGCATCTGCGGGCGCTTCACCTTGGCTGCAGCAATGCGCTGATAGAGCACGGGATGGCACCAGGCGAGGTTGGACCCGGTCAGTACGATGAGATCGGCGAGCTCGAGGTCTTCATAGGTTCCCGGCACGGTGTCCGACCCGAAGGCACGCATATGCCCCGCCACCGACGACGACATGCACAGCCGCGAGTTCGTATCGATGTTCGCCGAGCCGATGAAACCTTTCATCAGCTTGTTGGCGACATAATAGTCTTCCGTCAGAAGCTGGCCCGAAACGTAGAAAGCAACACTATCCGGCCCATGTGCCTTGATGGCGTCGCTGAAACGGCTGGCGACGCGATCAAGCGCCTTGTCCCAGCTCGCCGCCTTGCCCTCGACCCGTGGCTCCAGCAACCGGCCATCCAGATGAACCGTTTCACCGAGCGCCGATCCCTTGGAGCAGAGCCGCCCGAAATTGGCGGGATGCTCCGGGTCTCCGGCAATGGCAACCGTTCCGTCATTGCCGGGTGTCGCGAGCACACCGCACCCGACGCCGCAATAGGGGCAGGTGGTGCGAACTGCCGGGGTGTCCATGCCGCTCTACTCCGCCGCCATGGCGGCGAGCTCAAGCCCAGCCAGAATCCGGTCGCCATCCAGCCGGATCGCGATGGTTTTCACGCTGCCTTCATCCGCGCCAAGCGCCTTGCCCGTCTCCAATGAGATAACCCAGTTGTGCAGGGGGCAGGTCACTGCGGCACCATGGACAATCCCCTGGCTAAGCGGGCCACCCCGGTGCGGACAGTGATCGTCAATGGCAAAAATCTGGTCTTCCATGGTGCGGAAAACCGCGATCCTGCCCTCGGGCGTGTTCACGCAGCGGGCGCCCCGGCGCGGAATGTCGTTGATTGTTCCAATCTCAACCCAGTTCATCACTCTACTCCGCTGCCTGCTGGTAGCCGATTTTGGCCATCGGCTGGAATTCATGCTTGTCGACGCCGGAAACCCGTTCAGACCACGGATCGACCTGCGCAAAGGTCTGGCTGAAGACGAACCGGTCAAAATAGCCGCGGCGCTTCGCCTCGTCCTGCATGATCTGGCGGCGGATTTCGTCGAGGCCGACGCGTTTGGCCCATTTGTAGATGCGCTCGAGATAGCGGCCCTGTTCGCGGTACATCTGCGTCAGCGCCACCACATGTTCCAGCGCCTCGTCCTCGGTCTTGACCAGCCCCAGAACTTCCGTCCCCTTGATGTCCAGCCCCGCCGCCCCGGCGAAATGGATCTCGTAGCCGGAATCGACGCAGATGATGCCGACATCCTTGCAGGTGGCTTCGGCGCAATTGCGCGGACAGCCCGATACCGCCATCTTGACCTTGGCGGGCGTCCACGATCCCCACATGAACTTTTCGATGCGAATGCCGAGCCCGGTCGAATCCTGCGTGCCGAAGCGGCACCAGTCGGTCCCGACACAGGTTTTTACCGTGCGCAACCCCTTGGCATAGGCCTGTCCCGAGACGAACCCGGCCTTGCCGAGATCGGCCCAGACGGCCGGCAGGTCTTCCTTCTTGATGCCCAGCATGTCGATGCGCTGGCCGCCGGTGACCTTGACAGCCGGAATGGCGAATTTGTCGACCACATCGGCGATCGCCCGCAGTTCCCTTGAATTGGTGACGCCGCCCCACATGCGCGGCACCACGGAATAGGTCCCGTCCTTCTGGATATTGGCATGCACCCGTTCGTTGATGAAGCGCGACTGGTAGTCGTCGGCATATTCATCCGGCCAGTCCGCAACGAGATAATAATTCAAGGCCGGGCGGCACTTGGCGCAGCCGCACGATGTCTTCCATTCCAGCTCCTGCATCACGGCCGGAATCGACTTCAGCTTCTTCGCCTTGATCAGCCGGCGGACATCGTCATGGCCAAGATCGGTGCAACTGCACATGGGCGTCACGGCCGACGGATTGTAGGAATCGCCCAGCGTCAGCGCCAGCAGCTGTTCCACCAGACCGGTGCAGCTGCCGCAGGAGGCGGACGCCTTGGTATGGGCCCGCACATCATCCAGCGAGGTCAGCCCCTTGCCGGATATGGCACCAGTGATCTTGCCCTTGCATATGCCGTTGCAGCCGCAGATTTCCGCATCATCTGGCAAGGCTGCAACGGCCGCCATAGGGTCCAGCGGGGACCCTCCCTGATAGGACTGGCCGAAAATCAATGTGTCGCGCATCTCCGAAATGTCGGTGCGTTTTTTGGTCAGGTCATGGAACCAGGCCCCGTCGGATGTCTCGCCGTACAGCACCGTGCCGATGATGCGGTCATCCTTCAGCACCAGCCGCTTGTAGACACCGGCAGCCGCGTCGCGCAGGACGATCTCCTGCCGGTCGTCGCCTTCGCCGAGATCACCAACGGAAAACAGGTTGATGCCTGTGACCTTCAGCTTCGTTGGTGTCTCGCTGTGCACGAATTTTGCATCCGCATCATCCGCTAGTTGTGCTGATACCACCCGCGCCATTTCATAAAGCGGCGCGACCAGCCCGTAGCATTGTCCGCCCACCTCGGCGCACTCGCCGATGGCGAAAATATCGGGATCGGAAGTCCGCATGCCGGCGTCGACAACGATGCCGCGATTGGTTGCAAGGCCCGCCTCCTTCGCAAGCAGGGCGTTGGGGCGGATACCCGCCGCCATGACCACCAGATCGGCAGGCAATGTTGTGCCATCGGCAAGCAGAACACCTTCCACCCTGTTCTGACCGATGATCTCCTTGGTGCTGGCTTTGGTCATCACGCGGATGCCGCGTTGTTCCACCGCCTGTTCGAGCAGATAGCCCGCAGCGGGATCGAGCTGGCGCTCCATCAGCGTCGGCATGATATGGAGAACCGTGACATCCATGCCGCGTGATTTCAGGCCGGCAGCCGCTTCAAGACCGAGCAGCCCGCCGCCGATCACCACGGCCCTCGCCCGGGACTGAGCCGCAAGCAGCATGGCATTCACATCGTCAAGATCGCGGTAGGTCAGGACCCCCGGCAGGTTGTTGCCGGGAACAGGCAGAACGAAAGGAACCGAACCCGTCGCGATCAAAAGCTTGTCGTAGCTTTCGGTCGTCCCGGCATCGGAGGTGACCGTCTTGGCCTCCCGGTCGATCCCGATGATCCTGTGGCCCTTGTAGAGCGTGATGCCGTGCTTGATGTACCAGCCATCGCCGTGGATGATGATTTCCTCGAATTCCTTTTCGCCTGACAGCACCGGCGACAGCATGATCCGGTCATAGTTGACGCGCGGCTCGGCATTGAAAATGGTGACATCATAGGTATCGGGCGCCATCTCGAAGAGGTGTTCAAGCGCCCTGCCCGGCGCCATGCCGTTGCCGATGACGACGAGTTTCTGTTTTTTCGCGATTGTTTCCATCTTACGCGGCCTCCACAAGACGGTGCCGTTCGTAGAGGAATTTCAGCACGGACGAACGGCAGCGGATATAGGTGGCATCGGCGGCAAGCTCGATGCGGCGGCGCGGGCGAACCAGCGGCACATCGAGGATTTCGCCGATCCTGGCGGAAGGACCATTGGTCATCATGACGATGCGGTCGGAAAGCAGCACGGCTTCATCGACATCGTGGGTGATCATCAACACCGTATTGGCAAGCTCCGTATGGATCTGCATCACCTGATCCTGCAGGTGCGCGCGGGTGAGCGCATCCAGCGCACCGAACGGCTCGTCCAGCAGCAGCACCTTGGGCTCCATGGCCAGCGCCCGGGCAATGCCGACGCGCTGCTTCATGCCGCCGGAGACTTCAGACGGGCGCTTGTCCCTGGCATGCACCATCTGCACCAGTTCGAGATTGCGCATGGTCCATTCATGCCGTTCCGCCCTGCTTTTGCTGGATGAGAAGACCTTGTCGACCGCCAGCTTGACGTTTTCATAGACCGTCAGCCAGGGCAGCAGCGAATGGTTCTGGAACACCACCGCGCGGTCGGGTCCCGGCGTGTCGACAACAGTGCCTTCGAGAAACACCACGCCGCGCGTCGCCTGCGTCAGTCCGGCGACGATGTTGAGCAGCGTGGATTTTCCACAACCGGAATGGCCGATGATCGAGATGAACTCGCCTTTGTCGACGCTCAGCGAGACCTGATTGAGAACCTGCGTGCTGGCGCCGCCACGGCTGAACACCATGTCGATCTGTTCGAGGGAGAGATAGGGTTTCGACATCATGATGGCTTCCTCAAGCGCTTGCGGTGTTGCGGGTGACGGTCCGGGCGACGAAGGCGATGGCGCGGTCGAGCAGATAGCCGACAATGCCGACATAGATCAGGGCCAGGATGATGTCGCTGATGCGCGACGAGTTCCACGCATCCCAGATGAAGAACCCGATGCCGACGCCGCCGATCAGCATCTCGGCGGCCACGATGGCCAGCCACGACAGGCCGATGCCGATGCGCAGGCCCGTGAAGATATAGGGCGCGGCGGCGGGGATCATGATCTTGGTGAAATATTCGAACTGGTTGAGACGCAGCACCCGCGCGACATTCTGGTAGTCCTGCGGAATGTTCCTGATGCCGACGGCCGTGTTGATGATGATCGGCCAGATGGCCGTGATGAAAATCACGAAGATCGCCGAAGGATTGCCGTCTTTGAAAGCGGCCAGCGACAGGGGCAGCCAGGCGAGCGGCGGCACCGTGCGCAGCACCTGAAAGATCGGATCGAGCCCGCGCATCGCCCATTCGCTCTGCCCGACAAGAGTGCCGAGCGCAATGCCCGCCACAGCGGCGAGACAATAGCCCATGGCGACCCGCCGGAGGCTGGCGAGGATATGCCAGAACAGCCCCTGATCGACACCCTGTCCGGCATAGAACGGATGGATGATCAGCTCCCAGGTCTCCGAGACCACCCGTGAGGGCGGCGGCACGCTTGCCGTCGGCGAGGAACAGAGGATTTCCCACAGCACCAGCAGGAAGACCAGCGTGATGATGGGCGGTACCACATGTGCCGCCAGGGAGGTGAGCCATGGCGGCAGGCGGCGGGGTGAACCGGTCTTCGGCGGAAGGGCAAGTGTCATGATTTTGGCCACCGGAGGCTTTTCGGTCGGACGGATGGGAACGGGGCTGGCTGTCATGCCGGTTTCCTCACGCAAAACGTTTGATTTCAAGGCTGGCGAGATAGGTTTGCGGGGCGTCCGGATCGAACACCTTGCCATCGAAAAAGGTTTCCGGACCGCGTGATGTCGAAGCCGGAATATCGGCGGCGGCAACGCCGAGTTCCCTGGCGGCTTCACGCCAGATGTCCTCGCGGTTCACCTTGCCGACCAGCGCTGAAATATCGGTGTCCGGTGCAAATTTGCCCCAGCGGATATTCTCGGTCAGGAACCATTTTTCATGGCTCTGGAAGGGATAGGATGTGTGATCGCGCCAGAACTTCATCAGATGCGGGCTGGCTGCCTCGACGCGTCCCGAACCATAGTCATAGTCGCCCTTCAAGCGCCCGGCGATATCGGTTGCGGGCACATTGAACCACGCGCGCTTGCCGACCATGGCCGCCAGCTCATCCTTGTTGGCGAGATCATCAGCCCATTGCTGCGCCTCCATCACCGCCATCAGCAGGGCCTTGGTGGCATTGGGATTTTTCTCCACCCAGTCCGCCCGCATGGCGAAGGACTTTTCCGGATGCTTGGCCCAGATTTCTGCCGTGTTGACCGCGGTATAGCCGATGCCCTGATTGACGAGCTGCGCATTCCACGGTTCGCCGACACAGAAGCAGTCCATGGTGCCGACCTTCATGTTGGCGACCATCTGCGGCGGTGGAACCACGATGGTTTCCACGTCCTTGTCCGGGTCGATCCCGCCGGCGGCCAGCCAATAGCGGATCCACAGATCGTGCGTGCCGCCGGGGAAGGTCATCGCGGCCTTTGCCGCAGTGCCTTCCGCCTTCTTCCTGGCAAAGGCTTCCCTGAGGACACCTGAGTTGACCCCGGCTTTCAGACCGGCATAGGCCGAACCAACCGAAATACCCTGCGCATCCAGATTGAGGCGCGCGAGGATGACCATCGGCAGGGGCTGATTGTTCTGGGTGACCTTGCCGGCGCTGATGAGATACGGCATCGGCGTCAGGATATGCGCGCCGTCAATGCCGTTGCCCGCCGAGCCGAGCACCAGATTATCCCGCGTCGTGCCCCACGATGCCTGCTTGACCACCTCGACATCGGGCATGCCGTGTTTGGCAAACAGCCCCCTTTCCTTGGCAACGATCAGCGGCGACGCATCCGTCAGCGCAATGAAACCGAGCGTCGCCTTGGTGGTCTCGGGTCCGGCAGCAGCCGCATGGGCGCCGCCGGGAAGCGCAGCCTTTGCCGCCGCCAGCAGCGCCAGCGTGCCGCCTGCCTGCAAAAGCGTTCGTCTTGTCAAGCCTGTCGGCAAAATCACCTTCATCGCAATTCCCCTTCGCAGCGCTGCTTCTGGTGCAGCTTGAGCCATAAAAAAACGCCGCCGGATGAAGTGCATTCACCCGATCCGGTGAATGAACTCGCCCAAGCGACGTCTGTGTCTTTGAAAGCATCCGATGGCGATGCTCGCGGTTCCTGTCTTCGTTGACGGAACGGTTTTATAAAAGCAATAAGCGTGCCAACCGGAAGTTATATTTATAAGCTATTGTAATTAATATATATTTTTATAGTTCAGCTATTTTTCACCGACGGCAGTCGAAGAGCGGCGCAGGCGAAATGGGCAGAACGGCCACCAAACCCGCTCATTTATTGTGCAGAGCACAAATTCTACCCATCAGGTTTCGTCCCGGGTTGCAACGGGGTTTTCAAGATTGTGGACATTGAAGCCCTTGAGATAGGCGGGAATGTTCTGGGGATCGAAGACAGCCCCATCGATGAACCCGTCCTGGCGCTGTCCGCCCTCCACGCGCACATCTGCCGACGGTATGTCGGCGCGGGGTCCCAGCGCATGGCGGTAGAGATCGGGACGGAAGGCGGTCGCGACCTTTTCCTGCTTTTCCTTGGAGTGATCAACCTGCCCCCACCGCATCATCTGGCTGAATATCCATTGCGCCTGGCTGATCCACGGAAAATTCGCGCCATCGCGATGGAAGGTGAAGTAGTCGGAGACCGTCCGCTCGTGCCCGTCGGGATCGGTGGTGAACCTGCCCATGAGAACCCTGTGCAGGATGTCCTCCGGCGCATCGATATAACGCGGCTCGGCCAGAAGCTCGGCAAGTACGCGCCGATTGTCCGGCACATCGCACCATGCGGCGGCGCGATCCAGCGCGACGATCAGCCTCGCCAATGTTTCAGGATTGGTCTCCGCCCATTCCGGCCGCACGCCGATGACCTTCTCGGGACTGGACGGCCAGATATCCTCCTTGACCGCAACGATCCGTCCGACTTCGCGGGCGACGGCCACCATGTTCCACGGCGCACCCACGCAGAAGCCGTCAATGGCCCCCGCCGACAGGGCATCGGATGTCATGGGCGGCGGTACGACCACCAGTTTGACGTCGCGGTCCGGATGGATGCCGCCGGCCGCCAGCCAATAGCGCAGTTCATAATTGTGCGATGAAAACGGATAGGTCGTGCCAAGCACCGGCAATGGTTCGCCGCGAACCTTTATGTCGTCAATCACGCTCTTGAGGGCTTCGGCATTGGCAAGTGCGCCCTCGTCTCCGGCCAGATCCGCCAGCGCCTGCATGCGGCGATACAGCTTCACCGACAGGGTAATGGCATTGCCGCCCCGCCCGAGCGTGAACGGCGTGATGACCGCTGACGGATTGGAACCGAGCCCCAGGGCGGAGGCAACCGGCATCGGCGCCAGCATGTGCGCGATATCAAACTGCCGGAAAGCCAGCCGATCCCGGATATTAGCCCAGGACACGTCTTTCACAAGTTCAAGTTGAATGCCTTCGCGTGCGGCAAATCCGAATTCGGCCGCCGCGATGAGAACCGAAGCATCGACAAGCGGAATGAAGCCGGCGCGAACGACGGAGACGCCGTCACGGCGGACTGCTGCCGGCGCCGCGAGGCCGCCGCCCATACCCTGGCCATTGTCCATCCGGATAAAACTCACGGCCAACCTCTCTTTCTAGCTTCCGAGCATGGCTGCCGCCATGACGACGCTCTGCGCAATATCGGCGAGCTTCTTCTTCTCGTTCATGGCGGCCTGCCGCAGCAGCGCATAAGCCTCGTCTTCCGATATTGTGCGCGATTTCATCAAAATACCCTTGGCGCGCTCGACGACCTTGCGCTCTTCCAGGGCGCTTTTTGCCTCGGCCAGTTCCTGCTGCAGCCGGCTGAAAGCTTTGAAGCGGCTGACGGCCATGTCGAGAATGGGCTTGACGCGCTCCTTCTTCAGGCCGTCGACAACATAGGCGGACACACCGGCATCCACCGCCGCCTCGATCGACGCGGTATCGGAGCTGTCGACAAACATGGCGATCGGCTTGCGCACGGAACGGCTGAGTTGGAACAGATGCTCCAGCATGTCGCGATTGGGGGTTTCGATATCGATGACGATGACATCGGGCGCGATCCGCTCGATCTGCCGGGCAAGCCCGACGATGTCGTGCAAAACAACGACGCGATCATGGCCGGCCTCCCGCAATCCCTCTTCGATAATGGAAGCGCGGATACGGTTTTCGTCGAAGACCATGATCGATAGCGGTGTAGACATGCCTTAATTTTGCGCACGCCCTCAAATTGTGCAATGCTACATTAGCGCACATCAACAAAAGTAGTGCTGGCGGCCGCTTCGCACCCGAAACGGCCGCCTTCAGTGCAATGGATCAGGCCTTGAAGGCAGCCCGCGGCAGTTCGGACAGCACTTCCGCCCTGTTGCCGCGCATGATGACGATCTCCTCAAGGCGGACGCCGAATTTGCCGCTGAGGTAAATGCCCGGCTCGATCGAGAACACATGCCCGTCCTCGAGAATAGCCTCGGAAGTCGCGGTGATATAGGGCGGCTCGTGGATGTCGATGCCCATGCCATGGCCGGTGCGGTGCAGGAAATATTCACCGTAACCCGCCTGGGTGATGACATCGCGTGCCGCCTTGTCAACTTCCTTGGCGGCAACCCCCGGTTTGGCCGCAGCCAGCGCCGCCTTGACGGCGGCATCGAGAACCGCGTGCACCTTGTCGAAATCCGCGGGCGTTTCACCGCAGACGGCAACGCGGGTCATGTCGCTGGGATAGCCGTCACTGCGCCCGCCAATGTCGATCAGCACCGCTTCATTGGCCTTCAGCACGCGCTCGCCGGTGTGATGGTGCGGATATGCGCCATTTTCACCGAAACAGACGCTGGTGAATTCCGGCTTCGCATTGTTTGCCTTGTAGTAGTCCCGGACAACACCGGCAATCTCGAGCTCGGTCACGCCGGGCTTCAACGCGGCAAAAGCCGCACGCATCGCGCCGTCATTGATGAGCGCATTGGCCTTGAGCGCGGCATATTCCGCGTCGTCCTTGCGGGCGCGCAGATAGCCGACGGTGTCGTTGAGGAAGGTGCGCCTGGCACCCGGCAATGCATCGATTACCAGCAGGGCGAAATCCGCCCGCATCGTTTCATCGAGCGCGATCCTGATATCCTGTTTTGTCCCGACGACGTCTTTCAAAACAGCGGCCAGCGCCGCATCGGGACCCTCGCCATCCGTCCATGGGTAGAACGGCAGGTCGGTATGCTGGCGCGAGCTGTCGGCATTGAGCGCCGGCATCAGTATCCCGGCGTGATCCCTGCCGACAAACAGCATGACCGGCCGCTCGTCGCCATGGGGCGAGAGCCCGGCAAGCCAGACCATGTGCGAGGACGGACCGACGACGACAAGATCGGTTCCGGTTTCAGCCATGCGCTCCCGCAGGCGCGCCATCCGAAGTTCAGACATTTTACTATTCCCGTTGTTATGGATGCCGTGGCAAGGCCGCCCGACGATCCGGACGGCCTTTAAAGTTTCTGGTCAGTTCTTCTTCACGAGGCGGTAGAAGACGAAGTCCGATGTTGCACCGTTCACATAGCCCGAAACAGTCTTGGCGAGCGCAACCTGTGTGGCCGCCTGGAACATGACGATGATGGGTGATTTCGCCTGCACCTGCTTCTGCAGGTCGACATACATCTGATTGCGCTTGGACTGGTCCGCCTCAGCACGCGCCGCCTTCGTTTTAGCATTGAGTTCGGCAGGCACCGCCCAGCCATTGCGCCACGTGGTGGTCGACTGGTAATTGCCGTCCGAATTGTCCTCGTTGAAGGCAAATGCCTTGGCGTTCGAATCCGGGTCCATGAAATCCGGGCCCCAATAGAGCAGCATGGCTTCGTGGGTGCGGGCACGGTATTTGGTGATGACCTGGCTGCCCGTCCCCGGAATGATGTTGAAGTTGATCCCGGCTTCGGCAAAGCCCGCCTGCAGTGACTGCGCCATGTCGGTGAACGGCGTCGAGTTGATCACGTCGAGCGTGACCTTGATCGGGGTTTTCACGCCGGCGTCGGCAAGGATCTTCTTTGCCTTGGCCGGATCATAGGTGTAGGGCGTTTCATCCAGCGATCCGGGGAAACCCGCCGGCCAGAATGCCTGATGCACCTGCATCTGGCCCTTGAGGAACGAGTCCGTCATGCCCTTGTAGTTGACGAGGTAGCGCGCGGCCTCCCAGATGGCCGGATTGGTCAGCGCCTCGTCCTTCTGGTTCAGGCTGAGGAAATGCACGGCGGCCTGCGGATAGGTTTCCACATTGACCGTACCCTTGGTCGAAAGGCTGGCGACCTGATCCGGCGTCAGGTTCTTGGCAATGTCCACATCGCCGGATTCAAGCAGCAATTGCTGGGTCGCCGCTTCCGCCACGTGGCGGATGATGACCGACTTCATTGCCGGTGCGCCGCCGAAATAGTTGAGATTACCGGCAAGATTGATGATCTCGGCCGGGCGGAAAGCCTTCAGGACGAAGGGGCCTGTCCCGGCGGAATTCGCCTTGAGCCAGGCATTGCCCATGTCGCCATTGGCTTCGTGGCCCTGTACCGTCACGGCATCGATGATCGAGGCCGGGCGGGCGGCAAGAACGTTGAGCACAAAGGCGGACGAGAAATCGCCATCATATTTGACGACGATCTTATTGCCCGAAGCCGTGACCATCTTGTCATAGTTTGCCGGCGTCCAGCCCAGCTGCGCCAGGATGAATGCGGGTGCCTTGTTCAGCGCGATGACGCGCTTCCAGGAATAGACCACGTCTTCCGCACGCAGCGGGTTGCCGGATGTGAATTTCACCCCGTCCCGCAGGGTGAAGGTGATGGTCCTGGCGGCATCATCCGCCGTCCATGCTGTCGCCAGACCTGGCGCCAGCGTCTTCACATCGGGCGCATCATATTGCACCAGACGGTCATAGGTCTGCGTCACGTATTCACCCGATGTGAACTCATAGGCTTCGGCCGGATCGATGCTGACGATGTCATCGATATTCTGGGCCACGACAAGCGCATTGCCCGGCGTTGCCGCATGGGCAAGCGGTGCTGCCGGTACGATCATGGAAGCGGCCAGCAATGCCGCCTTGAACAGTTTCATTCTTCATTCTCCTCTGGATTGTTCTTGTTGTTGGTTTTTTTGTTGTAGGTTTCAGAGCCGGGGCCGGAACACGGGCAGTGTCCCAGTCCACAGAACCCGCGCCGTCTCGCCGGTGTCATTCCACCAGGCATGGGGCCGGTTGCCGCGAAAATGCAGGCTGTCGCCCGCCGAGATCACCACTTCCTCGTCATCGAGCCTGTGGGTGATGGCACCCTCCAGCACATAGAGGATTTCTTCGCCTTCGTGGCTGACCGTTTCGGAACGATAACCCGCTGGTATGTGCATGATGACGGACGAGAGGACGTTCCCGGCAAAATCCGCGGCGATCTGTTCGTAGACAATGGACGAACCGTCGACCGAAAACTTCTGCCGCTCGCCCTGGCGCGTCAGCGCATCTTCCGCCGTGGGCGTGGCAATGAAATAATCCACCCCGACGTCGAGGCTGCGTGCAATCTGTGCAAGCGTTCCCAGCGACGGTGTGGCATGATCGCGCTCGACCTGGCTGAGATAGCCGACCGAAATACCTGCAGCGTCGCAGATTTCCTGCAATGTCAGCTGCAGTTGCCGCCGGCGTGCCCGGATCATGGCCCCGACCTTGGGCTGTGGCGCAGCGTTGCGAAGTTCGGACGTCATGGGCGATTCCAATCCCAGTAAAATTTCTTTGATCTAAGCAAAAATTTTTGTATGGTCCAAGCAGAATCTTCGGCGAGGTCAGGGAAAGTGTCATCGCACCTGACTTTCAGACCGGGATCAACGGGAACAATCGACACACATGGGCCAACTCAATGGCCCGAAATGGGGAAGGCTCTGGGTTTGGCATTCGAATCCGAAACAGTGGCAGATATTGTCGCCAAGCCGGTCAGACGGCCGGGCTTGCACAGGAGCCGTGGCGCCCGCCTGCTGCTTGGGCTCGCCGGGTTCACCGTCTCCGTGCTCATCACCTTTCTCGGGCTTCTGGCAATCACCTTCTTTATCGGCCGCGTGGTTCCCATCGATCCGGTTCTGGCCGTCGTGGGCGACCGGGCGCCGCGTGCTGTCTATGAAGCAGCGCGGATACAGATGGGCCTCGACCAGCCGGCGCCCATCCAGTTCATCCGCTATGTCGGCTCGGTCCTGTCGGGCGACCTCGGCACATCCGTGTCCACAGGCAAACTCGTTCTCGACGACCTGAAGCGCGTGTTTCCCGCAACACTCGAAATGGCAACGCTCGGCATCATCATCGGTGTCCTGCTCGGCGTTCCCATGGGCGTCTATGCGGCGAGCCGCCGGGGCAGCCTCGTTGATCAGGTCATCCGGGTGATCGGGCTTTTGGGCTATGCCGTGCCTGCCTTCTGGCTCGGCCTTGTCGGCCTTGCCGTTTTCTATGCCCGCCTGAAATGGGTCGCGGGACCCGGTCGCCTCGACATCTTCTATGATGGCCTCGTCGACCCCGTCACCGGCATCGTGCTGATCGACAGCCTGCTTGCCGGTGAAACCGATATCTTCTTCAATGCTCTCTGGCATCTGGCCTTGCCCGCCTCCGTGCTCGGCTTCTTCAGCCTTGCCTATATCGCGCGCATGACGCGCTCCTTCATGCTCGACCAGCTGTCGCAGGAATATGTGACGACAGCGCGCGTCAAGGGCGTGTCGGAGCGGCTGGTCATCTGGCGCCATGCCTTCCGTCCCATTCTGGTTCCGCTGATCACCGTGATCGGCCTTTCCTATGCGGGCCTGCTGGAGGGCTCGGTGATGATCGAGACGATCTTCTCCTGGCCGGGCATCGGCAATTACCTGACGGTGGCGCTGCTCAATGCCGACATGTCCGCCGTTCTCGGTGCCACGCTGGTGATCGGCGCGGTGTTCATCGGCATCAACAAGATTTCCGACGTGCTCTACCGCGTCCTCGATCCCCGTGCGCGTTAGGAGTTCCTGATGGCAAACGTCCACAGCTGGCTGATCGATGACAGCCCCGCCTCCCGCCTGCAGGCCCGGCTCGGCCGCCTCTACCGCATATGCGGCGCCCTGTCGCGCAATCCGCTGGCAGCCGTCGGCGCGATCATCATTCTGGTGCTGATCCTCACGGCGATCTTCGCACCGCTGATCGCCACCCATGATCCGCTGAAGCAGGATCTGGCGCAGCGCCTGCTGCCGCCCGGCAGCGGCAACTGGATGGGCACCGACGAGCTGGGGCGGGATATCTGGTCCCGCGTCGTCTACGGCGCGCGCATCACGCTGGTCATTGTCGTGCTGGTCGCGGTGCTGGCCGCGCCCGCCGGGCTGATCATCGGCGCCATCGCCGGATATTTCGGCGGATGGATTGACCGCGTCCTCATGGGTGTCACCGATATTTTCCTGTCCATGCCGAAACTCATCCTGGCGCTCGCCCTCGTCGCGGCATTGGGGCCCGGCATCGAGAACGCCATCATCGCCATCGCCATCACCTCATGGCCCGGCTACGCCCGCATCGCCCGGGCGGAAACACTCACCTTCAAGAATGCGGAGTTCATTGCCGCCATCCGCCTGCAGGGCGCATCGTCGCTGCGGGTCATTCTCGGCCACGTGCTGCCGCTGTGCACCTCCTCGATGATCGTGCGCGTCACGCTCGACATGGCCGGCATCATCCTGACCGCCGCCGGTCTCGGCTTCATCGGCCTCGGGGCGCAGCCGCCGCTGCCCGAATGGGGCGCCATGATTGCGCGCGGCCGCTCGTTCATCCTCGACCAGTGGTGGGTCGCCACCATGCCGGGCTTTGCCATCATCATCGTCAGCCTCGGCTTCTGCTTTCTCGGCGACGGCCTGCGTGATGTCCTTGATCCCAAGAGTGGAGAACAGCGGTGAGTACGCCCCTGCTTGAGATTGAAAACCTGCGTGTCTCCTTCCCCACGCATAAGGGCATGATCGACGTGGTGCGCGGTGTCTCCTTCACGCTTGGCCGCGAACGGCTGGGCATTGTCGGCGAAAGCGGCTCGGGCAAATCGATGACCGGGCGCGCCATCCTCAAACTCATCCGCGCACCGGGAACGATCCATGCGGACACGTTCCGTTTCGACGGTATCGACCTGCTCAAACAGACAGAGAAGGCGATGCGCCGCATCCGTGGCGCCCGCATTTCCATGGTCATGCAGGATCCGAAATTCTCGCTCAACCCCGTCATGACCGTGGGCGAACAGATTGCCGAAGCGCTGCAAACCCACCAGCGTTTGCCCCGCCGGGAAACCCGGCAGCGCGTGCTCACCATGCTCGAAGCGGTGCGCATCGATGATCCTGAACGTGTCGCCAGCCTCTACCCGCACGAGATATCCGGCGGCATGGGCCAGCGGGTGATGATCGCCATGATGCTCATCCCCGAGCCCGATCTGCTGATTGCCGACGAGCCGACCTCAGCGCTCGACGTTTCGGTGCAGGCACAGGTTCTCGATATCATCGACGAGCAGGTCAGGCGCAAAGGCATGGGCCTGATCTTCATCAGCCATGACCTCAACCTCGTCTCCAGCTATTGCGACCGCATACTGGTGATGAACACCGGCGAGATCGTCGAGGAATGCCAGGCGGGCGAATTGCGCAACGCCGTGCATCCCTACACGCGCGGGCTGATTGCCGCCATTCCGCGGCTCGATGAAACGCGTGACGAGCTGCCTGTTCTCGACCGCAGCGCATGGGTGGCCAAATGACCGCGCTTTCCCTGAAACATCTCGACATCTCCTATGGCGAGACGCAGATCACCCACGGCATCACCCTCGATATCGCGGAGGGCGAGAGCTTCGCGCTGGTTGGTGAAAGCGGCTCCGGCAAATCGACGGTGCTGAAGGCCGTTGCCGGTCTCGCACCGCAATGGACCGGCTCGATCACCGCTTTCGGCCGGCCGCGCACGCACGGTATCGACCAGCATTTCGCCCGGCATTGCCAGATGGTGTTCCAGGACCCTTACGGCTCGCTGCATCCGCGCAAGACCATCGATGCCATCCTGAGCGAACCGCTGGCCATCCACGGCATCGGCAATCAGAACGGCCGGGTCGAGGATATGCTGGTTGCGGTCGGTCTCGACCGCAAATTCCGCTTCCGCTATCCCCATCAATTGTCCGGCGGCCAGCGTCAGCGCGTCGCCATCGCCCGCGCCCTGATGCTTGAACCCAAGCTCCTGCTTTTGGACGAGCCGACCTCGGCGCTTGATGTCTCGGTGCAGGCTGAGATTCTCAACCTTCTGAAGCGCCTGCGCCGCGAACAGAACCTCACCTTCCTCATGGTGACCCACAACCTGCCCGTCGTGTCGTTTCTCTGCGACCGTCTGGCGGTGATGCGCCACGGGCGGATCGTCGAGATCGCCGCTGTGGCCGACCTCAAGCGCGGTGCGCTCCAGGAAACCTATTCGCGTGAACTGATGGATATCAGCGTCGCGCATGCCGGTTGAACAATGACCCCAAGGAAATGAAAATGACACAGGATGAAGTAGCAACGGCTTTGGCCGAATTTGACGCGGCCATTGCCGCGGGCACCCATGCCGAAGCGCCGTGGCAGGCATTGCAGACGCTGTCGCAAAAGATCATCGGCGCCAAGCTGTTCACCATCATGACCGTCGACATGAAGAACGAGCTGGCCCGCCGTGAATACACCTCCGACGCCGAGAGCTATCCGGTGTCCGGCACCAAGCCGATCCATTACGACCGCTGGTTCGACACCGTGCACAAGGACAGGCAGTCCTTCGTTGCCAACACCATCGCCGATATCGCGACGGTGTTTTCCGACCATGAAACGATCTGGGCGCTCGGCTGCGGCTCGGTCATCAACATTCCCGTGGTGATTGCGGGCGAGTTGCTCGGCACGGTCAATTGCCTCGATGTCGAGCACCACTACACGCCGGAGCGGGTCGAGCGCTCCAAACTGCTGGCCATTCCGGCCAAGCTGGCGTTTCTGGCGGCCAGCAAAGCCGCCTAGCCAGTGCGCACCTGCCCGTGCAATCAGCGGGCAGGAATGACGGCTGTCGCCTCGATTTCAACCAAGGCGCGATCTTCCAGGAGGGCCACGACCTGTACCAGGGTCATCGCCGGATAGTGCCGGCCGAAAACGCGGCGATAGGCTTCGCCCAGCCGTTTCTGTTCGGCGACGTAGACCTTCTTGTCGGTGATGAACCAGGTCAGCCGCACGAGATCGGTTGTCTCGGCACCCGCGCTTTCCAGCACGTCGACAATGTTGCGCATGGCCTGCTCGGCCTGCCCGACGAAATCATCGGTCTCGAATGTCTGGTCCTTGGTCCAGCCGATCTGGCCGCCGACAAAGATGACCTTCCCCTCGGCTGCCATGCCGTTGGAGTATCCCTTTGCCGCCGGCCAGCCCTGCGGGTGTATGATCTCTGCCATTCGAGTTTCCTGCCTGATTATTACGTGGGTTATTGCTGATATGCCTTGCGCAATTGAAAGCGCTGTATTTTCCCGGTCGCCGTCTTGGGCAGCGCATCGAGGAATTTGATCGAGCGCGGATACTTGTACGGCGCTATGACCTGTTTGACATGGTCCTGCAAGCGCTTGACCGTTTCCTCACTGGCCGCCACACCCGCCTGCAGCACCACATGCGCCTGCACGATCTGGCCGCGCTCCGCATCGGGGGCGCCGATGACGGCGCATTCGCTGACGTCGGGATGGGCGAGCAGTGCCGCTTCCACTTCCGGCCCGGCAATGTTGTAACCGGCGGAGATGATCATGTCGTCGGAGCGCGCGGCAAAATGGAAATAGCCATCCGCGTCCTGAAAGAAGGAATCGCCGGTCAGGTTCCAGCCGTCGCGCACATAATTCTTCTGGCGCTTGTCGGCGAGATAGCGGCAGCCGATTGGCCCGCGCACCGCCAGCCTGCCGATCTCGCCGCGCGGCACTTCGCACATCGCCTCGTCGACTATAATGGCTTGGTAGCCGCTGACGGGCTTGCCCGTCTTGCCCGGCCCCGAATCCTCCAGCCGGTTGCTGATGAAGATGTGCAGCATTTCCGTGGCGCCGATACCGTCGAGCAGCGGCTTGCCGGTCTTCTGCATCCAGGCTTCGTAGATCGGCGCCGGCAGTGTCTCGCCCGCCGAAACCGCGATGCGCAGCGAGGAAAGATCCGCACCCTCGTTCATCGCCTGCAGCATGACCCGGTAGGCGGTCGGCGCGGTAAAGCTGATCGTTGCCTTGTAGGTCTCGATGATGTCGATCATTTTCGGCGGCGTCGCCTGTTCCAGCAGGGTTGCCGCCGCGCCGAACCGCAGGGGGAAGATCGCCAGTCCGCCAAGACCGAAGGTGAAGGCAAGCGGCGGCGAACCCACGAATACATCGCCTGGCCGCACATCAAGCACTTCCTTCGCATAGCCGTCGGCGATGATGAGAAGATCGCGATGAAAATGCATCGTCGCCTTCGGCTCGCCCGTAGTGCCCGATGTGAAGCCGAGCAGCGCGACATCGTCGCGGCCGGTCTTCACCGCCTCGAAGCGCACGGATTTGTCGAGCGCGATCCGGTCCAGTTCCGCCTCGTGATTGGCCGTGCCGTCAAAGCCGACAACGCGTTTGAGGAACCTGCTTGTTCTGGCGCAGGCTTCCATGTCTTCCAGCAGCCGTGTATCGCACAGCGCCAGGGATATCTGCGCCTTGTCGACGATCTGGGTGAGTTCGCCGGCCCGCAGCATCGGCATGGTATTGACGACGACGGCGCCCACCTTGGTTGCCGCCAGCCAACAGGCAACCATGGCCGGATTGTTGGCGGAGCGGATCAGAATACGGTTGCCCGGCTCGACACCGTAATTTTCGACCAGCGCATGGGCGATGCGGTTGGTCCAGTCGGTGAGTTCCTTGTAGGTCCGGCGGCGGCCATTGCCGATCAGCGCCGTATTGTCGCCGAAGCCCTTGGCGACCATCGCATCGGTCAGTTCCACGGCGGCGTTCAGCCACTCCGGATACTGGAAATTCTCCATCAGCAGTTCCGGCCATTCCTCGAGCGGAGGAAGATTATCCCGGGTAAAGTGATCCGTATGCGCCGATGGTCCCAACATTCTCTTTATCCCCTTGCAAGTTCATGCCTTGCGATGATTATTTTTTGTACGTCCGACGCACCTTCATAGATGCGCAATGCCCTGATTTCCCGGTAGAGGCGCTCGACGACACTGCCTTTGCGCACGCCATCGCCGCCGTGAATCTGAACCGCCTTGTCGATCACGCTCTGCGCGCGGTCCGTGGCGTAGAGTTTGGCCATCGCGGCTTCCCGGCTGACCCGCTCGGCACCGCTGTCCTTCAGCCACGCCGCCCGGTAGACGAGCAGCGCCGCTGCATCGATATCCAGCGCCATGTCGGCGATGTGCCCCTGCACCATCTGCAGCTCGGACATGGGGGCGCCGAAGAGGTGACGGCCATTGGCGCGCTTGACCGCTTCATCCAGCGCCCGGCGGGCAAAGCCCAGCGCGGCCGCCGCCACGGTCGAGCGGAACACGTCAAGCACCGACATGGCAATGCGGAAGCCCTGCCCCGGTGAACCGATGAGAGCGGATGCTGGTATGCGGCAATTGTCAAAGACCAGCCGCGCCAGCGGATGCGGGGCGATCACTTCAAGACGTTCGGCAATGATCAGGCCCGGCGTATCTGCGGGCACGATGAAGGCAGAAATGCCCTTGGCACCCTCCCCTTCGCCGGTGCGGGCAAACACCGTATAGACATCGGCGATGCCGCCGTTGGAAATCCAGGTCTTTTCGCCGTTGAGGACAAATCCGTCCCCATCGCGCACGGCTGACAGTTCAAGATTGGCAACGTCCGATCCCGACTGCGGTTCGCTGAGGGCGAAGGCCGAGAGCGCCTTGCCCGCCCGCGTCCGCGTCAGCCATTCCCGCTTCTGCGCATCGGTCCCGAACAGGGAGAGCGCGCCGGTGCCGAGCCCCTGCATGGCAAAGGCGAAATCCGCCAGGCCGTCATGCCGCGCCAGCGTTTCGCGGATGATGCAAAGGCTGCGCACGTCAAGCTTGCCGCCGGCTGCCGGATCAACCGCCGTATGCTGGAGAAGACCGGCTTCTCCAAGCCTGGCAACCAGCACTCGGCAGGCGTCATCGACATTTTCGTGGTCGATGTGGCCGGTGTTGTCCGTCGCCCACTGCTCCACCGCATCGGCAAGCCGGCGATGCACATCGTCGAAGAAAGGCCATGACAGGAAGCTGCGATCGATCATCTCAGTCACCCTTGAACACGGGGGTCTGATGCGCGACGAAGGCATCATAGGCACGCTGGAAATCCTGCGTCTGCATGCAAAGCGCCTGCGCCTGTGCTTCCGCCTCGATGGCCTGATCGATCGACATGGACCATTCCTGGTTCAGCATCGTCTTGGTCATCATATGGCCGAATGTCGGGCCTTCGGCGAGGCGCCTTGCCAGTTTCAGTGCCTCAGCGTCCAGCGTTTCCGCATCGACAATGCGGTTGTAGAAACCCCAGCGCTCGCCCTCTTCGGCCGACATGCTGCGCCCGGTATAGAGCAGCTCGGCCGCGCGGCCCTGGCCGATGATCCTTGGCAGGATGGCGCAGGCGCCCATGTCGCAGCCGGCAAGCCCCACACGCGTGAACAGGAAGGCGGTTTTGGCGGCCGGTGTCGCCAGACGCAGGTCGGATGCCATGGCGATGATCGCGCCTGCCCCCACGCACACGCCGTCCACGGCAGCGATAACCGGCTTGCCGCAATGCATGATGGCCTTGACCAGATCGCCTGTCATGCGGGTGAATTCCAGCAGGCTCTTCATGTCCATCTGCAGAAGCGGTCCGATGATGTCGTGCACATCGCCGCCCGAGCAGAAATTGCCGCCATTGGAACCGAAAACCACGGCCTTGATGTCATCGGCATAGACGAGAGCGCGAAAACAGTCGCGCAGTTCGGCATAGCTGTCGAAGGTCAGCGGGTTCTTGCGCTCCGGCCGGTCAAGCGAGATGACCGCGATGCCGTCGGTGACATGCCATTTGAAATGGGTCGCCGTGTAATGTGCCATCTCACGCATCGTGTTCCCCCTCGCTGTGCAGTCCCTGCGCATGTTCAATCGTATCCAGCGTGGCGAGCAGCCCGGCTGTCACATCCACCGGCAGGCTGCCGAAAATCTCGTTGATCCACAGTTCATGCGCGGTCGCCATCCGGGCGAATTCATCCCGTCCCCGCTGGGTCAGCCGGACCAGCATGGCGCGTTTGTCACCCGCAACCGGCACCCGCAGCACCGCGCCATCCGACACGAGCCGCTCGATAATGCCGGTGACATTGCCGTTGGAAACCCGCAGCGCCGAGGAGAGCTCGCTCATCTTCAGCCCTTCCTCGAACCGGTAGAGCGCCGCCATCACATCAAAACGCGGCAGGGTCGTATCGAACTCGACCCGCAGGTTTTCGCGCACCACCGCCTCGACATGCTTGGTCGCCTTGAGCATTTTCAGCCAGACACGCAGGCTCTGCTTCACCTGCTCGGGCCCGGCTTTGCGGGCGGCGGACGGGCTGGTCTTGCTGCTCATACTTCGCCTCCTGAAATGGATATGGCCTGCCCGGTGACGGAGCCGGAATGCGCGCCGCACAGCCAGAGCACCGTCTGCGCGATCTCCGCAGGCTGGATCAGCCGTTTCTGCGGATTGGATGCAACAAGGGCTGCAACGGCGTCCGCATGGCTCTTGCCGGTTTTCTGCATGATCGTTTCGATGGCGCGCTCAAGCATCGGCGTTTCGGTGAAGCCGGGACAGACGGCATTGACTGTCACCCCGGACTTCGCCAGTTCCAGCGCCAGCGATTGCACCAGCCCGATCACGCCGTGCTTGGCCGCGGCATAGGCTGAGACATAGGGATAGCCTTTCAGGCCCGCCGTCGAGGCAATGGCAATCAGCCGCCCGTCATTTTTCGCCAGCATATCAGGCAGTCCCTGCTGGAAGGTCAGGAACACGCCGGTCAGGTTCAGATCGATCTGGCCTTGCCATGTCGCAAGGTCAAGTTTCTGGAATGGCGTGCTGGCAGCTGACCCGGCATTGGCAATGGCGATGTCGAGGGGACCGACGTCGCTGCGGATGCGGTCGAACAGATGGCGGGACGAGCCCTCATGCGTGACATCGGCAGCGACGGGAACAATGCGTTCCGACCGTGCCGCGATCTCATTCAAGGCATCCACCCGGCGGCCCGCGATCACCACCTTTGCCCCTTCGCCTGCCAGGGCAAGCGCGATGGCGGCGCCGACGCCGGAACCACCGCCGGTGACCAATGCGACCTTGCCTTGGAGGGATTGTGTCATCTACGCGCCCTCGATGGGAGCAATGACTTCGGCACGCTCCGCCAGCCGGTACATCTGGTCCCGGCCGGGATAATAGGGTTTCGGCCAGTCCACGCCCTTGTCACCCAGCGCCACGGCCGCATGCAGGGTCCAGTAGGGATCGGCGAGATGCGGGCGTGCAAGACAAACCAGATCGGCACGACCGGCAAGCAGGATGGAATTGGCGTGGTCCGGCTCGTAGATATTGCCGACGGCCATGGTTGCCATGCCCGTCTCGTTGCGGATGCGGTCGGAGAACGGCGTCTGGAACATGCGGCCATACACCGGCTTGGCGTCTATCGAGGTCTGCCCGGCCGACACGTCGCAGATATCGACCCCCGCCTCCTGCAGCATCCGCGCGATCTCGACAGCATCCTGCGGGGTTATGCCCTTGTCGCCCACCCAGTCATTGGCGGAAATGCGCATGGAAATCGGTTTTCCCGAGGGCCAGACGAGACGCACCGCACGGAATATTTCAAGCGGATAGCGCATGCGGTTTTCCAGGGAGCCGCCATAGGCGTCGGTGCGGTTGTTCATGACCGGCGTTATGAACGACGACAGGAGATAGCCATGCGCCGCGTGGATTTCCAGCATGTCGAACCCGGCCCGGTCAGCCATTTCGGCCGAGGCAACGAACTGGTCCCGCACCCGGTCCATATCGGCGCGGGTCATGGCGATGGGGATCTGGTTGTCCGCTGACCACGGCAGGTCGGAGGCGGACAGAACCGGCCAGTTGCCGTCAGGCAGCGGCACATCCGTTCCCTCCCAGCCGAGGCGCGTCGAGCCCTTCGCACCGGAATGGCCAAGCTGGCAGCTGACCTTGGCACCGGTCTCCGCATGGATGAAATCGACAATCCGCTTCCACGCCGCTTCGTGCTCCGGCGCATACATGCCGGTGCAGCCGGGTGTGATCCGCCCTTCCGGACTGACGCAGGTCATCTCGATGGTGACCAGACCCGCCCCGCCCTTGGCGCGCTCGCCGTAGTGGACGAGATGCCAGTCGGTGGGTGTCCCGTCGACGGCCTTGTACTGCGCCATCGGCGAGACCACGATGCGGTTCTTCAGGGTCAGATCACGCAGTCTGAATGGCGCAAACATCGGCGCGCGCTGCGTTCCCCGCTTCGCCCCGGCCTTTTCCTGAAACCAGGCTTCGGCGCTTCCCAGCCATGTCCTGTCGCGCAGCCGCAGGTTTTCATGGCTGATGCGCTGCGAGCGGGTCAGAAGCGAATAGTTGAACTGGACCGGATCGAGATCGAAATAACGCTCGACCTCCTCGAACCATTCGAGTGAATTGCGCGCCGCCGATTGCAGGCGCAATACCTGCAGCCGCCGTTCGTCCTCGTATTTGGCAAAGGCGTCCGCAACGGACTTTTCCGAATGCAGATAACCAGCCAACGCAATCGCGCTTTCCAGCGCCAGCTTGGTGCCGGAACCGATGGAGAAATGCGCGGTCGCCGCCGCATCCCCCAGCAGGACCACATTGTCGTGGGACCATTTTTCGCACAGCACGCGCGGGAAACTGATCCAGGCGGAACCGCGGATATGGTTGGCATTGGTCATCAGCGCATGGCCGCCAAGATATTTGGCAAAAATCCGCTCGCAGACTGCAATCGACTCCTGCTGGCTCATGCCGCCAAAGCCGAACTTGTCCCAGGTCTGCTGGCTGCATTCGACGATGAAGGTCGCGGTATCCGCATCGAACTGGTAGGCATGCGCCCAGACCCAGCCGTGCTCCGTCTCCTCGAAAATGAAGGTGAAGGCGTTGTCGAATTTCTGGTGCGTGCCAAGCCAGACGAACTTGCATTTGCGCGTGTCGATTTCCGGCTTGAAATGCGCGGCAAAGGTCGAGCGGGCGCGGGAATTCAACCCGTCGGCGGCAACGACCAGATCGTAATCCTTGGCAAGGGCGGCGATGTCGTCGACAGGTGTTTCAAACTGCAGCTTGACGCCGAGTTCGCGCGCCCGCTCCTGCAGCAGCATCAGCAGCGTCTTGCGCCCGATGCCGCAAAAGCCGTGGCCGGTCGACACCGTCTCGGTCTGCTTGAAATGAACGGCGATATCGTCCCAATAGGCGAAATGGTCGCGGATCGCATCGGCACTGACGGGATCGTTGGCGGCGAGATTGGACAGGGTTTCGCTTGACAGCACCACGCCCCAGCCGAAGGTGTCATCGGCCCTGTTGCGCTCGATCACCGTGATGTCGTGGCCGGGATCGCGCAGCTTCATGCTGATCGCGAAATAGAGACCGGCGGGCCCTCCTCCAAGACAGGCGATCTTCATCAGGCACACTCCCGTTTGACCTTGCTCATCGTGTCACCGCATCAAAATAATTTCAAGCATGAAATTTCAAGCTTGAATAATTTCCGATTTATAGGGATAGTCAGGTCAAGCAGAGCAAACTGCAGGGGGGATGCGATATGGAAAACTATATCCAAACCGACGTGAAGGATGGTTACGCCATCCTGACATTGACACGCCCCGAGGCGCGCAATGCGCTGAACACCAGCATGCTCAAGCAGCTGGCCGAGAGCCTCGCGCGTTTCGACCGCGACCCCGAAATCCGCACCATCATCCTCACCGGCGCCGAGGGCAATTTCGCCTCGGGCGCCGACATCGGCGAGATCGCCGACAAGACATCCGTCGATGGCGTGCATGATCTGCGCCTGCATGCATGGGACGCCATCGCCAGGGTGCGCAAGCCGCTGATCGCGGCGGTCGAGGGCTATTGTCTCGGCGGCGGATTTGAACTGGCGCAGCGCTGCGACCTGATCGTGGCGGCCGGCAACGCCACCTTCGGGCAGCCGGAAATCCGGCTCGGCCTTATTCCCGGTGCCGGCGGCATCCAACGGCTGACAGCGCTTCTCGGCAAATCCCGGGCGATGCGCCTGCTGTTGACAGGTGAAACCATCAGCGGCACCGATGCGTTCGACTGGGGTATCGCGTCGCACGGCACCCCGGCCGGGGAAAGCCTTGCGGCGGCTGAAAGTATTGCCGCCAAACTCGCCAAGGGCGCGCCGCTGGCCCAGCAGTTCGTCAAGCAGGCGGTGCTGACAGCACTGGACGATCAGAATGCCCTGGCGCTGGAGCGCCGGTCCTTCGAATTGCTCTTGTCCACCGACGACAAGGCCGAGGGCATTGCCGCCTTCCGCGCCAAACGCCAACCCGAATTCCGGGGGCGCTAGCATGGGCAAGCCGGTCAACATAGTTGGCGTTGCCGGTGCAGGCACCATGGGCCGGGGCATCGCGCATCTGCTGGCACGATCCGGAATCAAGACAATCCTCTATGACACGCAGGACGGCATGGCCGCCAAGGCGAAGGCTGCGATCCTTGCCGACATCGGCCAGCGCATCGCCCGCGGCAAATCGACGGAAGGCGAGCGCGACGCCTGTGCCGGGAATATCGTCATCGCCGACACCTTGCAGGACATGGCGCCGGCGCATCTCGTCATCGAAGCCATCATTGAGACGCTGGACGCCAAGGCAGACCTGTTTCAGGCACTGGAGAAGGTCTGCGCCACGGATTGCCTCTTTGCCACCAACACCTCTTCCCTTTCGGTCGAAGCGATTGCACGCACGATCCAACGCCCGCAGCGCTTCGCAGGGCTGCATTTCTTCAACCCCGCCCCGGTGATGAAGCTGGTCGAGGTCGTCGCCGGCCCGCAGACGGAAGCGGGTATCGCCGAACGGCTGTCCGGTCTCGTCAATATCTTGGGCAAGCAGCCCGTCGAGGTGCGCGACAGCCCCGGCTTTCTCGTCAATCGCTGTGCCAGGCCTTTTTACGGCGAAGCGCTGCAACTTCTGGAAGATCGCGTTACCGATGCAGCAACCATCGACATGTGCCTCACATCGTCGGGCGGTTTTCCGCTCGGGCCGTTCGAGCTGATCGATCTTGTCGGCGTGGATATCAACCTCGCCGCAACAGCCTCCGTATGGCAGGGATTCGACCGGTCGCCACGCTTCAAGCCGTCACCACTCCTCGAGGATATGAAGGCCGAGGGCAGGCTCGGCCGCAAAACCGGAAGCGGATTTTTCACCTATCCGCGTCAGGACAATGTGCTGCCCGGTGACAGTTCCATATCGACTGTCGACGAGTTGAAGCGGCAGCTTGAAACACGCACCGGTGTTGCCGTGCATCTGAGCGACGGGCGGACGGCCCGCGAACTGTCCACGGACAGCCGCCAGCCGGTCATCGTGCTTGACCGGCAGATCGGCCAGTGGCGCGGTCCTGTTTCCCTCGCCTTCGCCCAGCATGATCTGCGCGACGCCGATATCCGGTCCATGGCGCTGCAGGCCAAATCGCTGGGGGTTGAACTGCACGAGGTGACGGACACGCCAGGGCTCATATTTCTGCGCGTGGCGGCCATGCTGGTCAATGAAGCCGCCTTCGCCTTCGGACAGGGACTGGCCACGACGGCGGGAATCGACACCGCGCTGAAACTCGGCCTGAACTTCCGCCATGGCCCGCACGAAATGCTGGAGGCGCTCGGGATCGCGGCGATCACGAACACGCTGGAGCGCTGCGGCCGGATCCACCCTTCCGGGCGGTATGATGCCTGTCCCGCTCTGGCGGACTTTGCGGAGGATGCAACAACCAGGCGTTAGTTGGCACGGGCACTTGCATCGCGAATCAATTTAGAATTGAGATGAACCATAAAATAAGGGGAACGACGCAATGAAACGAATAGCAGCAGCGGCATTGATGGCGGGTTTGACTTTTGCCGGTCAGGCCATGGCCGAACCTGTGAAGATCGGCATGATCACGACATTGTCCGGCGGCGGCGCAGGCCTTGGCATCGATATACGCGACGGCTTCCTTCTCGCCATCAAGGAGTCCGGCAACAAGGACATCAAGGTCATCGTCGAGGACGATGCGCAGAAGCCGGAACTTGCCGTGCAGATCGCCGACAAGATGGTCCAGAGCGAAAAAGTCGACATCCTGACCGGTATCGTCTGGTCCAACCTTGCCATGGCGGTCGTGCCGGGCGTTGTCGGCCAGGGCACGTTCTACCTCTCTACCAATGCCGGCCCGTCGGCACTGGCCGGTGCCAACTGCAACCCCAACTATTTCAACGTCGCCTACCAGAACGACAATCTGCATGAGGCCATGGGCAATTATGCCAATACGGCCAACTACAAGAAGACCTTCATTCTTGCGCCGAACTATCCCGCTGGCACCGATGCGCTCACCGGCTTCAAGCGCTTCTACAAGGGTGCGCTGGCAGGCGAGCTCTACACCAAGGTCGGCCAGACCGATTATGCCACCGAGATCGCGCAGATCCGCGCTTCGGGTGCCGATTCCGTCTACTTCTTCCTGCCCGGCGGCATGGGCATCGCCTTCATGAAGCAGTATTCGCAGTCCGGCATTTCCACGCCGGTCATGGGCCCCGGCTTCTCCTTCGATCAGGACGTGCTTGGCGCCATCGGCGATGCGGCCATCGGCGTGAAGAACTCGTCGCACTGGTCGAAGGACCTCGATAACGCCGCCAACAAGAAATACGTCGCGGCCTTCAAGGCCGAGTACAAGCGCCTGCCATCGCTCTATGCGACGCAGGGCTACGACACGGCGAACCTGATCCTTTCGGCCGTCGCCAAGGCCAGCGTCAAGGACAAGGATGCGTTCCGGGCCGCGCTGAAGGAAGCCAAGTTCGATTCCGTGCGCGGCAAATTCAAGTTCGGCAACAACAACCACCCGATCCAGGACATCTATGTGCGCGAAGTGATCAAGGAGGACGGCGTTCTCACCAACAAGATCGTCGCCACCAGCTTCACCGATCACCAGGATGCCTATGCGGCCAGCTGCAAGATGTGAGCGATAAACGGGGGCGCGCGGACGAAAAAACGCGCGCCCTTTCTGCCAGTGATCGTCTCATCGGATTGGATTGAACCTTGTCTTCGGCCCTCCTCATCGAACAAGCCCTGAACGGCCTGCAGTTCGGCGTCATGCTGTTTCTGATGGCCGCCGGATTGACGCTGATCTTCGGCGTCATGGGCGTGATCAACCTTGCCCATGGCTCGCTCTACATGGTCGGGGCCTTCGCCTGCGCGGCGGTTGCTGCCTATACCGGCTCGTTCTGGCTCGGTCTGGTGGCCAGCCTCGTTGCCGCTGCCGCCGCAGGCGCCATTGTCGAAGTCACGGTGATCCGCCGTCTCTACAACCGCGATCATCTCGATCAGGTTCTTGCCACCTTCGCGCTCATCCTGATCTTTTCCGAGGGCACGCGCTGGGTGTTCGGCTCCTTTCCGCTCTATCTCGACATCCCGAAGGTGCTGCAGGGGGCGATCAGCCTGCCGGGCGGCGGGCAGTACCAGCTTTACCGGCTTGCCATCATCGGCGCCGGTCTCATCGTCGCCATCGGGCTCTATCTGCTGATCGCAAAGACAAGGCTCGGCATGCGCATCCGCGCCGGTGAATCCGACCGGGAAATGATTGGCGCGCTCGGCGTCGACATCGCTTCGCTCAACACCATCGTTTTTGCCCTTGGCGCGGCGCTGGCGGGCCTCGCCGGTGCGCTGGTCGGCGCGCTGCAGTCGGTGCAGGTCGGCATGGGCGAACCGGTGCTCATCCTCGCCTTCGTCGTCATCGTCATCGGCGGCATCGGCTCCATCAAGGGCGCGCTGGCCGGCGCCATTCTTGTCGGCGTGGTCGACACCATGGGGCGCTTTCTGCTGCCGCAGCTTTTCGCCCTGTTCATGCAGCCGTCACAGGCGGCCACGGCAGGCGCAGCCATCGCCTCGATGCTCATCTACATCGTCATGGCCTTCATTCTGGCAGTGAGGCCGAAGGGCCTCTTTGCGGTCAATGCGTGAGGGACCGAATGGCTGACCGCGAACGCCTTGTGAATATTGCCCTTGCCTTGATCGTGCCGGCCTGCGCTGTTGCCGCCCATGGCATGGGCGAGCCGTTCTACGTGACCCTTGCCACCCGCATTGCCATTCTTGCGCTTGCCGCGGTGGGGCTGAACCTCGCGCTTGGCCTTGGCGGCCTTGTCTCGTTCGGCCATGCCGCCTTTTTCGGCATCGGCGGCTATGCCGCCGGCATCTTTGCCACCCATGCCTTCAACCAGACCCCGCTGCTCACCGCGCCCGTCTTGCTCATGGCGACAAACCAGATGCCGGTGATCTGGCTGGTGAGCGCTGCCGTCGCCGGTCTCGCCGCCCTGATGATCGGCCTGATCAGCCTGCGCACCTCCGGCGTGTATTTCATCATGATCACCCTCGCCTTTGCCCAGATGATCTACTATTTCGCCATCTCCTGGCCCGCCTATGGCGGCGAGGATGGCCTGTCGATCACCATGCGCAACGGCTTTCCCGGAGTGAACACGCTCAATCCCCTCAGCTTCTTCCTGATCGCCTATGGCCTGCTCCTGCTGGCGCTGTTCGCCTTCTCCCGGCTCAGGGACTCACGCTTCGGTGCGGCGCTGCAGGCCACGCGGCAGAACGAGGTACGGGTGGCGTCCATCGGCATCCGGCCGCTGCGCATCCGCCTCGTCGCATTCATCCTGTCCGGCATGATCACCGCCATTGCCGGTGCGCTGTTTGCCGATCTCAACCGTTTTGTCGGCCCCTCCATGCTGTCGTGGAGCATGTCCGGCGAACTCATCGTGCTGATCATACTGGGCGGTACCGGCCGTCTCTTCGGGCCCGTCGCCGGCGCCATCCTGTTCGTGCTGTTCGAGTTTGCCCTCGGCGGGCTGACGGAGCATTGGCAGCTGTTCCTCGGCCTCATTCTGCTCGCCGTCGTCCTGTTCGGGCGCGGCGGTCTCATCGGGCTTCTGGCCGGGAAGGTGCGTCATGGTTGAACCCGTCCTCAGCATCCGGAACCTGTGCAAATCCTTCGGCGCCCTGAAGGCCACCGACGATGTCAGCCTTGATCTTCACCCCGGCGAAATCCATGCGCTGATCGGCCCGAACGGTGCGGGGAAATCCACACTGATCCACCAGATCGCCGGAACGCTGAAGCACAATAGCGGCTCCATCCATTTCATGGGCCGGGATGTCTCGGCGCTTGGCGTCTCGCACCGCGCGCAACTGGGGCTCGGCCGCACCTTCCAGATCTCGTCGCTGACGCCCGAGTTTTCGGCGCTGCGCAATGTCATGCTGGCCGTGCAGGCCAATCAGGGTTCGAGTTTCCGTTTCTGGAAGCCTGTCATGACCGACGCATCGCTCAAGGACACCGCGCGCGACATGCTCGGCCGGGTGGGATTGCTTGAGCGGGCCGATATACCCAGCGCCGAACTTTCCCATGGCGAGCGGCGGCAGCTGGAAATTGCCATTGCGCTGGCGCTCGGTCCGAAAGCCTTCCTGCTCGATGAGCCGATGGCGGGCATGGGGCCGGAAGGCTCGAAACGCCTCACCGCCTTTCTCGACACGCTGCGGCACGAAGCACCGATCCTTTTGATCGAACACGATATGGATGCCGTCTTTGCCCTCGCCGACCGCATTTCGGTGCTGGTCTACGGCCGCATCATCGCCACCGGCACGGTCGACGACATCCGCCGCAATCCGCTGGTGCGTGAAGCCTATCTCGGGGAGAGCGTCTGATGCTGCTGGAACTTACCGGGGTCGAGACCTTCTATGGCGCGTCGCAGGCGCTTTTCGGCGTCAATCTTGCGATGGCGGAAGGCGAAGCCGTTGCGCTGATGGGCCGGAACGGCATGGGCAAGACCACCACCATCCGCTCGATCTTCGGGCTTTCGCCGCTGCGCCACGGCACGGTCCTTTTCGCCGGCGCCGATATTTCGGCGGCAAAACCCTATCGCATCGCCCGGCTTGGGCTGGGACTGGTGCCGGAAGGACGGCGCTGCTTTCCCAACCTGACGGTGGCGGAAAATCTGCTGGCTTCGGCGCGAAAGGGATTCTGGACCATCAAGGAGGTCAATGCCCTCTTCCCGCGCCTGGCGGAGCGGTCCGGGCAATATGCCAACTCGCTGTCCGGCGGCGAGCAGCAGATGCTTGCCGTGGCGCGCGCCCTGATGACCAACCCGAAGCTGATCGTCCTCGATGAGGCAACGGAGGGCCTTGCGCCGGTAATCCGGCAGGAAATCTGGAAGGCCATCGCCGCGTTGAAGCGGCAGGGCCAGTCCATTCTGGTCGTCGACAAGACCCTGTCCGAACTTCTGCCGGTGGCCGACCGCTGTTTTGTGCTTGAGCGGGGCCGCACCGTCTGGAGCGGTGTGCCGGCCGAATTGACCGGCGCGATTCAGGACCGCTATCTCGGCGTCTGACGGCCTCCCCGACGGGAGGCCACACATATCATATCTTACGCACGGCCCTTCCAGCCGAGAAGCCGCATGGCATTGGCGGTCACCAGCACCGTCGCGCCGGTATCGGCAAGGATCGCCGGCCACAGACCCGTCAGCCCGATGATCGTCGTCACCAGGAAGACGGCCTTCAGGCCGAGCGCAACGCCGATGTTCTGGCGGATATTGCTCATCACCGTTTTCGACAGGTCGATCATGTTGGCGACATCGATTACCCGGCCGTGCAGGATTGCCGCATCGGCGGTCTCAAGCGCCACATCCGTGCCGCCACCCATGGCAATGCCGATGTCGGCCGCAGCAAGCGCCGGAGCGTCGTTGATGCCGTCGCCGACCTTGGCAACGGTCAGGCCCGAGCGCTGCATCTCGCCGACGATCCGCTGCTTGTCCTGCGGCAGCAGTTCCGCCCTCGGCTCGATACCGAGCTTGGAAGCGATTGCCTCTGCGGTGCGGCTGTTGTCGCCGGTCAGCATGACGGCCTTGATGCCCTGCTCTTTCAAAACGGCAAGACCACGCTCCGCATCGGCCCTCGGCTCGTCGCGCATGGCCAGCAAGCCCGCAAGCTTGCCATCGACAACCACGAGGGAAACCGTCTTGCCCTGGTCGTTCAACGCGGCGATGGACGCCGTCTGTTCCGTACTGAGCGGCGCCGTTGCGGCAACGGCCTGTGGTGAGCCGAGGAACACGTCCTTGCCACCAACGGTTCCCTCAACGCCCTTGCCGGAAACGGCCTTTGCCGCGGTCGACGGGAGAACCGTGACGGCATCGGCCTTGGCCCGGTCGAGAATGGCCACCGCCAGAGGGTGGCTCGAACCGGTTTCGAGTGCGGCGGCCAGCGACAGCACTTCCTGCTCCGGCAGGCCGAATGAAACGATATCCGTGACCACAGGCTTGCCTTCGGTCAGGGTACCGGTCTTGTCGAAGGCGACGGCCGTCACCTTGCGGAAGGTTTCAAGCACGGCGCCGCCCTTCATCAGCAGGCCGCGCCGCGCACCGGCGGAGAGGCCGGCGGCAATGGCGGCCGGTGTCGAGATGACCAGCGCGCAGGGGCAGCCGATCAAGAGAATGGCAAGGCCCTTATAGACCCATTCGCTCCAGATGCCGCCCATGAACAAGGGGGGGATGACGGCGACAAGCGCCGCGACAACCATGATGCCCGGTGTGTAGTAGCGGGAGAAACCGTCGATGAACCGTTCCGTCGGCGCCTTGCTTTCCTGTGCTTCCTCGACGAGACGGATCACCCGGGCGATAGTGTTGTCGCTTGCCGTCGCGGTGACGGCGATGCGCAGGACACCGTCGGTGTTAATCGTCCCGGCAAAGACCGCGTCACCGGCATTCTTGCGCTTGGGCGTGCTTTCGCCCGTGACCGGCGCTTCGTCGATCTCGCTTGTTCCCTCGGTGATGTCACCATCGGCGGGAATACGGTCACCCGGCCGCACCAGAATGATATCGCCAATGGCAAGCGCATCGGCAGGGACCGAGACGGTGTTGCCGCCACGCTCCACCAATGCGGTTTTGGGGACGAGATCGGCGAGACCCTGAATGCTGGCGCGGGCACGGCCGGCGGCAACGCCTTCAAGCATTTCCCCGATCAGGAACAGGAAGACCACGGCGGCGGCTTCTTCACCCGCGCCAATGATCACCGCGCCGATGGCTGCGACCGTCATCAGCATTTCGATGGAGAAGGGCGTGCCGGAACGCGCCGCCATCAGCGCACGGCGGGCAATGGGTACCAGCCCGACCAGCATCGCCACGACAAAGGCTCCGTTGGCGATATCCGGATAAAGCTTGCCGACGGCATAGGCCGCGACAAGGGCGAGGCCGCTGATGATGGTCAGAAAGCCCTTGCGGCTCTGCCACCAGCGGGCGGGCCCGGCGCGTTGCACCGGCGCAGCGGCGACAGCCGCGCTTGTGTCCGCATGGTTATGCCCGGAATGATCGTGGCCCGCATGGTCATGGTCATGGTCGTGATGATCATGATCCGCGTGGTTGTGGTTGGCATGGTCATGCCCGCTGCATGACGGTGCCGCCACGGGTGCCGGGCTCTTGGCTGTCAGCGGCGAAACCTTGTAGCCAAGACCGTTGACCTTTTTCTCCAGAACACCAAGATCGGCGGTGTCGTCGTGTTTGACCGTCATCGTGCCCGCCGTCACCGACACGGAAATGTCGGCCACGCCAGGCAACCGGCGCACCGCCGTATCGATCTTGGCCGCACAGCTTGCACAGTCCATGCCCTCGACCCGGAAGCGGGTTTGCGTTGGCGCTGCTGTCATGATTCAACCTCTCTTGACTCTGTTGCCGGCAAGGCTACATGCTCTAGCGACTAGAGGAGCAAGCGAAATGTTGAAAGAAATTTCGATCGGCGAAGCAGCAAGGCGCAGCGGCGTCAAAGTGCCGACCATCCGCTATTACGAACAGATCGGACTGCTGGCGGCGCCGGCGCGCACCGATGGTAACCGGCGGCACTATGAAGACACGGATATCCGCCGGTTGGCATTCATCCGCCACGCGCGCGAGCTCGGCTTCGAGATCGACTCCATCCGCACCCTGCTGCACCTGCAGGATGATCCGAACCAGCCCTGCGAAACCGCTGACGGCATTGCCAATGCACGGCTCATCGAGGTCGAGCAGCGCATCCGCAGCCTGAATGCGCTGAAAGCCGAGCTGGAACTGATGGTGGAGGGATGCCGGCACGGCCGCGTTGCCGAATGCCGCGTCATCGAAATTCTGGCCGATCACGGCAAATGCGCGCATGCGCAACACTAGGCCGCAGTCGCAACCGGCTGCGGCCTTGATGGCTCAGCCGGTCAGATGACCAGCAGCGGGGCCTTGCCGGGGACGCGCTCATAGAGATCCATCACGTCCTGATTGAACATGCGCACGCAACCCGAAGAGGCGGATTTGCCGATGGAGTTCCAGTCCGGCGAACCGTGAATGCGGTACAGCGTGTCGACACCACCCTGGAAAATGTAGAGGGCTCGCGAACCCAGCGGATTGTGGACACCCGGCGGCATACCCTGGCGCCATTTTTCCAGCTTCGGATCGCGTGAAATCATCGTCGATGGCGGTGTCCAGGTCGGCCACTTGCGCTTCCACTGGACAATGGCGCGGCCCTTCCAGGAATAACCCTGCCGGCCGAGCCCGACACCGTAGCGCATGGCCTTGCCGTTCTTCAGAACCAGATAGAGAAACTTGTCGACGGTGTTGACGACGATCGTGCCGGGCTTCTCCCCTGTCGGATCGTCGACGACCTGCCGCAGGAATTTTTCGTTGACCTTGGCAAAGGGTATCGCCGGCAGCCTGTAGCCCTCCTCTTCGACCGCCTGATACATGCTGATGTAATCGGGCTTTACCGGTGCCGGTGCGGCAACCTCGACGGGTGCCGGCTTGTCCGCCGGCACGGCATCCTGCGAACCGGCAAGATCGAGCGACTGTTTGGGCAACTGGGCACAGGCAGCGACGGCTGAAACGCCAAGGAGCGACAGGCCGGTCAGGAATGACCGGCGCGAAACGAGGGATGACATTCTGTATGCTTTCAAACGATGGAACAGGCGGGGCGGACAGGCGGTCGTGGTCACCGCTTGCCCCTATCCTTTTAAAACGGATCGCGGCAACCGTGTGTCAAAAACAAGGCAGAACGTAATGTCTGTGGCACTGTTGCATTATGATCACAGTATATATCAGGCTGTAAACTTGCGTGATAATGCAACATTACCCTAGTCCTTTGTGCTGCCCTCCCACGTTCCGTGGGAAATGCCGTGCTGCTTTTCCATATGGGCAATCACTGCGTCGATCTCATCGGGATCGATCGCCGTACTGACCAGCGTGGCCACGATTTCCACGGTCTCGTCATCGCCCTGATCGGTGATTTCGACGTCGCTGACGGGATAATCCGCCTCTTCAAGCCGTTCGACCAGGAGGTCCCGCATGGTCGGCATGGCCGCACGGGTCGATATCAGCTTGACCTCATAGGTGGCCTCCGCCGCCTGTTCGCTGATCGGGATGCGGTTGATGACATTGACCAGCGGGCGCAGCAGCGTATTGCCGGCAAGGACAAACACCGTCAGCAGCGCCGCTTCCGCGAGCATGTCCGTGCCGGCACAGGCACCCACCGCCGCCGAACACCAGAGTGTTGCCGCAGTGTTCAGCCCCCGCACGTTCATCCCCTCCTTCATGATCACGCCCGCACCGAGAAAGCCGATGCCGGAAACCACGTAGGAAATCACCCGGACGGCTTCCGTCGTGCCGGCAATCCGCTGCGCCAGATCGACGAAGGCCGCCGAACCAATGGCGACAAGCACATTGGTGCGCAGCCCGGCCGTCCGCTGCCGGTACTGGCGCTCGGCGCCAATCAGCGTGCCGAAGATGAAGGCGGCGACGAAGCTGATGGTCGTATCGAGAAAGGGATAGAGATCGAATGTCTGTATGAACTTCATGGGGTCACCGCAGCTGGCTCGTCATGCGAGGCTAGCATTTCTCCGGTTAACAATGATGACAGTTCCTGTCATCGCGAGACAGGCGGCTTGGCACGGCATGTCGCCCTCCGGACTGTCGGCGCAATGATCCGCAGGCGCCCCCGCCTCACCGTCGGAAGACCGCTCCAGGCTTCGGGCCGTGATCACCGGAGTATGCCTGGCATGGGCCTGCTGCACCAGTTCCTGCAGATGCCTGCCGCCGGGAAAGGCCAGCAGCGCATCGGGACGGCTGTCTTCCAGCATGAAGCGGTTGCGCTTCGTGTCGGCCTGTTTGCCCAGCAGCGACCAGTTGGCGGGATAGCGGACGATATGGACGTCGTTCTGCCGCGCCCAGTCCTCGGCCACCGATCCCAAGGCGGGAAGACCGCCATGGATCAGGACCGTTACCGGGCAGGCCGCATGGATGCGGTTCAGTTCGTCGAGAATGGCTTCGGCGACATCGAAATGCCGGCCGCCGGAAATCAAAAGGCGCATGATGTGCTCCTTGCAGTCTGTGTTGAAATGGGAGGCGCGCTACCAGCGTGCCCGCCGCATGATGCGGATGGCGCTCTGGTTCAGGGAGGACGACCACTGGATGAGGCGCCAGCTGCGCCGGCGATTGAGAACGCCCCGGCGGTGCAGCCGCGTGGCAAGCCAGAACAATCCCTGCCCCGTCACGGCCAGAAGCCAGCAGAGCCATCGCAGGAACTGATCCCTTATCCGGGAACGGCGCGGTTCCGGGCGTTTCGAAAGCGAGCCGCGTTTGGGCACACCACCCCATGAACCATGGGGTGGTGTGCTTGCCTGAAAGTGCAGGATGAAATCGGTCATGACCATATCAGATCTCCTCTGGCGGTCTTGCAGAACGGGAGGATGACGGGCGGCCAATGCCGCCCGCTGTTTGACGGTTCAGAACCACTGGCCGAAGCGGCGGATGTAGATCGCCTTCATGGTCTGGGCCACGACGCAGTAGCTGAACAGGGTAGCCACCAGCCAGGGGAAGTAGCTCCAGGGCAGAGGCTGCAACCCGACCAGCGTGCCGAGCGGCGAGAACGGCACGTAGATTCCGAGACCCATCACCAGGATCGACATCAGCATGACCGGCAGGGCCGCCGTGCTCTGGATGAAAGGAATCTTCTGCGTGCGCAGCATGTGCACGACCAGCGTCTGCGACAGAAGCCCCTCGATGAACCAGCCGGACTGGAACAGTGACTGATGCTCGGGCGCATTGGCGGCAAAGACGAACCACATCAGGGCGAAGGTGGTCATGTCAAAGATCGACGAGGTCGGTCCGATCCACAGCATGAAGCGGCCGATGTTCCTCGCATCCCACTTGCGCGGCTTGCTGAGGAATTCCTTGTCCATCCGGTCCCACGGCAATGCCAGCTGCGAGATATCGTACATCAGGTTCTGGATGAGCAGATGGATCGCCAGCATCGGCAGGAACGGGATGAAGGCGCTGGCCACGAGCACCGAGAACACGTTGCCGAAGTTGGAGCTGGCCGTCATGTTCAGGTACTTCATGATGTTGCCGAAGGTCTCACGACCTTTGATCACGCCCTCTTCGAGCACCATCAGGCTCTTTTCCAGGAGGATGATATCGGCCGATTCCTTGGCGATATCCGCACCGCTGTCGACGGAAATGCCCACATCCGCATCGCGCAGTGCCGGGGCATCGTTGATCCCGTCGCCGAGGAAGCCGACCGTGTGGCCATTGGCCTGCAGGGCCTTGAGCACCCGCGACTTCTGCAGCGGCGTCAGCTTGGCGAAGACGACGCGCTCTTCCACGAGCAGGCGCAGCGCGCTGTCGTCCAGCTTCTCGATGTCACGGCCAAGCAGCGGCACCCCGGCTTCAAGTCCGACCTCGCGGCAGATCTTGAGGCTGACCACCTCGTTGTCGCCGGTGAGCAGCTTGACCGCGACGCCATGTTCGGCAAGTGCAGCAATTGCCGGTCCGGCGGTTTCCTTGGGCGGGTCGAGGAAGGTCAGGAAACCTTCGACGATCAGCTCGCTTTCATCCGCAATGCCGTATTGCGCCTTGGTGTCCCCCGCCGGGATTTCCCGGGTGGCGACCACCAGAACACGGAACCCGTCCTCATTGTAGGCGCGGGCAATGGCAACCAGTGCCTTGCGGCTGGTGTCGTCGAGCACGCGGACATCGTTCCCGTCGCGCATGCGGGTCGCAATACCAAGCATTTCCTCCACGGCGCCCTTGCAGACCAGCAGGTGCTCGCCGGCCACGCCTTCGACCACCACCGACAGCCGCCGGCGGATGAAATCGAACGGCATCTCGTCGACCTTGCGATAGAAGGCGGCAGTCCGCATATTGTCGGCCGATGCATCGGTAAAGCGCAGCACGGCCTGATCCATCAGGTTCTTCACACCGCTCTGGTGATGGCTGTTGAGCCAGGCGAGGCGCAGCACCGTCTCGTCACGCTTGCCGTAGACATCGACATGATGCTCCAGAATGATCTTGTCCTGGGTCAGCGTGCCCGTCTTGTCCGTGCACAGGATGTCCATGGCACCAAAGTTCTGGATGGCGTTGAGGCGCTTGACCACAACCTTGCGCCGGGCCATGGCAACAGCACCCTTGGCCAGGTTGGACGAGACGATCATCGGCAGCATTTCGGGCGTCAGGCCGACGGCGACCGCAAGCGCGAACAGCAGGGCTTCCAGCCAGTCACCCTTGACGAAACCGTTGATCAGGAAGACGACCGGCACCATCACAAGCATGAAGCGGATGAGCAGCCAGCTGACGCTGTTGATGCCGCGGTCGAAGGCGGTCTGGGCGCGCGAACCGACGATGGATTTGGCAAGCGAACCGAAATAGGTGCGCGATCCCGTCGCCACGACGACAGCCGTCGCGGTGCCGCTGACCACATTGGTGCCCATGAAGCAGATATTGGGAACATCCAGCATGTCGGTCTGATCCGAGGCGATGCCCAGCGCCGACTTCTCGGCAACCGCGCCGAGCGTGTCGTATTTTTCGACGGGAATGGCTTCGCCGGTCAGGACCGCCTGGCTGACATAGAGATCGCGCGATTCGATCAGGCGCACGTCGGCCGGGATCATGTCACCGGCGGACAGGCGCACCACGTCGCCCGCCACGAGTTCCCGCATCGGAATTTCGAGTATTTCCGGCGGGGTCGTCGCGCGGTTCCGGCGCAGCACCGTGGCCGTCGTGCGCACCATCGCCTTCAAGGCTTCGGCCGCCTTGCCGGAGCGGTATTCCTGGACGAAGCGCATGATGCCGCTGGCCAGGATCATGACGGTGAGGATGATCACCTTGGTCGGATCCGGCGCGTCACCGTTCTGCATGGGCAGCCAGCAATCGGTGAACGCGCTGATCAGGCCGAGAACGATCAGCACCATGATGAAGGGGTTCTTGAAAGCCGACATGAACTGGAGCAGCGCATGCGGGCGCCGGTCATGGGCGACCTCGTTTGCCCCGTCCTTGGCCAGGCGTTCCGATGCATCGCGGATCGTCAGGCCGTTGCGGTGGCTTTTGACGTTGGCAAGGGTGATGTCGATATCGTTCTGGGCTTCGCGTACAGCCCGCATGGACAGCTTGCGGCTGTCCTTCTTCTCCGCATTCAATGCGGAATTCTTGAGAATGACGTTCATTTTCTGGTCTCCTGCCGCTTTGCGCGACAGCGACACCAGCTCCGGATCACCTGAAATTCAGGCGCAACAAGCCGTGCCGAGCCGTCACGTCCACGGTCGGTTTTGGGGAATTTGCTCTTTGGGATCGCCCGCCATGCTTGCCGGTCACCGGCAGCACGGCGGGCCTACTAGGATAGTCGTCCATGGGATACTCCTTCATGCCGCGCCCGATGGCCCGAAGGCGCATGCGCGGCGTTTGGCAAAACAGCGGTCAGATCATGCGGCCCGACTGATAGACCGCCAGCACCAGCCCGAGTTTTTCAACCGGGTCCAAAGCGGGTGCGGGCGGCTCATTGTCGGCATGCCAGCGCATTTCAAGCCGGCCATTGACCGGATTGACGCGCCAATCCGCCTGCAGATTGGAAAAAAGATGCTGTTTCTGGGGTGCTGCGGAAACAGTGTTCCGTTGCACGGCAAGCCGCCCGCGGGCGCGGTTGGCGAAGGCGCGAACGCCTGGAAGAGTTGCGAACGTGATGTTCATGGCTCACCTCATTGACCGGAAGCGATCCGGCCGGGGGTGAGCGACGGTGGAGCCCTAGGCCCTAACGTTGCTCATCCGGTGTACCGGATCGAGTCCTGCTCGTTAGTTGTTTCAAGCGCCCGGCCTCCCGCATCAACGGCAGTCAGGGCGCAGCTAGATTTGCTGTCCATCGTCTTCTTTGTGATTTGAAAAATGACCTGGGTAACCCAAGCAAAACCGCGATACGCCTGCTTGATGCGGGTTGTCAACCAGAAAGCTTGGCCATCGCGATTTTTGTCGCGTGAAATTGATCGTACCGGCCGCAACGGCTTGAATTCCGGCCCCAAATCGGCCTGTCCGGCATCCAGCGCCCGCAAAACATGTTCGCTTATGAGGGAGCGGCATGCTAACGCTTCCCCAACAGTTCCATTCAAGCCAGAGAGCTTCCGGTTCTCGCCATACGTGCCCATGATCAAACGCTTTTTCGCCTATTACGCGCCCTACAAAGGGCTGTTCGCGCTGGACTTCTCCTGCGCCGTCCTGTCCGGCCTGCTGGAACTCGGCTTTCCCATGGCCGTGCGCGCCTTCATCGATGTGCTGTTGCCCAGCGAAAACTGGAGCTACATTCTTCTGGCGGCGGCCGGACTGCTTGCTGTCTATCTCCTCAATTCCGGCCTCACGGCGGTCGTTGTCTATTGGGGGCACAAGCTCGGCATCAACATTGAAACCGAGATGCGCCGCAAGAGCTTCGATCACCTGCAAAAGCTCTCCTTCCGCTTCTACGACAACCACAAAACAGGCCATCTCGTCGCCCGCGTGACCAAGGACCTCGAGGAGATCGGCGAAGTGGCCCATCACGGCCCGGAAGATCTGTTCATCGCCATCATGACCTTCATCGGCGCATTCCTGCTGATGTTCCTCATCAACCCGCATCTCGCCCTGCTGACACTGGCCATCGTTCCCTTCGTTGCATGGGTCGCCAGCCGCTACGGCGGGCGCATGACCCGCAACTGGCAGAGCCTCTACCGGCGTGTCGGCGACTTCAATGTCCGCATCGAGGAGAATGTCGGCGGCATGCGCGTCGTGCAGGCCTTTGCCAACGAGGACCATGAACGCGATCTCTTTGCCCATGACAATGCCCGCTACCGGGAAACCAAGCTGAGCGCCTACCGCATCATGGCGGCAAGCACCTCGTTGAACTATATGAGCATGCGGCTGATCCAGCTGATCGTGATGATCGCCGGCAGCTACTTCGTCATCACCGGCAGCCTTTCCAACGGCGGCTTCGTCAGCTTCCTGCTTCTGGTGACGGTGTTCGTGCGGCCGATCGAAAAGATCAACTCAGTCATCGAGACCTATCCGAAGGGCATTGCCGGGTTCAAGCGCTACACCGAGCTTCTCGACACCGAGCCCGATATCGCCGACCGGCCCGGTGCCGCCGATGTCAGCGGGCTCAAGGGCAATATCCGCTACGACAAGGTGAATTTCGGCTACACCGCCGGCAGGGCAGCGCTGCACGCTATCGACCTGGAGATCAGAGCCGGCGAGACCGTTGCCTTTGTCGGTTCCTCCGGTGCGGGGAAAACCACCCTCTGTTCGCTGCTTCCGCGCTTCTATGAGGTCGACTCCGGCGCGATCACCGTTGACGGCATCGACATCCGCGACATGACGCTCGCCTCGCTGCGCAGCCAGATCGGCGTCGTGCAGCAGGATGTCTTCCTGTTCGGCGGCTCAATCCGCCAGAACATCGTCTATGGCCGCCTCGATGCGTCGGATGAAGACATTGCGCTTGCGGCCCGCCGCGCCCGCCTCGACGAAATGATAGCCGGTCTGCCTGCCGGGCTTGAGACCATTGTCGGCGAGCGCGGCGTCAAGCTGTCGGGCGGCCAGAAGCAGCGGCTTGCCATCGCCCGCATGTTCCTGAAAAACCCGCCCATCCTCATTCTCGATGAAGCGACATCGGCGCTCGACACGCAGACCGAGCGCGAAATCCAGGCATCCCTCGCCGAACTGGCGCAGGGCCGCACGACCCTGGTCATCGCGCACCGGCTGGCAACGATCCGCAACGCCGACCGTATCGTCGTGGTCGATGATGCCCGGATACTGGAACAGGGCAGCCACAGCGAACTGCTTGCTGCAGGCGGCGCCTACAAGCGGCTCTATCAGGTGCAGTTCGGCGATGCGGGCGCGGAAATCCTGCTCGACCGGGTGAACGGGAAAGCCTGAACTTTACAGCGCCGGTCAGAAACGTATGCTCCATCTGCTGAACGCTTTGGGAGGAGCAATCGATGATCAGGGAAAGCTACGTTCACGGTGCAAGCAGCCAGCCGCTGATCGGCGAAACGATCGGGCGGCATTTTGACCATATCGCCGGGCGGTTTCCCGACCGTCCCGCCCTTGTGGTCCGCCACCAGAATGTGCGCCTGAGCTATGCCGAACTGAAACAGCGCGTTGACGCCGTCGCAGCGGGCCTCATCGCCCTCGGCCTGACACCCGGTGACCGCATCGGCATCTGGTCACCCAACAATCTGGAATGGGTGCTGACCCAGTTCGCCACCGCCAAGGCCGGGCTCATCCTCGTCAACATCAATCCGGCCTACCGCTCGCACGAGCTTGAATATGCCGTCAACAAGGTCGGCTGTGCCGCGCTGATCCTGTCGCCCGCCCTGAAGACCAGCAATTACCTCGACATATTGCGCGAGATCGCCCCGGAACTCGACAGCTGCGCGCCCGGCGAACTCCGGTCAGCGAAGCTGCCGACGCTGCGGACCGTCATTCGCCTCGGGACAGACAAGACGCCGGGGATGCTCAACTTCGCCGATCTCGAACAGGCCGCGACCCCGGAAGCCAGGCAACAGCTGCAGGCGCTGGCGGCCGTGCTGCAGTTCGACGATCCGATCAACATCCAGTTCACCAGCGGCACCACCGGCAGCCCCAAGGGCGCAACGCTCAGTCACCACAATATTCTCAACAACGGCTTCTTCATCGGCGAGGCGATGCGCCTCACAGAAATCGACCGCCTGTGCATCCCGGTGCCGTTCTACCATTGCTTCGGCATGGTTCTGGGCAACCTTGCCTGCCTGACCCACGGCGCCTGCATGGTCATACCGGGCGAGGCGTTCGATCCGCTGGCGGTGCTGCAGACGGTGGAGGCCGAGAAGTGCACCGGACTGCACGGCGTGCCGACCATGTTCATCGCCATACTCGGTCATGCCGATTTCAAGACCTTCGACCTCAGCAGCCTGCGCACCGGCATCATGGCCGGCTCGCCCTGCCCCATCGAAGTGATGCGCAAAGTCATCCACGACATGCACCAGGGCGAAATCACCATCGCCTACGGGATGACCGAGACCAGTCCGGTCAGCTTCCAGAGCTCCGCCACCGACCCGCTGGAACGGCGCGTTTCGACGGTCGGGCGCATTCATCCGCATGTCGAGGTCAAGATCATCGACGCGAATGGCGCCATTGTCGCGCCGGGTGTTACCGGTGAGCTTTTGACGCGCGGCTACAGCGTCATGCGCGGCTATTGGGGCGACGATGCCAATACCGCAGCCACCATCGACGCCGCCCGCTGGATGCACACCGGCGATCTCGCGACCATCGATGCGGAGGGCTATTGCAACATTGTCGGGCGTATCAAGGACCTGGTGATCCGGGGCGGCGAGAACATCTATCCGCGCGAGATCGAGGAGTTTCTCTACACCCATCCCGGCATCGCCGACGTGCAGGTGTTCGGCATCCCGGACAGCAAGTATGGCGAGTGCCTCTGCGCCTGGATCAAGGTGCGGCCCGGCGCCAGCCTCAGCGAGCATGACGTGCTGCAGTTCTGCAAGGGCAGGATCGCCCACTACAAGGTGCCGGCCCATATCCGCTTCGTCGAGGACTATCCGATGACCGTGACGGGCAAGATCCAGAAATTCATCATGCGGCAGGCCATGATCGACGAGCTGGGCCTCATGGAGGCAAAAACCGCCTGAGTGGCGGTGGCGCCTATTCCGACGCGTGCGGCGCCGCCGCAACTGTGCCGCGTTTGCCGAAGACCCTGCGCCACAGCTGCGTCGATCCGCGCGACATGTCTTCCATGTAGAGGAAGATCACCGGCGTGATGAACAGCGTGAGGATTTGCGAGGCGAACAGGCCGCCGACCACGGCCACGCCAAGCGGCTGGCGCAATTCCGAACTGGCACCCGCACCGATGGCAATCGGCAGGGTTCCCATCAGCGCGGCGAGCGTCGTCATCATGATCGGCCGGAACCGCACCAGACAGGCTTCGCGGATCGCATCATGCGGCGTGTCACCCGCCCGCTGCCGGACAAGGGCAAAGTCGACCATCATGATGGCGTTCTTCTTGACGATGCCGATCAGCATCAGCATGCCGATGATGGCGATCACGCTGAGGTCAAAGCCGAACAGTTGCAGCGTCGCCAGCGCCCCGGCCGCCGCCGCCGGCAGGCCGGTCAGGATGGTCAGCGGATGGATGAAGCTCTCATAGAGAATGCCGAGCACGATATAGATCGTCAGGATCGCCGCGCCGATCAGCAGGCCCTGATTGGACAGCGCCTGCTGGAACACTTTGGCGGTGCCGGTGAATGTCGAGGAAATCGAGTCGGGAACATTCAGTTCCGCCTTGATCTTGTTGATTTCTTCCACCGCCCTGCCCAAGGCAATGCCCTGCGGCAGGTTGAAGGAGATGGTCACCGCCGGCAGCTGGCTCAACTGGCTGACGGCCAGCAGCCCGGCACGCCGCTCGACATGGGCGAAGGAAGACAGCGGGATGAGCTTGTTGGTGGTCGTCGAGCGGATCTGCATCTGGTCGAGCTTGTCGGTCGTCCAGGGGATGGACGGATCGAGCTCGAGGATCACCTCGTAGCTGTCGCCGGTGGAAAAGATGGTCGAGGCCTGATTGGTGCCGAAGGCGTAGTAGAGCGAATTGCGCAGCTGCGTCGATGAGATGCCGAGGAGCCGCGCCTTGTCCGCATCGATCACCAGATTGGCCTGCAGCGCATTGTTCTGCAGGTCGCTGGTCACATCGGCAAAATATTGCCGGTCCTGCTGCAGCGCCAGCAGGAATTTCTGCGACCATGGATAGAGATCGTCGGCATTGATGCCCTGCAGCACGAACTGGTACTGCGCGCGCGACGACGTGCTGCCGATGCGCAGGTTCTGGATGGCGATGGGATAGCTGTTGATGCCGGGCACCTTGGCCAGCGACTGGCGCAGGTCCGTCAGCAGCGGGTCGAGCGCCAGGCGCTGGGATTTGGGTTTGAGCTCAACGAAGAAACTGCCCTGGTTGAGGCTCGATGAATTGAAGCCGCCGCCGATGGTCGACGCCACATGCGCCACATAGGGCTTGCTCCTCAGGACATCGGCCACCTGCTTCTGCAGCGCCACCATGGCATCGAATGAAATGTCCTGCCGCGCTTCGGTCGAGATGGAAAGCTGGCCGATATCCTCGGTCGGCAGAAAGCCCTTGTCGATGGACGAGAAGAGATAGAGCGTTGCAACAACCGTCAGAAGAAAGATCCCGAAGACAACGATACGGAAGCGCAGGCAGACATCGAGCATCCAGCGGTAGCCGCCAAGGACCGCATCGAAAACCCGCTCCGTCAGCGGCTTGCGGCCCTTTCCATCGTCATGCGGAATGGCCGGCATGTGGCTGCACAGCATCGGGGTCAAGGTCAGCGATATCAGCGCCGACGCCACGATCGCCACGGTCACCACGACGGCAAATTCGTTGAAGATGCGCCCGACCACGCCGCCCATCAGCAGGACGGGGATGAAGACCGCCACGAGCGACGCGGTGATGGACACGATGGTGAAACCGATTTCCTCGCTGCCCTTGAGCGCCGCCTCGCGCGGCGGCATGCCCTCCTCGATATGCCGGGATATGTTCTCCAGCATGACGATGGCATCGTCCACCACCAGCCCGACGGAAAGCGTCAGGCCCAGCAGCGAAATATTGTCGATGGAAAAGCCGAACACATACATCACGCCCAGCGTGGCGATCAGCGACAGCGGCACGGCGATGGTCGGGATAAGCGTGGCCGCGATCCGTCGCAGGAACACGAAGATCACCATCACGACCAGCGCGATGATCAGGATGAGCGTAAATTGCACATCCGATACGGCCTGCCGGATCGATGTCGAGCGGTCGTTGAGCACGTTGAGGCTGGTGGACGCACCGAGCTCTTCGGCGAATTTCGGCAGCATGGTCCGCACGCGGTCCACCACATCGACCGTATTGGCGCCGGGCTGGCGGAAGACGGCCAGCACCAGCGCCTTCTTGCCGTCATAGCGGCTTTCGGTCTGGGTATTGGCAACGGAATCCACCACCCGCGCCACGTCGCCCAGGCGCACCGGCTTGCCATTGGGCGACGCGATCAGAATCTGGCGGAATGTGTCGGCATTCTTCGACTGCGTGTCGGCCTCGATCGCCATCTGCTGGGTGGGGCTGGTGAGCGTTCCCACCGGCGCGATCGAATTGTTGTCGGCCACGGCACTCGTCAGTTCATCGATGCCGATGCCGCGTGCCTTCATCGCATTGGGATCGACCTCGATGCGCACGGCGAACTGCTTGGCGCCAAACACCTGGACCTCGCCGACGCCATCCACGGTCGACAGGGAGGGCGAGATGACCTGCTCGGCATAATCGTCGAGCTTCGACAATTGCGCCATATCGCTTTGCAGCGCGATCAGCAGGATGGGAGCATCGGCGGGATTGGTCTTGCGGTAGCTCGGCGGCGTCGTCATGTTCGCCGGCAGCTGCCGCAGCGTCCGCGCGATGGCTGCTTGGACATCGGCGGCGGCCTGATCGATGTTCCTGTCGAGCTCGAATTCGATGGTGACGCGGGTCTGTCCCTGCGTGCTCGTGGCGCTGATCGTCGAAACGGAAGGTATCGTGGCGAACTGCTTGATCAGCGGCGTTGCCACGGCATTGGCCATGGTGTCGGGCGCGGCACCCGGCAGCTGGGCGGAAACCGATATGACGGGGAAATCGACCTGCGGCAGGGCGGCCACAGGGAGGAACTGATAGGCAAACAGGCCTGATGCGGCCAGCGCGACGGAGAGGAGGATTGTTGCGATGGGCCGGCGGATGAATATGGCGGAGATGTTCATTGCACCGTGTCCGTCTTGATCGGATCCGGCGCAACCGCATCGGCCGCCGACAGCGCGGGCGCCGCAGTGTCCACATCGGCCACCGTCTCAATGACACTCGAGCCGTCCTGCAGATGCAGCTGCCCGTCGATGACCACATGGTCGCCGGATTTCAGGCCCGCGGTGGTGACGGCGGTATCGCCGACCGTTTCAACCACGGTCACCGCCTGCTTGATCACCTTCTTGTCGGGGCCGACGACAAAGGCGAATGTCCCGTCATTGCCCTGCTGAATGGCGATTAGCGGTACGGTCACGGCGTCCTTGTGCGTGCCGATTTCGACCGTTGCGTTGATGTACTGGCCGGGCCACAGCGCGCCGTCATCATTGGCCACATCCGCCTTCAGGACAATCGTCCCGGAGGCCGTGTCGACGCTGGAATCGACAAAGTTGAGCGGACCTGACGCAATCACTTCCTTGCTGCCGGGAACCTTGACCAGAACGTCGAGCTGACGTTCCTTCATCGCATCGCGCAATGTCGGCAGATCGCTTTCCGCCACGGTAAACGACACCCGCAGCGGTGCCATGCGCGTGATGGTCAAAAGACCGCCGCCGGTGTCCGCGGTGCGCACGAAATTGCCGACGGATGTGTTGACCACACCGACACGGCCATCGATGGGTGCCTTGATGGTCATGTAGGAGAGAAGGACCTCGTCGGCCTGGATCTGCGCCGTATCCATGGCGATCGACGCCTTCAACGCATTGACAACGGCAAGCGCCTGATAGGTCTGCTGCTGCGTATTGATTCTCTGGCTTGACAGGGCCTGCGCCGCGATCAGGTCCTGGTTGGCGGAATCGAGATTGGCCTGGTCCTTGGCCAGCGCCGCCTTGTCCTTCTCGATCGTCGCTCGGATCGTCCGGTCATCCAGTTGAAAAAGCACGTCCCCGGCCTTGACCATCTGCCCGTCCTTGACATTGGTCGCCATCACCATGCCATCGGCTTGCGGCCGGATGATAACCGTGTTGATCGGCTCGATATTGCCGACAACCGTCTTGGTGATGGGCACGTCTTCGGTCTTGGCCGTGGCGGCAACAATTGATGGAACGGCGGCAGACCGCCCCTTGCCGGACCCTGCAGCCGGCGCTGTCGCGGCAACCGTCGTCGGCCCCTTGCCGGCAGGCGGCGCGTTCAGATGGGGAGAGAGAAAGATGTAGCCGAGTCCGGCCAATACAACGAACGCGATCAAACGACCCAGACGTTTCACTGCACGCTACCTCCAGGGCACCGCCCGTTAGCCAACAATGTGCTGGCTATGGACTCTCTCACCTTCCCGGCATCTTGTCGAATGACCATTTTGTCATGTTTGCTGCACTGCACAGGGCGGCAATCGCCCGGATCGGACAATGCAATCAGCACTTGAAGCCGACCAAGCAATGCGCGTACTCCTATCAGGAGAACGAAGGGGACCGCGATGCTGAAACACCTGAACATTCCATCGGCAATGCGAGTGGTCCTTCTGTGTCTGTGCACGGCACTTCCCGGCGTTTTCACAGCGGCCACAACCGCTTGCGCCCAGACCGCGGCGCCGGAAACCGTCACCATCGTGCTGCAGCGAGGCCAGAGCGAAGCCGACATCAACAACACGCTGCGGGCCGCCTATGCCAGCGGCCGCAACGTTGTCGTGCGTTGGGAGGATCCGGCACCGGCGCCCGCACCGGCAAAAGCCAAGGCCTTGCCCGCCGTGCAGCCGGGCGATAGCCCGCTCGACCAGGCCGAAGCCCTGGCCGAGAATGCGCTGGATTCATTCGGCACCGGTCTCTCCGTCGGGCTCACGGGCATCGGCCACATCGTCGAACTGCCCTTCATGATGGACAAGGGGCTGCAAAGCCAGGGCGGCGACTGGAGTCAGGTTACCCTCGTCACGCTGGGTGCACTGCTTGCCGCCGCCGCCGCGGGCTGGATCGTCTTCCGGCTTGGCACGGCCCTGATCGTCCGCCCGCTCGGCGAGGATGCCGATCTCGTCCATCGCGCCCGCGGCTCACTTGCCCGCACGGTGCGCGACATCGCCGGCATTTGCGCCTTCATTGCCGTCGGGCACATTGTCATCAACGTCCTGACGGCTGACGCGCCGATGGCCTCCACCCTGACATTGAGGCTGCTGCACGCCGCGGCGCTGACCCTGGTCTATGCGGCGGTTGGACGGCTGTTCCTCTCGCCTGGCGATCCCCAGGCAAGGCTCCTGCCCATCAACAATCCGCAATGGCACTTCCGCATGCTGGTCGCCTATGGCCTCACCGGCGCCCTGGTCGGCCAGCTCGTCCGCCTGTCCCTGGAAAGCGGTGTCAGCCGCGGCGTCACTGAAGGCTGGTTCCTGATTGCAGCGACCGTGGTTACCGTTCTGAAGCTCTGGTGGTTCATTGGCGGGCGCAAGGACATCACTGCGGTGTTTGCCGGACCGGCACCGAGCATGACCCGGCAGGTCATCGCAAGCGCGCTTCCGGCATTCCTGTCTTTTGTTGCCATCCTGATCTGGATTGTCGGCTGCATGGCAGCCAGTGCTCCGCAGCGCGCCCATTGGGGGGAAGCGGCGGGCGCAACCCAGGTCATCATCCTGCTGATACCCATCATCGCCCTTGGCATGCACGCGCTGATTGCGGCCATGCAGGAGCGGCACAAGAACGACACGCCCCTGCCGCCGCTGGCGCAGGCTTTCATCGCGGCCATCCAGACACTGGCGACCGGGGGCATCTGGCTTCTCGGTCTCTTCCTCATTATCCGTCTGTGGACCAGCTATATGGACAGCGCCTACGCCATGGCACTGTCGCTCATCACCGGCCTGCTGCGGATCAGCGTTGCCGTGGTCGTCGGCTGGGCCATCTGGAGTTTCCTGCGGCACTATTTCACCGCCCTCTCTCCGTCCTCGCGGCCGCTGCTGCCGGGACAGGAGGACACGGACGGTCCAACGCGCACCGCCGCCGGACGCCTCTCGACGATCCTGCCGCTGGTGCGCGATCTCGCCTTTGGCGCCATCGTTGCGATCACCGCGCTCGTGGTGCTTTCATCCCTCGGCATGGATATCGGACCGCTGCTTGCCGGCTTCGGCGTTCTCGGGCTGGCCATTTCCTTCGGCTCGCAAACGCTGGTGAAGGATGTGGTCTCGGGCATATTCTTCATTGCCGACGATGCATTCCGCACGGGTGAATACATCGACACCGGCAAGCTCAAGGGCACCGTCGAGCGCATCACGCTGCGCTCCCTGCAGCTGCGCCATCAGAACGGCCCGGTGCATACCATCCCCTTCGGACAGATCCAGTCGGTGACGAATTACAGCCGGGACTGGAGCACGATCAAGTTCGAGCTGCGTTTCGACCGCGACACCGATCCGGAAAAGATCCGCAAGACGGTCAAGAAGGTCGGCCAGGACATGCTCGAGGATCCGGAATTCGGCCCGGAATTTCTGGTTCCGCTGAAATTCCAGGGCATTCAGGACATCACCGAGAATTCGATGATTGTCCGGCTCAAATTCACCGCCAAACCGGGCAATCCGTCGCTTATCCAGCGTGAGGCGATGAAGCGGCTGCTCGTGGCCTTCCGCGAAGCCGGTCTCCTGCTGGCATCCAATGCGGTGACCGTGCGCTCGGGGACCAACGATACGGCCGGTGCCGGTGCAGCAACCCAGATCGCCCTGGAGAAGGCCGCCGAACTCGCGTCGACGCAGGCGGCCAAGCCGGGCTAGAGCCTTTCCGGCGTGCCGGCAAGCGCGACAGGCTGGACGATCAGCCCCTGCTCCGTCGCCTGGAGATAGGCCTCGACACCATAGATCCGGCGCATGTGATCGGCCGTCAGGACCTCCGCGGGCCTGCCGTCGGCGACGATCCTGCCTGCGTGGATCAGAACCAGCCGGCTGCACCAGTGCGCGGCAAGGCCGAGGTCGTGCAGGGATGCAACCACAGCCGAGCCCTTGCCGGCCAGATCGGCGAGCGACTGCATCAGGCCGATCTGATGTGCCGGATCGAGCCCCGCCGCCGGTTCGTCCGCAAGCAGGAGCGCCGCATCCTGCGCCAGGGCACGGGCGATCAGCACCCGCGCCCGCTCGCCGCCGGAAAGGTCGAGAGCCGAACGATGGCGCAGCTGCTGAACATCCATCCGCTGCATCGCCTGTTCGACCAGCGCAGCGTCATGCGCGCTCGGCCGGGAAAATCCGCGGCGGTAGGGCGTGCGGCCGAGCGAGACGAGATGTTCCACCGACACGGCCCAGGCGATTTCGCGGTCCTGCGGCAGATAGGCGACGTGCCTTGCCCGTTCCCCGATGTTCATCCGCCTCGCCGGTTTTCCGGCAATGCCGATGTCGCCGCTCGACGGCACCAGGCCGAGGATGCTCCGCAGAAGGGTCGACTTGCCCGCACCGTTCGGGCCGATCAGGCCAACAAATTCACCGGCGCGAACGTCGAGCGATACATCGTGCAGGACGGCCCTGGAACCGAGCGACGCATGGACATGGGACAGGCTGAGGATCGTCATATCAGCGTCCTCCGCGTGCGGAACACCAGCCAGAGGAAGAAGGGCGCGCCGATCATGGCCGTCAGCACGCCGAGCTTCAAATCCCGGCCCGGCGCTATCAGGCGCACGAAGATATCGGCTGCCAGCAGCATCGATGCGCCGCCAAGCGCGCTGGCCGGCAGCAGGCGCGACGGCCGGGCACCCACCAGCGGCCGCAGCACATGCGGCACGATCAGGCCGACGAAGCCGATGGCACCGGCAACGGCGGTGGCCGCCCCGACGGATGCGGCCGTGCCCAGAATGGCGAAGAACTGCACCCGCCGGATGTTGATGCCCATGCTGGCGGCTGCATCGGGGCCGAGTGTCAGGGTGTCGAGCGCGCGGCCGAGGCTGAACAGCAGCGCCCAGCCCGCAAGGATGAACGGCGCGGCAAGCTGCACATGCAGCATGGAGCGGTCGGTGAGGGATCCCAGCATCCAGTAGACGATCTCCATCGCGGCAAACGGGTTGGGCGACAGGTTCAGCGCCAGCGTGGTCATCGCCCCGGCAAAGCTCGAGACCGCGACACCGGCGAGAATGATGGTCAGCGTGCCCGCGCCGCGGCCGGCCAACGCCTGCACCAGGACGACCGCGAGAACGGCGCCTGCCAGCGCCATCAGCGGCAGGGCAAGCGGGAAAGCCAGGGACAGGCCGGTATAGATGGCGATCACCGCGCCGAGCGATGCCGACGCACTCACGCCGAGAAGACCCGGTTCCGCCAGCGGATTGCGCAGATAGCCCTGCAGCACCGCGCCGGAGAGCCCGAGGGTCACCCCGATCATCAGGCCGAGCAGCGCGCGCGGCAGCCGTATTTCCCGCATGACGATGACGATGGCATCGCCCTGCCCCGTCAGCAGGGCGCGGATACTGTCCGAAATGCCCAGTGCGGCCGGACCGGCGAGCAGCGACAGCACGAACAGGACAAGGGTCAACAGCGCAAGCCCGGACAGGAGAAGGCGGTAATGATCCTTCATCTGGAGCCCTCCCGCCGTGCCGCATCCGACAGCAGCTTGACGGCCTCTGCCGTGAACGGTCCGCCGCATATCCAGTACTTGTCGGGGATATCGACGGGCTGCCGCCCCTGCAGCGCCGCCCGGAACGCCGGATGGAGCTGCGCGTCATAGGCAAGGGCGGGCGCCGGATAGGCGTTGTGGGTGGCAATCAGGTCCGGCGTGGCCATGACCAGTTGTTCGAGTGACAGTTTTTGCGTGCCGTCGAGGCCGAGCTTTTCGCCCATATTGATGAGCCCCGCCCGGTTGACGACCTCACCGGCCAGGGTGTTGCGGCCCGAGGTGATCTGGTTGGCATAATAGAGCGCGACGGTGGGCGCATCGGCGCGGCGTGCCGGAACGCTTGCCAGGGCCGTGTCCATGGCGCCCAGGAGTTCTTCCGCCCTGGCTTCGCGCCCGAGCAGGGCACCCATCCGCCGTACATTGGCGCGGATATCGTCGAAGGAGGCTTCCGGCGGGAATTCCTCGACGCGAAATCCCAGCCGCCTGAGAATATCGGTCGTGGCCCGTGTGGTGTAGGTGCTGGTCAGGACGAGATCCGGCTGCATCAGGAATATCTCTTCCGCCTGACCATGATTGAGCGCAAACGCCCCCGCCTCCCCGGCCAGAACCGATACGGTCGCGTCCCCGGCGAGATAGGACACGGAAACGAGCTGCCCGCCCGATGCCAGCAGCATCGCCAGCTGATCGGTGCAAAGGTTCATGGAGACGACGCGCCCCGGCGCTTCGGCCGAAGCGGAATCGACCGTGGCAAGCAGCGCAATGGCGGATGCCAACCACGCCGCGCCTGCGCCGGCAGCCCGTCTGTATCCCCTGCTCACGCCCGCAAACTCCCCTTGCCCCTCACACAGCCGAAACCTTGGCGGCATGCGGCGACCTGCCTATAGCTGCCATCAATATCGTCCGGCGTACAGTCATTCCTGCGGCATATCCATCGTCTGACCGGTTGACATCCCGTTTTGCCGCTTCCACCATGGGACAGATTCCGGGAGAGACAATTGGACATTCGCAAGATTGGTAAAACGCCGCTGGCCGTCACTGAAATCGGCTTCGGCGGGGCGGCGATTGGCGGGCTGTATCGTGAATGCACGCGCGACGCCGCTATGGAAACCCTGCAGACCGCGTGGGATGCCGGCATACGCTATTTCGACACGGCGCCGTTTTACGGTTTCGGCCTGTCGGAACGCCGGACCGGCGACTTCCTGCGCGACAAGCCGCGTGACAGCTACGTGCTTTCGACAAAGGTCGGCCGCCTCATGCGCCCGGTGCCGGAGGATCAGGTCCCCGATCATTCCTACGTCAATCCCCTGCCCTTCGCCGTCGACTATGACTACAGCTATGACGGCATCATGCGTTCCTTCGAATTCAGCCTGGCGCGCCTCGGCCTGAACCGGATCGACATCCTATACATCCACGACATTGGTGCCTACACCCATGGTGCCGGACAAAACGCCCTCTATATGGACCAGCTGCTCGGCAGCGGGCTGAAGGCGCTGGACGAACTCAAGTCGGCCGGGGCGATTGCCGCCTATGGGCTGGGGGTGAACGAAGTCGAGGTCTGCCTCGATGTGCTGGCCCGGCATCCGCTCGACTGCATTCTGCTCGCCGGACGCTATTCCCTGCTCGACCGCGCGGCCGAACGCGGCCTGCTGGATGTCTGCCGGGCGCAGAACACGTCCCTCGTCATTGGCGGCGTGTTCAATTCCGGCATTCTGGCGACGGGTCCCGTCCCCGGCGCGCATTTCGATTATGGTCCGGCATCCCCGGATATTCTCGAGCGCGTCCGCGCCATGCAGGCCATCGCGGAGGCCGAAAATGTGCCCCTGGCAGCCGCCGCCATCCAGTTTCCGTTCCGTGAACCGGTCGTGGCGAATGTTTTGATCGGCACCGCCAAGCCCTCGAGCCTGACCCGCAATCTGGAAATTTTATCCACGAAAGTCCCGGAATCTGTATACACCGACTGCGATCGTTTCGTCCTTCGCTAAATTCTTCTAAAAGATCGCTCCGGATTAGTATCGGCATGGGTTTCATCGGGTGGCAGCAACCGCTAATTTGCTGATCTGCCTTGCAATATCAGCCATTGCATATTCCGCTCATCTGATTACATAAGGGCTCGCTGACTGCGTTCAGCGCGCCCGGCTGGCGTATGCGGCGGCCGGAAATCAGGCAATGAATGGAGCAACGCCCGGCTCTCTTTCATGTGTTGACACGAAGTATTGAGCGAGAGACCCAGGGATGACTGCATCTTCGTCAGCGACCGTCACGGCGGCACCTATTCATGCAACGGATGACCTTTCGGCACCGGTTGCATTTGCGATTCCCGACAATGTGTTCGCGGAAACGGTCACCGAGGTGCGCCACTATACCGATCGCCTGTTCCGTTTCCGTATCACGCGGCCCACGAGCTTCCGCTTCCGTTCCGGCGAATTCGTCATGATCGGCCTGCCCAATGCGGAAAAGCCTGTCTATCGCGCCTATTCCATCGCCAGCCCGTCCTGGGACGAGGAAATCGAATTCTTCTCGATCAAGGTCGACAACGGCCCGCTGACCGAACATCTGCAAAAGATCAAGCGCGGCGATACGGTGCTCCTGCGCAAGAAGTCGACGGGAACGCTTGTTCTCGATGCGCTTCTTCCGGGCAAGCGGCTCTACATGCTGTCGACGGGAACCGGCGTTGCTCCCTTCGCCAGCCTGATCCGCGACCCCGAGACCTATGAAAAGTTCGAAGAGGTCATCCTGATCCAGACCTGCCGGGACATCGCCGAGCTGAAATACATCACCGAAATGGTCGAGGGCATCAAGGATGACCCGCTGATCGGTGAATTCGCCGCCGACAGCCTGCGGCTCTACACGACGACCACGCGCGAACCATTCACCCACATGGGCCGCATCACCGACCTGATGCAGAGCGGCAAGCTGTTCAGCGATCTCGGCCTGCCGCCGCTCGATCCCGAAACCGACCGCGGCATGATCTGCGGCTCGATGCACATGATCCACGACACCAAGGCCATTCTGGAGTCCTTCGGCCTGGTCGAGGGCGCCAACAACAAACCGGCGACCTATGTGGTCGAGCGGGCCTTCGTCGGCTAAAACCTGCCTGCAGAAACATCTGGAATATCGCGCCCGGCCTCCTTGAGGCCGGGCATTTTGTTATGCGTCTTGCCTCACTGACTTGTGACACCTTGTCTCTTCTAAAACATGAGTCCACATGCTATATGTGTGAATGTTATAAGCACCCTTATGAGTTTCAAAACCCCACATCATGGACGACACACCCACTCTTGGCTTTCTGCTGCACGATGTTGCGCGGTTGCTGCGCAAGCGGTTTGAGCAACGGGCGAAATGCCTCGGCCTGACCCGGTCGCAGTGGCAGACGCTGGCCTATCTGTCCAAGAACGAGGGGATTCATCAGGCCGGACTGGCCGAAATCCTCGAAATCGAGCCGATCACGCTGGTGCGCATCCTCGACAAGCTGCAGGAGCGCAACCTGATCGAGCGGCGCCGGCACCCGACCGACCGCCGCATCTGGCTGCTGTTCCTGCGCGATGAAGCACGGCCGCATCTGGCGGATATGCGCGTCATCGGCGAAGTCACCCGGTCCGAAGCACTCGAAAATGTGCCGGCGGAAGACCGCGAACATCTCATCCGCACTCTAACCCTTATGAAGTCCAATTTGATCGATGCCTGTCAGACACCGGTCGATGACAGGAAGACACACCATGGCTGACGGATCTCCCAACTCCCGCATTCCCGCCAATACCGATCACCCCGCCGCACCGGGGCACGCCGCGCCTGTTCTGGAAAAGACCGACGCACCCGGCGAAACACCCGTTGCCGCCCGCGTCAACGAACCGGTGCCGCTGCCCGATATCACGCCGCCGAAAACCCGCCGCAACCGTCTGCGTCCCGTGCTCTTCGCCGCGCTGCCGCTTGCCCTCGTGGTCGGCGGCTATTTCTACGTCACCGGCGGGCAGGTCATGTCCACCGACAACGCCTATGTGCAGGCGGACATGGTCGGCGTTTCCACCGATATATCGGGGCTGGTCAGCGCCATCGACGTGCATGACAACGAGGTCGTCAAGCAGGGACAGATCCTGTTCCGCATCAATCCCGACGTCTACCGCATCGCTCTTGAGGGTGCTCAGGCGCAGCTCGGCACCGTTCGCAACCAGATCCTCAACCTGCAGGCGAGCTACAAGCAGACGCTGGCGGAAATCGCCCAGGCCGAGTCCGATATTCCCTTCTACCAGAAGACGCTGCAGCGCCAGGCGGACCTGACCAACACCGCCGCCGTCTCCAAGGCCACCTATGATCAGGCCAAGCATGATCTGGATGCCGCCCAGCAGAAGGTCGATGTCGCCAGGGCGCAGGCTGCCACCACGCTCGCCCAGTTGGGCAACAATGCCGACCAGCCCGTCGAGCAGAACCCGTCCTATCTCGCCGCAAAGGCAACCGTCGACAAGGCCCAGCACGATTTTGACGCGACCACGGTGCGCGCGCCCTTCGACGGGATCGTGACCAATGTCAGTTCGCTGCAGGTCGGCGCCTATCTCCAGGCCTCGCAGGCCGGTTTCAGCCTGGTTTCGACAACCCATATGTGGGTCGCCGCCAGTCCCAAGGAAACCGAGCTGACCTATGTGAAGCCGGGCCAGCCGGTGACCGTGACCGTCGACACCTATCCGGGCGTCGAATGGAAGGGCACGGTTGCCAGCATCAGCCCGGCCTCCGGCTCGAGCTTCTCGCTGCTGCCCGCACAGAATACAACCGGCAATTGGGTTAAGGTTGTGCAGCGCATTCCCATGCTCGTCAGCATAAACGACATGGCGGGCAAGCCGCCCCTGCGCGTCGGCATGAGCGTGACGACCGAAGTCGATACCGGCCATGCACGCGGCCTGCCGCAGTTCGTGCAATCGCTCCTGGGCAGCAAGGATCATGTCTAGCACCGTCGCACTGCCGGGCACCGCACCGGTTGCCAATCGCGGCGCGATCACGGCCTGTGTCATTCTCGCCGTGATCATGCAGGCGCTCGATACGACCATCGCCAACGTGGCGCTGCCCTATATCCAGGGCAGCGTTGCGGCGAGCGCCGACCAGATCAACTGGGTCCTGACCTCCTACATCGTTGCCGCAGCGATCATGACGCCGCCGTCGGGCTTTCTCGCCGCCCGCTTCGGCCGCAAGCGCGTGCTGCTCACCGCCATCGCCGGGTTCGTCGTGGCGTCGGTGCTGTGCGGCATTGCCCAGTCGCTGCCGCAGATCGTGGCTTTCCGGTTGTTGCAGGGCCTGTTCGGCGCCTCGCTCGTCCCCCTGTCGCAAGGCATCCTTCTCGACATCTATTCCGTCGAGGAGCGCGGCTCGGCCATGGCGCTGTTCGGCGTTTCCGTCATGGTCGGTCCCGTGCTCGGCCCCGTCATCGGCGGCTGGCTGACCGATAATATCAGCTGGCGCTGGGTGTTCTACATCAACGTTCCCATCGGCCTTCTCGCCTTTGCCGGCATCGTTGCCTTCGTCACCGAAACCGGGCGGGAGCTGAAGGCCAAGCTGGACTGGTTCGGCTTCGGCACGCTCAGCCTCGCCATCGCCGCCCTTCAGCTTTTTCTCGACCGCGGCGAACAGCTCGACTGGTTTTCTTCCGGCGAAATCCAGCTGGAAGCGCTGGTCTGCGTCAGCGCCTTCTACCTGTTCCTCAGCCATACCTTCACGGCCGAACGGTCCTTCGTCAATCCAAGGCTGTTCCTTGACCGGAACTTTGCCGTCAGCATGTTCTTCATCTTCATCGTCGGCGTGACCTATCTCGCCTCGCTCGCCCTGATGACGCCCTACCTGCAGACCCTTATGGGCTATCCCGTCACCACGGCGGGCATCGTCATGGGCCCGCGCGGCGTCGGCACAATGGTGTGCATGTTCATCGTCGGCCGCCTCATCGGCAAGGTCGATACGCGCTTCCTCCTGGTGCTCGGCCTCGGGCTGACCGCCTGGGCCATGTACGACATGACCGGCTGGACGCCTGACGTATCGCAGTGGACCATCGTTTCAGTGGGCTTCATCCAGGGTGCGGGCCTCGGCTTCCTCTTCGTGCCGCTGACGACGATTGCCTTTGCCACCCTGCCTGCCAGCATGCGCGGCGAAGGCACGGGCCTGTACAATCTCTCGCGCAATATCGGTTCCAGCGTCGGCATTTCCATCGTCACGGCGCTGATCACCGAGAATGTGCAGACCAACCACGCCTCGATCGCTGCCTATGTCACGCCGTTCAACCATGCCTTCAATGCGCCTGCCGTGATGCAGCATCTCGACCCGCTGAAGGCGGCGGGCCGCGCTTCGCTTGACGGCATCATCACCCTGCAGGCCACGATCATCGCCTATATGGATGATTTCAAGCTGCTGATGCTGATGTCGCTGGCGGCCATCCCGCTGGTGTTCCTGCTGCGCAAGCCGGCACCCAGCGCCGCGCCGCCGGAACATGCGGTGATGGAATGAAACAAGGGCGGGCGGTCCAATACACCGCCCGCCCTTTTATCATGGTAACCGCGTCTTACCGCGCTGGCGGCGCATACATCAGGCCGCCCGCATTCCACAAGGCGTTGATGCCCCGGTCGATCTTCAAGGGACTGCCCTTGCCGAGATTGCGGTCGAACATTTCGCCGTAATTGCCGGTTGTCGACACGATGTTGTAGATCCAGCCCTTGTCGAGGCCCAGCGGCGCGCCCGTATCCCCCTCGGCGCCCAGAAAGCGCTTGATCGACGGATTGCCGGATTCCATCTGCTTGGCGATGTTCTCCCTGGTAATGCCCAGCTCTTCCGCCTCGATCATCGAGAACAGCGTCCAGCGGACGATGTTGAACCAGCGGTCATCGCCCTGGCGCACGGCCGGTCCCAAAGGCTCCTTGGAAATGATCTCGGGCAGCACCATGAATCCCTCGGGGTCGGACAGGGTCAGCCTTTGCGCGTAGAGTGCGGAGGCATCCGTCGTGTAGACATCGCAGCGGCCGTTGTTCAGCGCGACAATGGTTTCATCCGGGCGCTCGAACGAGACGATCTCGTAGGTGATGTTGTTCGCCTTGAAATAATCGGCAACGTTGAGTTCGGTTGTCGTGCCGGTCTCGGTGCACAGCGAGGCGCCGGAAAGCTCTTTCGCGCTCTTCACGCCCAGCGACTTCTTCACCATGAAGCCCTGCCCGTCATAATAGGCGGTGCCGACGAATTTGAGGCCCATGGTGGTATCGCGCGACAGGGTCCATGTGGTCTGGCGCGACAAGAGATCGGCTTCGCCGGACTGCAGCGCGGTGAAGCGGTCCTTGGTGGAAAGCGGAATGAAGTTGACCTTGTCCGGGTCGCCGAAGATTGCCGCGGAAACCGCATGGCAGAAATCGACGTCGAAGCCGGTCCATTTGCCCGTGCTGTCCGCATTGGAAAAGCCGAGGACGCCCTGGCTGACGCCGCAATTGACGCGGCCGCGTTCCTTGATCACCGACAGCGTGTCGGCCTTGGCGGGGGTGGCGGTAAAGGCTGCCGATGCCAGCAGCAGGGCGAGAAGTGCAGTCCGTTTCATGATGTTCTCCCTCATTGTGATTGAATAAATCTTTCCCGTCCGCCGGACACCCGCCCGGCGGTTCGTTCGTTCTTCGGTGTTTGGATCACTGGTTCGCCAGGACGGCCGTGAACGTGTCCTCCAACACGTCGATCAGATAATCCGCATTCGCCCGGCTGAAAATCATCGGCGGGCGCAGCTTCAGGATGTTGTCGTGCGGTCCCTCCGTTCCCATCAGGACACCGCGCTCTCTCGCACCATTGTTGATGGCGCGGGCAATCTGCGTGGCAGGCTCCTTGCTCTTGCGGTCCGTGACGAGCTCGACGCCGAGAAACAGCCCCTGTCCGCGCACATCGCCGATGATGGCATGACGGGCCTTCATCTCCTCGAAGCGCTGCAGCAGGTAATTGCCTGTGTCCAGCGCATTCTGCCGCAGATTGTCGCGCTCGATCACGTCGAGCACCGCAAGGCCAACGGCACAGGACACCGGGTTGCCGCCGAATGTGTTGAAATATTCCATGCCGTTGTTGAACGAGGCGGCGATCTCGCGCGTCGTTACCACCGCCGCCATGGGATGGCCGTTGCCGATGGGCTTGCCCATGGTGACGATGTCGGGCACGACGCCTTGCGTCTCGAACGCCCACCAATGGCTGCCGACGCGGCCGAAACCGACCTGCACTTCATCCGCCGCGCAGATACCGCCGGCGGCACGCACCATCGCGTAGACCTCTTTGAGGTAACCATCCGGCAGGAAAACCTGACCGGCAACGCTGGGAATGGACTCGGCAAGGAACAGGCCCGGCGCTTTGCCTGCCCGGCGCATCTGTTCGATCTGTTCGGCAACGCTTTCCGCATAGCGGCTGGCAATCTCCGCCTGCGGCCAGCCGGAGGGCGCGCGGTAGGGATCGGGAATGGCGGCCTCATAGACATGCGGCTTGCGGCCTTTTCCGCCTCGACGCTTGTATTTGTAGGGGCTGAGCTCGATCAGTTCCTGCGTCGTGCCGTGATAGGCCCAATCGAGAACAATCGCCTCCTCGCGGCCCGTGTGCGCCCGCATCATCCGCAGCATCAGGCTGTTGGCCTCGCTGCCAGAACAGGCGAAGGTCGCGACCGCGAGATCACCGGGCAGTGTCGCGGTCAGCCGCTCCGCATAGGTGACGATATTGTCGTGCAGATAGCGCGTGTTGGTGTTGAGCAGGCCCGCCTGCCATGACAGGGCCCTCACCACATCCGGATGGGCATGGCCGAGATGACAGACATTGTTGAAACAGTCGAGATAGGCCCGGCCGCGATCGTCGATCAGCCAGACACCCTCGCCGCGCACGAACTTGATCGGCTCCGCATAGGAGATCGACAGATTGGGCAGGAGCGATGTGCGGCGCGCGGCAACAATGGCCTCCCTGCTGCGCCCCGTCTGCTGGAATGTCTCGCGCGGCAGGCCGATGAAATTGGCCGGGTCCGGGAAGAGTTCACCCCAGACCGGGAGATAGCGCGCTTCGCCGACACCGAGGATGGCGGTTGCCGACAGGGATGAATCCACCGACAATTGCAGGTGCAGATGCGGTGCCCAGCCGCCATTTTCCGCGGGCGCGCCCATTTGGCCGACGAGATCGCCCGCTTGAAGCACGTCGCCCGGACGCAGCCGCGTCAGGGCCTCATGCGCAAGATGCCCCCACAGCGTTGCAAAGGGCGGGCAGCCGTCCGGCGCATGTTCGAGTTTGACCAGGCAGCCATAACCCAGCGGATCGGGCTCGATGACGACTTCCGCGACAGTTGCCGCGATGGGGGTGAACAGCTTCGTGCCTGCAGCCATGAAGAGGTCAAGGCCGAGATGCCGGGTGCGCCGCTCGCCGGCAATGAAACGCGATTCGAACATCACACCGGTATAGACGGAGCGTTCCTCGCCCCACGGCCCGATGCCAAGCGCAACACCGTTTTCCGCGCAATAGGCATCCCACCATGCGGTTGCCTTGTCCGGCTGCTGCGCCGCGGACCAGACGGTCATGGCATTTTCGGGATCGCCATAGGGAACCAGCGCCTTGGCCGCGGTGGCCGGATGCTGCGTGAGAACGGGAGCAAAGGTCCGGTTGTTGCGCTTGATCCAACCGGCAACCGCCTTGGCACCCGCAGACGCATCATATCCGCAGGCATGGCGGAAAATCGCCGTGGCAAAGCCCGGATTGATCGCATCGAGGCGCCGCAGCAATGCCCATGCGGGGGCCTCGCTGATGGCAAGATAGGGATTGTCATCCGTCTTGTCCTTGCGCTGCGCCGACAGCGTGACGCTGGTGACGAGCCGCATGGCGATCAGGTCGAACAGCAGGTCCAGCTCCTGTTCCTGCAGGGGATATTCCGCATGGAAACCCGCAACGATGGCGACTGCCGCGCCGATGGGATCGTCGAGATCGAGAATGGAATAGGCGCAGGCCACCGCCACTTCCGCGATCAGCACGCTGTGCAGCGCATCGCCGAAATCGATCAGGCCGGCAATTTTTCCCGGATTGTCCGGATCGACCAGCACATTCCAGTCATTGGCGTCATTGTGGATGACGGCGGCGCGTAAGCGAGGCAGGCGCGGCGCCACCCGCGCCTCGAACCGGTCGAGGAAGCGGCCGAGCAGCGCACGATCCTCGGCATTGTCGATATATTTCAGGCGCTGGCGCGACAGGCCCGCTGCCCGCATGTCCCAGTCGAATGTCCTGAGCGCGCCGGGATGCATGAAGCCCTGCATGGCCCTGTCCAGCCGTCCAAGCATCCCGCCGAGGCTTTGCAGGACCGCCGGCGTGCGTTCGCGTTCGGCCAGGGGATCGCCGTCCTGCCACGACACCATGCGGATGCAATGCTGTTCGCCGGCCTGGGATTGAACCTGCACCAGCACCTGCCCGCCGCGCGACCGGCGCAGTCTTGGCACCGGCAGATCGGAGGCGTTTGCTTCCAGATGATGCAGCAGCGCCGTCTGGAAATCGCTCTGGTCCTTCGGCTCGCTGGAATTGACGGCTTTGAGAATCCAGATGGAGCCATCCGATGCATCGATCCGGAAATTCTGGTCGCGTTCACTGGCGAGCGAACTGATCCGGCCCTCGACGCCAAAATGCTCCTTGGCGATGGCGAGGGCTTCCGCATTCGAAAATGCCGGTGCCGGATGGGACAGATTGATCATGCATCAACTCCTTTTCGCCAGAGCTTGGCACGGGCCTCAAAATGGGGCATCCGTTAATCCGCCGGTTTGACCGTCAGAAGGACGGCCTGAACCGGCATTTGGTCGGGGGAAGAGAAGAGGGCAATGAAGGAACTCGATGAAAAGGACCGGAACATTCTGAGCATCCTGTCGCGCGATGCCAAGATTCCGCTGAAGACGCTCGCCGGCAAGATCGGTCTGTCGCGCAGCGCAACCAGCGAGCGCATTCTTTTTCTCGAACGGTCGGGGGTGATCCGCGGTTACCGGGCCGATATCGGACAGCTGAACGAGGGGGTGATCTGTGCCTTCCTGCTGATCAGCCTGGTGCGCACCCCGGCGCTCGGCGTGCTGGACCAGCTTGCGGCCCGTCCGGAAGTCCGGCGCGTTTCCTCGGTCAGCGGGCAGCTCGACCTGATTGTCGAGGTCGAGGTGCCGTCGATGAACCATCTCAACACGATCCGCAACACGGTGGCGCTGCTGGAAGAAGTGGATGACGTCACCACATCGATCATCCTGCGCCGCGACATCGACCGGATGGGCGGCGACGCGGGAGAATAACCGCCGGCCGGCCGCACTCTCGGAGGATCAGGCAATCTCTTCGGCCAAACGGGATACCGGTTTTTGACCGGACCGCGCATACTCCGTCGTGTTCACAGATCTATTTGACGAACAAAGACGAGGTATGAAAATGAACATTTACCGCAACTATATTGCCTGGCGCAATGCGCGCCGCACCATTGCCGAACTCAACACCCTGCCGCTGGATCAATTGGCCGACCTCGGCATCGATCCGCTGATCCATGTCCTTGGCATTCCCGTCCGCTCCTATTCGGGCAGCCAACGCGAAAGGAACTAGGGTCAGGACCCTAGCTGCCGCCATCGATATAAATGGCCCGGAAATCATTGACATTGGTGCCCGTCGGGCCCGGCACAAACAGATCACCGAGAGCATCGAACGCCGACCACGCATCATTGGCATTCAACAGGCTGCGCGCGTCCCTCCCAAGACCCGCCAGCCGCGCGGCGGTGCTGCCGTCGGCAAAAGCCCCGGCATTGTCCTCCGAACCATCGATGCCGTCCGTATCGGCGGCCAGCGCCGAAATGCCCCCGGCCCCGGCAATGCCAAGCGCAAAAGACAGAAGAAACTCCGTGTTGCGCCCGCCCTTGCCCTTCCCGCGCACGGTGACCGTGGTTTCTCCCCCGGACAGGAGAACCACCGGCGCCGTGAACGGCCGGTTTCTGGTCAAAACTTCGCGGGCAAGCGCCGCATGCACATGCGCCACCTCCCGCGCCTCCCCCTCGATGGCATCGGACAGGATGACGGCGTCGACGCCCTGGCGCCGCGCCTCCGCTGCGGCCGCGTCGAGCGAGACCGCCGCCGAAGCGATGATGCGGACCGTGTTGCGGGCAAAACCGGGATCGCCGGGGCTGGGCGCGCGGGCCGCATCCAGCGACAGATGCCGCAAGGCCGCCGGCGGCAATGCAAGATTGTACTGGCGCACGATCGCCCGTGCATCGTCGAGCGATGCTTCATCCGGGACGGTCGGACCCGACGCAACCAGAGCCGGGTTGTCGCCCGGAATATCGGATATCACGAGCGTGACGACCCGCGCCGGAAAGGCGGCGGCGGCCAGCCGCCCGCCTTTGACGGTTGAAAGGTGCTTGCGCACCGTGTTCATCGCGGCGATGGGTGCGCCGGATGCCAGCAATGCCCTGTTGACCGCAATCTCGTCATCGAGTGTCATGCCTTCCGGCGGTGCCGGCAACAGCGCGGAACCGCCGCCGGATATCAGCGCCACCACAAGATCGTCCTCCGTCAGGCCAGCAACCGCGTCAAACAGTCGTGCCGTGGCCCTCAGACCCGCCGCATCGGGCACCGGATGTGCCGCCTCGATGATCTCGATCCGCTCGCATGGCACGCCGAAACCGTAGCGGGTGACGACAACCCCTTGCAGCGGGCCATCCCAGGCCTGTTCGAAAGCGCGCGCCATCTGCGCCGAGCCTTTGCCCGCACCGATGACGATGGTGCGCCCTTTCGGGCGGTCCGGCAGGTTGGCGGCAACGGTGCGTTCGGCCTGCGCCGCCGCCACGGCGGCGTCAAACAGGGATGCCAGCAATGCCCTGGGGGCGGTCTTCAATGTCATTATTGTCCGCCCCCATGGCCTTGTCTGTCGAACTCAGGCGACCGCGTGGTTGGCGATGCGCTCCAGCGCCTTGACCAGTCCGGAGTGGTCGAGACCGCTGTCGCCGTTCGCAGCACAGCTGTTGAACAGTTCCTGCGTCGATGCCGTGTTGGGCAGCGAGACGCCCAGCGTCTTGGCGCTCTGCAAGGCAAGGTTGAGATCCTTCTGGTGCAGCGAAATGCGGAAACCCGGTTCGAATGTCCGCTTGATCATCCGCTCGCCATGCAGTTCGAGAATGCGCGAGGAGGCAAAGCCGCCCATCAGGGCCTCGCGCACCCGCGCCGGATCGGCACCGGCCTTCGACGCCAGCACCAGCGCTTCCGAAATGGCTTCGATGGTCAGGGCAACGATGATCTGGTTGGCAACCTTGGTCACCTGGCCGTCGCCGCAATCGCCGACGAGCGTGATGTTCTTGCCCATCAGCTTGAACAGCGGCAGGGCCCGGTCGAAGGCGCTTTGCTCGCCGCCCGCCATGATGCTGAGCGTGGCGTTCCTGGCGCCCACCTCGCCGCCGGACACCGGCGCATCGATATATTCGCTGCCCGTCTCGCGAACCCTTTTGGCGAATTCCTTCGTTTCAATCGGCGAGATCGAGCTCATGTCGATAACGAGCTTGCCCGGCTTCAAGCCGAAGACCACGCCGTTTTCGCCAAAGAGCACGTCCTTGACCTCGGGCGTATCCGGCAGCATCAGGATGATGATATCCGTCTTTTCGGCGAGAGCCTTGGGGCTTTCAACGATCTTCAGGCCGTTCTCGACCAGTTCCGGGCGCGGCTCGATGAAGAATTTCGAGGTGTAGACGTTATGCCCCGCATCCTGCAGGTGACGTGCCATGGGCGTGCCCATGATGCCCAGTCCGATGAAACCTATGTCAGCCATGTCCTCAGCTCCTCATTCTCAAGATGTCGGCGGATTTCTGCGCGTCGGAAAAGTCCTTCAGCCAGCCCAGTCCGCGTTGCGTTTCAGTCTTTGGTTTGTATTCGCAGCCGATCCAGCCGGTGTAACCGGCCTCGTCCAGTGCCTCGAACACGAAGGGATAGTTGATCTCGCCCATGCCCGGCTCATTCCGGCCGGGATTGTCGGCCAGCTGGATATGGGCAATCCGGTCCTTGTGGCGCTGGTAGGTCGCCACCAGTTCGCCGCGCGTGCGCTGCTGGTGATAGAGATCGTACTGGATGAAGAGATTGTCGCTGCCGACCTCGTCGATGATCGATGCCGCCTGTTCGACGGTATTCAGGTAGAAACCGGGAATATCGTAGGCATTGATCGGCTCGATCAGCAGGCGGATCTGGTGCCTGGCGAGCTCCTGCGCCGCCAGGCGCAGATTGTGCACGAATGTCGTGCGCAGCACATCGGCCGCCAGCCCGACCGGCGCGATGCCGGCAAGGCAGTTGATCTGCCTGCACCCCAGCTCGGTGGCATAGTCGATGGCCGTGGCAACGCCGCGCCGGAACTCATCGATCCGGTCCGGCAGCACCGCTATGCCGCGCTCGCCGCCCGCCCAATTGCCGGCCGGAAGATTGTGCAGCACCTGCACCAGCCGGTGCTGCCCGAGTTTCTGTTTGAGAACGGCCGCATCGAATTCATAGGGGAAGAGATATTCCACCGCATCGAAACCCGCCTGGCTGGCCAGTGCAAAGCGGTCGAGAAACGGAACCTCGTTGAAGAGCATCGTCAGATTGGCTGCAAATTTGGGCATGAGACCTCCGGAAAGTCAGTGAATGTCAGTCAAGGAATGCCGCGACGGCGGTCGGCGCATCCTGTTTCTGTTCGGCCAGCTCCTCGAACTCGACCACCGCATTGATGTCGGCGCCCATGGAGATATTGGTCACCCGCTCGAGGATGAACTCGATGACCACCGGCACCTGGTGTTCGTCCATCAGCGCCTGCGCCTGCGCAAAGGCGTCGGCAAACTGGTTGGGGCTGCGCACGCGGATGGCCTTGCAGCCGAGACCCTCGGCCACCGCCACGTGGTCGACGCCGTAGCCTTTCTCCGCATCATCAGACGCATTGATGTTGTCGAAAGCAAGCGACACTTCGAAATCCATGTTGAAACCGCGCTGCGCCTGACGGATCAGCCCGAGATAGGAATTGTTCACGACCACGTGCAGATAGGGCAGCTTGTGCTGGGCGCCGACGGCCAGTTCCTCGATCATGAACTGGAAATCATAGTCGCCGGAGAGCGCCACGATCGGCCGGTGCGGATCGGCGGCACGCACGCCGAGGGCGGCGGGCAAGGTCCAGCCAAGAGGACCGGCCTGACCGCAATTGATCCAGTTGCGCGGGCGGTAGACATGCAGGAACTGCGCCCCGGCGATCTGGCTGAGGCCGATGGTCGTGACATAGCAGGTATCGCGGCCGAACGCCTTGTTCATCTCCTCATAGACGCGCTGCGGCTTCAGCGGCGTCTGGTCGAAATGCGTCTTGCGCAGCAGGGTGCGCTTGCGCTCCTGGCATTCCCGCGCCCATGCCGACCAGTCGCGCAGTTTGCCCGCGGCCTTCCATTCGGTGGCCACGTCGAGGAACAGCTTCAGCGCCTTGCCCGCATCGGAGACAATGCCGAAATCCGGTGCGAAGACGCGGCCGATCTGGGTCGGCTCGATGTCGACATGCACGAATGTGCGCCCTTCCGTATAGGTCGCGACATTGCCCGTATGCCGGTTGGCCCAGCGGTTGCCGATCCCCAGCACGAAGTCCGATGCCAGCAGCGTGGCATTGCCGTAGCGGTGCGAGGTCTGCAGGCCGCACATGCCCGCCATCAGCCGGTGATCGTCCGGGATCGTTCCCCAGCCCATCAATGTCGGGATGACGGGAACGCCGGTGATTTCGGCAAATTCAACCAGGAGATCGGAAGCATCGGCATTGATGATGCCGCCGCCCGCCACGATCAGCGGGCGTTCCGCCGCATTGAGCATAACAAGCGCCTTTTCCACCTGCGCGCGCGTTGCGGTGGGCTTGTACGGCTCGAGCGGTTCATAGGTGTCGGCGTCGAATTCGATTTCCGCCAGCTGCACATCCAGCGGCAGGTCGATCAGCACCGGCCCCGGACGGCCCGAGCGCATGATGTGAAAGGCCTTCTGGAAGACGTAGGGCACCAGGCCGGGTTCCATCACGGTCACCGCCCATTTGGTCACCGGCTTGGCGATGGAAGCGATATCGACGGCCTGAAAATCCTCCTTGTCGAGACGGGCGCGCGGCGCCTGCCCGGTGATGCACAGAATGGGGATGGAATCGGCCGAGGCCGAGTAAAGACCGGTGATCATATCGGTGCCGGCCGGGCCCGATGTGCCGATGCACACGCCGATATTGCCGTGATTGGCGCGGGTATAGCCCTCCGCCATGTGCGAAGCGCCTTCCACGTGGCGCGCCAGGATATGGCGAACCGAACCGCGGGCGCGCAGCGCCGAATAGAACGGGTTGATGGCCGCGCCCGGCACACCGAAAGCGCAATCGATCCCCTCCTTTTCCAGGATAAGAACCGCAGCATCGACAGCACGCATTTTGGTCATGATCATTCCTCCAGATTTAGTGGGATCATAATCCGTTTCATAAATCGCACAATGAATTTCTGGAAATCATTCTCATTATATGGAAATAAAGATTTTCAATAAAACTGGTAAAATCAACCGCGCCGGATTATGCCAATGCATCGTAATGCAAGGGGAAAGACGGCAGCATGGCCTTACAGTCAACAGCAGCAAAAGGCAGGCGGGGACGCAAGGCGGGGGAGAATGCCGTGCCTTCCTCGGTTCAGGTGCTTGACCGCAGCCTCCATCTGCTCAGCATCGTCGCCGACAATGACGGATCGACGCTGACGGACCTCGCCGACCACACGGGCATGGCGCCATCGACCGTTCACCGGCTGCTGACGTCGCTTGCCAATCACGGCATGCTCGCGCATGACCCGGAATCCGGCGAATGGACGGTCGGCGTGCGCGCCTTTGAAATCGGCAACGCCTTCCTGCGCTACCGCAAGCTCGGCAGCATCAGCCGGCCATTCCTGAAAAAGCTGATGGACGCGTGCGGCGAGACCGCCAATGTCGCCATCGAGGATGAGGGCGATGTGGTGTTCATCTCCCAGATCGAGAGCCATGCGCCGATGCGCGCCTTCTTCCGGCCGGGACGGCGCGGCCCCATCCATGCATCGGGCATCGGCAAGGCGATCCTGTCGACCTGGTCGGACACCGATATCGGCCAGATGCTCAGCGGCAAGACGCTGGCGCATTTCACCGACCGCACGCTCGATACGCTGCCCGCCCTCTTGAAGGACATTCAGCAGATCCGCGCACGCGGCTGGTCGATCGACGATGAGGAGCACACGCTCGGCATGCGCTGCATTGCAGCACCCGTTTTCAATGAACACGGCGAGGCCATCGCCGGGATTTCGATTTCAGGCCCGGCCGTGCGCCTGCCCAAGAACAAGCTGGATGTGTTTGGACCGGTCATCCGCCGGACCGCCGATGAACTGACGCAGGCCATGGGTGGCCGCAAACCGCACGAACTCTAGCGGGAAAAGCAAAAGGGGCCGACGGCCCCTTTTTCGTCATCCTCAGGCGATCTGCAGATCGGCCGCCGACCGGGCCGGCCCCGCCGCCGGATGTTTGTCGAGCCTGCTCTTCATCGGCTTGCCCGCCACATAGACTTCGGCCACCGAACGGTCATCCCCCATGGTCTGCAGGATGAACAGCTCTTCGGCGAGCGTGGTTGCCGTGCGCATGCGCAATTCCATCGCCGGCTTGGCGCGGCTGTCGAGTACCGTGATATCGGCATCGGCGCCCGCATGCAGCGATCCGATCCGGTCTTCAAGGCCGAGCGCCCGCGCATTGCCGAGCGTCATCATGTAGTAGGACGCGAAGGGCGAGAGGCGCTGGCCCTGCACATGCAGCACCTTATAAGCTTCGGCCATCGTCTCCAGCATGGAGAAGCTGGTGCCGCCGCCGACATCCGTCGCCACCGAAAACCGCGCGCCCAGCGTCTGGAACCGGTCGCGGTCGAACAGGCCGCTGCCGAGGAACAGATTGGAGGTCGGGCAGAAGACCGCCACGGACCCGGTTTCGGCCAGCGCCGCAATTTCCCGGTCGGAGAGATAGATGCAGTGCCCGAGCAGCATCTTTTTGCCCAGGAGGTCATAGCCGGCATAGATGTCGGTATAATCCTTGGCGGCGGGGTAAAGCGACGTGGCATAGGCAACCTCGTCGCGGTTTTCCGACAGGTGCGTCTGCACGTAGCATTCGGGATGTTCACGCACGAGAACCCGGCTCATCTCCATCTGCTCGGGCGTCGAGGTGATGGCAAAGCGCGGGCTGATGGCATAGTGCGCCCGGCCGCGGCCGTGCCATTTCGCGATCAGCGCCTTGGTCTCGTCGTAACCGGACTGCGCCGTGTCGCGCAGCCCTTCCGGCGCATTGCGGTCCATCATGACCTTGCCGCCGATCATCAGCATGTTGCGCTTTTCCGCTGCCGCGAAATAGGCGTCGACGCTTTCCGGATGCACCGAGCAATAGGCAACCGCCGAGGTGGTGCCGTTGCGCAGAAGTTCGTCCATGAAGCGCCCGGCGATGAAATCGGCATGGGCGGAGGACGCGAACTTCTGCTCCTCGACGAAGATGTAGGTATTGAGCCATTCCAGCAGCTGCGCCCCGTAGGAGGCGATGGCCTGCGTCTGCGGGAAGTGCAGATGCGTGTCGATGAAGCCCGGCAGGATCAGATGCGGGCGGTGATCGACGATCTCCGCCTGCGGCCCGGCCAGAGGCGCAAGCGTTGCATGGTCACCCACGCGGGCAACCCTGCCGTTTTCGATGAGAACGGCACCGTCTTCGAAATAGGAATAGGACGCGGTGTCATCGATGGCCTTCGGCGCATCGGTAAAGGTCAGCACCCGGCCGCGCAGCAGCAGTTGGCTCATTGGATTGTTCCTCCCTTGACTGTGTTCTCATACCACTTGGCCAGCAATTGCCGCTCCTCGTTGGAGATGGCGGTCACGTTGGCCGGTGGCATGGCGTGCGAGCGCCCGGCCTGGAGATAAATCTCGCGGGCATGCGCGGCGATCTGGCCATCGGTTTCCAGCATGACGCCCTTGGGCGGGGCGATAAGCCCTTCCCAGCCCGGCTCCTTCGCATGGCACATGGAGCAGCGGCCGAGGACCGTATCGCGCACCTTGGGAAATTCCGCCGAGGCGATGAAGGGCTGCTGCACGGCCGATACCTTGTCGGCGGCCGGGCCTCCCGACAGGATTTTCGGCACCGTCGACAGCCACATGATGACGATGAACAGGATGGCGGTGACAAGCCAGGTCCAGGTCGGATCGCCCTTGCGGGCATGGCGCGTGTTGAACCAGTGGCGGATGGTGACGCCCATCAGGAAGACCAGCGATGCGATGATCCAGTTGTACTGGGTGCCGAATGCCAGCGGATAATGGTTCGACAGCATCAGGAACAGCACCGGCAGCGTCAGGTAGTTGTTGTGGGTGGAGCGCTGCTTGGCCTGCTTGCCCAGCTTCGGATCCGGCGTCTTGCCGGCAATGAGGTCCGCAACCACCTTCTTCTGGTTCGGAATGATGATCATGAACACGTTTGCCGACATGATCGTCGCCGTGAAGGCACCCAGATGCAGGAAGGCGGCACGGCCGGTGAACAGCTGGGTATAGCCCCAGGCCATGCCCACCAGAATGAAATAGAGCAGCACCATCAGCCGCGTATCGTTGCGGCCCAGCGGCGACTTGCAGATCGTGTCATAGACCACCCAGCCGCCGAAGATCGAAGCCAGCGAGATCGCGATGGCCACCGGGCGCGAGACATCAAGCACATGCGGATCGATCAGGTAGAGGTCGGCGCCGGCATAATAGACGATGCACAGCATGGCGAAGCCGGACAGCCACGTCGCATAGGATTCCCATTTGAACCAGGTGAGATGTTCGGGCATCTGCGCCGGAGCGACCAGATATTTCTGGATGTGATAGAAACCGCCGCCATGCACCTGCCATTCCTCGCCATGGGCGCCGACCGGAAGGTCCGGACGCTGCCGCAGGCCAAGATCCAGCGCCACGAAATAGAATGACGAGCCGATCCACGCAATGCCGGTGATCACGTGCAACCAGCGGACGGCAAAATTCAGCCATTCCCAGGCTATGGCATATTCATACATGCGGCTCTCCCTTTTATGCGAAAGAGTATGTGCCAAAGCCTGAGCCGCAGGAAAACGCCATAAATCGCCCATCTCTTTCAAAAAAAACTATAAAATGCTACATCATGGAACGGTGTAAGACAGGGGTGGGAACCATGTCATATTTCGATAATCTTCGTGTTTTCGTTCGCGTCGTCGAACTGGGAAACCTTTCTGCCGCCGGCCGGGACCAGCGGGCGTCCCCGGCTGTCGCCAGCAACCGCATCAAGGAGCTGGAGCGCTATCTCGGCGTGCGCCTTTTCAACCGCACCACGCGCAAGCTGACGCCGACCGAGCATGGCCGTGTCTTCTATGAAGGGGCGGTCAAGATCATCGAAGCGATCAACGAGGCGGAAGCGGCGATTGCCGACCTGTCGCAAAAGCCGAAGGGCGCCATCCGCATCACCGCGCCGCTCGGCATCGGCCGTCGGCTGATTGCCTCGGGCGTGCCGGAATTCCACGACAAATATCCGGATATCGAGGTGCGGCTGCGATTGTCGGACCACAATATCGACATCATGAGCGAGGGCGTCGACGTCGCCTTCAAGCTCGGCATTCTCGAAGACTCCAACCTGCGCATGCGCGGCATCATGAACTGCGAGCGGGTGATCTGCGCCTCGCCGGACTATCTTGCCAAGCGCGGCATCCCGGCCAGCCCGGACGAGCTCATAACCGGGCATCACGATTGCCTGCTTCTGCGCTATCCCGGCTCCAAGGAATATTACTGGACGCTGCAGACGCCGGAAGGCCCGCGCAAGCTGGAGGTCAGCGGCCCCTATGATTCCGATGACGGGGATGTTTTGACCCGCTGGGCGCTCGATGGCCGCGGCATCATCAACAAGCCGCTGTTCGAGGTCAAAAACCACATCAATGACGGGACATTGCAGCCGATCCTTGAGAATACGCCACCGGTCAGCATCCAGCTTGCAGCGATCTATCCGCACAAGCGGTTCCAGGACCCGAAGGTGCGGCTGATGATCGATTTCATGACCGAGCGCTGCCAGCGGCTGATCAGCGCCATGCTCGAATAGGCATCAGGCGTGCAGGCGCGCCTTCTGCCTGGGCAGGCGCTCCTCGCCGATCCGGTGGTTGAGGGCTGAGGTCATGATTTCGGCCGCCGCCAGCGCCGCAATGACGCACGGGCGCTTGTCCTTGACCGCGGTTCCCCCCACCGGGCAGACAAGCCCGTCAAAAATGTCCGGGCGGCCGACTTCCCGCTCCAGCCAGCTGCGGAACGTCGCCTTCTTGGTCTTCGAACCGATCATGCCGACATAGGCGGCGTCGCCCCGTGCCAGGGCTTCGGCTGTGATGAGAAAATCCAGCGCATGGTCATGGGTGAGGACAACGAAGGCGCTGCCCGCCGGCGCATCGCGCACCACCACTTCCGGCATCGCCGTCAGGCAGGTTTCGATGCCGGGGACCCGCGTGGCAGACAATTCGATCTCGCGCGTGTCGACGAGAACGATGCGCAGCGGCACCAGCGACAGGGCCATGGCCAGCGCGTCGCCGACATGCCCCGCCCCGAAGATGTAGACATGCGGGCGCTGGGCGATTTCCAAGTCGACCTTTTCCACCAGCGCCGAGCGCAGGGGCCTGTCCACCCGCTTGAAGCCAAGGGCAACCCGCCCGCCGCAGCATTGTCCGATCTCCGGTCCGAGCGGAACGGAAATATCGTCCGCATCCGCCCCGCCTTCGCTCAGCAGCCGCCGCGCGTGGTCGATGGCCATGAATTCGAGCTGGCCGCCGCCGATGGTTCCAAAAATGCAATCGACCGCAACCAGCATCCAGGCGCCCGCTTCGCGCGGTGTCGAGCCGCTGGCGGATTTCACCTCGACCAGCACCACATGTTTGCGCCGGTTGAGAAAATCCCTGATATCATCGCGGTTCGACGGCATGGGACGCTCACTTCCCGTTTCGCGCAGCGCGCAGCCGTTCGACCGCCATCAGCACGCGTTCCGGTGTCGCCGGGGCATCGAGGCGCGGTGCGACCCGGTAGTCGGCAACGCTGGCGACTGCCATGGAGATTGCCTCGAGCACGGAGATGGCCAGCATGAACGGTGGCTCGCCGACCGCCTTGGAACGGCGGATCGTCTCTTCGCGATTGACGGACCAAGTGGCCAGTTCCACATTGAACTGGCGCGGACGGTCCGAGGCGAGCGGGATCTTGTAGGTGGAGGGCGCATGGGTGCGCAAGCGTCCCTTGGCGTCCCACCAGAGCTCCTCGGTGGTCAGCCACCCCATGCCCTGCACGAAGGCGCCCTCAACCTGCCCGAGATCGAGCGCCGGATTGAGCGATTTTCCGACATCATGCAGCACATCCGTCCGGTCGACCTGATATTCGCCGGTCAACGTATCGATGCTGACCTCCGAGACCGAAGCGCCATAGGCGAAGTAATAGAACGGCCGGCCTCTGCCTTCCGCGCGGTTCCAGTGGATTTTCGGGGTCTTGTAGAAACCCGCAGCCGACAGCTGCACGCGCGCGCCATAGGCCGTGCGGATGAAATCGGGAAACGGGATAAGGCGATTGCCGACGCGGACCGCGTTGGGTTCGAAAAAGACTTCGCTCTTTGCGACCGCATAATGTTCGGCGGCAAAATCCACCAGCCGCGCCTTGATCTGCTGCGCCGCATTGGCCGCGGCCATGCCGTTGAGATCGGACCCGGACGATGCTGCCGTCGCCGATGTGTTGGGCACCTTCGCCGTGGTCGTCGCGGTCACCTTGACGCGGTCGAGATCGACCTGGAACTCGTCGGCCACCACCTGCGCCACCTTCGTGTAGAGCCCCTGCCCCATTTCCGTGCCGCCATGGTTCAGATGGATCGAACCGTCGCTGTAGACATGTACCAGCGCACCCGCCTGGTTGTATTCGGTCTTGGTGAAGGAGATGCCGAACTTGACCGGCGTCAGCGCGATGCCGCGCTTGATGATCCGGCTGTCGCGGTTGAACGCAAGAACCGCTTCACGCCTTGCCGCGTAGTCCGACGACACCTCCAGTTCGGCGACGATCTGCGGAATGATATTGTCTTCGACGGTCTGATGGTAGGGCGTGACGTTCCTGCCGGCGTCGCCGTAGAAGTTGGCCTTGCGGATCTCCAGCGGGTCCTTCCCCAGCGCATAGGCGATATCCTCGATCATCCGCTCGCCGCCAACCATGCCCTGCGGGCCGCCGAAGCCGCGAAACGCCGTGTTGGACACCGTATTGGTCTTGAGCGGCCGCGAACGCAGGCGGACATTCGGATAGAAATAGCAATTGTCGGCGTGAAACAGCGCCCGGTCGGTGACCGGTCCTGAGAGATCAGCGGAGAAGCCGCAGCGCGCCGAAAACGTCGCATCCACCGCTTCGATACGGCCGTCATCGTCAAAACCCAGTTCATAGGCCACGTGGAAATCGTGGCGTTTGCCTGTGGCAACCATGTCGTCATCGCGATCCGGCCTGATTTTAACCGCCCGCTTGTATTTCTTCGCCGCAACCGCTGCGACGGCGGCGAACAAATTGGCCTGCGTTTCCTTGCCGCCGAAGCCGCCGCCCATGCGCCGCACATTGACCGTGACCGCATTGGCGGGCACGCCGAGAACGTGGCCGACCATGTGCTGGGTCTCGCTCGGGTGCTGGGTCGAGGAATACACCGTCACCTCGTCGTCCTCGCCCGGCATGGCAAAGGCGATGTGGCCTTCGAGATAGAAATGATCCTGCCCGCCGATGCGCATTTCACCGCTCAGCCGGTTCGTTGCCTTGGCAAGCCCCTCGGCGATATCTCCGCGCTCGAGCTTGAGCGGATCGATGACCAGCGGATAACCGGCTTTTTCAGCGTCGAGCACGTCGATGGCGTGATCGAGATCGCGATATTCCACCTTGACCTTCGCGGCCGCATTCCGGGCAATCTGCCGCGTTTCGGCAATGACGGCAAACATGGGCTGGCCATGGAACTCCACCTTGCCCACCGCAAAGACCGGATCGTCATGCTTGCCGGCCGGGCTCACATCGTTGTGGCCGGGGATATCGTCCACCGTCAGCACGCCGATCACGCCTGCACACGCCCTGACCGCTTCGAAATCAATCGACACGATGTCCGCGTGCGCACGCTGCGACAGGCCGAGATAGGCATGCAGCGTGTCGGCCGGTTCCGGCATGTCATCGATATATTCGGCGGAACCGGAAACGTGCTTGTGGCCGGATTCATGCGGCTGCTGTTCGTGCACCCCGCCCTTGATGCGGGCCAGCGGCTGGATCGAATTCATGCTCTCCTCCTAGCCCGCAACCGCGGCATAACGGTTCAGCCGAATATTGTCTTCGCCCGTCGTCTCCAGATGGAAGCGGCGCAGCAGGTTCCTGGCGGTCAAAAGGCGGTAGTCCGCCGAGGCGCGCCAGTCGGTCAGCGGCGTGAAATCCGCTGCAAAGGCCGCCATCGCCCGCTCGATAGCCGCGTCATCCCATGAGGAGCCCGTCAGCACCTCTTCGACGGCGGCCGCGCGCTTTGGCGTCCCTGCCATGCCGCCGAAGGCGATCGTGGCAGCCTGTACCTTGCCAGCCGTGTCGAGCAGCACCTTGAACGCACCGCACACCGACGAAATGTCCTCGTCGAGCCGTTTCGATATCTTGTAGACGGCGAACAGTTCGCCCGGCTTGAGCGCGGGAATGTGGATCGCCTCGACGAATTCTCCCGGCACGCGGTCCTGTTTGCCATAGTCGATGAAGTATTTTTCCATCGGCACGGTCCGGCGGTTCGGCCCCTTGCGCAGGCGCACGCTTGCACCAAGCGCAATCAGCGCCGGGGGCGTATCGCCGATGGGCGAACCATTGGCGACGTTGCCGCCGATCGTGCCCATATTGCGCACCTGCTCGCCGCCGATGCGGTTCCACAGCTCCGACAATTGCGGGAAATGTTCCGAGATGGCCGGATAGGCATCGGTGTAGCTCACACCGGCGCCGAGCGTCAGCCCGTCCTCGTCGGCCGTGATCCGGCGGAGCCCGTCCAGATGCGAGGTGAAGATGACGGGGCCGATCTCCCGCATGAATTTCGTCACCCACAGCCCGACATCGGTCGAACCGGCAACGATGGTTGCGCCGGGATTGGCGTCGAGAACAGCGGCGAAATCATCCACATCGGCGGGCAGGATAAAGCGCCGCTTGCCTTCGCCGATATCGACGCGCCTGCCGTCCTTCAATGCCTGCAGCTGTTCGATGACCCGTGCGCGCTCGGCGACAAGCGGATCATTGCCGGCATTGCGCGCCGACACGCTTTGCGCTGCGCGGATGATGGCGGCATAGCCGGTGCAGCGGCACAGATTGCCCTGCAGCGCTTTTTCAATGTCCCGCACCGCCGGGCTCGGATTGTGCATCCACAGGCCGTAGAGCGACATGACGAAACCGGGTGTGCAGAAGCCGCACTGGGAAGCATGGGTGTCGACCATCGCCTGCTGCACCGGATGCAGCGTACCGTCGGCTGCGGCAAGCGCCTCCACCGTGACGATATGGCAGGCATCGAGCGAGCCGACAAAACGGATGCAGGCATTGACCGATTCATAGGTGAGCTGGCCATGGGTCAGGCGGCCGACCAGGACAGTGCAGGCGCCGCAATCGCCTTCGGCGCAGCCCTCCTTGGTGCCCCGCAACCGGCGATCGAGGCGCAGGAAATCGAGTAGCGTCTGGGTTGCCGCCACATCGGTCAGTTCGACATGCCGGTCATTGAGCAGGAAGCGGAGGCTGGTGCGCGTCTGGATATCCATGGCCGGTCAGCTCCCGCGATAGGTCGAATAGGCATAGGGCGCGACGAGCAGCGGCACGTGGTAGTGTGCGGCCTCGTCACCGATGCCGAAGCGGATCGGCACCACATCGAGGAACGGCACGGCGCCATCGGTCTGCCCGCCGAGATAGGCGCCGACATGAAAACGCAGCTCGTAGGTGCCGGCACGCATCTCCGCGCCGGCCAGAAGCGGTGCATCGCAGCGTCCGTCCGCATTGGTGCGCGTGCTGCGCAGTGCCGAGAACTGCTCGCCGTCAAGACGCAGGAGATCGACCCGCAGGTTGGCGGCAGGCTTGCCGCTGGCGGTATCCAGCACATGCGTCGTCAGACGGCCTGTCGTTTCGTTCTGAGAACTCATGAGCGTTCCTCCCTCCCGAGGCGGATTTTCCACTTTTGCATCGCCCAGTTTGCCCGGCGCGGCGGCGGTGCAGTAGGCGGCGCTTCCTTGCAGGACTTTCAAAATTTTCTGGGGGAATGCATCTCCGCTTATTTGATTATTCATGGGATCGGACCAGCAGAGTGGAGGACGGATCGCTGCCATGAGATACCCCAGAGACTTGCATGGATACGGAGAAACCCCGCCGCAGGCCCATTGGCCGGCCGGCGCAAAAATCGCCGTCCAGTTCGTTGTGAACTATGAGGAAGGCGGCGAGAACTGCGTCCTGCACGGGGATGCCGCGTCGGAAGCCTTTCTCTCGGAAATCATCGGCGCGCAGGCCTGGCCGGGCCAGCGGCACTGGAACATGGAATCGATCTACGAATATGGCGCGCGGGCCGGTTTCTGGCGCCTGCACCGCCTGTTCACCGACCGGAAGGTGCCTGTAACCGTCTATGGCGTGGCAACCGCCCTGCAGCGCTCGCCTGCACAGGTCCGCGCCATGCTGGATGCGGACTGGGAGATCGCCTCGCACGGGCTGAAGTGGATCGAATACAAGGATTATTCCAGGGAGGCGGAGCGCGAGCACATGCGCGAGGCCATCCGCATCCACGCGGATATCACCGGCGAGCGGCCGAAGGGCTGGTACACCGGCCGCTGCTCGGTCAACACGGTGGACCTCGCAACGGAGGAAGGCGGCTTCGACTATGTGTCGGATTCCTATGCCGACGACCTGCCCTACTGGCACGAGGCCGCCGGCCGGCAGCAGCTGATCATCCCCTATACGCTGGATGCCAATGACATGCGCTTCGCCACGCCGCAGGGCTTCAATTCCGGCGAGCAGTTCTTCTCCTACCTCAAGGACAGTTTCGACACGCTCTACGCCGAAGGCGAGGCCGGTTCTCCCAAGATGATGAGCATCGGCCTGCATTGCCGCCTTGCCGGCAGGCCGGGGCGCGCGGCCGCCGTCGCAAGGTTCATCGACTATGTGCAGAGCCACAGCCATGTCTGGCTGGCGCGGCGCATCGACATTGCCCGGCACTGGGCAGAAACCCATCCGCAGCCCTCCGGCGAACCGCGCCCGTCGGGACTGGCGGAAGCGGCATTCGTGGCGCGCTTTGGCGGCGTGTTCGAACATTCCGAATGGATCGCGCAGCGCGCCTTTGCCGGCGAGCTTTCCCATGGGCACGACACGGCAGCGGGGCTTCATGCCCTGCTGACCACCGTCTTCCGCGACGCGTCGGCGGAGGAACGGCTTGCCGTGCTTACCGCCCACCCGGATCTCGCGGGGAAACTGGCGCAGGCCAAGCGGCTGACGGAAAGTTCCACACAGGAACAGGCATCCGCCGGTCTCGATGCCCTGACCGACGCGGAGCGCGCGCAGTTCGAAGCGCTCAACGGCCTCTACGTCGAAACCTTCGGCTTCCCCTTCATCATCGCGGTCAAGGACCACAGCAAGGATGGCATCCTTGAAGCCTTCCGGGCGCGCGTCAAGAACGACCGGGAAACCGAATTCAACACCGCCTGCCGGCAGGTGGAGCGGATCGCGTTTCTCCGCCTGCAGGGCCTGCTGCCAAACTGAGGGATGACCATGTCAGGTTCAACAGCCATGCGCGAGATTCGGATACAGCCCCTTACCCGTGAAGCGTTCCAGCCCTTCGGCGACGTGATCGAGGTGGAGGGATCATCCAGCTTTCCCATCAATCACGGCATGTGCATGCGCTATCACGACCTGGCGAAGGTCGAGACAACCGGGGAAAACCCGCGCGTGCTGATCAGCCTCCTGCGCGGCAAGCCCTATGATTTGCCGCTGACGCTGACGATGGTGGAGCGGCATCCGCTCGGCAGCCAGGCCTTCATGCCGCTGTCCGCCCATCCCCTGCTGGTCGTGGTCGCCCATGACCTGCCCGGCGGGGCGGGCGATCCCATCGCCTTCCTGACGGGGCCGGGACAGGGTGTGAACATCCATCGCAATATCTGGCATGGCATCCTCACGCCCCTCGGCGGTATCTCGGATTTTATCGTCGTGGATCGCGGCGGCGACGGTAACAATCTCGAGGAACATTTTTACCCCGAACCGTTCATCGTCCGCTGAGCGTGGCCGGCGGCATGCCGGCTTTCCCGAAGCGCTCGACAAGCCACTGGATAAAGGCCTTCAGCCTGGCGCTCTGATGCCTGCCGGGTGGATACACCACATGGAACGGCAGCGGCGGATGGCTCCATTCGCCGAGGATTTCAACGAGTTGCCCGGACTCCAGGTAAGGCTGGACGAACGGCCTGAGATTCTGTCCGATACCGAGCCCTGCCAGCATCATGGCGATCTGGCCATTGTCCTCATTGGCGGAGAATTGCAGCTCGCTGACGGTGTACCTGTCACCGGGCTTCACGAACAGCATCGGCTTGGCCCTGCCATCCGCATGCGAGAAGAAGCCAACCTTGCAGTGGCGGCCCGCGAGTTCCTGCGGGGCCGCAGGCGTCCCCATGCGTTCGAGATAGGCGGGCGACGCGCACGTCACGAACCCGGCATCGAACAGGTGCCGTGCCACGAGGGACAGGTCGCCGATGTCCCCGGCCCTGATCGCACAGTCCACGCCCTCGCCGACGATGTTCGCCGTTCGGTTGCTTGTGCCCAAGGCAATGGTTATGTGCGGGTATTGCGCATGGAAATCCGGCAGGTGCGGGATCAGGATATTCTGGGCGAACGTGGCGGTGGATTCGATGCGCAGATGCCCTCGCGGTGTCAGCTTGCTGCCGCGCACCGCTCCGTCGGCCTCGTCGATCTCCGCCACCAGACGGGCCGCATGGCGGTAATATTCCTCGCCCTCCGGTGTCACCGCGACGTGGCGGGTGGTCCTGTGCATCAGCCGGGTGCCGAGATGCTTTTCCAGATCGGTCACGAGCTTGCTCACCGTCGAGCGCGGCAGCAGCAGCTGGTTGGCAGCGCCCCGGAAGGAACCGAATTCAACGACCCGTACGAAGGCGCGCATCGCAAGCAGCTGATTCACCGCGTTTCTCCACGTGCGAACGATTGTCCACGATTATGGACAGTGATGCCATCAATGCGGCATTTTGTTTCCGATTTCAATCACCTATTTCCTGCTTTCAGCGCGGCCGGAGCCCGTCCGGCTGCTCGTCTCCCACAGGAAAGAGTGAATCCATGACCATCGATCCGATGAAAATTCTGCGCCTGAACCTGCCGCAATGGCAGGGCGGCGACCATCCCGACTATGCAATCGGCGCCCGCGTGCTCGCTGCCTTGGCGCCGCAGGCGCCGGGACCGGAAGAGACGGTGGCCGTGCCGGAAGCCGATGACGCCCAGCGGCCGGTCGAGCGGGGCATCGTCTCCCGCCAGCCGCTGCTCGATCTCATCGCCGCAACCAGCGCATCCATCGCCCGGCACGATCCCGAGGCCATTGTCACCCTTGGGGGCGACTGCCTCATCGACCTCGCGCCGATTGCCTATCTCAATGCGAGATACGGCGACGATCTCGCGATTCTCTGGGTGGATGCCCACCCCGACGTGATGGGACCGCAGCAGTTCCGCAACGCCCATGCGCATGTCCTTGCCATGCTGATGGGCATGGGCGATCCGGATTTCGTTGCCGCCGTGCCCAAGCCGGTGAAGGCCAGCCAGATCCTCTATGTCGGCCTGACCGAGACCACCCCGTTCGAAACCGATTTCATCCCGAAGCACGGCCTGGCACGGCTCAGCCCGGAAAACCTGGCGGGTTCGGCCGAGCCCGTCCTCGCCTGGCTGCGCGCGTCCGGCGCCAGGAAGGTGGCGGTGCATTTCGACCTCGATGTGCTCGATCCCGCTTTCTACGATTTCCTTCTTTCGCAGGACCCCGCTGCCAGTCCGGATGCCTTTGACGGCGTCGCGAAAGGCCGGATGCGCTTCGAGGAAGTGGCCGGAATTCTGCGGGCGGTGAATGCCGAAGCCGATATTGTCGGGCTGGCGATCGCCGAATACATGCCGTGGAGCGCGATCCGGCTGGCAAAATCGCTGCGGACACTGCCACTTCTCGGCAGCGGTTAGCCAAAACGGACGAGACGGGGCGCAAACCCCGTCTCGTCCATGTGTCGATGGGTCGACCCCCTAGTTCAGCGGGATCGAATTCTGATCCTTGCCCGCCTGATACTGGTTCGACAGATCCGCATATTTCTTGGCGATCCGGGCGGCACGGGCATGCAGCCTGCCCCGGTCCGGCTCCGGCAGCGCCGCGATCAGCGCGTGGATGGCAAAGCTTTTCCAGAACGCATTTTCAGTGTTGTAACCGCCGGGCTCCAGCGTGAAGACTTCCTTCAGAATCTTCAGGTCATGCGGGATGGCGAAGGCATCGCGGGAATCCTCATGGCTGAAGAAATAGTAGAAATTGTCGAAGCCGGCCCAGGTGATGGCCGAAAGGCACATCGAGCAGGGTTCGTGCGTCGACAGGAAGATGAGATCCCTGGGGTCCGGACGCTTGTCCGGGTTCACTTCGTAGAAGCGCTTGAGCGTATGCACCTCGCCGTGCCAGAGCGGGTTTTCCGTCTCGTTGTTCGTCTCCGCCAGAACGAGCGACAGATCCGATTTGCGCAGCAAGGCGGCGCCGAAAATCTTGTTGCCTGCCGCCACACCCTTTTCCGTCATCGGAATGATGTGATGCTCCATCGCGTCGAGCAGCGCATCGATCGTCGCGGTCGTTGGTCTTTCCACAGTCATTGACGTGTCCTTCGCTTAAGCCTGCAAACAGTCTGGCCCGGATGCGGCATGCATCCGGGCCGCTTTTTCACACAGGGAACAGGGTGTAACGGACGACAAACAGGATCGCCACGAGCCAGGTTGCCAGATGCACGTCCTTGACCCGGCCCGTGAACGTCTTGATCACGACGTAGCTGATGAAGCCGAAGGCAAGACCGTTGGCGATCGAGTAGGTGAACGGGATCATCAGCGCGGTCAGTGCCGCTGGGGTTGCCTCGGTGACATCACCCCATTCGATGTCGGTGAGTTCACGCATCATCAGGCCGGCGACGTAGAGCAAGGCTGGTGCCGTGGCATAACCCGGAACGGAACCGGCCAGCGGCGAGATGAACAGGGCCGCCAGGAACAGGACGGCAATGGTGAGCGCCGTCAATCCGGTCCGGCCGCCGGCCTGAACGCCCGATGCGCTTTCGACATAGGCGGTGGTGCTGCTGGTGCCCAGCAGCGAACCGGCAACGATGGCGGTGCTGTCGGCAAACAGGGCGCGTCCGAGACGGTTGGGTTTCCCCTCCTCGATCAGGCCGGCACGCTTGCTCACACCGATCAGCGTTCCCGTGGCATCGAACACCTCGACCAGCACGAATACCAGGATCACCTGCAGCAGGCCCGTATGCAGGGCGCCCATGATATCGAGCTGCAGGAATGTCGGCGCGAGGCTCGGCGGGGCGGAAAACACGCCCTTGAACTCGCTGGCGCCCACGGCCATCGACAGGACGGTGACCACGAGAATGCCGATGAGGATCGCACCGCGCACCTTCAGGGCATCGAGCGCCGCGATGATGAAAAAGCCCAGCATGGCGAACAGGGCGGGCGTGCTGCCGAGATGGCCCAGACCGATGAAGGTGGCGGGGTTGGCGACGATGATCCCGGAATTCTTCAGCGCGATGAAGGCAAGGAAGAGGCCGATGCCCGCCGCAATGGAACTGCGCAGCGATTTGGGAATGCCGGCAACAAGCCAGCTGCGCACGCCCGTAACGGTGAGCAGGATGAAAATACATCCGGAAATGAAAACGGCACCCAGCGCCTGCTGCCAGCTGAAGCCCATCGCCGCCACGACTGTGAAGGCGAAGAAGGCATTGAGACCCATGCCCGGCGCCATGCCGATGGGCCAGTTGGCGACAAGCGCCATGACCAGCGAACCGACCGCCGCGGCGATACAGGTGGCGACAAAGATGGCATTGCGGTCCATTCCCGTCGACGACAAAATCTCCGGATTGACGAAGATGATGTACGACATCGTCAGGAATGTCGTCAGTCCCGCGAGCATTTCAATGCGTGCGGATGTGTTGTGTTCTCGTAGCTTGAAAAGCTTTTCGAGCATGATTCCTCCCCCTGGCTCTCGCCGAGTCTCCGGTTGCTGCGTGACCCCCTTGGATCGGCGAGTCGCATGGCTGCCTGTTTTGAGTTTTCGAACGTCTTCAATCAAGAGAAAACTGGCGCAGCTCCTCCACAGCCAGCCTCTCCTCAGTGCTTCCACTGCGGGGCTGATAGTGCGTCTTCCGGCGCGGCGATGCTAGGCCATGATTTCCGCAGACATGAGCGAAACAGCTTCAATATTTTATTGATGCCAGCTAAGTTTCGGATGGGAAAAGAGACAGATAGCGGCTGCCGCTATCCCGCTCATTCATAGAAACATTTGCCGCATCCCGCAAGCATCCCTCGCTGACTTAACTCAACCACAGGCTGGACAGCGGCATTGCATGCAGCTTTTCACCGAAGGGCGTTATCCGGTCGTGATCGTGCAGCACGATGCCGTGGACGAAGCGGTCGCCGACCGCCTCCTGCAGCTGGCGCAGCCCGCGCAGATCCTGCTGGCGCACGGTGGCCGCCGCCTTGACCTCGATGCCGATGACCCGGCCACGCCTGTCCTCGATGACCAGATCGACCTCGTCCTGATCCTTGGTGCGGTAATGCGAAAAGGTCAGGCGGCGCTCCGACCAGGCCGCCAGCTTGAAGATTTCCGACACGACAAAGCTTTCCAGGATGGCGCCGAACCGCGTGCGGTCGCTCAGCACGTCGTCGGCATCGGTGTCGCGCAGGGCGCCGAGCAGACCGGTATCGAGAAAATGCAGCTTGGGCGTCTTGATCAGCCGGGTCAGGCGGTTGGTGGACCAGGGCGGCAAGGTGCGCACCAGGAACAGGCGTTCGAGAATGGCGACATATTTCTGCGCCGTCACGCTGGAAAGGCCGAGCGCCGCACCGAAACTGGAATGGTTGGTCAGTTGGCCCGCATGTTCGGCCAGCACATCGAGCAGCCGCGGCAGGCGGTCCAGCTGATCGATATTGGCAATGTCCCGCACGTCGCGGTCGAGAATGAGGGCAACGTAGTCTTCCAGCCAGGCCTTGCGGCGCGCTGGCGACGACCGGCGCACGACCTCGGGGTAGCCGCCGCGCAGCACGATATCGCTCAGGGCCTGTCCGGTGACCGGGCGGGCTGCCAGCTGCAGATCGTCCCCGGCAAACAGCCGGTCGAGAAAATTGCCCGGCGTTCCCGCCAGTTCGCATTGTGCAAACGGCAGCAGCGGGATGACCGCCATGCGTCCCGCGAGGGAATCGGCGATGGCCGGAACCGTGGCGAGATTGGCCGATCCCGTCAGCAGGAAGCGCCCTGGCTCCTGATCGGTATCGACGCTCTCCTTGATCGCCAGCATCAGTTCCGGCGCGCGCTGCACTTCGTCGATGACGGCCCGTTTCAGCCCGCGGATGAAGCCGACCGGATCGGTACGGGCCGCCTGCAGGGTCGCGGCATCGTCCAATGTCAGATACGGCCTGTCGGCACCCGAGAACTGGCGGGCCAGCGTCGTCTTGCCCGCCTGGCGCGGGCCGGCGATCAGCACGACCCGCGTATCCGACAGGGCGGTTGCGACGTGCGGCCCGACGCGTCTTTCGATCAGGCCATGCTTTTCAGGCGGGGAATCACTCATGCGTCCACTCCTAAATCATTTACCGTCTGATTTAAAGCGAATAGACGTCTATTTTTAATCACATGCGCGATGCAATACAGGCGAACGAGCGGCGCTTCAGTTCGGAACAGGCGGCACTTGCAGCCTGTAGATCCGTGAAACCACCAAACCGCACCCGAAAGCGCTTGGCTGCGGGTTCAATATAACCCTTGGCCTCGGGCAAAATCGAACGGACCAGCTGATCCGCCTTGCCCAGCAGCCGGTTGGCATCGGCGCGCGTATCCACCGCACCGATCTGGATATTCCACTGGCCGCTTGTTTTCAAAGGCTGAAGACCACCGTCGCCCTGCTCGATGGCGGATTCATCGATAAGTTCGGCAATGCCGGGTTTGCGCTGCGGTTCGGCTTTGGCAATAAGATTATTGCCACGTTTGCCCGCATCGCTTGCAAGCGGCATGTACTGGGTCAAAAGCTCCGCCATCCGGTCATCACGCGACCGGCCGGTCTTGCCGCCGAGGACAACGCCGACAATATGCCTGTTGTTGTCAGTGAACGAGGATACGAGATTGAAACCTGAAGCGTCGGTATAGCCGGTCTTGATCCCGTCAACGCCGGCATAGCGATACATCAGATTGTTGTGACCGTTGATCTGCTTGCCGCGGAAGACGAAGGACCGCTGCGAGAAAAGACCATATTCCTTGGGGAAATCGCGCATCACGGCCACGCCCAGCACGGCCATATCCCGCGCCGTTGTCGTCTGTCCCTTTTCCGTCAGGCCGGATGCGTTGCGGAACACCGTGTTTCTGAGACCAAGCTGCCGTGCACGCTGGGTCATCTGCTGTGCAAAACGCGCCTCCGATCCGGCCAGATGCTCACCCATAGCGGAAGCCGCATCATTGGCCGAAAGGATGATCATGGCATCCACGGCTTCGCGCACGCTCAGCGTATCGCCGCCGCGCATCCACAGCTTCGCCGGAATCTTGCGGGCAGCGTTGGCCGACATGACGATACGATCATCCCACTTCAGCTTGCCCTTCCGGATCGCCTCGAAGGTTAGATAAAGCGTCATCATCTTAGCCAGCGAGGCCGGTCCGTGCGGCGCATAGCCGTTGCCCTCGCCTAGGACCTTGCCGGTCGGCACGTCGAGCACCAGCCAAGGCTGGTCCGCTGCCTGCGCCGCGCCCGCCAAACCGGTGGCAAGGGCACAGGCCAGCGCAAGCGTTCTGACGCGGTACAACAGGCTTTGACGAGCGAAACCAAGGAGCATTGCGGGATCTCCATGCGAAAGGGGCGAAGGGCATAATTCAACGGGTTGGGCGTCGGTTGAGACTACTGAGGCCGAGGTTGACAAGGTGTAAACAACCATGGTGAACGGCGTGATCTTCACCGCTGATTGAGCAGAAATTGCGGCCGGCCTATCCGCCCTGTCCGCCCCGCATGGGGCAACGAGGTTCATTGAATTGTCATTGGCTTGAAACGCAGCTGTCACAGACCAAGCCTAAGAAGACCCCGCGCCGGGTCGGGTCGAAAATGGCTTTCCCCCAGCACCACATGCGCCCCCATTGTTCGATTTTGAAGAGAGATATCCTGTGCGGATCATCCAGATCACCGACACTCACCTCAGCCCTTCCAAGGCCCATTTCAACGCCAACTGGTCACCTCTGGCCCAATGGGTCGCGGAGCAGAAACCGGACCTGGTGGTGCACACGGGCGATCTGTCCATCGACGGCGCGGATATCGAGGATGACCTGGCCTTCTCCGCCGGATTGCTGAACGCGCTTCCCGTCAAGGTCCTGAGCCTGCCCGGCAACCACGACGTCGGCCACATGCCCGGCAGCCCGCAGCCGGTCAACGCCACGCGCATCGACCGCTGGCGCGAAATGGTCGGACCGGACCGCTGGATTCACGACATGGACGGCTGGCGGCTGGTCGGCCTCAACAGCCTGATCCTCGGCAATGACAGCCTCGAAGAGGAAGAACAGTTCGACTGGCTCGAGGACGCGCTTGCCGAAGCGGAGACCCGCCGCATCGCCCTCTTCGCGCACAAACCCTTGTTTGTCGACGCGGCCGACGAAGGCGAAACCGGTTACTGGAGCGTTCGCCCTGCGCCGCGCAAACGGCTGCTCGACCTGATCGGGGAATATGATGTGGCCCTGCATGCCAGCGGGCACCTGCACCGCGCCTGGCAGGGCATGCACAACGACACCAGTCTCGTCTGGGCCCCGGCTTCGTCGTTCGTCGTCGGGGATATGGAGCGGGACATGCCCGGCCAGCGCATTGTCGGCGCGGCGATCCATACGCTGACCGACACGGTTGCAACAGACATCGTCGAGATCGGCAGCCTTTCGCGCTTCATCCTCGATGACGTCATCGAGGAGGTCTATCCGCGTGCACGCATCGCGCAGGCACCGGAGACAGCCGCATGAGCGCGTTCGCCCTCAGGAACATCTCGAAGTCCTACGGCACGAACAGCATCCTGAACGATGTCAGCATCGAAGCGGAAGACGGCGAGTTCATCGCCCTCGTCGGGCCATCCGGTTGCGGCAAGAGCACCTTGCTGCGCATTGCCGCCGGTCTTGACCATGGCGATGCCGGCAGCATCTGGATGGGCGACCGCGAAATCACGGCGGAGCACCCGGCCGACCGCAATGTGGCGATGGTGTTCCAGTCCTATGCGCTCTATCCGCACCTGACCGCCGAGCAGAACATTGCCGTGCCGCTGGCCATGCGCACGCTTTCCACCCTGCAGCGCATGCCGTTGCTTGGCCGCTTCATCGCGGGCCGAAGCGCCGCGCAGGCGGCAATCAAACAGCAGGTGCTGGCCACGGCAACCAGCCTGAAGATCGACCACCTGCTCGACCGCAAGCCGGGACAGATGTCCGGCGGCCAGCGCCAGCGCGTGGCGCTCGCCCGGGCGCTGGTGCGCCAGCCCGGCGTGTTCCTGATGGACGAGCCGCTTTCCAATCTCGACGCCAATCTGCGCGTGCACACCCGCGCGGAGATCGTCGACCTGCACCGGCGCACCGGCGTGCCGACCATCTACGTCACGCACGACCAGTCGGAAGCCCTCAGCATGGCCGACCGGGTCGCCGTGATGATGGGCGGCAAGGTGCTGCAGTTCGCCTCGCCTGCCGAGATCTATGACGATCCGCGCCATGTCGAGGTGGCAAAGTTTGTCGGCAGCCCGCGCATCAACATCATCGATGCCGTGACCGCGGACAATGGCACGGTGTTCTTCAGCGGCAAGGCCGTGGTCGACGGCGTCACCGGTCCGGTCGGCACGCCGGTCCAGCTCGCAATCCGGCCGGAGCGCATCAGGCTGAGGCCGCAGGGCGCCAAGGGCATTGCCGCCACCGTCACCCGGCTGGAGTTCCTCGGCTCGGAAGTGCTGGTGACAACGCAGGCCGATGGCGCCGGGGACGGCATTGTCATCAAGGCCGCCCCGGCCGACGTCACCCATCTGGGTATGGGATCGCCGGTCACGCTCGAGATCGACAGGGATGCCTGCCTCGTCTTCGGGCAGGACGGGCTGCGCGTGCCGCTGCGGGCAACGGCAAGGGTTGCCGTCGATGCATGAGACCGCGATACCCAATCTTCTTCCCGCCAGCCGGACCACTGCTCGGCAGGCGGCCATCCGCGCCGCCAAACGCGAAGAGCGCGTGGCCTGGCAGCTGGCTGCACCGGCAATCCTGCTCATCATCGTCCTGATATTGCTGCCGACACTCGCCGTCTTTGTCTTCAGCCTGACCAATTATGAGCTCGGCTATGACGACTTCCAGTTCATCGGCCTCGACAATTATATCGAGCTCTTCGCCGACCGGACGTTCCTCATCTCGCTGAAGAACACCGCCGTCTATACCGCCATCGTCACGCCCTTTTCCGTGTTCATCGGACTTGGCGTCGCTCTCCTCATCGAGAGCGAGACGCGCGGCCGCGCCTTCTTCCGCACCGTGTACTTCCTGCCCGTCGCCTCGCTGCTGGTGGCCATGGCAACGGTGTTCCAGTACCTGCTGCACCCGACCATCGGCCCGGTCAACGCCATGCTGTCCATGCTCGGCATTGCCGGTCCCAACTGGCTCGGCAGCAGCAGCACCGTGCTGATCAGCCTGGCGATCATCGGCATCTGGCAGTCGGTCGGTTTCAACATGGTGCTGTTTCTTGCGGGCCTGACCGCCATCCCGCGCGAACTTTATGCCGCGGCGGAAGTGGATGGCGCCAAGGGCAGCTGGGAGCGCTTCCGGCTCGTCACCTGGCCGATGCTCGGACCGACCACCCTGTTCGTCGCCACGATCAGCGTGATCAATGCGGTGAAGGTGTTCGAGACGGTCAAGACGCTGACCGAGGGCGGCCCGAACAAGGCTTCGGAAGTGCTTCTGTGGACCATCTATCAGGAGGGCTTCGTCTATCTGCGCGTCGGCTATGCCTCGGCCATGACCGTCATCTTCCTCGCTTTCCTCATCGTGCTGATGCTCGTCCAATACCGGGTTCTCGACAGACGGGTGCACTACACATGAAAAACACCGCCTTCTTCTCCATGCGCAACCTGCGCCTCGGTGTCCTGTCCGCCGGTGCGCTCGTCTTCCTGGCGCCCTATATCTGGATGATTTCCACGGCGGCGAAATCCCGCGAGGAAATCTTTTCGTCCTCGCTCACCCTTTTGCCGCAGCACTGGGCGCTGTGGGAAAACCTTGCCAAGGCGCTCACCCGGGTGCCGATGGGCCAGCTCCTGTGGAACGGGCTTGTCGTCTGCGGCCTGATCTTCTTCTTCCAGGTGGTCATCGCCATTCCCTGCGCCTATGCCATGGCCAAGCTGAAATTCCGCGCCGCCCGCACGATGATGACGCTTGTCATGCTCGGGCTGCTCATCCCCATTCATGCCACTGCCCTGCCCATCTATGTGGCCCTGAACAAGGCCGGCATGCTCAACAGCTATTTTGCCCTGTCCGCGCCGTTTTTCATCTCGGTCTTCGGCATCTTCCTGTTCCTGCAGTTTTTCCGCGCCATGCCGGACGACCTGATCTCGGCTGCCCGGCTCGATGGCATGTCGGAGCTTGCCATCGTCAACCGGGTGATCGTTCCCAATGCCTGGCCGGCCGTCACCGCCTTCGCCATCTTCTCGGTGGTGGCGCACTGGAACGACCTGTTCTGGCCGCTCATCGTCATCACCGGCAGCGAACGGGCGACACCGCCTTTGGGCCTCCTGTTCTTCCGCGCCGCCGAAGCCGGCGACGATTACGGCGCGCTGATGGCCGCAACCCTCATCATCACCCTGCCGCTCGTTGCAGCCTTCCTGCTGGCGCAGCGGCGTTTCATCGAAGGCATCACCCTCACCGGCCTCAAAGGCTGACCGTTCCCAAGACCAGGAGATAACAATGAGCTTCTTCCGAAAGACGATTGCGGCAGCCGCGATCGCCACCGCGTTCAGTGTTCCCGCTTTCGCGGAAACCACCCTGAACGTGCATTACCCGATGCCCGGCTTCTTCAAGGATGTGATGGATGTCATCTCCAAGAAGTTCATGGAAGAAAACCCCGATATCAAGATCAGCTTCGTCAGCCCCTCGGCCACCTATGAGGAAGGCATCCAGACGATCCTGCGGCAGGCGGGAACCGCCGAAATGCCCGATATCACCTTCATCGGCCTCAACCGCCTGCGCATGATTGCCGAGCGCAGCGTCAACGTCGACATGAAGCCGCTGATCGCCAAGGAGCCTGATATGGCGGCCCAGGGCTTCAGCGACAACATCCTTCGCCTCGCCCAGGTCGGCGACCAGCAGGTTGGCCTTGCCTTCGCCACCTCCAACCCGATCATGTACTACAACGCCGACCTGATCCGGCAGGCGGGCGGCAATCCCGACCAGCCGCCGAAGACCTGGGACGAGGTCATTGCCCTCGGCGCCAAGGTCAAGGCGCTCGGCAACGGCAATGAAGGCATCGATTTCCGCTGGCAGGGCGATGACTGGATGTTCTCCGCCCTGCTGTTCGGCGCCGGCGGCACCATGCTTTCGCCGGATGAAAAGAAAGTCGCCTTCAACGGCCCGGAAGGCATCGCCGCCTTCAACCTCGTCAGCCGTCTGGTCAAGGAGGGCGGCATGCCCGTCCTGACCAAGCAGGCGGGTGAACAGGCCTTCGTTGCCGGCAAGGTGGGCTTTGCCTTCCAGACCACGGGCGCGCTGCGCAACACGATCAAGAATGTCGGCACGAAGTTCGACCTGCGCACCGGCCCGCTGCCGCTGCTCAATCCGGAAAAGGGTCATCTGCCTACGGGCGGCAATGCCGTCGTCATCCTGACCAAGGATGCCGCCAAGCAGCAGGCTGCATGGAAATTCGCCAAGTTCGCCGCCGGTCCCTACGGCGCTTCGGTGGTGGTTCCCGGCACCGGCTATGTGCCGAACAACGAACTTGCTGCGAAGTCGCCGGACTATCTCGCCGATTTCTACAAGCAGAACCCGCTGTTCCAGGCTGGTCTCAACCAGATGAACCGCATGATCCCCTGGTATGCCTTCCCCGGCACCAATGGCGTCAAGGTGACACAGACAATCGTCGACAACCTCTCACGTGTCGTCGAACAGTCGGCCACACCGCAGGAAGCCCTGAACAACGCGGCCGACGAGGTCCAGAAGCTTCTGCCACGCCGCTGACACCGGTTCAATCAAGGACAGGCGCCCTGCCCACCACGACAAGGCGCCTGTCCGCATCACACGCATTTGCCAACTTGGTATAACGGTTTTGCAATGGTTTGAGACTATGACCATCAGGGACAACCACCGGCTTGAAATATGTATCCCGGATACGTACTCGCGCCGGACCATCAATCCTTGCTGGACCAGCCATCGATGCCACCAACCGAATCCGGCCACAAGACGGAAAAGCGTATTGAAGAACGCAAGCGGACACGCCTGCGCTCAGGAAAGCTTGCAACGCTTGAAGGCCAGTTTCTGACCGAGTGCCACTTTCACAACATTGCCGGCGGCGGCGCCCGCATCCGCACCGTGGGGCCCTGCACCATTCCCAACCGCTTCTGGCTGTTCGACGACCAGTATCGCGGGGCGCTGATGACCGAGATTGTCTGGCACCGGGATGGCGACTTCGGCGTGCGCTTCATCGAGGATGCGAATGTGACACCGCTGAGCGAAGCGGTCCTCAGCGCCCTTGCCGGAAAATACTATTCCCTGTGAGGCGGATCAGGGTGCCGCGGGTGCCTGCCGCTGCAGGCCCTTGGTGTTCTGGTCGCGGATTTCCTTGGCGGTGATGTAGTTGAACTGTTCGACCAGAAGATCGCGCACCAGCGGTTCGGGGAATTTGGCGTTGACCCCGTCGATGACCGCTTGCTTGACGCTGGCAAATTCAACCTTCTGCACGTCTTTCACATCGGAAAAGCGGCCGTAGAACTGGCGGAAGATTTCATCATTGATGAACGGCGCAACGGGCACGGTGACCGAGGCCTTGACGCGGCTGTCGAGCGTGTAGCCGAGCTGCACCACGATATAGCCTTCCACTGCCCCGTCCAGAATGATCGGGACACTGAAACTGTCGGTCTTGCCGAAATCGAGCACATCCTTGCTCTGCGACGCCACAGCCGCCGTCGCCGAATTCTGCCACACGGCAAAATACAGCGATCCCAGCGCCACGCCGCAGATCCAGAGGCCGATCAGGACAATACGGATCATGCGCCTTGCCCGTTCCTCATCTGCTGGGCGGTATAGGTGCCGTCGGCTTCCTGCGTTTCCAGCGCATCCCGGATGAGGCCGGTCAGCTCGGTCACGGCACGCAGATGCAGCTTGATGGCATCACAATTGCGGTCCAGCTTCTGCTTCAAGGCATCCAGCACCGGCTGCAGCGATTTCAGCGCCGGTACCCCGGCGGTTTTCGCAGCCTTGTTCATCGCCTTGTTGAAATCGCGCAGGCCACGGCTCTTGTGCGAGTTGATTTCGGCAAGATCGATGGTCTCGCCATCGAGCAGCAGTTTGGTTTCGCGCTCGACGACCTCTTCGAGGCGCTTGATGGCAAAGAGGACTGGCTCAAGCGCCGGTTCGACCTCGGGTACAAGGGGAGCGTGTTCGATCACGGTGCCGTTCTCTTCATTATCGTTGACTATATCCATATTCATTTCCTCCAATCTTGCCGGCATCAGCCCCGTTTGATCGCGTCAAGAGGTTTCGTCGTCTTCAATTGCTTGTGAATGAGTTGCCGTTCGATCTGGTACAAAATGACATTCGGGTCCGGGGTCTGATCGCCGGAGACCGCAGGCGCGGCGCTCGCCGCCGCGCTTTTCGCCTTGTTGGCGCTTTGCTGTTCCAGCATCCGCGCCACGCCGATGCCGCCGGCATCGGCCATCTTCTTGGCCACCGCCTCCGCCATCATGGATTTCCAGTAATCACCGGCGATGCCCTTGCCGAACACGGCCTGGTTGTCGCCGGTAAACATGGATTCGACAAAGGACTGCAGCATGAACGACTCGAATTTCTTGTAGGCGGGGTTCGGCGCGCCCGGCGCGCTGGTGCTCCCGACGGAAACCGTTGGTGTCCCGGCCTGCTGGATGGACGCGAATGTCTCGCGCGACAGCCGTGTCTGGGCTTCGACGCGCGCCGCTGCAAGGCTGCGAAGCTTCTCGACCGACGCCTGCAGGGTTGCCGGATCGGCTGCATTGGCAACATCCAGCACCAGATCGGAAGGTGGATTAATGGCCATCGGTCACTGTCCCATCGTGTTTCATGCTTCGTACCTTACCGCGCCAAACTTACGGGAGGCTTGTGCCGCCAACGATTGTATGGATGACATATTCCTCGATTTCCTCGGCAGCAGCGGCCCGTTCCAGCGCCTGTTCCAGCTGGCGCAGGCGGTCGCACAGAATATCGATGGTGCGCGACACCGCCAAAAGATCGCGCTTTTCCCGCACCATCCGTTCGGACAGGCCCGCCTGCTTCGCCTTGTTGGTTTCCAGCCGTTTCATGACGAGATCGGGCGGAACGATCCCGGCGCCATTCTCGAAGCGGTCGTTCTGCATCCTGAACAATGCCGTATTCTCTTCCGCGATGGCCGAGGACTGCGCATTCAGGCGCGCCAGCGCCATCTCGTGCCGGGCCTTGGTCAGCCGCTGCAGTTTGATCATTCCGCGCAGGGATTGGCGCGAGCCGGGCCTGATGCTCATGTCAGAAGTTCCGAAGGTAAGTGCCGGCCTCGCTGGTGAAGAAGCGCAGGAGATCCGGCATGCTGAAATAGAGAAGCATCAAGCCTCCGGCGAGAACGAACGGCATGGAGATGAAGTAGACGGGAATGGTCGGCGTCAGCTTGTTGATCAGCCCGACCGCAATATTCACCACGATGGCGAAGACAATGAACGGCGCGGCGATGCGGATGGTGCTGAAGAAGGCCTTGGACAGCGTATCGGTGAGGTTGACCATGGCGGTTGCGGGCTGGAAAACCCCATCCACCGGAATGGCCGAATAGGATGAAAGCAGGGCGCGCAGCACCTCGAGATGCAGATCCATCACGAAGAACATGAGTAGTGCCGACAAGGTGACGATGGTGGCGATGGCCGCCTGCGGTTCCTCCGATTCGATGCCCGCCCCCGGCGCGCCGGAATAGCCCGTCGCCATGGCGATGGTGTTGGCCATGAACTGCAGGGCCCAGAAATACATGCGCGCCAGGATGCCGATCAGCGCGCCCACGACGGCTTCGATAAGGATGATGCGCATCAGCACCAGCGGCGCGGCATTGGCCACCGGCGCCATCTGCTTGAACACCAGCGGCACCACCATCAGCGAACAGGTCAGGGCGAGAAACAGCCTTATCTGCATGGGAATGCGCGGGCTGGAAATGCCCGGCATGATCAGAAGGCACGAGCCGACGCGGGCGAACACCAGAAAGGCGGCGATCACCATGTCGCTGAGCGCCAGGTTCTGCAGCATCGATCAAGGCCTCACGAGATCGTGCCGAGCGAACGCACTTCGACGCCACGGGCAATCTCCACATGGGACAGCACGGACAGCGTGGCGAACAGCCGCTCGATGATCATGCGGATGTAGGGGCGCGCTTCCGGCGACGCGACGAGCACGAAGCGCTCGCCCGCGTCCAGATGCTTGCGGATGGCGGTGCTGGCTTCGGTGCCGAACTGTTCGAGCAGGCGCGGATCGATGTCGAACTCGACGATTTCGCCCTTGGCATCGCGCTTGAGGCTCTGGTGGAACACCATGTCCCAGCGGTTGCCGAGGCGCAGCACGCTGAGCACGCCATTGTCCGCCAGATCGCCGCAGATCTGCTGCGACATGCGCATGCGCACATGCTCGACGATCATTTCCGCACGGCGGATATGCGGCGCGACTTCCGCGATGGCTTCCAGGATCAGGTTGAGATTGCGGATCGATACGCGCTCCGACAGCAGCAGCTTGAGCACGGCCTGCAGGCCGGAATAGGACAGGTGCACGGGGCAGATGTCGTCAAGCAGCTTGCGGTATTCCGGGCCGAGCCGGTCGAGCAAAGCGCGCATGTCCTTGTAGGACAGGAGCTGCGCCAGATTGTTGCGGACGATCTCGCTCAGGTGCGTCAGCAGCACCGAGAGATTGTCGACGGTCATGTAGTTGTCGCGCTTCAGATCGGCGGCAAAGGTTTCCGGCACCGAATAGGCCTTCATGCCGAAGGCGGGTTCGCGCACCTCTTCGCCGGGAATTTCGGGAATGGGCCGGTCGCCGGGGATCACCAGGATTTCACCGACGCGCAGTTCCTGCGAGACCACTACGGTGCCGTGGATCTTGATGCGGTACACCTTCGGCGGGATGAGGAAATCATCGGTGACCTTGATCTCGGGAACCACGAAGCCGTATTCGGTGGCGAATTTCTTGCGCATCTTGTTGACGCGGTGCGCCAGCTCCAGCTGCGAGGCCATCAAGCGGGTCGACAGCTGCTTGCCGAGGCACAGCTCGATCTGCGCGGTTTCGAGCGAGGCGCGGACGGAATTGCGATCCTCGTCCTCCGCCTCTTTCTTCCTCTGGTTCTGCTCGGCCACGGCTGCTGCCGCCACCCGGGCGATCTTGCGCGGAACGGCAATGCCGATGGCGACGAGACCAAGGGCGAGAACGAAGAAGGGAAAGGAAGGCAGTCCCGGCAGCACGCCCAGCACGAACAGCAGCAGCGCGGCCACGAACAGAGCCTTGGGATAGGCGCCGAGCTGGCCGAAGACGGCCTTGTCGGTGGAGCCCCGCGTGCCGCCCTTGGACACCAGCAGGCCCGCCGCCAGCGAGACGATCAGCGCCGGAATCTGCGTGACCAGACCGTCACCGACGGAAAGCTTGGTGAAGACGTCGGCCGCCTGGCTGACTTCCATGCCGTGGCGGGTGACGCCGATGATGATGCCGCCGAAAATATTGACAGCGGTGATGATGAGGCCGGCGATGGCATCGCCGCGCACGAATTTCGACGCACCGTCCATCGAGCCGAAGAAGGCGCTTTCCTCTTCCAGCTCGCGGCGGCGGTGCTGCGCTTCCTTTTCGTCGATCAGGCCGGAGGAAAGATCCGCATCGATTGCCATCTGCTTGCCGGGGATGGCATCGAGCGTGAACCGCGCGCCGACTTCCGCGATGCGCGTGGCGCCCTTGGTGATGACGAGAAAATTGACGATGATCAGAATGGCAAAGACCACGAGGCCGATGACGAAGTCGCCGCCCATGACGAACTGGGAGAAACCGTGGATCACCTGCCCGGCGGCGGCATAGCCTTCATCGCCGTGGGTGAGGATGACGCGGGTTGTCGCGATGTTGAGCGACAGGCGCATCATGGTGGCAATCAGCAGGACCGTCGGGAATGCAGAGAAATCGAGCGGGCGCTGGATCCACAGGGACACCATGAGAATGAGAACCGAGAGCGCAATGGAAAAGGCCAGGCCGATATCGAGCACCATCGGCGAGACGGGCAGAAAGAGCACGGTCAGAATGATGACGATGCCAAGCGCCAGCCCGACATCGCTGCCGGTCAGATAGCCCTTGTCGCCCAGTTTCTTTACGGCAGCCTGTTGCACAGCATTCTCCTATGATCACAGCAAGCATAGGGAGCGAAGCTTACGCGAAGCCAAAGCGGCCACGTCGACCAGTTGCCACGCCCGCAATTGCGTCTGGCCATTGAGAAGGTGGGAAAGACGGGCGGTCCCTGGAACGCGGGTCTTGGGTATTCTGGTATGCTATGCTTGCGATCCTGGGGACCACCCGCCCCGGCAACCGGTTTCGTTCAATGCGGCATCATTGAACGCTCCCTCTCCGGCCGCACAGGTTTTCTTCCCTGTGAGGCCGAAGCGCCGGTCCTTTCCCGACTTTCGAAGGTTTCCGGAAGCATTCCCGCCGGAAAGGACAGGGATGAGAATAATGCGGGTTGGGATGTGGTGGATAAGTTGGCGTGATTTTTTGTGATGAGGGATGCGTTGCATAGCTGTCGTGCGCCCTTCGACAAGCTCAGGATGAGGGAGGTTGCATTTTTGCAGAGCGCTGGATTCCCTCATGGTGAGCCTGTCGAACCACGCACCAAAGACTCAAAAGCCCTTTTCGATCCGCGAATAGGTGAGCAGGGTCAGCGTGTTGATCTGCGAGCCGACGAAGGGGGCGGTCAGCGCAAGCACAGCGAGAATGACGATGATCTTCGGCACGAAGGTCAGCGTGACTTCCTGGATTTGGGTCAGGGCCTGAAACAGGGCAATGATGACGCCCGCCAGCATTGCGGCGCCGACGGCCGGGCCGGCGGCGACAATCACCGTCCAGATCGCCTGGTTGACGATGTCGAGCGCATCGGCCTCATTCATGGTCGGCGGCGGGCTGTCAACTGATGACGATGCCGGCGGTGATCGGCAGTGTGGCCCCGCCCTTGAGCGTGGCGATCATGCCGTCGCTGTAGATCTTGACCGATTCCACCACGCCGGTGACCTTGCCGTCGGCGCTGGTGACGGTCTTGCCGATAACGCCATCCGCCTGGGAAAGCGAGGCGCTGGCAAGAATCTGGTCGAGCTTCTTGTTCATCAGCGTCGCCTGCTCGACATTGGAGAACTGCGCGAGCTGCGCGACGTATTGCGTGCCGTCCATCGGCTGCGTCGGGTCCTGGTTCTTCATCTGCGCGACGAGCAGCTTCAGGAAGGACTGGTAGTCGACGCTCGGTCCGCCGGTCTTGGACGTGTCCGGTGTATTGCCGGTTGATGATCCTATGGGAGGTGTGGTGGTCATGCGATTGCCTCCGGCCGGTTTGGCTGATCCGAATGGGTGGGATGAATGGTTTCAAGCTCGCCGGAGAGGATTTGCGCCTCCAGCGGATAGAGCAGCCGTATGGCCTTGAGCGCCTCGAACACCCGATCGTTGCAGACGATCTCGTCGATCAGCTTCAGCTCCTTGAGCATCAGCGGATTTTCGAAGGTGGCCAAAAGGTTTGCCAGCATGCGCTTGAAGGTGATGCTGGCTTCATTCCTGATCAGCGGATTGATCAGCATGATCTGTGCGGCGTAATAGAGCTGGCGCAGCGGCGTCGTCGTCTCGTCCGCCTGCAGGACGTGACTCTCGAGCAGGAACGTCACATCGTTGAGAAACTCGAGGGAAACCTTGCGGTCAGCACAAAGGATAGCGCCGTTGATATAGACTTTCTCGCCGGCGCGCAGGGTGATTTTCATGGTGTTCAGATCCCGTCCCGAATGGTTCTGGTGATCTCGATAATGCCGTCATAGTCGGTCGACCGGCCCTGGCGGATCTCTTCAAGCTCCTTGAGGATATAGATGCCGATCGAGATCAGCGACGCCCGCAATTGCGGCGGCAGGCCGTTTTCCGGGCTGCCGAGATCTTCGATCACGATCACCCACAGGCGCGAGGTGAAATGCACGGCTTCGATGCCCTTGAAGGAATAGGCGCCCTCGTCGCGCGCTTCCTCCAGCATCATGATCGACTGGTCGAACAGCGAGCGTTCGCGCTCCTTGGCGCTGGCAGCGCCGTCATCCATGATGTCGTTGTATCGGGCCTGGTACATATGTTTTTCCGGTATCGGCGCAGACGGGCGCGGCAACCGCGCCCGCTACAGCTATTTCAGGTAGTTGAGCAGGCTCAGGCTCTGCAGCTTGACGGTCAGGGCGTAGGAAGCCTGGATCTGGTTTGAGAGTGCGTTCACGCGGTTCGCCGCCTCATAGGGATCGACGGCCTCCAGATCGAGAACGGAGCTGTTGAGCACCTTGATCTGCACGGTCAGGCGGTCCGTCGCATCCTTGGTCCGCGCCTGGGCATCACCCAGAAACGCCTGTGCGCCGGTCAGCGAGGTGACGGCCTGGGTTGTCGTGGAGATCGCCTTGTCCATGACCGCATCGAAAGCGCCCTGGTTCAAGCCGATATTGCTCAGTTCGGCAACCATGGTGTAGCTCAACGCCATCTGCCGGAACCCGGCATTGTTGGCACTGACCGAGGTCTCGGCCAGCTCCGTCGGCGCGATCCGGCTTTTGACGACGGTGTCTGACGCGGACGACCAGTTGCTGGACCACGAGCCGGCGCTGAACTGGGCGGTCATCGTGGTGTCGAGGAAGGTCTTCATCTGATCGGCGGTGATGTTCTTCACCTGCGGATCGGTCATGGGAAAGCCGAACTGCGTCTGGAAAGCCGTCTGGATGGCTGCGCGCGCCGGACTGCCGGCGGCGTAGTAGTCGTCCATCGGCTGCACGTCCGTGTTCACGCCGGCAAAGACATACTCGCCATTGTAGTTGGTGTTGGCGAGGCCCGTCATGGTCTGCAGACCGCTTTTCGCCTTGTCCAGGGCAACCGAATGACCGTCGGACGAACCGCGCAGCGCGGTCACGGTACCGAGAAAATCCGTCGCGCCCTTGACCATATTGCCAAGCGCATTCTGCGATGTCGTCATGCGCTGGCCGATCAGATTGTTCGTTTCGGTCAGAACCGTCAACCGGTCGAACTCCTTGCGCAGGGAGATGGACTGGCCCGTCCGGCTGCCGAGTGCGAGACCGGTGTCGGACACGAATCCGGTGGTCGACTCTTCCTTTGCCTTGATCAGGTCTGCCTGCGCCTTGGCCAGGATATTCCGGGTGGAATTGGCCAGCATGTAAGATGAAATCGATTGGGTTTTCATCGTCATTTCACCGCATTCATGAGTTCGTTCAACATGGCATCCACGGCGGAGAGAATCCGGGCCGACGCCTGATAGGAGTGTTCAAGCTGCAACATCGACTGCATCTCGACATCGATGTTCACACCCGACGCATTGGAGATCGCGTCTTCGGCCCGCGATGCCAGCACGCCGTTGTAGGTATTGGTCTCCGTGGCAGCCTTGCGCTTGGTTTCAAGCGAACTGATCGAGGCGGCGGAATAGTCCAGGAGGTTCTTCTGGCCGGTGATGCCGGCATTCGCATCGTAGCTGCGCGGCGCATTGATGGCGCCGATCAGCCCCTGCAGGCGGGATGAAAAGCCAGCCGACCCCGAAGTGTTCTGCACATAATCCGGATTGGCCGGGTTGGTGCCGCCGTCACGCAGGAGCGTCGGGCTGCCGCCTTCCGACTGGATATAGGCCGACGAGACCTTGATGGTCCCGGCGATACCGGGCGATATCGTTCCGTCCGCAGGCATGGCCGGCGCGCCGGAATAGGTGAAAAGCCCCGGAACGTCCGGCAGGGTCGGCGGCGTCTTCTGGTCTTTCTCGGCAAACATGCTGACAAGACTGCGCGCGATCTCGTCGAGCTGGTTCTGGTAGGCAGGCGCGGTCTGGTCGCGCAGCTGCAGCAGGCCGCTCAGCCGTCCCGTCCCGTAGGGCTGCTGGAACGTATCGTGCGACAGCGGCACGCCGTCCACATAAACCTGGTTGCCGGTGGTTCCCGCGGCAAATGCAGCGGTCGGCGTGAAGCTGACCTTGCGCGGCGATCCTTCGAACAGGGTGACCCCGGACTCGGCGAAAATCACGACATCGTTGTCGCCGCGCACCATCGTCGTGATGCCGATCTCACCGGAAATTTCCTTGAGCAGACCATCGCGCTGATCGAGGAAATCCGACACATCGGCGCCCGAGCGGGTTCCGTTGACCACCCGGTTGTTGATGGTTTCGAACTTTGCCAGCAGCGCGTTCAGATTGCTGACGGAGTCCTTGATGTCGTTGTCGGCATCCTGGCGCAGCTTCTGGATGTCGCTTGTTCCCTTGTTCAGGGCATTGGCCAGGTTGACGGCCTTGGACACCGCTGCCTCACCAACGGAGTTATTGCCCGGCTGCGATGCATAGAGCTGCAGGGAATCACGCAGGTCACCCAGAAGAGCGCTCGGCGAACCGGATGCGTTGTTGGCGGAGTAAATGCCGGAAAGCCTGTCAAGGCCGCTCTTCAGCGTCGAGGACGAGCCGTACTGGCTGTTCGTCTCGATGTATTTGGACAGGAGCGCATCGTCGGCCGAGCGGCTGACGGACAGATAGGTCGATCCGTTGGGGCCGCTGACGACGGAGCCAATGCGGCGCGTAAAATTGGGATCGTTGGCACCCGCAAGATTGCGGGATACCAACGCTGTCTGTTTCGACGTCGTCGTCAGAGCACTCTGAGCGGTAAGGAGCGCCGAGCTTAGTGACATGCCTTAGGTCCAATCAACATTTGCGATGCTACCTCTTCAGATTGACCAGCACGTCCATCAAATCCGCACCGGTCTGGAAGACCTTGGAATTGGCCGTGTAGCTTCTCTGCGCCTCAATCATCTCAGTCAGTTCCTGCGCGATATCCGCGTTCGATTCTTCCAGCGCGCCGGATGTCAGTGTTCCGAAGCTGCCCTTGCCCGGCCTGCCGAACTGCACATCGCCGGAATTGGCGCTGGTCGCAAACACATTGCCGGACAGGACAAGCAGATTGTCGGGGCTGGGAACGTCAGCCAGAGCGATCTGGTAGATGGCGCGCTGCGCGCCGTTCTTGTAGCGGGCAACGACGGTGCCGTCTGCCGCGATATCGACGTTCTCGATCGGGCTCGGGGTGCTGCCGTCGATCTTCGCCTCGATCGGCGTATAATCGCCTGCCAGCTGCTTGGTGGCCGACATGTCGATCTCGAGCATCTGGCCATTGGGAATCTGCACCGAAAGGGATTTGTCGGCCGACGTCATCTTGCCGGTTGCGCCATCGAAATTGAAGGTTTCGCTGGCCAGGGGCGCTTTTGAGTAGGGGAAGCCGCCGCTGGCCGCCGCATCGGCCTTGTTGTAAACCGTGGCCTCCCACGTGGCGTTCTTGGTGACCGGATCTTCACCCGTCTTGGTGAAGTAAACATCGAGAACCACCAGATTGCCGAGATTGTCAAAACTCTGAAGCGATGTCTTGGCGGTGTATTTTGCCGTCCCGGCGGCATTGGCGGCCGCATTGGACGGAAGGTCGGCGGCAGCGACAACGGCGGAACCCGCCGGCAGGTTGGCCGTGAACGTGCCCTTGCGGCTTGGATCGGCGACAAGATCGTTCTGCTTGACGTTGATCTTCTCGAGCCCCTGGTAGCCGTTGATGACCGAATTGGTCTGGCCGTTCACGATCGGATTGCCCATGAGATAGTAGCCGGCCGCATTGACCAGATTGCCCTGCGCATCCGGCACGAACGAACCGGCGCGTGTCAGGTATGGCGTGCCGCTGCTGTCATTGACCACGAAGAACCCGTTGCCCTTGAGCGCAAGGTCCGTCGACGAGGTGGTGAAGCGCAGCGAACCATCGTCGGAAATATGGTGACGCACAACCGTTTCGACGCCGCCGGAATTGTAGGAGCCGCCCGAGCTTGGCAGAACCAGCGAGGCAAACTGGGTGCTGGCGCGCTTGTAGCCGGTGGTGCTGGAATTGGCGATGTTGTCGGACACGGTCGACAGGCGATTGGCCTGGGCGTTCATGCCCGATACACCCGTCCGCATCATTCCATAGAGGCTCATTTCCGTCTCCTTGCGCGATGATTCCGTTGCGAATCGTAACCTGACGATGCTTGCGTGAACCTGACGCCTTGAATGTTTCGAGAACTTGCTGAACGCCCCGCCGGCGGCGGAGCGGTGGGGGCTCAATCGAGATTGATGCAGTAACCGAGGAACCGCTTGGAATCGATCGGATCGTGGCCGAGCTGCTCGCGCAGTTTCTTGCGCAGCTTGCTGATGTGGCTCTCGACCACGCTTTCCTCGACCTCACTGTCGAAAATGCCGTAGATCGCGCTGAATATCTGCGCCTTGTTCAAGCGCCGCCCGCGGTTGGCGATCAGATATTCCAGGATGCGGCGTTCACGCCGCGGCAGCGAAAACTCGACCCCGTTGACCTGCGGATCACGGCCGTCGGAGAAGACGCGGATCGGACCGACCTGCGTGCCCGTATCGCCGTTGCCGTAGCGCCGGCGGATTGCGTTGATGCGGGCGAGAATTTCCCGCACATGCATCGGCTTGCGCACCACGTCATCAACACCGGCCTGGAAGAGTTCGAGCGTGTGTTCGAGCGACTGCGTTTCGTTGACCGCAATGACCGGAGCCGAGCAGCGCTCACGAATCTTGTGGGGAAACTGGCTGCGGTTCGCACATTCCCCTATCAGAAACGCCTCAACCGCCATAATGTCGCTCTGCTGGACGGTCGAAACCCAGTCACCGAAATCATCGGGAGCGAACCCTGTTGTTGTAATGCCCTCGCGGGCGAACCACGCCGAATACCCACTCGTCACCAGACTTCGTTCGTCGACGACTACAATCACGGCCCCACCTTCCGAATCAGTAAAAACCCCACACAACACACACCTAGCGGGGTCGATGACTCGCCGACAATCCCCAACTAATTGACCGCAATTAATTGGGAGTCTGAAATGGGGAGTCCGAAGGGAAAACGGGAGGGAAACGCGATGCGACTCGCATGGCTGAATGTCTACCGCTCATACCTTAACGAAAGATGACCGCGTCAACAAATTCACGTTTTATTACCGATCATTAACACCCTCACTTATCGCAGAACATTCGCGCCTTTTGCGTCCAGTTTCCGAAGCCCGAAGCCACCATGTTTTCCATGACCCGGCAGACATATTGCTTCTGTGCCGGATTGTTGTTGGGACCCGCATGGTAGCGTGCCACCGCCATGGTCCAGTTGCCTTCGCGTGCCCGGAGCTGCTTGAGAAAGCGCGCGGCGTAATCGACATTGGTTGCCGGGTCCAGCATTGCCCCCACGGAGGGAAAGGCGCTGGCATGAAAATAGTGATTGATCTGCATGCAGCCGAGGTCGATGAGCTTGGCTCCCTGGCCATGCGCTTCGTTGAATTTCATCACGGCGGCCGCGGCTGACGGCATGAAAACCGCTTTGCCTTCGATGTTCATGGCGTAGGGCTGCAGCGAGTCCTTGCGCCCGGTTTCAGTCAATCCAACCGCATAGAGAATGCCGATCGGGATGTCGTACTTGCTCGACGCCCGGTGCATTTCGCGCTCGCAGAGATTGTCTGCAAGCGCAGCATGCGCGGTCAGCAGACTGCTACACGACCAGACCGCGAGACACAGTGCGATCAGCCATGGCTTTGGCAGTCTTGTCATCGCTTTCATCGGGTCTGCTGTCTCCAAAATGCTGCTGCCCGGACGAGCGGTCGCCCTGCGTTCCCTGCGAGCCGGTGTTGGCCTGTCCCCGGCTCCCGGCCGGCTGGTCCTGGCCGGTCATGGCCTGCTGGCCGGGTTGCGTGCTTGCCACGGCTCCACTGCGATCGATCACCGAAATGGTGACGGCGGATGCGTCATCGGCAACACCGGCGCGCTGCAGGGCCTTGCCAAGGGCTTCGTGGTCGCGCGCGAGGTGCTCGGCTGCCGCCTTGCTTTCCGCCATGAGCTGGATATGCATGCCTTCGCCGGTCAGACGCAGGCGGGCCGTGACCGTACCGAGTTCGACCGGCTGCAACTGGATCACCAGCGTTCGTGCCGCACTGGTGCTGTGATCCGAGATGATCTGGACATCCGCGATGGCGGGGCGGCTCTGCGGCGCTGCCGGTGCTGCCTCGGCGAGCGTTGTCAGGGTGACGCGCGGCTCGGCGGCGGGGGCCGGCTGGGCAACTGGAGCCGGGGTGCTGACGGCGGGCGGCGGCGCCTGTTCGGGAGCCTGTTTTGCACTGACGCGGGCCTTGGGCGCATCGGCCGCCGCTGCTTCGGCAGGCTGCGGCTGCGGGCCATCGGCCTTGTCCGGCTGAGCCTTGGTATCAGGATTGGCGGCGGTCTTCACAGCCGGCTTGCCAGCCCCATCGGCAGCGGATTTCCTGTCGGCCAGCGACGCAGGCGCAGGCGGTTCGTCCTGACCATCATTTCCGCCGGTATCGAGCGCCGTTTCCCCGTCGGTCAGGGCATTGGCGTCCAGTGCCCGCAGCGGCTTGTTCTCACGTCCCGGCTGACCGCCACCGGCCGATGCCTGCCGGTCAAGCAGCTGTTCCAGGGCGAGGATGGACTGGCCGAACATGGCCTGCACGGACGGGCCCGTGCTTGCCTGTTCATCGTCCGCTTCAACCGCCGGTTCGTCATCCATCGCGGCGACGTCATCCGGCGCGATCCCATCGCCCGCCTCGGACGGCAGGCGCAGCGGCTTTGCCTCCAGCATGGACTTGAAGTCAACCGCGTCGTCCTTGCCCTTGGCCGCTTTCCTGTCGGGCAGGCGGTTTCCCTTGCCTGTCTCCCCGACAATCGCGTCCTTGAGTGATCTGAGCGGCATATCCGGTCCGATGGTCATTTCCTGGCCTTCCCTAGAAGCGCATCGATTGCGTCAAGCTTCTTGCGTGTTTCATCGATCATCGGATCAACCGCGATGGCCGGTTTGGGTGCACCGGTCTTTGCCCTGGCGTCCGTTGGTGCGGCACCGGCCCTCACGACGGATCGCTGCGGTGTTTCCGCAACATCCGCGGATGGCTGCTCGAGGATTTTGCCCCCCATCGCCGCCGCTGCTTCCAGCAGTTTGACATCGCGTTCATGCAGGCGGTCGCGCGGCAATTCCGAGAGCATTTTCATCGCATCGTCGGTCTTTTCCGTACCGACATTGCTGATCCCGAGATAGAGCCGTGCCTGCGTGTCATCCGCCTTGAGCGACTGGGCCAGCGCTTCGGCTTTTTCCGACATGAATCGGGCGCGCTGCATGTCGCCGCCGACGATCGCACCGCGGGCTATGCGCAGGTAAAAGGGCATGCGGGCACCGGTCCAGGCCAGCGACGCCATTTCCTCGATCTCGTCATTGCTGATCTTGGCCTTGAGGACCATGACCGCATCGACCAGCTGGCGGAAGAAGTCCTCCGAATAGGGTGAAAGGGCAAAGCGCTGCAGATAATTGCGGGCCAGCAGCCTGACCTTGTCCTTGTCGCCCAGATTGGCGGCCATCATCAGGCCGCGCCGAAGGGCAGCCTCTTCCAGCAGGGTTCCCGGCGCCGTCAACCGGATATAATCCAGGCGCTTCAGCGCTGTCGGTACATCGATGGCGGCGAGCTGTGCTGCCGTCACCAGCGAGATGGAAGCGATCAGTTCGCTCGGCACATCCGGCGGCAGCTCCTCGCTGAAGTTTTCAACAATGCCAAGCGGGTTGCCATCCGCATAGGCCAGCGAACCGGCGACCAGCTTGGGACTGATGCCATCCAGTTTCGTCGTGGTGAGGATGGTGCGCACGACCTGCGGATTGCCGCCATTGAGGAGATAGATGACAATGGCGTAGGCGTTGGCCGGCTTTTGCCAGACATCCGGATTGGCCGCCTGGAGCTGCGCCGCAATATGGCCCAGCACCCGGTTGAGCATGGGCAGGGCTTCCGGCTTGCCGGAGGCCACCTGATCCTGCAGCATGCGCATGGAGCGCACCAGCAGATAGGGTTCCGGCGACAGCATGTCGGCCCGGGCCATGCCAAGAGGCAGGCTCACAAAACCGATCAGCAGCCATCGCAGACGGGAGCCCCACATCATCTCTTGGCCGTTTTCAAAAAGATGTCGATACGCCGGTTCTGAGCCGCGTAGGGATCGGCCGGCACCTTGGGATCGCGGTCGGCATAGCCTTCCACGCGCAGGATGCGCTTGGCATCGAGGCCGCCGCGCGTCAGCATGTAATAGGCCATGTGCGCGCGCGCCGACGACAACCGCCAGTTGTCATAGGTATCGCTTTTGAAGGGGCGTGCGTCGGTGTGGCCGCTGATGATGACGTCGCCCTTGCGCGTTGCGATGATCTTGGCGATCTGCTCGAGAACCTGCACCACCCGCTTGTCCGGCTTTGCCGATCCGATGGCGAACATGCCGTAGTCGACCTTGTCGGTCAGCTGGATCAGGACACCCTCGTCGGTGGGCACCACGGTGATGTCAGGCGCCTTTTCATCGGCGGCAGTGCCGGTCTTCTTGGAAATTTCCGAGGCAAGCTCGCGCGCCGAAGCAAGCTGCGCCGAATCCGGCTGCTTGTCGCCCTTCGCCGGATCGACGGTTACGCTGGCGTCGGCGGGCTTGGCTGCCGCCTTTTCCAGCTTCTGCTGGTTCGCCTGCTGGGCGGCACTGGCCGTATCCATCGGCTTTGCATCGGGCGTCTGCGCCTGCGCACCGGCCTTGTCTTCCACGCCCGCGGCCCGCTTTTCCAGCTGTTCCTGCGAGGGCGGCGGCACGGCGGGACTGTCGGTCAGCGGAAAGAGATCATCCTCCACATGGGTCGACCAATAGTTGGGATTGAACGGATCGCGATAGGCGTCGCCGCCCTGCGCGCCCGTGGATGGGCCGGCATTGTTGGACCCGCCGTCACCCTTGGCAGACCTGTTCTGCAACACGCCGGAATCCGTGGCGATTTCCGCAAGCACCGCATAGGGGTCCTTGAACATCTGCCGCTCTTCCGTCTCCGGCTTGGCTTGCAGTTCCTTTTCGTTGCGTGCGCTCTTGGTTTCCGCATCGGTCGAATTGGGGCGCTCGAACCGAACCTTGCCTTCCTGATTGTCCGTGGCTTCAATGCCCTTCGGCCGCGCCTGCCGGTCCATCAGCTTGACCGGATTGAAATAGCTGGCAACGGCCGCCTTGGTTTCCTCATTGGCGGCATTGATCAGCCACATGACCAGGAAGAAAGCCATCATCGCGGTCATGAAATCCGCATAGGCGATCTTCCAGACGCCGCCATGGTGGCTGTCTTCGCCGTCATTGCGGCCGCGCCGGACAATGACGATTTCGCGGCGGGTTTCCGGGTCGATATTCATCGGGTCGTATCCTTCACCGCATCAATCAGGTGACCAAGCCGCGTTTCGACAACCACATCGTCGAGTTTCATCGACAGTTCCGGTTGATCGGACCGGGTGAACGTAAAGCGCATGAGATCAATCCCCGGGCGATTGCGCAAAGCATCGATGAGGTGCGGTGGCCCGGAAATGTCGATCATCACGCCCTCCAGGCCCTGTGTCAGCCGCTCGATTTCCCCGACAAAGCCGGTAACAGCGCGCTCACGCAGATTCTTTTCAACCAAAGGGGAAAGAACGGTTGCAAGACTGCTCGACAGTCCCGCCGATATGACCGCCAGCCCCGCTTCCACCTGTTCGTACAGGCGGGTTCCGATCCGATCCATGAAATCCGCTTCCGCCGCCGCCAGCTGTTCCTGAAAATCCCGCTCCAGCCGCAGTTTTTCCGCATCGAAGAGCACGGAGGCCTCCGCCTGCCCCTCGGCGCGGCCGAGCTCGAAGGTTTCCTTGATCTTCAGCTCGATATCGATGAGATCGACAACATCTTCGGGAACCGCATCGTCCACCAATGTTTCAACGCGCTCACGCGTCGCGGCGGCAAAAACCGTCACCCGGTCATCGGGCACATGTTTCGGCGTGAAGTCGGTGAGCATACTGGCAATCGATCGGGCCATATCAAGCTGCCTCGTGAACCCATTGCTTCAGGATCGCCGCCACGCGCTCTTCATCCATATCGATCATCTGTTCCAGCCGGTTCTGCGCGGGAACGCGCATGCGCCGCCGCAGCTCGCTCAGGTCGTCATAGGGCAGGCTCTGGTCGGCATTGGCGGCCAGCGCCGGTTGCGGCCGCGATGCGGCGGTGAAATCGGGAACGGCCACGTCCGTGCCGGCCGCCAGCTGCAGCGCATCCTGCGGCTTGGTCATTTCGCGCATCAGCGGGCGAACGCCGAACCACAGGATCAGACCCACGGCGACGATCAGTGCAGCGGCATTGACGAAGCTGCCCGCCTGCCGCGATATCGTCTCCGACAGCGGCGTGGCGGCCGGCTGCAGCTGATCGTCGGTTGCTTCCATGAAGTTCAGCGCGGTCACGTTGATGACGTCCCCACGTTTCTGGTCGAGGCCGGCCGCGGTTGCCACCAGTTGGGTGATCTTGGCGATCTGCTGTTCGACGAATTTGTCCGGAACCGGCGTGACGCCTGCGGTTGCCAGCAACCGCGCCTGGTCGATGACGACGGCGATCGACAGGCGCTTGATCTGATAGCTGTCGCTGACCGTCGAGATCGTCTTGGAATTGACCTCGTAATTGGTCAGCTCTTCGCGCTTGTCGGTCTTTTCGGTCGAGCTGTCGCCGTTCTTGCTCTGGATTTCTTCCTGCGGGATGTTCTGTTCCACACCGGTCGCGTTGTCGCTCTTCGAGTTCTTCGAATCGCCGCTTTCGCGCACGACACGCACGGACCGCTCAACCTTTGATTCTGGATCGAACACGGTTTCGTTGGTTTGGCGCTTGTCCGTGTCGAGCGCCACCTGGACGCTGGTCTGGAAATGGCCGATGCCGAGATAGGGTGCCAGCGCCTTGCGGATATTGTCATCGACCGAGGCCGAAACATTCTGCTCCAGCGTCGCCGACATGACGGCACCGGCATTCGAGCCATCATCCTTGGATGCCAGGAGCCGCCCGTTCGTATCGAGCACGGTGACTTCGGAGGCAGTCAGCTGTGGCACGGCAGCCGCGACAAGCTGGCGGATCGACTGCGCCGACTCCATCGAGAACCCGCCTTCGGTGCGGATCACCACGGAAGCGGAGGGTGCCTGATCGCCGCGGCGGAAACTGCCCTTTTCCGGCAGAACAATATGCACGCGGGCGGCCTTGATGCCGCGGATCGCCTGGATTGTCCGGGAAATTTCGCCTTCCAGCGCCCGTACCCGGGTGATTTCCTGCATGAACGAGGTAAGGCCCAGCGAGCCCATATTGTCGAAGAGTTCGTAACCGGCGTTGTTGCTGGTCGGCAGCCCCTTCTCGGCCAGATACATGCGGGCCTGGTCCGCCTTGCCGAACGGGACGAGCACGGAGGTGCCGTCGGCCTTCACGTCGAACGGTATGCCGGCTTCGCCGAGAGCCATGCCCATGCGGTTGACGTCGTCGCGGCTGAGACCGACATACAGCGTCTCATATTGCGGGCGGTTGAGATAAATGCTGGAGACAAGGATGGTGGCGAACAGGGTGACGCCGACAAGGGCGAGCCCGATGAGCCGCCGCGCGCCAAGCTTTTTCATGGCACCCAGAAACTGCTCCAGAGACTGTCTGATATTCTTTTCCATCGATGCCCACCACGCTTGCGTCGTCCGACCATAGAGGCCGAAGCTTGCGCGAAGTTAGAGCGTGCTGCGAAGTGGAAAAGAAAAAGGCCACGCACGAGGCGTGGCCCAATTCAGTACCGATCCCGAGGGATCGTCATCCTTAGCGGAACAGCTGCTGGATGGTCTGGTTGCTTGCATTGGCAATCGACAGCGCCTGAACGCCGAGCTGCTGCTGAACCTGCAGAGCCGACAGACGAGCCGATTCCTTGTTCATGTCAGCGTCGACCAGCGTGCCGATACCACGATCAACGGCATCCGAAAGCGCGCTGATGAACGACTTCTGGCTGTCGATACGGGTCTTGGCAGCACCGAGCTGCGAAGCACCGGAAGCCAGGCCCTTGGCAGCAGCTTCGATACCGGTCAGCATGCCGTCAATCGCCGTGTTGTCGACGCCTGCAGCGGAAACGTCGATCGTCAGGATCGAGGTCTGCGTTGTGACAGGTGCGGCTGCTGCGTTGGTAACAGCAAACTGCTTGTCGAGAATGCCGGTCTTCGTTGCAGCGGTGCCGCCTGTGTCGATAAGACGGGTATTGGCAAGCGCAACGTCGATCGAGCCGGTCGTTACGACGCCGGTCGAGCTGCGGCTGTAGGAAGCGATCGTGCTGAAGTTTGCCGTTGCAGGAGCAGCGTCGACAGCCTGGTCGGTGGTGAGCAGGTTGGAACCGGCGTAGGAAGCGCCTGCGTTTTCCTTCAGGGCGCCGATAGCCGAGTTGATCAGCAGCTGGTTCTTGGCGCGGTCTTCAGCGCTGGCATTCTTGGAAGCCAGAACCAGGTTCTTGATGGTGTTTACCGAGTCAATGGCCTTGTTCATTGCGGAATAGGCAGTATCGATCTTGGAGCTGCCGAGACCGAGAGCGTCCTGGATAACCGAGTTGGCACCATTGTCCGAACGCATTGTCGTGGCAATCGACCAGTAAGCGGCGTTGTCGGAAGCTTCGGAGATCTTCAGGCCCGTTGCAATGCGGTTCTGAGTGGTGGCAAGGTTTTTGCCGGTTGCAGTAAGTGTCTGAAGCGCGGTCATTGCTGACGCGTTGGTAAGAATGCTGGCCATGGAAAAAGCCCCTATAAAAGATACATGTGATGGGGACATGTCGGATCAGAACCGACCTAACAGAGCGGCATGATGCCTGTAACCGAAGCGGTCACCTGTTATGACGAGCAGGAGTACGCCAGAATTGTTACGGTTTCAATAACGGCCAGGATTAATTTTCATCATGGTTACGAAAACGATCGTATCAAACTGCCGACCAGAATATTCCAGCCGTCGATCAGCACGAAGAACAGGATCTTGAACGGCAGCGACAGCACGGTCGGCGGCAGCATCATCATGCCCATGGACATGGTGAGTGTCGCGACGATCAGGTCGATGACCAGGAACGGCAGGACGATGAGAAAGCCGATCTCGAAACCGCGGCGCAGCTCGGAAATCATGAAGGCGGGCACGAGGATACGCATATCAATGGCCTCGTTGGCCTTGGTGCGGAAGGATTCGTCCGCCAGATCCTCGAACAGCCGCAAATCCTTGTCGCGCACCTGCCGCAGCATGAATTCACGGAACGGCGACATGATCTCGCGGATCGCCACATCCTGGGTGATCTGGTTATTCACCAGCGGCTGCACGCCATTCTGCCATGCCCGGTCGAAGACCGGCGCCATGACATAGAAGGTCATGAACAGCGCAAGGCTGATCATCACGAGATTGGCCGGCGTTGTCTGCAGGCCGAGGCCCGAGCGCAGCATGGAGAAGGCAATGGCGAAGCGGGTAAAACTCGTCGCCATGATCAGGATGCCCGGCGCGATGGAAAGCACCGTCAGCACCGCCAGCATCTGGATGATCTGGCCGCTGGTCGACGCGCTGCCCTGCGGGATCAGTCCGTCCAGGAGCGAGGGCGTCTGGGCCATGGCGGTTCCGCCGAGTACAAGCAGCAGCAGGGGTGTCAGAAGACGCCGTTTCATTCCATCACCAATGCCCAGATGTACACTTTCTCGATCTTGCCCTCGGAGCGCATCCGCGCCCTCTCCTGCAGATCCATGCGCAGATATTCCAGCCCCGCCGCCCCGCGCAGCTGCATGAGATTGACGGTGCGCAGGAAGGCCATGAAGTCGCCAGCAACGGTTGCCGCCATTTCATCGGATATCTTCTCGCCGGGCTTGGCCACGATGCCCGCTTCCAGCCTGATCCAGACATCCTGCGGGATTTTCACGTTGGTCAGGATCGGTTTGAGCGCCACGACATTGCCGGATGGCAGGTCGGTACCGGCGGGGCGCGTCTTCTCACCCGCCCCGGCGGCCTGACCGGCCGGCACGCTCAGGCCGAGCTGTGTTCCAAGAAACCAGCCGCCTGCCGCAGCGACGAGCGTGAGGACCGCCACCGCAGCAATGACCGCCACGCTGGATGGTGCTTTCGGGGCGGGTGTCGTGTCTTCGGCGAGCGTGCTCATATCGGTCAGATCGGCGATACTTGATCGAGGATCTGCTGACCCCATGCCGGCTGCTGCGTTTCGCTCTGGCGCCCGCGGCCGCCATAGGAAATGCGCGCCTCGGCGATCTTCTCATAGGAAATGACATTGTCGCCGGAAATGTCACGCGGCCGTACGACGCCGGCGACATTCAGCACCCGCAATTCATAGTTGACGCGCACCTCCTGCGAGCCGCGGATGACCAGATTGCCGTTGGGCAGAATATTGGTGACGATGGCCGCAACCCTCAGCACGATCTTTTCCGACCGCTCGATCTTGCCCTCGCCCTTGGTGCGGCTATCGGATTTCAGATCGAGATTGCCGCCGATATTGCCGGCGGAGAAGCCGCTGCCGCTGATATCCGCCTTGCCGCCGACATCGGATGAGGCGACGCGCGAACGGCTGTTCTTGTTGTCGAACGTCGCCTTTTCGTCGATCAGAATGTTGACGGTCAAAACGTCGCCCGGATTGGTGGCGCGCGGATCGCGGAAGAACCCGGCCGCGCGGTCCTGCCAGAGCGAATAGCGTTTCGGCTGCGGCTGGGACGGATAATAGGATGGATCCGAGACGCTGAAGCTTTGCCCGACGCCCGCGCCCACCGGCGACATCTGTGGTGTGCGGTTCAGATCACGAAAATTGTCGGCGCATCCCGAAAGGGCAACGGCACCGGCGATGGCAAGCAGGGATGCCGCTTTCTTCATTGTGCGGTTCTTTCTTTGTTTGTGACCACACGGGATCCGACAATCACGCGGGCAAGACGCGAGGATTTTTCCGCGGGCATTTCATTCAGGATAACGCTGGAGACACGGGGATTGAGCTTCAGCAGCAGCGCGGCTGCCGGCTCGTCGCCCATCAGCGCCATCTGGGCCGCAGCCGCATCCGGCCGCATCTTGGAAATGATGCCCACCAGCGAATCTTCGGCCTTGTCGATGAACTCGTCACGCCGTTTCAGCCAGACTTCATATTCCTTGCGCTTGGCCTCCAGCTCCTGAATGCGGCTGTCAATATCCGCCCGCAGCTGCTCCAGTTCGCGCGTCTGCATGGCATAGCGCGCATCGGCCGCCTTGTCGGTGATGTTGGTGCAATAGCGGCCGATTTCCTGCCCGGTTTCATCCTTGGGGGCCGCATCCTGCGCCATGGTGGCGGATGGCAGCAGGGACATTGCCAGCAAGAATGCAGCGGCCTTGGAGGATGCCGTGATTTTCCGTCGCGCGTTCATGGCAACACTCATTGGACCACCAGCTCCGCATGCAATGCGCCGGCCGTCTTGATGCCCTGAAGGATGGCGATGATGCCCTGCGGCTTCACGCCGATCTGATTGAGACCCTTCACCAGGCTTTCAAGATCGGTTCCGCCAAGAACACCGATCTTGGAGGTTTGCCGAACCTGGATGTTGGTGTTCGGTTCGACCGCCGTCACGCCGTCACTGAACGGTTCCGGCTGAATGATCGTCGGCGTCTCGGTGACCTTGACGGAAAGCGTGCCATGGCTGATGGCGACCCGCGATATCCGCACCTTCTCGCCGATGACCACTGTCCCGGTGCGCTCGTCGACGACGACGCGCGCCACCTCGTCGGTCGGCACCGGCAGACCTTCGATTTCCGCGAGGAAGCGGGCCGCGGTGATATCCTTGGGCTTGCGCAGGCGGATCGACTTGGCGTCGCGCTCCTTGGCAACAGGCTGGTTGTACCGCCGTTTGGCAAAGGCATTGATCGTATCGGTGATGCGCACGACCGTGGTGAAATCCGGCTGCCGCAGCTCGACGAGAAGTTCGCCGTCCTGGCCGAAATTTCCGGAAACCTCCCTTTCAACCAGGGCGCCGTTGGGAATACGTCCGCTGGTCGGCGTACCCTGCGTAACGGTGGCGGCGTTACCGGATGCCGCGAAGCCGGACACGATCAGGTTGCCTTGAGCCGCCGCATAGACCTGGCCATCGGCCGCGGCCAGCGGCGTCATGACCAGCGTGCCGCCGGACAGCGAGGTGGCATCACCCAGCGAGGAAACGGTGATGTCGATCCGCGAGCCGCGCCCGGCAAAGGGCGGCAGATTGGCGGTGACGATGACGGCCGCGATATTCTTCGAACGCGACGCACCGGCCGGCGGGCTGATGCCGAGATTATCGAGCATGGCGCGCATGGATTGCTCGGTGAACGGCGCATTGCGCAGGCTGTCGCCGGTTGAGTTCAATCCGACAACGAGACCATAGCCGACGAGCTGGTTTTCGCGCACGCCCTGAATGGCGGCGATATCCTTGAGCCGTGCGATGACTCCGCCGTCGCCGAACTGGGAAGCCGGTCCGCCCCAGCGCCCGTCGTCGACGTCCTTCTGCCAGGCGGCCTGGGCTTGGGCCGGCGTCTTGTAGCCCCTTTCCTTGGGCGACGATTCGCCCGCATGCAGTGCGGTCGATGCAAGGAAGGCCAACAGGACAATCGCGAAACGCCGCATCATTGCATGCCTACCTGTATGCGCCCATCGGCGAGGATGGTGCCCGTTACGGTGATGCCGCTGTCGATATTGCGCACCTTGATGAAATCACCGACACGGCCCGGCTCCAGCGGCGTGCCCCGCGCCGTGATGACGAGCGCACCGGTATCATAGACCAGTACCGCCGGAACCCCGCGCTGCACCATGTCGGGTTCATTGACCGAAGACAGGAGGATAGGCTGCCCCGGCAGCAGTGTCCGGCGCGATATCTTGCCGACGAGTTGATCCGGCGACAGCACATATTGGGCGGCGGCGGAGGCACGGATTGTAAAATACTTTTCCGTCAATCCCGCATTGCCGATGGTCTGGCCGGGATAGATGATCTGGGAAGGCACCAGGAATGCAATGCGCTCGGCGCGGGCGGCGACGGAAAAGACCAGCGCGCACAGGCTGAGTGCCAGCACGCGAAGAGCCCAGTTCCCGATGATCTTTGCCGCCGTCATGATCGTCCTCAGCGCAGGTTCTTCGACACGACCGATGCCATTTCATCGGCTGCCTGGATAACTTTCGAATTCATTTCATAGGCCCGCTGGGCCGTGATCAGATCGGTGATTTCCTTGACAGGGTCGACGTTGGAATTTTCCAGATAGGCCTGCTTCAGCGTACCGAAACCGGGATCACCGGGGACGCCGACAACCGGAGCACCGGACGCATCCGTCTGCTTGTAGAGGTTATCGCCAAGCGGCTCGAGACCGGCTTCATTGGCAAAATTGGCAATGGTCAGCTGGCCCAGATTGATCATCGGAATCTGGTCGGATTGCTTGGCAAAAACCTGGCCGGAATCGGTGATTTTCACTTCAATGGTGTTGGGCGGAACAACAATGTTTGGCTCGACCAGATCGCCGTTGAGCGTCACGAGCTGCCCCGTCGCATTGGTGTTGAATGCCCCGGCGCGGGTATAGAGCGTTTCGCCCGCGGTGTTCTGGATCTGGAACCAGCCGCGGCCCTTGAGCGCCACGTCGAAGGGATTGCCCGTCTGATTGAGCCCGCCCTGAATATGCAGGTTGCGGACGGCCGAGGTCTGCACGCCGAGCCCGACCATCGCGCCCTCGGGAATGATGCTCTGGTTTGCCATGTTCGGCACACCGGCGCTGCGCTCCGTCTGATACAGCAAGTCCGAGAACTCGGCCTTTGCGCGCTTGAACCCGGTCGTGTTGATATTGGCGATGTTGTTGGCAATCACTTCCAAATTGAGCTGCTGGGCATTCATGCCGGTCGCAGCAATGGTGAGCGCTTTCATTCTGATTCCTTAAATCGGCATACGGCTGATTTCGAGATAGGCCTGGACGATCTTGTCGCGAATGGCGATGGCCGTCTGGAGCGATTTTTCCGCATCCATGACCGCGTTGACGACATCACGCGTCGGCACGTCGCCGGTCATGCTCTTGAGCGAAACCGCTTCGGCATTCTGGAGTTTGCCGGTGAGCTGCGACAGAATGTTGTCAAAGGACGGCTGACCGGTTGCGGCTGCCGCCGGCGACGCGGCACCGGGCATGGATGTCTGATTGACGGTTTCCGATAGTTTGGAAAGCGCGTTGCGGGTGGATACACTGAGAAGCTGGTCTATCATCAGGAGTTCCTTAAGAGATCGACGGTCATGGCAATCAGTTCACGTGCTTGCTTGACCACCTGGAGATTGGCTTCGTAGGAGCGGTTGGCTTCGCGCATGTCCGCCATTTCGACGACCATGTTCACGTTTGGATATTTGACCATGCCCTTGGCGTTGGCGGCCGGGTGGCTTGGATCATATTCTTCGGTAAAGGCGGAAACGTCATGCCCGACTTCCGCGATGCGCACGGTCTCGACGCCGCTGCCGCGGTCGAGCTCGGTGGCAAAGGAAACGGTCTTGCGGCGGTATGGATCGCTGCCCGCCGTCTTGCCGGTCGACTGGGCATTGGCCAGATTCTCGGAGACGATGCGCAGACGGGTCGATTGGGCATTGAGGCCGGAAGCGGCAACCTTGAGCGCGGCCTGGAGCGGATCTGACATCTGTTTCAGCCCTTTACTGCGGAGAGCATCATGCGGTGAAACGCCTTCACGATGCTGGTGTTGAGCGCGAACTGGCGATTGATCTCGCCGGACTTGACCATTTCCCCTTCGAGGCTGACCGTGTTCTTCGAATGGTTCTGTTCCGTCACTTCATTCTTGCGCAGCGCGGTGGCGGCGATGCCGGATGCATTGATTTCAAGGTGCTTCGCATTTGTCGCCGCCATGGTCAGCTGCGTCTGCTGCAACACGTCCTTGAACGGCTCCACGTCCCGCGCCTTGAAACCCGGCGTATTGGCATTGGCGACATTGCCGGAAACCGCGGCCTGCCTGACGGACAGCCACTCGGCCTGACGTGATGCCAATTCGAACAGATGAATCCCCTGCATGTGCCTGCCTCGCGTCCCGGACCAATCAATTGAGGTCACTCTATGCGGTCAATCTTGCGTGAGACTTGCGGCGGCGACAGCCACGGAACTTATGCATGGACAAAGAGGCATTTGATCAATTGGTTCGGCTGATCACTTCGCCGTCGGATGTCTTGATCTGCCACGAACCGTTACCATTGCCGCGCTCGATCGCAACCAGGGTGCTTCCGTCCGGCAAGGGCGATCCCTTCTCGACAAACCAGTAGCCGGTATTGTCTTCGATCATCACCAGACCGCCGACCACTTCGCGCACCAGGAACACCGGCTTGTCGGGAAATGGCTGTTTGCTGGCGGCATTGATCCCGGCCAGACGATCGCCGGTCAGGGCAGAGGTGGTTGCCGTGGTCATGAGGTCCACTTCGCCGGTTTTCGTTCTCGACAACGACACTTCGGTGCCGTTGTTCTTGCGCACGACCTTCTGGTTTGTCCGGTCCAGGGGGTCCCGAACGGTTTTGCCTGTGGCTTCCGGCTTGGGCCGTGCTTCCCAGATGTCGTAATACATCACGAAGGGCAGGATGGCGCAGATGGTTGCAAGGACAAATCCAGCACCCTTGATATAGCCGTCAAAGCGCTTGTCGCGCTGGCGGGGTGCGGGAATTTCCGTTGCGGGATCGCTTTCAGGCGCCAGGCCCGTGGTCTTCTGTTTTGTCATGCCCCCTCCTTTGGCCGAAGCGCCGCTGCCAGATCGCTGTAGGGATCCAGCGAAAGCGGCGTGGCCGGTGTCTGCTGCATAGCGTCGTAAATGCGTGGAACCAGATGCACGGCCTGATCGAGCAGGGGATCACCCCCCTCCTGATAGGCGCCGATCATCCGCAGGTCGCGGGTCTCTTCGAACCGCGAAATGAGGCCGCGCATGCTGGTGACGAGTTTCGCCTGTTCCGGCGACCAGTTGTGCTGCGCCAGGCGCGAAATGGAACCGAGAATATCCATGGCCGGAAAACGGCCCTGCGCGGCGATAGCGCGGTCGAGCACGATGTGCCCGTCCAGCGTGCCGCGGATCGCATCGGACACCGGATCATTGTGATCGTCGCCATCGACCAGAACGGCATAGATGCCGGTAATCGTACCGCTGTCCGACAATCCGGGGCCGGCGCGCTCAAGCAGGCGCGGCAACTGGCTGAACACGCTCGGCGGATAGCCGCGCGAAACCGGCGGTTCACCCGCGGCAATGGCGATTTCGCGCGCCGCATGGGCAAAACGCGTCACGGAATCCACGATCAGCAGAACATTGTCGCCCAGATCGCGAAAATATTCGGCGATGGCCGTTGCCGTATTGGGGGCAAGCCGGCGCATCATCGGACTTTCGTCGCCGGTCGAAACAACAGTGACCGTCTTGCCAAGCTTGCCGGCCATGGTGTCTTCGAGCATGTCGCGCACTTCGCGGCCGCGTTCGCCCGTCAGCGCCAGGACAACCGTGTCGAAATCCGTTGCCTTGGTCATCATGGCCAGCAGCGTGGATTTGCCGACGCCGGACCCGGCAAAGACACCCATGCGCTGGCCGAAACACATCGGCGCAAAGACGTCGACGACATTGACGCCGGTGCGCAGGCCGATTTCGACGCGGCTGCGGTTCATGGCGAGCGGAGCCGGACAATCCACGGGCTTGGGATTATTGCCTGCGGTGAGCAAACCCTTGCCGTCGAGCGGTAGACCGAGGGCGTTGATGACCCGCCCCTTCCAGTCGGGCGCCGGGGCAATGCGAAACGGCCCCTCGGGGAAGACGGGCGTTCCGAGCGATGGCACGATCCGGTCATCGAACGGCTTGACCAGGACGCGCGACTGCTCGATCCGCACGACTTCGGCCGGGTGCAGCCGGTTGTCGCTGCGGATGGTCACCATGTCGCCGAGCTGCGCCCGTTCCGAAATGCCGCGCACGCCGATGGCGGAGCGTGACACCTCATTCACATAACCGCCGACGGCCACGGGAGCCGGAGCCGTCACGACCTGCGAGACAAGCCGGGCCAGCGCCTCGAGACTGCCCGTCCCGGTGCTCATCGTCGGCAGGGCTGCTTCAAGATCCTGCATGCTTATCCCGCCGGTTCAAGGAGACGGTGCATCAGGTCTTCGATCCAAGTGTCTTGATGGCTTCGGAGAAGGTGCCTTCATTGCCGCGCAGCAAGGCATCGACCCGCTCGAAAGCCCGGGTAACGCTCATGAGCCGGGTCATTTCGCCGATCGCATCGACATTTGATCCCTCGATGGCGCCCTGAACAACCCCCGCATGCGGATTGTCGATGGTCGGCTGCGCGGTAATGCTCGGAATGACAGCCGAATTGTCGAAATAGGTCAGCTTGGCATTGGGGCTGATCGTGAACAGGCCAATGGAGCCCAGCTGGCGCTTGTTCTGATAGACCGCCCCATCGGCGGAAATCTGCGGCGGACCGCCATTGGGGTCGATGACCAGGGGCTGGCCGCCCGCATCCAGGATGGGGTAACCCTTGACCGAGCGCAGCTCGCCGGTCGTTGTCATCTGCATGCGGCCGTCGCGGGTGAAAACCTGCCCGGCCGGTGTCTGCAGCGAAAACCATACGTCGCCCTTTGCAGCGATATCCAGGGGATTGCCTGTCTGGGTGATCGGGCCCGCATCCGTCTTGATATAGCTCTGACCGGCTGAAACGAAGCTCGAATCCTCGGCCGCCTTCGACACCATGGTTTCGAATTTCATGCCCGTGGCGCGAAACCCCGGCGTCGACATGTTCGCCACATTGTGCGCCAGGGCATCCAGGCGGCGCTCCAGCGATATCTGCGAGGACAGGCCGACATAGATCGAGTTTTCCATCAGCGGCCACCCAGCTTGAACGACTGCAAGATCGTCAGGATATTCTGCGAAATGCCGATGGTGGTATCCCCGCCGAAAAGCAGCGAGGGAATGGTGGAGGCAGTCGAGGGATTGTTCATTTCATACATAGCCGTAAACCGGGTGAGGAATTTCTCAAGCTTCGCCGGATCCTTGAGAGATGCGAGATCGAGCTTGTCGGTGACCATCTTGGCCTGCCGGTCGATATCCATGTTGGACGCCTGCGTCGGGATGGAAAAGGTTGTCTGGAAGACCTTGAGCAGTGCCTTATCGCCGAGAATTTCATAAGCATTGGTGATCGTGGGCGCCTTGCGGGCAAAATACAGGGCAAGCCGCACGCCTTCATTGTCCTGCCCGGCTTCCTGCTCCAGTGTCTGGCGGGCATATTTGTCCGTCACCGGCTTGAGCACGGCCGGCTGGCTGGTTGCCTTGTCGCCCAGTTTGGCGAAATCGAACGTCGTGGCAAACTCCAGGTAGCGCTTGTCCGTCAGTTTGTTGGCAAAGCTGTCCTTGCCGGTACCTTCGGTGAGAACTTTGCGGATAAAGGCCTTGGCGAAAGCCATGTCCTCAAGCCCGATAGCCTTCAGGGCGTATTTATACAGCCGGTCATCCTTCATGAAATCGTCAATGGTTTTGACCTTGCCGATATTCTTCAGGTAGTAGTCCGTATCGCGCTGCACGACCGGTTCGGCCGCCACCCTCGTCAGCGAACGCGTCAGGTTCGACGAGATCAATTTATAACTGGTCATCGTATTGATCATGGCAACGGCACTCCCACGGCTTTCGCCTATCTGTGCCAAAGCAAGCTTGCCTGAAGCTGTCCGCGCAATTTCACCCCGACCACAAACCTGCGTCTCCATGCAAGGTTCACGCAAGCCGGACTTGCTACTCCTCGGCCGCTGGCAATATTTGCAGGAGAGCGCTTTGGGAATCCTTGTTGGACTTGTGGTAACGATGGGATGTCTCCTTGGCGGCTTCATTGCCATGGGCGGGCATGTGAGTGTTCTCATGCAGCCGTGGGAATTCGTCATCATCGGCGGCTCCGCGCTCGGCACGTTCCTCGTCGCCAATCCGTTTTCGGCGGTCAAGGATACCGGACGCGCCTGCATGGAGGCCTTCTCCAACAAGGTTCCCAAACAGCGCGACTACCTTGATGTGCTCGGCGTCCTCTACGCATTGATGCGGGAACTGCGCGCCAAGTCGCGCAACGAGGTGGAAGTCCACATCGACAATCCCAATGAATCACTGATTTTCCAGGCATTTCCGAGCGTTCTGAAGAACCATGATCTGACGCAGTTCATCTGCGACTACTGCCGCCTGATCATCATCGGCAATGCGCGCTCGCACGAAATCGAGGCGCTGATGGATGAGGAAATCCACACGATCTCCCGCGACAAGCTCAAGCCCTACCATGCCATGGTGGCCATTTCGGAAGGTTTGCCGGCACTCGGCATCGTTGCTGCGGTGCTGGGCGTGATCAAGGCCATGGGCGCCCTCAATGAATCGCCGGAAGTGCTGGGTCATCTGATCGGCGCGGCGCTGGTCGGCACCTTCGCCGGTATCTTCCTTTCCTATGGTGTGGTCGGCCCGATTGCCACCAAGATCAAGACGACGCGCGAGAAGCAGAACCGCCTTTACATGATCGTCAAGCAGACACTGCTCGCCTACATGAACGGCGCCCTGCCGCAGATCGCGCTCGAATATGGACGCAAGACGATTTCGGCCTATGATCGTCCGTCCATCGATGTGGTCGAGCAGGAAACCATCTCCACCGTTCCGATGCAGCAAGCGGCGTAGGCTGAACAATGGATGTCGAGACAGAACAGAAAAGACCGGACGTGCTTGCGGAAAGCATCCTGCGCGCCGCCGGCATGTCGGTGGACGATCTCAAATCCCTCGAGGCGGTGTTTCGCGACCTTGCAACGACGTTTGCCGGCAAAATAACCAGCCAGTCCGACGTCGCCATTGCGGCCGAATTCGTGCGCATGGAATCAATCGAGAAGGATGCCATTGCCAGCACCCTGATGCGCTCAGGACTGATCGGAACCGTGCAGGTCGTCAAATGGGCATCGCGTCTGCTGCTGGCTGCCGACCGGGCTTTTGTCGATTGCGGGGTCGATGCCCTGTTCGGGTCCGGCGCCAGCCAGGACCACCAGCCGCATCGCCCGATGACCTCGGTCGACCTTGGCATCGCCCGCCAGATCTTCACCGACGTCACCGCATCGCTCGATCACATGTTCTCGGGTGGCAGCGACACGCTGTTCCAGATCGCCGAACTGACGGAAGCCGCGCATTTCTCGGTTGCCTCGGTGACCGATACGCGCATGATATGCTGCACGATGCTGCTCAAGGTTGGCGGACACAGCGGCCAGATCATCATCATGATGCCGCGTTCGAGCTTCCGTCCCATGCAGGACGCCATCGCGCGGATGCTGCAACAGCCGGCACACCATTCCGATCCGACCTGGGCAAAGAAGCTGCGCCTTGAGGTGAGCCGGGCCCATATCGACATTGAGGCCTTCATCCAGCAGGGGTCCATGACGCTGGAACAGATCACCCTTTTGAAACCCGGCCAGATCCTGCAGCTGCCCAAGGATGCGATCAATCAGGTACGCCTGCGCAGCGGCAAACAGGCACTTTACAAATGCCGTCTGGGCAAGACCGGCACGGCATTCACCGTGCGCATCACCGATCCGATCAATGAAGAAGAGGACCTGCTCGATGAGCTTGCTGCTGGCTAATCTCATTTCCGCCGCCCTGATCGCAACCGGGCTTGTGGTCTTCCTCGTTGCCCTGCGCAAGGCCAACCGGCTGACGGCCATGAGCCGCGCCATGGCGCAACAGGTGGCCGGTTCGGCCCGGAGCCTCGAGCAGGCGCTGCTCTTCCTGCAGAACGAGCGTGAAACCTGCCGGGACGAAAGCGTGCGTCTGGAGGCCAAGCTCAAGGATTCCGACCGCGCCCGTTCGGAAATGACGCGCACCATCCGCATGGTTGAACGCGCGAAGAACGAGTTCAAGGACAATGTGCGCCCCTTCCCGGCCGTCGATGCCGCCCAGCGCGCTGCCGCACCCGCTTTTGCGCAGCAGCCGGTTCCGGCAGCCCCGGCGGAGCTTCGTCAGGGCGCGCCTATCCACAACCAGCCCGCGGCTCCGGCGAAAGTCCTGCCCGTGTTCGTCAATCGCATCGTCCGCAGTGCTGACGTGGCGAATGCCGTCCTTTAACCCAGTGTGAACGGGATTTCCCATCATGGCCATTTCCGACAAGAATTCCATCGAAGACGAGCTCAACGAGGCAATCGAAGATCTCAAGCGCGATGAACCGCAACCAAGCCGCAAACCTGCGGGATCGAAGCCGAACATCGATCTCATCATGGGCATTCCCGTCGACGTCCAGGTTGTTCTCGGCAGCACGTCGATGCCGGTGGCCAATCTGATGAAGCTCGGCCGCGGCGCCGTCGTGACCCTCGACAAGCAGATCGGCGATCCCGTCGATATCGTCGTCAACGGGCGGGTGATCGCACGCGGTGAAGTCATCGTCCTCGAAGACGACTCCTCGCGCTTCGGCGTCAGCCTCACCGAAGTCATCGGCAGCGGCAGCTAAGTCATCCGCCGCCGCGCCGCCTTCCCCCCTACAAGCACGAGAAGCCAGACCGCATGAGCGATCAAGACACACCTCAGGGCGAAAGCACCATCCAGGACCTGAGCGGCCCGGAAAAGGTGGCCGCATTGCTTGTGGCGATCGGGCGGCCATCCGCCTCGCGGCTTCTCAAGCATTTCAATGCGGACGATCTGCGCTCGCTTGCCGGCCATGCCCGCAAGCTCGAGCCGATCACCCCCGGCGACTTCGAAGAGCTGGTCAAGGAATTCGAGAACGCCTTTGCCGACGGCGCGCCGGTTTCGGAAGCCGGCATGCGCTTTGAGGGGCTGCTGCGCGAAACGCTGTCGGCGGAAGAGGCCAGCGCGGTGATCGAGAACCGCCGCCCCGAACTGCTGACGCAGGAATCCGTCTGGGATATCCTGCCGCGCGTGCCGCTCGACGTCCTGCAAGCCTATCTGTCAACGCAGCATCCCCAGGTGACGGCCTATGTGATTTCGCGCCTGCCTTCCGATATCGCGGCCCGGCTGCTGATCGGCTTTGCACCGCAGGAACGTGGTGCCATCATTCAGCGCACGCTGCATATCCGCAAGGTGGGTCCATCGACGATCGCGATGCTGGAAAGCATCCTGCAGCGCGAGGTCACCGGAAAAGACAATTCGGGTTCCGAGAAGAGCCATCACGGCACCGTTGCCAACATCATCAACCAGCTGGAAAAATCGGAGATTGACGAGCTGCTGGCGAGCCTCACCGATCTGGGCGCGGAAGACCTTGCCAAGATCAAGGCCAAGCTCTTCACCTTCGAGGATATCGTGCGCATATCGCAGCGCGCGCGCCTCATCCTTTTCGATGAAATCCAGACGGATGTGGTCACCTCGGCATTGCATGGCTGCGAGCCGCGCCTGCAGGAACTCATCCTCCAGTCCCTGTCCACACGCGGACGGCGCATGGTTGAAACCGAATTGTCCAGCCAGACCAACATCAATGCCAACACGGTCACGGAAGCGCGCCGCGCCATTGCCCGCACCGCCATTGCCCTGGCCGAACGCGGCGAGCTCAAGCTCGAACCGCAAGAATCCGAAACATGATCGGCAGGGCCTGCTAGAGCATGTCGGACGGGCCCGACAAAGAGAGTAAAACCGAGGAAGCAACTGAGAAGAAAATCAGTGATGCGGTCGAGAAGGGCAATCTGCCCGTCTCGCGCGAAGCGCCGATCCTCGCCTCCATCGCCGCCTTTCTCGTCATCATGGTTTTCGTCGCCGTGCCCAGCGGCTCGAAACTGGTGGCGTTCCTCTCGGCCCTGCTCGACAAGCCCGAGGAATGGCGGCTCAACAGCGCGCAGGATGCCCGGCAATTGTTCGGCATCGTCGGCCTGGCCGTGGGTGCGGCCTTGCTTCCCGTGTTCATCATCATTCCCACCGCCGGCATCCTCGCATCGGTGCTGCAGAATGCCCCGCGCATGGTCTTTGACCGTATACAGCCGCAGTTTTCGCGCGTATCCATTGCCAAGGGCTGGACACGCATCTTCGGCGCGTCGGGCCGCATAGAATTCCTCAAGTCGGTCTTCAAGTTCGCGGCGGCCAGCATCATCGTTTTCATGATGTTCTTCCGCAGCAGCCATTTCTTCGTCGACACGATCATCACCGAACCCAGCCAGCTGCCCGAGCTCATCCGCAGCAACATCACCCGGCTTCTGGCATCCGTGACGATTGCGGTGACCGCGCTCGCAGCCTTCGACCTTGCCTGGGCCCGTATTCACTGGCGCAGCGAACTGCGCATGACCAAGCAGGAAATCAAGGACGAGCACAAGCAGGCAGAGGGCGATCCGCTGCTGAAGGCCCGCTTGCGCTCGCTCGGCCGTGACCGGGCGCGCCAGCGCATGATTGCCTCGGTCCCGACGGCCACGCTGATCGTCGCAAATCCGACACACTTCTCCGTTGCTCTACGCTACAGCCCGGCGAAAGATCCGGCCCCTATCGTGGTTGCCAAGGGGCAGGATCTGATCGCTCTCAAAATCAGGGAGATCGCCGAAGCCAATGACATACCGGTTTTCGAGAATGTGCAACTGGCGCGCGCGTTGTACAAGCAAGTGCAAGTGAACAATGCCATTGCACCAGAATTCTATAAAGCCGTGGCAGAACTGATCCAATTCGTTAATGTACGACGTAAATAATAAAACCGTTTCCAATCGGGTAAACAGCAGATGAAAAGAACGCAGTATTCGGTTGCCCGGGTTGATATCATTTCAAACCATCTGACAGAGGTCATCCATGATCTTCGTCTTGTGGATGTTGCCGACTATATTGCCTTCATACGGTGTGAACTGTTCGGCAACATCGCCGATATCGTCAATTCAGCGACGGAACTGACATTCTATCCCGATACGTTGACGTTCGGTCTTGGCGGCGAATATGCACTGGACTGGAACACCGCGCCGAAAGTGATGCTCGATCTCGAGTTCAGCAATATGGGGGTCAATGCCTATTTCCGGCTGACGCTGTCCTCCGAAAGCACCGAGATCGATCTGCACCATCTGCGGTTTGCCGAAACGGGGCATAGTCCCACGCAAAACACCGCATTGCTGGCCCAGGCCTTCGAGAATGCACGCCTGCCGCAATTGTCGGCATCGGCAAAGGCGCAATAAACGCCTTCCTACAGATAGGCCTTGGCAACGGTGGGTATGTCGATCACGCCGAGAGCAAGCGCCGTCGCCACGGTCGATGTTCTGTTGGAACAGCCCAGCTTGTTCTTGGCGTTCTGCAGATAGGTAACCACCGTCCAGCGCGCGATATTGAGAATCTCGCCGATCTCGCCATCCGTCTTGCCATTGGCTGCCCAGAACAGGCAGTCGATCTCGCGCCTGGTCAAAAGATTGGAGATGATCGCGGCAAGGGCCGGATTGCGGGTGCCGTGCAGGGCGTTGTGGATACGCGCCGAAGCTGCCGATAACTGTTTGCGCCTGCGCTCGACAAAGGCACCCTGTTCAGCCTTTTCGACGTCGAAGGTGAAGAGCGTGATCCCGCGGAAGCCGAAGGCATTCGTCGCACAAATCGCAAGGTACAGGTTGCCAAGCCCGCGCCGTTCCGCGTCCATCAGATAGCGTTTTACGGCTGGCGAAGGGACGGCGTCGCCAGTCAGGTTGCAGATCGTGCCGGGCGCGTCGGCACGCGGCTGGAACAGCGTCATCCCCTGCATCACCGGATCGATCTTGAGATAGTCCTTGGCAAAATACCGCAACATCCAGCTGACCGGATAGGTCATCAGAAGCGGGACATTTTCATCGACCACATCGCTGCCAGGCCGCGGTTCCGGGTGCCCGACATGGGCAATATGGCGGCAGCCAGTCTGCTGTTTGACCTCGTGGAGCATTGCAAGCGTGTCCGAAGCCACCACGTCCTTGAACAGGCCCTTTTGAAAATCGGGAAAATGAGCCAGTTCAAGCAGCATTGGATACAAGTCATTCCTCTTGGCCCGCAAAGTGCCGGCTTCCGCAACGGTATTCTTCTGGATTTCAGATGGCTTTTCATCGCATGGGATTAAAAGCCCCTTCATGCTCGCACGAGACAGGCAGGCAGACAAGACGATGAACAATTGTATTTGCAGTTTTTCACATAAATGCTGCAAAAGGCAATTTATGGTTGAACCCTGCCTGCCAAGCTTTGATTGTCAGTATCAATCCTGACAAACCAGAAAACGCGCGTTTCCTTTAACCCACATTTTCCGGTATTTTCGGTCATTTTGCCGCAAAATTCGGGCACAGGCGCCCGACTGTTGCGATCGCGCCAGCCGTATCCACAACCGCTGCGCGCATGGTTCGCGCGCTTGCCTTTGGCCGGGAAGCGGCCCCGCAGCGGTTGCCGGCAAGGCCGGTTATTCCCGCTTCATCGCCGTACATTCATCCTGCCCGTCGCCTGTTCCCGCACAATGTGCTAATTGCCTTGCATGGGTGCCATTGCAAACGACGATTTCTTCGACTCGCTTCCTGTCTTCGTTGACTTCGAAGGCGTGGCGGATGCGGGCAATTATCGGCCGCTCCCCAACGACTGGATACTGGCGGTAGCCGATATTGTCGGCTCGACCGGGGCGATCGAAGCCGGGCGCTACAAGGCCGTGAACATGGCAGGCGCAAGCGTCATCTCCGCCCTGCTCAATGCTCTGGGCAGGCACAACTACCCTTTCGTCTTCGGCGGCGATGGCGCGCTTGTCGCCATTCCGGCCTCCGCCGCCGTGCAGGCGCGTGAAGCGCTTGCCTCGGTTCAGGCCTGGGTGCGTGAGGACCTGCAGCTGACCCTGCGTGCCGCCCTCGTGCCGATGAGCGAGATCAAGGCGCAAGGCCTTGACGTGCGCGTTGCCCGGTTCAGTGCCAGTCCCGAAGTCTTCTACGCGATGTTTACGGGCGGCGGCAGCAGCTGGGCGGAAGCGCAGATGAAAGCCGGCAAATATGCCATCGCCGCCGGTCCCTCCGGATCGCGCCCGGATCTGACGGGGCTTTCCTGCCGGTGGAATCCGATAGTGGCACGCAATGGCGAAATCCTGTCCATCATCGCCATTCCCGGCGACGCCGGCGCAACGGCGGCGTTCCAGCAGCTTGTTGCCGATGTCGTTGCGATTGCCGCCGAACAGAATCGCGGCGCGCATCCCTTGCCGGCGGATGGACCGCCCATTGCATTCAATACCAGCGGTGTGGAGACGGAAGCACGCGCCACGGCCCCCAGGGGGCAACGCCTTCTTCGCAAAATCGCGATACTCTGTCAGATCGGCCTGACCGTTGCGATGGACAGGCTTGGCCTGCATTGGGGGAAATTTGATCCGAAACAGTACAAGCGCGACGTCGCGCGGAACTCGGATTTTCGCAAATTCGACGATGGTCTGAAAATGACGATTGATATCGATCCGGCCCGGTTGCAGCGCATTGAGGCGCTGCTGGAAAAGGCATCGAAGGCGGGCATCGCCCGCTTCGGCCTGCACCGGCAGGATTCTGCCCTGATGACCTGTCTTGTCCCGACCCCCCTATCGCGCAATCACATGCACTTCATCGACGGGGCATCGGGCGGCTACGCCATGGCGGCCAGCAATCTCAAGGCCAAGCTGTCCTGACCTTAGGATTTCACGATATGCCCGGCGGCGAGCCCGCGCCTGGTGAAAATGTTGCGTGTATCGACGATCAGCGGCGACCATTCGGCCAGCGCCGCATAATCCACGTCGTCATGGTCGGTCGAAACCAGAATGGCATCGTAGGATTTCACCGTTTTCTCATCCAGAGGCACGGATGCACGGCCTTTCAGCGCCATATATTCGCGGGTCGATGGTATCTCGCTGACAAACGGGTCGTGGTAGTCCGCATGGCCGCCGCGCTCCTCGATGATTTCGATGAGGCGCAGCGACGGGCTTTCACGGATATCAGGCACGTTCTTCTTGTAGGCAAGCCCGAGAACCAGCACGCGTGAGCGGCTGAGCGCCTTGCCCGCCCGGATATCCAGCGCTTCCGCCAACTTGCCGACCACATAACGCGGCATGGCCGAGTTGATCTCGCCTGCCAACTCGATGAAGCGGGTCGGCAGCTCGTACTCGCGCGATTTCCAGGTGAGATAGAACGGATCGATCGGGATGCAGTGGCCCCCGAGGCCGGGGCCGGGATAAAACGGCATGTAGCCGAAGGGCTTTGTCTTGGCCGCCTCGATGACCTCCCAGATGTCGATGCCCATGGCGGCGTAGACGGTTTTCAGTTCGTTGACGAGCGCGATGTTCACCGCCCGGAAGATGTTCTCGGTCAGCTTGACCGCCTCGGCCGTGGCGTTGGACGAGACGGGAACAACCGTCTTGACCGCCGCACCGTAGAAAGCCTGCATCAGCCGGCTGGCTTCCTCGCCATCGCCCGCAACGATTTTCGGTATGGTCGAGGTCTGGAAATCGCGATTGCCGGGATCTTCCCGCTCCGGGGAAAAGCCGAGGAAGAAGTCCTTGCCGGATGTGAGACCGGTCTTTTCCAGAATGGTTTTGACCACATCATCGGTTGTTCCGGGATAGGTCGTCGATTCGAGCACGACAAGCTGGCCGGGCCGGAGCGCCGCGGCAATCGAGCGGCAGGTTGCCTCGACGAAGGACAGGTCGGGATCGCGATGTTTCGTCAGCGGTGTCGGTACGCAGATGACGATCACGTCGCACTGGGCGAGCCGGACAAAATCGCTTGTCGACCGGAACCGGTTCTGCGCCGTTTGCGCACCGAGCGCCGCGTCCGTGACCGCCTCGATATAGGAACGGCCGGCGTCGAGGGCGACAATCTTCTTCGGATCGATATCAAAGCCGGTCACCGAAAACCCGCTCTGGGCAAGGGTGATGGCGAGCGGCAGCCCGACATAGCCCAGCCCGATCACCCCAGCCTGGGCGGTGCGCGCGTCGATTTTGGCGGAAAGGTCGGAGAAGGGAGAGGAGGAAACGGCCAAGGCGATCTCTTCTTTGCGAAGCACGCCGCGTGAGCGGATGCGGTTGAGGGCGCAGTGGCGGCCCGGAATTCGTCCGGTTTAGATGGCTGCTCCGGCCACCGCTGTCAAGCAAGGCCGGCTGCGTCCGGCCTGTCACAAACAGTTGATGCGACGGCAAGCCCGCGCCAGCAGGCTGCTGACAGGAGGTTGTCAGGAGTGCGCGCCGATCCGGTGAATTAACCCCGGCGCCTCTATTGTTTCAGATCGGTGACATGCCCATTTCAGTGCCAGCACGCAATCAGGATCGATAGAGAACCGCCAGCCAGCCATCCATTTGAACAGAACCGGGCAGTGCAATTGTTGCCGGCGACCCCGCTGCCAGCGTTGACACCATTGTCCGGTTCGCTCATCTTGTCTCCGTATCTGCTTGTTTTGGGTATGATTTTTCATGTGCCCGGCCGATCACGGAACAGCGCATCGAAGCTGGACGCGGTTCGCAAGGACAAGGACGAGTGATGAGCACGCAAACGGATGTTTCCACCATACTTCTCGACAAGGTCGCAGACTGGCTCACACGTTCTTCTCTCGCCGGCGAGAATCTTGAGACAATCATACGCGGTTTTTGTGAACGCATTGCCGCGGCGGGCCTGCCGATTGCCCGTGTCCACCTGACGTTCTCCATGCTGCACCCGCTCTACGACGCGCTTGGCTTCACCTGGCAGCGCTCCAGCGGGCTCGTGGTGGAAGGCTATCGCCACAATGCGGGCGAGAAACCCGAACGTTTTCTGCTCAGCCCCTATTATTATCTGCTGTGCAACAACCTTGAACATGTGCGGCGGCGCATCGATGCGGACGGGCCGCATGAATTCCCCATCTTTGACGAGCTGAAGAAGCAGGGCGTAACGGACTATCTGGCGTTCGTGCAGCCCTTCAGTGGCGAGTCGACCCAGGGCATGATGGGCTCCTGGTCAACGGACAGCAGCGCGGGTTTCAGCGAAAGCATGATCGGTGCACTGCTGAAGCTGCAGAACCATCTGGCCGTTGCTGCCAAAATGGCGGTTCTCGGCAAGCTCGCCGACAACATGCTGACCACCTATCTCGGCGGCAATGCCGGCAAGCGCGTTCTCAACGGCCAGATTCGCCGGGGTGACGGCGAAACGATCCGGGCGGCTCTGGTGATGGGCGACATGCGCCAGTCGACCATGCTGGCCGAACGGGAAGGCCGTCAGGCCTATATCGACACACTCAATCATTTCTTCGATGCGATCGCCGCGCCATTCAACCGCGGCGGCGGCGAAATCCTCAGTTTCATGGGGGACGGTTTTCTTGCGGTCTACCCCTGCGGCCGGCACAAGGACGCTTCAAAGGTTGCCTGTCAGGCGGCTCTTTCGGCTGTTTTCAAGGCACAGGCCCGCGTGGCGGAGCTCAATCGCGACCGGCGCAAGGACGGCCTCAGCGACATCCGCTACGGCATCGGCCTGCATGTGGGCAATGTCATGTTCGGCAATGTCGGCCTGAAGGACCGCCTGACCTTTTCCGCCTTCGGTTCCGCCGTCAATGAGGTGCAGCGGCTGCAGGGCCTGACCAAGAAGTATTCGCGCGAAATCGTCGCCAGCCAGGCGTTCGCCAACTATTGCGGTGGCGACTGGACAACCCTCGGCGAAGAAAAATTGCGCGGCGTCGGGCAAAAGGTCACTGTTCTCCTGCCCAAACAATCGGCTACTGTCGTGGCGGAAGATGCCTTTGATGAAGTGGCCTATGACGGCCTGTCGGAAGCGGAACAGGTCATGCTGCTGCACCGCGATGCGAAAACACAGGATCAGAGGCCCCTTCTGGAGAAGTTCATGCAATGAAGCGAAAGACCGTTCTGATGGCTGCCCTGGCTGCAAGTTTGACTCTCTCATCCCAAGCCGGCGCAGAGCCAAGGAGCGACGTGCTCATCGACCGTTTTGATGGTCAGGACTTTTCGCCGGCCGGCGGCCTCTACTACCGCAAGAATTTCGAGCAGAGCGCCGGAACGGTTGAATTTCAATCCGAGGTCACGCGTAACGGCAGCGGCGCCCTCAAGCTGAGCGTCAAGCCATTGTGTCCGGGCACGAAGCACAATTGCAGCGAACGGGCGGAAATCTGGGAAAAGACCGACAAGCGCGTGCCCTACAACCAGGGGGTCTGGTACGGGTTTGCCGTCAAATTTGCCGATCCCATTCCCAGTGACGATCACCGCTATCTGATTGCCCAGTGGAAACGTGAGATCGGGCCGAAGGCGGTCGGCGATTTCAGCCCCTTTCTGGCGCTGCGGCTCAACCAGGGAAAGCTGTTCGCCACCATCGAGACCAATTACATCGCGCCGGCCAAAAAGAATGGAATCGCGGCGGATCCGGCGTGCGCCGGCGGACAGACACCGGTGTGGCTGCGCCCTGAAACCAACCAGATGCGCGCCCTCGTGGCGACCGATTCGAACTGGTCGGCCGAGAACGGCAAGCAATTCTCCACCTGCACCAGCGCCATGACGGTGACGGATCGCGGCAACAAGCTGCCGACGCCGGATTCGGGCTGGATCGACTTTGCGATCTACACGAAGCCCGGACCTGACGGCTCGGGCCATGTCGAGATTTTTGCCAACAACAAATGGATCGTGACGGTCAAGGGCCATATTGGCCATGCCGACAAGGGACTGGGCAAGAATCAATATTTCAAATTTGGCCCGTACCGTGCAGCCGACGACAAGGAATGGACGCTCTATTACGACGATTTCCGCCGTTCGCCGCGCTGTGAAGACGTCATGGACGCGCAGTTCTGCCCGGTGTTTTGAAGCTTTCCCATTTAAAAATAACCGTTAAAAGCCAGAGTGATGTCATCGGCGTGTGACCTAGCTAGACTCACTGTATATCGTGCGATAGTCTTCATCGTAATGGCGATAATAAAAACGCTCTGGGGGAATGAAAAACTGGCATGACGTCGGGGTCTGATCTGTTGCGTATCGAGAATCTCGGCATTTCGTTTTCGATGCTGGGCGGGCGTATGCATGTCGTCAAGGGTGCGAATCTGCGCATCCTTCCGGGAAAAGTAACGGCATTGGTGGGCGAATCCGGATCGGGAAAATCCGTCATCAGCCAGTCCGTCATGGGCATTCTGCCCAACACGGCCGCCGTAACCGGCAAAATCCTGTTTACGGACCCGATCGACGGCAAAACCACCGATATTCTGCAATTGGAGCGGGACGGACCCGAAATAAGAGCCCTGCGCGGCAGCCGCATGGCCAAGATATTTCAGGAACCCATGACGTCGCTCTCGCCGCTGCACACCGTCGGCAACCAGATCAGCGAAGTCCTTGCCATCCACACCAAGGCGACCAAATCCGAACGCCGTTCGCAGACCGAGGAAATGCTCGGACTGGTCGGGTTCTCCAATCCCAAACGCACCTATGACATGTACCCGTTTGAATTGTCGGGCGGCATGCGGCAGCGGGCGATGATTGCCATGGCGCTGATCTGCCGCCCTGCCCTGCTCATTGCGGACGAACCGACAACGGCACTCGACGTCACCATCCAGGCGCAGATCCTGGAACTGCTGCGCAATCTCCAGCACAAGCTCAATATGGCCATGCTGCTGATCACCCATGACCTCGGTGTCGTGGCCAACATGGCCGACGAGGTGGTGGTGATCTACCACGGCGAAATCATGGAGGCCGGGCCGGTCGATGCCATTTTCCGCAACCCCCAGCATCGTTACCTGAAGGGGCTGATGGCTGCCATACCGCATTTCGACATGAAACCCGGTGAACGCCTGAAGGCATTGCGTGAAGTACCGGTCAATTCCGGCGCGTTGTGGGGAAAGAGAAAGCACGAGGAAACGGCGCCTGACGTGCTTGTATCCGTGCGAAACCTCACCAAGAGCTACGGCATCCGCAAATCCGGTCTTTTCGGCAAGCAGGACAAGACCCGCATACGCGCCGTCGACGGTGTCAGCTTTGATATCCGGCGTGGTGAATGTCTTGGTCTCGTCGGCGAGAGCGGCAGCGGCAAGACCACCGTCAGCAAAATCCTGATGCGAGCGGTGACCCCGGATAGCGGCTCGGTGACGTTCGATGACGGCCGGGGCAAAATCGACGTGCTTGCCGCGCAGGGCGCCAAGCTTCTGGAATTGCGCACCAAAATCCAGATGGTGTTCCAGGATCCGGTTTCTTCGCTGTCGCCGCGCATGACCGTACAGAACATCCTCAGCGAGCCCCTGGAAATTCACGGGCGCGGGGATCGGGCCTATCGTCTGGAAACGGTGCGCGCACTGATGCAGGCGATCGGTCTTGACCAGCGGTATCTCAACCGTTACCCGCACAGCTTCTCCGGCGGCCAGCGCCAGCGCATCGGCATTGCACGGGCACTGGCGCTCGGACCGCAATTGCTGATCTGCGATGAGCCGGTTTCGGCGCTCGACGTTTCGGTTCAGGCGCAGATCCTCAACCTCCTGAAAGACCTGCAGAAGGAGCTGGGCCTGACCTATCTGTTCATTTCCCATAATCTTGCGGTGGTTGATTACATGGCCGATCGTATCGCCGTGATGTGTGCCGGGCGCATTGTCGAGATTGCGCCCCGCGAAATTATCCTGCGCGATCCCGTCCATCCCTACACGAAAGCGCTCCTTGCTGCCGTGCCCTTTCCGGACCTCGACCGGCCGCTGGATTTCAAGACGCTCAAGGCCAGCGGTGCCTCGGATGAACGTGCCTGGGGACCAAAATTCTCCAGCGGCGACAACGATGATCCGCTCTCGCCCGCGGATCTCGGCAATGGTCACGTGGTGCTGGCCCGGCGCAATGTCGATACACGGGAACTACGCTCGTGGTGACGCGGCGGACAGTCCTGGGCGCCCTTGCCGCCGCCGTGGTTCCGGTCACGGTCAAAGCGGCCGATCGCGAACGCGAACCGGAGTTTCTCGAGGACCGGCTGCGTGCCACCAGCCTGCCGCCGCTTGCCCAGCGTATTCCCAAACGGCCGCGGATTATTAACCTGAAGGAAATGGGCCGCGTCCCCGGACAGTACGGCGGAACGCTGCGCACCATCATCGGCAGCCAGAAAGATATCCGGTTCATGACCATCTACGGCTATGCCCGTCTGGTGGGATATGACGAACATCTCGTTTTGCGGCCTGATGTGCTCGAATCGTTCGAATCGGAAAACGACACTGTTTTCACCTTCAGGCTGCGCGAGGGGCACAAATGGTCCGACGGTTCGCCGTTGACAACCGATGATTTCAGTTACTGGTGGAACGATGTTCTTCTGAATTCGGACCTGACGCCCGCCGGCGGCGCGCTGGAGCTGCGCATCGACGGGAAGTTGCCTAAGTTCGAGGTCCTCGATCCGCTGACCGTGCGCTATTCCTGGGAGTCGCCGAATCCTGATTTCCTGCCCAGCCTGGCGGCCCCGCAAGCCCTGGTTGTGGTTGGCCCGTCGCTCTATCTGAAACAATTCCACAAGGATTATCAGGACAAGTTCCGCCTTGCCGCCCTGATGAAAGAAAACCGGGTCAAGAAGTGGGCCGATCTTCACATCAAGATGGCGCGCCAGTACCGTCCGGAAAACCCCGAACTGCCGGTGCTCGATCCCTGGCGGAACATGACAGCCCCTCCGGCCGAACAGTTCGTGTTCGAGCGCAACCCGTTCTTTCATCGCGTCGACGAGAACGGGCGGCAGCTGCCCTATATCGACCGATTCATCCTGAACATCAGCTCGTCGCCGATCATTCCGGCAAAGGCGGGTGCGGGCGAAAGCGAACTGCAGGCCACCGGCATCGATTTTGCCGACTACACCTTCCTCAAGGATGCCGAAAAGCGCTATCCGGTGAAGGTCGACCTGTGGAAACTGACCCGGGGTTCACGGGTCGCAATCCTGCCCAATCTCAATTGCGCGGATGAGGGATGGCGATCGCTTTTTCGCGATGTGCGCTTCCGGCGCGCGCTGTCGCTTGCCATCGACAGGCATGAAATCAACATGGCGGTGTTTTACGGCCTGGGAACGCCAAGCGCCGACACGGTGCTGCCGGAAAGCCCGCTGTTCAGACCGGATTATGCCAAGGCATGGATTGCATTCGATCCGGACAAGGCCAATGCGCTCCTGGACGAAGTGGGCATGCACAGGCGCAACGACGATGGCATCCGCCTGCTCCCCGATGGCCGCCTTGCGGAAATCACCATCGAAACGCCGGGCGAGAGCACACTGGATTCCGATGTTCTCGAGCTCATAGTGGATCATTGGCGCAAGATCGGCCTGGCGCTGTTCACCAGAACCTCCCAACGCGATATCTTCCGCAGCCGCGCCAAGTCAGGCCGGATCATGATGTCCATCTGGTTTGGCATCGCCAATGGCGTGGCAACACCGGACATGAATCCGGGACAGCTGGCACCGACCACCGACGATCAATGGCAATGGCCGCTTTGGGGCATGCATTACCTGTCGCTCGGGCAGAGCGGCCAGGCACCCGACCTGCCGGAAGCACAGGAACTCGTCGCCCTGCAAAACCAGTGGCGGAAATCGGCCCATTCGGCCGAGCGCGCGGACATATGGCACAAGATGCTGTCCATCTACACCGATCAGGTGTTTTCGATAGGGTTGGTCAACGGAACGTTGCAACCCATTCTGCGCTCCTCGCACTTGCAGAATGTTCCCGAAAAAGGTCTCTACGGCTTTGATCCGACCTGTTGGCTCGGAGTTTACATGCCCGATACTTTCTGGATGAGCGGGGGGAAGTAGACGTGCTGCGATATATCCTATGGCGCATTGCCGCGATGGTGCCCACGCTGCTGATTATTTCGGCGCTGGTTTTCGTCATCATCGATTTGCCGCCCGGCAACTTCTTTGAAAGCCAGATCGCCGAAATGCAGGCGCAGGGCGAAACCGTCAACCTGCAGGATCTGGAACAGCTTCGCCACCAATATGGCTTCGACCAGCCGCCGGTTCTGCGCTATTTCCACTGGCTGGGCGGCATGCTGCAGGGGGATTTCGGCTACTCCTTCGAGTATCAGTTGCCGGTTACCGCTGTCGTGGGCGACCGGTTATGGCTGACTGTTCTCGTTTCATTCGTCACAATTCTGGTGACCTGGCTGCTCGCCTTTCCCATCGGCATGTACTCGGCAACGCATCAGTACAGCTGGAGCGATTACGGGCTGACGCTTTTCGGCTTGCTCGGTATCGCCATTCCCAACTTCATGCTGGCCCTGATCCTGATGTATTTCGCCAATATCTGGTTTGGCACATCGATCGGCCATCTCATGGATCAGAAATATCTCAGTGAACCGATGAGCTGGGAAAAGGCGCGATCGATCCTCGCCCATCTGTGGATTCCCGTCATTATCGTTGGAACGGCCGGGACGGCCGGCATGATCAGACGCCTGCGCGCCAACCTGCTCGACGAGTTGCAGAAGCAATATGTGATGACGGCGCGGGCCAAGGGGCTGCATCCCTTCCGTACCCTGGTCAAATATCCCTTGCGCATGGCGCTGAATTTCTTCGTGGCCGATATCGGCTCGATCCTGCCGCATATCATTTCCGGTGCGGAAATTACCGCCATTGTCCTGTCGCTCGAAACGACCGGGCCCATGCTGATCAAGGCATTGCAGAGCCAGGACATGTATCTTGCCGGTTCGTTCCTCATGTTCCTGGCGTTTCTCACGGTGATCGGTGTGCTCATCTCCGACATTGCCCTGGCCTTTCTCGATCCACGCATCCGGTTGCAGGGCAGGAGCACGAAGTGACAGCACAACTCCCGCTCCCCGGCGCGCCCCTGCAGCACTATGTCTCAAGCGCACCATTCGATCCGATGTCGATCGAGACGATGACCGAGGCTCAGGCCAAGGTTCATCTCGCGTCACAATTGCGGCTGATGTGGTGGAAATTCAGACGCCACCGCCTTGCGCTGGCGTCCGGCATTTTCCTGATCGCACTCTATGGCATGATCATCATTGCCGAGTTTCTGGCGCCCTATAACCTGCACACACGCAATGTTGATTTCATCCATGCCCCGCCGCAGCGGGTCCGCCTGTTCCATGACGGAAAGCTGATCGGACCGTATGTCTATGGCCGTGAAATGATCCTGGATATGGACTCGCTGAAACGCGTATACACGGACAACAAGAGCGACGTGCAGCCGCTGCGCTTCTTCTGCCGCGGCGACGATTACCGCTTCTGGGGCCAGATTGCGACCAATGTCCATCTGGTCTGCCCGGCCAAGGGCGGGCAGCTGTTCCTTCTGGGAACCGACCGGCTGGGCCGCGACGTGCTTTCCCGGATTATCTACGGCGCGCGTATTTCCCTGACCATCGGTCTTATCGGCATCACCATCAGCTTCGTCCTCGGCATCATCATCGGCGGGCTCGCGGGATACCATGGCGGCTGGTTCGACCTGCTCGTTCAGCGCGTCATCGAGGTATTGCAATCATTGCCTAGTCTGCCTCTATGGATGGCGCTTGCCGCCATCATGCCGGTGACATGGAGCCCGATCATCATCTACTTCGGTATCACGCTCATTCTTGGTCTGCTCGACTGGACGGGCCTTGCCCGTGCGGTGCGCTCCAAAATTCTGGCGTTGCGCGAAGAGGATTATGTTCTGGCGGCCCAGTTGATGGGAGCAAAAAGCGGACGTATCATCGGGCGTCACCTCGTTCCGGGATTCATGTCACACCTGATTGCAACGGCAACCATATCCATCCCGGGCATGATTCTGGGCGAGACGGCGCTGAGTTTTCTCGGTCTCGGCCTTCGTCCGCCCATCACCAGCTGGGGTATTCTCCTGACCGAAGCCCGCAGCGTCAGTGTAATCGCTTTTTATCCCTGGCTGCTTTTCCCAATGATTCCGGTCATTCTAGTTATTTTGGCATTCAATTTTCTGGGAGATGGGTTGCGCGACGCCGCAGACCCCTACAGATAAGTGGAAAGTTGACATACCAATGGATTTGCATTCTCCCAGCCGTCCCGAATGTGCTGCGCAGCGAAACCTGCCAAAGCTATTCGTCTCAAAGAGGTTTTGACCATGATGCGGCGTTTTGAAGATGCTCGGATCCTCATGTACAGCCATGATACGTTTGGCCTCGGCCATCTCAGGCGCTGCAGGACCATCGCCCACTCGCTTGTCGAGGACTATCGCGGGCTCAATATACTCATCATTTCCGGCGCGACCATCGCCGGGGCATTCGATTATCGCGCCCGCGTTGACTTCGTGAAGGTTCCAAGCGTGATCAAGCTGCGCAACGGCGAGTACACCTCGCTTGCCCGGCACATCGATCTGCATGAAACCCTGAAAATGCGCCAGTCGATCATCCGGCACACCGCTGAAACGTTTCAGCCGGATATTTTCATCGTCGACAAGGAACCCATGGGCCTGAAAGGCGAGGTCGAGGAAACCCTGGCCTATCTCAAGTCGCGCGGCACGACGCTTGTGTTGGGCCTGCGTGAAGTCATGGACGCACCGCATCTGCTCGAGGCCGAATGGAAAAAAGCCAATGTGATGCAGAAGATCGATCAGTATTACGACAATGTGTGGGTCTATGGCCCGCCGGATTTCTACGATCCGCTGGTTGATCTCGACGTGCCGGCCGGCGTGCGCAACAAGATGGAGTTTGTCGGCTTCCTGCAGCGCAGCCTGTCGCACGACAACGCCTCGGTGCATGTGCCGGAAGGCGATTACATCCTGGTGACGACCGGCGGCGGCGGCGATGGCGCCGACCTCGTCCACAACGTCATCCACGCCTACCAGCAGGACCCGACACTGACGCACAAGGCCTTCATCGTGCTCGGGCCCTACATGCCCGCCAAGCAACGGGCCAAGCTGGTGAAAAAAGGCGGCAAGATCCCCTATATCGAGGTCATCGAGTTCGACAACCGCATGGAAGAGCTGATTGCCGGTGCGAAGGCGGTCGTGGCCATGGGCGGCTACAACACCTATTGCGAGATTCTGTCGTTCGACAAGCCGGCATTGATTGTCCCACGCATCCAACCGCGCGAGGAACAGCTGATCCGGGCCCAGCGCGCCTCGGAACTCGGCCTTGTCGACATGCTTCTGCCGGAAGAGGCCGAAAACCCCCAGTTGCTCGCCGAAGCGCTCAAGCGTCTGCCCGACCGGGCACCGCCATCGAAAAGCGGCAAGGGCGAAGGCATGCGCTTGGAAGGACTTGTCCATATCTCGACGATTGTCGGCGATTGGCTGGATGAGCGTCAGCAAGAACAACCTTTGGCCGTTGCCGAGTAAAGAGCCGATTTTGCCCATACGCCGTAAAACACTGGTGGTGCTGAAGGGTTATCCGCGCCTGTCGGAAACCTTTATCGCCCAGGAATTGCTCGGGCTGGAACGCGCCGGGTTCGACCTGACGCTCATTTCGATGCGCAAGCCGACGGACAAGAAGCGCCATCCCATCCATGACGAGATCAGGGCGCGGGTGGTCTATCTGCCGGAATATCTGCACGAGGAGCCGCTGCGGGTGCTGCGGGCACTGTTTGCCGGCTGGTCGAAGCCGGGCTTCAAACCGCTGCTGCGGCGCTTCTGGAACGATCTGCGCCGCGATGTCACCCGCAACCGGTTCCGCCGCCTGGGCCAAGCCCTTGTGCTTGCGCATGAATGGCCCGATGCCGGGGAATGGCTGCATGCGCATTTCATCCACACGCCCGCCTCGGTGACCGCCTATGCCAGCATCATGACCGGCGTGCCGTGGACCTGCTCGGCCCACGCCAAGGATATCTGGACGTCGCCGGACTGGGAATTGTCGGAGAAGCTGGCGGAGGCCCGCTGGAGCGTCACCTGCACCCGCAGCGGCTATGAACACATGCGTGGGCTGACCGATCGCCGGGAACAGGTGCACCTGAGCTATCACGGTCTCGATCTGGCGCGGTTCGGCCATTTCACCGGGGCGCGATCCGGCCGCAACGGTTCGAGCCCGGCAGATCCGGTGCAGATCCTGAGCGTCGGACGCGCGGTGGAAAAGAAGGGCTATGACGTCCTCATGCGCGCGCTGGCGGCTTTGCCCGGCGATCTCAACTGGACGTTCGTCCATATCGGGGGCGGCGACCAGCTGGCCAGGCTCAAACCGCTGGCGCAGAAACTTGGCATTGCCGATCGCATCACCTGGAAGGGCGCGCTCGCGCAGGAAGAGGTGCTGGAGCATTATCGCCGCGCCGATATTTTCGCTCTGGCCTGCCGGATTGCGGCGGATGGTGACCGCGACGGCCTGCCCAATGTTCTTGTGGAAGCCTCAAGCCAGAATCTTCTCTGCATCTCCACCAATATTTCCGGCGTTCCGGAACTGCTGACTGACGGGGAAAACGGTTTTGTCGTGCCGCCGGAAGATCCGCAGTCCCTGGCCCGGGCGCTGGAGGAAGCAATCCGCGCGCCAGACCTGCGCCACAGTCTCGGCCAGGCGGCCGAAGCGCGCGTGCGCGAGCACTTCGACCATAATTCCAGTATCCGGCAATTGACCAACCTGTTTGAAACCGAATGGCAAAGGACGGAATGACCGCTCCCCGTGTGCTCTTCTATGTCCAGCATCTTCTCGGCATCGGCCACCTTGCCCGCGTCAGCCGCATTGCCGCAGCGCTGGCCCGCGATGCATTCGATGTGACGGTCATTACCGGCGGATTGCCTGTTCCGGGATTTCCGGGCCCCGACGTCAAATCCGTGGCCCTGCCCGCCGTTGTCGCCGGCAATGCCGGTTTTTCCGGCTTGGCCGACGAGCACGGCAACCCGGTTGACGAGGACTTTCTCCACCGCCGCCGGGATCTGCTGCTCGAGACATTTCATGCCGTCCGGCCCGATATCGTCATCATCGAGGCCTTTCCCTTTGGCCGCAGGCAAATGCGCTTCGAACTGCTGCCGCTGCTCGACGCCATAGCAGCCACCTCCCCCCGGCCCAAACTCCTGACCTCCGTGCGGGACATATTGCAGGAACGGTCCAAACCCGGACGGGACGAGGAAACCGTTGCACTGATCAAGGCGCATTTCGATCATGTTCTCGTCCATGGCGACCCGGATTTCGTCACCCTGCCCGAGACATTTCCGCTGGCCGCCGAGATTGCCGGCAAGATCATCTATACCGGCCTCGTGGCTGCACCTGTTGCCGCCCTCCCTGCGGAAAACTTCGACATCGTCGTTTCCGCCGGCGGCGGCGCCGTCGGCCTTGATCTGATCCGCGCGGCCCTCGAAGCGGCGAGGACCTCGAACCATCGCAGCCGCTGGTGCCTGATAACCGGGCCCAATCTGCCGGAAGCCGATTTTGCGGCACTTTCACACGCCGTGCCCGACAATGTCAGCGTGGTGCGTTTCCGCAAGGACTTCCCTTCCCTGCTGCGCGGCGCGGCGCTTTCCATATCGCAAGCCGGCTACAACACGGTCTGTGACGTGCTGCGCGCGCAATGCCGTTCAATCCTCGTGCCATTCACCGCGGGGGGCGAAACCGAACAGACGGTGCGGGCAAACCGCCTCGCAGCGCTTGGACTGGCCGTGGCCCTGCCTGAAAACGGCTTGACCGGGCGCCTGCTCGGCGAGACCATCGAGACATCGCTCGCACAGCCTAAACCGGGCAGCCATCGTCTCGATCTGAACGGAGCGGCGCACACTGCAAAGCTGCTGCGGGACATGCTGTAGCGCAGTCGGGCTCCCGGCAACAGTAGCGTTTTGTACATCCGAAATCCGAGCGGAGAATTTCCGGTTCATTACCACTTGTTATCCCGCCTGCGATACAGTCGCCCAAATATAGTGCGGATGAGATCACGCGAATGCCAGTAATACGATCCTTTAGATGGCGGATTGTGCCGCAAATTACTCTGGCCATCGCTCTCATTGTGCTGGGAAGCTTCGCCGGATCGTGGATCGGCAGGCTTGTCATCATCCGCAGCGACCGCGGGCACATGCTGTCCCTGTCGAACCAGCTGCTGAAACGCGCCGACTTCGTTTTCGCCGAGGCGGATACGATCCTGTCCATGGCAAATGAAACTGGTTTTCCATTCTGTTCGAACGATGAGATCAACCACCTGCGCGATGCGCTTTTCGATACGAAGTATCTGAAGGACATCGGACGCGTGCGGGATGGCGCATTTCATTGTTCCGCCGTCTTCGGTTCAGCCAAGCCCACCCCACTTGCCAAGCCGGATCTGGCAACGGCTGACGGCACGCTTGTCTACGCCAATACGCCCCTTGCCATTTCCAACACCACGGCGCCCATAATCGGCAGGGGGAATGCGAACGTCGTGCTCGACCCCACCGCTTTCGACGCCATGGCCGACCCGAACTATAGTTTCGGCATCCTGTTCAAGCCGCCCGGCGCGCAAAACCCCGTCGCGATGTTCGGCGGGCTGAATGCTGGAAAGCGGCGAGAAAAGCTGCCGGAGGGTGCCGGGCGGGATGGCGATATCGTCTTTCGCAATCTTTGCGGCAAACGGGCCTGCGTTTCCCTGCAAGCCCATGTCAAGGACCTGGAGGAGGACGCATTCCCCATCGAGGCCAGCATCACCGGGCTTGGCGGCACCCTGGGCGGGGCACTCGCCCTGATCATCCTCCTTCTGCAGCGCAAGCGGCTATCGCTCGGTGCCAGGCTGGCCCAGGCCCTCGACAAGCGGCGTCTTACCGTCGTGTACCAGCCCATTTTCGATATCGGGACGAACACGCCGCGCAGTGCCGAGGCACTGGTGCGCTGGACGAATGGCAAGGACACCATCTCGCCGGACATCTTCATTCCGGTAGCCGAAGACGAAGGGCTGATCAAACGCATCACGCTCTATGTCCTCGACCGCGTTCTGGCCGATATGGATGCCTTCCTGCAAGCGGACCGGACCTTCCGCATCAACGTCAACATATCCGCTGCCGACCTTGTCGATCCGGCATTTGCTTCGGCGCTGGAACAGCGCCTGCGGCAGGCCAATGTCGGAAGCGACCAGCTCGGCCTTGAAATTACCGAGCGATCAACGGCCAATGCCGCTGCTGCGGTTGGCGCCATCCGGACACTTCGCGCGCGCGGCCACCGAATCTACATTGATGATTTCGGCACCGGCTATTCCAGCCTCGCCTATCTCGGCAACCTCAATGTCGATGGCATCAAGATCGACAAATCATTCACCCAGACGATCGGAACCGGCTCGGTGACGGTCTCGATTGTCCCGCAGATCATCGACATGGCCCGTGTCCTCAACCTCGGAATCGTTGTCGAAGGCATCGAGACAGCCACGCAGCGGGACTACTTCGCCGGGCTGCAAACGCCGATCGACGGTCAGGGATGGTTTTACGGCAGGCCGGTCAGTGCCGCCGCGCTGCAGGAACTGGTGCAGGAAAAGTTCTAGGGCCGCGGTGCCCAGAACGGCGCGGTGTCCTTGAACGCCCGCCATCTGCCGATCAGCTGTTCGCCGCCGGCTGCCTGGCGGTGCCCCTGCCAGCCGATGATGGCCCCAACGGCCCGGTTTGCCTCCGCGCCGAGGGAATCATGGTCGAGCGTATCCATGAGCTCATGCGCGCTCTTGATGTCGTTCGCCTCACCCAGAAGATCCTGCAGCCGCGACAGGCGCTTCAGGTATTTTGCGGTCACCGGCCGGCTGGAATAGAGCGGCAGAAAAAACTCCGCGGCATAGCGCAAACGCTTCAGGCCAAGGCGTAGCCGATGGCGCGCATCGGCGTGAAGATGGCGAAAGCCGTGCCCCCGCCTGCGGACCTGCCGTTCTACCCGGTCCAGCACCCGCGCCGCAAACTGCCCGAGCGGCTCGGTCAGGATGCGCAAATCCTCGCTGGCAATGTCGTTGCGCCAGCTCCTCTGTTCGATCACCAGCCCCAGGGACAACAGGAACCGGTTGGTCCTGGGATCGCCGATGATACGCCGGACGGCCTGGTAGGCCTGATCGTGGGAGGACATGCATGCCGCACGGAAGGCGGATATATTGACATGCGGCAGAGCGGCTTCCTCAATCTCCGCCAGGGTCGAATGCAGGAAAACGTCCCAGTTTCGGGCGGGACCCAGCGCCTGCCCGAACAGTTTTGCCTCGGTGCTGAGGTTCTCCAGCGACGGCGCCTGCAACTCGCGGCAGAGAAAATGCAGCGCCACGCGCAATCGCCGGAGCGCGACACGCAACTGGTGGACGCCTTCCGGCTCCTGTCCGGTTAGACTGGCGCAAAGATTGGCCACGATCTGCTGCTGGCAATTGGTCAGAAGCTTGGCAATCGCCTCATCGACCGTATCAGACCTGACGAAGCCGGACGGTGTCGCCTTGACCGCCGATGGTTCATCGCCAAGCGCCAGCGCATAGCCCCGCGCCGATTTGCTCTGCGTTTCCAGGCAAAGCGGCGCAACATCCATCAGATTGAGACCGAACTGATAGAGCGCCGCGACTTTCCCCTGCTTCAGCTCAAGTTCGACTTCCGACAGCGGCACGCGCGACGCGCCGAATTCAATGACGCCGTCATCGAGCGCAAGTTCGATCCGGGCGTCCTGATGGTCGAGCATCAGCAGATGCCGCCGGACCCTGGTCGCAAAAACCGGTGCCAGTTCATCCACCGTCATTCCGTCCAAAGGCGCGCCGATGTCGGCAAGCGGCAGCAGAGCAAGGTCGGGCGCCATGCCGCTCACCACCGTCTCCCACTCATTGCGTTGCAAAGAACCGTGATCCGCTGCCCGCTTGACCGTCTGCACATGTTGACGGCCCTCACGCCGGACACGCAGCGACAATCCCGCCGCAAACAGCCGATGATCGGAGGTGTCGTAATAGGTGGCATCAAGCCGCCGGATCAAGCCCTTGTTGCGGGCCGCCTGCTGAACCGCTGCGGAGGCGCGAATTTCATCGAGCGTGCCCACGGGTGCCCGCAGCTTCAACTCGATCTCGACAGGGGCACGCGGCGGAACGGCAGCAGTCCCAACGCCCGCACCGTCCTCCGTTCCGTGAACCGAAACTCCAGCCATTCCGTCCGCTCCCGTCGATCATCCCGTTGCACGAACTATACTATCGCGTGTGCGCCGTCTTGGTAGCGCAAATATTGTTGAGCCGGGTTGCCCGACTGATGGCCAGCCGGACCCAGGGCCGTCGCCGCTGTCATGCGCATATTACATTCCGGTTCTAGACCCTACCGGAAAGGTCTCCTTGCGCGATTCCAGGGGGCGGTCTTTTCCCAAGATCGACCCCGAGACCACCCGCCACACTGTCTTGTCAAAGGATTTTTCCATGCGCCATCTGCCGTCAATCCTGTTGCGGTTGCTTGCAACCTCCATGGCCATACTTCCGGCCGCAGCCTTTGCCGATAATTCGGTTGCGATCAGCGGTGCAACGCTCGTCAACAAGGGGCTGGTCGGCGTTGGACGAATTCCGGCCAATCAGCGCGACAAATTCGGCGAAACCTTCGGTTCCGGCTCGGGCATGGCGATGAACCCGGCCGACTGGAGCCGCGATGGCGACAGCTACAAGGGCACGATGCTGCTCCTGCCCGACCGCGGCTACAATGTAGCGGGAACAACCGACTACCGCCCCCGCCTCAACATGCTGTCGATCCGGTTCACGCCGGTGGCGCCCGGCGCAACACCGTCCGCCGACAAGCAGCAGAGCGGCGTCGAGGCCGCACTCACCGACACTTTGCTGCTGGTGGATGACAAGGGCACCGATACAACCGGCCTCGACCCGCAGTCCGATGTTCGCGCCGCTGCCGGGGATTTTCCCATGCTGCCGCAGGCCGTCAATGGCAAGATATCCCTGGACAACGAGGCAATCGTCCGCCTCGCCGATGGCACGATGTTCATCAGCGACGAGTATGGACCGAATATTTACCGCTTTTCCGCCGAGGGCCGCATGATGTCGGCAACCCAGCCTCCGGCAGCGCTGGTTCCCATGCGCCATGGCAAGGCGAATTTCTCATCCAACAATCCGGGACCTGGCGCACAGGCGCCTGATCCGAAGGATCCCGATACCGGCCGCCAGAACAATCAGGGCCTGGAAGGCATGGCACTGACGCCCGACGGCAAGTTCCTGATCGCCGTTCTTCAGTCGGCAGCCCGGCAGGATGGCGGCGATTCCAGTTCGACCCGCCAGAACACCCGCGCCCTCGTCTATGACGCGGCCGATCCGGCCCATCTGAAGCTGGTGCATGAATATGTCGTGCCGCTTCCCGTCTTCACCAATGCCAAGGGCAAGAAGGCTGTGGCAGCGCAGAGCGAGATCGTGGCTTTGTCGGACAAGGCATTCCTGATGCTGGCACGCGACAGCGGCAATGGTTATGGCCTTGACGGCGACACGTCGCTCTACCGCAACATCACCGTCGTCGACACCTCGGCGGCCACCGATATCGCCGGAAGCGCCTTCGATGCCGACAAGGCCGTTGCGCCCAAGGGCAATGTCGACCCTTCCGTTACACCGGCGACACTGACCCCCTTCATTGATATCAATGACAATGCGAACCTGTCGCGCTTCGGCCTGCACAACGGTGCGCCCAATGACCGCAACAACCTGTCGGAAAAATGGGAAGCCATGGCACTTGTCAGTGTCCTCGATCCCAAGCTGCCGGACGACTATTTCCTGTTCGTCGGCAACGACAATGACTTCCTGACCCAGGACGGCTTTCAGGTCGGCGCGAGCTACAAGGCCGAGGGCGGTGCCGATGTCGACACCATGTTCCAGGTGTTTCAGGTCACCATTCCCGGACTGCATAAGTAATCCGTTCGACTTATCATCGGAGAGGATTGCCCTCTCCGATGATACCAGCCTCCATGCATTCCCGTTCATGTTATATGATCGAGTGAGCTGAGTGCCCATGGAGCAAAACAGATGCTGCGACTTCTCCTGCTTCGCCACGCCAAATCGGACTGGCCTGATGGTGTTGACGACCACGACCGCCCGCTTGCCGAACGCGGCCGCCGGGCCGGCCCCCTGATGGCCCGATACATGACCGGAGAAGGGCTCATACCGGATCTCGCCCTTATCTCTACGGCACGGCGGACACGGGAGACATGGGAACTGCTGCGTCCCGTCATCGGAAACGGTATACGCTGGCGGGAGGAGCCGCGGATCTACGAGGCGCCCGCACGGGTGATCCTGGATGTTGTCAGGGCGGTGGAGCCGGGGATCGGGACATTGCTGGTTGTCGGCCATAATCCAGGGTTGCACGATGCAGCCCTCCGGCTTGCCGGTAGGGGACGGGAGGCCGATCTCACCCGCCTCCGGCAGAAATACCCCACGGCGGGGCTAGCCGTCATCGATTTCACCGCCGGGCGCTGGTCCGATCTTGCCGATCAATCCGGGGAACTGGAACGGTTTGTGACACCAAGGACCATCGGCCACGGGTGAGGCCATTCGCCCAAACCCCGATTCCACGGGCGTTCATGCGCCAAAATAGCTGCACTGAGGCGGTCATTTCAACTTTCAGCTGTTGATTATGACAATCATTTTTCGAATATGTGACAGGACCATTCACTGCAAACCGCGATTGGACGTCAGGATGCGCCTTAGAGAACTTCAGGAAATCAGGTACGAAGAGGAAACCGCCAACCTCAAGCTTTCGGGCCTCAACCCGTTCAAGGAAGCCAAGAGCGTCAACATTTCCATCGACAATCCCGAAGCATTCCTCAATGCGATCAAGACGGCGCTCTCGGACCCTGACGGCAAGCCCATCAAATTCGGCAAGGTCAAATAGGCCCCCACGCGCATCACGAAACAGCTTCCCCTGGCGGATGAAATCGTGCCAAGCCAGCAAGATAATGCTTGCCAGGCCGCGCGTTATTCCGTTCATTCTCGGAACGAACCGGCCAAGACCCTCACGCGCTACCCACCATGTGCCCAGTGTTGAACCAAAGGAGCTCCCGTGACTGAACCGACCATCGCGCCCGCTCCGCCCGTCACTCTGGTCATCTTCGGTGCAACGGGCGATCTGACGCGGCGGCTGCTCGTTCCCACCGTCCTCAACATGACGCAGAGCGGCCTCGTCAGCGACAGCCTGCAGATCCTTGGCATCGGCATTGAACCCGGCGATGACGAAATGCTGCGCGCCAAGCTTGAGGATTTTCTCACGACGTCCAACATCAAGGCCAACTACAGCGCCGAGACATGGCAGGGACTGCGCTCGCGCATCTTCTATCGGCAGGGCGACTTCACGCAGGATGCCATCTATGCCGAGATTGCCGGCCAGATCGGAGCGCAGGCCGGGCGGAACGCCGCCTATTACCTTGCGGTGCCGCCACTGTTCTTCGGCGATATCGTCGACAAGCTCGCCGATCACGACCTGCTGAAAGAAACGGGTGGTGCCTTCCGCCGCCTTGTGATCGAAAAGCCGTTCGGCACCGACCTCGCTTCGGCCAAGGCGCTCAATGCCAGGATATTGAACCGCGTCCCGGAAACGCAGGTCTATCGCGTCGACCACTTCCTCGGCAAGGAAACCGTGCAGAACATCATGACGGCGCGGTTTGCCAACATGATGATCGAATCCCTGTGGAGCAACAATTTCATCGATCACGTACAGATCACCGCGGCCGAACTCGTCGATGTCGGCACCCGCGGCAAATTCTACGACGCAACGGGCGCGCTCAGGGACATGGTGCCCAACCATCTGTTTCAGCTTCTTGCCATGGTTGCCATGGAGCCGCCGAACAGCTTTGACGCCGAGGCAATCCGCGACGAGAAGGGCAAGGTCCTGAAAGCCCTGCGGATCTACTCCGGCGAAGAAGCCGAGCAGAACTCGGCGCGCGGCACCTATACAACGGGGGTTTCCGGCGGCAAAACCATACCGAACTATACGGATATCCCGGATGTGGCGCGCGACAGCGCAACGGAGACTTACGTTGCCCTGAAGCTTTTTGTCGATACGTGGCGCTGGGCGGGTGTTCCCTTCTATCTGCGCACCGGCAAGGCCATGACGGCCCGCGATACCGAGATCGTCGTTACCTTCCGCCAGGTTCCCTTCGCCCAGTTCAAGGGGATGGGGCCGCAGCGCCGCCTGACGCCGAACCGGCTGATCATCCAGGTGCAGCCGGACGAGGGCCTGCACATCGAAATATCGATCAAGTCGCCCGGTCTTTCCGTCGAGACGGTGCCGGTATCCCTCGATTTCAACTATGCGGATTTCTTTGATATCGGCAAACTGACCGGTTATGAATCCCTGCTCTACGATCTGTTCGTCGGCGACCAGACCCTGTTTCAGCGCGCCGACAGCATCGAAGCGGGATGGGCGGCCGTGCAGCCCTTTCTCGATCTGTGGGCGACATCGGCAGAACGCCCTGATCCCTATCCGGCGGGCAGCATGGGGCCGCAATGCGCCGATGCACTGATCGAGCGCGATGGCCGCAAATGGCACCAGCCCGATGTGCAGCACCGGGTGAAAGCGAAGGTTTCCTGACTTGATCTGACGAACAAGAAAAACGAGAGGGACGGATATGACCGAGACATTCGTAATTGCGCAGGGCGGCGGACCGACAGCAGTCATCAACCAGACCCTTGCGGGCGCCACGCTGGAGGTGCGCAAGCGTTATCCCGGTGCCCGTGTGCTCGGTGCAAAGCACGGCGTACGCGGTATTCGCGCCGGCAACTTCGTCGATCTCTCGGCTCTGCCGGAACAACAACTGCGCCTGATCGCGGCAACACCGAGTGCTGCGCTCGGGAGCACGCGCGACAAACCCGATGCGGCCTATTGCGAGGCGATCCTGAAAAGCCTGCGCGAGGTCGGGGCAACGGCCTTCATCAATATCGGCGGGAACGATACCGCCGGAACCCAGCAGATCCTGGTGGAAGCGGCGGGCAAGGATATTGCCTTTGTTCACGCACCCAAGACGATCGACAATGATCTGGTCGAGAGCGATCACACGCCCGGTTTCATTTCCGCTGCCGAGTTCATCGCGGGCGCTTTCCTCAGTATCGATCTCGACTTCCGTGCGCTGCCCGGCATCTATGTCGGGATCGTCATGGGCCGCCATGCGGGATTCCTCACCACCGCGGCAGCCGCATGGCAGCACGACGATGCGAGCGCGCCTCATCTTGTCTATGTGCCGGAGCGGGCCTTTTCGGCAAAACGGTTCATCGATGACGTGCGCGAAGCGCAGAGCCGTCACGGCCGCTGCATCATTGCCATGTCGGAGGGCGTGACCGGCGAGGACGGGCGGACCGTGGTTGAAAACCTTGTTCCCGCCGATCGCCTTGAACGCGACGCCCACGGCAATATCCGCCTGTCCGGCGGAGAATTGGGAATGGCCATCGAACAGCTTCTCAGGGACGGCTTGCCGGGCGCCCGCGCACGGGTGGATACGTTCGGCTACCTGCCGCGCGGCAACATCGCCACAACCAATGCGACCGATGCACAGGAGGCTTTCGAGGCGGGGGTCTTCGCCGTCGAAACGGCGGCGCGCGGCGGCGGGTCGGTGGCGCTGCAATATGCCAATGGCAGCACCCGTCCGCAGATCGTTCCGCTTGCCAGCGTTGCCGGCAAAACACGCCACCTCCCGGACGATTTTCTCGAGCCTGAGCGCAACCGGATTTCAGCGCCGTGCCGGGCCTATTTCGAACGGCTGCTGCCAAAGCGCTTCACGCTCGCCGAGCCGTTCGCATAGGTGGCGTCACCCGCCATTGACCAGGCGAAGCACAAGCTGCTGGATGTTGCCGCCGTCGCCCATCTCGACCCGGTCGAAATCCCGCCCCTTCTGCCGCTGGGCAAGGGAAAGCTCGGAAAGGCGCTTCGTCATCTCGACCCGGATTTTCCGGCAGCCGGGATCTTCAGGCACCGACAGGCCGATGGTCGCGGCCTCGATCCCCTTGACCATGTCCTTGATCGTCTCGCCGTGCACGGCTTCATGGGTGCGCACACCGGCAATGAACGTATCCCAGTTCGCCTGTACCGCAGCCGGCAACCGTTCGGCGGGCTTCGGCAGCGTATAGGTGATGATGAGTTTCGGCGTTGCGGCAACCAAGGCGCAAGCATTGCCCTGCCGCTCATACTTTCTTTGCCACGTCAGTTTGAAATTGGTGTGGGCGATTGTCCGGGTGGCGCCGGCTATGATGGGCCCCCGCTCGCCGATCGACGCATAGAGCGCCGCACCGGATTTTCCGGCAATTGCGTAGGTTTCCACCTGTTCGACAGCTTTCCACGCCGCCTGTGCCGCCGCAGGCATGCCGACAAGGCAGACGGCAACCAGGCAGTACCCTGCAGTTTTTATCATGTGGCCCCTTCCCGTCACATCGGGGCGGACAGCATCAGGCTCTCGATGCCGCCGCCTTGTCCCGCACAGGAAGCTTCCAGCCGGGCCGGACGAAATGACAGGTATAGCCGTTGGGATACCTTTCCAGATAATCCTGGTGTTCCGGCTCCGCCTCCCAGAAATCGCCGACCGGTGCGAGCTCGGTCACGACCTTTCCCGGCCACAGACCGGACGCATCGACATCGGCAATCGTGTCCTCGGCAATCCGCTTCTGCTCTTCATCCGCATAGAAAATCGCCGAGCGGTAACTCAATCCCAGATCGTTGCCCTGGCGGTTGAGCGTTGTGGGATCATGAATCTGGAAAAAGAACTCCAGAATGTTCCGGTAGCTGATCCGTGCGGGATCGAAAATGATTTCGATGGCTTCCGCATGGGTGCCATGGTTGCGGTAGGTCGCGTTAGGGACGTCACCGCCGGAATAGCCGACGCGGGTCGACAGGACGCCGTCATAACGACGGATCAGATCCTGCATGCCCCAGAAACAACCGCCGGCAAGGACTGCGCGTTCGCTTGTCATCCGATTTCCTCCACCTGATTGAGATAGGCTCCATAGCCTTCCGCCTCCATGTCATCCCGATGGACGAACCGGAGCGAGGCCGAGTTTATGCAGTAGCGCAGCCCGCCGCGATCCTGCGGACCATCGGGGAAAACATGCCCGAGATGGCTGTCGCCATGGCTGGAGCGCACTTCGATGCGCACCATGCCGTAACTGTCGTCGCGCAGCTCGTTCACATGGGCAGGCTCGATGGGCTTGGTGAAGCTGGGCCAGCCGCATCCCGATTCAAACTTGTCGGATGAGGCAAACAGGGGCTCGCCGGAAACGATATCAACGTAAATACCCGGTTCCTTGTTGTCCAGATATTCGCCCGTTCCGGGACGTTCGGTCCCGTTCTGCTGGGTGACACGAAACTGCTCCGGAGAGAGTTTCGAGATCACGTCAGAGTTCTTTTCATATTTGCGCATATGTTTCCCTTCCATCAGGGGTCAGCGTGATTGCGGCATGTCCGGCCAACCATGAAGTGTGTTGGTGCATATTTGTGTCCGCCCGCCCCGGTTATCAAGCCCGGAGCGGCGCAAACATCATCCGCTGCAAGCGTTTACACCGCACCATAGCGCGCACGGATATGGCCGATGAAGTGGTCCGCATTGAGCTTTTCGCCGGTGGCGCGTTCAAGCAGTTCCGGCGTCGACCAACGCGATGCCTGAGACCAGATCTTGTCACGCCGCCAGCTGTTGATGGCCGCAAACTCTCCCTTGGCGATATCCCTATCGGCAGCCGGATATTCCGTTGTCAGCGCCGCCCATTGTTGCGCAGCCATCATCGCCCCGAGGGTATAGGACGGGAAATAGCCAAAGGCGCCGCTTGCCCAGTGCACATCCTGCATGGGCCCGTCCGCCGGGTTATCAATCGTCGACAATCCGAGGTAGTCGCGCATCTTCGCATCCCATGCCTCGGGCAGGTCAACCGGCTGCAATCTGCCCTGGATCAGGTCCTGTTCGAGTTCGAAACGCAAGATGACATGCAGCGGATAGGTCACCTCATCGGCATCGACCCGGATCAGACCGCGTTCGACCCGGTGAACATGCGGAATGATGTCATCCATGGACCAGGATTCAGCCAGATATTTGTCGACAACCGGAAGAGCCCATTGCCAGAATGCGGGGTTGCGGCCGAGCTGCTTTTCGACAAACAGGCTCTGGCTTTCGTGCACCGTCATTCCCCGCGCCTTCCCCAGCGGCCAATGCGACCACTTTTTCGGCAGGTTCTGTTCATAAAGCGCGTGACCGGTTTCGTGCAGCACGCCCATCAGCGAGGAGAGAAACTCCGTCGTCCGGTAGCGTGTCGTTATGCGCACGTCGCTCGGCACGCCCCCACAGAACGGATGGTGCGATACGGAAAGGCCGCCATGGGAAAGATCGAAGCCAACTGCCGCCATCATGGCAAGACCAAGCTCACGCTGCCTGTCGACCGGATAAACACCGGACAAGGGTTTCAGCGGGCGTTTTGCCAACCTTTCCGCCTGCACGGCCAGCGCCTCCGGCACGAAGTCCTTGAGGAAGGTTTTCAATGTGTCGAATACCGGCGCGATATCCGCCGTGCGATTGCCGGGGTCATATTGCTCGATCATCGAATCATAAAGACCAAGGCCGAGAATCTGCGAGCGCATGGCTGCTTCTTCGCGCGCCAGCGCAACGACACCTTCGAGCGCCGGCAGGAATCCGGCCCAGTCATTCTTGGCACGCAGGTCGCGCCATAACTGCTCGCAGCGCATACGCGTGTTCGTCTGGCGCTCGACGAATTCAGCGGGCAGGCAGGTCAGATTGACATAGTGCCGCTTGAACTCCCTGACAGCCGCGACCTGCTCCTCGTCCAGGTCCTCCCGCTCCGCCGCATCGATCCAGTCGGCAATTTCGGGCGCGGATGCCTGGCGATGATACATCCCCGCCAGCGTGCCCATGGCTTCCGCCCGCTTTTCACCGCCGCCAACGGCCATATGGGTGGCCTCGTCGGCGCCGAGAATGGCAAGCGCATGTTCAAGGGCTTCAAGCCTGTGGCCGAGTTCATCGAGTTTCTGGAAGGACATTCTGTTCCCCTTGGGCGAATCCTGATTCAAAACAGGGCCCGAGAGGACTTCAATTTTCCGGCGAGTGCAAGATTGAATCACGCGCCGGGATGTCAGGAGTGTGCATGGGGGAGATTGACAATCGGCGTTTCGAGGCGTTGAAGTATGGCGTGCAAGCCGCGATTTTGAGCCCCTTGCCGCCAACCCGATCCCGATCCCGCACATATACAGCTCGCCCGAGGTCTTCCGTGACCCGTCAACCACTATCCCGGCGAGTGGAAAGCCAGAACAACACATGTCTCAATCGGTTGAACGTTCAAAACGTCCGTTGATTGTTGCCTCCATCATGCTGGCAACATTCATGGTCGCCATTGAAGCCACCATCGTTGCCACGGCAATGCCGCGCATTGTCGGGCAGCTCGGCGGTTTCACCTATTACAGCTGGGTCTTCTCGGCCTTCCTGCTGGCACAGTCGACGACAACGGTGATCTACGGCAAGCTGTCCGATATTTTCGGCCGCAAACCCATGCTCATCGATGGCATTGTGATTTTCCTTGCCGGCTCGGCACTGGCCGGTTTTGCCTGGTCGATGACGTCATTGATCGCATTCCGCTTGCTGCAGGGGCTGGGCGCCGGAGCCATCCAGCCGGTGACGATGACCATCGTCGGCGATCTCTACAGGCTTGAGGAACGCGCCAAGGTGCAGGGCATTCTGGCCAGCGTCTGGGCGATTTCCGCCGTAACCGGCCCCCTCGCCGGCGGCCTGATCGTGGATCATGTTTCTTGGGCGTGGATCTTCTGGATCAACCTGCCGATCGGCCTGTTGACGATCATCGGCTTTACGCTGTTCCTGCATGAAAAAATCGAGCCGCGCAAAGCCCAGATCGACTATCTCGGCACCATCCTGTTTTCGATCGCCATCGTCTCGCTGATGGTCATCCTGACCGAAACGGACGCCGATCTGTCGATCCTCGCCGCGCTGGCTGCCGTGTTCATCGTGACTGCCATCCTGTTCTTCATGCAGGAGCGCCGGGCGCCGGAGCCCATCATTTCGCTTGCCCTGTGGAGCCGCCGGCTTGTCGCCACCAGCAACATAGCGACGCTTCTCGCCGGCATGGCGCTGATCGGGTTGACCACCGTCCTGCCGATCTATGTGCAGGGCGTCCTGGGACGTTCGCCGCTCGTTGCCGGTTTCACGCTGACCATGCTCATCGTCGGCTGGCCGCTCGCCGTCATGCTGTCCATCCGGCTGTTTCGCGCGTTTGGAATCCGCAGGACCCTGCGCGCCGGCAGCCTGATGTTTCCGATCGGCGCGTCCTTTCTGCTCTTCCTCACGCCCGAAAGCAGCCCAGTCTCTGCCGGCGTCGGTTCCTTCCTCATGGGTTTCGGCATGGGACTGATCAGCGTCACCAGCGTCGTTCTCGTACAGGAAAGTGTCGAATGGTCGATGCGCGGCAGTGCCACGGCATCGATCATCTTCTCGCGCAGCCTCGGCAACACCCTCGGCGCAACAACCCTCGGTGCCATACTCAATATCGGGATTGCGCATTTCGGCAGTGGCGATCTCGCCAATAAACTGCACGAGGTGATCAACCAGCCGTCGGGCCTGTCCAGCCTGGCGACGAACCCCGCCATCCGCCTGGTGTTTCACTCCGCCTTGCACTGGAGTTTCTGGGGGGTGTTCACCGTTGCCATCCTCACCTTTGCCACGACCTGGCTGATTCCGGTTTCACGCGAGGCCGGCCGCAAGCCGCCGACACAAACCGAGATGCAGGAAGCACTGTCGTCCTGACGGCAATGCCAGGGTTGCCGCATCACTCCGGCAGCCCTGCCTTGCGCAGCGCATCGAGATAGCGCTGCAAATGCTCGGGGTTTCGCCAGGGAACACCGGCACGTGTCGTGGCAATGCTGGTCCCCGGGGCGACATGGAGAAGGCGGTCAAGCGCGGCACGCGTCGCGTCTGCATTGTCCATCTCGCCGAGTGCCGCCAGAAGAACCCTGTGACCGGTCGGAAAATTGGGATTGAGATGCAGCGCCTTGCGCGCCCATTCCGCCGCAGCGTCATAGTGCCCGTCGGCAAACTCGGCCATGCCGAAAAATGCGAAGGTCCAGTAATTGGCCGGGTCGCGCGGGCTGAGCCGTATGGCCATCTTCAGGGTTTCGCGTGCATTGCCGCTTTCACCCGCCAGCGCATAATATCCGCCGCCCCACATGCGTGCGAACGCCAGATTGGGATTGATATCGATGGCCGTTTCCAGGCATCGCCGTGCATCGTCGAACCGCCGCATGAACAGGGCGACCGAACCGAGGATCGTATGCGCTTCGGCATCCCGTTCATCCAGTTCAACCGCGACGCGCGCCATTTCGTGGGCTTCGTTCATGGCCTGCAGCGGATTGGGGCTCCAGGCGTACAGCACATCGATGATATCGCACATGGCATGCACCACCCGGGCACGCGCCAGGTTCGGATCAAGGGCTATTGCCTTCAGGGCAAAATCCTTGGCTGCCGCGCTGTCTTCCCTTGTCCAGCGCCAGGCATGCCAGTTCGCTCGCATGACATAATCCCACGCGCTGAGGTTGGCGGGGTCTTTCCGGCGAGCCCGCTTCATCTCCGCGCCGATGAGTTCGGGCGTCACCACGCCGACAATGCTCGCCGTGATGTCGTCCTGGACAGCGAAGATGTCATCCATCTGCCGGTCGAACTGCTCGGCCCAGATGTGATTGCCGGTCGCCGCATCGATCAGCTGCGCGGTGATCCGCACCCGGGAACCGCTGCGCCGCACGCTGCCTTCCAGCACATAGCGCACGCCGAGTTCCCCGGCGACCTGCTTTATATCGACGGCACCGCCCCTGTATGTAAAGGATGAATTGCGGGCGATGACAAAGAATGCCTGGTTGCGCGCCAGCCCCGTAATGATGTCTTCGGCGATACCGTCGGCAAAATACTCCTGGTCCTTGTCGGCACTCATATCCTGGAACGGCAGGACGGCTATGGCCGGCTTGGCGACACCGTCGGCCGATGGCGCATCGGATCGGGGGCGTTTGGCACCCGCCATGATCTCCAGCACAACCCGGTAGACGCGTATGCGCTTCCTGATGTTCTTGACCTGCCGTTCGCCCAGATCTTCAAAGGTGAAGGCCACCTTGCCCGCGACCTGTTCAAACACATTCGCGGTGATCGATATTCCACCCGGATCAGCCAAGGCTTCCATCCTTGCGGCGATATTGACGCCGTCGCCAAAGATATCATCACCGTCAATGACGATATCACCTATGTTGATGCCTGCACGATATTGAATGCGGTGTTCCCGCGGCATATCCGCTTCGGCGTCCGCCACGCCGCGCTGGATCAGAACCGCACTTTCGACCGCGTCGACAACGCTGCCGAATTCGACAAGCAGCCCGTCACCCGTTGTCTTGACGATGCGTCCATTGTGTTCCCGCAGAACCGGATCGATCAGCTGCTGACGATGAACGCGCATGCGCGCTATCGTGGCGGCCTCATCGGTTTCCATATGGCGCGAATAACTGACCATATCGATTGCCAGAATGGCAACCAGTTTGCGTGCAACGCGGTCGATAGCCAACACTGCTCCCCATCTGAATGGCTCTGCAACCGACTTTATGAGTCTATGCCAGCCGAGTCCATGTGAAACAGGTGATCAGAAATGCAATCAGCAAGCCGCCACCGCTCCGGTGGCAAGGAAAGGCAGAGCAATCTGCCTGAGCCGCAATCCCATCGGCGGCTCCGTTCTCTAGGTGGAACTACCAATTTTCAAATCGATTTAAATGGCTAGAGTATCTTTCGAGGGCTTTGGTCTTCAGATGCACTCTTTTCCAATGACCAATATCTTTTTCAACGATCAAGGCACCGGTCTGGCAACAGACCGGTGTTTTATTGCGTATTCCGCCGCGGCAACCCCCGGTGCAGGACGACCCATCAACCATGCCGCGTTGATTATACTCAGCAATTTCGAAAGCATTGGTCAAAGCAGATTTAACGCACCGATCCCACGATTTTGCCGGAATCATGGAGCACGATTTTTGCGTGCCGCTTTCAAAGCACACCATAATCCTGCTGCACGTGCGTGCTTTGCAATGAGGTGATCGAGATGCGAATAATCCGGACATGTCTTGCCGTACTTCTGGTGCTCGGCTCCCTAGCCATTCCCGGCCTGGCCCAAGCCCAGGCGCCGTTGGAGAAAAGAATCGCTCTCGTCATCGGCAATTCGGCCTATCAAACCGGTCCGCTGCCGACACCCGCCAACGATGCCGGCCTGATTGCACAAACATTGCAGGCCGCAGGATTTGATGTGGTCGGAGCGAGGGACCTCGATCAGGATTCGTTGCGCCATACCTTCCGGGATTTTCTCGACAAGGCAACGGCCTCCGGACCCGACACCGTCGTCTTCGTTTATCTCGCCGGGTATGGCCTGCAGTATGAAGGCGAAAACTATTTTGCCGGTGTCGATGCGAAAATGACGCGCGCAACCGATGTTCCCGTCGAAGCCATACGGGTCTCCGATTTCACCAAATCGCTTGCCGCTTTGCAAAACAAGGGCACCATCATGGTGCTCGACGCGGCCCGAACCAACCCATTCGTCCGATCGGATCAGCCGCTGGCAGGGGGATTGGCCATTGTCGATCCCGATCCCAATGTCCTGATCGGCTTCAATGCAGCGCCCGGAACCGTCGCTCCGCCAGAGCCCGGGCCTTACGGCGCCTATGCGCACGCCCTTGCCGAGATGATCCGTGTCGGCGGGCTGGGGCTTGATGACGTCTTCGATCGCACGCGCCTGCGGGTAAGCGATGCGACCAAGGGCGGGGAACTGCCCTGGAATGCCTCGAAATTCCGCACGCCGTTCCTTTTCTTCGACAAAGGCCCCGATGCGCCGGCACAGCAAGTCTCCGCGCTGCAGGGCGGTGCGATGCGGGCCAAGGCCATTCGCGATTTCGATGCCCGCGACGCCTATCTCGCTGCGCTCGATCGCGATACGCTGCGCGGGTACGAGGATTTTCTTGCTGCTTATCCCAGCGACCCGATGGCCAAGCGTGTGCGGGCCATTGTCGCTGCCCGGCGTGAAGCGATCACATGGCGCCAAACCTGGGTCACAGACACGCCGGAAGCCTATTGGTCATATCTGCGCCGCTATCCGCATGGTCCCCACGGCTGGGATGCGCGCCGGCGACTTGACCATTTCGAGGCCGCGCTGGAGCCGCCCGCATCCTTCACAGTGATTGCTTACGACGTGCCGCCGCCACCTGAAACGGAAATCATCTATGTCGACCGCCCGGTCCTGTATTTCGATGATCCCGAATTCGACTTTGCGCCGCCGCCACCGCCGCCGGTGATCTTCCTGCCGCCACCACCGCCCGATTTCATCGTGCTGGCACCCCCGCCCCCACCTGTCGATCTCTATGTTCTTCCGGTGCCTGCATTCGTGCCCGTGGCGGAGTGGGTCCGCCCGGCGCGTGACATTGCACCGCCTGAAAACAACGTCATCTTCAACAATATTCATAACACGGTGATCAACAACACCACGACGATCGTGCAGGAACCTGCGGCTGCCCCCAGCCCTGGCCTGAGCACCGGCGCGAAAGTTGCCGGCGCCGCCGTTGCGGTGGGAGCCGCGGCGGCCGCCCTGCACGTTGCCCTGCCGCCATCGGTGCAGAAGAAGGCGGCAGTCATGCCAAATCAGAATCCCGTCGCACCCGCCAAACCCGCCGCTCCGGGCCCGGTACCCGCGGCCATCAAACCACAGGACAGCCATTCGCTCCCAGGAACCAACGGCAGCCGCCTCCCCCTCATCAACGGCAAACCCGCACTGCAAAACCCGGCACCGGTGCAGACACCAGCCCCGCAGGCTGTGACGAAAACACCCGGAAAAGCCAACGCCGCAGTGGTCAAGCCGCCATTGCCGGGGCACGCCCTCCCGGCTGCCCCAAGCAGTGCCGCACCGCTTGCCCCCGGGAAAGCTGCCGTGTCGACCGGCCGGAACAAAGCCGGGAAAAACGCCTTGCCGGCTGCTGTCAACCGCCAGCCCACTATTGCCGCACAGGCCAGGCACAAGGCTGCGCCCAATCCTCAACCCCGGACCATTCCACCGGCGGTCGCAAAACTGAATGCCAGCCCACGTCCGCACAATCAGGCCGCTCCCCGCCCGCCGGTTCAAAGGGCTCAGCCGCAGAACCAGGCACGGGTCAATGCGCAGGTGAGCAGGCCGCCCAGTCCCGTGCCGCAAGCCCATACGCCAGTGCAAATGCAGCCGCGGCGGCAGGTCGAGGCAAGGCCGCTAGCCGGAAGGCCCCAGCCACATGTGCCGCAAAAGCCCGGCATGAAGAAAGAGTGCGGCGGCCAGGATCAGCCCGCCTGCCCCAAATGAGAATCGGCATCTGCAACGGGAAACGCCGTTGCGATGCATCCATCCTTTATTCGGCGGAGTGAGAGCATGCACAGGGGTCGAATAGCAAGATTTTCAATCTGCGGGCTGATCCTGCTCAGCCCGCTCCATGCGGCGGCAGCGCCGGCCGCTGACAACCCTGCAGCGCAGATCGTGCGCGATCTTGCGCTGGTCGATGCAATAACGTGGGGTGTCAATCCATCGACGATGGCGGCCTATCACACGCTTGGCCGGGAAAAATGGCTGCAAACGCAACTCCATCCCGCGTCCGACGCGCTACCGGCAACGGTCCAGACACAGATCGGGGCCTTGCCGGTCAGCCAGAAATCCGCCTTCGATCTTGCCACGGACTTCGACGCGCAGGGGCGCACCGCCAACCAGACGGCCGATCCCGACCAGAAAGCCATTGCGCAAAAGGCTTTTCAGGATGGCATGAGCGACATGGCCCGGCAGGCAGCAACCGCCAGCCTGTTGCGGGCGCTCTATTCACCTGATCAGCTGCGCGAACGGATGACGTGGTTCTGGTTCAATCATTTCAACGTGCATCAATACAAGGCCAATCTGCGCATCCTTGTCGGCGATTACGAGAACAAGGCCATCCGCGCGCACGCGCTCGGCCGGTTTCACGACCTGTTGGACGCAACGCTGCGTCACCCCGCCATGATCCGCTACCTCGACAATGCCGACAACGCCGTTGGCCATATCAACGAGAATTACGCCCGGGAGATCATGGAGCTGCACACCATGGGCGTCGGCTCCGGCTATACGCAGAAGGATGTCGAGGAACTGGCGCGCATCCTCACCGGCGTCGGGATCGATCTCAAACCGGACAATCCCAAGCTGAAACCGGACCTGCAGCCGCTGCTCGTGCGCGATGGTTTGTTTGAATTCAATCCGGCACGCCATGATTTCGGCGACAAGGTTTTCCTGGGGCGAACGATCAAAGGGCGCGGCTTCGCCGAAGTTGAAGAAGCGCTCGATATTCTATGCAAACAGCCGGCAACGGCCCAGCATGTGTCCCGGCAGCTCGCCACCTATTTTGTCGCCGATGTCCCGCCGCCTGCCCTGGTTGACCGGATGGCCCAGACCTTCATGCGGACGGATGGCAATATCGCCAGCGTCCTCGACACGCTGTTCCATTCCCCCGAATTTACAGCCTCGCTTGGCGGGCATTTCAAGGATCCTGTCCGGTATGTTCTTTCCGCCATCCGTCTTGCCTATGACACGAAAGTCATCGTCAACAGCGCGCCCGTCCAGAACTGGCTGAACCGCCTGGCGGAAGGCCTCTATAACCACCAGACCCCCGATGGTTATTCCATGATGTCGACGGCGTGGAACGGATCGGGGGCGATGATGACGCGCTTTGAGATTGCCCGCCAGATCGGGTCCAATTCCGCCGGGCTTTTCAAGGCGGCAACGCCCGATGCGGTGGATCAGCCGGCATTCCCGCTCATCGAGAACGGGCTGTATTTCTCAAGCCTGCATCTGAAGCTTTCAGCGCCCACGCAGACCGCCCTCGACAAGGCGATTTCACCGCAGGACTGGAACACGCTGTTCCTGTCCTCACCCGAATTCATGCAGTAACAGCAACCCGACGAGGAGACGATCATGCATATCAATCGCCGTGATCTCATTGGTGGACTGGCAGCCGTGACCTCCATGACGGTTGCCGGGCGTGTCTGGGCAGCGCCCAAAACCGACGCACGCCTGCTCGTGGTGTTCCTGCGCGGCGCCTATGATGCCGCCAATGTGGTGATCCCGGTCAGCAGTGATTTCTACTATGCATCGCGGCCGAACCTCGCCATCGCCCGTCCGGACGCGGCCAATGCCGCCTCGGCACTTTCCCTCGACGTCAATTGGGGCCTGCACCCGGCCCTGAAGGACACGATCCTCCCCTTCTATCAGAAAGGGCAGGCCGCCTTCATTCCGTTCGCCGGTACCGACGACTTGACGCGCAGCCACTTTGAAACCCAGGACACCATCGAGCTCGGACAGGACGTCAACGGCACGCGGGATTACCGGTCCGGCTTCATGGCGCGCCTCGCCGGCGCCCTGACACGCGTGCGGCCGATCTCCTTCACCGACCAGATGCCGCTCACCTTCCAGGGCGGAGAGCCGGTCCCCAACATCGCGATCAACAGCGTGGGCAAGCCGGGCATCGACAGCCGCCAGGCGAGTCTCATCAGCGCCATGTATGACGGGAAATCATTGGAGGGGTCTGTGCGGGAAGGCTTTCGCGTCCGCGATGATGTCTATCATGCGATCACCGATCACATGATGGAAGCCAGCCGCGGCGCCGTCTCCGCCAAGGGGTTCGAGCTGTCCGCACGCCGGATCGGCCGTCTCATGCGCGAGCAGTTCAACCTGGGTTTCGTCGATGTCGGCGGCTGGGACACCCATGTCAACCAGGGGGCGGCGAACGGGTATCTCGCCGACAGGCTGAGCGAGCTCGGCCGGGGAATTGCCGGGTTCGCCGAAGAGATCGGCCCGCAATGGCAGGACACTGTCGTGGTGGTCCTCTCCGAATTCGGCCGCACGTTTCGCGAGAACGGCAATCGCGGCACGGATCACGGCCATGGCAGCGTCTACTGGGTTCTGGGCGGCGGCATCAAGGGCGGACGCATCGCCGGTGAGCAAATCGCGGTCGACCAGGCCCATCTTTTCCAGAACCGCGACTATCCCGTTCTGACCGATTACCGCTCCCTCCTCGGCGGACTGTTCCAGCGCATGTATGGCCTTGACCAGACCGGACTGCACCGCGTCTTTGCCGCCGTGCAGCCCCGTGACCTTGCCTTGATATGAAAGTGCGGAAAAAGGCCCGGTAGACTCAGCTTCCGGCCAGGCTTTTGACGGAGTCCCAGAATGGTTTCATCTGGTCGGACTGGGTGGAGAAATAGCCCGGAGCGATGACGAGAAACGCCCACAGGAAGCCCGACGGAATATTGGCCAGCTGAAACCGGAATTCCGTCATGCCGGCCACCCCGGCGACAACCGGAATGACAGCACGAACCGGACCGAAGAAATGGCCGAGAAAAACGCTGAAGACGCCATATCGCTCGAAAAACCGCTCTGACCGCTCGACCATGGCCGGATAACGGGAAAATGGCCAGTTTCTCAAGATGGGTTCGTGAAAGTGCCGCCCCACCCAATAGGAAAGCGTATAGCCCACGCATGCGCCGATGCCGCCGGAAACAAGCAGCGGCCAGAAGGGAAGCCCGCTCGCCCCGAACAGGCCGCCGATGCCCAGAAGGATGATCGTGGAGGGAACAAGCAGGGAGAGCAAGGCCAGGGATTCAACCAAGCCGAGCGCAAAGACGATGACCGGCGCCCATTTTTCATGCTCCCGCGTGAAGGAAATCGTGGCTTCGATAGTACTGGAAAGATCCATTGTGCCTGATGAGAATGAGAAATCGTGGTGGTTGCAGAATGGCCGGCAACCGAAAGGGACAGACCGGACGGGCCCGTCCCTTTCATGATGGTCTCCGGCTTTCCGGTTACTTGGAAAAGCCTTTCGTCGGGTCTGCCGGGAATGCGGCATTGGCCTGTTCGCCGCGCAGCAGCTTCAGGGCTTCGATCAGCTGCAGGTCGTCCTTCGGATCCGGCGGGACATAGGCAATCGAGCCCGATCCTTCCGCATCCTCC